>ERZ791785.2-NODE-2-length-620618-cov-38.148647_pt1 | contig 620618 bp, 511 predicted proteins | sample MGYA00509947_ERZ791785 | MGnify/ENA primary metagenome ERZ791785 (study PRJEB30046, sample SAMN00791982) | human gut metagenome | study: EMG produced TPA metagenomics assembly of the A metagenome-wide association study of gut microbiota in type 2... | reverse complement strand
CTCGCGACCCCGACCTTGGCAAGGTCGTGCTCTACCAACTGAGCTATTCCCGCATCATCAGGTTATTTGCTAATCACTTGATTTTCTTATCGTCTGGAAGACTGTGCCGCCGTTCGATGCGTTGCATTCTACTTATCTCTCGCGGTGAGTCAACGGTATTTTTCGCAACTTTGTATCGTTTGCTGAAAATAACGGCGAAACGATCACTGATCAAGCAAATCGCCGCGCGCCGCGTTCAAATACTGCAGCATCGACCACAGCGTCAGCACCGCCGCCACGAGGAAAAGCGCGATCCCGGCCCACTCCACCCACGGATAAGGACGCCACAGCATCCATACCAGGGCGGTCATCTGGGCGGTCGTTTTCACTTTGCCAATCCACGAGACCGCCACGCTGCTGCGTTTCCCCAGCTCCGCCATCCACTCACGCAGCGCGGAGATAATGATCTCACGGGCAATCATGGTCGCCGCCGGTAGCGTGACCCACCAGGTGTGATAGTGTTCGGCAACCAGCACCATGGCGATAGCCACCATGACTTTATCGGCAACCGGGTCGAGGAAGGCGCCAAAACGGGTGCTCTGATTCCAGCGACGAGCGAGGAAACCATCAAACCAGTCGGTTACCGCGGCAACAAAGAAGATCAGCGCGCAGGCAAACGGCGCCCAGCTAAAGGGCAGATAAAACGCCAGCACAAAAAACGGGATCAGGATGACGCGAAACAGAGTAAGCAACGTAGGGATATTAAATTGCATAGTGACGGGTAACTATCTGTTGTAAGTAAAAATTAGCCCTATGTTGCTACAGAGCCCCTAATGTTTCAACGAGTAGAAGATCTTTTCTGCCAGAGCGTGAGAGATGCCCGGTACTTTAGCAATCTCTTCGACGCTGGCCTGCTGTAGCCCCTGCAGCCCACCCATATACTTCAGCAGCATCTGACGACGCTTCGGCCCCACCCCCTCGATAGTCTCAAGCGAGCTGGTGCTCTTCACTTTCGCCCGTTTTTTGCGATGCCCGGAGATCGCATGATCGTGCGATTCATCGCGAATATGCTGGATCACATGCAGGGCCGGCGAATCCGGCGGCAGGCTAAACCCTTTCCCTTCCGGCTCAAAGAATAACGTTTCCAGACCCGCTTTTCGATCGCTACCTTTCGCCACGCCCAGCAGCAGCGGATGATGTTTATCCCAGGGGACGTCCAGTTCAGCAAACACGGCTTTCGCCTGGGCCAGCTGTCCCTTGCCGCCGTCTATCAGGATCACATCCGGGATCTTGTTGTCATCAATCGCTTTACCATAGCGACGGCGCAGGACCTGATTCATCGCCGCATAGTCATCGCCAGGGGTAATGCCGGTGATGTTGTAGCGCCGATACTCCGCGCGCAGTGGGCCATTGCTGTCAAACACCACACAGGATGCTACGGTCTGTTCGCCCATGGTGTGGCTGATGTCAAAACACTCCATTCGCTTGACGGCCGGCAGCTCCAGTACGCTGGCCAGCGCCTGCAAACGCTGATGAATGGTCGATTGCTGAGACAATTTGGTCGTTAACGCTGTCGCGGCGTTGGTCCGCGCCAGCTTAAGATAACGCGCTCTGTCGCCGCGCGGCTTAGTCTGCACATTGATTCGACGACCCGCCAGCTCCGACAGCGAGTCGGCCAGCAGCGTCTTATCCCCAAGGTTAAAGTCGAGCAAAATCTCCCCCGGCAGCGTGCGCATTTGGCTGCCCTGCAGGTAGAACTGGCCGACAAAGGTCTCCACGACCTCTCCCAGCTCGGTGCCGCCCGGCACTTTCGGGAAGTAGCTTCGGCTGCCCAGCACTTTGCCCTGACGGATAAACAGCACATGCACGCAGGCCATGCCGGCATCGAAGGCGACGCCGATCACGTCGAGGTCGTCACCGGTGTTGGAGACAAACTGTTTCTCCGTCACGCGGCGGACGGCCTGAATCTGGTCGCGGATGCGCGCGGCCTCTTCGAACTCCAGGTTCTGGCTCGCCTTCTCCATCCGCGCGATGAGCTGGGTCAGCACCTGGTCATCCTTGCCGGCGAGAAACAGCCGCACATACTCTACCTGCTGAGCATACTCTTCTTCGCTGACCAGCCCGGCCACGCACGGCCCCAGGCAGCGACCAATCTGATACTGCAGACAGGGGCGGGAGCGATTGCGGTAGACGCTGTTTTCACACTGACGGATGGGAAAGATTTTCTGCAGCAGCGCCAGGGTCTCGCGCACGGCATAGCCGTTGGGAAAAGGACCAAAATACTCGCCCTTCGCATGTTTGGCGCCGCGATGCATCGCCAGACGCGGATGAGTATCGCCGCTGAGAAAAATAAAAGGATACGATTTATCGTCGCGTAACAGCACGTTGTAACGTGGCTGGTACAGCTTAATATAGTTGTGCTCAAGCAGCAGCGCTTCCGTCTCGGTGTGGGTGACGGTCACGTCGATTTGCGCGATCAGCGCTACCAGCGCTTCCGTTTTACGCGACGCAAGGTTGCTGCGGAAGTAGCTACTGAGCCGCTTTTTCAGATCTTTGGCTTTGCCAACATAGATGACGGTTCCGCCAGCATCATACATCCGATACACACCGGGCTGGCTGGTCACCGTTTTCAGGAAAGCTTTTGCGTCAAAAACATCACTCACTGGCTTGCTAACGACTCCGCATTACACAGGCCATGGCGAATTGCCAGGTGGGTCAGCTCGACATCGCCATGAATGTTTAATTTACTGAACATCCGATAGCGGTAGCTGTTAACCGTTTTAGGACTCAGATTTAGCTGCTCTGAGATCTCATTCACCTTCTGACCTTTGGTGATCATCAGCATAATCTGTAATTCGCGTTCAGACAAACTGGCAAACGGCGATTCTGTCTTTTCGGGTTCAATCTGACTTAACGCCATTTGCTGGGCAATATCGGAGGCAATATAGCGCTGCCCGGACGCGACGCAGCGGATGGCATTCACCACTTCCTGCGGCGCGGCGCCTTTACTGAGATAGCCTGCCGCGCCCGCCTGCATGACCTTGGCAGGTAAAGGATTCTCGGTATGCACGGTCAACATGATCACTTTGGTGCCCGCCACGGAGCGCGCGATTTTGCGCGTCGCTTCAAGACCACCGATCCCAGGCATGTTCATGTCCATCAGGACGACATCTGCGGAATTAGCCCGGCACCACTTGACGGCGTCCTCGCCGCAGCAGGCTTCGCCAGCGACTTTAATCCCTTTTATATCTTCCAGAATGCGTCGTATCCCTGCGCGCACCAGTTCGTGGTCATCAACAAGAAGAACGTTGATCAAAGGAATAATCTCCAGAATGAGGGATAACGCTACTGATACTTTATCTCCCACATATTACCGGGTTTTATTGCTATTTTAAAAGGCAAAAAAATGCCCTCGCCTCGATTTGGCTCTCATTTATGGCAATGTCTGTGCACACTAAGTGGAAAGTCATTGAGAACAGTCAGTTGCCCGGCTCTTATTTTTTAACAATACTCATACAGAAGGCACAAAAAACACAACAGATTACGTAGCGCATAAATACGAAGCAAAATATGTAACAATTATTAACGAGCTAAATAGATGGGGGAAATTATTGGCTTGCCGACGGCTATTACGTATTATCCGAAGCATCAAAACATTCACAGCTCAGATGAGAGAACAGAAATTAAGCACACCTTTTTTTTCTGTCGCTTGTGGTATACTGCGCGGCCTTCACATTGAGTAGAGCGCAATAGCGCAGCGAGTAAACGAGGATATCGATGAGCACACCAGATTTTTCCACTGCAGAAAATAAGCAGGAACTGGCGCAGGAAGTCTCCTGCCTGAAAGCGATGATTACGCTGATGCTGCAGGCGATGGGCCAGGCGGATGCGGGGCGCGTGATTATTAAAATGGAAAAGCAGATTTCACAGATGGAAGATGAGGCTCAGGCCGCCGTATTCTCCAGCACCGTTAAGCAGATTAAACAAGCCTATCGGCAGTAATCCTGTGCCGGCTGAAAGTATCACTGACAGCCGGTATCACGTCTGACACGCAGAACGGCAGGCGCATTCAGATTAGCCCAGTCGCCACGGCGTAGCAGGCAATTTGCGTTTTATTCGGCGCATTAAATTTCCGCTGCATATTCTTCTGATGGAAATTCACCGTATTTTCCGAAATCGAGAGAATCATCGCCACCTCCGCCGAAGTCTTTCCTTCCGCCGTCCATTTGAGGATTTCCAGTTCGCGGCGGCTGAACTTCATCTCCGGCGGCATCACCATCTCATCTTCCAGACGCAGCAGCGTCAGCAAGCTTAGTTCAGTCAGCGTTCGCAGACGCAGCTCAAGCTCATCTTCAGGGTAACCGCCCGGCAGACGATTGTTCGCGGAGACAGAGAGAAATCCCTGAGCATGGTTTGGCAACGTCAGGCACTGCGTCACGCCCTTTTGCAGACCATGGTCACGCGCCCCGTCCCACAATGCCGGCGCATCACGAAACAGGCTGTCGTTCCATGGCAGATGGCCACGCATAAAATTCTCCGGCCGTAACACAGGATCTATCGCGAAATAATTTTCTGCCTGATAGTGCGACATCCATGCGCGGGGGTAAGTCGACTGGAACGTAACGCGGGGGCGGGTGAAAGGCACCGGGTGGCGCACACAAAGCGTGTAGTAATCATATTCCAGCGCTTCGGTTTCACGTTGCAGGAGATTATAAACCTCCTCGCCGGTGGCCATGGACTGAAATTGGTGCAGCATATCCCGCCGCCAGCTGAAAAAATCATTGTCCCTCATAGCTGTGCATATAACTCCTGATTGATAATCATTATTATAAATACAGAAAACTAACACATAAATCTTATTTATATGTATAAAATATCGTAGCTGTCGCATTTATTAGTCTGAAGGCTTGCCATTTTCCCGCTCGCCGCACAGAAACATAGCGTTTTTCTCCCATCATGTTCTACACCCTGCCAAGGGCGATGGGAAGCGGTGTATACGGCCGTGGGAGTCAATAGCGCAAAGACGTGTCGCGGGGGCGTTACCCCGCCGCGAGAGTGGGCTAAACGCGGCGGCTCCCGCGAAGCTGAGCCGCCACGCCAGCCCATGCTTTACTGCATCAGGAATTTTTCAAGGAACTGACGGGTACGCGGCTGCTGGGGCGAAGCGAACAACGCTTTTGCCTCGCCTTGTTCGACAATGCGTCCCTGATCCATAAATATCGCCCGATCGGCTACGTCGCGGGCGAAACTCATTTCATGGGTCACGATCACCATGGTGCGTTTTTCCTGCGCCAGCTGACGGATGGTGTTGAGCACCTCCCCCACCAGCTCAGGATCGAGGGCCGAGGTGGGTTCATCAAACAGGATCACGTCCGGACGCATAGCCAGCGCGCGGGCAATAGCCACTCGCTGCTGCTGCCCGCCGGAGAGACGGCGCGGATAGCTATTCTCTTTTCCGCTGAGCCCCACCTTCGCCAGCAGTTCGCGCGCCCGCGCCATGGACTCCTGCTTATCTTCACCTTTTACGATGACCGGCCCTTCAATAATGTTCTCCAGCACCGTACGGTGGGGAAACAGATTAAAGTTCTGGAAGACAAAGCCGACGTGCTGGCGCAGCTGGCGAATGAGCCCTTTCTGCGGCCCGAGGCTGCGACCGGCGTCGATCGTCACATCGCCGACGCGGATAGTGCCGCTCTCCGGTTGCTCCAGCAGGTTGATGCTACGCAGCAGGGTGGTTTTGCCCGAGCCGCTGGGGCCGATGATCGCCACCACTTCCCCTTTCTGTACCTCCAGGTCGATACCATGGAGCACCGTCTGGCCATGGAATTTTTTTACCAGGCTTTTCACTTCTATCGCACTCATTTCGGATCACGCTCCTGGCGGTTCAGCTGGTTTTCAAAATAATTCTGCAGCGAGGAGAGCACTGTCGCCATTACCCAGTAGATCAGGGAGGCCGCCAGATACATGGTGAAGACCTCCAGGGTTCGCGAGGTAATTAGCTGCGCCTGACGGAACAGCTCCGGCACCTGGATCGTTGCCGCCAGCGAGGTATCTTTTACCAGGCTGATAAAACTGTTCGACAGCGGCGGCAAAGCGACCCGCGCCGCCTGGGGTAAAATGGCCCGACGCATCGTCTGCCAGGGCGTCATACCGATACTGGCCGCCGCTTCCCATTGCCCTTTATCAATCGAGGCGATGGCCGCGCGCAGCGTTTCCGCCGCATAGGCCGCAGTATTCAACGACAGGCCGATCATCGCCGCCGGGATCGGGTCAAGCTCAATGCCGAACTGCGGCAAGCCGTAGTAGATCATAAACAGCTGGGCGATAAGCGGCGTGCCGCGGAAAATGGAGATATACATGCGCGCCAGCCATTTTACCGGCCAGACTGGCGACATGCGCATCAGCGCCAGGATAAAGCCCAGCACCAGGCCGAAAAACATCCCGCCAATGCTCAGCTGCAGCGTAAAGACGGCCCCTTTCAGCAGAAAAGGGGCGGAATCAATGACCAGTTGGATACTTTCTTGCATGCTGTCGTTTCTGTATTAGAGGTGAGGATGATAGGCAAACAGCGCCGGCGCTCCGCCAGTGTGGACGAACAGTATCGGCCCTTCATCCTTAAAGCGCTTCTGCGTGATGCCGTCGATAAGCCCGGCCATCGCTTTGCCGGTATAGACCGGGTCGAGCAAAATACCTTCCAGCTGCGCCAGCAGCTTCACGGCGGCCATCCCATCTTCGTTTGGCGTACCGTATCCTGGGGCAAAGTAGTCATCCCACAGTATAATTTCAGCCTTCGCCTGTAGCTCGAGACTGTTGGCCACGGCCTGCTGCAGCGCCACCACTTTCGGCAACTGGTCAGCGACCGAGCGCGACACGGTCACCCCAATCAGTTCCGCCTGCGGCATCAGCTGTTCAAGGCCGACCGCCAATCCGGCATGGGTGCCGGCGCTGCCGGAGGCGACCACGACTGACGAGATCGCCACCGCGTCTTCGCACTGCTGGCTGATTTCCAGTGCGCTTTCCACATAGCCTAACGCGCCGAGGGCATTGGAGCCACCGACCGGAATAACATACGGACGATACCCCTGCGCCTCAATGCGGGTCGCCAGCTCATCGAGCTGGGCGGCGGGATCGGTCAGGGCATCACACATCTCAACCTGGGTGTTAAAGAGATCCAGCAGCAGACGGTTGCCATTGCTCAGATAGTTCTCCGCCCGGGTGCCGATGGGATTTTCCAGTAGCGCCACGCAATGCAGTCCCAGTTTCGCAGCGACTGCCGCCGTCTGACGCACATGGTTAGACTGGATCGCGCCGGCGGTGATTAAGGTATCCGCGCCCTCGCGCAGCGCATCGGCGGCGAGAAACTCCAGCTTACGCAGTTTGTTGCCCCCCATCGCCAGCGGCGTCGTATCATCACGTTTAATAAAAATTTCGCGCCCAAGGTGATCGGACAGACGCGGGAGATACTCCAGCGGCGTCGGCGCGCCGATCAATTCCAGGCGCGGAAAGCGGGTTAAGTTTTGCAGTGACATGGCCCCTCCTGACTCAGTTATGCTTCATTATGCACACAGTTACGCGCTAAATAAAAAAAGGCGCTTCCAGGAGCGCCTTTTTTCACCGCTGTCCGTTATTTCGTCACGTCAGCGCCAAACCATTTCTCGGACAGCGCCTTCAGGCTGCCATCTTTCTGCATGTCTGCAATCGCGCCATCTACCGCTTTCAGCAGGTCGTCGTTGCCTTTACGCAGCGCAACGCCAGCTTCCTGACGAGAGAAGGCTTCGCCGGTTACCGCCAGCGTATTGTTGGTTTTCTTCACCAGATCCAACGCCGCCAGACGGTCTACCAGAATGGCGTCAATACGGCCTACACGCAGATCCTGGTATTTGGTGGGATCGTCATCATAGGTACGGACGTCCACGCCCTGGACATTCTGACGCAGCCACTCTTCATAGTTAGTGCCCAGTCCGACGCCCACTTTCTTGCCTTTCAGATCCGCCGCGGTTTTAATCACGCCTTCGTTACCCTTCTTCACCAGCGCCTGCACGCCGGAGACGGTATATGGGGTGGAGAAATCGTATTTCTTCTTACGTTCGTCAGAGATAGTGACCTGGTTAATCACCACGTCGATACGCTTGGAGTCCAGCGAGGCCAGCATACCGTCCCACTTGGTCGGTTTGAGATCGGCCTTCACGCCAAGATGTTTCGCCAGTTCGTTAGCAAATTCCACTTCAAACCCGGTCAGCTTGCCGTCATCCCCCTGGAAACTAAAGGGAGGGTAGGTGCCTTCGAGGCCCACGCGTAGGGTGCCGCGCTCTTTAATCTGATTGAGCAGGTTTTCCGCCGCAAAAGTTTTCACGCTGACGCCAGCCATCAAAACAACGGCCATCGCGCCCATCATCGCCTGACGACCCAGAAGTGCTAATTTCATAGATACCCCGAAGGTTAGGATTTTCCTGTAGTGTAAGGCGCTTAATGCCCTGACACCAACATCGTTACGCTACATCTTATGCAAATTTATTATATATGATCCGCTTTAGGGTATAGCGAAAATCAGGGCTTTCCTCACCCTTTTTGCTGGATATCTCCCATACTGCAAAGGTCAGCCTGTTGACGTCTGGAGCATGGAAGATGAAAAACCCCACCTTATTGCAATGTTTTCACTGGTACTACCCCACCGGCGGCGAGCTGTGGCCTGAGGTCGAAGCGCTGGCGCCCAGCCTGAATGAAATCGGCATCAATATGGTCTGGTTGCCACCCGCCTACAAAGGCGCCTCGGGCGGTTACTCCGTCGGCTATGATACCTACGATCTCTTTGACCTCGGCGAGTTTGATCAAAAAGGGTCTGTCGCCACCAAATATGGCGACAAAGCGCAGTTGCTGGCGGCGATCAACGCCCTGAAGGAGCACAATATCGCCGTACTGCTGGATGTGGTGGTCAACCATAAAATGGGCGCTGATGAAAAAGAGGCTCTGCGCGTTCAGCGCGTCGATGAGCAGGATCGTACGCAAATTGACGAGGAGATCATTGAGTGCGAGGCATGGACGCGCTACACCTTCCCGGTGCGCGCCGGACAGTATTCGCAGTTTGTCTGGGACTACAAATGTTTTAGCGGCATTGACCACATCGAGAACCCGACGGAAGACGGTGTGTTTAAAATCGTCAACGATTACACCGGCGAAGGCTGGAATGAACAGGTCGATGATGAGCTCGGCAACTTTGACTATCTGATGGGCGCCAATATCGATTTCCGCAATCATGCAGTGACCGAGGAGATCAAATACTGGGCGCGCTGGGTAATGGAGCAGACCGGCTGCGACGGTTTTCGTCTTGACGCGGTCAAGCATATCCCCGCCTGGTTTTATAAAGCGTGGATCGAGCATGTTCAGGAGGTGGCCCCGCAGCCGCTGTTTATTGTAGCGGAATACTGGTCCCATGAAGTGGAGAAGCTCCAGCAGTATATCGACCTGGTCGAGGGCAAAACGATGCTGTTTGATGCCCCACTGCAGATGAAATTTCATGAAGCGTCGCGCCAGGGCCGCGATTATGACATGAGCCAGATTTTCAGCGGGACGCTGGTCGAAGCCGACCCTTTCCATGCCGTCACTCTGGTCACCAATCATGATACGCAGCCGCTGCAGGCCCTCGAGGCGCCGGTTGAACCCTGGTTCAAGCCCCTCGCCTATGCGCTGATCCTGCTGCGGGAGAATGGCGTGCCCTCGGTCTTTTATGCCGATCTCTTCGGCGCTTCCTATGAGGATACCGGCGGCGACGGAGAGACATATGCCATTGAGATGCCCGTTATCGAACAACTCCACGAGCTGATCGACGCCCGTCAGCGTTTTGCCCATGGCGTGCAAACCCTTTGGTTCGATCATCCTAACTGCATCGCCTTTAGTCGTAGCGGTACTGACGACGATCCAGGCTGCGTGGTGATCATGTCCAATGGCGATGAGGGCGAAAAGACGCTGACGCTGGGCGAAAACTATGGCAACAAACGCTGGCGGGATTTTCTCGGTAACCGGGAAGAGATTGTCGAAACCGATGGCGAAGGCTGCGCGACTTTTACTTGTAACGGGGGGAGCGTGAGCGTGTGGGTATTAGAGGAGGTGCTGTAGTTCCCTGACGCCGGGCGGGCCAGCTATGGCCCGCCAAAATCTCAGCGCGTGGAGGCCGGCGCGCTGACGGGCCCCGTCGCTCGCGCTTTGGCCCACGCCTTCTCGCACTCCGGAGTCAGACGTTCAACACGGGACAACGTCATCCGATCGTAGGAGATTGTGTTGCCCTCGCGCTCGACAGGATAGATGTCCAGGGAAGCGGTCACGTTGTAGATCTCACTGTCACGATTCATCAGTTTCCCCGGCTGCGCAATCACGCGCTGCCACTGGCGGCAGTCGAAGGTGTCCCCTTCTTTGGTGACAATCAGGCTGGCAATGGCGTCAGGACTCATCATCGCGCTCTGCGGCCCTTTCGTTTGCCAGAAACCTGCAAGGCCAGCCGGCGCCGGCGCTTTAACGACGTCCTCATAACGATCAACCTGTACGCAACCGGCCAGCGCCACCACCATGCCAGCAAAAAATAACTTTTTCATCATTCATCCCACAAGCCGATAAAAAAGTATTGTGGCATTAAAGCGTTAAGCCTTCCACCCCCACCGCAAAGGGATAAGCGAGCAAGCCAGCAACCGCTAACGTGGGTTTCATTTGAAGTAAGGAAATTCTGAAAGTAAAAGAATACTGGGCGCGTAACCATAGCATCTATGGGCACTTTTTGTTTTTAATTCGGTCACACTACCGGTTCTTGACTTTACTTTAAGAGTTTTCCTGGCAAATTATATGCATAGATGCGGAATAGTTTAATGGAGCTAATGGGTTCTTTCTAAACCTACTATTATTATCGCCCGCAAGGACTGCTTCGCACAGCCAGTGCGAAGTGTATATCGTTACGTGTTGATTGAGGATGGGTCATGTCAACGATGATTATGGATTTGTGCAGCTATACCCGGTTGGGATTGACGGGATATCTGACCAGTCGGGGAATTAAAAAACAGGAAATCGTTGAGGTCAACAGTGCTGCGGATCTGCAGAAACACTGTACGTCGTGTTGCCCGGCGGTGGTGTTTCTGAATGAAGACTGTTTCGTGCATGATGATGAAAGTAATGGCATTATTCGCCAGATCATTACGCAAAACCCGGCGACGCTGTTTGTTATCTTTATGTCGCTGGCGAACATCCATTTTGACCGCTATTTGCGGGTACGGAAGAATCTGCTAATCAGTTCAAAATCGATAACCCCAAAAGACCTTGATGTTATTCTGGTTAATTATCTTAAATACAAAAACACCAGTGTAGGGCAGTTAACTTTACCGACATTGTCACTGAGTAAAACAGAATCAAATATGCTGCAAATGTGGATGGCCGGGCATGGTACTTCGCAAATCTCAACGCAAATGAACATCAAAGCGAAGACGGTATCGTCGCATAAAGGCAATATTAAAAAGAAAATACAAACGCATAATAAGCAGGTGATTTATCATATCGTTCGGCTGACCGAAAACATCACCTCCGGTATTCAGGTAAATATGCGCTGAAACAAACTGGCGGCGCTCCCGCCAGTTCAGTTTTACGAGACCTCTTTTTCCACGAAAATCCCATCCGGGTGGCCTATTTCATTAAAAAACCAGATCCCCAGAGGATAGTCTTCCAGTGAAACCAGATACATCGTTCCTTCACTAAACGACTCAATCGCCAGCACTACCCCCGATCGACGTGGGCCACCGTCGGTCTTCACCGTGACACGATCGTTCACCTGCATAATCATCTCCTCTATATTTTCAGCCAGTGTAGAACAAAACCACGCAACTCGCAGCGTCGCGGCACGTGACTGGCGCTTTTTTAGACCGGCTATACTTAGAGAGGCTTGAGCAACGCTCAGCGAGGGGGTAATGATGAAGCACCAATTAACAGGCCAGACCGGGGACGACCTTGACGTCAACGTAGATGCCCTGCTGGCGGCGATAAATGAGATCAGCGAAAGCGAAGTCCATCGCACGCTGGACGACCCGCAGCGCGCCAGCATTGATGGCCGCGGGTCACATACCTGGCGTGAGCTGGCGGAGGCATTCGAACTCGATATTCACGATTTCAGCGCCAGTGAAGCCAACCGTTAGCGGCAGGCGAAAAAAATCCCGACTCGCAGGAGTCGGGATCAAACTTGCTAATGCAAGAAGCACTTGAAAATTCGTTACACCGGGAAATCCGATGCGTTGAAACATTATCCTCAATTATTTTGCATGACAAGAGATATTCATGACGCAAAATATTGAGAATGTTGGCGCCTGGTGACTGACCGGGCTGCAAGGCTGATGTGAGAAGGCTTAGCCGCAAACCGGTTTCATTCGATAGCGCGATCGCCTGCGATCACTTTAAGATAATTCTCATTTTGCCAATCGACATCGAAACGTTTTACTCACGCTGCGCTGCGAAAACAGACCTGGTTACGCCCATTTTGCTTGGCCAGATAGAGTCGCCCATCGGCCACCGACTGCAGCGCTTCAAACTGATACTCCCCCCGCTCTTCGCTGGCGCTCACCCCTAACGAGGCGCTAACCCGCAGCGTCACGTTGTTATGCAAAAAGACTTCCCGTCCCTGAATACGCTGGCGCAATCGCTCCGCCACCGCCGCCGCTTCCTGCAGGGTGGTATTCGGCATCACGATACAAAACTCTTCTCCGCCCACTCTGCCCAGCAGATCGCCCTGCCGAACCGCGCTGGACAGCGTACTGGCCACCATCGACAGCACCCTGTCCCCCGCCTGATGACCATAGCGATCGTTGATGTGCTTAAAATGATCCAGATCGAGCTGGATCACCGCCAGCGGCCGTCCGCTGCGCTGGCAGTCGCTGGCTACCGCCATCGCCTGTTCAAACAGCGCCCCGCGATTGAGCAGGCGAGTCAAGGCATCGTGCCATGCCTGCCACTCCAGAGAGGTTTGCAGAACGCTCATGTTGCGGACCATGCGGCGGATCACCAGCCAGGAGAGCAACAGCATCAAGGTGAAGAGGACCCACATCAGGGTCAGGGCGATGGTGATGGTGCCAAAGTTCCCGCGGACGCCTTCCCGCAGAGTGTGGATCCGCAGCAGCACGCCGTCAAAATTGCGCAGTTTGGCCCAGCTGATATAGCGCGTCAGCAGACGCAGCCCTCCCTGGTTATCATGGACAAACGCGCGGCTCAGCAGCTCCTGCTCGCGCGGCGACAGCAGGGTCAGGACATTCCCCGGCGCGGAAGAAGCCAGCAGGTTCAAATGGCTATCATAAAGTTGGTACTCTCCCTCTTGTCCCCCCTGCATGGCGCTAACCAAAAACGCTTTGATTTCACTGACTGAGAAATCCATCGCCAGCACGCCGCGCCAGTAACCGGCAAAATCCAACGGTATCGAAGCGGTGACCACCTGCTCTTCCAGCTGCGGGTCATCGTCAGGAAAGGTTTGCCAGATAACGCCTCGCCCCGGATTATTTCGTTGGGTCTGGCGGGTAAACCACGGAGCGCCGAGGGCTTGGGAATAGTGCGTTATCACCTGCGACTCATCCCGCAGCGGCAGGGTCGAGGTAAAAAAGCCGCTACGAGAGATATACTGCATCCGCTCGGCGAAATCGCGATCGTGCTGCGTCAGATTTAGCAGATAACCCAGCTCGAGCGTCGCCATTAGTTCATCAGCCGCCAGCGGATCGTCCACCAGCAGGATAGGGTTGTGGCCAGCGACGCTGCCTGAGATGCCAAACACCGGCAGCGTACGCCGATTCGGTAGCGCCACCCGCCAGGCCTGCTGATGGCGCTGGCTCAGATAGCGTTGGCTGGCCTTACGCAATACATCGATGTCAAGCGGCTGTTCGAGCGCCGCCTGCATCCCATGGCGAAAAAACATCATTCTGTCGATGTTGAACTGCAACAGCCCATCCATTTCATGAGCGACGTTAGCCAGATTGTTACGCTGGTTGGCCACGTAGGCCTCTTCCAGGACATTGATTTCACGCCAGATCAGCAGCGTGGAGAAAAACAGCACTGCGATAAAACAAGCGTTAACCACATGTGCCGGGCGAGCCAGGTGGTAGCACTTTTTTAACTTCAACCGCAGTGGCTTATCCATCTTTCTCTCGCAGTACGTTGCGCAAACCTCGCGGCGTCAGCGCCCCGGTCTCTGTCGATACCCGGGGCGTTTTCAGGGTAGAACACGCGGCGCCGTTACGCTGCGTTTCGCCATGCTACTTTCCAGCGCCACGCAGGCTGCTCACCGCCTTAACGCCCGCCAGCACCACCGCGCCGATGATAAAACCCAGCACCAGGTTGGCGACGACCGGCAGCGTGGAGGCCATCACCCCACCCAACCCCGCGCTCCAGTGCTCGATGGCATGATGAAGCGGCGCAATACCGTGAACGACTATCCCCCCGCCGACGAGGAACATGGCCAGCGTCCCGACGATGGACAACACCTTCATCAGGCGGGGAGCGACGGCCAGGAGCCCTTTACCCAGCCACTGCGCCAGCGCACTACGTTTTTCCGCCAGCCAGTAACCCATGTCGTCCAGCTTGACGATCACCCCCACCAGGCCATACACCCCGATAGTGACCAGAATCGCAATCCCCGAGAGAATAAGGATCTGGTTAAGCAGCGGAGCTTCCGCCACGATGCCGAGGGTAATGGCGACAATTTCCGCGGACAAAATAAAATCGGTGCGAATCGCGCCTTTTACTTTGTCACGCTCAAAGGCCAGCGGATCGCGCTCCGCCAGCGCGGCGAGACGCTGCTGCCGCCGTTCAGGATCCTCTTTGTGTTTCCGCGCTTCCAGACTGTGCAGTACCTTCTCCACCCCTTCGAAACAGAGAAACGCGCCGCCCAGCATCAACAATGGCGTAATCGCCCAGGGGATGAAGGCGCTGATCAACAAAGCCAGTGGCACGAGGATCACTTTGTTAACGAACGACCCTTTCGCCACTCCCCAGACCACGGGCAACTCGCGATTCGCCCGCACGCCGGTAACCTGTTGGGCATTGAGAGACAAATCGTCGCCCAGCACCCCCGCCGTTTTTTTCGCCGCTACCTTGCCCATCACGGAAATATCGTCCAGCAGCGTGGCGATATCATCAAGTAATGTTAAAAGACTACTTCCTGCCAAAATGATTTTCCTTCTCTTTTCATCAATGTCTCCCTCGAGTATGCGTTAAAAAACGGCCGGTGCCCAAGGTACAATTAGTCAATATAAATTTAACAACCTGACGCAAATTAACCACTCGCCAGCACGATAGTTTTCACGTTTACTATATGTCCCCTTTCTATCTCTGCACCGTCGTGAGGAAGTATGTCTACCCGTCAGCTTTTACCGCTCATCGGGGCGCTGTTTGCGCTGTATATCATCTGGGGCTCTACCTATTTCGCTATCGCCGTCGGGGTCGCCAGCTGGCCGCCGCTAATGATGGCCGGCATTCGTTTTCTCGCTGCCGGCGTACTGTTGCTGGGGTGGCTACTGGCCACCGGCCATAAGCTACCGGCGCGTCGTCCGCTGCTTAACGCTGCGCTGATCGGCGTGTTGCTGCTTGCGGTTGGCAACGGCTTCGTGACGCTGGCTGAACATCAGCACGTCCCCTCCGGCATCGCGGCGGTGATGGTCGCCACCGTACCGCTGTTCACCTTATGCTTCAGCCGCTTTTTCGGCATCGCCACCCGTAAACTGGAGTGGCTGGGCATTGCCATTGGCCTTGCGGGTATCGTGATGCTCAACAGCGGAGGCAACCTGAACGGCAACCCCTGGGGCGCACTGCTGATCCTGATTGGTTCCCTAAGCTGGGCCTTCGGCTCGGTTTACGGTTCGCGAATCGTACTGCCGACCGGCATGATGGCGGGGGCAATCGAGATGCTCGCCGCCGGGATCGTCCTGCTGGCGGCCTCATGGCTGAGCGGTGAAACCTTAACCCGCGTCCCTTCCTGGTCCGGGATCGCCGCCCTGGCCTATCTGGCCATCTTTGGCTCGCTGATCGCCATTAACGCCTACATGTTTTTAATCCGCAATGTCACCCCTGCGGTCGCCACCAGCTACGCCTATGTTAATCCAGTGGTCGCGGTGCTCCTCGGTACTGGGTTCGGCGGCGAGAGCCTGTCGCTCATTGAGTGGCTGGCGCTGGCGGTGATTATTTTCGCCGTAGTGCTGGTGACGCTGGGGAAATATCTCTTCCCCGTCCGCAGCGAGGCTACTCCTTGTAAGGCGTCGAAGTAGTCGTCAGTTCGCGGATCCCCTGCGTATCGATCTGCGCGTCGTGTCCGGCGCCGCAGATCCACTCTTCCAGACGTTCGGTGAGCGCCGCATCACTCAGCCTGAGGCGCCCGCGCAGGGCGCATTCCCAGATGATTAATACCCGCCAGCCCTCTTCGGCCAGCTTTTGCCGGTCGCGGGCGTCGCGCGCCACGTTACCGGCGATTTTGTCCAGCCAGAATGCCGTGCGGGTGGCCGGCACCTTAAACAGATAGCAGTCATGGTGATGCCAGAAACAGCCGTGAGTAAAGATAACGCAACGGTAGTCGGGTAAAGTGAAATCGGGACGTCCCGGCAGCGCGCGATCCTGGGCAACAAAGGTGAATCCCGCCCCGGTCAGCAGCGCCGCTATCCGCTTTTCGATCGCCGTATCGCGCGTGGCGATCGCCCGCATATTTTTACTGCGCGTCGCTTTATCGTGAACATCCGCCATCATTATCATCCGCTTCGCGGCGCGCCACCGCCTGAGCGATGCGCGGCGCCAGGAGTTTCGCCACCGCGGCGAAGACCGGAACCACCACCGAGTTGCCAAACTGACGATAGGCCTGCGTATCCGATACCGGGATGCGAAAACGCGCCCCCTGCGGGGATTCAAAGCCCATCAGCCGGGCGCATTCGCGCGGCGTCAACCGGCGAGGCCGCCGCTGTTGATTCAGCGGATCGTCAAAATGCTTCTCACCGAGCGGCCGGTCCCAGCCGCGATCGACGAGAATTTCGGCACCATCTTTATAGTAGCGGGCAGAAAGCGTCCGGGCCACGCTGTGGGGATTGTCGGGGTCAACCAGGCCATAACCAAAGCCATTGCCCCGCGCCTGATGCTTGCGGGCATAACGATAAAGATATTTCCACAGCACCGGCGTAAGAATAAATTTCGCATCGACCGTCGGCTCCAGCAGCTCGCCAAATGTTGGCCGCACCGCCGGGTACTGCGCCGCGATGTCGCGCAGCGTAAATCCAGCATGCAGCTGCAGATCGCGACGGAAACCCACCAGCACGATGCGCTCCCGGTGCTGAGGCAAGAAATGGCGCCCGTCAATCACCTTCGGGTCATCCGGCCCGGTATGCCCCGCGTCAGCTACTTCATATCCCAGCTCATCCAGCGTCTGCATGATGATACGGAAGGTGCGCCCCTGATCGTGGCTTTTGAGGTTTTTGACATTCTCCAGCACAAAAATCGCTGGCTGACGAGCCGCGATAATTCTCACCACGTCAAAAAACAGCGTTCCCTGAGTTTCGCAGGCAAAGCCATGCGCACGGCCCATCGCATTTTTCTTAGAGACGCCGGCAAGCGAGAAAGGCTGGCAGGGGAAGCCAGCCAGCAGCACATCATGCTGAGGGATAGATTCGCGAATATGCCGCGCCGCCTCCTCGTCGCTAACGTCAGAGCGTTGGCTGAGGGTAATATCGCGGATATCTTCATTAAAACGGTGCTGCTGCGGATCACAGTACCAGTTGGCCTTATAGGTGCGTACCGCGTGCTTGTTCCACTCGCTGGTGAAAACGCACTGCCCGCCGATGGCTTCAAAACCACTGCGGATCCCGCCAATACCGGCAAACAGATCGATAAAACGGAACCCATAGTGCGGATGATGGGCCGGCGGCGAAGGCAGGAGCGTCGCCAGATGAGCAACTTCCTGCGGGCGCAAACGCTCCGCCACGCGGCCAAGCGCCACCACGCGCTTGAGGATCGCCGCGCTCCAGTGCTGTTCGCCGACGCTCACCAGTTCGGCAACCAGCGTTTTTACATCGTAGATCGTCATCAGCTGACGCAGCAGCGCCTCAGCGTCTTCCCCGGCCTGTTCAGCCAACGACAACGACCTGTGTTCCTTGCTTAACTTTTGCGGCATATCCTCAACCAACGCGGACGATTTTGGCAGAGAGTACCATAAATCACCGGTCGGTTGACGCCTGCGGTGCAAAGCGGCGCAAAACCGCTTCATCCAGCGCCAGCGGCTCCCCCTGCAGCTCCGCGCTGAGCTTAGCCATAAATTCGACGAGAAAACGGGCATTATGCTGCGCCATCGCTTTCCCCTTGTCAGTTTGCATGGTTTCCGGCAGGCGCAGAAGTTTGCACTGGAAATGGTCGAGGGCATATTTGCGGTCATCCAGCGCCCGCCGATCAGCAAAAGGATCTTCGGCATCAAACAAGATGGTATTCAGGGCGCCGGCGACAGCGAAGACCCTCGCCAGACCAATGGCTCCCAGCGACTCGAGTCGATCGGCATCCTGAACTATTTTCGCCTCCAGCGTGCGCGGTGGGATCGCCGCGCTGAAGCTGTGCGCCTCGATGGCATGGCTGACCGCCGGGTAACGATCCGCAGGAAAATCAGCAAAGGCCGACTGCAGAATGGCGAGGGTTTTCTCGGCGGCCATCATCGAGGATCGACTTCGCTCCGGATGATTTTTTGGCAAGCTGACGATGTCATGAAAATAGCAGGCCGTGAGGAGTACCAGCCGGTCGACTTCCTCCCCCGCGGCCAGCTGAGTGGCGGTCGCCCAGACGCGACGAAAATGGGACAGATCGTGTGCGGCGTCATCCTGCGCATGGTGCGTCAGTATCCAGCGCTCAAATCGTTGCTGCCAGTCAACCAGGTCCATAGGCTTTCCTTTATCTGAGGGTCAGCCTCGAGCATAGCAATTTTAGCGCTGATGATCCTGCTCGCCGCGGGATGGACGCGTATACCAGACGACCGCGCCGAGAATAGAGCCAATGCCGCCGAGGACCAGCATGCCCAACAGGGCGCCAAGCCATTTCCCGGCCGTTGTTCCAAAATCACCCTCCACGCTGGCGCCGGGAACGCTGTGAATTTTTCCCACTACCCACCAGTAACGCACAATGACCCAGACACAATATCCGCAAAAAGCATACAACGCCCAGAGCGCAAGTTTCCCTCCCGGGCTGCGTTTTGCCTGCTCTTCCATCTCATTCCTCTCCGTGACACAACAGACTATTGTCACTCAAAACGTGACACGCATCACATTATACCGCTAACCTGCGTCACAGGCAGCAGTTTCATCTTCGTCTTCTGCGCCTTCTCGCGACTTATGCTGCCAATGCGCACAGGCTGAAGAGATGTCCTTATTATCTCCCGTACGCTTAAAGCTATTCATTCCTTAATTATCGCAAGCTGGGTTGATAATTCCCTGGATATTTACATTCACACAAAATAAATTCCCATAATGAATAATGTACTTGATTATTATTTGTGCAATTTATTTCATAAAATTAACAACGACCTGCCAAATATACAATAAAGCATTGCTATATAAGAAAATAATGAATTTTGCACAAACATCAAAATTTAATATAAAGAACCACTTAGAAATATTTTGTAATGTTTAACATTATTTATTTACATATTTTATTTTAAATAAAGATGAACTTAGTCGTTAGTATCGGATCGTCATTCCGGAGGGATTGTCATAATTCATAGTAATTATTATTAAAAGGGAATATATAATGAAAAGAAAAGTACTGGCACTCATGGTTCCGGCATTATTAATGGCTAGCGCCGCTAATGCCGCCGAAATCTATAACAAAAACGGTAATAAACTGGACCTCTACGGGAAAGTTGACGGCCTGCATTACTTCTCTGACGACGCTTCAGAGGACGGCGACCAGACCTATGTTCGCTTTGGTCTGAAAGGCGAAACGCAGATTACTTCCGAGTTAACCGGCTACGGTCAGTGGGAATACAACATTCAGGCGAACACCAGCGAAAAAGAAGGCGCGAACTCCTGGACTCGTCTCGGCTTTGCCGGCCTGAAGTTTGCCGACTGCGGGTCGCTGGACTATGGCCGGAACTACGGCGTGGTCTACGACATTGAATCCTGGACCGATATGCTGCCGGAATTCGGCGGCGATACCTACACCCAGACCGACGTTTACATGACCGGCCGTACTAACGGCGTGGCCACCTACCGTAACAGCGATTTCTTCGGCCTCGTCGACGGTCTGCATTTCGCCCTGCAGTATCAGGGTAATAATGAAAACGCCGGTTCTGGCGAAGGCACTAATAACGGTGGGAAACGTAAGCTGGCGCGGGAAAATGGCGACGGTTTTGGTATCTCCAGCTACTACGATCTCGATATGGGCATCAGCTTCGGGGCAGCGTATTCGTCTTCTGACCGTACCCATAACCAGTTGGCGGCCGCGCGTAGCAGCCAGCGTTATGCCAACGGCGATAAAGCCGATGCCTGGACCGTCGGCGCGAAATATGACGCCAATAACATCTATCTGGCCGCCATGTATGCTGAGACCCGCAACATGACCTTCTATGGCAACGATAGTTTTGGCGGAATTGCCAACAAAACGCAGAACTTCGAAGTGGTCGCGCAGTATCAGTTCGACGACTTTAATTTACCGCTGCGTCCGTCCGTGGCCTATCTGCAGTCGAAGGGTAAAGATCTCTACGCCTATTCTCGCTACGGCGACAAGGATCTGGTCAAGTATGTCGACGTGGGCATGACCTACTACTTCAACAAAAATATGTCCACCTATGTGGATTATAAAATCAACCTGCTGGATGAAGACGACCGCTTCTACAAAAACAGCGGTATCGCGACCGATGATATCGTCGCCCTCGGCCTGGTCTATCAGTTCTGATCCCCGTCAAAGCCCGCGTTCAGCGGGCTTTTTTATGTTCCCGCTCCGTTGAGATCACTCTTTTCGACATTGCCGCTTTCCAGGCGTACCTTCCCTCTTTATGATGCGTTTAAGCTCGTTCGGGCTAAAAGCGGCGATAAGGTGCCAAAAGGATAAAGCGCGCTACCGCGACTCTACGCTGAAACCAGGACGATGATGATGGTGATACCCCAGCGCAGGCGTTATACCTGAAGCTAACGGTGTTATTGAAGGGAAGGTTAGAGCAAGAAAAGTGGCGGAGAGAGGGGGATTTGAACCCCCGGTAGAGTTGCCCCTACTCCGGTTTTCGAGACCGGTCCGTTCAGCCGCTCCGGCATCTCTCCGCTGTGATGGTTGCTATAATGCCAGGATCTTTGGCATTTTAATAGCTCCCGTTTCGGTAATTGTGTTCAAGTGACGACTTTGCGAGCAATATGATGTTTAAATGGCCCTGGAAAGCAGATGATGAGTCCGGCAACGCAGAGATGCCCTGGGAGCAAGCGCTTGCCATTCCGGTTTTAGCCCATCTTTCGTCCACTGAGCAGCACAAGCTCACGCAGATGGCTGCCCGTTTTTTACAGCAAAAGCGGCTGGTGGCATTGCAGGGGCTGGAGCTGACCCCGCTGCATCAGGCGCGCATTGCTATGCTCTTTTGTCTGCCGGTGCTTGAGCTGGGCATTGAGTGGCTGGATGGCTTCCATGAAGTGCTGATCTACCCTGCCCCTTTCATCGTCGATGATGAATGGGAGGATGATATTGGTCTGGTCCACAACCAGCGGGTGGTACAGTCGGGACAAAGCTGGCAACAGGGTCCTGTAGTGCTGAACTGGCTGGATATTCAAGACTCTTTTGATGCGTCAGGCTTTAACCTTGTGGTGCATGAAGTGGCGCATAAGCTTGATACGCGGAACGGCGACCGGGCCAGCGGCGTGCCGCTTATCCCGTTGCGTGAAGTTGCCGGCTGGGAGCACGATCTCCACGCCGCGATGAACAACATTCAGGATGAGATCGATCTGGTAGGCGAAAGCGCCGCCAGTATTGACGCCTATGCCGCCACCGATCCCGCAGAATGCTTTGCTGTCCTCTCGGAATATTTTTTCAGTGCGCCTGAACTGTTCGCGCCTCGCTTCCCGGCCCTGTGGCAGCGTTTTTGCCACTTTTACCGCCAGGATCCGCTGGCGCGTAGACGTGAGAATGGCCTGCAGGACGAAGGCGATCGGCGCATTGTTCACTAAAACAACGTGTTGAGCTAAATTTAGCCATTTGAATCAGCAGTTTAATTTTAGTGTTGACACAAAAATGCGAGGCCAGTAGTATGCGCCTCGTTCACACGATTCCTCTGTAGTTCAGTCGGTAGAACGGCGGACTGTTAATCCGTATGTCACTGGTTCGAGTCCAGTCAGAGGAGCCAAATTTAAAAATCCCGCTCAGGGAAACCTGAGCGGGATTTTTGCTTTCCGTGATCCTCTCCGCTCCCCAAGCATGCAATCTTATCCTGGTGTAGGTGCTATTTTCTTGCTATGAGGCAAGCTGAACGGCCGTGAACCCCACGCTCCCGCAAAGGCTTAAATAAAGGCGGTTTAACCGTGCCGGACCATACCTGGGTGTAAGGCAATAATGCGCGGTTCCAAAAAAGATCGGCAACACCGCCGCTTCTGACATCTCTCCGCCAGCGGGTATAAGCAGCATCGTACCGTAGGTACCGTCCAACGTTCCGTATGTGATCCCCGCAGGTGAAAAGCAGCGATGCTGCTCCCAACCTTATGGCTACAGACTTTCGATCCGGCGGTAACCGCTGGGTCTGCCGCTGCGTAGCAGACGATCCCGATCCGGCAGTTACCTTTACAGACAGCGCGGGCTGCCCAAATGCATTTTCCACTGGCGGAAAGACCCGTAACGCTTAGGGTAGCCTGGCAATAACCTTAATCTCGAACTTAAATCCATAAAGCCACGTCACGCCGATCCCGGTCAGCGTAGGGTAAGGCGCTTCTCCCCAATATTCTGGCAGGATACTCCAGATAGCGTCGAGATTTGACGCAGGATCGACGACAAAGAGGGTAACATCAACCACGTCCTCAAACGTGCAGCCCGCCGCTGCGAGCACAGCATTAAGATTTTTGAACGCCAGCCTGACCTGTGCTTTCAGATCGTGCTCAGGCGAACCATCCTCGTGGCTACCCACCTGCCCAGAAACAAACAAGAAACCATTGGATTTGATGGCCGGTGAATAACGATTGCGCTCATAGAGCGCCTGACGACCGAAGGGAAAAACGGCTTCGCGTGCTGTCATGTTTGTACCTTTATGCTGGGGCGAAATCAGCCCGGTGAATGTAAAGGCACTGTACAACGACGAGATCGGGCGGATAAACAAGCGACTTTGTCCCTCATTGTTTGTAATATCCAAACAATCGATGAAAGACAGGATAAGAAATGGATCGTTTCGATGCAATGCGCGCCTTTGCTCGAGTGGTAGAGGCAGGGAGCTTCACGAAGGCTGCCCAAACGCTTCATATGAGCAAAACCACGGTGACGCAACTCATTCAGCAGCTGGAATCGCGCCTGCGCGTCAGATTGCTCCATCGCACCACCCGCAAGCTCGGTGTGACTCCCGATGGCGCGGTCTACTACGAACGCGTCATTCGTCTGCTGGCGGACATGGAGGATGCTGAAAACAGCCTGTCCAGTGCGGCGATGACGCCCAGGGGACGGCTACGGGTGGATGTACCGAGTCCGCTGGCCCGCCTTATTCTGGTGCCGGCGCTACCGGCTTTCCACGCCCGCTACCCTGATATCCAGATCGACATGGGTGTGAGCGACCGGGTAGTGGATCTGATCGGCGACAACGTGGATTGCGTTCTGCGCGGTGGTCAAATCACCGACCAGTCCCTAATCGCACGCCATGTCGGCGATTTGCAAATCGGCGTCTACGTTGCCCCCAGCTATGTGGAACGCCTTGGCGCTCCCGCACACCCGCGCGAGCTGCAAAATACTGACCATTGCATAGTGGGATTCTTGTCCTCACGCACCAGTAAGATTGATCCTTTGGTACTGTGCAGTGAGAATGAACGTATTGAAATCACGGGCAACTACGTACTTGCCGTGGATGATGGCAATGCTTACCTCGAAGCTGGGTTAGTTGGCTTAGGCGTGATTGCGCTGCCCAACTATATGGCGGCAGCGCATCAGGCCGTTGGCGCTTTGATTCCATTATTTACACAATGGCGGATTAGCCCAATGCCTCTGTACCTGGCGTTTCCACCGAACCGCCATGTCAACGCCAAGCTGCGCGTATTTATTGACTGGATCGTTGAATTGATGGAGCAGCATGTCCCCATTGCCAACAATCAGTGACGCCATCCCCTGATTCGCTTATCAGCGGCGATGGGGTTCAGCGGTAGTGACTGTGGTCAGGCGTGTTTTGACAATAGGGATTCAGCAGAACTCATCCGTCTTATATTCTGGATAATGGCTATCATAAAGGGGATCTTCGCTTTCATGGACAATGGCAGCCAAAAAAAAGATCCTCAGTAACAATATTAAATCCATAGATATATTTGCAGACTTTATCATCCCCTCCTGAGCATCTCCTGGCGCCCTCATTAAAACGCCATCACAGCCACTATTGATAAGTTAAGGATCGGTTTCCCGATCCTTATTCCCAACAACGTTGAATGCATCGTCAGCAAAAGAGCCTTCTTACAATAGCCGTTAATCAGACTAAACGACCCGCTACAAACTTCCCTGCGCCGCTGTGGCGCTGATATTCACCGGCATGCCGGAGCGGCGCTGCAGGGTCTGCTCGACCTGGGCAGGGCTCACTCCCGGCCCCTGGGTAAAGTCGCGCAGCGCCGAGGTCATCGGCAAGGGGACTTTTCTGTCGGATTCAAACTCCGCGCGGTTGCGCGACAGCGGCTCGTGCACCTCCAGCCAGTGACTGCCGTCCGGCTCCACGCTGTACTTCACCGGCTGATCGATCAGCTGAACCCGCGTCCCAACCGGCACGTTATCAAACAGGAATTTAATATCGTCATTGCGCAGGCGGATGCATCCCTGGCTGACGCGCAGCCCAATACCAAAGTTGGCATTGGTACCGTGGATGGCGTAGAGCCTGCCGATGTAGATCGCATACAGCCCCATCGGATTATCGGGCCCGGGGGGCACCATCGCCGGCAGCGTTTTGCCCTCTTTCGCATACTCGCGGCGGGTATTGGCGGTTGGCACCCAGGTGGGGCCTTCCTGCTTACGCTCTACTGCCGTCACCCAGTTACGCGGCGTTTCGCGTCCCGCCTGACCAATGCCGATTGGCAGGACTTCGACGCTATTGCCCAGCGGCGGGTAATAATAGAGACGCATTTCGGCAACGTTGATCACGATCCCCTCCCGCACGGTGTCAGGCAGGATCAGCTGTTGCGGAATAGTCAGCGTCGAACCGGAGTGCGGCAAATAGACATCGACCCCGGGGTTGGCTTCCAGCATATTGCTTAACCCCTGGCCGTACTGGGCGGCAAAACTTTCCAGCGGCTGGGTGTTATTGTCCGGAACGGCAATGGTAAATGCGCTGCCCACCAAACGGCTCCCCTCCGGCGGCAGCGGATAGCTGACGGCCAGCGCGCCGTGGCTGGCAAGCAGCATCAGCGCAGTACAGAGTAATTTCACACGCCGCATCGTCATTTTCCCTTCCTCAGTCGCGACCCACGTGTGTGAATTATAGCGTTATTTCCACTCCCCGACCCGCTGGCCAGCATTTCCTTAAATCTGATAGTCGATTGCGACCTCTTCCGGCTCCATCGCCTGACGCTTAATCTCATCCAGCGACAGTCCGGCATTGCACAATTCGATAAAACGCCAAACGTAATTCCGCTGCAGCTGGCCCCGCTTCAGTCCCAACCACACGGTATTGGCATCGAACAGATGGCGGGTATCAAGACGCGTAAAGGTGTCCGCTTCCCGGGCATCACCGGACTGCTCGGCGACCAGCCCGACGCCCAGCCCCAGCTCCACATAGGTCTTGATCACATCGGAATCCTGCGCGCTCAGCACGATATCCGGCATCAACCCCTTGCGGTTGAACGCCTCATCAATGCGCGAACGGCCAGTGATCCCCTGGCGGTAGGTGATTAACGGCCAGCGGGCGATCGCCTCCAGCGTCAGGGGAGAAACCTGCGTCAAAGGATGATCCTTCGGCACCAGCAGGCTGTGATGCCAGCGGAACCAGGGGAAAGCCGCCAGCGTCGGATCGTTGCTCAGGCGCTCGCTGGCGATGCCGATATCCGCTCCGCCGTTATGCAGCAGCGCTTCGATTTCCTGCGGGGTACCCTGCACCAGCTCGACGCGAACATCTGAGAACAGCTCGCGGAAAGCTTTAATGACCGGCGGCAGGCTGTAGCGCGCCTGAGTATGGGTGGTGGCGATAGTTAAGACGCCTGACGCATCGTTAGTGAAGAGATCCGCCAGCCGCCGAACGTTACTGGCTTCATTGAGGATCCGCTCGGCAATCGATAACAGCGCTTTACCCGGCTCGGTCATGCCTAACAGGCGTTTACCGCGGCGGATAAAGATCTCAATCCCCAGCTCCTCTTCCAGTTCCCGGATATGGCGACTGACGCCTGACTGCGAGGTATAGAGCATATTCGCGACTTCCGTCAGGTTGTAATCCTGACGGGCCGCCTCACGGATAATTTTCAGCTGCTGGAAGTTCACCCTTTCCTCCGGGCCAATGGACTTAACGTATCTGCTATTGTTAAAGTCTGTTGTCCCAGGTAACAAATAATAAAAACCAGCAACTTATTCCTTAAGAGAATATACCCTAACTGACCAGCTGCAGTTCACGGTTTTCCAGCGATGGGCGGCTCACCAAAGACAGCAGGATCTCTTTCACCGCCTGCGCCTGCGGCGACAGACTGCCGCGAGCCGACATGTTCAGCGACAGCGACAGGCTCATTGAAGGCGTGCTGATCCGCGCCATCCAGCCGTTCGCCGCCCCGCACAGGGAACGGGCAGCGGATTCCGGTAACACCGTCGCCCCCATGCCGCTGGCGATGGCCGCGGTCAGGGTGGTAATGGATTCGATCTCGCCGATAATTTTCGCCGACAGACGACGCAGGGTGAATGCCTCGGTGACCCGCGCCCGCACTGCGCTGTAATCGCGCGGCAGGAACAGGTTCATCTCCGCCACCGCCGTGAGATCCACGCTCTGCCCCGGGCAGTCGCGGGTGCCGACCAGGTAAAGGTCTTCTTTCAGCAGCGGCTGGCTGACGATGCCTGCCACCGGCGAACGCTCATAGAGCACCGCCATATCCAGCTGGCCCGCCAGCAGCTTGTCATTCAGCGCTGTGCCGCTGCTCTCCTGCAGATAGACCATCACCTCGGGCAACTCATTGCGCACCGTTTGCAGCAACGGCATGGTAATGGCGGAGGCCGCGGTGCCCGGCGCCAGGCCGATCGACACCTGACCACGCAGCGTCTGGCCGACGTTATTGACCGCCAGCTGCGCCTGCTCGCACTGGCGCAGGATAGTGCGCGCATGGGTGTAGAGAATTTTACCGGCTTCCGTTGGCGTGACCCCTCGCTTGGTGCGTATCAGCAACTGCTGGTCCATTTCACCTTCCAGGGTCGCGACCTGTTGGCTGAGGGCCGGTTGGGCGATATGCAAGACTTCAGCGGCCTGGGTCAGACTGCCGATATCGACGATTTTCACAAAATATTTCAGTCGTCTTAAGTTCATTTTGCCTCCTGTAAGGAACGCCAGCGTCAACGCTGGGAGTATGATGCACTGGCTTTTGCAATTTGCTTGCCAGCTTTGCATTTCCTCGGCTGTCGCCCGCCGCAGGCAGTGTTATAAGGGATAGTGATAGCAATTCGGTTTTTATTTGCCCGGTAAGCAGATTGTGGTATGCCCCATTAGGGGTACATTCGCACTACAACGGTGCAACATGGTGAAAAAAACAGCGCATGGGTGGCGATTGCTGAAATTGTCAGCAGTCGAACGCAATTCTTTGAATCAGGCTTTGACAAGGCCGGATGGCATCGTTAATATGCGCCCCGTTCACACGATTCCTCTGTAGTTCAGTCGGTAGAACGGCGGACTGTTAATCCGTATGTCACTGGTTCGAGTCCAGTCAGAGGAGCCAAATTTAAAAAGCCTGCTTTCGAGCAGGCTTTTTGCTTTTCAGCGCCGGTACTTCTGCCGGAAGGCGAATGGCCACCCTCCGGCGATTGCGGCTTTAGCGTAAACTCTCTTCCTTCAGATCTATCTCCCGCAGCACCTCATAAAAAGTGATATCGCTGATGTTATGGGCGCGGCGCAGCCGGAACAGCTCCTGACGCTGGGCGATAATGACCTCTCGTTGCATATATTTCTCCAGCCTGGCGCGCTTAGCCAGCTCCAGCCCGACATCCTGCCCCTCGTCATTGTCGTTATAGTGAAGCCGCCGCTGATAGGTTTCGAGCAGCATATTGCCGGCATCGGCCCGCAGGGCCTGCTCACTGGGATCCTCCACCGGCTCGTCCAGTAGCGCGTTAAGACGGTTAATGGCCACCTCGGTCATCACGGCGCCAATGTCGTCCTTACCGGTGTCATGCGGTAGATCATCGGCAAGATAACGGGTCATAAACGGCAGACCGATAGCCGCCACCACCAGCGACATCAGGATCACCGCCATCGAAAGAAAGATCAGTAGTTCACGGCCCGGGAACGGCGAACCATCTGCCAGCACCACCGGCAGCGTCAGAATACCGGCGAGGGTCACAGAGCCCTTCACTCCCGCCAGCGCCATGACGGCGAGGATACTGAAGCGTGGACGGACGGTGATGGCCTTGCCCCGACGTTTGCGGCGAAAAATTGTCAGCTTCATCGACAGCCATACCCAGGCGAAGCGCATCAGACCGAGCGCCAGGGTGATGGCCACGGCGTACAGCAGCAGATACCAGGGCGAAGAGACGCCGGCCTGGCTGGCTACCGCCGGCAGCGTCCTGAGCATGCGCGGCAGTTGCTCGCCCAGCATCAGAAAGATCATCCCGTTGAGGGTGGTCTGCAGCATGGACCATACCGCGCTGCTTTTCATGCGCGTCGCCGGAAGCCGGGGCCCCGACAGCTGCTCATAATGCATCGCAATGCCGGCGGCGACGGCGGCAAGAATGCCCGAGACATGGAACGCCTCGGCCAGCAAATAGGCGGCGAAAGGGATAAGCAGGCTGATCAGGATCTGGATGGCTGGCTCCTCGCGGGTGCGCCGAACCAGAAAGTTATTACATTTGCCGGTGACCCACACCACCACGAGGCCACTGAGGATGCCCCCGAAGGCCATCAGGAAAAATTTCACCACCGCGTCTCCCGGGGAGAAGCTGCCGGTCAGCACCGCGGCGATGGCGAAGTTAAAGGCGACGAGGCCTGAAGCATCGTTTAACAACGACTCCCCTTCGAGAATATGCGCCATCCTTGAGGGAAGCGGCGAGCTGGCGGTCATTGCCGATACCGCCACCGGATCGGTAGGCGACAGAATAGCCGCGAGGGCGAACCCTGCCGCCACGGTGATAGCCGGGATCAGCCAGTGAATAAACAGGCCAATACCGAGAATAGTCACCATCACCAGGCCTATCGCCAGCGATAAAATCGGCTTCATATCGCGGAAAAAAGCGTCTTTGGGGATGCGCCAGCCATCGAGGAACAGCAGCGGCGGGATAAACAGCAGTAAAAAAATATGCGGGTCAAAATCAACCTGAAAGCCACTGGCGGCCAGCGCGGCGCCCGCGGCGATTTGGATCAGCGGTAGCGGCACTTTAACGGGCAGAAGATGGGACAGGAACACGGTCACCACGATGGCCATAATAAAGACCAGCACGATAGCAATTAGCGACATTCATCCCCTCCTCTGACGGTAATATTCATTCTGTACATCAGGCTGTTAATCCTTTTTCGCAGGTGTTGTTTCGGTAACAGATTATTTACCCAGTCACCGATAATTAAAGACAGACGTCATTGTCTGCCGGCGATAATATTTAAACTGAGGTGGCAAGCGGTGCCGGATCAGGGGTGACAATGTCTTTTATCAAGCCGCGTTTGTCAATCCGCTATCGTCTGCAAATCATCGCCGGCCGGCATTCCGGGGAGAAGTCCTCACAGGACTGTCGACCGGGGACTTCGCAAATTAGCCTCTTCACATGGACAAAACCACTCAACCGCTCCAGCACCTCGCTGTCTATATTCCCAATATTATTAATCCGTATTATACATTGTGAATATGGATATTAATGACCAGTCTAATATACCCGGCAGAGTTATATTTCGTGCCCCCGCCGGCAGTGCGAACCACGTATTTGCGATAAATAATTCTTAACGCCCCCCAGTTCAGGATGATTGGTCAGCCAGCCTTACGCTGCGCGCAATGCTTGCCCTACCCCTGAATTGGGCGTACCCTGACCAACAATTAAACCACACGGTCTAAATCATGAATCCCGATACCTCCGCCGTCCTGAAGCCCCGCCGCGGCCGTCCACCCAAGGTCGATCGCCAGTTTGACGATACGCGTCAGGCGCTGATTCGCTCAGGCCTTGAAGTGCTGACCGAAACGGGCTATCTCGCGGCGGGTATTGATGCGGTGATCAAGAATATCGCCGTGCCAAAGGGGTCGTTTTATCACTGCTTTAAAAGCAAAGAGGCCTTTGGCCTCGCCGTGCTTGCCGCCTATGGCGACTTCTTTGCGCATAAATTAGATAAATTCCTGCTGGACGACGCCGTGCCGCCGCTGGAACGGATGGCGGCCTTTGTGCGTCATGCCGGTCAGGGAATGGAGAAATTCCAGTTTCGCCGCGGCTGCCTGGTGGGCAACCTGCTGCAGGAAGCCCCGTTGTTACCCGAGACGTTTCCCCAACGGTTGATGGCTATCCTGGCGGCATGGGAGTCGCGCGTGGCGCGCTGCCTGCGCGAAGCGCAGGCAGCCGGGGCCATCGCCAGCGACGCCTCACCGCAGGCGCTGGCCCAGGTGTTCTGGATCGGCTGGGAAGGCGCGGTGATGCGCGCCAGGCTGGTCCAGTCTGCCGCACCGCTTAACCAGTACTGGGATTTTTTTGCGCACAGTATGACAACAAAAACACCTGCACAGGACGGCGCTAGCGCCGATAACCCCCTTCCGACGAGGAATACTCTGTCATGAAAGCATTAGTTCTGGACCAGATCGACAACCGCACCGTCGCCACCGTCAAAGATATCGACCTGCCCGCTCTTGCCGAAGGCGACGTCCGGGTCGCCATCGACTGGTCGAGTCTCAATTATAAAGACGCCCTGGCGATCACCGGCAAAGGCAAAATTATCCGTCAGTTTCCGATGGTGCCGGGCATTGATTTTGCCGGTCAGGTGAAAGAAAGCCGCGATCCGCGCTTTGTTCCCGGCCAGGCCGTGATCCTCACCGGCTGGGGGGTGGGCGAAAACCACTGGGGTGGCCTGGCCACCGACGCCTGCGTTAAAGGCGACTGGCTGGTTGCTCTGCCGGAGACGCTCAGCGCGCGCCAGGCAATGATCATCGGCACCGCCGGCTTTACCGCGATGCTATGCGTTGATGCTCTCGTTAGTGCGGGTGTCACCCCTGATAGCGGGGATATCCTGGTCACCGGCGCCAGCGGCGGGGTCGGCAGCACCGCCGTGGTGTTGCTGAAAGCCCTTGGCTACCGGGTGACGGCCGTATCGGGCCGGGAATCGACACACGATTACCTTCGCCAGCTGGGCGCCGATACGATCCTGCCGCGCAGCGACTTCGCGGAGACCCGTCCGCTGGAGAAACAGCTGTGGGCGGGCGCGGTGGATACCGTTGGCGGCCCGGTGTTGGCCAAAGTGCTGGCGCAAACGCAATATCGCGGCTGCGTCGCCGCCTGCGGTCTGGCCGGGGGCTTCGATCTGCCGACCACCGTGATGCCGTTTATTCTGCGCAATGTGCGTCTGCAGGGGGTGGATTCGGTGATGGTGCCGACCGCTGAACGCGACGCCGTCTGGCAGCGTCTGGCCCAGCTTCTGCCTGAGAGCTACTACCAGCAGGCGGCCACTGAAATCACGCTGGAGCAGGCGCCAGCGTATGCCGCAGATTTCCTCAGCAATAATATTCATGGTCGGACGCTGGTCAATATCGGCCAGTAATCCTCTTCTCCCGGCGCCCGTGCGGCGCCGGATCCCGAGAGGGATCAAGGCATATCATTTCCTTCCCCACGGGATTATGATGACGCGAACAAATAGCTCTGCGAGTGGTAAAAAAAGTAAATGGATGTCATAAGCATCATTATGGCGGCGGGCAAGTCGTCCGTTGACGTCGCGCTGTATACGCTGTTGCCGATCATGGTGATCATGCTGATCATCATGAAATACCTTGAGGTCCGCGGTATCCTCGATGTGATTGTTCGCTGGGTGGCCCCGCTGCTGAAGCCCTTCGGCTTAACCGGGATGAGCGCCTTCGCCCTGATCCAGATTAATTTTGTCAGCTTTGCCGCCCCGCTCGCCACGCTGTCGATTATGGATAAACGCGGCGTCTCGGACCGACAAATGGCCGCCACGCTGGCCATGGTGTTCGCCATGGGGCAAGGCAACGTCTTCTATCCTCTTACCCCTTTTGGTCTGCACTGGCTGGCCTCGATCGTTATCTCGGTGGTCGGCGGCCTGTGCGCGGCCGCCGTCGCCTGGCACGTCACCGGACGGCGCTTATCGGTCGCCGAGAACCCCCGCGCGGAAGCGCTGCCGAACGCCGAGCAGAACAGCCAGGGAATTCTGGCCGTGATTAACAGCGCCGGCTCCGACGCCATCCGCCTGGCGCTCGGCGCGGTGCCAATGCTGATCCTGTCGTTAACCATCGTCGGGCTGCTGCAGGGCGCCGGGGCTATCGACCTGCTGCAGCAGCTGCTGAAGCCGCTTCTCAGCTGGCTGCACATCCCCCAGAACTTTGTGCTACCGGCGCTGGTGAAGTGCGTTGCCGGGGGCACCGCCTACTTTGGCGTCATTTCCGAGCTGATCCAGCAGGGCAAAGTCACCGTGGACCAGGTCAACGCCTCGGCAGGTCTACTGATCCAGACCTTTGATCTTCCCGGTATCGGCATTTTTCTTGGCATCAGCTCACGGTTTGTCCGCCTGTTCCGCTTCGTGGCTCCCGCGGCGATCGTCGGTATCCTGCTGCGTACCGTTCTGCACCTGATCCTGTTTTAATGCCTCTGCTCTGGCCTGCGCTTTCAGGCAGGCCGCCACCGCCGCCTGTTCGCCGCAGGCGATGCGCTCCTCGACGCGCGTCATCATCCATGGAAAGAATGGATTGGAGGTGACGCGCATTAACGTCTCCAGCCCCACGCTCAGCGTCCCGGTCTCTCCGCGCAGTGAAATGGTGCCCAGGCTAATGCCGTAGCGGTTCTTCTCGTCCGGCTCGCGGCCATACAGCGAGTCGCTCAGGGGAAACGGCACCGCCACATGCGACAAAGAGTACATATCCGCCGGCCAGGCCAGGTGTAAAGGATAACGATGCTCTTCCCGTTCCTGGGCCAGCGTGGTCCGGGCGACGGTCTGCAGCGTGTGCGCCGTCGTGTTGGTCACCACCGTGGTGGTATAGGCCCGCGGCGCCGGGGGCAGCAGCGTATTCACCGCCGCATAGAGCGCAGGGCGAAACAGGACCCGGAGATCCGCCGCCTGGTTAATATCGAACACCACCAGCTCGCTGCCGTTATCCGGCAGATAACGATACAGGGACTCCACCACCGCGCGGGTGCTGACCGTGGAATCCATCACCGACTGAAAGGTGAGGATCGGCGGCAGCGCTTTCAGCTCGCCCTGCCGGGCCGCACGGATAATCTGCTGCTGCAGCGCCTGGCTCAATAACCACGATTGTCTCGCCGCCTTGACCGGAAAGGAGTTGTACTTGAACGGATTAAACTCAGGCGCCACGTTCAGCCAGGCCGCGCGGGCGAACGCCGGGAAGACGGACGGTAGCCCGGCGAGGCCGGCGAAACGGGCAAACGCGGTCACGCCGATCATCGGCGACAGCAGAATAATCTGCTGCGGCTGACGCAGGTGGCTATCCTCCAGGCTATCGAGGGCATACTTGAGCGCCAGCGCGCCGCCGTTAGAGTAGCCGACCAGATCCAGCGGCACGTCCGCCCCGGCAAGGCGGGTCGCTTCGCGTACCGCCAGACGCGTCGCCGCCAGCCAGGTCTCCCAGTCAACCGCCGTTAACGCCCCCGGCGCGGTGCCGTGTCCCGGCAAACGCGGCGCCACCGCCACATAACCCCGCTGCTGCCAGAGTTGCGCCAGATAGCGCACGCTGTAGGGCGAATCGGTCAGGCCATGGAGGAGCACCACGCTGCCGCGCGGCTTGCCCAGCGGCATCAGCACAAAAGAACGGTTCCAGTCCTGCTTAAACTGCCCCGGCCAGACCCGGCTGTGACGATAAAAGCGGTTGACCGGGGTTTTATCTTCCTCCGGCAAAGCCTCTGTCACCTCACGCTGGAGATCGGCGAAAATCGTCTTCTCCCGCGCCAGATACTGGGCAAAGGTCGCCTGGTCGATCTCTTCGGCCGACATCTCGTTGCTACTCCAGGTATGCCAGCGATGCAGGGCCGGGCCGCGCTGGGACTCATAGATCCGCCCGGCGAGAAAGACCACCAGCAGCGCCAGTACCGCAATGCTCCCTTTTTTCAGCAGTGAGCCGATAACGGCGCCCGACGTTCGCCAGTGTCGAAATAGATGCTTCATGACGCTCTCTCTTATATTTATTGCGTAGCCGGACTTATCAGCCCTCTTCCTGACAGGCTATTCTCACGGTCTGCTTTTCAGCATAGTCATCGCTTCCTGCAAATTAAACCCGGCAGATCATTGCCCCCCGGCATAAAAAAACCTAGCGCACAGATCAACAATCGGTTGCGTATTTTTAAACACTGCATAAACCAAGGGGATAATCTTATTGTCAGATTTTTAAGAAACATGAATTATCGACGCACATGTCGCTATGAGAGGATAAAAAACAGATGGAGTGGTGGGTAAAAAAAGTACAGGACAACGCTTCGGCCAGCCTCTGCCGCGTCGTGCTTCAGAGCGGTGCGCTGGAGATGATCGCAGAGATTGAAGCCTGTCGCCTCCGCCTGCGGGAAGGGGATAAACTCACTCCGCTGGCCGATGCGCGCTATTGTCTGAATAATAATCCGACGCAAACTTTGAAGATTCGCAACGCCACTCATTATAGCAGCGAGCGTTGGACAAACGCCGGCAAATAACACGAGCCCGCTCCCTTTACTGGTTATGGTCTGAGTATCGTCGCATTTGACAGATAAATTCTCCTTCGCCCTTTTCCCGCTGTGACATACTATCGGGAATGTCAGCAGACCTGAAACAAGGAGCGAATCATGAATATCAAGGCCGCCAGTCTGACCCCGGAACAAGCGCTTGCCTTGCTGGAAGCACGCTATGAAGCCTCGGTCACGGCGTTACGCAAAGCCATCGGCGACTATATCGACCATAATACGCTCCCCGATACCGAAGCCCGCGCGGAAGGTCTTTTTGTCTATCCGCAGCTGTCGGTCTCCTGGGACGGCGCCGATCATAAAGCCCTCAAAACGCGCGCCTGGGGACGTTTCACCCATGCCGGTTGCTATACCACCACCATTACGAATCCGAAACTGTTCCGCAACTATTTGCTGGAACAGCTGACCCTGCTGTACCAGGACTATGGCGCGCATATCAGCGTCGAGCTGTCGCAGCATGAGATCCCCTATCCTTACGTGATAGATGGTTCCACCCTGACACTCGACCGCTCGATGAGCGCCGGTCTGACGCGCTATTTCCCTACCACCGAGCTGTCACAAATTGGCGATGAGACCGCGGATGGCCTGTTCCATCCCACCGAGTTCTATCCGCTGTCGCACTTTGACGCCCGCCGCGTCGATTTTTCGCTGGCGCGTCTGCGTCACTACACCGGCACGCCGGCGGAACACTTCCAGCCCTACGTGCTGTTCACCAACTATACCCGCTACGTGGATGAGTTCGTCAGCTGGGGCTGCAGCCAGATCCTCGATCCCGACAGCCCCTATATCGCTCTCTCCTGCGCCGGCGGGATCTGGATCACCGCCGAGACCGAAGCGCCGGAACAGGCCATTTCCGATCTGGCGTGGAAGAAGCACCAGATGCCGGCCTGGCATCTGATCACCCACGACGGCAAAGGGATCACCCTGATTAACATTGGCGTCGGCCCGGCCAACGCCAAAACCATCTGCGATCATCTCGCGGTACTGCGGCCGGACGTCTGGTTAATGATCGGCCACTGCGGCGGCCTGCGCGAAAGCCAGGCCATCGGCGACTATGTGCTGGCCCACGCCTATCTGCGTGACGATCATGTACTGGATGCGGTGCTGCCGCCAGATATTCCGATCCCCAGCATTGCCGAAGTGCAGCGCGCCCTCTACGACGCCACCAAGCAGGTGAGCGGGATGCCCGGCGAAGAGGTTAAGCAGCGGCTGCGTACCGGGACGGTGGTCACCACCGACGACCGTAACTGGGAGCTGCGCTATTCCGCTTCGGCGCTGCGCTTTAATCTCAGCCGGGCGGTAGCTATCGATATGGAGAGCGCGACCATCGCCGCCCAGGGCTATCGCTTCCGCGTCCCCTACGGCACGCTGCTCTGCGTCTCGGACAAACCGCTGCACGGTGAGATCAAGCTCCCCGGCCAGGCTAACCGCTTTTACGAGGGCGCTATCTCCGAGCATCTGCAGATAGGCATCCGGGCGATTGACCTGCTGCGCGCCGAGGGAGATCACATGCACTCGCGTAAGCTGCGCACCTTCAACGAGCCGCCGTTCCGTTAATCGTCGATGACGTGGGAATCGTGAGATAAACGCTGACGTTACCCGCCAGGGAGCGTCAGCGTCCGGATAAGCGAAACAAACGACCCGGCGGTGTTTGTCCACGGAAGAAAGGCGGTAAACAGAAAAGCAAAAAGCCTGCTCGAAAGCAGGCTTCTTAAATTTGGCTCCTCTGACTGGACTCGAACCAGTGACATACGGATTAACAGTCCGCCGTTCTACCGACTGAACTACAGAGGAATCGTGTGAACGGGGCGCATATTATCGATGACGCCCGGCGCTGTCAAAGCCTGTTTTCAATAAAATGAATCGTTTGCCGAATTATTCTTCACTTTGCGCAAAAAATGGCGTTTAGCCTCGCAAACGGCTCAGCTTTCCTCCGATGAAGCCTTCACGCGCGGATATTTCCACAGCCAGCGGCCGCTCACCATGCGGAAATAAAACAGCACGCCGCGCACCGCCCAGTCGAGCACCATCCCTAACCAGACGCCAATCACCCCCATCCCCAGCACGATGCCCAGGGTATAGCCCGCCACTACCCGGCAGCCCCACATGCCGAGCATCGACACCCACATGGTGTAGCGTACGTCACGGGCGCCTTTAAAAGCGCAGGGTAAAGTCCACGACAGCGACCAGATCGGCATAAACAGGGCGTTGAGCCACAGCAGCTGTTTAACCACTTCTTTTACATCTTCTTCATGGGTGTAGAACGAGGCGATAAAGCCGGCGAAGGGGGCGCTGCCCCAGGCGATCAGCGTCAGAATGATCGTCGACAGCCAAAATACGTGCCAGGCCTGGAATTCAGCCTGACCAATCTGCCCTTTTCCCAGCCGCTTGCCGGTAATGATCGTCGAGGCAGAGCCGAGGGCGTTGCCCGGCAGGTTAATTAGCGAGGCCACCGAAAAGGCGATAAAGTTGCCGGCGATAACGTTGGTGCCCATCCCGGCGACAAACATCTGGGTCAGCAGCTTGCCGCCATTGAAGAGGACAGATTCGATACTGGCCGGGATGCCGATCCCCATCACCTCCCAGATAATGGCGAAGTTAAAGGGTTTGAAGTAGCCCTTCAGCGACAGCCGCAGCGCCGGATTGAGGCCCACCATCAGCACCCAGATCGTGGCTATCGCGCCAATATAGCGGGCAATGGTCAGCCCAAGCCCGGCGCCGACAAACCCCAGCCCCGGCCAGGAGAAGATGCCGTAGATGAGCACGCTGCTGATTAAGATATTGAGGATATTCATCCCGCCGTTGATCAGCAGCGGGATTTTGGTGGTGCCGGCGCCGCGCAGCGCCCCGCTGCCGATCAGCGCAATCGCCGCCGCCGGGTAGCTCAGCGCCGTCAGTTCCAGATAGGTCAGCGCCAGGTCCTTGACCTGGGCGGTGGCATCGCCGGCGACAAAATCAATAATCTCCTGGCCAAAGGCATGGATCACCCCCGCCAGCAAAATGGAAAACAGCGTCATAATAGCCAGCGACTGGCGCGCGGCCGCCCTCGCCCGCCGCCGATCGCGCTTGCCGAGGCTAAAGGCCACCACCACCGTGGTGCCCAGATCGATGGCGGCAAAGAAGGACATGATGACCATGTTAAAGCTATCGGCCAGCCCCACCCCGGCCATGGCCTCTTTTCCCAGCCAGCTGACAAGGAAGGTGCTCAACACCCCCATCAGCAGCACACAGGCATTTTCCAGCAGAATGGGCACAGCGAGAGGGCTGATTTCGCGCCAGTACAGCACACGATAACGCTGACGTTTTTTAAACCAGGATGTCCGTTCGACAGCCTGGCGTACGGCGGAGGTGACGTTCAAGAGAGACCTTAGTGAGAGATGTTGAAACAACATTTCAAATGATGATTGAGAAATGGATATCCTGCAAAGTATTTTCCGTAATAATTGTCGGAAATGACAACAAATTGTCGATGGAAGCGGCAGTTGCACCTGAACAGGCGAATTGATGTTTGACAAAAGTTTTTTCGCCGCTAAGATACGACTCCACACGATTCCTCTGTAGTTCAGTCGGTAGAACGGCGGACTGTTAATCCGTATGTCACTGGTTCGAGTCCAGTCAGAGGAGCCAATTTCCTGTTTGCATGCATCTTTGCGAATCCTTATCTGATATTGATTCAAGAGGTTAGCGTGAAAACTCTTCCCGGTGCATTTTGATTTTACCCTCCGCATCGGGAAAAATTGGTGGTCAAATCTGGGGTCAGGTTAGTTCGATGACGGAGTGACCCCCAAATGTCCCTTAACGACTCAAAAATCCGCAACTTAAAACCATCCGCAAAACCCTTCAAAGTTTCTGATTCTAACGGTCTGTACCTTCTTATCAAACCAGGCGGCTCACGTCACTGGTATCTTAAATATCGTATAAACGGCAAAGAATCCCGCATTGCACTGGGTGCCTATCCTGCCGTCTCCCTGTCTGATGCCCGCCAGCAGCGCGAAGGTATCCGTAAGATGCTGGCGCTGAACATCAACCCGGCACAGCAGAGGGCTTCTGAACGCAGAGCCTGCACACCAGAGAAGGTGTTTAAAACAGTGGCGCTGGCATGGCATAAAAACAATAAAAAGTGGTCGCAGAACACCGCTGACCGTCTGCTTGCCAGCATGAACAACCATATCTTTCCTGTAATTGGTTATCTGTCCGTCACGGAGCTTAAACCCCATCATTTCATTGACCTGCTGAAAGGTATTGAGGAAAAGGGCCTGCTGGAAGTCGCGTCCCGCACGCGGCAGCACCTCAGTAACATCATGCGCCATGCGGTCCATCAGGGATTTATCGACACCAACCCGGCAGCAAATCTTGATGGCGTGACGGCTCCCCCCATGAGACACCACTATCCCGCCCTGCCGCTGGAGCGGCTGCCAGAATTGATTGAACACATTGAAGCATATCATCAGGGCCGTGAACTGACCCGGCTTGCTGTCCTGCTGACGCTGCATCTGTTCATTCGCTCCAGTGAGCTGCGCTTTGCACGCTGGTCAGAAATTGATTTCATAAACAGAATTTGGACGATACCCGCCACACGCGAAGCCATTGTGGGTGTGCGTTATTCAGGGCGCGGTGCAAAAATGCGCACTGCTCATATCGTGCCCCTCTCACAGCAGGCTATAGCTATTCTGAAACGGATTAAGGAAATATCCGGGGCTTACGAACTGGTCTTCCCCGGCGACCATAACCCGTACAGGCCGATGTGCGAAAACGCGGTTAATAAAGCACTGCGCCTTATGGGATTCGACACGAAACAGGACATCTGCGGACATGGCTTTCGGGCAATGGCATGCAGTGCCCTGATGGAGTCTGGCTTATGGTCGCAAGATGCAGTGGAACGCCAGATGAGTCACCAGGAGCGCAACACCGTGCGTCTGGCTTACATTCATAAGGCTGAGCATCTGGAAGCCCGCAAGGCGATGATGCAGTGGTGGTCAGATTATATCGATACATGCCGGGTCGCATACGTACCACCTTTTAACACAGGGCGGGATAAAAACAACGAAGCTGCATGACCAATAACAAAAAGCTGTATCAGCATACCCTGGTACGGCTTTATTCATTTCTGATGGCTTGCCAACCCCTCCACCCCGACCCGTCGCTGCCTGTAGAAAGCTGTTACACAGCAACAACACGCTTGCGCCGTCAGCCCTGGCGTGCCATTTCATTTGAGAGCAAGGATCATCCCTACTGCCCCAGCGACGAGAACGGCATCAATGAGAAGCTCGAACGTATGCGTCTGGAGTTTCTGGACGAGACGTTTCGCAATCATCGAACCGACGAACAATGCGATGCCGATGGCAAGTCCATGTGTGAGGACAGGCTGCGCGAGTGCGCCCGATATACCGAACGTAGCTAGCTTGCCAGCGTAGAGCAGGATTGCGCTTGCCGCCTCTGATCCCAAAAATACGCCTCCACTCATTCCGTACCCGGTAAATACCGGCACGCTGAGCGGCCCGGTGGACAGCACGAATCCGGTCATAAACCCGACAATCGCCCCGGCCAAACTCATGTGCCAGAGATTCAAGTGGAGGTTCGATCGTCTGATGAGACGGCGCAGCGGGATCATCGCAAGGAAGAAAGCTGCCAGGAATACCTCCACTGTGCCAGGAGAAATCGTAAGTAACGTGTGCGCCCCGAGAACAGCCGCAGGAACTCCCGCCAACGAATAGGCAAACAACGGTCGCCAACGAATCTCATGCCACCAGACAATCACCCGTCCGATGTTGCCGAAAAGGGAGGCGATCGCCATAACAGGCACAGCAATCCGTGGCCCGTACGTGGCTACGAGGACGGGCAGCATGATTAACGACGAGCCAGTGCCGACGACACCGCTGAGTACTCCGGCACCGAGAGCGACGAAGAAGAGAAGTAAGAGTGCAATCATCGGCTTTAAGATCAACCAGGGCCATCGCTCGCAGCCGCAAGAAGCGGTACCAGGATGTCGCTGATCGGCGTTGGAATGCTGTGAACCCGGCCGCGACGCGCAATGACGCCGTTGCGGATATCCCATTCAAGCGGTCGGCCAGCTTCTCGATCCGTGAGGATGGAGGTGCTCATGTCTGCAGGAGCCGCCCGGAACTTATCGAGGATCTCCTGCGGCACTTCGTCTCCGAGTTCAGCGCCCTCTGCACGTGCCACGGCCAGGCATTCCTGCAGATAAGCCAGCGTAAGCCTGGCGATATCAGCACGGCCAAACATGCCTGAGCGGCGGTGCGTGAGTGCCATGAGTCCAGCCACCGCATTCTGCATCAGCTTGCGCCAGGCCAGGGAGCTGAAATTCGCGGCCAGATCTACGGAGCACCACGTGCCTTGCAGCGCTGCGGCCACTACACGGGAAGCTGGCGCGTCTGGCACGCTGAGGCGCGCCTCACCACGCAAGCGTACCGAGCCATCGGACTGCGCTTGCGCAGGGAACCACACGACAGCGGGAACGATCTGTCCGGGCAGAGAGTACGTAGCGAGCCTGTCCAACTGTTCGACCCCATTCTGGAGCACGCATATAACCGTCTCCGGGCCAGTCAACGCCCTGAGCCATTCTGCTGCCGCGTCGATTTGTGTGGACTTGACTGCCAGAAAGATAAGATCAACCGTGCGAGTGATTTGTGCCGGATTCGTCTGTACCGGACCGGGTACGGTGATAAAGCGGTTGCCATCTTGCAAGGTCAGGCTATCGCGGGGAGTACGTCCACACAGCAATGGTGTGCGGCCGACTTCGTGTAACGCCGCCGCGACTGTTGTGCCGATGGCACCTGGACCTAAAACAGCAACAACTGTATTGATTTCAGTGTTCATGAATGCGGACTCCTTGCAACAGAATCTAATTACGTGGTGGTTGTGCCCTTCCCAAAGGACATGTAATATATTACATATGAATAAAGAAAATGGTAATAGAATTTCAGAGGGTGAGCAGCGGTTACAGCAATGGCTTGGCAGCATTCACGCCCGAAGCGGCGACCTCGCTGCAAGTGAGGCTAAAGTTGTCGATCTCCTGCTTGTCGATCCTTTATTTGTCGGTACAAGCACGGCAGCACAGGTTGCCACCCGTGCTGGTGTATCACCGCCGACAGTAATACGCGCTGCACGAGCGATCGGGTTCACCGGGTTCACTGAACTTAAGATAGAGATTGCCCGGGCTCGTGGCACTGCCCAATTCTTTGCCCCGCCTGAAGTTCTTACAGCGGATGCGACGCTGGCATCAGTGCTGGAAACATCAATTCGTGCTGGTGTAGACGCACTGACTGCGCTCAGCGGTGCTATCGAAATCTCCGCACTTGATGAGGCGGTCGATTTAATCCAGAGCGCACGCCAGGTATTTGCATTTGGTGCTGGTCCCTCTGCGACGGTTGCCGCTGATGCGGTCTTTCGTTTGCGGACGGCGGGTGTGATAACCGTCAGTATCCAGGATTATTTATCAGCGATGATTGCTGCTCGTCTACTCGGTCCAGGCGATGTCATCATCGTCGTCAGTTCAACAGGGCGCACATCATCCACACTCTCCATCGCTGATGCAGCATCCTCGGCAGGAGCATCGCTTATTGCAATAACTAACCAGTACGATACCCCACTGGCGACACTCGCCAACGTTTCGCTCGTTGTTGGCGGAATGCCACTCCCGGCACAGATGGCCGCTGCCGGGAGTCGACTGGCCCAGCTCGTCGTTATTGATACGCTGGTCGCTGCTCTCACTCTGCGGGATAAAGAACAAAGTCGCCGGGCTGAACGGGCGGGTATTGATTTGCCCGATATGTCCTGATGCAGTTCAGCACGGTAGCAATGATTCTTACTGCTGCGGTAGCTCATGCAGTATGGAATATAGCCTCAAAATACAAGAGGGAAGACACTCTTGTGTTCGTCTGGGCGTACAGCTGTGCCTCAGCATTGCTGTGGGTCCCGTTCAGCCTCATTCTGATAGTTGAGGGACAACAGGAACTCGACTGGAGACTCGCTGTCGGCGCAGTTATCTCGTCTGCACTTCATATCGCTTATTCTCTAATCTTGCAGGCTGGCTACGAGCGCGCCGAACTGGGTGTTGTTTATCCGATTGCCCGAGGAAGTGGACCAGTTCTGACGATACTGTTTGCAACCCTTCTCATGGGAGAACGGATTTCACCAGGCGCTTTACTCGGCGCTTTTATCGTTATCGCTGGTATTTTCGTTGTCACCGGCAATCCGTTCAGGAGCGGAAGCCGACCACTACAGGGAATGCTTTGGGGGGCAGCGACAGGCACCGCCATCGCTGGCTATACACTCTGGGACGGTTATTCGGTAATCTCTCTGCACCTGGATCCAGTGCGCTACTACGCCAGCACACTCCTGCTACAGAGTCTGATTCTTACCCCTGGTGCGATGCGGCGACGAAATCGCATTCCAACTGCTGTACGTGTGGATATCATCCCAATCCTTATCATTGCTGTATGCTCTCCCCTTGCCTACATCCTTGTACTGACAGCCATGCAGAGCATGCCACTGGCACTCGTCGCTCCTCTCAGGGAAACATCCATTATTGTCGGCTCCCTTCTTTCGTACTGGCTTTTTCGTGAAAATCATCTGGCACGCCGGATTGCCGGTGCAGTGGTGGTGCTGACCGGCATCGCAATAATTAGCCTTTGATCGCTTCGTTGGATGCCAATCGTCGTCTTATTGTCAGCGTGGATCGTTCGTCGAAGTTCAGTTTTCATCACCAGTTTGATCGCAAAGCTATGCCACATAGCACTATTGGCTTTATAATCATTAACGGTAAAAGTGGTATTGAATAGTGATACTCCGATGCAACACATTCAACATGTAGCCTGATTCTGATAACCGCTTTCGTTAGAAATGGCTTACTCCATAGCGAGAGTTCGTGATGCTCAAAACAGAAGATCTCAACACTATGATATCAATTGATGAGATTCACTTTGCTGACTGGCAAATCTGGCCACAGCTAAGGATTCTGTTACATCGGGGTAAGCCAGTAAGAATTTCTGCCAGAGCTTTTGATGTTCTGGTTGTTCTGGTGAGTGCCAGAGGTAAAGCCGTAAGTAAAGAATCTTTACTTACGCAAGTGTGGGGAAATGAAATCGTCGAAGAAAATAATCTTCAGGCACAAATTTCAGCTATACGCCGCATACTGGGACATGACCGCCATCTACTGGTTACTGAATTTGGTTGTGGTTATCGCTTTAATATCAACAAATCGCCAACTGAACCGCTCTCTAAATCAAAAATACCTGAGCCCGCTATTACCCCTTTTCTAGCGTCGATTCTGGGGCGTGATAAAGCTGTGCAGGAATTATGCGCCTTATTGGATCAATACCGTCTGGTGACGATTACAGGCTCAGGGGGCGTGGGTAAGACTCGTCTGGCATGGGAAGTCGTCAGTCTTACACACACGCATTTTCCTGATGGAATATGTGTGGCTGAACTGGCTCACATCACCGAAGCATCCAGCTTGCTATCCGTTATTTCACAAGCGCTCCATCTTCCATTAGCTGCCATTCATAATGATGCCGATTCACGGCAACAGCTTGCACGGCGTCGATGTTTACTGCTGATTGATAACTGTGAACATGTAATTAATGAACTTGAACCAGTGATTACGTTGCTCCTGCACCTGGCTCCCCATATCAAACTGTTGTTGACCAGCCAGGTAGCGTTGCAGGTTGCCGGCGAGCAACAATATCTACTACCACCATTACAAGTTCCTGAGAGCGAAGAGGCTGATACCCAAGAGTTACTGAATTTTTCCAGTGTCCGCCTCTTTATCGAACGCGGGCAGGCAAATCGACATGATTACCATCCATCAGCCAGCGAACTGTCTTTGATTGGCGAGTTATGCCGTCATCTTGACGGTTTGCCGTTGGCGATTGAACTTGCGGCCTCCCGTCTGCCAGTCATGAGTGTCAAAGAGATCTATAGCCGACTGGAAGACCGTTTCCAGCTATTGAGCAATACGCACAGATCTCTGGAGCCCAGACATCAGAAAATACTGACCGCGCTGGAGTGGACTTATCAGTTGCTCAACACACGTGAACAACGATTATTTTGCTCTCTGGGGATCTATACCGATATGTTCAGTGTGAAATCAGTAAGCGACCTTCTGCTGATTAAAGACAAGCATCGCTGGCAGGTTGTTGACGATCTGCAAAGATTACTGGCTTTATCCCTGATTCAGGTCAGTACTCAGGTACCAGAGACCCGTTTCCGCCTGCTGGAAACCATGCGCCAGTTCGCATGCGATAAACTCAGGCAACAGGGTGAATATACTGTTCTTGAGGCCCGTTTTGCCGGTTATTATAAAGTTCTGGTAGAAGAGGCCCAAGGTGATTGGTTTATGCTGCCAACGGGACAGTGGCGTGAACGTTATAGCCATATGCTTAATGATTTGCGGAGTGTATTACAGCAAACGTTGACTGAGGGGGCCGATCCTTCTAAGGGGCTTAAGATATTACAAGCGATGACCCCTTTTTGGAGTGAATATTCACTATACGATGAATGTCAGCGCCATATTTATCCTCTGCTTTATGAAAATACTTCGCAGGTAGTATTAACGCTACGCCAGAGAATGAATCTCAGCGCTGTAGCAGGTAAGGCGTCAACCTGGGCAAAAGGCCCTACGCCTGAAACACATTCAGCCTGGAAAACCGCGCTGACAATTGCAGAAAAGCTCGACGACAAAGAAATACGTTTACAGGCACATTACGGATTATGGTTGTATTATCTGCGTACTGGCGAGTTGGATAAAGCGCTTGAGCATGCGCAATCTATGTGCGAGCTAGCACGGTCCATTACCGACGAGGAGGCGATGGCAACCGGGCTGCGTATTCTCGGTGTATCCCTGCATTTTTTGGGCCGTCATGATGTCGGGCGTGATTATCTCCAGCAATCTCTTGATTGGTATGAACATGGTGAATTAAGCCACTCTTTCCGTTTTGGTCTTGATCAAGAGAGCGCCGGTCAGGCCTTTCTGTCTCGTTTACTCTGGTTACAGGGTGAGTATAAGGCCGCGAAACAGATGGCATGGCGCGGTGTTAAAAAAGCCGCTCGTTTGCAGCATGTCTGTTCTCTTTGCTGTGCACTGGCTGAAGGCGCTTGTATGACAGCAGCACTGGATCGTAATCCGCGTTGGGTTATAAAGGCCGCAAACTGGCTTATTCATCTGGCAAAAAGGCATGATTTATATTTCTGGAAGACATACGGCGAGCTGTTTCTTGTTTGGGCCAAACAGTTCAGTCATACCGATGTTAGTCAAACCACACTGTTTAGCTCGTTGCGGGCGATGGGATTAGATTGGCAATATTCCCCCTTGTTGTCAGAAATTGATACCGGGTTATCGCTGAGAGCCACCCACCAGGATCATGAAAACTGGTGCACGCCTGAGCTGATGCGTCTTTCTGCCACTCAATTACCTCCTCAGAAGCAACGCCTGCTGTTGGAGAAGGCCCTGGACAAAGCGCGTCAGCAACAGGCTCATGGCTGGGCCCTCCGTATTGCTTATTCATTGGCGACATTGCAGGCTGAAGCCGGGGAAAAATGGGCTGCTAAACAATTGATACAGGACGCTTTACATGATGTTGATGACTCAGACAATGCGACGGATGTAAGAAGTGCTATTGCGCTATGTGCCCGAATAGGGGCCTGAATATTTACGTTTTACGGCTATCAACATCCCCATGATCACGAGTCCGCCCCCTGCTGAAGAAATCAGCGCCCAGCTATGAGTTGTCTCCCATAACCAGGTGGCAGTCAGTGAGCCACATGCTCCGCCAATAAACATAACGCACATAAATAATGTATTAAGACGGTTTCTGGCATCCGGACGCAAAGAATAAATCGTGTGCTGATTAGCTATCAGTACACATTGCTCACCCGCATCCAGTAGTAGAATGCCCACCACCATACCCACAATACTGTTCCATCTCCAAAAAACAGTCCAGGCTAGCAGCATGAGTATCACACCAAAAACAACCATTCGGAATGGTCCCTGACGATCGCTGAAACTTCCCGCCAGAGGCGCACACAGAATACCGATTAACCCCAAAGCAGCTAGGGCGCCGGTTATCCCTGCACCGTAATCGTAGCGATAAGCTAACCAGAAAGGGAGCACGGTCCACAGCACGCTGAAGGAGGCAAACAGCATTGCTTGTGTAAGAGTTGCACCACGCACCTGCGGCTCGTTTTTCCACAGCAGTCCTAATGAACGTAATACCGCCAGATAGTTAAACTTTGGCGTTGACAACGACTGAGTAGGCAAAATGCGTAAGATGAAAAATATAGCCAGCAATGTCATGATCGCGCCGGACAAAAAGACGCCACGCCAGCCGAAATACTGACCAATAAGGCCTCCGATAGCCCGGCCAGCAAGGGTACCTGCCAGGACACCGCTCATCACCGTACCAACGGTTTTACCTCGTGCAGAAGTTCTTGAGAGCGAGGCGGCAAGCGGCACTATCTGTTGAGCTACTGTTGCAGCCATCCCGGTAAGGAAGGAGAAGAACACCAACACTGTCGCCGTTGGGGATAACATCATGCCGATCATTGCCAGGAAAAGCACCTGCGCTTGACGCAGGATAAGCCGCTGACGTTCAATATAATCGCCCAGGGGGATCAGAAAGAATAAGCCCACCGCATAGCCTACCTGGGTGACCATGGGGATCAAAGAAACAGCTCCCCATTCATTGGGAAATGATCCGGCAATTAAATTCAGGACAGATTGATTAAAATAAATATTAGCCACAACAATACAACAAATAATTCCCAGCATAAGAATCCTGGTAGAAGAAAGCTCGTGATTGTCCGAACGCATTGACCACTCCTGGCACTAAACTCAATATTGTCTGGAGTATAAGCAAAGGCGACACCCAACTCTTTGACCGCTTTTTTCAGACATCTGAATTCTGATGCACAAGCTCCTGAAAAAGAGATTTGTTACTAATACTGCTCATGTTATCGACTGTGCTTAACTTGAGGAGCAACAAATGGATTTAAAACTGACTGGAAAAGTGGCTCTGGTAACTGGAGCCCATGCCGGAATTGGTTTCAGCATTTGTGAAGAATTGGCCGTGAATGGTGTGCATTTAGTCATGGTGGCCAGACGAGAACCTGAGCTGATTCTTGCTGCGAAAAAAATTTCAGAGAAATACGGTGTTTCGGTGCTGCCTATTGCCGGGGATGTGACTGATCCCAAACTACCTTCTTTAGTGGTTGAACAAGCGGAAAAAGTTTTTCAGCGTATTGATTTACTGGTGAACAATGCCGGAAGAGCCCATGCGGGCACGCTGTTAACCACTTCGGAAGAAGACTGGCAGATAATGACTGAGACCAAATTCTCCGCCATGCGACGTTTTTGTAAGGTAATCATCCCCGGGATGCAGAGACGAAACTGGGGGCGTATTGTCAATATCTCATCCATTGGCGGTATCTACCCTAATCCGCAACTTACCGTCTCACACGCACTGAGCGCCGCTATCAACAACCTGACCCGTAGTTTAGCACTTAGCGTGGCTCCGGATGGCATTCTGGTCAATGCGATCGGAGTGGGTGCTGTCGCGACGGATAACTGGGCGCAGAACATGCTACCGAATGTTCGCAATCGTCGTCCTGAACTGGCTGACAGAACAGACGAAGAGGTAATGGCATTACTGGGTAAAGAGAAAACGCCTGTGGGCCGCTTTGGACTTCCTGAAGATATTGCTGCAATTGCTACGTTCCTACTTTCTGGGAGGAATCAGTTTGTTACTGGACAGACAATTGAAGCATCAGGCGGAGCAGACAGATTTATGTAATGTCTTCCATTCAACTTAAATAATGTTTGAGAATTGAATTAGTTTAACCTGATATTTGTTCTTCTTTTCAATCACTGCGAAATATGAGGCCGGATATGGGGGACTGAAACGCTAAGAAGCCCCCGCATCAATATAATCCAAATATTATAACGTAATAGATCCCGCACCATGAAATTAATTTCACTGGAAAATTCATGGTATTTTTTTAAAAAATAGAAATAGAGGAAAACCACTATATCAAAGAAAAAAACACTATCAAATACAAACTATAGTTCGCCTGACTGGCTGACTATCCGTGAAGCAGTCGAAGTGATAAATAAAAAAGGACTGGAAATTAAAAAAAGTGATATTTACAGGCATGCATTACATGGCAGCATTCATCTCTCTATTTACTTTCAGTCGCCAATTACATTACGAAAAATACAGAGATCGAGCTACAAAGTAAGGCTCAGACCATGTGATATGTCATCAATAAATCGTTTATGCCTTCTTGACAAAAAAGCGTTTATTGAAGGACATAATTTTATTGTTAGCACTACTGGCAAATATATCATTCCCACAGAGAGAGTGATTGACACTCTATTGATTGGATATGAATATGTTCTAGTACAAAAATTACTTTCCCAATCTCTTAAAATACCATTGCCTGTAACAGGAGCTATTGATTTTAATCATGGCATAACAGTTAGCTTACAAGGAGAACCATTTCAACTATTCGATAAAATGACATGGGAAGAAAGAATAACACAAAAAATTATGCAACTCCCTAAAAACATTTCACCATATGTACATAAAGAGATATTCTCAAAGAGGATAAATAATTACCTGGGGAAAGAGTATTTCCCGGCTCATATTTTACCTCGGGATGCCTGGTTTGTTATTCGACATGCTGAACTTGATAAAGTCATTGAAATCATAACCAATAGCAGAGTGCCCCCATTATCTGCAACGCGAATATCAACACCACTATCTCGTTTTTTCTGGCTGGCCTTTAAAAACAATGAAGTCATCCGTCCATTAATTAGTAAACCGTACAAACTACTATCTATTTTCGAACAATGGGCATCTGACGAAGGCATTACCGACAGGCTCAGTGGTGATACGTTAAAAACTGCACTCGTACGCGGTTCCCCCACATCAATGTCGGATTGACGCAAGTGAATTTTACCAAACCCAAATGTCCGTATTAAGGACTCTAAAATCAGTAATACGGACATAATTAGTTTTTTGGGCTCTTTTTTCCTTGTCACCTCAAGGGATATTATATTTCTGCATTACGGCTATAAATACATATCATCAATTACCAAGCATTAGAAATGTAAAAACAAAACAGTACTTAATTGCTCACAACCCCACACATACATAAAAGCCACTCCTTATTCAAGGAGGATTTAGCCGACCTGCATAGGTTCGATCGAATCCAAAACGTGCAAAATAGATTAACCTTAATTTATCCAACCATTAAATACACACATGAGTTCGTAGACTAGCCCCTTGAATATCCAGACACTTTGACTCGCTTAATAAGTGATAGTCTTAATGCTAGTTTTTGACTAGTCATGGAGTTGAGGATGATCGACGTTTTAGGCCCTGAGCGCCGCAGACGACGTACCCCGCAGGAAAAAATGGCTATCGTTCAGCAGAGCTTCGAGCCAGGTATGACTGTGTCGATGGTTGCCCGTCAACACGGTGTTGCTGCAAGTCAGTTGTTCCTCTGGCGTAAGCAATATCAGGACGGCAGTCTTACCGCTGTCACTTCCGGTGAACAGGTTGTTCCCGCGTCGGAACTGGCCGCAGCCATGAAGCAGATCAAAGAGCTTCAGCGTATGTTGGGTAAGAAAACGATGGAAGTTGAGTTACTGCGTGAAGCCGTAGATATTGGCCGGCAAAAAAAGTGGATAGCGCACGTACCCTTGTTACCTGAGGGTGGCGAATAAGCTTCGTCAGTCGCTGTTTGCGGGTCTCACGTGCGCAGCTTCATGCGATAACCCACCGCCCGGCTGACTGGCAGGATCGCCGACGCAAGCGTCAGCCCGACGATACGGAAGCACTGAACCGTATCCATGCTGTTATCGGTGAAGTTCCGACCTACGGCTACCGGCGGGTATGGGCGTTGTTGCGCAGACAGTCGGAAAATGAAGGCATCGCAGTTATTAACGCCAAACGAGTCTATCGGATCATGCGTCAGCATGCGTTATTACTTGAGCACAGGTCCGCACTGGCAGTATCAAACCGGGCGCACACGGGCAAGGTAGCGGTAAAAGAAAGTAATCGACGTTGGTGTTCCGACGGGTTCGAGTTCCGTTGCGACAATGGAGAGAAACTGCGGGTTACCTTTGCACTGGACTGCTGCGATCGTGAAGCGCTGCACTGGATGGCGAGTACCGGAGGGTACGACAGCGCGACGGTACAAGATGTGATGCTGGGTGCGGTGGAGCGTCGCTTCGGAAACCGGCTACCGCCGACCCCGGTTGAATGGCTGACAGATAATGGCTCGGCCTATCGGGCTCACGAAACACGCCGGTTCGCAAAGATGGTGGGTCTGGAGCCGAAAACAACAGCAGTGCGCAGCCCGGAAAGTAACGGTATGGCCGAGAGCTTCGTAAAAACGATGAAGCGGGACTACATCAGCATCATGCCAAAACCGGATGGGCTGACAGCAGCGAGGTACCTTGCGGTGGCGTTCGAACACTATAACGAATGGCATCCGCACAGTGCGCTGGGGTACCATTCACCGCGTGAATATCTGCGGCGTCGGACCAGTAATGGGTTAAGTGATAAATGGTGTATGGAAATATAGGGGCCAATCCAGTTCGTAATTATATTCCAATTAATGAATCCAAAATTTACTCTCCAATACATTACACATGCAAAAACACGAAAACATACATTGCGCAGAAAGACTTAGATTCATTTACAATGAAATAAATGAGTGATTTCATTTCGTTCAACAAATCTATAACTGAGGTACTAAGGCCATGATTACTAGATGAACCCGTCCATAATTCAGATAGTTACTAAAGATTTAAAAAATCATCCTTATGATACGAGTAATTACCCTGCTCCCTAGAAGACTTGCTTTTAATATTTACGGCATTTTTTCTATACCGGTGCGGTGGGACATTATACCTTTTCCGAAATGCCCTGGTTAATGATTGCTGAGAGTCAAAGCCAAATCGCATCGCGATGTTTATCAAAGGTTCATTTGTTGTGATAACAGCCTCTAAAATAAGACATAATTTTTTCTCTCTGATAAAACCTCCCAGGCTCCGCCCTGTTTCAGAAAAAAACAGTCTCTGCAAATGCCATTTTGAATATCCGGACCTGATAGCCACATCATCAATTTTTAGTGGCATCTCTATATTTTTGTTTATCCAGATAATTAAGTCATTTACAAAATCTTTTCTGTTTTTCATAACCGAAACCTTAGAATTACTCTACTAGAAATACGTTTTCATCAGGCATATAGTTCAAGAGCTGACAATCCCTAAGTTCTGCATAAATCCTCAATAGAAACCATACTTTTTATTATGGTGTGATGGATATACTCGCAGACAGTCCAGCCACCAATTCAACTCCCTCCGGCAATCTGTCAATATGAATCCGAACCGGGATACGCTGCGCGAGCCGCACCCAGCTAAAGGTTGGCTCGACATTAGGCAGGCCAAGCCCCCCGGTCTCGTCATTGTTATCATCTATTCCGCGTCCGATACTCTCAACATGACCCGTGATCACCGGCTTAAATCCCATCAGCGTAATGTGTGCAGTATTTCCCGTGCGGATATGTTGCAACTTAGTCTCTTCAAAATAGCCAACCACCCAAAAACTATTGGCATCAATGATGGAAACTTTAGTTTCTCCAGCTGTGGCATAGTCACCAGGGCGAAGCCGCAAATGTGTGACATAGCCCGTAACCGGAGACCGAACAATAGCATGCGATAAGTTAAGCTCTGCAAGGTCCAGCGCAGCCAGTGCACCGTGGTAATTAGCCGCAGCGACGCTGGCTGCGCTGGCTGTTTGTTGTAAATCCTCGCTGGAAATCACCCCTTTAATCTGAGAGCGTCGCCTCGCCGCATCCTGGCGCATCAGCATTTCATGACGTTTCGCCTCAACATCAGCCTGGGCGCTGACCACTGCCAACCTCAACCAGTGCGGGTCAATGGAATAGAGAACATCGCCCCGATTAACCCACTGATTATCGCGGACGGCCACATTCAGAACCGGTCCAGAGACATCCGGCGCAATCTGGACCACATCCGCACGAACCCGACCATCGCGGGTCCAGGGGGTTTGCACATAATGTTTCCAGAGAATAAAAGCCAAAAGCGTAGCAACCGCCACAGCGCTGAGCGTCAGCAAATAGCGGCCCAGTAGAGAAAGTAACGATTTCATTTTAAAAACCCCAGTTCGGTCAGTCCCTGCAACAACAGGTAAAAAGTAATAATAAAGATGGAAAAATCGATCATCGGGCGAAACGGCAAGCGACGGTAACCCTTGCTTAGCGAGAAAAGCTGCACGAGTAATAGCGTACAGGTGAGCGCGACGAGGGAAATTAACAGTAGACCGGGTACAAAAACGCCCTCAATATTGAAATCATTGATCATCGGCAGGCTCCATTTCCTGAGTGCTTAATGCGCAGTACAGATCAACCAGTTGATTAACATGATGCCGCGATAGTTCATCTGCTACGGACAGGCTACGCTCAGTCAGGCTGACAATCCGTTCAAGTAAGGTGTTAATATCCGTCGGGTGTGTAAGACAAGTGAGAACCTCTTTTATTTCTTTGTCTGCATGCGCATCCCATCGGCGTAATCGCATTACACACAGGCCTATACGCAGGGTGTGCAAAAGATGATTCAATGCCTGTTCTGATGACTGTCCGCTGCGCGGCAAACGCGGCAGTACCAACGCAGCCCGATCGATCATCAGGTTGATCCAGAGAGTTTCATCAGTATTCAACACACCTTTCACGCTGCGGTTAATATCGCGCTGGCATAATTTAAGCAGGCGTTTTATTGCCGCATCTGCCTGCACAGTCTGCAGAAAGCCCATGCTGAATACCGCAAAGCCAGTTGCAGAAAATAATGCGATAGAGGTATTCACCGCCACGGCAAAATCCCCGCTGTAATGAGCACCCAGCTCGCACAAAATAGGCAGCGTCAGTGTGATCCCCATCGCCATAAACGTGGTGGGCGGCCTTGCCTGGAGCGATCCGGCAAGCAGATATACCGGAGCTAGAACCACTACCAGCACGATAAAATCACTGACTTGCGGTAGGAGAACGAAGCTGTAGATCAGGCTTATCACAACTCCCCAGAGGGAACCAATGATGTATTTCACAATATGCGGGGCAGGCGTATCGAAGCTGCCAAACAGTGTGCAACAAACGCCAAGGATAGATACTGCCGTACCGCCATCAGGCCATGCCGAGAAAATCCACACCATGCAGCCGCTTAAAATGATGGTGAAAGCGCCCAATGCGGTGCGGGCAGCACTAAGAGGATCGCGGTGGAATACATACCCTTTCACGGTATTCATTTCTGAGTGCGCAGGCATCTGATTCGCGTGATGAATGGCATCCGAAAGACGATAGCACTGCTGCACGAGGACAATGGCCTCTGTCAGGTAGCGCATAAAACTTACATGCAGTGCTTCTACAAACGTTAACTCATGTACGACATAGCGCTGCAGTAATTTTTCACTGCGTTTTTTGAGCGCTTCCCCCTCGGTTTTAAATTTTCCTTCATCTTTGCAGGCCAGCCAGACCTCAACATCATCCATTAAAATTTGCACATCGACAGGTATCTTCGCTATCAGCGCTAAACGGTCACGTAACTCACAGTTAACAATGACTAATCGCGCAAGCCTGTCATGAAGCCTTTTTCTCGCTTGCCGGACCGGTACAGAGAACGCAAAATCATAAGGGATATGATGGCTGATGCCCTGCAGGAACTGCAATGCCAGTGCCATATGCAGCGGCGAGGAAACAGGATCGGGTTTGCCTATTAAAGTCTCTGCGATACGCTGTCGCGCCGCGAGCAGCGTCTGCGATAATTTACTGTTGAACTGGCCTGAGATGCGCGCGGGCAATACATAGCGATGAATAAGTGTCGCGCAGAAGATACCGATCATGATTTCCTGTACACGAGTGATAGCGATGTTAAAAATCGCGCCAGGATCGGATACAGCAGGGAAGCCAATCAGACTCGCAGTGTAACCAGCAAGGACAAAACCATAGGCCCGGGGCGTACGTTCCAGCAAGGACAAATAGAGGCAGAATGTAATCCAGCCTGCCAGTATCACGCTGCAAAATACGGGGGAATTCACGAACGTGGGTACAATTAATACCGTCATGCCAGCGCCAATTACCGTTCCCACCAGACGATACAAACTTCTGCTTAGCGATGCTCCGACGGAGGTTTGGGAAACAATATATACGGTGATAATTGCCCAGGAAGGCCGCTCCAGGCCAATTGATAATGCAATATAGTATGCGAGCATCGCAGCGGTAAAACTCTTCGCCGAATAGAGCAGAGCGTTCGCATCATTCAGTAGTGAAGGAGAAGCCATACCGCGAAGACGATGGCATATCGTGTGTAAAAAATGAAAGTAACTCGCGTTAATTTTTTTCATGCCGGAAATTATTACCGGCTTGCATATCCACTTAAATACTCTATTCTGTCAAAAAATACCTAAATGTTGCCAATCTATGTTACCCCCACTCGCCAATACGCTGTTCGATCCGGATACCACCTCCTGCCCCGCAGTCGCGCGTCATTTGGATTTTGTCGATTACGCGGCCGAAGTGCCTGTGCATACGCACCGCAAAGGGCAATTGATTATTGCCCTCTATGGAGCGGTCATTTGTCGCGCCGAAAATGATATCTGGATCGTGCCGCCTGATTGTGCCGTCTGGATCCCCGGGGGAGTGCCGCACAGCGCAAAAGCTACCTGGAATGCGCATCTCAACTATCTTTTTATCGAGCCTGGAGCCGCCGCGCTGCCGGAGCGATGCTGCACTCTGGCCATTTCTGGTCTGATCAAAGAACTCATTGCCCGTTTAACCCACGAGGGCGTCGGATACCCACCAGAAAGCCATCTCGCCAGACTGACCAGAGTAACACTTGATGAATTAGCCACCATGCCTCAGCAGAAACTGAGCCTCCCTGTGTCGTCGCATCCTAAAATCCGCGCCATGGCCGATGCTCTGGTCAGTCAACCTGACGACCGAAGCACATTCAAAACATGGGCAAAAAGACTGGCGCTTAGCGAGCGTTCTCTCGCGCGTTTAATGCTGCGCGAAACCGGGTTGACGTTCGGACGCTGGCGTCAGCAACTGCAACTGATAATTGCTCTCCGGGAACTGGCTAGCGGCGTTTCGGTTCAGAATGTTGCAGCTAATCTGGGGTATGAATCGGTCAATGCGTTTATCACCATGTTCAAAAAAACCATGGGCAGTACACCCGCACACTATTTTGCCGAACGGAAAACAAGCGCACACTTAACCGATATATAGCGACATCAGGTTATCCAGGAAACCAGAGGTGCGTCATAGAGCCGTACGCAGCATCCCGACGTATCCGTCTCCCTGTGCGGGGTACCACACCACAGAATCTTTACCGCATGGAACCTCCAGCCAGGACTTTATTGCCTCAGCCTCCTTAACGATAACAAGAATCAAAGGACGGTATTATATCTGTTGGATCGGTCTATACATGATCGGGAAGCACAATCAATTCAGCATTGTGTTAAGGAAGTAGTTGAGCATATATGTTTCGACCACATGACCTGCTCCCCGTTGATTAGTACACCCCGATGTTAGTAATGTCTTCATAAGCCACATGAGGACATCCCCACGAAGAAGCGTTTTTCCGACGAACAGATCATCAGTATTCTCCGCGAAGCCGAAGCTGGGGTACCCGCCCGTGAACTCTGCCGCAAGCATGCCATTTCCGATGCCACGTTTTACACCTGGCGTAAGAAGTATGGCGGTATGGAGGTGCCTGAAGTTAAGCGCCTGAAGTCGCTTGAGGAAGAGAACGCCAGACTCAAGAAGCTGCTTGCCGAAGCCATGCTGGATAAAGAGGCGCTTCAGGTGGCTCTTGGGCGAAAGTACTGACGACAGACCAGAAGCGGGAAGCCGTGATGCTGATGTGTGATGCGACCGGTCTGTCGCAACGTCGTGCCTGCAGGCTTACAGGTTTATCCCTGTCGACCTGCCGCTATGAGGCTCACCGTCCGGCTGCTGATGCGCATTTATCAGGGCGCATCACTGAGCTGGTACTGGAGCGCAGGCGTTTTGGCTACCGTCGTATTTGGCAGTTGCTGCGCCGTGAAGGGCTTCATGTTAATCATAAGCGCGTGTACCGGCTTTATCACCTCAGTGGCCTGGGCGTAAAACGCAGAAGACGTCGTAAAGGGCTGGCAACAGAACGTCTGCCGCTGCTCCGTCCGGCGGCGCCCAATCTGACCTGGTCGATGGATTTCGTCATGGACGCACTTTCCACCGGTCGCAGGATCAAGTGTCTTACCTGCGTCGATGATTTCACAAAGGAATGCCTGACGGTCACTGTTGCCTTTGGGATTTCAGGCGTTCAGGTCTCGCGTATTCTGGACAGCATTGCACTGTTTCGAGGCTATCCGGCGACGATAAGAACTGACCAGGGGCCGGAGTTCACTTGCCGTGCACTGGATCAATGGGCCTTTGAGCATGGTGTTGAGTTGCGCTTAATCCAGCCGGGCAAGCCAACGCAGAACGGATTTATTGAGAGCTTTAACGGACGATTTCGCGATGAATGCCTGAATGAGCACTGGTTCAGCGATATCGTTCACGCAAGGAAAATCATTAATGACTGGCGGCAGGATTATAACGAGTGTCGTCCACATTCAGCACTGAATTATCAGACGCCATCAGAGTTTGCAGCACGGTGGCGAAATGGAAAATGTGAAGGTAAACAAACCGACCTTACTAACTGACGGTTGTATCTAACTCTGGGGGCAGGTCAAAGCGTATCAATCATGATGTCATACCAAGGCTCTTTGACCAGAATGACCCATGCACAAAAAGGTGGTCATTCTGGTGGTCTTGACAAGCCCAATTTTAGGTTTAGCTTACCAATCAGCCAGTTAATGGCTAAGGCGATCCCAGTCAGAGGCGCCAAATTCAAGAAGCCTGCTTTCGAGCAGGCTTTTTGCTTTTTTGCGTCGCTGACGTTAACTCAGCATCGCATCCAGCCTGGCAAGCACCTCGTTGACAACGACGTCAGGTATGCGTTCCAGACGCTTGCCTTTCCCTACCGCCTCCCTACGCCCCGCGTGTCCTCCGTGAACGCACCCCAGCTCAGCCTGAAAAAGCGCCTGCCAGTAGGATGAATTCACTACCGTTTGCGGGTGAGATAGCGTGGATTATCCACTCTGTCTAACGTTATACCCGGAGGCACCATGAACCTCAGACAACAGCAACAGCAGGCGTTCGATCGCAGCGGAGAACCTCTTATCGTCGGCAACGTCAGCCACTGCCCGCTGCCGCCGGAGACCCTCGCCGCACTGGGCCCCGATTCCCCCTATGTGGTGCAGGTATACGGCTCAGGCCTGACCGGCGAGGTTTATCGTCTGCGCATCGCCGGCAAGGAGTACAATTTAAAGAAACGTCGCGCCGTCGCCGGCGTTGCCAACCTCAACGGCCAGCTGTCGTTTTTAAACGAGGTACAGCGTCGGCAGGCATTGCAACAGCTGAAGGATGACCCGGTCACCGCGCCGCGCTTCACCCACATCGTCCCAACGCTGTATGCCGATTATCGCCTCGGCATCCTGCTCTCCCCCTGGATCGACGGCGAGCCGATACACCAGTTAACCCCGCCGCTGATCGCCCAGCTATTTACTACTCTGGAAGCCTGCGAAGAGCAGGGGCTGATGGAGTGGGATCTCTGTAGCGGGAATCTGCTGGTGGATCGGCAGGAGCAGCTGTGGCTGTTCGATTTTGGCTATATGTATCCCTTCGACCCGCTGAGAGAATTCAACAGCAATGGTCTGGCCGACCCGCTGTTCCACTTTGTCGAACGTTTTGAGACTCGCTTTTTTTTTAGCTGGCTGATGACCCGGATCCCTGACGGCGAACAGCAGCTGGCGCACTATCGCGATCTGAAGCGGCTGGCGGTCGAAAGCTACCGCCGGAAGCTCGTCTGGCTTCGCGCCCGGCGCGCTGATCCGCAGGTGCTGGCTCATTTTCATCAGTTGACGGCGCGCTGGGAGTCGGCGCTGGCGGACCCTGCCGCGCTGAGCCGGCTGTTTGCCGTAGAGGCCTTTCGCTCACATGTGCTGGATATTGAAGACGACCTGCATGGTCAGTCCTGTACCTTACTCACCCTGCAACGCATTGACTGGGTGATAAACCAGCTGGAACAGCATTATCGCTTTATCGCCGACGAAGGCGGCCTGTTTTACGATAACGAAGGGAAATCGCAGCAGGCGCTGCTCAGCAGCTATGCGCAGAAGCGGCAGCAGGCGCAGCAGTACCTGTTGAAGGCCACCGCCGCGAAGGATTAACGGCGCTCGCGTCCCTGCTTCTGCTTCGCCTGGTACATCAGGCGGTCGGCGGTGGCCACCAGCGCGTTGAGACTGGGATGGCTGGCGGGATCATATTCGACGCAGCCCCAGGAGAACGCCAGCTGCCAGGGATTGGCCGCCTGCTGGTTGAAACGCGCCACGTTGTGGCTGAGCGTCTCCATCGCCGTCGCGGCATCGTGGCGGCTGGTATTGGCGAACAGAATGATAAATTCGTCCCCCCCCTGCCTCGCGAGGATATCGGACTCGCGGAAGGCCGCTTTCATCAAGTCGGCGATGGCGATCAGTGCGCGATCGCCCTCTTCATGCCCCCAGGTATCATTGATGTGCTTGAAGCGATCGAGGTCGACAAACGCCAGGCTCACCGGCTCATGGCGGCGCTGGGCCGTCAGCAGGGCATACTCTGCCAGGGTGAGGAACCCCCGGCGATTAAACAGTCCCGTCAGCTCATCCGAGGTTGCCGCATCCAGCACCTTGAACTCATCCTCCACGATCGCCGCCAGATCGCTTAAGATCTGCATTTCATGGGCGGAAAACGATCGCGGCTGGTGATCCATCAGACAGAACGACCCGACGGTCGCGCCATCCGGCAGTTGCACCGGATACCCGGCGTAAAAGCGGATAAACGGCGCCTCAATGACCAGCGGGTTATCGTGAAAGCGCTCGTCCTGCTGCATGTCGTTGACGATAAGCGGGTCGGTTTGCAGAATGGTATGGGCGCAAAATGAAATATCTCTCGGCACCGTGTCCACATCGAGACCGGCACAGGACTTGATATGCAGGAGATCTTCCCCCACCAGACTGATGGACGCCACCGGCAGGTTATACAGCGAACGGGCAAGCCTGGTCAGGCGATCGAAGCGTTCTTCTTTTCCGCTATTCAACAGCCCGGAAGAGCGTAGCGATTGCAGGCGACGCTGCTCGTCGGGATGAAGTCCGGCTAATTTCATTGTCTCTCACTTGTCTCTTGCGCAGAATTCCGCCGGGTTTCCGCAGAGAAACCCGGCGTTTTATCCTGCGAGGGGAAAATAGTCGTCAGGTACCCCATGAGTTAAGCAGATTTCCTCTGCACGTCAACCGGCGCGCCCCAGGCGACTGGCGCCCAGGGCGCTGGCGGAATGCCATTAACGGCACTCTGCCCGGCAAATAGGGCAGATCAGGCGCGGATAAACGCCAGCAGATCGGCGTTGATAGTATCGGCGTGGGAGGTATGCATCCCGTGCGGGAAGCCAGGATAAATTTTCAGCTGGCTGTTCGGCAGCAGCTTGTCCTGCAGGATGGCCGCATTTTTATAGGGCACCACCTGGTCGTCATCTCCCTGCATCACCAGCACCGGCAAAGTGATCGACTTAAGGTCTTCCGTCTGGTCGGTCTCTGAAAACGCCTTAATGCCTTCATAATGGGCTTTGGCGCTGCCGATCATCCCCTGTCGCCACCAGTTCTGGATCGTCCCCTGGGATATCTCTGCTCCATCACGATTGAAGCCATAGAACGGGCCAGAGGCGACGTCGAGATAGAACTGGGCACGGTTCGCCGCCAGCGCTTTGCGGAAACCGTCAAACACCTCGATCGGCGTCCCGCCCGGATTCTGCTCGGTTTTCACCATTAGCGGCGGGACGGCGCTAATTAACACCGCCTTCGCCACCCGCCCCTGCGGCTGACCGTAGCGGGCGACGTAGCGGGCGACCTGGCCGCCGCCGGTGGAGTGCCCGACGTGGACCGCATTGTGCAGATCCAGATGCTCCACCACCGCCGAGACGTCCGCCGCGTAATGGTCCATATCGTGCCCCTCGCTAACCTGATCGGAGCGGCCATGACCCCGACGATCGATAGCGATGACCCGGAACCCTTCGGCAAGGAAAAATAACATCTGGTTATCCCAGTCGTCAGCGCTTAACGGCCAGCCGTGATGAAAAACAATCGGCTGAGCTTCCTTTGGTCCCCAGTCTTTAAAGTAAATATTGACGCCGTCTTGGGTGGTGACAAATGCCATATTACAGACTCCTCTTTCAGGATAACCAGCCCGCAGGCCCGTGCCTGGGCTGAACGCCGACGGCGGCCGGCAGGAGTGCCGACCGCACAGGAATGTGATGCCTGTAACAGTGTAGAAGATATTTAACGCCGGGCGGGACAACTTACCCTGTCTCGCTTGATTCGCCGATCCTGGACCAGACCGCGTCTGGTATCAGGCCGCACTCTCCTGCTGGCGGATCCGCACCATCAGCGCGCCGAGCAGCGCCCAGTCAAGCAGCACGGCGAAGGCAAAGCAGACGCCATGGCGTCCTCCTCCCGCAGTATGCCAGGTCAGCAGCGTCGCCGCGATGGCGATAGCTACGCTCAGCACCGTGGCGCCGCTGACCCGCATCCCCGGCAGCGCCGTCCTACCCGCCGCAATGCGCCAGGCGACAGCCGCTCCCGCCCCACCGCACGCCACGCCCGGCAGCAGTGCCGGCCAGTCCTGCCCGCCATACCAGGCCACCAGCGCCAGCAGCCAGCCGGCCGCTGACAGCAGAAAGGCCCAGCGCGTCGCCGCCAGGGGTGAGCGATAAAGCCTGGATTGTCCGCGTGTAAATCCCCACCCGACGCCAAAGGCCGCAATCAGCGCCGTCAGCAGACCCAGCGTGCCGGTCACCCCGATAACCGGGGGCATGATTAACAGCAAGGCCCCGGCGGCGATGACCACGCTAAGGGCGATAGCGCGGCCGCGGGGGTCGATCGTTGCCGCGGCTTCCGCGGCGGTGTAGCGGCTTACAACGTGCATAGTTGACTCCTGACAGGCGAAGCTTCATGAATTTAATTCATGTCATTGTCTTTACATGCCCGTAGCCTATCGCCACTATATTGCCTTACACAAACGCATAGTTTTCAGCCATAGATGAGAAAAACTCAGCCATGAGACCGCCCCGTCTGCCGCCGCTGGGGGCGCTACGCGCTTTTCATGCCGTCGCCCGCCACCGCAGTTTTAAACAGGCCGCCGAGGCGCTCGACGTCAGCGCGACGGCGGTCAGCCATCAGATTAAACTGCTGGAGTCGGTGCTGGAGTGCCGGGTCTGCGAACGCAGCGCGCAGGGCGTCAGTCTGACCGCTGATGGCGAGATCCTTTACGCCGCCACCCAACGCGCCTTTAGCGCCCTGGAACAGGCCGTCGTCCAGATCGCTCATGCCCGTCAGCCGCCATCCTTAACCGTCACCACCACCTCCAATTTTCTCACCCACTGGCTGGTGCCGCGGCTGGCGGATTTCACCGCCCGCTTTCCGGCTATCGACCTGCGGCTACACACCAGCGTCGAACGAGTGGATCTGCATCTGGGCACGGTAGACGCCGCGATTCGCTATCGTGAAACGCCGGAGCCGGACCTGTACTGCACGCTGCTGTATGAGGATCGCTTTATCGTGGTCGCCAGCCCGACTCTGGGCCTCAGCCGGCCTGAAGATCTGCAGCGGGTGACGCTGTTTCACGTTGCCAACCGGCGCGTGCCAGCTGATTCGCCTAGCTGGGAGAACTGGCGTCGGCGCTATGGACCGCCGACGCTGAATATTGATGCGGGGTTAACCTTTAGCGATGAGACCCATGCCCTGCAGGCGGCGGTGGCCGGTCAGGGAGTGGTGATCGCCAGCGAACTGCTGGCGCGGGATCTGCTGCAGCGCGGCGTATTGTCCGCGCCGTTCAGCAACGCATTGCCTGGCGCCCGCTACTACCTGGTCACTACCGAAGCGGTAGCGCAGCGGGCGGATATTATCGCTCTGCGGGAGTGGCTGCTCAGCCAGATGGCGTCGGGCGACGGCGGCCATCCGACTGCGGGATAGCGGGCTTACCAGCCGCAGACGTTGGTCTCTTCATCGGACTCGTAGCCGCGAACGATATTGATCAGATCCTTCACCGCATCAGCCGCGGTGAGTGGGTCGCGCAGCGCCGCCAGCGAGGAAAAGGTTTTATCAACCGAGACGCCGTTATTATTATTGGTGACCGTCAACAGAAACTCCCCCTCTTCCCTGTCGTCCGGCAACTTGCTCAGCAGGTCATTAACGGCCTCCACCGCCTGCTGTGGAATATACAACACCATTGGTTTAAGAAATATTTTTTCCTGCTTCTGGTGAAGTCGGCCATTCTCTAGCGCTAAGGTATAACCTTTATTTTCACTGGTCATCTCTTGTTATCCCTCGATGAGAATTTTTGGATCAACATAAAAGTCGACATTAAAAACCGTGTCCTCTGAGAGGGCCTCAATACAGTGCCACTTCTCCGGCGGAAAGACGCCAAACTGGCCGGCTTCAATAGTCAGGGTTTCAACGGACTCGGGGCTGGTTTCATCGGCATAGCCGAGATAGCGGATCGCCCCCTGCATCACCGAGAGACGAGGGTAGACGCCCTGCCGGGTGCCGGCATCCAGATGGCGGCGCCAGATAGAGGCCGGGGCGGTCTCTTTGGTCCACAGCGGCGTGCTGCGGGTGTGAACGTAATGGGTGGGAATAATGATTCGCTGCATGATTGTGCCTCACTTTACCGTCTCAAACGCGACGTTCAGAAATAGCCTATATGATGCATATCATATACCCCTTTTAAACGTTAAGGATATTATTTTGTTGTGGAATTTTACGCCTACTCCTTTTTATACCTCGCAGGGATTAGCGCTAAGAGAAAATAAAAAAGGCGATTTCAGGATCCTGAAATCGCCCGGGAGAATAAAAATAAACGCGTTAAAAATTTGTTAGCGCAGCGGACTCGGTTTGCCGATTAAATATCCCTGAACCAGGTCACAGCCCAGCGCCTGCAGCGAAGCCAACTGCTCTTCGGTCTCTACACCTTCCGCCACAATGCGCATATTCAGGCTCTTTCCCATGCTGATAATCAGGCGGACGATATCCAGATCGTCTTTTTGTTCCGGAATATTGATGACAAACGAGCGGTCGATTTTAATTTTATCGAACGGGAAGTAGCTTAAACGGGACAGGGAAGAATAGCCGGTACCAAAGTCATCGATGGAGATCTGAATGCCCAGCTCGCGCAGCTGGCTGAGAATTTCCAGCGAACGGGTGTTCTCATTGAATACGTCCGACTCGGTGATCTCCAGATCAAGACGTCGCGGATCGAGGCCGGTCTGATGCAGCACCTCGATAATGGTGTCGGTCAGCGATGTATTCATCAACTGAATTGGTGAAACGTTGACCGAGACCTTCAGCGGCGTCGCCCAGCTGGCCGCTTCGGCACAGGCGGTTTTCAGCACCCATTCGCCAAGGGCATTAATAAGACCGATTTTCTCTGCCACCGGAATAAACACCGTCGGCGGCACGGCGCCACGCACCGGATGGAACCAGCGAACCAGAGCTTCATAGCCGTAGATTTCGCGCGTGACGGTATCGGCGATCGGCTGATAGTAGACTTTGAATTCGTCATGGGCCAGGGCCTGCAGCAGATCGTCTTCAAACGATTTGTTCTCCTGCAGGCGCTGCAGCATCCCCGGCCGGAAGATTTGCACATGGCCGCTACCCTCTTTTTTCGCCTCATACAGCGCGAGGTCGGCGCACTTGTACAGATAATCGGTACGACTTTCACCGTCAGAGATCACGATCCCAATGCAGGCGTCGATATTAATCTGCGCATCGTAGATCTGATAGGGCTGGCTGATCTTCTCCCGGATAACATTGGCCCGCTCAAGGGCCATCTCCTCAGTGAGATCGTAGGAGAGCATCGCAAACTCATCACCGCCAAGGCGATACAGCGTCTCGGAGGTTTTGCGGAAAAAAGAGAGGCGACTGGCCAGATCCTGCAGCAGCTTATCGCCAGCATCATGGCCAAGGGTATCGTTCACATCCTTAAAGCTGTCGAGGTCGAAAAGCATCACCACGGCGCATCCCTTATACGGACGCACCTGGTTGACGATCTCCTGCAGCCGCTGCCAGAAAGAGAGACGGTTGGGCATACCGGTCAGCGAATCATGGTAGGCATCGTACTGCAGTCGGCGGTTCTGCACCTGCAGCTTCTCTTTCGAGGCCTGCAGATCGTTGGCCAGCGTTTTCATACGAACATGGGCGCGACGCAGATTATTATTCTGTCGGAGCATCAGCAGACCGAGAGTTATACACATGGCGATCAGCAGAATGGAGATCACCGAGTAGATATAATAGAGATGCTGGATTTTATCATGGGTGATATTAACGATATTGATATCTTGCGTCAGGGTGGCAGCGGCTATTGAGGTCAGCGGACCATCCAGCTCGCTTAACACCGGCAGGATCTGTCTGACCTGCTCCGGCGTCATGGTATCAACTTGTTTATCGAGCAGATGAAGATTACGAATCAGCGTCGCAACCACCGTCTTCCGCTGCTCGCTTTTATTGATGAATTTACCCAGATCGCCCTCCTGCAGAAGCTCGATCTGGCTCATCATGATCTCAAGACGCAGGCGCACCTCATCGTGGTCCGCCCCTTCGGCCCCAATCGCCATTCCCGCCAGACGAGACTCCAGCCGCATATATTCCGACACCATTTGCGACATTGACCACGAGTCCGTATAGCGGGTAAATTTTTGCAACTCACTTTGTCGCTCATGCACCAGATAAGTAATATATCCGGTGACAACAAATAACGACAAAATAATAGCCGTGAGTATTCGATTCAAGATCCAACCCTTATTCTATAATCATCTTTGAAACTTGCCAGGCCGATCGGGAATAATAGATCTGGTTCTGTAATTCAGCACTGCTGTCGTAAGGGTAGACAATAAATAACGGACCTTTATCACGAATGCGCATATATTGACCGTTCATTTTTAACGCCATAATGACCGGGAATTTATAAAAATCATCAATCGGGATAATGGTGGTGTAGTCGTTCAGCGCCAGCACGCGGGCCGATGTGCCTTTCGCGCCGACTAAATCCATGAGTTTATTAAGGGGAATGCCGTCAAAACGAACCTTGCCGGTGTACCAGGGGGTGGTGGTTTCTATCGTCTTCATCCCCAGTTTTTCCAGCATTGCGAGATCAAAAACGGCCTTGTCGCCGACATTCATATTTCCGATTTTTCCGGAAATGGTCAGTACAGGTTTTCCTGTCGGCGCAGGCAGTTTTTCAGCATAAGCAGAAGGCAACATGACAGAACAAAATAAAACTGCAAGAAGTAGACGCATTTTACTCACCATTCCAGAGAGGGAGACACGTTAAGTGTAAACCATTTACGTCGATTCTTAAAAGGTGTCCATCTTTGTTATCCGTTGATTTAATTAAAAGTATAAGCTGGATGGCAAATTGCCAGAATGTTAAGTCCAGGGTGTGATTTCGACCGTCTTTCCCATCGATTCTTTTTTGCGCCATCTCCCCCGCTTAGCAGGCAAACTACTTTCCTCCACGGCCGCTGCGCGGTAGTCTCAGAGCAGACGCAACGGTAAAAGCGTCTCATTCCAATAACAATGAAGTACGTGACTGACAGGACAGGGTATGGATTCAACAATAAGCGTGCAGCCCGGCGAGGCGCCAGATTCACTACATCGGGCCCGGCGGGCGGCCTGGGGTAGTTTTGCCGGCGCGGTGGTCGACTGGTACGATTTTCTTCTCTATGGCATTACCGCCGCGCTGGTGTTCAACCGCGAATTTTTCCCGCAAATCGGCCCGGCGATGGGAACGCTTGCCGCCTTTGCCACCTTCGGCGTTGGGTTTCTTTTTCGCCCGCTCGGCGGAATTATTTTTGGCCACTTCGGCGATCGCCTCGGGCGGAAACGGATGCTGATGATGACCGTCTGGATGATGGGTATCGCCACTGCCTGCATCGGCCTGCTCCCCTCGTTCAACCAGATCGGCTGGTGGGCGCCGGTGCTGCTGGTGTTCCTGCGAGCGGTTCAGGGATTCGCCGTCGGCGGCGAATGGGGCGGCGCGGCGCTGCTCTCGGTGGAGAATGCCCCACAGGGGAAAAAAGCCTTTTACAGCAGCGGGGTGCAGGTGGGCTACGGCGTCGGCCTCCTGCTCTCTACCGGGCTGGTATCGCTGATTAGCAGCCTGACCAGCGACCAGCAGTTCCTCAGCTGGGGCTGGCGCGTACCGTTCCTGTTCAGCGTGGTGCTGGTCCTTATTGCGCTGTGGATCCGTAACGGCATGGCGGAATCGCAGGAGTTTGAAGCGCAGCAGAGCCAGGACAACGCGCCGCAGATGAAAAAGCGGCTACCGGTAGTGGAAGCGCTGCTTCGCCATCCGGGAGCGTTTTTACTGATTATCGCCCTGCGGCTGTGTGAACTGCTGACGATGTATATCGTCACCGCCTTCGCCCTCAACTACTCCACGCAAAACCTCGGCCTGCCGCGCGAGCTGTTTCTCAACATTGGCCTGCTGGTGGGCGGTCTTAGCTGCCTGACTATCCCCTGCTTCGCCTGGCTGGCAGACCGCTTTGGCCGTCGGCGGATCTATATCACCGGGGCGCTGATCGGCACTTTGAGCGGTTTCCCGTTCTTTATGGCGCTGGAGAGTCAGTCCGTTTTCTGGATCCTGTTCTTCGCCCTGATGCTGGCCAATATCGCCCATGATATGGTGGTCTGCGTCCAGCAGCCGATGTTTACCGAGCTGTTCGGCGCCAGCTATCGCTATAGCGGCGCCGGCGTCGGCTACCAGGTGGCGAGCGTGGTCGGCGGCGGCTTTACCCCGTTTATTGCCGCGGCGCTGGTCACCTTCTCCGGCGGATCGTGGCACAGCGTGGCCCTCTATCTGACCGCAGGATGCCTGCTGTCAGCGCTCACCGCGCTGCTGATGAAAAAGCACCCCGTCGACTGACCCACCAGCGGAGGGCGTAACCCGCGCCCTCCGGTAAGGAGAATGCATGTCTCAGTTAACCCTGGCCGACTGCTGGCCTCGCCGTTTTTCCCCCTCCTCGCTGGCGCTGCAGTTTTGCGAGGATCCCTCCCAGGCCGAACAGCCGCTGTTTGCCAAAGCCAGCGCCGGCGAGGCCGTCGCCCAGCTCTGGCAGGCGCCGCAGGGATTGGTGGTGCCGGGGAGCTATCGTCAGTTTACGGATCTGCCGGCGGTCAGCGCGCATTTTGCCGCGCGCGGCTGGCCGGTATGGCTTCGCCGCTCCGGCGGCGGTCTGGTGCCCCAGGGGCCGGGCATTATCAACCTTAGCCTCGCCTGGCCGGTGCAGCAGCCGCTCGGCGAAGCCGCCGAACCGATCTATCATTCGCTGTGCGCGGTGCTGCAGCGTACCCTCGCGCGCTTCGGCGTTGCCAGCCACGCCCGGACGGTAAACGGTTCCTTTTGCGATGGCCGGTATAACCTCGCCTGCGGGGAGGGCGAGGCGGCGCGCAAGATTGTCGGTACCGCCCAGTACTGGCGGCCGCTGACGGCAGGCCGCGGCCACGTGGTGCTGGCCCATGCGGTGATCCTTATTGACGCCGATCTGAGCGCGGCGCATCAGGCGGCGAACGCCTTCGAAGCGCAGCTCGGCAGCGAGCGGGTCTATTGCGCTGACAAGACCGTTACTCTCGCGCAGCTGCTTCCCGGCGAGCGCCATCTGCTGCCCCGCTTTAGCGAGACGCTGGCGCAGGAGCTGGACGCGGCTCGCTGAAGGTCGCTTTCAGGTAGCGGCTGAAGGTTTCCACCGCGCGCGACACGCGCGGAGTATAGGGCCGAATGACGTACAGCCGATCGGCAAACACCTCTACTGGCTGCCACGCCGGCAGCAGCTCCTGCACCAGCCCGCGGCCAATGGCCTCCCGGGCGCTGAAATCCGGCAACAGCGCCACCCCAAGCCCCGCCAGCACTGCATCACGTAGCGACTCGCTGTTATTGGTGGCGAATGGCCCCTGCACGTTGATGTTCACCCGAGCATCGGGCGACTGACGGGAGGCGAACGTCCACTGCGGGCGCTGTGGCCCACGGGGATAGGTCAGGCATTGGTGGTGGCGCAGATCTTCGGGGGTCTCCGGGCGGCCATGGCGGCGAATATAGTCGGCGGACGCGACGGTAAGCGTCGCGGTGTGACACAGCGGCCAGGCGACGTGGGTATCGGGGAGCGCCTCGCGTCGACAGTGGCGGATGGCGAGATCGAACCCTTCGCTGGCCAGAGAGACCAGCCGGTCGGTGACCTCAAGCTGCAGATGCAGCTGGGGATGCTGATGCAAAAACGGCGCGATTGCCGGGACCAGCTGCTGGCGGGAAAAGGCCACCGGCGCGGTCAGGCGCAGCGTTCCCCGCAGCGGCCCGCCTTCATCGCAGGCGCCGGTGAAAATATCCCGCAGCTGACCAAACGGCTCGTTGAGCTCCGCCACCAGCCGCAGTCCGTCGTCGCTGAGGCTCACGCTGCGGGTGGTGCGATGGACGAGGGTTTTACCGGTCACCCGCTCCAGCTCGCTGATTTTCTGGCTGATAGCCGACTTGCTGATCCCCAGCTTTTCCGCGGCCCGGGTATAGCTTTTTTGTTCTTCCAGCACCGTCAGCCAGTACAGATGGGGCCAGTAACTCTCCGGACGACTCTCGCTCATGTGATTGTTCACCAGTAAAAACAATGTATTCAACTATAGCGGTTTTTGCCGACGGCGGCATCGGCTAGCATCTTGTTGAGCCCATCATTATTCCCTAACGATAAGGAGCACCTGCATGCCATTACTGACATTTGACCTGATTGAAGGCCGTACGGAACAGGAGGTCAAAACCCTGCTGGATGCCGCCCATCGCGCCGTGCTACGCGCCTTCGAGGTACCAGAACGCGACCGTTACCAGATTGTTCATGAAAACAAAGCCCACCATATGGTGATTGAAGATACCGGCCTCGGACTGACCCGCACGCGGGATCTGGTGGTGGTGCGGGTCTATACCAGCCCGCGCAGCGAGGCGCAGAAGCAGCGCTTCTTCGCCATTTTGCAGGAGGAGCTGGCGGAACACTGCGGCCTGAGCGGCGATGACCTGATGGTGTCGATTATCAGTAACAAGAAAGGCGACTGGAGCTTTGGCCGCGGGGTCGCGCAGTATCTTACCGGCGATCTGTAACCCGCAGCCCGCAGTACACCCTTAGCGGCGGGCTGCCGTCGCGATACGCTGCCGCGCCTGCTGCTCGATATTCTCCAGCAACTCCTGGACATCGTCTTCATCAATGTCGAGGAACTGGCCTTCCAGCAGCGCGGCGTGAATATCTTCCCGGGTGACCGAAATACCCAGCGGCACCGCCCTGGATTTGACCTCCTCTGCCGCCAGCGGATGCGGATAACGGCGGCCAACCAGGTTATTAAACACAATAGCCAGCAGCGCCAGCATCAGCGAGTTGAGGAGCACCGGGGTCAGCACAAAGTGATAGCCTTCGCTGTGCACCCCGGCGCCGCCGAGGATCGCCGTCAGGGCCACCGCGCCGCCGGGGGGATGCAGACAGCGCAGAAAATACATCCCGGCGATGGCCAGAGCCGCCGCCAGACCGCAGGCCAGCGCCGCATCGGGGACCAGCATACCGACCGTGACGCCGATCAGCGCCGACAGCACGTTGCCGCCGACAATCGACCACGGCTGCGCCAGCGGGCTGCTCGGTACGCCAAACAGGAGTACCGCCGAGGCCCCCATCGGGGCAATAAACCACAGATTGACTTCGCCGAGCAGCCAGTGGCTGAACATGCTGGTCACCGCCAGTCCGGTGCCGGCGCCAATGGATCCCAGCACGATATGCCGGCGGGCCACCGGCAGCGCGTGCGGCTTCAGGCGGCCAAGGAAAATCCGCAGCCGTGAAAATATCCCCGCAGGAATAACACTCAACATCGCTTCATCGCTCAAATCATAGGAATTACTTATATTTTATTTTCTTTTTTTAACCTTAAATTAACAACCCTGTCTTTCGCAGGGGATAGCGCGGGCGGCGATGTCCGACGGCATTGTGCTGTGAATTCTCGCGGGGGCTGATAGAATCCCTTTTCGGTCAGGGGGATACCCCTTTTGCGAATTGAAGGTCATAACCAAGTGAATAATAAAATCTCTTTAGCGAAAGAAGTGGCATGGGCCAGCCAGAATATGCCGCGTACCCTGCGTCAGGTCGCCGCGCTGCCCGACCTCAGCGGCGTGCGTCTGGCCTGCTGTATGCACCTCGACATGAAAATGATCCCGCTGGTGCAGGGGATCCTCGACAAGGGCGCTCAGGTCTTTTTAACCACCTGTAACCCCACCACCGTGCAGGACGACGTGGTGGCCTGGCTGGTGGAGCGCGGCGCCGAGGCCTGCGCGTGGCGCAATATGAGCGATGCCGACTGGCAACAGTCATGGGAAAAAGCGATTGCCTGGCAGCCCACTCACCTGTGCGAGATGGGCGCCGATATCACCACCCTGCTCCACCAGCGCGGCGAGTTTGGGAACATCGTGGCGGGTCTTGAAGCCACCGGCTCGGGCGTCAATCGGCTGGGGGATATTCAGCCAGGCTATCCGATCTTTAACTGGGACGATCTGCCGGTCAAAGAGGGGCTGCACAACCGCCATATGGTCGGTCTCACCGCCTGGCACACCTTCTTCCAGACCACTCACCTCACCCTGCATGAGAAAAAAGTGCTGGTGATCGGCTACGGCCTGGTCGGCCAGGGCGTCGCGGCGGCGGCAAAAGCTTTTGGCGGTCAGGTGATGGTGGCGGAGATCGATCCTGCCCGCCGTCTGCAGGCGGCCTACGACGGCTGGCACGTGGTGGACCTCCAGGAGGCTATCGCCTCGGCGGACGTGGTGGCCACGGCGACAGGCGGTAAAAACGTGGTTAATCGCCAGGCGCTGGACCGGGCGAAAGCGGGAGTATTTATCCTTAACGTCGGCCACGTGGCGGAAGAGATCGACGGCGAGTACCTGCGCCAGTACCCCCAGGAAGAGGTGATGCCGTATATCAACGCCTACCGCATGGCCGACAAAACCGTCTATCTGCTGGCCAATGGTTCAATGCTCAATCTGACCGCTGGCTTCGGCGACAGCCTGAACGCCTTTGACGTCACCCTCGCGGTGATGGCCAGCGGCATCCGCCATATTGTCACCGACGGCATGCGCGCCCCGGCGAAGGTTTATCTCCTGCCCCAGGCGGTCTGGCAGCAGGCCCTGTAAACCCGGCGCATCGCCCCCATCGCGGGACGATGCGTTTTACCATCAGGACGACGGCGCGCTATCGGGCAACACAATATTGCTCTGCGCCAGCGTTCCCATCTGGTTGTACATCACGCTGGCGGCATCCAGCAGGTGCATCGCCAGCGCGGCGCCGCTGCCCTCTCCCAGGCGCATGTCCATATCAAGATACGGCCGCAGACCCAGCGCGTCGAGGGCGATCTGCGCTCCTTTCTCCGCCGACAGGTGTGAAGGAATAAGATAAGGGTGCGCCGACGGGGCCATGCGGCAGGCGGCCAGGGCAGAGGCATAGGAGAGGAAGCCATCCAGCACCACTGGCAGGCCACAGGAGGCCGCCCCGAGGATCACCCCGGTCATGCCCACCAGATCGTAACCCCCCACCTTCGCCAGGACATCCAGCCCGTCCGCCGGGTTCGGCTGATTATGGGCTATCGCCTGGCGCACCACCGCCACCTTATGGCCCCGCTGCGCCAGCGGCAGATTGGCCCCACAGCCCACCACCGCGTCAGGGTCGCTGCCCGTCAGGACACTGATCGTCGCTGCGGCCGGGGTGGTATTGGCCATTCCCAATTCGCCGACGCCGAAGGCTTTCACCCCGTCGGCAGCGAGCTGGCGGGTGAGATGCATGCTGGCCAGCAGCACCGTCTCCGCCTGCTGGCGGCTCATGGCCGCCGTCCGGGCGATATTCCCGCTACCGCGGGCCACCTTGAGGTTAATCAGGCCCGGCAGCGGGTCGGCATCGATGCCGACATCCACCACCTGCACCCTGGCCCCGGCCTGCGCCGCCAGCACGCAGACGCCGGTGTTGCCCCGCACCATATTGCCGGCATGAATGGCCGTCACCACCTGCGGCGAAGGGGTCACGCCTTCATGCCAGACGCCATGGTCGGCGCACATGACCACAATCGCTTTCTCCGCCAGCGCCAGCTGCCCCTGCAAGCCAGGCAGACCGGCCAGCTGCACCGCCAGCGTCTCCAGACGGCCAAGGCTGCCGGGCGGCTTTAACAGGCCATCAATATGCTGCTGAGCGCGCGCCATGGCCGCCACATCGGGCTGCGGAATGGCAGCCAGTAACGCCGAAAGTGTTTCCATTCAGTTCCTCACCGTTGGCGTCAGGCCTTACAGCAGCGCCAGTAAAAAGAGTAATTCGCCCAGCTCAATCGCCGCCCCGAGGGTATCTCCGGTCTGCCCGCCAAGGGTTCGCTTCAGCGCCCATCCCAGACCCCAGATCAGCACCAGGGTGATCAGCGCGGCGCGCAGCCCCTGCAGCCCCAGCAGGGCGGTGGCCAGCGCGATCGCCATCGCCATCGTCACCAGCGTCTGCTGCAGGCTAATTTTGCCGATAAACAGATTGCCCAGCCCCTTTTCCCGCGCATAGCGATGACGATACATCAGCAGCACCGCCATCCCGCGACCGACGGCGCAGGCCGCCGCCAGGGCTGCGATGGGGTGGATATCACGCAGCAGCAGCTCGCCAACCACCAGCACTTTCGCCACCAGCACGAAGATCAGCGCCAGCCCGCCGTGGGTGCCCAGCCGGCTGTCGCGCATGATCTCCAGCATCCGATCGCGGGTGCGGGCGGAGAAAATGCCGTCGCAGGTATCAGCCAGCCCGTCAAGATGGAATCCGCCGGTGAGCAGCGCCAGCGCCAGCACGCCGAACAGCGCCGCCAGCGGGACGCCGCACCACGGCTGCAGGAGGAGCGCCACCGCGCCGGCGATGGCGCCAAGCAGTAAACCGACCAGCGGAAAGGTGACGATACTGCGCTGGTACTGTTCGATCTCCAGGCCCTGAGATAACCGCGCCGGGACCGGCAGGCGGCTGATAAACGAGAGTGCAGCAAAGAATGACTTAATCACGTGAGGTTGACTCCTGTCGGCGAAAGCAGCGGAAGAGTTCTGTCGCGCCCGGTCAGCACCTGAGTTTGTCTTCTGGCGAATCGATCGTCGGAGAGGTGAGAGGTGTTGAGATATCGCCCTGACGCCGCTGCGTCAGATGCCCGGCCAGGATGAGAGAAACCTTTCCGATATCAATACGTTTTTCGCGGGCCAGTATAGCAAAGTGTCGGTGAGGAGAGGCAGTTGCCGGAACAAAGTTTTCGCAGAAAAAAGCAGGGAAGAGAGGGAAACGCGGAACAGCCCGGCGACGCTTAACGCCGCCGGACCGGCAGGGATTAGCCTTCGACTTTGGCTTCGCCCATCACTTTCAGTTTTTTCGAGATGTCGCGACGCTCTTTGGACAGCTCGGCATTTTTGATGATGTAATCATCAACGCGATCTTCGTAATCGCTCTTCATGCTGGCGATGATGCCCTGGATGGCTTCCACGCTCATGCCCGGTTTGATGTAGTCGCTGAGGTTGTCCAGCAGCAGAACGCGCTTCTGGTTATCACGGATCTTTTTCTCAACGTCCTGAATTTCACGCTGCAGTTTGTTCTTACGACGGTACAGACGAACAAACTCCAGTACGTCCTGGAAAGAAGGCTTAGTTGTTTCCATTTTTACACCCCTAATAATTGAGATTCGGATTCGTAAAGCGACTGCGTTATAGGGCTAACATAACTGCTAGCAGCCGCTGATGACAATGTTTTTTCCTTTGCGTTTATCATAACCCTAAACGCTGCTGAATCGAAACAACCCATGTGGTTACCCGGTGCATCTGGTGTTTATTTGCGCAACGCGCGGCAGATCAGATGCGAGAGCAGCTCCAGCTGGCGCGCCAGTTCGATTGAGAGCCAAACATAGCCATGGACCGGGGTTTCCGCCAGGCCGTCATCACCCTGCTCTTTCAGCAGCTGGCGCAGTTCGAGGACGATCTCAGTCAGCTTTTCATTGTTGGCGCGCACAGGCTGAGGGTTCCCTTCGTACAGCGCGTGGGCGATGGACAACAGCGTCTGCTGGGTCATCTGCTGCGTCTCCCGCAGGGTGTGCGCATTGAGCATCACGAAGTGACCCGGACGCGTTGCCCACCAGGCGTTGATCTGCAGCTCCAGCATGCAGACGAGGTTGCGGCTGACGGTCTGGATAGCCTCGAAGATCGCCTTCTGGATGTGCGTCTCTTTGCTGGCGGGGGTGATCAGCCCGCGCATTTTAACCACGTCGTTCAGCGCCTGCTGGAGATGCTTTTCCAGCCGCGGTCGATCCACCAGATTTGGCGAGAAGCCGGCCTGGTAGAGGCGGTTAAAGTTGGTGACATAGCTGGCCATCTGGATGCGCCAGTGGATGAACGCCCGCTGCGGCCAGATGCCGGTAAACAGCATCGCCAGCAGCGAGCCGAAGATCACATCGCCGCTTCGCCACAGCGCGGTATGCATATCGCCGGGCGGCGCCCCGACCACCACCGACAGAGTAATGCCAATCAGCAGCGCCTGATAGGGTTTCTTGCCCAGCGCCAGCCAGCCGCAGAGGAACATCGCCGCCGCGCACCAGAGGACCATCAGCGGCAGGGAGATGAGCTCAAGCTTCAGCGCCACCAGCCCCAGCGCCGAACCGAGGATCGTGCCGCCGATACGCTGAAACGCCCGCGGCACGACGTTACCCCAGAAGGAGATCGGCCCCATCACCACCACCAGAGTGATGAGAGGCCAGGTTCCCTCAGGCACGTTCAGCAGCCGCACCAGCAAAAAAGTGAGCACAAAGGCCAGCGCAATCCGCACACCATGCACCACCCGATAATGGCGATACAAGCGGATCTCAAATGGCTTGAGTGATTTATCAGCGCGCACAACCCTCTCCGGCAAAACGAAAAGGCCAATTGTAACTGCTTTTTCGCCCGGAGCATGCCGGGAATGTAAAAAACCTTGTCCGGAACAGGGGTAAACCGCTACGACGCGACGCGCTCAACGGGAACATACATGTCGATATCCCAGTAGCCGTCGTGGTTGCCGTCGTTAAGATAGACCTCAAAGCAGGGCTGGGGGGCGATGCGATACGCCGTGCTCTGCTGCAGGCTGTCGAAAAACTGCATCCACGGGGTGGCGAAGTCGTAATCCACCACCCGCGCGCGGGCGCAGGCGTAATCCCCGCCGGCAATCGCCGCCAGGATCACCCCTTCGCTGTTGGCGGGAATGACATAATCCTCATCCACGGTGACCGCTGTCGCGCAGCGCAGTTTTTCCGCCGGCACTTCCTCCGGGTTATCGTAGTAGACGGCCACCCATTCGCGGGCGGGCACCTGGTGGTTCTCAACCCACATCATCAGTTGCTCAAACCCCTGCTTGACCGTGTGATCCCAGGGCCCGACCAGATGGAAACCGGCGATGGTTTTCTTGCCGAGGGTGGTGATGCTGTAGTTCATCTTGCCTCCTTTGGAGATAAATCACTGTATGAATATACAGTTAATTTAACAGGAGATCCCCCTTCAGTATGTGCGCGAATTCACAGAGTCGCCACCACACCGCTGTAAAAACAGGCGCCCCGCCAGCACGAGCGACAGGCGAAAAAAAACCGCCTGCAAAGAGGCGGTTGGCGTGGTTACAGCTCGTGATGCAGGTAATCGCTCATTCGCGAGAACACTCCGCCTTTATTGATGCTTTCGAGGGTGACCAGCGGATAGTGCCCCACCACCTTGTCGCCGTCATACAGTGAAATCTCGCCAACCCGCTGATTGGCGGCGATCGGCGCCTCAAGATCCTTCTTATCCAGCACATATTTCGCTTTAATGCGCGACACTTCCGCCTTCGGCAGGGCTAACCAGAAATCCTGATCGGTGCCGAGCTTAATCTGCTCTTTATCGCCGTACCAGATACGCTCGGTGCCGACCTTCTGCCCCTTCTGCAGCACCTGCACGGTGTCGAAGTTCTGCTGCCCCCAGTGCAGCAGTTTAGCGGCCTGCTGCTCGCGGCCTTTCGGACTGTCCGCCCCCATCACCACGGCGATCAGCCGGCGCTGGCCATCCACCGCCGAGGCGATCAGGTTGAACCCGGCCCCCGAGGTGTGGCCGGTTTTCAGGCCATCGACGTTCATGGTTTTATCCCACAGCAGACCGTTACGGTTTTGCTGGGTGATCCCGTTCCACGTCAGGCTTTTCTGGCTGTACATGTGGTAGACGTCTGGTTCGCCATGAATAATCGCCCGCGAGAGCACCGCGAGGTCATAGGCCGAACTGTGCTGGCCCGGAGCGTCGAGGCCGTGGACGGTTTCGAAATGGGTGTCCCGCAGGTGCAGTTTTTCGACATACTGATTCATCAGGGCGACAAACTGCGGCTGGCCGCCGGCGACATAGTCGGCCAGCGCGACGCAGGCGTCGTTACCGGAGTCGACAATCAGCCCACGGCTGAGGTCGCGGACGCTGACGCGATCCCCTGGCTTTAAGAACATCAGCGATGACCCGTCGAACACCGGGTTGCCCTTCGCCCAGGCGTCTTTACCCACGGTGACGATATCGTCAAAGGTGATACGATGGCTGTCGATGGCGCGATCGACCACGTAGCCGGTCATCAGTTTGGTCAGACTGGCAGGATTACGCTGCTGATGTTCGTTACCCGCGGTCAGGACCTGACCGGTGGTGTAATCCATCAGCACCCAGGAGCCAGCCTGAATGGAAGGCGGCGCGACCGTAGCAGGTAAGTCGACGGCAAATGCGCAGGAAACGCTCGAAGCGAGCAAAGATACAGCAATAAACAAACGGCCTTTCAACGGCATATCCTCTAGATTTACAGATCCGCCGTCCTTTTTACGGAACTTCGCGTTTCATATCAGGGTTTAATTGCAAGAAAATATGACACAGCAGAGGAAGTTGCTTGCCGCGACCCTTCTGATGACCGGGCAAATCGTTTACCATACCGGTCGCACGCCACCACGGATAATGAACAGACTATGCAAGATAGCGTCAACCAGCCCGGATTTTTATTCCACGATTATGAAACCTTCGGCACCAGCCCTTCCCTCGACCGGCCGGCGCAGTTCGCCGCCATCCGCACCGACGCGGAGCTGAATGTGCTCGGCGAGCCCGAAGTGTTTTACTGCAAACCCGCTGACGATTACCTGCCGCAGCCGCAGGCGGTGATGATCACCGGGATCACGCCGCAGGAAGCGCTGGCCAAAGGGGATAATGAGGCCACATTTGCCCGCCGCATCCACGATCTGTTCACGGTGCCGCAAACCTGTATCGTCGGCTATAACAACGTGCGCTTTGATGACGAAGTGACGCGGAATATCTTCTATCGCAACTTCTATGACCCTTATGCCTGGAGCTGGCAGCACGATAACTCGCGCTGGGATCTGCTCGACGTGATGCGCGCCTGCTATGCCCTGCGCCCGGAAGGGATCGCCTGGCCAGAGAATGACGAAGGGTTGCCGAGCTTCCGGCTTGAGCATCTGACCGTCGCCAACGGTATTGAACACCAGAACGCCCATGACGCGATGGCCGACGTATACGCCACCATCGCCATGGCGAAGCTGGTGAAAACCCGGCAGCCGCGGCTGTTTGATTATCTCTACAGCCACCGCAATAAGCGCAAGCTGGCGACGCTTATCGACGTGCCGCAGATGAAGCCCCTGGTGCATGTCTCCGGCATGTTTGGCGCCGCGCGCGGCAACACCAGCCTGGTGGCGCCCCTGGCCTGGCATCCGGAAAACCGCAATGCGGTGATTATGGTCGATCTGGCGGGCGATATGGCGCCGCTGCTGGAACTGGATGCCGATGCCCTGCGCGAGCGGCTTTACACCCCGCGCGCCGAGCTTGGCGATCTGCCGGCGGCGCCGATCAAGCTGGTGCATTTAAATAAATGTCCGGTACTGGCCCAGGCCAATACCCTGCGCCCGCAGGATGCCGACCGGCTGGGGATCTCCATTCAGCGCTGTCTGGAGAACGCCCAGTTGCTGCGGGCGAATCCGCAGGTGCGCGAGAAGGTAGTGGCGGTCTATGCCGAAGCCGAACCCTTCGTGCCGTCCGAAAACGTCGACGCCCAGCTTTACAATGGGTTCTTTAGCGATGCCGACCGCGCGGCGATGAAAATCGTGCTGGAAACCGAACCGCGCAATCTGCCGGCGCTGGATATCACCTTCGCCGACCAGCGTATCGAACGCCTGCTGTTTAACTACCGGGCGCGCAACTTCCCCGGCACGCTCGATGAACATGAGCAGCAGCGCTGGTTAGAGCACCGTCGTCAGGTGTTTACGCCGGCGTTTTTGCAGGCCTATGCCGATGAGCTGCAGATGCTGTATCAGCAGTATGCGGATGATAAAGAGAAGCTGGCGCAACTGAAAGCGCTGTGGCAGTACGCGCAGGATATTGTCTGATTGGCTGAAATTCCCGGGTTGCGGCTAACGCCTTACCCGGGCTACAAACGATGACCGGGGAGGACGCCTGACCGTAGGCCCGCGCAAGCGCAGCGCCGTCGGGTATTGCGTCCCCAGTTCGTGCTTACCTTTTTGCCCGGGGCGGCTTCGCCTTACCGGGCCTGGGCGCTGGTACCAGAGTAGCCCGGGTAAGACGCCTCGCGTCGCACCCGGGAACGTTGCTTAGCTTTTCGCGCGGCTGGCGATGATTTCATCCGCCACATTACGCGGCGCTTCCGCGTAATGGTGGAACTCCATGCTGTAGGTTGCCCGTCCCTGCGACATCGAGCGCAGCGTGGTGGAATAACCAAACATCTCCGCCAGCGGCACGTCGGCGCGGATGATCTGGCTGCCGAAGCGCTCTTCCATCCCCTGCACCATCCCGCGACGGGAAGAGAGATCGCCCATAATATTCCCGGCGTACTCTTCCGGCGTCTCCACCTCGACGTGCATCACCGGCTCAAGGATCACCGGATCCGCTTTGCGCGCGCCTTCCCGGAAGCCAAAGATCGCCGCCATGCGGAACGCCATCTCCGAGGAGTCCACGTCGTGGTACGATCCAAAGGTCAGGGTCGCTTTCACGTCAACCACCGGATAGCCCGCCAGCACGCCGGTGCCCATCGCTTCACGCAGCCCTTTCTCCACGGAAGGGATGTACTCGCGCGGCACCACGCCGCCTTTGGTGGCGTCCTCGAAGACAAAACCGCTGCCCGGCGCCAGCGGCTCCAGGGTCAGTACGACGTGACCATACTGCCCTTTGCCGCCGGACTGGCGCACAAATTTGCCTTCCACGTCCGTCACTTTCTTGCGCAGGGTTTCGCGGTAGGTGACCTGCGGACGGCCAATGTTGGCCTCGACGCCAAACTCGCGCTTCATCCGGTCGACAATGATCTCCAGATGCAGCTCACCCATGCCGGAGATAATCGTCTGGCCGGACTCTTCATCGGTATGCAGACGGAACGACGGATCTTCCGCCGCCAGCCGCTGCAGCGCGATGCCCATTTTCTCCTGGTCCGCTTTGGTCTTCGGCTCAATCGCCAGCGAAATCACCGGCTCCGGAAACTCCATCCGTTCGAGGGTAATCACCGCATCCGGATCGCATAACGTATCGCCGGTGGTCACATCCTTCAGACCGACGCAGGCCGCGATATCCCCGGCGTGCAGTTCGTCAACTTCGTGACGGTCGTTGGCCTGCATCAGCACGATACGCCCGATGCGCTCTTTCTTACCCTTCACCGGGTTCCACACCGCATCGCCTTTCTTCAGCGTCCCGGAGTAGACGCGGATAAAGGTCAGCTGGCCGACGTAGGGGTCGGTCATCAGTTTGAACGCCAGCGCCGACAGCGGCTCATCGTCGCTCGGATGGCGTTCCGCCGGCTGGCCTTGCTCATCGACGCCCTGTATCGCCGGAATATCCAGCGGCGACGGCATCAGCTCCACCACCGCATCGAGCATGCGCTGCACGCCTTTGTTTTTAAAGGCGCTCCCGCAGAGCACCGCCTGGATCTCCCCCTTCACCGTGCGCTGGCGCAGGCCGGCGACGATCTCCGCCTCGTCCAGCTCACCGGTTTCCAGGTATTTATCCATCAGCTCATCGCTGGCTTCCGCCGCCGCCGAGACCATTTTCTCCCGCCACTGCTGCGCCGTCGCCAACAGCTCGTCAGGGACTGGCCCATAGCTGAAGGTCATGCCCTGGGTGGCGTCATCCCACAGGATGGCGCGCATTTTCACCAGGTCGACGACGCCGGTGAAATGCTCTTCGGCGCCAATAGGTATCACAATCGGCACCGGGTTAGCCTTCAGACGGTCGATCATCATCTGCACCACGCGGAAGAAGTCCGCGCCGGGGCGGTCCATCTTGTTGACGAAGGCCAGCCGCGGAACGTGGTATTTATTCGCCTGGCGCCAGACGGTCTCCGACTGGGGCTGCACCCCGCCGACGGAGTCGTACACCATCACCGCGCCGTCGAGCACGCGCATAGAACGTTCCACCTCAATGGTGAAATCCACGTGCCCCGGGGTGTCGATGATATTGATCCGGTGCGGCTCGAAGCTGCGGTCCATCCCCGGCCAGAAGCAGCTTACCGCCGCCGAGGTAATGGTGATCCCGCGCTCCTGCTCCTGGGCCATCCAGTCGGTGGTTGCCGCGCCATCGTGTACTTCACCCAGCTTATGGCTCATCCCGGTATAAAACAGGATGCGCTCGGTGGTGGTGGTTTTACCGGCATCGATATGCGCGGAGATACCGATGTTGCGATAACGTTCGAGAGGGATGGGTCGGGGCATGATGCGTCCTTAGTCGTTTTGACGGTCAGTCTGCGGTCGGAATGATCCGCAGTTCATTTAACTGCGTCTATCTTAGTACAACTGTACGAGTATATTCGAACTATTTTTGCTATCATTACGATTGGGCAGGTTGCGGCGGCGCGCGTGGTATCAGAACCGGAGTTTGGGTATAGTAGCCGCCAGCCGCCGATATGGGCTGCGGCTACCATGCGCCGCGCCACCGCCGACACAGGATTATTATGATCGCCAATCACCCCGAACGAGAACAAATTCGCCTGGAAAATGTCCTTTCCGCGCTCGGAAACCCGCTGCGACTGGAGATCATTCGTACGCTGGCCGACGGCAGCGAGCTGAGCTGCAACGCCCTGCGCCAGGAAGAGGTGGCCAAGTCCACCATGACCCACCACTGGCGCGTCCTGCGTGACAGCGGTGTGATCTGGCAACGGCCTCAGGGACGGGAGAACATGATTTCGCTGCGCCGGGAAGATCTGGACGCCCGTTTTCCCGGCCTGCTGGATACGCTGCTGAAAGTTATGGTGCAGACAGGATAAGCTCTTCTGCCGGGTGGCGCTTCGCTTACCCGGCCTACATAACCATTAAATTTCAGAAGGTTAACCATCACCGTAGGCCCGCGCAAGCGCAGCGCCGCCGGGCAAAAGATATCGCACCGAGCCAAACGAAAAAAAAGCCGGAGGTTTCCCTCCGGCTTTTCTTATTTACATCACGCTATGCCTTAGGCCACATCTTCGTACTGCGGCACCGGGTTGCGGAAGCTTTTGGTCACGCAGGCCAGGTAGACCAGACCGATACCGGCCCAGATCAGGCCCAGAATCATCGAGCTCTCTTCCAGGTTGACCCACAGCGCGCCGACGGTCAGGGCGCCGCACATCGGCAGGAACAGATACTGGAAGTGGTCTTTCAGCGTCTTGTTGCGTTTCTCACGGATCCAGAACTGGGAAATCACCGACAGGTTAACGAAGGTAAACGCCACCAGCGCACCAAAGTTAATCAGCGCCGTCGCCATCACCAGGTCGAAGTTAATCGCCAGCAGCGCAATCGCGCCGACCAGGATGATGTTCATCGCCGGAGTGCGCCAGGTCGGGTGCACGTAGCCGAAGAAGCTTTTCGGGAACACGCCGTCGCGGCCCATAACGTACATCAGACGCGCCACGCCAGCGTGCGCCGCCATACCGGACGCCAGTACGGTGATGGTGGAGAAGATCAGCGCGCCAACCTGGAAGGCTTTACCTGCCACGTAGAGCATAATTTCCGGCTGTGACGCATCCGGATCTTTAAAGCGCGAGATATCCGGGAAGTACAGCTGCAGGAAGTAGGTGGCAAAGATGAAGATCAGGCCGCCGATCAGCGCGGTCAGGAAGATCGCGCGCGGAATGACGCGCTCTGCATCTTTGGTCTCTTCAGACAGGTTGCTGATGCCGTCGAAACCGGTAAACGAGAAGCACAGGATCGTCGCCCCGGTAATCATCGGGATCACGTGCGCGTCACCGGACCAGAACGGACGGCTGCTGGCCAGCGTACCGGCGCCCTCGCCTTCAAACACGCCATAAATCACCATGCCGAGGATAACGGCAATCAGCACCACCTGCAGCACCACGATCACGGTGTTGAAGTTGGCCACGGATTTAATGCTGCGCAGGTTAAAGGCGGTCATAAAGGCGACCAGCGCGATAACAAACACCCACGACGGAATCGAAGGCACCAGCGCTTCAAAATAGATTTTCGCCAGCAGAATGTTGATCATCGGCGCGAACAGGTAGTCGAGCAGCGAGGACCAACCCACCATAAAGCCAACGGTCGGGCTGATGGATTTCTGCGCATAGGTATACGCCGAGCCGGCAGAAGGGTAACGACGTACCAGCTTGCCATAGCTCAGGGCAGTAAACAGGATAGCGATTAACGCAAAGGCGTAGGCCGTCGGCACGTGACCGTCGGTCATACCAGAGACGATACCAAACGTATCGAACAGCGTCATCGGCTGCATATAGGCCAGGCCCATCATTACAACCGGAACTAACGTAAGCGTTTTACGTAATTCCACGCGAGAGGTATTTGGAGTAGCGTTATGCGACATAGTTATCCCCTTTTACGGTGAACGCCAGCGCGTAAGCAAAAAATTGCCCCATTTCTTTCTATTCCTCAGCGACAACGACTGTCGGTTTTTAGTAAATATCTATCCGGTACGAAGCCCGGCCTCTTGGTATTGAATGATGTGTCTTTCGACCAAAAAAATAACCGACACTTTAAAAAAAAGCGTCGGCTAGTCTCTGGTTTTCAGGCCGCATATTTTGCAACAAATTCAACGGCGTTGACAAGATGTTATGAAGTTCATTGCGTAAGCATAATTTTTAACGTGCTAATATCTATACGGTTTCCGTATGATAAATTGTAAAAATAGCACTATTTGCTAATAGCGTTTCCCGCCACCATTTGCCAGCCAAACCGCAGGTGGCGTCATTCCAGGCGATCCACGCGCGTTGACGAGGCGATAGCCCGCGCACGGTCATACAGACCAGCTCGCCGCTGTCCAGCAGACCCTGCACCTGATAGCGCGGCAGGCACCCCCAGCCCAGCCCCAGGCGCAGCAGCGCCAGCTGCCCCGCGGCGTCACACACCGTCAGGGTCTCCTGATCGCTGAGTAGCGCCCCGCCCTCGCCGGTGGCCACCGCCCGGTAACGGCGCAGGGTTCGCCAGCTTAGCGGTGCGCGGTGTCGCGCCAGCGGATGCTGTGGGGCAACGACCAGCAGCAGCTCCAGCTCGCCGAGGGGGAGATAGTCATAACCGCTCAGCGGCGGCGGTTCGCCGAGCGCCCCCAGCAGCAGATCGGCCTGCCCGTCAGTCAGCGGCCGCCAGTCCAGCAGGGAGGGGTTCAGCGTAAAGTGCAGCCGGGTCAGCGGCTGTTGTTGATAAAATGCCGCGATTGGCGGCGAGAGCAGCGCCACGGGAAAGGTGCTGTCCACCGCCAGACGAAGGCTATTCTCCCACCCCTGCTGCAGCTTAACCGCCCGGATCTCCAGTTCGCGGGCGATATGCAGCACCTCCCGCCCTTTCTCCAGCAGCATCTGTCCGCTGGGGGTAAAGCGCGCGCGATGGCCGCTGCGGTCGAGCAGCTGAATATTGAGATCGCTTTCCAGGCGGTGAATGGTGTAGCTCAGCGCCGAGGGCGTTTTAAAGAGCTTTGCCGACGCCGCGGCAAAGCTCCCCTCTTTTTCCAGGGCATCCAGGATCACGAGGACATCCAGCAGTGGTTTCATCGCTACCCCCTTACGGTATGCGAATCACCGCTGGCGGATCACTCCATCGGCATCACCAGCGGATCGGGGTACTGGTACTCAAACCCCAGCTCATTGCAGATACGATTGCCATCTACAATCTTGCCCTGGCCGCCGTCCGGGCTGTCGCTGAACACCGGCGGCGGCAGACCGAGCTCGCGGGCCATCTGCGGATAAAAGAGGCCGCGCGCCGGATGGCGGGGCGCACATAGATTATAGATGTGCCCGCCCTTCGGGGCCTGCAGCAGCAGTTCGATAGCGGCCACCACATCCTGCAAATGCACCAGATTGACCACGTGCTGGCCATCCGGCGCCGACTTGCCGGCGAAAAAACGTCCCGGATGACGGGAAGGCCCCACCAGCCCGGCCAGGCGCAGAATATCCACCGACGTCCCCGGCAGGTTGTGCAGCCAGTCCTCCAGCTCCTTGAGCACCTGTCCGCTAGCGGTTTGCGGCAGACGCGGGGAATTCTCCTTCACTGTACCGTTGACGTTTCCATACACCGAGGTGGAGCTGGTGAAGACGATCCGCGGAATATGGTACGCCAGCGCGGTATCGACGATCTCCTGCACCGCCTGTAGATAAAACCCTTCCCCTGCCCCGGTACGCCGGGCCGGCAGGGTGATCACCAGCGCATCGACGTTCATCAGCGCGTCGAGGTCCTCGGTATCACAGACCAACTGCGGCTCCAGGCGCAGCGGATAGCTGTCGATCCCGCACATCCGCGCCGCCTCCACGCCATCCTGCGTAGTTTTACTGCCGGTAACCTGCCAGCCTCGCGCCGTCAACGACAGCGCCAGCGGCATCCCCAGCCATCCCAAACCGACTATCGCGACCTTTTTCATCCCAGGCTCCTGACTCTTTCGCTGTGCTGATTACAGGCTACGCCAGCCAGCGGCAACTGACAATTTCTTCGCTCAATATGAAATGAATTAATGATAGAAAAAAGCCCTTGCTTTCTGCGGCGGAAGTGGTTTAGGTTAAAGGACATCAAATGCATAGTCATTCACAGAGAATTTTTATGAACCGCGTTCAATTTAAACACCACCATCATCACCATCATCCTGACTAGTCTTTCAGGCGATGTGTGCTGGAAGACGTTTGGATCTTCCAGTGGTGCATGAACGCGCAGAGAGCCCCCGGAAGATTCACTTCCGGGGGCTTTTTTTTGGACCAAATTCGGACAGATTCAGACAGGTATTCAGAGGAAAAGAACAATGTTAGACAACACCCGTTTACGCATAGCTATTCAGAAATCAGGCCGTTTAAGCGAAGATTCACGCGAATTACTCAGCCGCTGCGGCATTAAAGTCAATTTGCACACCCAGCGTCTGATTGCGCTGGCGGAAAATATGCCAATCGATATTCTGCGCGTGCGTGATGACGATATCCCGGGCCTGGTGATGGACGGTGTTGTCGACCTCGGTATTATCGGCGAAAACGTGCTGGAAGAAGAGCTGCTCAGCCGCCGCGCCCAGGGCGAAGACCCGCGCTACTTCACCCTGCGCCGTCTCGACTTCGGCGGCTGCCGCCTGTCGCTGGCGACTCCGGTGGATGAAGCCTGGAATGGCCCGGCGGCGCTGGACGGCAAACGCATCGCCACCTCTTACCCGCACCTGCTGAAGCGCTACCTCGATCAAAAAGGTATCTCCTTTAAATCCTGTCTGCTGAACGGCTCCGTGGAAGTGGCGCCGCGCGCCGGCCTCGCCGACGCTATCTGCGACCTGGTCTCCACCGGCGCCACTCTGGAAGCCAACGGCCTGCGCGAAGTGGAAGTGATCTACCGCTCCAAAGCCTGTCTGATCCAGCGCGACGGCGAAATGGCCGACGCCAAACAGCAGCTGATTGACCGCCTGCTGACCCGTATTCAGGGCGTGATTCAGGCCCGCGAGTCGAAATACATCATGATGCACGCCCCGACCGAACGCCTGGAAGAAGTGGTTGCCCTGCTGCCGGGCGCCGAGCGGCCGACTATTCTGCCGCTGGCAGGCGACAAGCAGCGCGTGGCGATGCACATGGTCAGCAGCGAAACCCTGTTCTGGGAGACCATGGAAAAACTGAAGGCGCTGGGCGCCAGCTCCATTCTGGTGCTGCCGATTGAGAAAATGATGGAGTAATCGGCCAGCCGGTCACGGGACACACAGGGGAATACAATCATGAGCTTCAACACAATCATCGACTGGAACGGCTGTAGCGCAGACCAACAACAGCAACTCTTAACGCGCCCGGCGATTTCCGCCTCCGACAGCATCAGTAAAACGGTGACGGAGATCCTGAATAACGTCAAAGCCAACGGCGACGGGGCGCTGCGCGAATACAGCGCGAAGTTTGATAAAACCACCGTCGCCGCGCTGCAGGTGAGCGAGGCGGAGATCGCCGCCGCCGGCGAGCGCCTCAGCGATGAGCTGAAGCAGGCGATGGCGGTGGCGGTGAAAAACATCGAGACCTTCCACAACGCGCAACAGCTGCAGGCGGTGGATGTCGAAACGCTGCCGGGGGTGCGCTGCCAGCAGGTCACCCGCCCTATCGCCTCCGTCGGACTGTACATTCCCGGCGGCTCAGCGCCGCTGTTCTCCACGGTGCTGATGCTGGCGACGCCGGCGCGCATCGCCGGCTGTCAGCAGGTGGTGATCTGCTCGCCGCCGCCGATTGCCGATGAGATCCTCTATGCCGCACAGCTGTGCGGCGTAAAAACCATCTTTAACGTCGGCGGCGCCCAGGCCATCGCCGCCCTCGCCCTCGGTACCGAGTCGGTGCCGAAGGTGGATAAAATCTTTGGCCCGGGCAACGCTTACGTCACGGAAGCCAAACGCCAGGTCAGCCAGCGTCTGGACGGCGCAGCCATCGACATGCCGGCCGGCCCGTCGGAAGTGCTGGTCATCGCCGACAGCGGCGCCAACCCGGACTTTGTCGCTTCCGACCTGCTGTCGCAGGCGGAACACGGCCCGGACTCGCAGGTGATCCTCCTGACTCCGGACGCCGACATGGGCAGCCGCGTCGCCGAAGCCGTGGAGCGCCAGCTGGCCGCCCTGCCGCGCGCCGAAACTGCCCGCGTGGCGCTCTCCGCCAGCCGGATCATCGTGGCCCGCGATCTGGCGCAGTGCGTGGCTATTTCCAACCTGTACGGCCCGGAGCACCTGATCATTCAGACCCGTCAGGCCCGCGAGCTGGTGGATAGCATCACCAGCGCCGGTTCCGTTTTCCTTGGCGACTGGTCACCGGAATCCGCGGGCGACTACGCCTCGGGCACCAACCATGTCCTGCCGACCTATGGGTATACCGCCACCTGCTCAAGCCTCGGTCTGGCCGACTTCCAGAAGCGGATGACCGTGCAGGAGCTGTCGCGCGACGGCTTTGCCGCCCTCGCCTCAACGATTGAGATCCTGGCCGCCGCCGAGCGCCTTGACGCCCACAAAAACGCCGTAACGCTGCGCGTTGCCGCCCTGAAGGAGCAAGCATGAGCATTGAAGATTTAGCCCGCGCCAACGTCCGCGCGCTGACCCCGTATCAATCCGCTCGCCGGCTGGGCGGCAAAGGCGACGTCTGGCTCAACGCCAACGAATTCCCTACCGCCGTAGCCTTCCAGCTTACCGAACAGACGCTGAACCGCTATCCGGAGCCGCAGCCGAAGGCCGTGATTGAGAGCTACGCCCGCTACGCCGAGGTCAAACCGGAGCAGGTGCTGGTCAGCCGCGGCGCCGACGAAGGCATCGAGCTGCTGATCCGCGCCTTCTGTGAGCCCGGCGAAGACGCGGTGCTCTACTGCCCGCCGACCTACGGCATGTACAGTGTCAGCGCCGAGACCATCGGCGTCGAGTGCCGCACCGTGCCGACGCTGGCCGACTGGCAGCTCGACCTGCCGGGCATCGAAGCGCGGCTGGACGGCGTGAAGGTGGTCTTCGTCTGCAGCCCGAACAACCCGACCGGGCAGATTATCGACCCGCAGTCGATGCGCGATCTGCTGGAGATGACCCGCGGCAAAGCCATCGTGGTGGCCGACGAAGCCTATATTGAATTCTGCCCGCAGGCGACGCTCGCCGGCTGGCTCAGCGACTATCCGCACCTGGTGGTGCTGCGCACGCTGTCCAAAGCCTTCGCCCTCGCCGGCCTGCGCTGCGGTTTCACCCTCGCCAACGCCGAGGTGATCAACGTGCTGCTGAAAGTGATCGCCCCGTACCCGCTCTCCACGCCAGTGGCCGATATCGCCGCCCAGGCCCTGAGCCCGGAGGGGATCGCCGCGATGCGCCAGCGCGTGGCGCAGATCCTTGACGAGCGCCGCTACCTGGTGGAACAGCTGCGCGGCATCGCCTGCGTGGAGCAGGTCTTCGATTCCGAGACCAACTATGTGCTGGCGCGGATAACCGCCTCCAGCGCAGTGTTTAAATCTTTGTGGGATCAGGGCATTATCTTACGTGACCAGAATAAACAACCTTCATTAAGCGGCTGTTTGCGTATCACTATCGGTACCCGTGCCGAGAGCCAGCGCGTGATTGACGCCTTGACTGCGGAGAATGTATGACCCAGAAGTATCTCTTTATTGACCGTGACGGCACCCTGATTTCCGAACCGCCGGAGGATTTCCAGGTGGACCGGTTCGACAAGCTGGCGTTTGAGCCGCAGGTGATCCCGGCGCTGCTGAAGCTGCAGCAGGAAGGCTATAAGCTGGTGATGATCACCAATCAGGATGGCCTGGGAACCGACAGTCTGCCGCAGGAAGCATTTGATGGCCCGCACAACCTGATGATGCAGATCTTCGCCTCGCAGGGCGTTAACTTTGAAGAGGTGCTGATTTGTCCGCACTTCCCGGGCGACAACTGCGCCTGCCGCAAGCCAAAAACGCAGCTGGTGCTGCCGTGGCTGGAAGAGGGCGTGCTGGATAAAGCCCACAGCTATGTGATTGGCGACCGGGCCACCGACCTTGAGCTGGCGGATAACATGGGAATTACCGGTCTGCGCTATGACCGCGAGACGCTCGACTGGCCGACCATCTGCGAGCAGCTGACCCGCCGCGACCGCTATGCCCATGTCGAGCGCATCACCAAAGAGACCCAGGTGGATGTGAAAGTATGGCTGGACCGCGAAGGCGGCAGCAAGATCCATACCGGCGTCGGCTTTTTTGACCATATGCTCGACCAAATCGCCACCCACGGCGGCTTCCGCATGGAGGTTAACGTCGGCGGCGATCTGTATATCGACGACCACCACACGGTGGAGGATACCGGCCTGGCCCTCGGCGAAGCCCTGAAGCTGGCCCTTGGCGACAAGCGCGGCATCAACCGCTTCGGCTTCGTGCTGCCGATGGACGAGTGTCTCGCCCGCTGCGCGCTGGATATCTCCGGCCGGCCGCACCTGGAGTATAAGGCGGACTTCACCTATCAGCGCGTCGGCGATCTGAGCACCGAGATGGTGGAACACTTCTTCCGCTCGCTCTCCTACACCATGGCGGTGACCCTGCACCTGAAAACCAAGGGCAAGAACGATCACCACCGCGTGGAGAGCCTGTTCAAAGCCTTTGGCCGTACGCTGCGCCAGGCGATCCGCGTCCAGGGCGATGCCCTGCCGTCTTCCAAAGGGGTGCTGTAATGAATGTGGTGATCCTTGATACCGGCTGCGCCAACCTTAATTCGGTGAAATCGGCGATTGGCCGCCACGGCTATGAGCCGGTGGTCAGCCGCGATCCGGAAGTGGTATTGCGTGCCGATAAACTGTTTCTTCCCGGCGTCGGCACCGCCCAGGCGGCGATGGATCAGCTGCGCGACCGGGAGCTGATCGACCTGATCAAAGCCTGTACCCAGCCGGTGCTGGGGATTTGCCTGGGCATGCAGCTGCTCGGCAAGCGCAGCGAGGAGAACAACGGCGTCGATCTGCTGGGCATTATCGAAGAAGAGGTGCCGAAGATGACCGACCACGGTCTGCCATTGCCGCACATGGGCTGGAACCGGGTGTATGCCAAAGCTGGCGATCGGCTGTTCCGCGGCATTGAAGAAGGCGCATATTTCTACTTCGTGCACAGCTACGCCATGCCGGTCAACCCGTACACCATCGCCCAGTGCAATTACGGCGAGGCGTTCACCGCCGCGGTGCAGAAAGATAACTTCTTTGGCGTGCAGTTTCACCCGGAGCGCTCCGGGAGCGCCGGGGCACAGCTGCTAAAAAACTTCCTGGAGATGTGATGATTATTCCTGCTTTAGATTTAATCGACGGCACCGTCGTTCGTCTCCATCAGGGCGATTACGGCCAGCAGCGCGACTATGGCAGCGATCCGCTGCCGCGCCTGCAGGCCTATGCCGCTCAGGGAGCGGAAGTCCTGCACCTGGTCGACCTGACCGGGGCGAAGGATCCGGCGAAGCGCCAGATCCCGCTGCTGAAATCGCTGGTCGCCGGGGTTGACGTCCCGGTGCAGGTCGGCGGCGGCGTGCGGACCGAAGCGGATGTCGCGGCCCTGCTTGAGGCCGGCGTCGCCCGCGTGGTGGTCGGCTCCACCGCGGTGAAATCCCCGGAGGAAGTGAAAGGCTGGTTCAAACGCTTTGGCCCAGAACGGCTGGTGCTCGCCCTCGACGTGCGTATCGACGCCGACGGCAATAAGCAGGTGGCGGTCAGCGGCTGGCAGGAAAACTCCGGCGTGACGCTGGAGGAGCTGGTGGAAAGTTATCTGCCGGTCGGCCTGCAGCACGTGCTGTGCACCGATATCTCCCGCGACGGCACGCTGGCAGGCTCTAACGTCTCGCTGTACGAGGAAGTCTGCGCCCGCTACCCGCAGGTGGCGTTTCAGTCATCCGGCGGCATCGGCGATCTCAATGATATTGCCGCCCTGCGCGGCACCGGGGTGCGCGGCGTGATTGTCGGCCGCGCGCTGCTGGAAGGTAAATTCAACGTAACGGAGGCCATTCAATGCTGGCAAAACGGATAATCCCCTGCCTCGACGTCCGCGACGGCCAGGTAGTGAAAGGCGTGCAGTTCCGTAATCACGAGATCATTGGCGACATCGTCCCGCTGGCCAAGCGCTATGCCGACGAAGGGGCCGACGAACTGGTGTTCTATGATATCACCGCCTCCAGCGACGGTCGGGTGGTCGACAAGAGCTGGGTGTCGCGGGTGGCGGAAGTAATCGATATTCCTTTCTGCGTGGCGGGCGGGATCAAGTCGCTGGAAGACGCGGCGCAGATCCTCTCCTTCGGCGCCGATAAGATCTCGATTAACTCCCCTGCTCTCGCCGACCCGACGCTGATCACCCGCCTTGCCGACCGCTTTGGCGTGCAGTGTATCGTGGTGGGGATTGATACCTGGTTTGATGCAGAGACCGGCAAGTATCACGTCAACCAGTATACCGGCGACGAGAGCCGCACCCGGGTGACGCAGTGGGAAACCCTCGACTGGGTGGAGGAAGTGCAGAAGCGCGGCGCGGGTGAGATTGTTCTCAATATGATGAACCAGGACGGGGTACGCAACGGCTACGACCTGCAGCAGCTGGCGAAGGTTCGCGCGGTGTGCCACGTCCCGCTGATCGCCTCCGGCGGCGCGGGCACTATGGAACACTTCCTCGAAGCCTTCCGCGACGCCGACGTTGACGGCGCGCTGGCGGCCTCGGTATTCCACAAACAGATTATTAATATTGGCGAACTGAAAGCGTACCTGGCGGCACAGGGCGTGGAGATAAGGGTATGTTGACTGAACAGCTGGACTGGGAAAAAACGGACGGCATGATGCCGGCCATCGTGCAGCACGCCGTATCCGGCGAAGTGCTGATGCACGGCTACATGAACAAGGAGGCGCTGGAGAAAACCGAAGCCACCGGCAAGGTCACCTTTTACTCGCGCACCAAGCAGCGGCTGTGGACCAAGGGTGAAACCTCGGGCCATGTCCTCAATGTAGTGAGCATCACGCCGGACTGTGACAACGATACGCTGCTGGTGCTGGTAAACCCGATCGGGCCGACCTGCCACAAAGGCACCACAAGCTGCTTCGGCGAAACCGGCCACCAGTGGCTGTTCCTCTATCAGCTGGAGCAGCTGCTGGCCGAGCGTAAACACGCCGACCCGGAGAGCTCCTACACGGCGAAGCTGTATGCCAGCGGCACCAAGCGTATTGCGCAGAAAGTGGGGGAAGAAGGCGTGGAGACCGCGCTGGCCGCCACCGTGAACGACCGCTTCGAGCTGAAGAATGAGGCGTCGGACCTGATGTATCACCTGCTGGTGCTGCTGCAGGACCAGGGGCTGGATCTCGGGGAAGTGATTGATAATTTAAGAGCACGGCATAGGTAATATAAGACATGGCGGTTATAAAGCCGCCATTAATTACTCTTTCTAAATGAACCCTTCACGCAGCACTCGAAATACCTCCCAATATCCTTTACAACCTAATATTTGAGATGTGAATTGGATTCACATGATAGATGTAGTTTGTTAGAATGCTGCCGCTTTTAACATCCAATTGGAACGCTAGCGGAGTATATAATGCCAAGTTCAGGCCCATTATGGCAACTAATGAAATATGGGTTAGTTGGGATAGTCAATACACTAATTACGGCAGTTGTAATTTTCCTGCTAATGCATTTGGGTCTTGGCATTTATCTGTCCAATGCGATGGGTTATGTTGTAGGTATTGTTTTCAGCTTTATAGCAAACACAATATTTACATTTACGCAACCAATCAGTATCCATAGACTAATAAAATTTTTATGTGTTTGCTTCATTTGTTATGTGGCAAATATCATTGTCATAAAAATATTTTTCGTTTTTATGCCAGAAAAAATATATTCAGCACAAATCCTTGGGATGTTCACATACACTATCACAGGTTTTATTTTAAACAAGTTCTGGGCGATGAAATGACAACCTCAACTGATATAAAAAGCACTCCTTCTTTAGCTATTGTGGTACCTTGCTATAATGAACAAGAGGCTTTTCCTTTCTGTCTCGAAAAGCTTTCGAATGTACTAAATTCATTGATAGCCAGAAATAAAATTAATAACAATAGTTATCTTTTGTTTGTCGATGATGGTAGTCGTGACAATACTTGGGCACAAATTAAAGATGCCTCGACCGCTTATCACTATGTGCGAGGAATAAAATTATCAAGAAATAAAGGACATCAAATTGCGTTGATGGCAGGGTTACGCTCGGTCGATACAGACGTAAGCATTAGCATAGATGCGGATCTACAAGACGATGTAAATTGCATCGAAAAAATGATTGACGCTTACAGCCAGGGATATGACATAGTATACGGCGTAAGAGGTAATCGAGACAGTGACACGTTTTTTAAACGTACAACAGCTAATGCATTTTACGCAATAATGTCCCACTTGGGAGTAAATCAAACTCCAAATCATGCAGATTATCGATTATTAAGTAATCGAGCATTGGAGGCTCTTAAACAATATAAAGAGCAAAATATATATTTACGTGGATTAGTGCCTCTTGTGGGATACCCCTCGTTCGAGGTGCAATATAGCCGTGAAGAAAGAATTGCCGGTGAATCAAAATATCCAATTAAAAAAATGCTTGCGCTGGCTCTCGAGGGAATTACCTCATTATCAGTTACACCGTTACGAATTATAGCTATGACAGGTTTTATAACTTGCATCATATCTACCATCGCTGCGATTTATGCTTTAATTCAAAAAACAACAGGTACTACAGTTGAGGGATGGACATCAGTCATGATCGCTATATTCTTTCTTGGCGGCGTGCAAATGCTATCTTTAGGTATTATAGGAGAATATGTCGGGAAAATTTATATAGAGACGAAAAATAGACCTAAATATTTCATTGACGAAAGCGTAGGTAATAATAGCAATGGAAAATAACATGCAGAATCTGATCAATCCTTTAGCAGAGGGAAATAAAAAAAACGTTTACATTTTTTATTTCTTTTTGCTTATGTTAACATTTTCACCGGTAATTTTCTTTTCATATGCATTTTCAGACGACTGGTCAACACTCTTTGATGCTACAACAAGAAACGGCTCTTCGTTTCAGTGGGATGTCCAATCTGGTCGTCCCGTTTATGCTGTGTTCCGTTACTATGGAAAAATGTTAATTAATGATATTTCTTCATTTTCGTATTTGCGGCTTTTTAATATATTAAGTCTTGTTGTCTTAAGTTGTTTTATTTACAACTTCATAGACAGCAGAAAAATATTTGATAACCCCGTATTCAAAATAATATTTCCGCTGTTAATTTGCTTACTCCCTGCTTTTCAAGTTTATGCTTCATGGGCAACATGTTTCCCGTTCACTATTTCAGTATTGCTGGCAGGTATTAGTTATAATAAATGTTTCCCACATTCGAAGCAGCGGTCGTCATTGCCAGAAAAATTAGCATCCATTGTTGTCTTATGGGTGGCATTTGCAATATATCAACCGACAGCAATTACATTCTTATTCTTTTTTATGCTTGATAGTTGCATAAAAAAAGAAAGTAGTTTAACTGTGAAAAAAGTTGGGACATGTTTTATCATTTTAGTTATCGGTGTTGCAGGCAGTTTTATCATGTCAAAAGTACTTCCTGTCTGGCTATATGGGGAATCATTATCGAGAGCCGAGTTAACCGCAGATATCGGTGGAAAGATGAAATGGTTCATAAATGAATCACTAATAAACGCTGTAAATAACTATAACATACAACCAGTAAAAATATATTCTTGGTTCTCCTCGCTTGCAATTTTAATCGGCTTATACACTATTTTTGTGGGAAAATCAGGCAGATGGAAAACGTTCACAGTCATAGCGATCGGGATAGGTTCCTACGCTCCAAATTTAGCGACAAAAGAAAATTGGGCAGCATTCCGCTCGTTAGTGGCCTTAGAACTTATTATATCAACTCTATTTCTTATTGGCATAAATAGCCTTGTCAGTAGAATTTCTAAGCAAGCATTTGTCTGGCCTCTTATCGCTTTAACAATTATGATAATAGCTCAGTATAATATTATAAATGGATTTATTATTCCTCAACGCTCTGAAATTCAGGCACTTGCTGCGGAAATAACTAATAAAATACCTAAGAATTACACAGGAAAATTAATGTTCGATCTCACAGATCCTGCTTACAATGCCTTTACAAAAACACAGAGATATGATGAGTTTGGGAATATTTCATTAGCAGCGCCCTGGGCGCTCAAAGGTATGGCTGAAGAGATCAGAATTATGAAAGGATTTAATTTCAAACTATCTAACAACGTTATAATTTCTGAGACCAATCGATGTATTGATGATTGTATGGTTATTAAAACGTCAGATGCAATGCGAAGGTCAACGATAAATTATTAGTAATTTCTATGCCGCCCTCATTTTTTATGGGGGCGCTATTACAGTAATCATAAAATACGCTTTTAAATACTAGTCTTTACTTGAGAGTAGTTTAAGAAACTTTGTCTGAACAGTCTTTAGTTCTTCATTGTAATTTTCGAGAATTTTATCATCTGCTTTAATAGCTAAATTCTCCCTATTCATAGACGCAATCATTTCGTCCTTTTGTTGAAGCTGCTGTTTTATCTCCTCAACTTCGTTTTGTAAGGTCAAAATATTTCGTTGGGCATCCTCTAATTCATTAAGAACCCGATCTTTTAATGAAAAAAGATACTCTTCAGCAGACATATCAGCGATTCGTCGATAAGCAGAAAGAATAAACTCATCATAAAAGTCTTCATTATTGATATCAAAACTGCTGATGAATAATTTGACATCTTGAAACAGTTTATTAAAGGCTTCACCCGATAGCGTATTTAAGTGCCACTCAAGGAATACGACAATGTAATTATAAAAATCCCGTTGTCGCTTTTGCATCATGCCATTTTTAAAGAGAAAATCCCTTAGAGCAACAAGAGCATCAAGTGCGCAATGATAGGAAACGGAGCGAGTTGAAGACAATGATGTTTTTCGATTAATCGTATGAGCAATCAATATTTCATCAAGAATAGTTACCTTTTCGGCACTAAGCATAGATGCACACACAAAAAACAGATCATTTGATGTTCTTAAATCTTGATAGCTCAACGAGTGCTGAATAATAAATTCACGTCGGAATAGTTTGTCCCATGGCCACCATATAAATGCTCTGAAAAAGTCTCGCTCAATATCTCCAGGCGAGAAAACTGCTTTTTCAGGTAATAAATCTTTTCGAATTGAATCTGGCATTGGAGCATACTGGAGAGATTGTAGATTAAATGAGCGGCTTCTGCATACAACGATATCTGCCCCTGATAGCTCCGCACAATCAGACATATGCTTCAACATGTTCGTATCGACATAATCATCATCATCAAGAAATATTATATATTCTCCCTTTGCTTCTGAAAGACCTATATTACGTGATATGCCAGCTCCAATATTTACAGCGTTATCAATAATTCGTATTCTTTCATCGCTGGATGCAATCTCCTTAAGAATATCTAATGTATTATCACTCGAATGATCATTGATTATTATAATTTCAATTTCATACAATGACTGTGAAACAATGTTTTTTAGAGTATCTGCAATATACTCTTCGGCGTTGTAAACAGGAATAACGACCGAAACAATTATATCACTTTTTTCATGAGCCATAAAAAAACACCATTAGTAGTAAATTGAATTACATTATATAAAGATTAGTATTATCAATGAAGGATTTTCGCAATAATAAATGTGAAACTTATACATCATCGAACTACATCATGATATATTTGCAATGTTTTATCGATAATCATAACACTAGAAAATTTATCTTGTATACGTTTCCTCCCCTTAATACCCATTTCAACGCGTGCTTTAGGATTGCTAAGCAAAAAGGCAAGTTTATCAGCCAGCTCTTCAGGTGAATTGCTTTTAACAATAATTCCATTATCGTTATCAATAATAAGGCTATCACAACCACCAACATCATAAGCAATACAAGCGCGACCCACAGAAGATGCTTCCAAAAGAATTCGCGGAACACCTTCAGAATAAACTGACGGCAAAGCAACGATATTTGATTGCTCAATAAGATCGCAAACATTATTCGAACGACCTAACCAGTTAATTAATCCTTGCTGATGCCAATTTTCAATGACCTGAAGGGAAATTGCATCTTTATCATTTTCGACCAGAATTCCAGCAACATTCAAAGTAAAGTGAATATTCTTACTGCGTAATATTTTCTTCGCTTCAATTAAGTCGCCCAGTCCTTTACTCCACAACATACGGCTGGCAAACAATACAACAGGGACATCGTGATTCTGTTCAAGAGAATATTTGTATATCTCTGGATTAATGCCTGCACCATCAATAACAATAGTCTGTTGTTCTTCGAGTCCAACCAACTTAGCCAGTTTTTTTCTGTCGCGGTCATGTTCAAACATAAATATACAGCGCTTATTACTGGCAATATATTTATATGCAGCAATAGTAAACTGCCGCAATAATTTTAAAGGCATGCTGTCTGAAGAAAATACTCTTCCAAGCCCAACAAAACTTACGATGACCGGCAGATTAAATTTCTTCGCGAGCACACCACCAATCAAACATGGCTTGATAGTGATGCAATGCAAGAGATCCGGTTTTATATTTTTAATAATTTTTTGCACATCATGGTAAGTACGAAAGAAAACTAATGCATTAAAAGATTGAGCATCAAGAGTAACATTATGGCAAATAAAGCCGAATGTTTTGAATTTATTAATTATGTTGTCATCAATAAAATGGCTGATGATGTGAATCTCATAACCTGCATCACGGGAGGCGATGGCACGATCGATCCAGTGTAAATCGAAGTACCAATCCGAATTTATGAAATAACACAATTTTCTCATTGCTATGCCCACTTAATGATACTTACCACTAATACCTTTTATGCCATGTGAAATTCCACGAAGAATAAATTTCATATAGGAATATTTTTGACGTTGCCATGGCAGGATTAATATATATTTTAGGATGCGTATCGCTATCGCTGAATTGCTATACACGCCATTTTTCTGGAATATTTTCTTCGACAGGATCAAATTACGGCATAGATAGTAAACCTTCCATTCAGGTGCAATAAGTTTGCCCTGAATACTCACATCATGATAAAATAGCAACTCCGGGCTATACATAATTTGCTCACCAGCTAATGATAGCTGATAGCCAAAGTAAAGATCATCAAAGTAGATAAAGAGCTGTTCGCGAATGTAGTCAAGACTGGTCGCGAGCAGATCACGATGTATGACCATCCCAACAAATGAAACCGTTTGTACGAACATAGAACGATTAGCTGCCGGGATAAACTCTGCAGGGTAGCGTAAATAGCGTACAGTGTCGCCAAGGGAGGTTGGTACACGCGAGAACGGCATATTCATCGGACACGGTTTTCCTTGCGGATCTTTCACCAGTCCACTAAATACCCGACATCCCCGCTTATCCAGCTGTGAAAAGGACTTCAACGTGTCTGGATAGGGGTAAGCATCGTCATCGTAGAAAAAAACCCAATCACTTGCTAGCTGTGCACAAATATACTGACTTCCTGTTTTAAAGCCCCCCGCCCCACCGGTATTCTCGGTAAGGGTTAACACAATGACTCGCGTATCAACAATTGACGAAAGCCAGGCTTGGGTCCCATCCGTGGACCCGTTATTGACAATAACAATATTAGTGAATTCAAGTTTGAGGGTCTCTTCAACGGTTTTTTTCAGTTTACCGAGCCGATTGAATGTCACTATCAATGCCGTATATTTCATCGTACAGAAACCGTAAACACAGGCATTGGCTGATTTTCAGTGAGTGAATTTAAATAGACTTCTGCCGTTTTCAATGCTTCGGCGATGGTCACATCCATATCAAGGTAACGGTAGGTTCCAAGACGACCGACAAAAGTGATATTGGTTTCATTCTCGGCCAGTGACAAATATTTTTCAAGAAGAGCCATTTCTCCCATCTGACGAATAGGATAGTAAGGAATATCATTTTCTTCACAAGCACGGCTATACTCTTTATAACAAACAGAGCCGTCGTGTTGTTCCCAGGGAGAAAAATATTTATGTTCAGTGATGCGAGTATAGGGCACATCCACAGAACAATAGTTCATCACTGCGCATCCCTGGTAATCACCCTGATAGATAAACTTTTTAAAATCTAATGTTCGATAGCCCAGACGGCCATATTGGTAGCCATAAAACGCATCTAATGGACCGCTATAGAAGACGTGATCGTAATGAGTTCGCTCGTCAACGATAAATTCCCGCTGTAAGTCAACCTTGATATTCTCATGATTGAGAATTGACTTAATCATCTGCGTATAACCACATTTCGGCATGCCCTGAAATTTGTGGTTAAAATAATTATCATCATAGTTAAAACGAACAGGAAGACGTTTAAGAATAGATGCGGGCAGTTCCGAGGGTTGCATCCCCCACTGTTTAATCGTATATCCTTTAAAAAAGGCCTCATATAACTCTTTACCAATAAAGCGTAACGCTTGCTCTTCAAAAGTTTGTGGATCAGCAATAGTGCTGTCCCCTTTCTCAGCAATGAGCGCTCTGGCCTCATCAGGCGAACAAGTTTTTGAGAAAAACTGATTGATAGTATGTAAATTAATAGGCAGGGAAAATACCTGACCATTAACTGTCGCTTTAACCCGGTTCACATAGGGCATCATCTCTGCATGCTTGTTGACATAGTTCCACACTGTTTCATTGTCAGTATGGAAAATATGGGGTCCATAGACATGTACCATCACATTCGTTTCAGAGTCGCGTGCATCATAGGAATTCCCCCCAATATGATCACGCTGATCGATAATATGGACTTGATGACCCTTCTCAGCAAGTTGGCGACCGATAACTGCACCAGAGAAACCAGCGCCTACGATCAATATTTTTTTTCTTTTCATCTGTTGTCTCTTTTATTATCCAAGAATAGCACGGCGTACTTTGTAATAATATTTAGTCATCATGTTTCTTCTTGGCGTGCCTATTGGTGCATATTTATTAACATAAGGCATCAGTACGTTCTTGATTTTGGTCTGGAACAAGATTTGTTGTTGCGGCTCGCTATGGGTTAAACCAATCGAAGCCGCTAACGACATCTGACGTTTATAGATTTCCATCTCCCATGGAGTGTTAGCGATGTTTTCAATAAAGTCGTCATAAAAATCGACTTTTTCGGTATTCCATGGTTTGTTCTCACCCGCATAATGAATCATTTTAGGCTTCTTGCGAGCTGCTAAAAATTTCATATACGTTGCAAACTTAAGATTAGGGAAGAAATCATCCGTGTTGCCATTACCATGATAAACGTTCCACTCTAATGGCAGAAATGTGACTCGAGAGTAGAATACTTTATTCATGATATCCTGGTCGAGGAACCAGTATTTTTTTGCCTTTAATACCCGCATCAATTCAGCAAAAGTATTTTCTTCGACCATTTGTTTGACATTAAAAACAATAATCCCTGCCTGAAAATATTCATCAGGGTTATTCATGTTTAAGGTTTTCTGTAAATATTCGCCTGCCGGCATAACGCCATCATCTGATGCCGACATTGCAGAAAATTTTACAAAACCTTCCATGACGATATCCTTAACCGCTGCAACTAAATTGTTGCCCAGAGGGACATCAAGCAGTTCACCCAGGTCAGCCTTTACAACGGTATCCGAATCAATAAATACGACTTTATCGTATCGTCTGAACAGTTGAGGAATAAAAAGACGGGCATACGTTGATGCGCTAAAATGCGCTCGGGTATGCACACCGTTTATTTCAGTGAAAGCATTAACGTCAAAAAAACGAAGAGAAATATTCGGATGAGCCGAGGTTAGATTTACTAACCGCGTTTTATTCAAATAGCTTACTTTGTTTTCGAGTACGACGATATCATAATTTTTATTTTTATCCGCATGCCGGACAATGGAATTAATTAATGCACCACCGCTGACTGCGTAATTATCATCGAAACTGATAACCACTGGAACCGCAGAATCAAAAACTGGATTCAGTGCACCATTGAATGTTTCATTGCTGACAAAAGTACGCTGTAATTCTTTTACCTTAAGCTCACCATCTTGTTGCAACTTAATAATGTAAATATTAAACAGCCGTTCTGCTATATGCCCAATAACGCGTTTTTCCTGAGCATTATAATTGTTCATCGAGATGGCATCTTCGAGATTATCCAGAATGGAAAAGAGCCACTCAGAATAGTCAACAAAAATATCTTTGCGCATGACAAACATATTTGTGTAATAGCCATCACTGGCATCATTAAACGTTTTTATTGCCGCGCTATACTCTGGATATAGTTTTTCAACGATGGCAATGGCAGCCTGATAATCACGAATGTGTAAGTATTCACCTCGTTCATAGTGATCGTAATTATTTTTACTTCCCGCCGCAGTGACAGACCATTTTTTGGGCAGCAAGATGTCAATACCTTCGACACACCGTTGAATTGTTTCTTCGTTTAATCCAAAGATCTTCTCATATTCTTCATCAATGCATGGATGGTTCACGACCCCCCAGGTATCCTCAGAAAAAGTTTGTTTTTCGGAAAAATTAAGATGACGGCGATAGTGCATGAAACCGACATAGTCTGCCAGCTCTTCGTTTTTCCAAACCCAATAATGCGCAGTTAGTTCGCAATAAAACGGATTCTTAAAGGAAATATTATCGCCAGTGTCATCTCCTGGACAACCAATTTCATTACAAGAATTAGCTTTGCCGACATGCAGAGGTTTGATAATTGCAGCATTAAGAAAAGCACTAGGCTTATGGTGGCTGGTATAGATTTTAACGCTATTGTTCATTATATTACCCACTGATTAAGCCATTGCTTGCTTGTACAGTTCAATGATTCGCTCTGCAGACCCCACTTCTCTGAGCCTATGATTTTCGATCCAAATGACTCTGTCGCAGATTTTTTCAACGTCACTCATATTGTGGCTAACAAACAATATTGTCACGCCTCTTTTCTTAAAATCTCTGATGGTCTGAATACATTTTGCCTGAAAAGCGATATCACCTACTGCCAGAACTTCATCAATAATTAAAATATCCGGTTCAACCTGACTGATGACCGAAAAACCTAACTTAGCTAGCATTCCGCTTGAGTACACTCTGATTGGCTCGTCTATGAATTCTCCCAGTTCCGAAAATTCAATAATACGTTCCATACGTTGCTGGACCTCTTTACGCCGAAGGCCCAGCAGAGTAGCATTCAGGTAAATATTCTCACGCCCGGTAAGTTCCGGATGAAAGCCTCCGCCGAGTTCAAGCATCGATGCCACCCGTCCTTCAGTGGTGACGGTTCCCTTAGTTGGCTTAATCACGCCGGCAACCAGGCCAAGAGAGGTACTCTTTCCTGCCCCATTACGTCCAATCAGAGCAACAGCCTCACCTTTGCCAACTGTAAAGGATACGTCTTCGATAGCTAAATATTTCCGCCCCTTCAGCAATTGAAAAGCGCGTTTCGGATGGAAAATTAAATCTTTGATTCCTGAGCCAATATGATGGTACAGAGGATACTCTTTTGTAACATGACTGAAGTTAATAACTGGGTGCATTACAAGATCTCTGCAAATCGATATTTTAATTTATTGAAAATAGACAAACCGACAACCGTCAAAATGATTCCCGTAAAATAGAGTATAGAAATATACTCATAATTAAGAGTCCCATTCATGAATAAATCACGCCAACTAAGAATCATACTCGCTAACGGATTGTAGGTAATTATCCAGCTAAATTTTTCCGGAATCATATCAGACGCATATAAAATCGGCGTACAATAAAACATCAGCATAATCCCCAGACTGACAAAGCGCTCCAGGTCACGGAAAAACAGGTTCAGCGTTGAAAAGATGATTGAAACACCAAAGGTGAAAATCACCTGGCCAATAGCAATGAGAGGTATACCCCAAACCCAGGACAAGGACGGCGTCATGCCATAAACAAAAAGAAAGACAACAATAACCGGGATGGTACAAAGAAAATGCAACCCTTCCATCATTACATTACTTAGCGGAATCACGGACCGGGGAAAAACTGTCTTCTTGATAATTTGAGCGTTAGCGATGAATGAAAATAATGAGTTAGTGGCCGAACTGGCAAACCATTGCCACGGAAACAAGCCGGTAATGAGGAAAACGGTATAATTTGGAATTTGTACTCTCATTACCAGCTTAAATATAAAATAATAAATCATGGCAAAAAGCAATGGATTTGCTACTGACCATAAATAGCCTAGCATGCTGCTCTTATAGCGCACTTTTAGATCTTTATTTGTTATCACAACAAGTAAATCAAATAAATACCCTAAATTGTACTTCATCTTTATACTCATAAATTATTCTGCAAATATCCACTGAATGAGTTAGTCATACCAGGTCTACCTCGCCGATCCTGTCAGGCTCAACAATCGAGAAACTGACTGCTTTGTGCTGCGGGCAAAGTTTATCAGGTCAGCTGCCATTCATCGACTGCAACCAATGATTTGAACGGAAGCGCAAGCGACACCCCAGCCATAAAACGATAAAAACCCTTTTAATTCAATAAATTAAAAAATCACCTTATGTTTTCTTCCACGCTACCGCCATTGGCTATCGCAACCAAAATGCGTGATCCACCGAGTTTTTAGCACTCACATCCGTTCAAACCGCACTGCAGATGGCATTACTGTTCAGTACAGCCATGCATCTCGTTACCTTAGCTACAAAAAGGCTTTACTCTGGCGTTTCCCTTCTCCGTTAGCTATCAGGACTTTCTCATTTCCGCAAGCATCATGCCTAGCGTAGCACTCCCCTCACCTGCTCATCACGCCCTTACATTCAAAAGAACCATCTAAGGACAGCATGAAATTCTGAAATAATTTCTTGCATATTAATAACAACTTTTGGTGATGATTTATCAAGCAATACCTAAGTCTGCCAAATAGAATGGCAGCGTATTATAACTCTGCAAGTAAGGAATTAAAGTAAAAATCCGGTGCATGGCTTTCTCAATGTAAAAATGGACACACTTTAGACGATATGATGGCATTATCGCTAAATGAGCTCTCGGGAAACAAACACACCAGGCAAACCAAAGTAACAATCTTTACTCTACGAGGCCAGACCGCGTCTAAAACCTAGCAATACTCGATAAAACCGAAACAAACAGATAACCCATTGTTTATATTGGCTTTTATAGTGCTTTTCATCTTCTGAATGGCTTAATACCTTTCGCGAATGATAATTAATTACATGGAATTTACTCTCAGACGCCGCTGTTTACAGTTACTTGCATATCTTGTCATGGCAAAGCAAGTGATCCCAACCGCAAGCCAGTGTAAAATCGGCACTTATGTAGAACGGGATATCCACACCCCGGAGGAAAAATATGAAGTTTTTGATCAGTGGTGCCGCAGGTTTTATCGGCTTCCATATCGCGCAGCGCCTGCTGAATGAAGGGCATGATGTTGTCGGAATCGACAACATGAACGACTATTATGACGTCAGCCTGAAACAGGCCCGTCTGGATCGCCTGGCATCTCCGGCATTCCATTTCCAGCAGCTGGATCTGGCCGACCGTGAAGGTATGGCAAAGCTGTTCGCCACAGAGCAATTTGATCGTGTGATCCACCTGGCCGCCCAGGCCGGCGTGCGCTACTCGCTGGAAAACCCGTATGCCTACGCAGACGCTAACCTGATGGGGTACCTGAACATTCTGGAAGGCTGCCGTCATACCAAGGTGAAACACCTGGTGTACGCCTCCTCCAGCTCGGTTTACGGCCTTAACCGTAAAATGCCGTTCTCCACCGAAGATTCCGTCGATCATCCGGTCTCCCTGTATGCCGCCACCAAGAAAGCCAATGAGCTGATGGCGCATACCTATTCCCATCTGTACGGCATCCCGACCACCGGGCTGCGCTTCTTTACGGTTTATGGTCCGTGGGGTCGCCCGGATATGGCGCTGTTCAAGTTCATGAAAGCGATGCTGGAAGGAAAAAGTATCGACGTTTACAACTACGGCAAAATGAAGCGCGACTTCACCTATATCGACGACATCGTCGAGGCGGTGGTTCGGGTGCAGGATGTGATCCCGCAGGCCAATGCCAACTGGACCGTTGAGAGCGGTTCCCCGGCCACCAGTTCCGCGCCGTATCGGGTATATAACATTGGCAACAGCTCACCAGTGGAACTGATGGACTACATCACCGCCCTGGAAGAAGCGCTGGGGATGGAAGCGCAGAAGAATATGATGCCGATCCAGCCGGGAGATGTGCTGGACACCAGCGCAGACACCCAACCGCTGTATGACCTGGTGGGTTTCAAGCCGCAAACGTCAGTGAAGGAAGGCGTGAAGAACTTCGTGGAGTGGTACAAGGATTACTATCAGATCTAGTCCCCATGCCCTGCCGCAATCGTCAGATTGCGGCACCTCTTCTATGGAACCTCCGTTATCCGGGCTATATGTCGACTGAATGCACATTCATTGTTTTATATATAATATTTTGTGCTATAGACGGTATTTTTGCCTTTTTACTCGCACGCCTGAAACCAGTTTCATCCAGCCTTTTTCAGAAAAGCAAATATCCGCACGCCAGGCACTCAAACTTTCCTGATATCCAAACCAATTTGGTTAGCGAAAACAGCATTATATGCTGATAGATAAAAAACATTACTCTCTGTAGGAATTTTCCTAAATCCAGGATATGTTAGAGCAAGCCATGCAACAGCACAAAACTGATGTATTGCTTATCAAACTAATAATTCAATCAACATACGCCCTGTGGTAGATATTATGGAAAACCTATTTTTCTTAGTGGTCGCTGCCATACTACTTGCTGTTTCCGTTTATTTCTTAATTTCTTATTTAAAAGACAGAAAGGAAACGAAACTGACGTTTAATAAACGCAAGTGGTAAGGCCCACTTCATATTGCAATTAGATTAAGATAATATTAAGAGATAAAAAATGATATGACAGAATGACTATTCATTCTGCGTTTTGGCATGGCCTTAAGGCAAGAAAAAATAACGCTACTCGCGCCCTATCCCTCGTTTTTTCATAGGACATAAATAACAAAAGCCTGCGTTGCAGGCTTTGTTTTACCTCCCGGCGCTTATCTCCGGCATCTACATCACAGTGACGGTAGCTCTTCACAAGGTAAGTTTAACTTATCGGACCTGTTTTCAACCCGCAACGGCTTTTGAGCAGGATCGTAATGTCCATCACAATTTATTGAGCTTAATCTGAATGTTCGAGAAATACGCGTAGTGAGGGATATAGCGGGGAGATAAAGAAGAACACTGGCGGCAGGGAACCGCCAGTGTCAGACAGGCAGAATTAATCGTTACCAAACAGATCGCGGGTGTAGACCTTGTCCGCCACATCCGCCAACTCTTCCGCCATACGGTTAGAAATGATCACATCAGCTTCTTGCTTGAAGGCATTCAGGTCGCGCACGACACGGGAGTTGAAGAACTCATCTTCCTGCATCACCGGTTCATAGATAATAACCGGAATACCTTTCGCCTTGATGCGCTTCATAATGCCCTGAATAGAAGAGGCACGGAAGTTGTCCGAACCACTCTTCATGATCAGGCGATACACACCCACTACTTTCGGCTTACGAGCGAGAATAGAATCCGCGATAAAGTCTTTACGGGTACGGTTGGCATCGACGATAGCCGCGATGATATTGTTCGGGACCGATTCGTAGTTCGCCAGCAGCTGCTTGGTATCTTTTGGCAGGCAGTAGCCGCCGTAGCCAAAGGACGGGTTGTTATAATGGTTGCCGATACGCGGATCCAGGCATACCCCTTCGATAATCTGCTTGCTGTTCAGCCCCTGGCTTTCAGCATAGCTGTCGAGCTCGTTGAAATAGGCAACGCGCAGCGCCAGATAGGTGTTAGCGAACAGTTTGATCGCTTCCGCTTCGGTAGAGTCGGTAAACAGGGTCGGGATATCCTGCTTGATCGCGCCTTCTTTCAGCAGATCAGCGAAACGTTCGGCACGCGCGGAGCGCTCACCGATGACAATACGCGACGGATGTAGGTTGTCGTACAGCGCACGTCCTTCACGCAGGAACTCAGGAGAGAAAATAACATTATCAATCCCTAAACGTTCTTTGATGTCGCGGGTGAACCCCACCGGGATGGTCGATTTAATGATCATTACCGCGTTCGGGTTGATCTCTGTGACATCGCGAATAACCGCTTCCACCGTAGAGGTGTTGAAGTAGTTAGTTTTGGGATCGTAATCGGTCGGCGTCGCAATGATCACGTAGTCGGCATTGCGGTACGCGTCGTGCTTATCCGTGGTGGCACGGAAATTTAACGGTTTTTCTGCCAGATATTCCTGAATCTCTTTATCGACAATCGGAGAGATCTTCTGGTTAAGCATATCCACTTTGGCCTGTACGATATCCAGGGCCACCACTTCGTGGTTTTGCGCGATCAGGACACCGTTCGATAAACCAACATAACCTGTACCGGAAATAGTAATTTTCATGAGATTACACTTTAATCAGTTAACTGGATAATGGCGGATAGCCACGAAATTAAATAATTCTGTGGGCGGTTTTACGCTTTGACCAGTGGGATGTCAAGAATAAGCCATAAGGTCAAAAATACGATTAAAATCTGACCCTATGGCTTCCATTATGGATAATGCATTACTTGAGAAGAGCTAAAATCTCTTCGGTTTTTGCATTCATTAACGCAGTATCCGCTCTGGACTCAACGTTCAGACGCACCACCGGCTCGGTATTGGACGTGCGCAGGTTAAAGCGCCACTCAGGGTATTCAATACTGATACCGTCCGTTGTGTCGATGTGTGCGGCCGCCGGCTCATACTGCGCCCGGATGCGCGCTATCGCCTCCGCTGCATTTCCCAGCTTGCGGTTGATCTCCCCCGACGCCGGGAACGCCGCCTGGCGGTCCGCCACCAGCGATTTCAGCGAGCTGTTCTTCAGGCACAGCAGCTCCGCCACCAGCAGCCACGGGATCATCCCGCTGTCGCAGTAGGCGAAGTCGCGGAAGTAATGGTGCGCGCTCATCTCCCCGCCGTAGATGGCGTCTTCCTGGCGCATCCGCTCCTTGATGAACGCATGCCCGGTCTTCGACATCACCGGCTGGCCGCCGCTGCGGGTCACGATGTCCACCGTGTTCCATGTCAGACGCGGGTCGTGAATGATTTTCGCCCCCGGCTGCTTCTGCAGGAACGCTTCCGCCAGCAGGCCGACAATGTAGTACCCCTCGATAAACGACGCCTCGTCATCGAACAGGAAGCAGCGGTCGAAGTCGCCGTCAAAGGCGATCCCCATGTCCGCCTGATGCGCACGCACCGCGTCGGCGGTGTCCTGGCGGCACTCCGGCAGCAGCGGGTTCGGGATACCGTTCGGGAAATGGCCGTCCGGCTGGTGATGCACCTTGATAAAGGTCACCGGCGCCCCGGCCGCCGCGAAGCGTTTCTCCACCTCATCAATTACGTGCCCCGCCGCCCCGTTGCCGGAGTTCACCACCAGCTTCAGCGGACGGGTGAAGTTCGCCAGGTCCACGTAGCCCATCAGGTGGTCGACGTACTCCTTCAGCACCGAAATCTGGCGCAGGGTCCCGCGACGCGCCGGGTCCACCGGCGGGAACTGGTTCTCCTCCGCCAGGCGCTGGATATCCCGCAGGCCGGTGTCGCCGCTGATGGGCTTCGCGTTCTCGCGCACCAGCTTCATGCCGTTGTAGTTCATCGGGTTGTGGCTGGCCGTCACCTCGATACCGCCATCCACCCCGAGGTGGAAGGTGGCGAAGTAAATCTCTTCCGTGCCGCTCAGGCCGATATCCAGCACGTCGGTGCCGGCGTCCATCAGCCCGCGGGCCAGCGCCAGCTTCAGCGACTCGCTGGTGAGGCGCACATCGCCCCCCACCACTATCTTCCCGGGTTTCAGAAATTCGCCGTAGGCGCGGCCGATACGGTAGGCGATGTCCTCGTTCAGCTCCTCGCCCAGTTCACCACGGATGTCATAAGCCTTAAAGCATGTTAACTGTGTCATTCTGCGTTTTGTCCCGAAAAAATTAGCAACGACCATACTGGTCTTTAATACGAATAATGTCGTCCTCGCCGAGGTACGACCCCGACTGGATCTCCAGCACTTCCAGCGGAATGCGGCCCGGGTTTTCCAGGCTGTGCTCGGCGCCAATCGGAATAAAGGTGGACTGGTTCTCGGTCAGCAGGAACTGCTTGCCGTTGACCGTCACCTGGCCGGTGCCGGCGAGAATGACCCAGTGCTCGGCGCGGTGGTGGTGCATCTGCATCGAGAAGGCGCCGCCCGGTTTCACGGTGATGCGGTTGACGTTGAAGCGCGGGGTCTGGACCACCACGTCGCAGCGGCCCCAGGGACGGTAAATCTCGCGGTGGCGCTTGTACTCGCTGCGCTGGTTCTGCTTGAGGAACTCGACCGCCTTCTTCACGTCCTGGGAACGCTCGCGGTTCATCACCAGCACGGCGTCCTTGGTGCTGACAATCACCAGGTTCTCCACGCCGATGGCCGCCACCAGCTTCTCGTCGCTGTTGATGTAGCAGTTTTCGCTGTTGTGCACCCACGCGTCGCCGCTGAGGACGTTACCCTGCCCGTCTTTCGGGCTGACCTCCCACAGGGCGGACCAGGAGCCGACGTCGCTCCAGTCGGCATCGAGACCGACCACCACCGCGTCGGCGGTTTTCTCCATCACCGCGTAGTCCACAGACTCGTCCGGACACTCGCAGAAAATGTCATGCGGAATGCTGATGAAGTCGCTGCCGTTGTCGGCGGCATTCACCGCGACCTGGCAGGCTTCGAGGATATCCGGGCGGAATTTGGCCAGCTCGGAGAGGTATTTTTTGGCGCGGAACATAAACATGCCGCTGTTCCAGTAGTACTCCCCGGAGGCGAGGTAGGCCTCGGCGCGCTCGCGGTCCGGCTTCTCCACGAAGCGGGCCACCTGGTACGGGGTGTGGGCGCTGTCGGTGAGGGCCACGCCTCGCTGGATGTAACCGTAGCCGGTTTCCGGGGCGTTCGGCACGATACCGAAGGTGACCAGATGGCCTTCATCGGCATACTGCTCGGCGACGCGGATGGCGTCGTGGAAGACCGGCTGGTTATTGATGATATGGTCGGCGGCGAGGACCAGCATCAGCGGGTCGTCGCCGTGACGGGTGGCCTGAAGAGCCGCCAGGGCGATGGCCGGGGCGGTGTTGCGCCCGACCGGCTCAAGAATAATGTTGTTGGACAGCTTGTTGAGCTGGCGCAGCTGTTCGGCCACCAGGAAGCGGTGCTCTTCGTTACAGATGACCATCGGTTCATGGATTTCAAGGCCCGAGAGGCGGGTGATGGTTTCCTGCAGCATGGAGTTCTGCCCGTACAGCCGGAGGAACTGTTTCGGGTAAAGCTCGCGAGACATCGGCCAGAGACGACTGCCGGTACCACCAGCCATGATCACAGGAAGCAACATATTAATATCCTTTAATTAAAACCCTGTTATTAAACACCCAGATATATTCTGAGGCCAGAAGCAGCTTATTATAAGTGTACAAAAGTATAAATATGGCAAATTCTTAAAAGATAAGCATTTGGTTTATTAGAGCTGGATAAATAACGCAGGCGTGCAAATAAGATGACTTTGATCAGATTATTGTAGAATAACTAACAATAGATAACAGTCAGGCCAAATGGCCTGACTGTGGCATATAAAGATTATTCCAACCACTCGGTATGGAATACACCTTCTTTATCAGTACGCTTATAGGTGTGCGCACCAAAGTAATCACGCTGAGCCTGAATCAGGTTAGCGGGCAGAACTGCGGAACGGTAGCTGTCGTAGTAGGCAATTGCAGCAGAGAAAGTCGGTACCGGAATACCATTCTGTACGGCATACGCCACTACATCACGCAGCGCCTGCTGATAGTCATCAGCAATCTGTTTGAAGTACGGTGCCAGCAGGAGGTTAGCAATGCCAGCGTTTTGCGCATAAGCATCGGTGATCTTCTGCAGGAACTGCGCACGAATGATGCAGCCAGCGCGGAAAATCTTAGCGATCTCGCCGTAGTTAAGATCCCAGTTGTATTCATCAGAAGCAGCACGCAGCTGGGAGAAGCCCTGAGCATAGGAGACGATTTTACCGAGGTACAACGCGCGACGCACTTTTTCGATAAATTCAGCTTTATCACCGGCCGGCTGGGCCTGCGGACCACTCAGCACTTTCGACGCGGCTACACGCTGGTCTTTAAGCGAAGAAATATAGCGAGCAAATACGGACTCGGTTATCAGAGACAGAGGTTCGCCGAGATCCAGTGAGCTCTGGCTGGTCCACTTACCGGTACCTTTGTTTGCTGCTTCATCAAGAATGACATCAACGAGGTACTTACCTTCTTCATCCTTCTTGGTGAAGATATCTTTGGTAATGTCGATCAGGTAGCTGCTTAGCTCACCTTCGTTCCATTCGGTGAAGGTTTGCGCCAGCTCTTCGTTGGAAAGTGCCAGACCGCCTTTCAAAAGCGCATAAGCTTCAGCAATCAGCTGCATGTCACCATACTCAATGCCGTTATGAACCATCTTCACATAATGGCCAGCACCGTCAGCACCGATATAGGTGACACATGGCTCACCGTCTTCAGCAACCGCAGCAATATGCTTCAGAATCGGAGCAACTAACTCATAGGCTTCTTTCTGCCCACCAGGCATGATGGAAGGCCCTTTCAGAGCCCCTTCTTCACCACCGGAAACACCGGTACCGATAAAGTTAAAACCTTCGGCAGATAGCTCACGGTTACGACGGATGGTGTCCTGGAAGAAGGTGTTGCCGCCATCAATGATGATGTCGCCTTTATCGAGGTAAGGCTTCAGGGAATCGATGGCGCTGTCGGTGCCAGCCCCGGCCTTCACCATCAACAGGATACGGCGTGGTGTTTCGAGGGATTCAACAAACTCTTGTACTGTATAGTAAGGAACCAGCTTCTTGCCTGGATTTTCGGCAATAACTTCTTCGGTCTTTTCACGGGAGCGGTTGAAAACGGAGACGGTATAACCGCGGCTTTCGATGTTCAGCGCAAGGTTACGCCCCATCACAGCCATACCGACAACCCCGATCTGTTGCTTGGACATTACATACTCCTGTCTGGTGTGGTCACTGCGACACGTTCGCAGCTTAAATGTGATGATAATGTTAGCCCAAAGTACATAGAGCTCATAGTGAAAATTTGTTAACTAGCACAACATATAAATTTTGGACTATAAATGCACAATGCTTATCTTAAGCAGCATCTTATCAATAAGCAGATTTGTTAATAAATCCTTTAAAGACAGTAAGGAATATTATTTTTAGATCTAACCAAATGCTCCAACCTCTGATATATAACAAATCATATTCGATTCGTTTTTCCATTTTTTCCAAAGTATCTGTTTCACCACGCCAACCATTAATTTGTGCTAAGCCCGTGATACCTGGCTTAACCTTATGACGAAGCATATATCCCTGAATTAAGGACCGATATTGCTCGTTATGAGAAACTGCATGCGGTCGAGGTCCTACAACGGACATCTGACCAAAAAGTACGTTAAAGAACTGCGGAAGTTCGTCTAAGGAAGTACTGCGTAAAAACTTGCCAACTTTAGTCACGCGGATATCATTTTTTGTAGCCTGAATAACTTTATCGTCGTTTTCCATTACAGTCATCGAGCGAAATTTCCATACTTTTATAGGTTTTCCATCCATTCCATAACGCACCTGGCGGAAAATAACCGGCCCTTTCGAGGTAGTTTTAACTGCAGTAGCAATAACCAGAAGAATTGGTGATATCAGAATAAGAATCAATGATGATACAATGATATCTTCAAGGCGCTTAAAAACCATGTTAATGCCATTCAGCGGGGAATCAAATAATGGAACAACCGGTACGCCATTTATTTCTTCCGTACGCGACTGCAGTATATTAAAAGTAAATACATCAGGTATATAAAGAACAGAACAAGTAGTATCTGTTAATTGTGAAACCATATTTTTTATAGCAACCTCATCTCTCATATGCATTGCAATGTAAATACGGTCAATAGTTCCTTTTCTTGCCTCATTTATTAAATCAGAAATTTTTCCAGCATAAAGTTCTAAATCATAAGTACCTGAAAAGGAGTCTTCATATATACCTTTAACCTCAAACCCTAACCAAGGCTGCTTTCTAAAAGTTTCCAGCAAACTGATTCCTGCTGGTAAAGACCCAGCAAAAGCAACTCTTCTTTTATTATAACCAATCCGTCTAAAAAATCCTGCTAATGCTCTGATCAAAGAACGAGTAACAACAAAGCCAGCACATACAGCCAAATACCAAAAAATAAATGTTCTAAATGTTAAATCAAAATCTGAAAATAACGTAACAAAACCGAGCGTTAGTAAAAAAGAAAGCGACCAATTTTTAAGTATTAAAATTAATTCAACAGAAAATTCCACGCCTCTCCATGAGCGATAAAAGTCTGTAATACCGCCGATCATTTGAAATACAACAAGTGCAACAAGTGCCATTAGTACATAGTGTAAATTAAAAAAATAGTCATTTATAAAACACGAAAAATAAATACCTAAAAATATTATCAGAATATCAGAAAAACGCTGAAGCATAGAAATTATGGAAGCATTTGCATTCGAGCGAAAGCGATGCTGAGATATTGTCATAATTCAATCACTCATTTATAAACAAGCATATCTGTCGATAAGTTTCATTAACGTAACAAACAAGAGATGAAAAACTCTTAGTGTTGCCATGATATATTTCTTTTGATAACCCTTGCTGGAACGCCAGCTATAAGACAATTTTTCTCAAGGAAAACACCATTAACGACTGAATGACTCGCAACAACGCAACCATCAGCGATAATACAACCTTTATTAATGGCAACATTGTTCCCTATAAGGCAATTTTCACCTATGGTAATTTTACCGTCTTTAGGTTTCTTATCATTATAGGAAACCAAATGAAAATCTTCATCCAGAAATTGAACCCTCCAAGAAACCATACTCCCTTTTCCAATGCTAATGCCAGAATAAGAAATAAGATCTGTTTCAGGCCCAATATAACAGTCGTTTAAAATAATCTTACTAGAGTCAGCAATGTCAACCCGAACACTTTTAGCTATAAACACATTTCCTGACACATGCATTTCACCGCGGTTATTTATATAACATATCGAATTATTATTTACGTGACTAACATTTGACAACCCGACAATTAAATTACTATTTTTGTGGAATTTTATATTTTTTATATTCTTTATTTTCACTTTCGGAGAAGTTAAAATGTTTTATTTGTAGACCAATCGAAACATTAGCATCCTAAACAAAACACCAATGATGCTACATTCAGAAGATCGGCATCTATTTTTTAGTATACTAATGCGTTCAATAACTTTATTGAAAATCATATTGTAGCTCTTATGTTCTTAAGTTTAAGAAATGATATCCATTAATATAGTACTAAGTTTGACATCAACACTTTGCCCAAAACTTTTACAATAGAATTTAATTTTCCTAATATTATCCGGTAATTTTTCACCAAACCGTACCCATGACCAATCACTATAGTCAGAGGCAGAACAATTCCATTCTCGCGTAGTAATATTATTATCGAGAGAATCATAACACTCAAGAGTTAGTTTTAAGTCACCACTAACAATCTTCAACATCATTCCTCCCGACAGTATACCTGTCGATTTCACCAATACACTTTGTGATAAACTAGCGCCGTTTTTTGAAAATACAATGGTTTCAGAATCATTGGAAGAAATACGCGCCTGGAGTGAAACACCATCATTGAAATCCCAATATCTCAATCCATCCTTAAATCTTGAGTTCATCAACACAGAAGAATCATTTTTGTTTAAGGCTAAATATGACTTATTATTTAATGAGACTCTAACGTTTTCGAGATAAGACTTCCCATCACCGCCTACTAGTACTAGAGCATTTTCCGTGCCTTTTGATGGATTGTAGTTTTCAGTTGCCTGGAATCGTAAATTACGCACATATAAACCATTTTCATTGTCACTTATCACATAAAACAATGGCGTATTTATTATTTTAGGTGTCGGACTTATAAAAATAAAACTGTCAATAACTGAAGCAAAGCTATTTATTGAGTTAATACTAACAATTGTAAAATCTGTCGTTTTTCGCCCTGGGTTTTCCATGTGCGATTGGTTTATAAAGACATTTGCATCACCAAACAATTTAACCTCATGATTATCAAATGAACATTTTGAAAAGAACCAATCACCATAATGTAATTCAGTATAACTCCGATTATCAGCAAACATACAATTATCAAATACCATGCACTCTCCAGAATTCTTATTGCCGGGAGGAGCAATAATATTTCCCCATAAAAAATGGCAATCACAAAATTTTATGCGCCATGAATTATTATCAAAAGCTAGTGTAGTACGCCACCCCTGAATCGATACTGAATCAATCGTGAAGAGCGAACTATTTCTTTCATCCCCACCAATTTTTATTGCACAACTATCCAGTAAATTTTTAATTCCAGCGCCAATTATTGCAATACTCTTGATAGCGACTTTGACATTTTGAAATCGTTTAGAATAATCTTTCTGGCTCGAGAATAATCTTATTGCAAAATCTGCGTTAAAATCATTAAACCATTTTAATGTTGACAGATCCGACGAAAACCATGATGTTTTCGATACATCTATTTCATATGTTTTTTTAACCTGATAGATGTGCCCTGGAATGAATTTAAGAGGTAAGCATTCGTTGTGTGCCGCAATATTAGCCCGCGATATAGCATTTGAATCATCATTAATACCATCACCAATAGCACCAAACCAGCTGACATCAATAAAATCATCAATCTTTCTCTTCCATGTGCAATTTTTACCACGAATATAAATTACATTGTCAATTAGTTCATCTGCAATAACAGGTATACTTACAAAATATCCCGAATAAAAGAAAGAGTCATCCTGAGTAGCTTCTTGGCCACTAATAAAAACACACTCACCAATAAATAAAGATATGTATTGTTTAATACTTTCAATAGTATATCTCTTACTCTGAGGGGACTCGATGACATCCTTATTCGAGCTTGCATAGCTGGTAAGGACAGGGAATAGAGTTAGACTTGGAATTAATTTTTTTAAAAAATATCTTTTTGACATGAGTAATTTCATTACACCCCCCTGAATGATTTGGCAGGATATTTATCTCTTTAAGAGCAATTGACGAAATAAGCCTTTCATCTCAGCAAGTAACTTATTAGGGCTAATAAAAATAGTTAAGATATAAACGCCCCCACCTATTACTATTTTCAGGATAAAAAATGTTAATGAGATTTTATCAATATAATTATCACATACCAACAATAATAAAATCATAGGGAGTGTATGAACGAACGGAATAAAAAAACTATTTATATAGTCAACAATACAATTCCCTAGCACTGGCTTAAGTAAAAAGAAATAACTTAATAATGCATTAATTGCCTGGCAAATCAAAAAACCAATGGCCGCACCAACCATTCCATTCCAGATAGTAGAAAAATACAGAACAGGAATAAATATGATTATTTTTACAAAATTAAATCTAACACTTAACTCCATTTTAGCTTTTGCCATAAGCAATGAACCAATAGGGTTTGCTACCATACGCATTGCTCCGGCAATACAAAGAAGTTGGAGCGTAGGAACTATAAAAAGCCATTTCTCACCAAACACCAGATATACAAAATCTTTTGCAATAATGCATAAACCAAGCAATGCAGGGAAATTTATATAACTAATCACGTGTAGGAGTTTAAAGAAATTAATTCTCAGCCTTTCTTTATCGTCTTGTATTTTTGATAATGCTGGAAATAAAACCCTGGTGATTATAGGACTAATTTTAGATGGTGGATTGACTGCAACGTTAAATGATAAATTATACCCCCCAACATAAATAGCACCAAGAACTCTAGCGACTATCGGTGTTGTTATTGAGGAGTTGATATAATTTAATATACTATCAAGCGTAAGGTAAAATGAGAATAAAAGTTGTTTTTTAATCTCTCGTAATTTACTTCTCTTCCAAGTCGGATGATAATATTTCCGACCAACAAAACTTAATATTACAGTTCTCATCGAAACTGTAAGTAAATATCCAAAAACAGCACATGAGGCATTTTTAGTTATTATTCCAATGATGACTGTCAAACAAAACCCAGTAAGATAAGAAAAACTTTCAATTTTAGACAGAATATCAAATTCAAGTTCTTTTTGCATTAACGCTCGGTATTGCTGGCCATGAGGCATGATAATAAAAACAAGAGCAGTTAATTGTATAAGAAAGCTTAATCTATCCAGCCTCATCCATGAAGAAATCTCATATGACAAAATGATCGTCACAACAAATAAAAATATCCCCAAAAATATATTAACCCAATATAAAGCTGATAACTCATCTAACGTTATATTTTTTTTCTGAATAATGGCGTTGGAGAGACCACAGTCCGCAAGCATATCAGTGAATAAAAAGACAACTGTCATTATTGACAAAACACCGAATTCAAATGGCTCCAGAATACGAGATAGTATTACCATTTGTAAAAAACCAAGCACAATAATTGTAAAAGATGATAACGCTGACCATTTCGTGCTTTTTATCGTTTTTAATTTTAAACTCATCTAGTAATACCTTAACTTTAGTTGATGTCATTTTCGGCCCGATTTTTTGATAAAATTATCAAAAATGCAATGCAAAACGGAGTAAAGTAACTACCTAAATGAGAAATAAAAAACATATTTGAAAAAATTATAAAGAGCAATAGAAAATAAGAATTTCTTTCGGATTGCGCATCAAATTCTTTGAGTATTTTCTTAATGAAATATATAAATGGAATTAAGAAAAAGACCCCATAAATAATCAATAAATCTAATATTAGCGACTTGGTCCCAACAGTTTTATATTCTCCTGGAATTGTATATGTATATACCTCATCAAAATTCAAAAAAGGAAAATGGCTTTTAATGAAGTCTATTACCCCTGAAGTAAAATCGTAAATAGATGGCAAATAACCGAAGAATCCAACTCCTAACGGATTAAATAAAAAAATCTTCAGTCCGACTATGAACATCGTTCCCCTTGTTGCCACGGATGAATATGTGTCTATATCACTTGCAAGTGCATCTAGGAAATAATATTTGAATATAATATAAGATATTACTATTGAGCATAGCGACAGCAAAACCCTAAACATTAACTTTCCTTTAAGGGAAAAATAAAAGCAAATACATATCAAAAATGAAAGAGCAGCTCCTTTAGAGGTTGTCAATATAGCGATAACGATCGTTACAGTGACAAGGAAAAAAGTACTCCAGTTTAACAGTACGGCTAATAGAAGGATACTACATACAATCTGGTAGCCAAATACACTAGCTTCAAGAGAGAATCCTCTCAACCTCTCAGGGCTAATAAAATCGTTATATTGTATAATACTTTTGTTATTTATTATGGCAGGATCTAAATAATTGAGCAAAACAGAAAAAATAACAACAATAATAATTAAGGCGGCGCCAGCTCGAATATCTTTGATATTTTGTCGCAATGAATAGTAAAGCGCCAAAAAATAAAAAACATATAATAAAAAATATCTACTCCCTCTGTCAAGTATGAATATCGGGTCTAACTCTGGAAAATAAAAAACCCAGTAGAAATAGTACAAAAATGAAATCAATAAAACACCAAAGAAACAGAGCAATATGTTTTTATTGACCTTTAGTCCTTTTGACAAGATAGAAACAAATAGGCCTGGCAACAGAATTAAAGCCGAAGGAGAGGCTGTCATAATCCCCCCGATACTTTGCAGGCTAGTATTATCAAAAGGTATAAAAAGACAAAACAAGAAAAAAAACGGATTTCTAAAAAGCAATCTAATTATATTATGCATGTCAGTTCTCTTTGAAAATACTCGAGAAAACTTTCTTCGAATCATAATTTTCCTGTATAAATGAAAAGGCATTAAATGCTATTTCTTTCATACCTGATATATTTTTAGAATAATTAATTATGTGCTTTGCAAATAGCACTTCGTCATTGGCTATTACTAACTGTTCTCCATGATTAGTTCCAGTGCCCTCACTTCCAATGCTTGTACTAACGACAAACATAGTGTTTCTCATCGCATCTAGATTTTTTAATTTCACTCCAGCACCATTAAGCATTGGATTAATAAAAATGCAGTTTCCATCGTAGATCGCTTGGAGTTCTTCATCACTAGGACTAGTAATTAAATTTATAGCATTACCATCATATATACTTATAGCTTTTTTCAATTCTTCAGAAATCCCATTCTTAGCATTACCTGCTATAGTTAATTTTATATCAGGATTTTCCTTTATTACCATTGGATGAACTTTGTTAAGATACCAGATAAGTCCTTGCAAATTATTTGGCATGAATAAATTGCCCACAAAAAGCACATTGCAATTGTGCAAGTCGAATTTATCATATTTAAAAGGATGCATTACAGGGATATGACTTGGTAGCCATATCCCTTTGGACTCTTTATCACATTCATCTTTAGATATAAACAAAAGTTTATCGAAAGATGAATTGATATCTTTTTTATTATATTTAAAAGCTAACATTTCATAAAAATAATAAATTTTTTTAAAGATAGATTTTTCATCATTAAACAGTGCCTTATAATATACAACCTCATCATTATGAACTCTAAGTAGCTTATTCTTTGCGTCTAAGGTGCTATTTTTAAGAATACTGTAGACATACTCAGATTCACACAAAACATAATCATATTTTTTATTTAATTTTATTTCTCTCAACCTAGAACGGGATTTTACTTGCAACGGAAGGAATTTCAACATATCATTAAAAGCACTTCTTATCATTCCAAGCCGTTGAGCATAGTAAACATTTTTACAAATTCGCTCCAAATATTGTTTACTGGCTTCGTCTATTTCCTCCTTATATGTAACGATCAAATCAACATCATGTCCTGTTGAGGATAATAACTCCAATCTCATTAATATATCTAATCGACCACCATGGTTGGCAGGATATGGGCAATCAGTTGAAACAACGATAATTTTAGCCACTTGCTTTAACCTTTATAAATTTTCAAATATTGTTCAGTAACATAATCAACGTTAAATATTTTCTTTTCAGAATCATCTATCTCAACAGGAAATGGTATGCTATCTATATCTTGAATATCTTCTAAAAAATAAATGTTTGGCAAAATTCTAGATAATTCAGTTATACCACCGACTCGATTAGTTAGAACTACTTTCCCCGCGAAAATCGCTTCTACAACTACACGACCGAAAGGCTCTTGCCATTTTATAGGTAATACTATTATATCGACTTTTTGCATAAAATCATCGACAGGACAATAGCCTAATAATTCAACATTTGAGTCAAGTGCTAACTGCTTCAAAGAAGCGCTATTTTTGTCAAACTCTCCTGCAGCAATAAACTTTTTTGTTTTATTTAACTGTGCCAACTTACAAAATTGGTCAAAGCCTTTTTCGTAAGTCAACCGCCCGATAAAGCCTAAACGTTTATCATTAGCGGCGGTAAGATCAAGAATAACATTAGATTTCACTGAATTATATATAGTGTATTTTTCTGTACTTTTAAAAAAACCGGCTTCAATGTGTTTATCTTTTATATAGTTGCTAATGCCTACATAAACATCGACATTTTTACCCAATATTTTTTTTGAAAGCGACCATAATGATACCGCAATCGATTTAACTGACATTTCTGAACCATTTTTATAAAGTTTGCAATTTGGATGGATCAGATAATAATCTCTAGAAGTATGAATAACTCTACACTTGTATTTTTTAGCTTTTTGCCATACAGCACATGATATTCCACTAAGATTATTAGTATGTACAATATCAGGCTTTACATCCATAATAATATTTTCGAATTCTTTGGCAATTTTAAAATTATATAGATCAATTAGATGCCATAAAATTTTACTTAACGGATTTCTTTTAGTTAAACTCAATCCCCAATATATGTTTGAGTATGGCAAATATATTATTTTTACACCGTTATGTTCTGTATCTTTACGCTCATTATGCTCATGAATACTAACGACTGTTACCGAATGCCCCTTCTCAATTAATGACTCGGCCAATATCTGAACCGAAACCTCGGCACCACCTATTTTATATGGATAATATAACGTGTTTACTAAAATAATATTCATGAAATACCCATGTCGTTTATTGATTATATTTAATAGCTCTTATATATTTGCACATAGCTATTTACCATATCGCTTTTCCTGAATTTATTAGATGCGAATTCACGGCATGCTTCTTTTTTTTCATTCCAAAAATGGATAGTATGTGAATCCATTATCTCAACAACTTTATTAGCGTCTTCGAAGTTAACAAGCATACCTGTTAAGCCATCTGAAATAACTTCTGGTAAAGAAGCCACATTATTTGCTATTACTGGCACTCCATATAATTGCGCCTCTACCGCAACTAATCCAAACGATTCCCATCGACTAGGCATAAGCAAGACATCATTCTCGCAAAAATATGCTGGCAATTCTTTATTGTCAACCCAGCCATAATATACCACATTTTCTTTTTCTATTTTTTCGAAAACATCATGTACAGAATCGCCAATGATATTAAATGTATATTTAGAAACGTCGGCAACCTTGATTACATTGAGTAAATAATCATACCCCTTTTGTTTATCAAAACGTCCCACAAACAGTATATTTATTTTCTCCTTCTGGACCTCGTTTTCATTGCATTTCTTTATACGTTCTAATTTTTCTTGTCCATCTAGCGAAACTGCATTATATACAACCTTTATTTTATTTTTACTTATTCCTGCATCTACAGCACATTTATACTCATAGTAACTATTTGCAATAATACAATCTGTCTGTTTTGCTAGAATTCGCTCAATATATATATATGCTTTTTTCTTCCATTTTTTTGTGTCCATGATAAATGAAAAACAATGCGGCGTATATATAACTTTATATTTCTTTTTATTTATTAATTTAAATGCAAATAACGCCCTTACAATAAAACCGGCAAATGAACTATGTAAATGAATAACATCAAATTTATTATATTTTAATGTTTTAATGATTACTAAGAATAAAGATGATAAAGATGATATATTTCTACCTGTTCGTGAGAATAAAGTTTTTTGTGCGCAATATATTTCTTTTGATTGACTCTCAGGGCATATCACATGACTATCAATTTCATTGTTTTCCGTTAGATTATTTATAACTGTTGCAACACCACCTTTAACGGTTTCCGCGATATGGATGACGTTCATTATTATCCTTTTATTATATATTTTAAAAAAGGGGATTCTTCGTCCCCTTCTTGAGTAACCTATTTTTTATCTGAATATGAATAATCGTAATAATTATATCCATACCCGTATTTATTACTTGCTTTTTTTACCACACCATTCAAAATACATCCTTTAATATTTACGCCACTATTTTGGAATCTCTTAACACTTATATCAATTTCTTTCGGTGTGTTTTCTTCAAATCTGGCCACCAACAAAGTAGTACCCACATAGTTTCCGATAATAGCAGCGTCAGCCACAGCCAGGATTGGAGGTGTATCTAATATGACAATATCATAAGATTTATTCGCCCACTCAAGTAATTCCGCCAATCGATTATGCATGAGTAACTCAGCTGGATTTGGTGGAACCGAACCTCGAGATATATAATCAAAGCCCTCTGTCTGTAAGTTATTTATGATTTTATCAAGTGCAACTCTTCCTGATAAATAATCAGAAAGTCCATTCGTGTTTTTTATATTAAATAATTTGTGAGTATAACCTTTCCTTAAATCAGCATCGATAAAAATAACCTTTTTACCTGTTTGAGATATTACTGAAGATAAGTTAGAACTCACAAATGTTTTACCAGCATTAGGACTTGCACCGGAAATCATTAAGAGATTATTTCTTGCTTCAAGCATTGCAAAGTGCAGACTTGTCCTTAAACCTCTTATTGCCTCAATAGCAAGATCCGCAGGATTTTCTGTAGCAAGTAAAACCTTAGGTCTACTGTCATCTCGTTTATTTAGTCGTTTTGCTATTACATTTTTGGGGTTGCTTTCAGAAACAGGAATACTAGCATAAACATTTATTCCCAACTCCTCCAGTTGTTCTGGAGTTTCAATTCCTTTACGTAATAGAATCCGGACTAAAACAAGGCTTACTGAAATTACAAGGCCAATAAACAAACCGGCTAGGACAACAATTATTTTTTTGGGTTTAACTGGTTTATGCTGGGTTACAGCGCTATCAATTATTCTTACATTGCCTATCGCACTAGATTTAGCAATATTCAATTCTTGCTGTCGATTTAATAATTGCATATATACAGCTCTACCTGACTCAACATCACGACTCAAACGTAAAATTTCTTGCTGAGTCTCAGGCATTGTTGCAACACGCTTATTTAATTTCCCTCTTTCATCCTGTAATGTTTTCCTTTTTTCCATTAAGGCTTTATATGTTGGATGCTCTTTAGTGTAAAGCTGCGAAATTTCTGATTCTCTGAAAGTTAATTCATTTAATTGATTGTCGACATTAACAATTTGATCTAATACAGATTTAGCCTCTAACGACAAATCGACGGAATCATTCCGCTTTCTGAAATCATTTAACTTATCCTCAGCTGAATCCAAATCGCTCCGGACCATTGGCAACTGTTTATTAAGAAACTCTAAGCTTTTCTCATCTTGTGCTGCTTGCCGAGATATATTCTGAGCCAAGTAGTTCTCACTAATACTATCGACTATATTTTTTATTTTGAGTGGATCATCGCCTAGATATGATAATATCAATATTCCAGTATCTTTACCTTGATCAGCTACTGATAAGTTTTCTTGTAAATCTGCGATAGCCTTAAGTTTTGACACGTACTTAATAGTAAATTCAGCACCAGGCTTAGCATTAATTTCATCAATTTTTAGTGTTATTCCATCTTTTTCAATTAACTCCCCAACTTTTCCATTTATTTCCTCCCCTCCAAACTCTATAACATATCTATTACTATCTTTCACTTTAAGCGTGAATTCCGGGGGGTTTTCTTCATCTCCTATAGAAGAAGAAACATATAACCGTGATAATTGTATATTTCCCTGGTGCTCTCCACTTAACCTTGCCCATCCACGCCCAAAAATAGGAAAATACTTTGGACTTACTACAGCCTGGAGATTTAAATCATCAACTGTTTTACCTAGAATCATTCTTGATTGGATCAATGCAATCTCAGGGGCCGATTGTGGCTGACTATCGGGAAGCATCTGACTTAAATTGCTAAGTATTGCATTCGCTTGTTTTTGTTCGACCTGTATTAAAGCATCAGCTTTATATATAGGCGTCGCAAAAAAAGCATATAATAAAGCAATTAATGTTGCAAATGAAGTGAGAGCAATGATTATTTTTCTATGATCGATTAATTCACCAACCATTCGACCAAAGTCTAAATCATCTACTGTTTCTGGTTGCTTCTTTTTGGATATTGAAGTCATGCATTATTTCCTGAATTTCTAAGCTTTTAATTTCTCAGCCCATAACAGAGCAGATTGCTCAATAAGTTTGAACACTGATGCAAAGGCCTCTTCACTTTTCCTATAAGGATCAGGAATATCTCTTTGTTCTAACCAATGGCCAAACAACATTGTCTTACCTCGTGCTTCGGGTGCAATGTTGCTTATCTGCTCAATATGATTTTTTTCCATTACAAGAATTAATTCATATTCTTTACTTAATTTTGATGTAAATTGTCTTCCTAAATGACCTGCCAATGAAATCCCATTTTTCCTTGCGACTTCAACAGCTGATTGGTCAGCTTCATGATCAACCAAAGCTTGTGTACCCGCAGACGAAATGTTTTTGGAAGGAAGTAATTGTTGTAAATACCGCTCACCAATTGGCGAACGGCATATATTCCCTGTGCAAACAATTAATATTGTACTAAACATATTATGGCCAATCCTTAATAAATTTCGCAGTTTCCGTCATGTCATGAACGCCGGTAATAGTCGGGACAAGCTGAGAAATTACACGATTCCAACGTACTAAAGGAGCTGTTGTGACATATACAATATCATATGGTTGCAATTGAAATTCTGTTCCCAGAACCATTGCCGAAGCATCTTGTGCATTAAGCTGATAAATGTTAGCTATTTTACCTTGCTTGTCACCTTTCAACTGGCGAATAACAAATACTCCAGTTGCATCACTGAACGCTTGCGACATACCTTCAGCATTGCCTAGTGCTTCAGCAATTGTCATACCACTGCGGTCCATTTTTAGCGTACTTTGTTTACCCACTTCCCCCATGACAAATACTTTTAAATCATCATTGCGTGGGACAAAAAGAATATCCCCAGGATAAAGTAAATGATTTTGTGTCAAGTCCCCTTTCTGCATCAAAGCGTACAAAGAAACTTTAGTATCTTTACCATTATGCGTTAACACAACATTTCGCCAGTCAGCATCTGGTGCAAGACCACCTGCAGCATTGATAGCGTCCATTACGGTTAATGGAATATTAGTTATCGGTTGCTGCCCGGATTTTGCAACTTCACCAGTTACATAGGCTTTTTGCGAACGGAATGCTGCAACACTTACATCAACCTGGGGACTTTCAATATAAGTCGTCAAACGACTGGCTATATCCTGACGTACCTGGCTAAGCGTCTTGCCCGCCACCTGCACCTTACCTATATAGGGATAGAAAATGGTTCCATCAGAATTCACCCAGTTACCGGTGTCACTGGCGCTACGGTACTGACCTGCAGGTGTTGTCAGCTCCGGGTGATCCCAAACGGTTACCATTAATACATCGCCAACCCCAATGCGATATTCATAACTTCGTAGTAAATTATCCAGCTGCGGGTTTGGACGAGCGAGTATGGTTTCCGGTCGAAGCTGATCGATAAGCCCCGGCGTCATCGGGTACACATTGACCAGTTTATCCAAATCGTAATCACTGTCTGGAAGCTCCACCACGTTCTTACGTAGACTGTTTAATCCCTGTCCAGGGACAATGGTACAACCCGATAAAAACCCAATCGCCAATGCTAATGCCGAAAATCTAACAATTTTTTTCTTCATAATGTCACATCATCAGTAAATCAAAATTTGCCAATTCCTGAGCAGCTGTCATAGCCGTTGCTTCCTTACCAGCCTGCGGAGAGAGAAAAGCTGACTGCATCCTGCAGCGCTATCACCGCTCTCCCCTTATTTTCAGCATTCAGCCTTATAAACTAAATGGTATTTCTATCCCTGCGCTTGCCCCAACGTCATCGCTGTCGCTGTTGTTAGCGTTGGTGTACCACAAAGAGGTATTCAGACGAACCGACTGATAAACGTCACCGCTCCAGCCCAGTTGTACACCTTTCAACGTGTCCGAATGAGGGAATGCCTTGTTAATTGATTGATCTTTTGGATTCACCTTGGCATATGCAAGGCGCGTGCTCCAACGCTGATTATTCTCAGTAATCAGTTCTACCTTGCCTGCGAACAACTGACCATCCCCTCCCATCGCATCGCCCAGTGGATACCCTTGTTGGTAATAACCATCTTTGTAGATGTGGTGGGTATAGCTGTAATTGGTCCGGCTCATATTGGTACGTGTATCATGCGCTTCCACATACCAGTTAACCGCATCCTTACCCCAGCCGTGGTGCCCTTCAATCCCGCCAAGGAACATATTCGCCGATGGTAGGTAACCAGACTCATCCTCACCAACCATCTGCCCATAGAAACTCACTGGCCAGCCAAGAGTTGGTTCAAGTTTGAACTTAAAGTCAAACCCTGCCAGCTGGTTACCCGGTTCGTTATCTGTCCCGGTATTATCATGGCCAGTGAAGCCATCCCAGAAACTGCTGAATGATTGCGGTCGACCTTCCCCGCCCCACTGCATAATACGTGATGCACCTAATTCTAATGACTGAAACGGCGTAAAGGTGAAGCGTCCGCCAATAATTTTGGCATGGGGCACCGCGGTATATTGATTCATCTGACTAGCGGAGATTTGGTACTGCCATGGACCCACCCAGCGCAGCCACCAGGTTTCCGGTGCCGCCTGCTCTGCCCGCTGCATCAGAAAGCCGGTCATCGGCCGCATCGCATCCCCGCGGATCAAGCTACCTTCATACCCAGGTCCCCACCACTGCGGAACCTGACCAAAAGAGAGCCACTGGTTCCAGAACTTCACCGCGCCGTAGGCGCCGTTGGCGTTGAAGCGCGACCCGTTGCTGATCCGCTCTCCCCCTTCGACGTTGCCCTGAAGGTGGACATCCCACCACTCGCCGCTGTTGTTGAACGCCAGGCCTAACGAGTTATCCGCCGGCTGTGTCTGACCAAACCCCTGCGGAGTGCCCGGCTGGTCGGTTGAAGTGTAGCCGGTGAACCGGAAATCGGCTTTTAAGGCAGACAGTCGCTGGTTGATACGGGCCAGCACCACTTGCTCTGAAGAATAGGAAGGCTTGGCCTTTTTCAGTGCTCGGGCGATCTCTTCCTGGCTCAGCGGCCAGGTCGACAGGCTCAGATGGATGACCCCGCGATCGGAAAGCCAGGCCAGGTCGTTACGCAAGTCGTTGTCATTTACCACTAACCCGGCCGCGTAAGCCTGGGCTCCCAGGGAGGTAAGCAAACCCAGCGTCATAGCAATGCGCGCAATTTTTATCATTGTACAAGATCCATTTTCAGCCCCGCTGTCGTCTCTCAATGAGAATGAGGGGAATACCAAGATAGTAAGCGCTCGCGGCACCAGTCGACTTCACTGTGCAACACCGACGAGGCAAGTACATTTACCCTAAGCTGCTTGTACCCCTCATAACATCTGCCCAGCTCACAATGTAGGCGAATTTTATCGTCCAGGCTATGGAAGAGTAGGGAAAGTTTTTGCACAGGCAATATCAGCAGCCTATCCTGACCAACTTCGAAGGATACCTAGTGATTATGATACGCATCTAATAGGGATGCTTACCTCAGGTCAGGCGATAAAGCAGCCGTTTCACAATCGTCCCGTGTGCTCTACAGATAGCGGCTTCAGCGACGCTACCGCCCCTGGCTTAACAGCTACCAGCGCACTGACTACCTGAACGACTTAATTTTTATCGACCCGCGGATGAATAATTGGTCAGGCCATTATTTTTGGCGGCGTTAAGTTTACGGGATTTCGGTCACAATTGGGAGTGTTGTTACCGAACATCTGCCAATTAATGCCGCCTGTCGTTCTACTGACAAAAAATAAGCGGGTCACCAATTAAGATTATTCACTGATTTCCAGGGTTAGAAATCTTCCCGGTACTGCTACAACATCACACACGCAGCTAACTTACTGTAAAAAAACATCTTTTTACTTAGCTCATCATCATGCAAAAATCAGATGATGGCGTTATAGTCAACTACAATTTCTAATAGTTTCCAGTGTCTGGATATTCATTGAATGTGCATCAGGTAACGTCTCAGCGCATTTAAGAAACGTCTGATCAAAGCTATATCCAGACAAATATGCAATAACAATGTAGTAGCACTTCATTATTTCATAAATATGAATTATCAATTACCGGATATATAGTAGAATATTTTCTTATTTGTCTAATTAACCGGCGAAAACTTAATTTCCCCTGTAAAACAAATGGCGATTACCAGGCCTGCTTGTGGAGATCGGTACGCGTAAAGGGCCAGCGGCCCCACCGCGGTGGCGATTTGTCCCAGCAGGGACTGAGTCGGCGCTTTGCTGCCGCTATGTAAAAGGATAAGCGGAACCATCACCAGGCATGCAACACCGCCCCATGAGATATTCACGCTTTCCGGATCAGGGGTACGTTTTTGCAACACCAGGAACAAAGCGCTGCCAGCAGCGCCCAGCAGCAGGCCGGCAATCACTTCCGAGACGGAATGCGCATGGATGACCAGCCGCGAATAGCCCACCACGGCGGCCAGAACATAGCCGGTAATAACGGCCGCTTTACGCAGACCGACGGAGAAACGGGCGCTGAGCAGCCACAGGAAGATAGGCCAGAAGGCCGCGGAGAGCGCGGAATGGCCGCTGAAGCCGGTGTAATCCAGCTCACGAATGCCCAGCCCCCAGCCCATAAAGGCCAGTTTAGAGGCGCAGACGATAGCGCCGGTGATGCCGAACAGCAAACTCCACTGCCACGCCAGCAAACGCGACGTTTTACGCAGCATCAGGACAATAAACAGCGCCGCTGCGCTGGGCAGCAAAACGGTGCTATCGCCAAAAAATGAGATGAGTTGCCAGTTCATATACCTGTGATCCTTCGATGATGTCCACTGCCGTACTCAGGGATTATCCGTAATGTCTGTACCAGCTCGCATGCCAATTCATTTCACATTTTTATGCATGCAAGTGAGATGTTTAAAGCGGAAACATGATCGCAGTCAAGTTTTATTTTTGGCTGTCGTTGACCGCTTTCCCTGCGCTTTAGGAATTGTCGCACTAAGTGACTATTCATAAAGCATTATTGCCGCTACTCCGACCATTGCACCACAGAGGCCCGAGACAAACTACCAGAAGTCTCCGAAGCCATACGTTTCTTTACAATCGTTATAACATTCACGTTATGAATAATTTCTGCATAACGTTATGAGCGGCGTGCCGAAAGGCTCTGCCCTGCCGCTCATCTTTACGCCAGCTGTCAGGCCAGCATTTTTTTAATACTTTCGCGGAATTTGGTGCCTTCTTTCAGGTTACGCATCCCGTAGGTGACGAAGGCCTGCATGTAGCCCATTTTCTTCCCGCAGTCGTAGCTTTCGCCGGTCATCAGCATCGCGTCGACGGACTGCTTCTTCGCCAGTTCGGCAATGGCGTCGGTCAGCTGGATACGGCCCCATGCGCCCGGCTCGGTACGTTCCAGTTCGGCCCAGATATCCGCCGACAGCACGTAGCGCCCCACCGCCATCAGATCGGAGTCCAGGGTCTGCGGCTCGTCCGGTTTTTCAATAAACTCGACGATACGCGCCACCTGGCCTTCAGCCACCATCGGCTCTTTGGTCTGGATGGCGGAGTATTCGGAGAGATCGCCCGGCATGCGTTTCGCCAGCACCTGGCTGCGGCCGGTCTCGTTAAAGCGGGCGATCATAGCGGCGAGGTTATAGCGCAGCGGGTCAGCGGTGCCGCCGTCAAGGATGATATCCGGCAGGACCACCACAAACGGGTTGTCGCCGACTACCGGGCGGGCGCAGAGGATGGAGTGGCCCAGGCCCAGCGGCTGCGCCTGACGCACGTTCATGATGGTCACGCCCGGCGGGCAAATGGCCTGCACTTCCGCCAGCAGCTGGCGCTTCACGCGCTGTTCCAGCAGGGCTTCCAGCTCGTAGGAGGTATCGAAGTGGTTTTCCACCGCGTTCTTCGAGGAGTGCGTCACCAGAACAATCTCTTTGATCCCGGCGGCGACGATTTCGTCAACGATGTACTGAATCATTGGCTTATCAACGATCGGCAGCATCTCCTTTGGAATTGCCTTTGTGGCCGGCAGCATATGCATGCCTAGTCCTGCGACCGGAATAACCGCTTTCAAATTCGCCATATTCATCTTCACCTGTTTGGTTGCAAAACACGCGGTTTTGCAAAATTGTACATGTCACAAATCCATTGGAACTGATAATACACGGATACTGCCCGGGCATCTGCCCGCCAAATTCTTAAATTCACTGTCACGTAAAAGAATACACACAACTCCCTTTTACCAACAGTCAGAAGTGAGAATAATCTTATTTTCGTTCAGGTTATTCAGCGGCTCGTTCCTTTGCGCCGCGCGATGTGGCTGAGAGGCCCGTCTATCGGGGTCTGTTGGCCGCCGGCCCCGCCGCGCCGCGCGTATGCCCGGAAAGAATAGATAGAGATAATAAATTTCGCCAGGCAATATATTTCAGCATAAACAGCCGGATATGACGACATATTAGCCTGAATCCGCGGCGGTGAACTGCGATCCGCCCTATTCTGCACTCACTTCATAATATGAATTATGCCGGTTTTGTGAGCGGGCTTCGCGCTTCGCTTTGCTCTGCGCATCCGCGCTCGCCGTGACGAACCTTGGGAGCGAGCCCTTTTGCCGACCTCGCTGAAACACAGCGGAAAAAGTTCTGATATCGGCAAGCTTATTCCATGGTCGCCGCCATGGTGTTATTTTTTCACTGTTCTTTTCCGGAACATAATTCTTATCGGTTCGCTTAATCCGCTGGAAATATATCCATCCACGGCAGGGCGATATCCGCGTCGTTATTGCATTTTAGACTCATCTTATCCATGATCGTGGTAACACATACCGCAGTCGTACAGGTTTTAATACATATGGAATGGATTGCCGATCCGTCAATCTGGGCAGGTCTCGTCACGCTGGTGGTTATCGAACTGGTGTTAGGTATCGATAACCTGGTCTTTATCGCTATCCTCGCCGAGAAACTCCCTCCCGCCCAGCGCGACCGCGCGCGGATCACTGGCCTGATGCTGGCGATGGTCATGCGTCTCCTGCTGCTGGCCTCTATCTCCTGGCTGGTCACCCTGACCAAACCGCTGATTGTTTTTCACGACTTCAGCTTTAGCGCCCGCGATTTAATTATGCTGTTTGGCGGCCTGTTTCTGCTGTTTAAAGCGACCGTCGAGCTTAATGAGCGGCTGGAGGGGAAAGACAGCGATAACCCCACCCAGCGCAAAGGGGCGAAATTCTGGGCCGTCGTGGCGCAGATCGTAGTGCTCGACGCCATCTTCTCGCTTGACTCGGTGATCACCGCCGTCGGCATGGTTGATCACCTGGCGGTGATGATGGCCGCGGTGGTTATCGCCATCAGCCTGATGCTGATGGCCAGCAAGGCGCTGACGCGCTTCGTTAACAGCCACCCGACCATCGTGATCCTCTGTCTGAGCTTCCTGCTGATGATCGGCTTCAGCCTGATTGCTGAAGGCTTCAGCTTTATCATTCCGAAAGGCTATCTATATGCGGCTATTGGCTTCTCGGTCATGATTGAAGCGCTTAACCAGCTGGCGCAGTTTAACCGCCGTCGCTTCCTCTCCGCCAATATGACGCTGCGTCAGCGCACTACCGAAGCGGTGATGAATTTGCTGAGCGGGCAGAAAGAAAAAGCTGAACTGGATGCTGACACGGCATCGCTGGTCGCCGATCAGGATCAACATCCACTGTTTAATCCGCAGGAACGACTGATGATTGAGCGGGTGCTGAACCTTAATCAGCGCAGCGTCAGCAGTATTATGACGTCGCGCCATGATATCGAGCGCATCAACCTTAGCGCGCCGGAGGAAGAGATCCGCAGCCTGGTGGAGAAAAATCAGCATACCCGGCTGGTGGTGACCGGCGGGAAGGATAATGAAGATCTGCTGGGTGTGGTGCATGTTATTGACCTGCTCCAGCAGTCCCTGCGTCAGGAGCCGCTGGATCTGCAGGCGCTGGTGCGCCAGCCGCTGGTCTTCCCGGAGGGGCTGCCGCTCCTCTCGGCGCTCGAGCAGTTCCGCCAGGCCCGCACCCATTTTGCCTTTGTGGTCGATGAGTTTGGTTCCGTCGAGGGGATTGTGACCCTCAGCGACGTGATGGAGACCATCGCCGGCAATCTGCCCAATGAGGTGGAGGAGATCGATGCCCGGCACGATATTCAGCATCATCAGGACGGTTCATGGACGGTCAACGGCCATATGCCGCTGGAGGACCTGGTGCAGTACGTTCCGCTGCCGCTGGATGATAAACGTGAGTATCACACCGTTGCCGGTCTGTTGATGGAGTATTTGCAGCATGTGCCGCAGGTGGGGGAGACCATTGAGATTGACGGTTATACCTTGCGCACGCTGCAGGTCGACAGCCATCGGGTGCAGAAGGTGCAGATCGTCCCGCCGGCAAAGCAGGATGAGCTGGATTATGAGGTGTAATTCTCAGGCATAAATAACGGCTCGGGGTATCCAGGGTAGTAAAATTGATAGCCAGATATCCTGTTTAATGCCTGATGGCGCTTCGCTTATCAGGCCTACGGGATGGCGAACTAATCGGGGGATGACACCCTCCGTATAATCCAGGCCGGGTCAGGCGTAGCTGCCACACTGCCTGATGGCGCTGCGCTTATCAGGCCTACATTAAGTGGCGACGCAAACGGATGATATTGCACACATCCCAGGCCGGGTCAGGCGCAGCCGCCACCCGGCATCATCGTGACATCAGACGTTGACGATAAGCACGCAGCCCGGAAACTTCCGGGCCGCGGGGGTGGGAATTACAGCTTATCGAGCAGCTTTTTGGCATCGTTGCCGTCTTTGCTGCCTTTATTACGCTCAACCCAGTCGTTGAGGCGCTGCTTCGCTTCATCCTGCAGCTGTTTGCGCAGGATCTGGTCGACCTGCAGACTGTAGCTCAGCGACTGCCACTCGCCGTAGATGCGCAGCGGGATAGCGGTCTGTTTCAGGCGGTCGATAAGCTTGCCCTCCCCTTTCCAGCCGCCGAGCACGCGCACGTTGAAGCGCATATCGCAGTTCTCTTTCTGCAGATCGAGCTGTCCTTCGCCGGTCATCGCCATCACGTCGGACTGCCCCTGCAGGCGGTTCAGCGTCACCAGCCCGTTATCCAGCGTCAGCCGGCTGCTCACGGAATCCAGGCGGGTGGCATTGTCGTAATTTTCCTGCGCCCGCACGTTGGTGCTGCGCTCCACGGCCTGCTGCACCAGCTGCTGGAAGTTCAGCCCTTCGGTGCGGGTATCGGCCATCTGGAGCTGAGCCTGTCCCTGCCAGTGGCGACGGAAATCATCGGCGTCAATGCGCGTTCCGGAAAATTCGCCGCTCAGCGACAGCTTACCGGTCAGGTTTAAGGAATAGTTAAAGGCTTTGATCAGCGAACCGATCTCCACATTCTGCAGCGCCGGCTGGAACGTCGCCAGCGGCGTGTCGCCGCGGGCATCCAGGGTGCCGGGGAGAGAGAGCTGCCCGCCATCAAGATTGCCCTGCATTTTGCTGACCGTCAGCAGCCCCTGCTGGTTGCTGATTTCACTCTGCACCTGGGTAAAGTTCAGACCGCGCCACTGCAGCTGGTCGGCGCTCAGGGCCATTCGGCCGTTGAAGCCGCGCAGGCTCTGGTAATCTTCGCGCTCATCGCTGTCGGCGATCACCGGGCGCAGCGGTCGCGTCTGACTCTGGCCCTGCTGACTGGCGCTACTGTCCGTCGCCGGCGACTTTTGCGCCAGCAGACTATCGAGATCGAGAGTGGTGGCGTGCAGATCCAGCGACCAGTCCGGGCGATCCCCCAGCACCACGCTGCCGCTGCCGGTAACGGTGCTGCGGTTAGCCATCAGATTCAGGTTGTCAAAACGCAGGGTCTTGTCATCTTCCTGCCAGCTGGCCTGCAGACTTCCCTGACCATTAATGCCGTCCGGTGGGAGCTCGGCGCCGCGCAGCTGCCAGCTAAGCTGGGTAAAGTCGGCTTTTAAGGAGTGCGGATAATCGCCGCCCTGCACGGTGGCGGAGAAGTTCAGCGCCAGGTCGCGCTGGTCGCGGTTCACCCGGCCGGAGAAATCCACGGTGGCCCGGTGATTCTCATCCTGCTCCATCTGCAGACGGATATCGCGCACGGTCACCTGCTCGCCGCTCTCATGCTGGAAAAAGAGCACGCTGTCGGCCACCTGCAGCTGACGCACATCGTAGGACCATCCGCGATCCTCCGGGGCCAGCGGCAGGGTGTTGTCATGCGGCACCACCGGCGCTGAGCTGTCGCGAACCGCCTCGGTTTTCGGGGTCAGCTGGATCACCGCGCCCTTGAGCATCACCTGCTTAACCTGCAGCTGATGCGAGAGCAGCGGCAGCAGCGCCACGTCGAGGCGCATATTGTCGGCGCGGATCACCGGCTCTTCGGCGCCTCGGGCGGTCAGCGTCATCCGTCCGCTGAGAATGCTGAGCTGCGGCCAGACGTGCCAGCGCAGCGGGCCATCAAGGTCAAGCTGATAACCGCTGCGCTCTGCCACCTCATGCACCATATAGGCGCGAAAATCGTTGGGATTGACCAGCAATACCAACGAGGTAAGCCCGGCGACAATGACCGCCAGCAGGATCATCAGCGTTGTCAGTATTCGTCTCATGGCACCCTCAGCAACACCCCGTTGACGTTATCAATCCTTGTCGATTCGGCTCGCCACCGCGCCCTGCTGGTCGCGATATTTGGCGTCTTCACGGCGGTTATACGGCCGGGCCGCCGGGCCCGATAACGGTTCAAAGCTCAGCGCGCCGATGGGCATCCCCGGGCGTAGCGCCAGCGGCAGCTTGCCGGAGTTGTAAAACTCAAGCACGATGCAGCCGGACCAGCCTGGGTCGATACGGTGCGCGGTAACGTGCACCATCAGCCCCAGGCGCGCCAGCGAGGAGCGTCCGTCCAGCCAGCCTACCAGGTCGGCAGGCAGGGTGACAGACTCGTAGGTCACCGCCAGCGCCAGTTCGCCCGGATGCAGGAAAAAGGCTTCCCCTTCCGGCAGGACGATCTCTTCGCTCATCACCCGGTCCAGCGCGGCGCTGACCTCGGCCTTCGGGCCGCTTAAATCGATAAACGGCGCCGTGTGACCACGGAAGGTGCGGAATTTATTACCCAGCCGTACATCAACCGTCGCGCCATTAATACGCTCAACGGGCGGACGCGGATTGATGGCGAGTCGCCCTTCATCCAACCAGGCTTCGATATCTCGGTCACACAGACGCATGGGCTTTCTCCTTATAAGGCTGCTTCCCGCACGCTTCGCGGCGGAGAGGGCAACAGGGCTACTCTTTGCACGTTACACAATTCGGCCAGGTTATTCAAAGAACTGACTGATTTTGGCCTTCAGAATATCAATAGCGATGCGGTTTTTGCCGCCGCGCGGCACGATGATGTCGGCATACTGCTTCGACGGTTCAATAAACTGCAGGAACATCGGGCGCACGGTTTTCTGATACTGGGCCATCACCGAGTCCATGGAGCGGCCGCGCTCGTTAACGTCGCGCTTAATACGGCGCATCAGGCAAATATCGAGAGGGGTGTCGACGAAAATAGAGAAGTTGAGCTCGTTACGCAGGCGCGCGTCGGTCAGCAGCAGGATCCCTTCAAGGATAATCACCTTCTTCGGCTCGACGTGAATGGTGTTCGGCGTGCGGGTATGCTCGACGTAGCTATAGACCGGCAGTTCAATCGGCTGGCCGCTTTTCAGCATCTGCAAATGCTGGAACAACAGACTGTGGTCCATTGAGCTCGGGTGGTCATAGTTGGTTTTGACGCGCTCTTCCATCGACAGATGACTTTGATCTTTGTAATAGCTGTCTTCCGGAATGACGCCAATATGTTCGTCGCCAACTTGTTCACGCAATTCGCGATAGAGAGTACTGGCGATAAGACTTTTGCCAGAAGCCGATGCGCCGGCGATGCCTACAATGACGCACTGATGGGACATATCAGTCATAAATTTTTGCGACCTGATTAACCTGGATAGAGATGGAGGGTGGCGGCGGACCGCCAAACGCGGCAATTATAGGGATTTCAGCGTCCCGATACCAGTGGTATGCGCCCCGGGCGGCTATTCCGCCGCCGGCGCCCAGTCATCGGTATACCAGATATGCAACAGCGCGTAGGATCGCATCGGCTGCCAGCGGCGGGCATAGCGGGCGATGGCGGCTGGGGTCATTCCCGGAAAGCGCTGTTTAATCAGGTAATCATCCGGCAAAAAGATATCTTTCGCCTGCCAGCCGCGCAGGGCAAAGTAGTTTGCCGTCCAGCGGCCAATCCCGGGCAGGGTCTGCAGTTGACGCAGCCCGGCGTCAATATCCGCCGGCGCCGTCAGGGGCAGCTCGCCGCTGAGCGCCGCCCGGGCGAGGTGGATCAGCGCCTCCGCGCGTCGCAGCGGCATCCCCAGCGCCTTAAGCGCCTGCGGGTCGGCCCGGGACAGCGCCTCTGGCGTCGGGAACAAGACATATCCAGGCGCCTCCGCCAGCGGTTCGCCCCAGCCAGCCGCCACTTTGGCGGTGAGCCGGGCGGCCATTGCCACGCTCACCAGCTGGCCCAGCACCGCGCGCACCGCCTGCTCGAAGGCATCCAGCGCCCCCGGCAGGCGCAGCCCCGGCCGCGCCTGCGCCAGATCGCCCAGCGTGCGAGCGACCTGCCGCGGGTCGCAGGCTAAATCAAACAGCTGGCCAATTCGCGCATAGCAGATCTCCGCCACCGGCTGCAGCCCGGGGGAAAGGGTCACCCGCAGGCCCTGCGCCTCTTCGTCCGGCGCCAGATGAATCAGCCCGCGGTGGCCTTCCACGCCAAAGCTGCGGCTGTAGCCCCCATCGTGAAAACGCTCGACGCCGGCGACCGCGCGCGCCTGCAGAAAACCAACCATCCACGCCCAGTCATAGGGCGGGGTCCAGGGTAACAGCACCATAAGCTCTCCTTTATATAGCGTTTCAATGATAGTCGCCCTTGACCATCAGCGCCTTGCTTTTAAATTCCGGTTGTCGGCATGGCGACGATCCGCTAAAGTCGCCCCCCTTCTTCACCGGCATGGGGATTTTGCAGACGATGTTTATTGGTTTTGACTACGGCACCGCCAACTGTTCGGTGGCCGTGATGCGGGAAAATACCCCCCAGCTGTTAACGCTGGAAAACGGCAGCGCCCTGCTGCCCTCCATGCTCTGCGCGCCGACGCGCGAAGCGGTCAGCGAGTGGCTCTATCGCCATCATGATGTCCCCACCCACAGCGACGAAAACCAGGCGCTGCTGCGTCGGGCCATCGCCGCCAACCGCGACGAAGACATCGAGGTGCTGCGCAACAGCGTGCAGTTCGGTCTCGCCTCGCTGCATCAGTATGTTGAAGATCCGGAAGAGGTCTACTTCGTTAAATCGCCCAAATCCTTCCTCGGCGCCAGCGGGCTGAAGCCGCAGCAGGTGGCCCTGTTTGAAGACCTGGTCTGCGCCATGATGCTGCACATCAAACTGCAGGCCGAAAGCCAGCTTCCCGAGCAGATCGACCAGGCGGTGATTGGCCGACCGATTAACTTCCAGGGCCTCGGCGGCGACGACGCGAACGCCCAGGCGCAGGGGATCCTTGAGCGGGCCGCCCACCGCGCCGGTTTCCGCGATGTGGTCTTTCAGTTTGAACCGGTGGCCGCCGGGCTCGATTTCGAAGCGACCCTCAGTGAAGAAAAGCGGGTGCTGGTCGTCGATATCGGCGGCGGAACCACCGACTGCTCCCTGCTGCTGATGGGCCCGCAGTGGCGGGAGCGCGCCGACCGCCAGCAGAGCCTGCTCGGCCACAGCGGCTGCCGCATCGGCGGTAACGACCTCGACATTGCCCTGGCCTTCAAATGCCTGATGCCCCTCCTCGGCATGGGCGGCGAAACGGAGAAAGGCACCGCGCTGCCGATCCTTCCGTGGTGGAACGCGGTGGCCATCAACGACGTGCCGGCGCAGAGCGATTTCTACAGCACCGCCAACGGCCGTCTGCTTAACGATCTGCTGCGCAGCGCCCGGGATGCCGACAAGGTGGCTCTGCTGCTGAAGGTCTGGCGCCAGCGTCTCAGCTATCGTCTGGTGCGCAGCGCCGAAGAGAGCAAAATCGCCCTCTCCAGCGCCGCCAGCGTCGAAACCGCGCTGCCGTTTATTCAGGTCGAGCTGGCCACCGCCATCGCCCAGCAGGGTCTGGAAGCCGCGCTGGATCAACCGTTGACCCGCATTATGGAACAGGTGCAGCTCGCGCTCGACAGCAGCCAGACCACCCCGGACGTGATCTATCTTACCGGCGGCAGTGCCCGCTCGCCGCTGATCAAAAAGGCGCTGACCGCCCAGTTGCCGGGGATTCCGCTGGCCGGTGGCGATGATTTTGGCTCGGTAACCGCCGGGCTGGCCCGCTGGGCGCAGGTGGTTTTCCACTAACCCCAGCCCACCGCCGCCGCGCAGCAGGTCTGTCCTGATCCTGCCGATGCAGATTACGCTGGAATATTCCTGGTCTCCCACGCAAAATGGCCTGTTCGTCCGGACAGGCCTGTCCACTTTTCCCCCCTTCCGGGGGCGTATTATCCATACCGTAGCCAGATGTCTGCGGTCTGTATCGTTGGCTTGCCGCAAGGGGGCGTGATTGAAAAGGGTGTCTGCGATCTTCGCGGCGGTCCGGCGTTGCCGGCCGCAGTTCCTGGCAGGCTGGCTGCTCAGCTGTGGATTATTCTTGCTGCTGGTCGCCCCACAGGCGCAGGCGGCGACGCGCCAGGTGGGCATTGATATTCCGGTCCAGTGGTACGCGGACGCCAGCGGCCAGATGACCATCGATCGCTTCGCCGCCCTGCCCACAGACCAGCTCGCCACCACCCGGCAGATCCCCTCCTTTGGTTATTCGCGAAAAACCTGGTGGCTGCGCAGCGAACTGCCGGGAACGTGGTTTGCCGGGGAGCCGCGCTGGCTGCAGCTGGGCCCCTCTTTTGTCGACCATCTGACTATTTACTACCGGCCTCTGGGCAGCGATGCCCCCTGGGCACAGCGCACCTTTGGCGACCGCGACGGCGCCCGCGAGAGCGACCTGCACTGCCGCGAAAGCGTGCTGATCCTCCCCCCGCCGCCGACCGCCGCCGGCTATGAGGTGGTCTTTCGCCTGCAGAGCACCAGCACTCTGATCCTGCTGGCCTCGCTCTCTTCGCCGCAGGAATTTGTACAGCGGGCGACCGCCGACACCGCGTTCTGGAGCTTCTATTTCGGCCTGGCCGCTGTCGCCAGCGGCGTGGCGCTGTGGCTGGCGCTGGCCCTGCGCCGGCGTCTGCTGTGGGGCATCTGTCTTTTCTCGCTCAATTATCCGCTGGTGGCCGCCCTGCACGGCTTCCCGGAGTGGTTTTTCGGCCACGCGGCGCTGCCGTTCCAGGACTTCATGATCAGCAGCCTCTCCCTGTTCAGCTATGCTACCGCCCTCTGGCTGCACAGCGAGATTTTTGATTTGAAGAAGAATATGCCGCGGCTTCATCAGCTACTGATCGCCGCGGTGGTGCTCAACCTGGTGCTGCAGGTCAGTATTCCGCTCGGGTTTTACGGCTTCGCGATGCAGATTGAAGGGGTAGTATTCATCATTATCACCCCGGTGCTGCTGTTCACCTCCTGGTGGCTGTGGCGCAAAAAAGCTATCGACCGTACCACCCTGCTGCTGGGTCTGCTGCCGCCGTTCTATGTCGTCGCCGCGGTGCTGGTGCAGTTGTCGATCCATGGGATTATCCCGTTCCATATGGCGATCTTTTCCCTCTGGCAGTACGCGCTGATCGTCCACATCATTACGGTGCTGATCATTGCCATCCTGCGGGTGCGTGCTGAAAACCGCCAGCTGGAGCAGAAGCAGCGCCTGGCGCGCGAACTGCAGATTGAGCGTGAAGCCAGCTTCCACCAGCGGCAGTTTATGGGCATGGTGGCGCACGAATTCCGCACCCCGTTGGCGGTGATCCAGGCGGCGCTGGAGAATCTTCGCCTCTCGGCGGCCTCGACCAGCCAGGAGGCGCGCTTCGATCGCATCGGCCGCGCCGCCACCCGCCTGGTGCAGCTCACCGATAACTGCCTTGCCGACGCCCGGCTCGCCTCCCACGATCTGCACGTCGAGCGCCAGCAGACCGCCCTGCTGACGGTAATCAACATGGCCGCCTCGGTAGTGGCTATCTCCCATGATCACTACCTGAACATCCGCCAGCACGGCGCGGTGGAAAGCCCGCAGCTGCAGGCCGATGCCGGCCTGCTGTGCATCGCTATCGCTAATCTGCTGGATAACGCCGTCAAGTATTCGCCCCCCGGTGAAATCGCCATCGATATTCATTCCGATGCCGGGCAAACGGAGCTGCGCATTCGCGACCACGGCCCGGGACTCCCCGCCGGACAGGCGGAACTGATCTTTGAGCGCTACCGCCGCGGCGAGCACACATCGCCGGTGCCAGGCGGCACCGGTCTCGGACTGTATGTTGCGCGTCAGATAGTGCAGGCTCATGATGGCAAACTGTGGCTGGCCGAGCATGGCCCGGACGGCTGCACCTTTATTCTCACCCTCCCCACGGTTGCTTAAGAGGAGAACGACGTATGGCTTTACGGCTGGCGATAATTGAAGATAACGCCGATCTGCTGGATGAACTGCTGGCCTGGCTGGGCTATCGCGGCTTCGAGGTGTGGGGGACGCGCAGCGCCGAAGCCTTCTGGCGGCAACTGCACAGCCATCCGGTGGATATCGTGCTGGTTGATATCGGCCTGCCCGGCGAGGATGGCTTCAGCGTACTGAACTATCTGCATGAGCTGGGGCACTACGGTCTGGTGGTGGTCAGCGCCCGCGGTCAGCAACAGGATAAACTGCAGGCGCTGAGCCTTGGGGCCGATGCCTATCTGATCAAACCGGTAAACTTCGCCCATCTTGCCGAGACCCTCACCGCCCTCGGCGCGCGCCTGCGCCAGGACCGTCCGGCGGCTCCGCCTGCGGAGGCGATCGGCACGCCGCCGGCCGTCTCCCCCGGCAGCTGGCGTCTGCAAGAGGATAAACTGATTTCACCCGACGCCCGGACGCTGGAATTAACCCAGCAGGAATATCGCCTGGTCCAGCTCCTGATGCGCAATCGCAACGAAGTGTGCAGCAAACTGGATCTCCATGCCTGCCTGTTTTCCCATGAAAGCGAGCCTGACCTGCACCGGATCGACGTGGTGGTTAGCCGCCTGCGTCACAAGGCACGCCAGCAGGGGATCCACCTGCCCGTTCGCGCAATCTTTGGTAAGGGACTGGCCTTTATTTCCTGAACGACGGGGCGCGTCGGCGGCCGCGCGGGATATAAAAAACTCGTAAGTGTTAATTTTTCTCATTTTCTGAGAGAAATGAGAGGAATGAGACTGACGATGACCTTAAGAACTTTCTTATAGTACTAGCACATCAGGATGATGGCGTAAGATTTTCACGGGACAGAAAAGCATATAACAAAACGTATTAGCCGTTCGCGGCAAATTCTGACACCATGCAACACAATCAGGGTAAAAACGATGGCCATGCAAACGTGGTTAGTTTTATTGCTATGCATTTTTTTGTTCAGCATCTCTGTATACAGTTTTATTTCCTATCTGAAAGACAGGAGGCGGCAGAAATTGACTTTTAACGATAAGCGTTCGATGCGTCGTAAATAATTCACTTTAAAATAATAAAAAATTATTGTAGGTACTTTTATATCTTCAACACACCGCATACGCCCGGAGGATTTGTCACAGCATGGCGTTATGTTTTGCGTAAGGAAATAACGCCATGAGAAACATTAATGTCACCATCAACACCCGCAACGCCTTTGTCCGTGAATCGCTGGTAGCCATGGTCAATGACCTCACCCGGGGCGATCTGCGGGCGCGTTTTTCCTGGCATAACACCGATCTGTCAGCTGAAGATATCATTATCTGCGAAGTGATCCCCGGGGAAATATACCTGTGTAATACCCTGATTAAGAACAGAAAAAGAGGAAGCTCGCTGATTATCCTCCATAGCTATGACCAGCTGCCGGAAGATGAGTTCATGATTAATTGCCTGAAAGGGGTCATTTTTGTTTCGCTAAAAACGGCCAGTATTCCGCAATTGCTGACGATCATTAAAAGCGAGCTCCAGCATTGTATGACCCCAACGGCTACCGACGCCGCAGGCCGGGAACTCAGCTGCGCCAGCTGTCCGCATCGCGTGTTATCGCGATCGCAGACCGCCGTAGCGCACGGTATTCTCGAAGGGCTGGATATGAGTAAAATCGCCGCGCTGCAGCGTGTGAGTCCCCGCACCGCCGCCTATCATAAGAATAAGATCATGGAAAAATACAGCCTGAATAATAATCATGAATTTTTCCAGTTTATGAATCTTTTACGTGAGCGCTGGTAGGCAAACAGCAGCACAAAAAAAATAAGATATTGACCTGGCTATATTGTCGTAAATCCGAAAATAGTCGCAGGATGCTAAAAAATATCCAGCGCTGGCGGACATAACGTTAAACTCTGACGCTTCCTCGGTATAAAGACGTTACCGCCCGTCTTTATATAATAAAAAACACGCTACACGAGGAAAACTGATACTTCGTCACATTGCCCCTGACGTGCCTGTCAGGGGTCTTTTTTCCGTGTGGAATAGCGCCCTCAGTGAAAGGGCGCGGCAGGATCAGGCTTCCGCTTTCTCCACTTCCCAGTCCGGCTGCGCTTCCTCGTCGGTCAGCAACCCTTCATTTTTCGACAGCATCGCGGTGGCGATGCCATTACCCAGCACGTTGATGGCGGAGCGCCCCATGTCGAGGAAATGGTCGATACCCATCAGCAGCAGGATCCCGGCGACCGGTATATTGAAGCTGGGGATCGTCGCCGCCAGCACCACCAGCGCCGAACGCGGCACCCCGGCGATACCTTTCGAGGCCAGCATCAGGGTCAGCATCATGACCGTAATCTCGCTAAAGCTCAGCGGCACGTTATAGGCCTGGGCGATAAACATCGCGGCGAAGGAGCAGTAGACCATCGAGCCAACGAGGTTGAACGAGTAGCCAATCGGCAGGACGAACGAGACGATATTGCGCGAGCAGCCAAACTTCACCAGTCGCTCAAGGGTCTTCGGATAGGCCGCTTCCGAGCTGCTGGTGGTAAAGGCCACCAGCACCGGATCTTTCAGCATGTTCAGCAGGCGGAAAACCTCTTTTTTCAGCACCATATAGCCGACGGCAATCAGCACCGCGCTGGTCAACAGCACCGCCAGGTAGTAGCCGCCGATGAACGAAGCATAGTTGAGCAGGATCCCCAGCCCCTGGGAGGCAATCACCGACGAGATGGCGGCGAAGATGGCCAGCGGCGCAACGTACATCACATGGCCCGTCACCTTCAGCATAATGTGCGACACCACGTTAAGGGCCGCCACCAGCGGAGCATTAAACTTCTCCCCCAGCGACGCGCCGGCGATGCCGAAGAACATCGAGAACACCACGATCTGCAGGATCTCGTTGTTGGCCATCGCCTCGGTGATGCTGGTGGGGATGGTGTGCGACAGGAATCCTTTCAGGCTCATGCCGCTGACCGCCAGGCCGGTATCCACCGCCTCTTTCGGCACCGCCAGGTTTAACCCGGCGCCCGGGTGCTGGAAGGTGACGATCACCAGCCCGACGAGAATGGATAATACCGAGGAGGTGATGAACCAGACCATCGCCTTGCCGCCTACCAGGCCGATGGTCGCCGTCTCGCCGAGGCGCATAATGCCGACCGTCAGGGTGCTGAACACCAACGGCGCGATGACCATTTTGATCAACCGCAGAAACAGATCGGTGAGCAGCGTAATATTGTCCGCCCAGGCGGAGACGGTGGTTGGCGTCGCGTAGGCATGGATAGCCGCGCCGGAGAGGATCCCCATCAGCATAAAAATGACGATGAAGAGCGTGAGTTTGTTTGCGTTTGCCACAGCAATGACCCCTGATTATTTAACACGTTGATTTTTAAGTGCATATTTTATTATTATGAGAATGCACTGATTTATTCACCGCATAAATCTAATTAAAGCCCCCGCGGATACAACTATTTTTTGCTTTTTTAAACTAAAAGTTGATATCACCCCGGATATCGGCCGCGGGAGCGCCCGGCGTCGCGGCGGTTATCCAGACATTTCTCAACCTTCTTTTCATAATTCCTCCATTTTTACGGCCCCTTCCCTCACTAAACTAGTATCATTCAGCGAAACGCTTCAGGATGAGACCGTAAACTAATGAAAGGCAGTAACATACGTCGTTGGGGCGCCGCGCTGGCGGTAGTGATTATCGCCGGGGCCGCCTACTGGTTCTGGCACGATCGCGGGACGAGCGGCAGCGGGGCTCCCGCCGCCGGACAGGGCCCGCAGGGGCCGGGCGGCGCACGCTATGGCCGCTTTGGCGCCGCGCTGGCGCCGGTGCAGGCGGCCACCGCCACCGAAGAAGCGGTCCCGCGCTATCTCACCGGGCTGGGTACGGTGACGGCGGCCAACACCGTCACCGTCCGCAGCCGGGTCGACGGCCAACTGCTGAGCCTTCACTTCCAGGAGGGTCAGCAGGTCAAAGCCGGCGACCTGCTGGCGCAGATCGACCCCAGCCAGTTTAAAGTCGCTCTCGCCCAGGCGCAGGGTCAGCTGGCGAAAGATCAGGCCACCCTTGCCAACGCCCGCCGCGATCTCGCTCGTTACCAGCAGCTGGTGAAGACCAACCTCGTCTCCCGCCAGGAGCTCGACACTCAGCAGTCGCTGGTGGTGGAATCCGCCGGCACGGTGAAAGCTGATGAAGCGGCCGTCGCCAGCGCCCAGCTGCAGCTCGACTGGACCCGCATTACCGCGCCAATTGACGGCCGCGTCGGCTTAAAGCAGGTCGATATCGGCAACCAGATCTCCAGCGGGGATACCACCGGGATCGTGGTCCTTACCCAGACGCACCCGATCGACGTGGTCTTTACCCTGCCGGAAAGCAGCATCGCCACGGTGGTGCAGGCGCAGAAAGCGGGCAAAGCGCTCAGCGTCGAGGCCTGGGATCGCACCAATAAGCAGAAAATCAGCGTCGGCGAGCTGCTGAGCCTCGATAACCAGATCGATGCGACCACCGGGACCATCAAGCTGAAGGCACGCTTTAGCAATCTGGACGACGCGCTGTTCCCCAATCAGTTCGTTAACGCCCGCCTGCTGGTGGACACCCAGCAGAACGCGGTGGTGATCCCTGCCGCCGCGCTGCAGATGGGCAACGAAGGGCATTTCGTATGGGTGCTGAACGATGAGAATAAGGTCAGCAAACACAGCGTGACGCCCGGCATCCAGGACAGCCAGAAAGTAGTCATCAGCGCCGGACTTTCCGCCGGAGATCGCGTGGTCACCGACGGGATTGACCGCCTGACCGAGGGGGCGAAGGTGGAAGTTGTCACCGCCAGCAGCGGCGAGCAGGCGCAGCCCGCCCCGCGCCAGAGCGGTAAACACGGAGCGCGTTCCTGATGCAGGTGTTACCTCCAGGCCGCACCGGCGGCCCGTCCCGGCTGTTTATTATGCGTCCGGTGGCCACCACTCTGCTGATGGTGGCTATCCTGCTGGCCGGGATCATCGGCTACCGCTTTCTGCCGGTCTCCGCCCTGCCGGAGGTCGATTACCCGACCATTCAGGTAGTCACCCTCTATCCGGGCGCCAGCCCGGACGTGGTGACCTCCGCCATCACCGCCCCGCTGGAGCGCCAGTTCGGCCAGATGTCCGGCCTTAAGCACATGTCGTCGCAAAGCTCCGGCGGCGCCTCGGTAGTCACGCTGCAGTTCCAGCTGACCCTGCCGCTGGACGTCGCCGAGCAGGAAGTGCAGGCGGCCATTAACGCCGCCACCAACCTGCTGCCGAGCGATCTGCCCAACCCGCCGGTCTACAGCAAGGTGAACCCGGCGGATCCGCCGATCATGACTCTCGCCGTCACCTCCTCCGCCATCCCGATGACCCAGGTTGAGGACATGGTGGAGACCCGGGTGGCGCAGAAGATCTCCCAGGTTTCCGGCGTCGGTCTGGTGACCCTCGCCGGCGGCCAGCGCCCGGCGGTGCGGGTGAAGCTTAACGCCCAGGCCATCGCCGCCCTCGGCCTGACCAGCGAAACCGTGCGCACCGCTATCACCAGCGCCAACGTTAACTCCGCGAAAGGCAGCCTCGACGGTCCGGCCCGCGCGGTGACGCTTTCCGCTAACGATCAGATGCAGTCCGCTGAGGATTATCGCCGGCTGATTATCGCTTATCAGAACGGGGCGCCGATCCGGCTCGGCGATGTCGCCAGCGTCGAACAAGGGGCCGAAAACAGCTGGCTCGGGGCATGGGCCAACCAGCAGCGGGCCATCGTGATGAACGTCCAGCGCCAGCCGGGGGCCAACATCATCGACACCGCCGACAGCATTCGCCAGATGCTGCCGCAGCTCACCGAGAGCCTGCCGAAATCGGTGAAGGTGCAGGTCCTCTCCGACCGGACCACTAACATCCGCGCCTCGGTGCGCGACACCCAGTTTGAGCTGATGCTGGCCATCGCCCTGGTGGTGATGATCATCTACCTGTTTCTGCGCAACGTGCCGGCGACCATTATTCCCGGCGTCGCGGTGCCGCTGTCGCTGGTGGGCACTTTCGCGGTGATGGTATTCCTCGACTTCTCGATCAATAACCTGACGCTGATGGCCCTTACCATCGCCACCGGCTTCGTGGTGGATGACGCCATCGTGGTGATCGAGAACATCTCGCGCTATATCGAAAAAGGCGAGAAGCCGCTGGCCGCCGCGCTGAAGGGCGCGGGGGAGATCGGCTTCACCATCATCTCCCTCACCTTCTCGCTGATCGCGGTGCTGATCCCGCTGCTGTTTATGGGCGATATCGTCGGCCGCCTGTTCCGCGAATTCGCCGTCACCCTTGCCGTCGCTATTCTTATCTCGGCGGTGGTCTCCCTGACCCTGACGCCGATGATGTGCGCCCGCATGTTAAGCCACGAATCGCTGCGTAAGCAGAACCGATTCTCGCGGGCCAGCGAGCGTTTCTTCGAACGGGTGATCGCCGTCTATGGCCGCTGGCTGAGCCGGGTGCTGAACCATCCGTGGCTGACGCTCGGCGTCGCCCTGAGCACCCTGGCGCTGTCGATTATCCTGTGGGTCTTTATCCCGAAAGGCTTTTTCCCGATCCAGGATAACGGCATTATCCAGGGCACCCTCCAGGCGCCGCAGTCGGTCTCCTTCGCCAGCATGGCCGAGCGCCAGCGTCAGGTGGCCAGCATTATCCTTAAGGATCCGGCAGTTGAGAGTCTGACCTCCTTCGTCGGCGTCGACGGCACCAACCCGGCGCTGAACAGCGCCCGCCTGCAGATCAACCTCAAGCCGCTGGACGAACGCGACGACCGCGTCCAGATGGTGATTAGCCGTCTGCAGCAGGCGGTGGACGGCGTCCCCGGCGTGGCGCTCTACCTGCAGCCGACCCAGGACCTGACCATCGACACCACGGTGAGCCGCACCCAGTATCAATTCACCCTGCAGGCAAACTCCCTCGAGGCGCTGAGCACCTGGGTGCCGCCGCTGCTCAGCCGCCTGCAGGCCCAGCCGCAGCTGGCCGACGTCAGCAGCGACTGGCAGGACAAAGGCCTGGCCGCCTATATCAAGGTGGATCGCGACAGCGCCAGCCGCCTCGGCATCTCAATGGCCGATGTCGATAACGCGCTGTACAACGCCTTCGGCCAGCGGCTGATCTCCACTATTTACACTCAGGCGAATCAGTATCGCGTGGTGCTCGAGCAGGATACCGAGGCGACGCCGGGCCTGGCGGCGCTGGAGAATATCCGCCTCACCAGCAGCGACGGCGGCATCGTGCCGTTGACCGCCATCGCCACGGTGGAGCAGCGCTTTACCCCGCTGTCGGTGAACCACCTCGATCAGTTCCCGGTGACCACCATCTCGTTTAACGTCCCGGACAACTACTCGCTGGGCGAAGCGGTGGAGGCGATCCTCGCCGCCGAACAGTCGCTGGATTTCCCGACCGATATTCGCACCCAGTTCCAGGGCAGCTCGCTGGCCTTCCAGTCGGCGCTCGGCAGCACCGTCTGGCTGGTGGTCGCCGCGGTGGTGGCGATGTATATCGTGCTGGGGGTGCTGTACGAGAGCTTTATCCATCCGATCACGATTCTCTCCACCCTGCCCACCGCCGGGGTCGGGGCGCTGCTGGCGCTGTGGCTGGCGGGCAGCGAGCTGGACGTGATCGCCATCATCGGCATCATTCTGCTGATCGGCATCGTGAAGAAGAACGCCATCATGATGATCGACTTCTCGCTGGCCGCTGAGCGCGAGCAGGGCATGCCGCCGCGGGAAGCGATCTACCAGGCCTGTCTGCTGCGTTTTCGGCCGATCCTGATGACTACCCTCGCCGCCCTGCTCGGCGCCCTGCCGCTGATGCTGAGCACCGGCGTCGGCGCCGAGCTGCGGCGTCCGCTGGGGATCGGCATGGTCGGCGGTCTGATGCTCAGCCAGGTGCTGACCCTGTTCACCACCCCGGTGATCTATCTGCTGTTCGACCGCCTGTCGCTGCACCTGAAGCGCCGCTTCCCGCGTCAGGAAGAGGAGGCGTAAGTGAAGTTTTTCGCCCTCTTCATTTACCGCCCGGTGGCGACGATCCTCATCTCGCTGGCCATCACCCTGTGCGGCATTCTCGGCTTCCGGCTGCTGCCGGTAGCCCCGCTGCCGCAGGTGGACTTCCCGGTGATCATGGTTAGCGCCTCGCTGCCGGGAGCCTCGCCGGAGACCATGGCCTCGTCGGTGGCCACCCCGCTGGAGCGCTCCCTGGGGCGGATTGCCGGGGTCAATGAGATGACCTCCTCCAGCTCGCTCGGCAGCACCCGCATCATTCTCGAGTTTAACTTCGACCGCGATATCAACGGCGCGGCGCGCGACGTTCAGGCGGCGATCAACGCCGCGCAAAGCCTGCTGCCGAGCGGAATGCCCAGCCGGCCGACCTATCGCAAAGCCAATCCGTCGGATGCGCCGATCATGATCCTGACGCTGACCTCGGACACCTACTCCCAGGGTGAGCTGTATGATTTCGCCTCCACCCAGCTGGCGCAGACCATCGCGCAGATCGACGGCGTGGGCGATGTCGACGTCGGCGGCAGCTCCCTGCCGGCGGTGCGCGTCGACCTCAACCCGCAGGCGCTGTTCAACCAGGGCGTGTCGCTGGACGCGGTGCGCACCGCCATCAGCGACGCCAACGTGCGCAAACCGCAGGGGGCGCTGGAGGACAGCGCGCACCGCTGGCAGGTGCAGACCAACGATGAGCTGAAGACCGCCGCCGACTATCAGCCGCTGATCGTCCACTATCAAAATGGCGCCGCGGTGCGGCTGGGAGATGTCGCCACCGTCTCGGATTCGGTGCAGGACGTACGCAACGCCGGGATGACCAACGCTAAACCGGCGATCCTGCTGATGATCCGCAAACTGCCGGAAGCCAATATCATTCAGACGGTGGACAGCATCCGCGCCCGCCTGCCGGAGCTGCAGCAGACCATTCCAGCGGCTATCGACCTGCAGATCGCCCAGGACCGCTCGCCGACCATCCGCGCCTCGCTGGAGGAGGTGGAGCAGACGCTGGTGATTTCGGTGGCGCTGGTGATCCTCGTGGTGTTCCTGTTCCTGCGCTCGGGGCGCGCCACGCTGATCCCGGCCGTCGCCGTCCCGGTTTCCTTAATCGGCACCTTCGCCGCGATGTATTTGTGCGGCTTCAGCCTCAATAACCTGTCGCTGATGGCCCTGACCATCGCCACCGGCTTCGTGGTGGATGACGCTATCGTGGTGCTGGAGAATATCTCCCGCCATCTGGAAGCGGGGATGAAACCGCTGCAGGCGGCGCTGCAGGGGAGCCGCGAGGTCGGCTTTACCGTGCTGTCGATGAGCCTGTCGCTGGTGGCGGTGTTCCTGCCGCTGCTGCTGATGGGCGGCCTGCCCGGCCGCCTGCTGCGCGAGTTCGCCGTCACCCTGTCGGTGGCGATCGGCATCTCGCTGGCGGTCTCCCTCACCCTGACGCCGATGATGTGCGGCTGGCTGCTGAAAAGCGGCAAGCCCCACCAGCCGACGCGCAACCGCGGCTTTGGCCGCCTGCTGGTGGCCGTGCAGGGCGGCTATGGTAAATCGTTAAAATGGGTGCTGAAGCACAGCCGGCTGACCGGCCTGGTGGTGCTGGGCACCATCGCCCTCAGCGTTTGGCTCTACATTTCGATCCCGAAAACCTTCTTCCCGGAGCAGGACACCGGGGTGCTGATGGGCGGCATTCAGGCCGACCAGAGCATCTCCTTCCAGGCGATGCGCGGCAAGCTGCAGGACTTTATGAAGATCATTCGCGAAGATCCGGCGGTGGATAACGTCACCGGCTTTACCGGCGGCTCGCGGGTCAACAGCGGGATGATGTTTATCACCCTCAAGCCGCGCGACCAGCGCCACGAGACGGCGCAGCAGGTGATCGACCGGCTGCGCAAAAAGCTGGCCAACGAGCCCGGGGCCAACCTGTTCCTGATGGCGGTGCAGGATATCCGCGTCGGCGGCCGGCAGTCGAACGCCAGCTATCAGTACACCCTGCTGTCCGACGACCTGTCGGCGCTGCGCGAGTGGGAGCCGAAGATCCGCAAAGCGCTGGCGGCGCTGCCGGAGCTGGCGGACGTCAACTCCGATCAGCAGGACAATGGCGCCGAAATGGACCTGGTCTATGACCGGGATACCATGTCGCGCCTCGGCATCAGCGTCCAGGACGCCAACAACCTGCTGAACAACGCCTTTGGCCAGCGGCAGATCTCTACCATCTACCAGCCGCTCAACCAGTATAAGGTGGTGATGGAGGTGGATCCGGCCTACACCCAGGACGTCAGCGCCCTGGATAAGATGTTCGTCATTAACAGCGACGGCAAGCCGATCCCGCTGGCCTACTTCGCCAAATGGCAGCCGGCCAATGCCCCGCTGTCGGTGAACCACCAGGGGCTGTCGGCGGCATCCACTATCTCCTTTAACCTGCCCACCGGCCGCTCGCTGTCGGAAGCCAGCGAGGCCATTGACCGCGCGATGACCCAGCTCGGGGTGCCGTCGAGCGTGCGCGGCTCCTTTGCCGGTACCGCTCAGGTGTTCCAGCAGACCATGAACGCGCAGGTGATCCTGATCCTCGCGGCTATCGCCACGGTCTATATCGTGCTGGGGGTGCTATATGAGAGCTATGTGCATCCGTTGACCATCCTCTCGACGCTGCCCTCCGCCGGGGTGGGCGCTCTGCTGGCGCTGGAGATCTTCGATGCCCCGTTCAGCCTAATCGCCCTGATTGGGATTATGTTATTAATTGGCATCGTTAAGAAAAACGCCATCATGATGGTTGATTTTGCCCTGGAGGCGCAGCGCAACGGCAACCTGACGCCGGAAGAGGCGATTTTCCAGGCCTGCCTGCTGCGTTTCCGGCCGATTATGATGACCACCCTCGCCGCGCTGTTCGGCGCCCTCCCGCTGGTGCTCTCCGGGGGCGATGGCTCTGAGCTGCGCCAGCCGCTGGGGATCACCATCGTCGGCGGTCTGGTGATGAGCCAGCTGTTAACGCTCTACACCACGCCGGTGGTCTATCTTTTCTTTGACCGTCTGCGGCTGCGTTTTTCGCGTCACTCCTCTCAACCGGTAAGCGAATAACATGACAGACCTCCCGGCCAGCGTGCGCTGGCAGCTATGGATAGTGGCGTTCGGCTTCTTTATGCAGTCGCTGGACACCACCATCGTTAACACCGCCCTCCCCTCGATGGCCAAAAACCTCGGGGAGAGTCCGCTGCATATGCATATGATTATCGTCTCCTATGTGTTAACGGTGGCGGTGATGCTGCCGGCCAGCGGCTGGCTGGCCGACCGGGTCGGGGTGCGCAATATCTTCTTCACCGCCATCGTGCTGTTTACCGCCGGATCGCTGTTTTGCGCCCAGGCCAGCACCCTCGACCAGCTGGTGATGGCGCGGGTGCTGCAGGGAGTCGGCGGCGCGATGATGGTGCCGGTCGGCCGTCTGACGGTGATGAAGATCGTCCCGCGCGATCAGTATATGGCGGCGATGACCTTCGTCACCCTGCCGGGCCAGGTCGGCCCGCTGCTCGGCCCGGCGCTGGGCGGGGTGCTGGTAGAGTACGCCTCCTGGCATTGGATCTTCCTCATCAATATCCCGGTGGGGATCGTCGGCGCGATCGCCACCCTCTGTCTGATGCCCAACTACACCATGCAGACCCGGCGCTTCGATCTCTCCGGCTTTCTGCTGCTGGCCGCCGGGATGGCGACCCTGACCCTGGCGCTCGACGGCCAGAAAGGGCTCGGCATTTCCCCTGCCTGGCTGGCGGGGCTGGTGGCCGTCGGCCTCTGCGCCCTGCTGCTCTACCTGTGGCACGCCCGCGGTAACGCCCGGGCGCTGTTTAGCCTTAACCTGTTTCGCAACCGCACCTTCTCTCTCGGCCTCGGCGGCAGCTTCGCGGGACGCATCGGCAGCGGCATGCTGCCGTTTATGACCCCGGTGTTTCTGCAGATCGGCCTCGGCTTCTCCCCCTTTCACGCCGGGCTGATGATGATCCCGATGGTGCTCGGCAGCATGGGCATGAAGCGGATCGTGGTCCAGGTGGTCAACCGCTTTGGCTACCGTCGGGTGCTGGTCGCCAGCACCCTGGGCCTGGCGGCGGTCAGCCTGCTGTTTATGTTTAGCGCCCTGGCCGGGTGGTATTACGTGCTGCCGCTGGTCCTGTTTCTGCAGGGGATGATCAACGCCAGCCGCTTCTCCTCGATGAATACCCTGACGCTGAAAGATCTCCCGGACGATCTGGCCAGCAGCGGCAACAGCCTGCTGTCGATGGTGATGCAGCTGTCGATGAGTATCGGCGTGACCATCGCCGGGCTGCTGCTGGGGCTGTATGGCCAGCAGCATATGAGTCTCGACGCCGCCAGCACCCATCAGGTCTTTCTCTACACCTATCTGAGCATGGCGGCGATCATCGCCCTCCCGGCGCTCATCTTTTCCCGGGTACCGGATGACGTCGGCAGCAATACCGTCCTCCGTCGACGCAACAGGAGTGGATCGTGAAATTTTGGCGCCCGGGTATTACCGGCAAGCTGTTCCTCGCTATATTCGCCACCTGCATCGTGCTGCTGATCAGCATGCACTGGGCGGTGCGCATTAGTTTTGAACGCGGGTTTATCGACTATATCAAGCGCGGCAATGAGCAACGCTTAACCATGCTCAGCGACGCGCTGAGCGAGCAGTATGCCCAGCATGGCAGCTGGGCGTTTCTGCGCAATAATGACCGCTTTATCTTCCAGCTGCTGCGCACCTTCGAACGGGATAACGACGACCGCTCGCCGCCGGGGTACGCCATGAAGCCGGACGCCGCCCCGGACGGGCCGCCGCCGGATGGCCCCCCTGACGGCCCGCGCCCGAGGCCGGAAATGCCGCCCCACGGCTGGCGCACCATGTTCTGGGTGGTAGATCAGTCGGGGCGCGTGCTGGTGGGGCCGCGTGAGCGCGTCCCGGAGGACGGCACCCAGCGCAGCATCGTGGTCAACGGCGCGGAGGTGGGCAAAGTGATCGCCTCGCCGGTAGAGCGGCTGACGCGCAATACCGACATTAACTTCGACCGGCAGCAAAAGCGCACCAGCTGGCTGATCGTCGCCCTTGCCACCCTGCTTGCCGCGCTGGCCACTTTCCCGTTGGCCCGCGGTCTGCTGGCGCCGGTGAAGCGGCTGGTGGAAGGCACCCATAAGCTGGCGGCAGGCGACTTTTCCACCCGCGTGACGGTGACCGGCGGCGATGAGCTCGGCCGCCTGGCGCAGGATTTTAACCAGCTCGCCAGCACCCTGGAGCGCAACCAGCAGATGCGTCGCGATCTGATGGCCGATATCTCCCATGAGCTGCGTACCCCGCTGGCGGTGCTGCGCGGCGAGCTGGAGGCGATTCAGGACGGGGTCCGGCGCTTTACCCCCGAGTCGATTCCTTCTCTGCAGGCCGAGGTGGCTACCCTCACCAAGCTGGTGGACGACCTCCATCAGCTGTCGATGTCCGACGAGGGGGCGCTGGCCTACCAGAAAACCTCACTGGATATCATCACCCTGCTGGAAGTGGCGGCGGGCGCTTTTCGCGAGCGCTTCGCCAGCCGGCAGCTAAGCATTCAGGTGTCGCTCCCGGAGCAGGCGATGATCTTCGGCGACCGCGACCGCCTGATGCAGCTCTTCAACAATCTGCTGGAGAACAGCCTGCGCTATACCGACAGCGGCGGCAGCCTGCACATCACCGCCCGCCGCAGCGGCCGGATGCTGGTGATTGACTTCGCTGACAGCGCCCCCGGCGTCAGCGATGAGCAGCTGGCCCGCCTGTGCGAACGCTTTTACCGGGCGGAAGGATCGCGCAACCGCGCCAGCGGCGGCTCCGGCCTCGGGCTGGCGATTTGCCTCAATATCGTAGCGGCCCACGGCGGTACCCTGCGTGCCGACCATTCGCCTTTTGGCGGGGTTAGCATTAAAGTTGAGTTACCTCTGGAACATGATTTACCGAGAGACGTATGACTGAATTGCCTGTAGATGAAAACACCCCACGCATCCTTATCGTGGAAGATGAACCGAAGCTCGGCCAGCTGCTGATTGATTATCTGCAGGCCGCCGGCTATGCGCCTGCGTTGATTAACCACGGCGACAAGGTCCTGCCCTACGTCCGCCAGACGCCGCCGCACCTGATCCTGCTGGATCTGATGCTGCCCGGTACCGACGGTCTGACGCTGTGCCGGGAAATTCGCCGCTTCTCCGATGTTCCGGTGGTGATGGTGACGGCGAAAATCGAAGAGATCGACCGTTTGCTGGGGCTGGAAATAGGCGCCGACGACTATATCTGCAAGCCCTACAGCCCGCGGGAAGTGGTCGCCCGGGTAAAAACCATCCTCCGCCGCTGCAAACCGCAGCGCGATCTGCAGGCGCTGGACGCCCAGAGCCCGCTGATTGTCGACGAAGGTCGTTTTCAGGCCTCCTGGCGCGACAAGCTGCTGGACCTCACTCCCGCCGAGTTCCGGCTGCTGAAAACCCTCTCCCAGGAGCCGGGCAAAGTGTTCTCCCGCGAACAGCTACTCAACCATCTGTATGACGATTATCGGGTAGTCACCGATCGCACCATCGACAGCCACATCAAGAACCTGCGGCGTAAGCTGGAGGCGCTGGACGCCGAGCAGTCGTTTATCCGCGCGGTGTATGGCGTTGGCTACCGCTGGGAAGCGGACGCCTGCCGGCTGGCGTAGTTAGCCTTTTCCCGGCTCGCGCTGCGCTTCGCCGGGCTACACGTTCACCGCCATCTGCAATCCGTAGCCCGGGTAAGGCGTTTACGCCGCAACCCGGGAAACTCCATAGAGCCTATCCCACCAGGCGTTATTAACGCTGTCAGTGTGAGTACTGCCCAGGTTCAAAATGGCAAACAAATTAGCCATACTGAAAGATACCTATCTGATATTTACTCCCCTTCGCCGCGGCGCTACAATGCCCGCCCTTAATGTGGGGACACTCCCCAACTCGCCGCACCAGGTGCGGCGAATCTGACCTGTCATCAGAACGAGAACACCATGTTTAAACCAGAACTCCTCTCCCCGGCGGGAACGCTGAAGAATATGCGTTACGCTTTCGCCTATGGCGCCGATGCCGTTTATGCCGGCCAGCCGCGCTACTCGCTGCGCGTGCGTAACAACGAATTCAATCACGAAAATCTGCAGCTCGGCATCAATGAAGCCCACGCGCTGGGTAAAAAATTCTATGTGGTAGTCAACATCGCCCCGCATAACGCCAAGCTGAAAACGTTTATTCGCGATCTGAAGCCGGTGGTGGAGATGGGTCCGGACGCGCTGATCATGTCCGATCCGGGTTTAATCATGCTGGTGCGGGAACACTTCCCGGAGATGCCGATCCATCTTTCAGTGCAGGCCAACGCCGTCAACTGGGCGACGGTCAAATTCTGGCAGCAGATGGGGCTCACCCGCGTGATCCTGTCGCGTGAACTGTCGCTGGATGAAATCGAAGAGATTCGCCGCCAGGTGCCGGAGATGGAGATCGAGATTTTCGTCCACGGCGCGCTGTGCATGGCCTACTCCGGCCGCTGCCTGCTCTCCGGGTATATCAACAAGCGCGACCCGAACCAGGGGACCTGCACCAACGCCTGCCGCTGGGAATACAACGTGGCGGAAGGCAAAGAGGACGACGTCGGCAACATCGTCCACAAATATGAGCCGATCCCGGTGCAGACCGTGGAGCCCACCCTCGGCATCGGCGCGCCGACCGATAAAGTCTTTATGATTGAGGAAGCCAAACGTCCGGGCGAGTACATGACCGCCTTTGAGGACGAACACGGCACCTACATCATGAACTCGAAAGATCTGCGGGCTATCGCCCACGTTGAGCGTCTGACCCAGATGGGCGTTCACTCGCTGAAGATCGAAGGCCGCACCAAATCCTTCTACTACTGCGCGCGCACCGCTCAGGTTTACCGCAAGGCGATCGACGATGCCGCCGCCGGCAAACCGTTCGATACCAGCCTGCTGGAGACCCTGGAGGGGCTGGCCCACCGCGGGTACACCGAAGGCTTCCTGCGCCGCCATACCCATGACGATTATCAGAACTACGAGTACGGCTACTCCGTCTCCGAGCGCCAGCAGTTTGTCGGCGAATTCACCGGAGAGCGTAACGGCCCGCTGGCGGCCGTGGCGGTCAAAAATAAGTTCAGCGTCGGCGACAGCCTTGAGCTGATGACCCCGCAGGGTAACGTCAATTTCACCCTTGAGCATATGGAGAATGGCAAAGGCGAAACCATGCCGGTGGCCCCGGGCGATGGCTATACCGTCTGGTTGCCTGTGCCGGACGACCTGCCCCTGCAGTATGCCCTGCTGATGCGCAACTTTACTGGTCAAACAACCAGAAATCCGCACGGTAACTAGTTAATTTGCGTTATTTTTTCACGATGTAAGGATATTAGAATCGGATCACATACCGTTTCGATCGAAACAGGTATCATCCATTTCGCTGAAAAACATAACCCATAAATGCTAGTTGTACCAGGAACCACCTCCTTAGCCTGCGTAATCTCCCTTACGCGGGCTTATTTTTTTGCCTCTCCTCCGGTCTTCGCTTTCGTCATGCGGTACACTTTATGCAACATTGAGCAATAAAGGTTCCCTTGATGATGTCTACGTTTCCTGCCAGCTTACTGATCCTTAACGGCAAAGGTGCCAATGAACCGCAGCTACGCGAAGCGGTTAACCTGTTACGCGATGAAGGGATTGATATTCACGTCCGCGTGACCTGGGAAAAGGGCGATGCCGCTCGGTTTATCGATGAAGCCCTGCAGCTGAACGTTGAAACGGTGATCGCCGGCGGTGGCGATGGCACCATTAATGAAGTGGCGACCGCGCTGGTGGAGCGCGGCGGCAAGATGGCGCTAGGGATTTTACCGCTGGGCACGGCTAACGACTTTGCCACCAGCGTCGGTATTCCGCAGGACCTGGCCAGCGCCCTCAAGCTGGCGATCGTCGGCCGCGATGTGCCGATAGATATCGCCCGGGTGAATGATAAAACCGGCTTTATTAATATGGCGACCGGCGGGTTCGGCACCCGGATCACCACCGAAACGCCGGAAAAACTCAAGGCCGCGCTCGGCGGTGTCTCTTATTTAATCCACGGTCTGATGCGCATGGATACCCTGAAGCCGGACCGCTGCGAGATCCGCGGGGAGAACTTTCACTGGCAGGGCGATGCGCTGGTCATCGGCATCGGCAACGGTCGCCAGGCCGGCGGCGGCCAGCAGCTGTGCCCGGAGGCGTTGATTAACGATGGTCTGCTGCATCTGCGCATTTTCACCGGCGAAGAGCTGATCCCTGCCCTGTTCAGCACCCTGGCGAATCCGGAAAACTCGCCTAATATTGTTGACGGTGTCTCCTCGTGGTTTGAAATAACCGCGCCCCATGAGATGACCTTTAACCTCGACGGCGAGCCGCTCAGCGGAAAAACCTTCCGTATGGAGCTGTTACCGGCGGCCCTGCGCTGCCGGCTGCCGCCCGACTGCCCGCTGCTACGCTGAGGCGGACAGGGGCACACTGCCCGCTGCTACGCTGAGGCGGACAGGGGCACACTGCCCGGCGGCGCTGCGCTGGCCGGGCCTACGGTTCGCAGATCTCATGCCGCGCGGATAAGCGCCGCGCCATCCGGGGAAGTCAACCCAGGCCGGGTCAGGCGGCAGCCGCCACCCGGCAAAAAAACCGGTTTGGCGCCCCCCTGAACCTTTCCCGCGGATTAAGGCTATCAATGGGGCGTGAGCGCAGAGAAGAGATTAACCGACCAGCTACATCCCGGGAATGTCTGCGCCCACAAATGGCTGACTTATACCACCGCCGCTGGCTCCGCGCTAAGCGCTTCCAGCAGTTCAGGTAAGGTTTGATAGCGGCCAGCGGCGGCCTGAAAACGCGCGTGCTGGCTATCTTCTGCAATCACTATCGTGGCAATCCCCGCCGACTGGGCCGCGCAAAAGCCGGTAAAGCTATCCTCAATCACCAGACACTGGCTGGCGTTGAGATTGAGCTTCCGCAGCGTCGTGAGGTACACCGCCGGGTGCGGTTTGCCGCGTGGTTCATCATCCGCGCTGGAGATCGCGTCAAAAAAGTGCCAGAGCGAAAGCTTGTTCAGCACAGCGGCAATAACCTGACGAGATGATGACGTGGCGAGCGCAATCTTATAACCCGCTTCACGAAAATAGCGTAACGCCTCCTGCACCCCGCGCATCGGTTCGCCTTTCGCGGCAATCAGACGGGTGATGCGCTGCAGGATGGCGTCTTCAAGCCGCTGCGGAGCGAGATCAAGCTGAAAATAGCGGCACCAGGTGCCGGCAATGTCGTCGAGGCGCTTGCCCTTGGTCAGGGTTTCACATTCAGCAACGCTCGCCGTTGCCCCCCACTGCGCGAGGGCGTCAATCTGCGCCTGACGCCACAGCGCCTCGGAATCAATAATCACGCCATCCATGTCAAAAATAACCGCCTGCATGCTCATTCGTTCACCTCATTAAGGCTGGCATGAAGCGCATGCCAGCCGCAGTACCTACGAGAATTCAACCTGCTCGCGGGCGGTTGCTTCCTTGTGGGAGAACCCCGGCTGCTCCACGCGGATAAAGGCGCAGAGGAAAAAGGCCACCACGTACAATCCGGTATAGGCGATCACCACCCCGATGGTGCTGAAGAACGGCAGCAGCACCACGGCAATCGCCGGCGCGAGAAAGTTCGACATCCCCGCCGACAGGTTATAGACCGAAATGGCCGCGCCTTTATGCTTCGGCTCCAGCGCCGGGAACACGGCCGCCAGCGGCACGAAGGCGGCGACAAAGATCCCGAGGGCGATGGCGGGGATCAGCGCCATCGCAAAGCTATGGCCAAAGTGCTGAGGAATGTAGTAAAACGCCAGGCTGGAGAGCGCCATCCCGATGCAGCCGAACCAGCGCACCACCTTCATCCAGCCCAGTTTTTCCCCGAGGATCCCCCACAGCACGTTAGAGAAAATGGTGGTGAAGAAGAAGACTGCCCATACCTGGAGCCATTCTGAAGTGCTGAAGCCCAGCTCATCGACAAACATCATCGGCATAATCACCGCAAAACCGAACAGCGAGAGGGTATTGATAATCCTCACCATGCTCGACAGCAGAATATTGCGGTTGGTATAGAGCAGCGTCGCGGCGCGTCCCAGCTCGGAAAACTTCTCACGGGTGGTGAGATTCTGCATATGCTGCGGCGTTTGAATATGGCGCAGGGAAACCAGGGCAATCACGCCCCCGGTAAGGCAGAAGGCCAGCGCCAGCCACAGGGTGCCCATTTCGCCAATGTGCGGAATGGTAAAGCTCGGAATATAGCTGCCGAAGACCCCGATGCCGATGGAATACACCGCCCAGAACCAGCCGATGGCCGAGCTGGCGTTGTCGCTTTTGACGTTATGGACAATCGCCACGATAAACGAGTAGAGGAACAGCGGATAGGCGAAGCCGCGGATGCCGTAGAAAAGCAGGATCAGCGCATAGTTGGCGTGACCGAGGCCGAAAACGAGGAACAGCACGTGGAATACGCACCACAGCACGAAGCCAATCATCATCGTTTTCAGCGGGGTGATAATTTCCGCCACCACCCCGGAAATCCACGCCGACAGCGCAGCGGCCAGGCCGTAGAGGGTAAAGGCAAAGGAGGCCTCCGCCGGAGAGAAGCCGAGCGCTTTGATATAGTGCGACAGAAAGGCTAATTCAAAACCGTCGCCGGTCATAAATACGGCAATGGCGATGTATCCCCAGAGCAGGTTCAGGGGTAAACCGAGCCACTGTTTATTATTGATAGACATAATGACCTCGTTTTCAGGGTACAGGGTGGCCGCTCCGCGACGTGCAACGAAGCGGCGGTTATGATGAAAATCAGTGCTGTCGATAGTGCAGATCGTTTAAATACAGGGCCTTAAACTGCGCGTAGCGTTGCATCAGGGTGTGGTGGCGAATGGGATCCGCACGCCAGGTCTGCCAGACTTCCGGTTTTTCACACACCGCGGCAACCGGTTTGCCCGCAGCCAGGCAGGCCAGCCGCGCCGCGCCCAGCGCGCCGCCGGTCTCTCCGCCTTTGTGGGTCACCACCGGCATAGCGAGAATATCGGCCAGCAGCTGGGCCCAGAACGGACTGCGGGCGCCCCCGCCCACCAGCGAGCACTGCGCGATCGGCGTCCCGCTCTCTTTCAATGCCTGCAGGCCGTCGTTGATCCCAAAGCTCACCCCCTCCAGCACCGCGTAGCCGAGCTGCGCGCGCAGGCTGGCATGGGTCATGCCCCAGAAGATGCCGCGGGCGTCAGGATCGTTATGCGGGGTTCGTTCCCCGGAGAGATAGGGCAGAAAGAACGGCGCGTTGGCTTTATCCTCCTCGCTTAGCTCGGCAATCTCCGCCAGCAGCGCCACCTCCGTGGTGCCGGTCAGACGGCAGAACCACTGCAAACAGCTGGCGGCGCTCAGCATGACGCTCATCTGGTGCCACAGGTTCGGCAGCACGTGACAAAACGCATGTACCGCCGACTGCGGCGCCGGACGATAGGCATCGGTCACCACAAACAGCACCCCGGAGGTGCCGAGCGAAATAAACGCATCCCCCGGCGAGACCGCGCCGACGCCAATGGCGCTGACCGCGTTATCCCCCCCGCCCCCGGCCACCACCACCGAGGCGTTCAGCCCCCAGCGCGCAGCCACCTGCGGGTCAAGGGTGGCGGAAACCTCGCAGCCTTCGACCAGCGTCGGCATTTGGCTACGCGACAGGCCGCACTTGTCCAGCAGAGCGTCGGACCAGTCGCGCTTCGCCACGTCCAGCCACAGCGTCCCGGCGGCGTCCGACATATCGGAGACTTTCTTCCCGGTCATCCGGTAGCGCAGATAATCCTTGGGCAACAGCACCGTGGCGGTGCGCTGAAAGTGCTGCGGCTCATGACGGCGCACCCACAACAGCTTCGGCGCGGTAAAGCCCGGCATCGCCAGGTTGCCCGCCACCTGATGCAGCTCCGGCGCCATCGCCTCCAGCTCGGCGCACTCTGCGGCGCAGCGGGTGTCGTTCCAAAGAATGGCCGGACGGATCGCCTTCCCCTCTGCATCCAGCAACACCGCGCCGTGCATCTGCCCGGAGAGGCCAATCGCCTTAATAGCCGGCCAATGCTGCGCGCATTTTTCCCGTAGCGTGGCCATCAGGTACTCCGTCGCCTCCCACCATAGCTCCGGCGCTTGTTCTGACCAGTGCGGATGAGGCCGCTGAATACTCAGCGGCGCGCTATGGCTGGCGATAACCTCATGGTTCTCATCAATGACCAACGCTTTGACTTCCGATGTGCCGAGATCGATACCCAGATACATAGCCACCTCTTAATTAATCAGCGTGTAAACGGCGGCGACTTTCTCGCGCATCAGCGCCAGGAAATCCGCGTTGTTGGCGAGATCACCAAACAGGGCTTTATCGCGCGCGTAGACAGCCACCGGATCCTGAGCCTCGAACATCTCATGCACCGCATGCGCATCCAGGATGCCGTCCTGGTACTGATATGGCAGAGTTCCCTTGTGCCACTGCTCCATAAAGACGAAGAACAGCGCCGGCAGCATGGCGGTCGCTTCCGGGCGGACGCCGCGCTGGTAGCACTCCTGCAAGGTTGGCGCGATCATCGCCGGAATTTTCGAGAAGCCGTCGGCGGCGACGCGCTGGTTGGTGTCCTGGATATAGGGGTTGGTAAAGCGCTTAAGCACCACATCCCGGTAGGTCGGCAGATCAATGCCGTTATCGCCGAGACACGGAATAACGTCCTCCGTAACGTAGCGGTCGGCAATGGCGTAGATAACATCGGTCAGCGTGCTTTCATGAATATACTGCTGGCCGATTAAGGTTCCCGCCCAGGCAATGCAGCTGTGCGACGAGTTCAAAATACGGATTTTCGCCTCTTCATACGGGATGACCGACTCCACCATCTCCACGCCGACCGCCTCCAGATTCGGGCGGGCATCGCGGAAGTTGTTCTCCACTACCCACTGGATAAAGGTCTCCCCCATCACCGGCGCTTTGTCATCAATTCCGGTTTGCGCTTTGATGCGGGCCGGCAGATCGGCCGCCGGACGCGGGGTGATGCGGTCCACCATGGTGTTCGGACAGGTGGTATTGGCCGCCATCCAGTCAATCACCGCCTGTTTGCCGGTGAGCTGCAGGAACTCGACCATGCCGTCGTGGAAACGCTCGCCGTTATGGCGCACGTTATCGCAGTTGAGCAGGGTCAGCGGCCCGGCGTTGTCGGCCATGCGCTTTTCCAGGATCCGCGCGAGGGTGCCGTAAATGGTTTTGCACTCGCCTTGCAGGTCGGCCTGCAGATCGGGGTTGCTGGTTTCCAGCCGATGGCGAGTGTTCAGGTAGTACCCCCCTTCCGTCACGGTAAAGGCGATAACTTTGGTCTGCGGGTTTGCCCCTTCGTTAATCAGCGGCTGTAGCCCGGCCTGCCACGGCAGCAGTTTCTGGATTGAGGTGATCTCTTCATATTTGCGCTCCCCTTCCGGGCTGACGGTCTCGAGGACGTAACGTCCTCCCTGCGCCGCCAGCGCCTGGACCACCTGCTCGGCGTCGTTGCGAATATTCCCCGCCGCGATGCGCCAGCGATTATCCCCGGAAGCAATCAGACGATGCAGATACCACGCCTGATGCGCGCGATGAAAAGAACCCAGACCGATATGAAGCCATGTGAATTGATTGTTCATGTTCTGCTCTCCTTGAGTTGATGGCGCCACTGTAATTGATCATTTGACCTAAATAAGAGCCATAGATCACAAAAGAGCAATTACCCAATTAAATTACAAATGACCAAAAAAGAGCAAAAGCTTGCCAGTTATGCCAACCACGGCGAGAATGCGGGTATTCGCCGGGCCAATTGCGTGCCCTGGCCAGCAACTTAGGGCGGGAAACCATGAGTAAAGAAGACGATATCCGGTTGGATCAGAAGGTGCGTGCCGCATGGATGTACTACATCGCCGGCCAGAATCAGAGCGAGATTGCCAGCCAGCTGGGCACCTCCAGACCGGTGGTGCAACGGCTGATCGCCGCCGCGAAAGAAGAAGGGATTGTGTCGATTAATCTGCACCATCCGGTAGCGAACTGCCTCGATTATGCGCAGTTGCTGCAGGAAAAATACCGCTTGATCGAGTGCAATGTGGTCCCCGCCTTTAGCGAAGAAAGCACCCTCGACAGTGTGTCATTTGGCTGCTATCAGCTGATGGCTCGCTATCTGCAGGATGATAAAGAGAAAATCATCGGTCTGGGCTCGGGCCTGACCCTGAAAAAAGCGCTGCAGCGCATCGATTTTGACAGCCTGAATACCCGCTGCGTGGCGCTGATCAGCGCCATGAACGCCGACGGGCAGTGCAATTATTACGATGACGTGCCCCTGCTGCTGACCCGCAAAATTAAGGCCAAGTACTATCAGTGGCCGGCGCCGCGCTACGCCCAAAGCGCGGATGAGTATGAAATGTGGTGCACCAATCGCTTATTCCGCAGCGTCTCCGGCGTCGCCCGCGAGGCGGACGTGATTTTTGTCGGCATTGGTCCGCTGGGCACGCAAAGTCCGATCTTTAAAGATGGCTTTATCAATCAGGCGCAGATGGATGAGCTAACCGCCCGCGGCGGCATCGGGGAGATCCTCGGGCGGTTTATTGATGCGCAAGGCGACGTGGTAGACAGCGAGATCAACCGCATGATCACCAGCTATGATATCCGCCAGAGCCACTGCCCGCGGATTGCCGCTGCCTGTGGAGAACATAAACGACCGGCGATCCTGGCCGCCCTTAAAGGCGGCTGGATTAATGGCCTGGTGACCGATGAGCATACCGCCCGCTGGCTGCTGACGCGGTAACGTCGAACAGCCAGACAGCGACTCAGCTGCTGCTCATCAGTCGCGGGGGAATTTCAATCCGCTGCTGGCTGGCTTCGCCGGCGTCAATAATCGAAAAAACAGCGTCCAGCATCGCCGGCACGTCCTGCTGCACCATGTCGATATCGTGCCCCAGCAGATAGACAAACGGATCCCAGTCGAAGCAGCCCATCGGTGGCTGCTCGCTGCCGGTCAGACCCACCTGCGACAGCCAGCGCACAACCCCTTCCAGGGATATCGTCGAGTTAACAAATATCCCCTGCAACAGCGTCTTCGCGCTGCTAAACCGCTCCTGCAGACAGGCCTCAACGTGGCCTTTCGAATAGCCGGGAGCCAGAATATTCTCCTGCGGCACGCTAAGCCCCAGCTCGCGATGCGCATCGTGGAAGCCGCGTAAACGCTCGCTGGTGTTATGGTCGCTGCTGCGCCCGCCGATAAAGGTCAGCGGCGCCAGCTCTCCGCGGCGGCGGGCGCTATTAGCCAGGATCTTATGAGTCAGCGCTTTCGCGCCGCCGTAGTTATCCGAAATCACCGACGGCGAGAGAGAGCCCGGCAGGTCGAGATTGACCGTTGGCACGCCCGCCTGCTGGCATAGCGCGGAAATTTTATCCGGATTGGTCGCCCCGGTCGCGACCACCCAGTCAACCTGCCAGGAGAGCATCGCCTTTACCGCTTCGATCTCCAGTTCCGGACGCCGGCGCGTACAGGTGATAATCGGCAGCAGGCCGCGCTCGCGGGCCATCTCCTCAAAGCGTTCGGCGATGGAACCGAAGTAGCGGTTATCATATTTGGGGATAATCATACCGATGACGTGTGATTTTTTACTGCGCAGCATGCTGGCCTGACGGTTAATCGCATAGCCCTGCTCCTCGGCAATCCGCGTCACCTTTTCCGCAAGCTTGGCGCTGATGCGGCGCTTTTTCCAGTTACCGTTGAGGATAGCGCTCACCGCGCTCGCCGAAACGCCGGAAAGTTCCGCCAGGTCGTAAATCGTTATCTTCTTCATTTTTCCAACTTGCGTCACAAAATCATGTCGCTGTTAATTTCCCCACTTGCTCAATCGATGAAGCGAGAGCAACATAGCTTCATCGATTGAGCATCCTTTTCACGCCAGGAAGTACGCGCGCATACCGCCTCAACATGCCAGCAAGCCTGAATTAAGATGCTGATATTCAATATGTTACCAGGTTTAGTCTATCACCTCGAACGTGATGCCCTCGCGTTCGATAGTTTTAACCAGACACGGCAAAGGATTATAAAATGAAGCACTCTGTCTCCTCTATGAATACTTCCCTCAGCGGTAAAGTCGCCGCGATCACCGGCGCGGCGTCCGGTATCGGCCTCGAGTGCGCGAGGACCCTGCTGGGAGCTGGCGCAAAAGTGGTACTGATCGACCGCGAAGGCGAAAAGCTCAACAAACTGGTCGCCGAACTTGGCGAAAACGCCTTCGCCCTGCAGGTCGACCTGATGCAGGCGGACCAGGTCGATAACCTACTGCAGGGCATTTTGCAGCTTACCGGGCGTCTCGATATCTTCCACGCCAACGCCGGCGCCTATATCGGCGGGCCGGTGGCCGAGGGCGACCCGGACGTCTGGGACCGCGTGCTGCACCTTAATATCAACGCCGCCTTCCGCTGCGTGCGCAGCGTCCTGCCGCATCTGATCGCGCAAAAATCCGGGGATATTATCTTCACCAGCTCGATCGCGGGCGTGGTGCCGGTGATCTGGGAGCCTGTCTATACCGCGTCGAAATTCGCGGTGCAGGCATTTGTGCACACCACTCGTCGCCAGGTGGCGCAGTATGGCGTGCGCGTCGGCGCCGTACTGCCGGGCCCGGTGGTTACCGCTCTGCTGGACGACTGGCCAAAAGCCAAAATGGACGAAGCGCTGGCCAACGGCAGCCTGATGCAGCCGATTGAAGTGGCGGAGTCGGTGCTGTTTATGGTGACGCGTTCGAAAAACGTCACCGTGCGCGACATTGTGATCCTGCCGAACAGCGTGGATCTCTGACCCTGGCCAGCCTGTGAGAGGATGTGATGCAAAACGATACGCAAAACATTATTGGCGTGGATGTCGGTTCGGGCAGCGTGCGCGCCGGGGTATTCAATCTGCGGGGCGAGCTCCTCGCCCACGCGACCCGGGAAATAACCCTGTTTCGCAGCGCCGGAAACAAGGTCGAGCAGTCGAGCCGTGAGATCTGGCAGGCGGTGTGCTACTGCATTAAAACGGCGGTGGCCAGCGCCGGCGTTTCGCCGTCGTCGATAGCCGGGATCGGCTTCGATGCCACCTGCTCGCTGGTGGTGATTGGCGATAACGATGCGCCGCTGGCGGTCGGGCCTTCGGACGATGCGGACCGCAACATTATTGTCTGGATGGATCATCGCGCCACCGGGCAGGCGGAAAAGATCAATGCCACGGGCCACCCGGTACTGCGGTACGTTGGCGGCAAAATCTCGCCGGAGATGCAAACGCCGAAAATTTTGTGGCTGAAGGAGAATCGCCCGCACATCTATCAGCAGGCGCGCCACTTCTTCGACCTCGCCGATTACCTCACCTGGCGCTCAACCGGCGATGAAGCCCGCTCGGTCTGCACGGTGACCTGTAAATGGACCTACCTGGCGCATGAACAACGCTGGGATGCCGGTTACTTCCGCCAGATTGGCCTCGCAGAGCTGGCGGATGAAGATTTTGTCCGCATCGGCCAGCGGATTGTCGATCCAGGCACCCCCTGCGGCGAGGGCCTTTGCGCCACGGCGGCAGAGGAGATGGGCCTGCCGATCGGCACGCCGGTGGCGGTGGGGATGATTGACGCCCACGCGGGCGGCATCGGTACCGTCGGCGTGCTTAACGGCGCGGTCAACAATATGGCCTATGTCTTCGGCACTTCTTCCTGCACCATGACCACCACTCAGGAAGCGGTATTCGTCCCGGGCGTCTGGGGCCCTTACTATTCGGCGATGGTGCCGGGCTACTGGCTAAGTGAAGGCGGGCAAAGCGCCGCCGGCGCGGCTATCGACCAGCTGCTGAGCTTCCATCCGGCGGCGGCGGAAGCGCGCGAGCAAGCGAAAGCCGCAGGCGTCCCTCTGCCGGTCTGGCTGGCGGATCGCGTTCTGACGCAAGTTGCTTCGCCTTCTGAAGCGGTAACGCTGGCCGCCGGTCTGCACGTCGTTCCGGAGTTTCTCGGTAATCGCGCGCCGCTTGCCGATCCCCACGCGAAAGCGCTGATTGCCGGGCTGGGGATGGAGCGGGACCTGGATAACCTGACCGCGCTGTACGTTGCCGGGCTATGCGGGATTGGCTATGGTCTGCGACAGATCATTGACGCCCAGCGCGACTGCGGAATTGAGAGTGAAAATATCGTCATCAGCGGCGGAGCCGGGCAGCATCCGCTGGTGCGTCAGCTGTTGGCCGACGCCTGCGGCGTTAGCGTCGTGAGCACCGCCAGCCGCGAGCCGGTGCTGTTAGGTTCCGCCATCCTCGGCGCGGTGGCGGGCAGAGTCGCGGCTTCGCTGCCGGAGGCCATGAAGCAGTTTACTCAGGTGGACGCCACCTATCACAGCGAGACGGCGTTTAGCCCGCTTCATCAGCGCAGGTATGCGGCCTATAAGGCGCTACAACAGACCGGCAGGCTGATTCGCGAATAACATACCTCCTTATTTTATAACAATAATGCTCCGCTGCTATGCAGCGGAGACACTCATCTGCACTCTGAAATCGAGGTCAACATGTCCGTTAATAACAAACAGTGGTACGGTCTACCGCTCAACCTCATCTGGGGATATGTCGCCATCGCCGTGTTTATGACCGGCGACGGCTTTGAGCTGGCTTTTCTGTCGCACTACATCAAAGCACTCGGATTCACCCCGGCGCAGGCTTCCTTTGCCTTTACTCTCTACGGTCTGGCTGCCGCCCTGTCGGCGTGGGTCTCCGGCGTGGTGGCGGAAATCATCACCCCACGTAAAGCCATGCTGATTGGCTTCGTGCTGTGGTGTGTGTTCCACGTACTGTTCCTCATCTTCGGCCTCGGTCGCGCCAACTATGCGCTGATCCTGCTGTTTTATGGCATCCGCGGCCTGGCCTACCCGCTGTTCCTCTACTCCTTTATCGTCGCCATTATCCACAACGTCCGCAGCGACAGTTCCAGCTCCGCGCTGGGCTGGTTCTGGGCGGTCTACTCGGTGGGTATCGGCGTGTTCGGCAGCTATATTCCGAGCTTTACCATTCCCCACATTGGCGAAATGGGCACCCTGTGGCTGGCGCTGCTCTTTTGCGCCACCGGCGGCATTATTGCGCTGGTGTCGATGCGTCATACCGAAACGCCGCGCCATATGCAGAACCTGACCACTCGTGAAAAATTCGCCGAACTGGGGCGCGCGGCGACGCTACTCTATACCAACCGCAGCATTCTGTTCTCGAGCATTGTGCGCATTATCAACACCCTGTCGCTGTTTGGTTTTGCGGTGATCATGCCGATGATGTTTGTTGATGAGCTGGGATTTACCACCTCGGAATGGCTGCAGGTATGGGCGGCATTCTTCTTCACTACTATCTTTTCGAACGTTTTCTGGGGGATTGTGGCGGAGAAAATGGGCTGGATGAAGGTTATCCGCTGGTTCGGCTGCATCGGGATGGCGCTTTCCAGCCTGGCGTTCTATTACCTGCCCCAGCACTTCGGCCATAATTTTGCCATGGCGCTGGTACCGGCTATTGCCCTGGGGATTTTTGTCGCCGCGTTTGTGCCGATGGCGGCGGTGTTCCCGGCGCTGGAGCCGAACCATAAAGGCGCGGCCATTTCGGTCTATAACCTGTCAGCCGGGCTGTCGAACTTTCTGGCTCCGGCGATTGCCGTGGTACTGCTGCCCTATTTCAGCACTATCGGCGTGGTAATAGCCTATACCGCCTTATATATTCTGGCCTTCTTCCTGTGCCCGTTAATCCGCGTTGAACAGCCTGGCTTTACCAGCGCTCAGCATGCGAAACCGTTTACCGCCAACGCGGCAGAGTCTTAATAAACCGCATCTGGTACAAACAACGAGCAATCCGGGCGGTGACGCCCGGATTTTTGCCTTATGCAATAGTCACTTTGCCATCCAGATAAACATCCTGCACGGCATTGATCAGCTTCACGCCGTCGGCCATCGATTTCTTAAACGCTTTGCGGCCAAGGATCAGCCCCATGCCGCCGGCGCGTTTATTGATCACCGCCGTGCGCACCGCGTCGGCAAGGTCGGTCTCCCCGCCCGCCGCGCCGCCGGAGTTGATCAGCCCGGCGCGGCCCATATAGCAGTTGGCCAGCTGGTAGCGTACCAGATCGATGGGGTTATCGCTGGTCAGTTTGCTGTACACCCGGTCGTCGGTATAGCCGAAGTTAACCGCTTTGTAGCCGCCGTTATTCTCCGCCATCTTTTGCTTAACGATATCGGCGCCGATGGTGGCCGCCAGGTGGTTGGCCTGACCGGTCAGGTCAGCGGAAACATGATAGTCGACGCCGTCTTTCTTGAACGCCGAATTGCGCAGATAGGCCCACAGCACGGTGACCAGGCCCAGCTCATGGGCCCGCTCAAAGGCGGCGGAAATCTCTTCTATCTGACGACGCGATTGTTCTGAGCCGAAATAGATCGTCGCTCCCACGGCCACCGCCCCCATATTGAACGCCTGCTCAACGCTGGCGTAGAGGGTCTGGTCGTATTCGGTGGGGTAGCTCAGCGTTTCGTTATGGTTGAGCTTCACCAGGAAAGGGATGCGATGCGCGTAGCGGCGCGACACCGAGGCCAGCACGCCGTAGGTCGACGCCACGCAGTTACAGCCGGCTTCGATCGCCAGCTCGACGATATTTTTCGGATCAAAGTACAGCGGGTTGGCGGCAAAGGACGCGCCCGCCGAGTGCTCCACGCCCTGGTCAACCGGCAGAATGGAAAGGTAGCCGGTTCCCCCCAGGCGTCCGGTATTGTACAGGGTCTGCATATTGCGTAGCACCGCCGGTGGTCGGTTGTTATCCACCATCACCCGATCAACATAATCTGCGCCAGGCAGATACAGCTGGTCGGACGGAATGGTTATACAACGGTGCTGCAACAGGCTCTCGGCATCTTTGCCCAGCAACTGCGTAATATCAGTCATAGCAATCTCCCGTAAGGCCGGCCGAAGCCGGCGTGCATTATCCCAACCCAATTTTTTTGGGCAGGTTAAGCCTGGTACCGACTTAGCCTATTTTCCAGCCGGGGGGCCATTTTTTCAGGAGATTCTGCTGTCCCGTTGCGCTGCCATTTACCACCAGGCGTGGAAATGGTGCACCGGCCCGATACCGTGGCCTACCTCCAGAGAGTCGGCCTGCGCCAGAGCCGCCGACAGCCAGGCCTTCGCCTCGATAACGGTGGCCGCCCAGTCCGCGTGACGCGGGCGCAGCGCCGCCAGCGCGGCGGAGAGCGTACAGCCGGTGCCGTGGGTATTTTTGGTCTGCACTCGCGGCGCGGTGAACCGCTGTTCCCCTTCGCGGGTGAAGAGCCAGTCCGGGCTTTCGGCATCGTTGAGATGGCCGCCCTTCATCAATACCGCGCCGCAGCCCAGCGCCAGCAGCGCCCGCCCCTGCTCCAGCATTTCCCGTTCGTTACGCGCATGGGGGGCATCGAGTAGCGCGGCCGCTTCCGGCAGGTTCGGGGTGATCAATGACACCTGCGGCAACAATCGTTGACGCAGGGTCTCTACCGCCGAAGCCGACAGCAGCGGATCGCCGCTTTTCGCCAGCATGACGGTATCCAGCACCACGTTGGCCACCCGGTAGCGCGCCAGCCGCTCGGCCACGGCTTCCACAATATCGGTCTCCGCCAGCATGCCGATTTTGGTGGTATCGATACGCACATCGCTGAACACCGAGTCGATCTGCGCGGCCACAAAATCCGGTTCGATGCGATAGACCGACTGTACGCCGCGGGTATTCTGCGCCACCAGGGCGGTGATCGCCGAGCAGCCATAGGCCCCCAGCGCGGAGAAGGTTTTCAGATCGGCCTGGATACCGGCCCCGCCGCTGGGATCGGTGCCGGCGATGGTCAGGGCGTTGATGCGTTTCATCCCTGCACCTCCTGATACAGCGCGTCGAGAAACGCCGGAATAAAGCTGCCTGGGCCTCCCTGACGGGCGGCGATCTCCCCGGCCTGCTTCATCAGCCCGCAGGCGGCGGCCACGTTTTCCAGCCGGTCTCCCGGCAGCGCCGCGCTCGCCGCCACCACCGCCGACAGCGCGCAGCCGGTGCCCACCACCCGGGTCATCAGCGGATTGCCCCCCGCCACGCTGAGCACCCGCTCGCCGTCGGTGACGTAGTCCACCTCGCCAGTGACCGCCACCACGGTAGCCAGCCGACGAGCCAGCGCCTGGGCCGCCGGCAGCGCCGCAGCGGCCGTATCGGTGGTATCCACCCCGCGCCCGCCGGCGCTCATCCCGGCCAGCGCCAGAATTTCAGAGGCATTGCCGCGAATGGTCGCCGGCTGGAGGGCCAGTAGCTCGTGACAAAAGGCAGTGCGCACGGTCAGGGCGCCGACCGCCACCGGATCCAGCGTCCAGGGCTTGCCGGCCTGCCGGGCGTGCTCCACCGCGGCGCGCATCGCCACGGCGCGATCTTCGGTCAGGGTACCGACGTTAATTAACAGCGCATCGGCGATAGCGGCAAACTGCGCCGCTTCGCGGGGATCGATCACCATCGCCGGCGAGGCGCCGACGGCCAGCAGAACATTGGCGGTAAAGGTCTGCACCACGTCATTGGTCATGCAGTGCACAAGGGGGGAATGGGCGCGCAGCAGATGGCGCAGGTGCGCGACAGGCGTGGGATTCAACAGCTCAGGCATAGTTTGCTCCCGCCAGACGAGGTAGAAGCAATGACCCTGCGGTCTCTGACTTCCCTACGCTGGCATTATCCAGATCAGGTGGTACGGGTATTTCTCAGCCTTCAACGAAGAAGGGCACCCCGAGTCAAAATAGTGAAATTGTTAAGCGTTGTGGAATTTACCGCAACTCACCGGTTCATACAACAAGCCTTTAGCCCTGGATACGACAACTTCGCGGCCATCATGCTCATCAGGCGACCGGGCGGGATTGCATTCCGCTGCTGGCGGGCGGAAAATAATGACATCATGCGCTATTTAGCCTACCGAGGATATACGCCATGGCCGTTTATCACCATGCGCTGGTACTGATTAACAGCAGTCAGGACGGCGTCCCGCTGCTCCAGCATGCCGCCAGAATGGCAGAAGAGAACGGCATGCGCATCACCATCGCCCACATCAGCACCGATTACCGGGCGCTGAACTATGTTTCCGACAGCCTGCGCGACGATCGGGTCTCGCAGGAGGTGATCCAGGCCAAAGCCCTGCTCAACGAGCTGGCCTGCACCGTCTCCCTGCCGGTGGATACCCTCTCGCTGGTGACCACCCGCCGGTTTGAAGACGTGGAAACCTGCGTTCGGCAGCGGCAGATCGATTTAATTATTGCCGGGCACCATAACCGGCTGCTGGGCGTCCTCTCCTCACACTCGCTGGAGTACATCAACCACTTAAACCTGGACGTGCTGATCAAGCACCTGCCCTAGCGCAAGGCGGCCTGCAGCAGAGAAAAACAGTCTTCAATAAGCGGGGGCAGCGCCTGCGGGCCGCGCATCAGGGCCACTGTGCGGGCAAGCGCCGGCTGCTGCAGGTGGGCGACCCTGAGCGCCGGGTCCTGCAGATGGGTGGTGTACAGCGCCGGCAGAATCGCCACCGCTAAGCGCGAGCGCACCAGACCATACAGGCTTTCGATATAGTCCACCTGGTAGCGGGTGGTCAGCGTCAGGCGATGGCTCTCCACTAATGCCGCCACCAGCCGCTGGATATTGCCCTTCGAGAACACAGCAATATCCCGCCCCACCAGCTGTTTCCACGGCAGATGTGCCTGCGCGGCCAGCGGATCGTCGCGGTGCAGCACCGCCACGAAGGGATCTTCGCGCAGCGGATAGACCAGCAGTTCTGCGGGCAGTGAGCTGTCGATCGCCCCGATGCCGAAATCAATCTCGCCGCGCTGCAGCGCCTCGATAAGCGCATCGTTGGTCTGATCGTGAAACTCAATGCGCAGACGCGGAAAGGCCTCAGCCAGGGTCTGCGGCAGCAGCGGAAACAGCAGCGAACTGACCGACGGCACCAGACCGATACGCACCGTCCCGTCGCCGCCCGCCTCGACAATCTGCTGCATATCGGAAAAGGCCGCCTGCGCCACGCTGAGGATCCGCTGGGCGTGGGGTAAAATCGCCGCCCCCAGTTCAGTCAGAGTGACCGTCGCAGCGGTACGGTTGACCAGTTTGCCGCCGAGTACCGTTTCTATCTGCCGCAGGGCGCTGCTCAGCGCCGGCTGGCTAATCGCCAGCCGACTGGCGGTATCGGTAAAATGGCGCAGCTGGGCCAGGGTGACGAAATACTGAAGCTGTTTAAGAGAGAGCGCGGGCAGCCGCTGCCAGGGTTCGTTCATCATCGGGTTCGCTACGGTGGTCCTGCACAATAACCCGAGCTTATCGGGTGATAAATTTATTCATCTGGGCAAACGTTTGCTGTGCCCCTAGAGTACCCGCATTATCCTTGTGCCGGAGTGGTTATGTCCAGCAATGCTCAAGTCCGCCGTCGCGCCGTGCAGGCCGCGCGCGGTGAATCCCCGTTTGATCTGCTGCTGATCGATGCGCAGATCGTCGATATGGCCACGGGCGAAATTCGCCCCGCTGACGTCGGTATCGTCGGCGAGATGATCGCCAGCGTCCACCCGCGCGGCAGTCGCGAAGACGCCCATGAAGTGCGTTCCCTGGCCGGTGGCTACCTGTCCCCCGGCCTGATGGACACCCACGTGCATCTCGAAAGCTCGCACCTGCCGCCGGAGCGCTATGCGGAAATCGTCCTCACCCAGGGCACCACCGCGGTGTTCTGGGATCCGCATGAGCTGGCCAACGTCCTCGGCGTCGCTGGCGTGCGCTATGCGGTGGACGCCAGCCGCCATCTGCCGCTGCAGGTGATGGTCGCCGCGCCGTCCAGCGTCCCCTCCACGCCGGGTCTCGAAATGTCCGGCGCCGATTTTGCCGGCGCGGAGATGGAGACCATGCTCGGCTGGCCGGAAGTGCGCGGCGTGGCGGAGGTGATGGATATGCACGGCGTGCTGCACGGTAGCGAGCGGATGCAGGAGATTGTCCAGGCCGGTCTCAACAGCGGCAAACTGATTGAAGGCCACGCCCGCGGCCTGAGCGGCGCTGACCTGCAGGCCTACCTCGCCGCCGGCGTCACCTCCGATCACGAACTTACCTCGGCGGACGACGCGCTGGAAAAACTGCGCGCCGGGCTGACGATCGAGATCCGCGGCTCGCACCCCTATCTGCTGCCAGATATCGTCGCGGCGTTAAAAACGCTGCCGCACCTCTCCTCGCAGCTCACCGTCTGCACCGATGACGTGCCGCCGGATATGCTGCTGGAGAAAGGCGGCATCATCGCCCTGCTTAATCTGCTGATCGAGCACGGTTTACCGGCGGTCGATGCGCTGCGATTCGCCACCCTCAACGCCGCTATTCGCCTGCAGCGCCACGATCTTGGGCTGATTGCCGCCGGGCGGCGCGCCGATCTGGTGGTGTTTGATTCCCTGGAGAAACTGGTGGCCCGCGAAGTCTACGTAGGCGGTAAGCTGCTGGCCCGCGCGGGCAACCTGCTGACACCGATCGCGCCCGCCGCGGGCGTCACGCCGCCGCGCGATACTTTGCAGATCGCCCCCCTCCGCGCCGATGACTTTATTCTGCGCGTCCAGGGCATTCGTCACGGCATCGCCCGCCTGCGCCATATCCGCGGCGCGCGCTTCACCCAGTGGGGCGAAGTGGAAGTGCAGGTTCGTGACGGGAAAGTCCAGCTGCCCGCCGGCTTCAGTCTGATCTGGGTCAAGCACCGCCACGGCCGCCATCAGGCGACGCCGCAAATCGCCCTGCTTGAAGGCTGGGGTGAGCTGCGCGGCGCCATCGCCACCAGCTACTCCCACGACTCGCATAATCTGGTGGTGCTCGGACGCGACGCTAATGATATGGCGCTGGCGGCCAACCAGCTTATCGCCTCCGGCGGCGGGATGGCGCTGGCGCAACAGGGCGAGATCCTCGCCCATGTGGCGATGCCGATTGCCGGCATGCTGTCGGATCTCCCGGCCGCGGAACTGGCGCGTCAGTTCCGCGAGCTGCGCGATCTGAGCAGCCAAGTCGCCGACTGGGAGCCGCCGTACCGGGTCTTCAAGGCCATTGAAGGCACCTGCCTTGCCTGTAACGCCGGGCCGCATTTAACCGATTTGGGTCTGACCGACGGCGGCAGCCGCCAGATAGTCGACCCGTTGATAGCCTGCCGGGAGATCCCGGAGCCAACCGATCACAACAATAATCCTCAGGGAGCCTGAGCATGGCCGATAACACACTTCACTCTTCCGCCCGCGCTAACTGGCTGGAGCGCCGCTTTGCGCTGCGCTCGCGCGGCGGCACGCTACGCACCGAATGCCTGGCCGGGATCACCGGCTTTCTCGCCGCCGCCTATTTACTGGTGGTTATCCCGGGGCTGCTGGCGATCGGCGGGATGGATAAAGGCGCCGCCACCACCGGCACCATTCTGGTCTTCGTCGTCGGCTCGCTGCTGATGGCGTTTTATGCCAACCTGCCGTTTATCGTCGGCCCGGGCATTGGCGGCTCGGTGCTGGTGGGGGTGACGCTGGCCGGTAGCGAAGGGATTGGCTGGCAGACTGGCCTCGGAATTGCCTGCTGGTCGGGGATCCTCTTCTTCCTGCTGACCCGCTTTGGCCTGCGCGAAGTGGTCACCCGCTCGGTGCCGCAGTCGATCAAGCTGGGATTGACGGCCTCCATCGGCCTGTTTGTCGCCGTCCTCGGTTTTCGCAATGCCGGGCTGGTGCTGGCCAATGCGAAAACCAACGCCCTGATGCTCGGCGACTTTCTCGCCCCCGGCGCGCTGGTGGCGCTGTGCGGCCTGTTCCTGGCGATAGCCCTGCAGGCGCGTAAGGTACCGGGCGCGATTTTGTGGGCTATTTTGTGCGCCACGCTGGTGGGTATCCCGTTCGGCGTGACTAAACTGCCGACGCATTTTATCGATGCCCCCCACTCGCTGGCGCCGGTGCTGGGACAGGTTGACCTGCTGGGGGCGTTAAACATCGCCTTCCTGCCGTTCCTGTTCGTCTTTTTCGCATCTGAGTTTTTCTCCACCATGGGGACAACGCTGGCGGTGGGCGGCGAGGCGGGTCTGCTGGATGAAGAAGGCAACATGCCGCAGATTAATCGCCCGTTCATGGTCGATTCGATTGCCGCCGCGCTCGGCCCGTGGGTGGGCATTCCGGCGGCTACGGCGCTGATTGAGTCTTCGGCGGCAGCGGAAGCGGGCGGCAAAACCGGCCTCACCGCCCTGTCGGCGGCGGTAATGTTCCTGCTGATGCTGCTGTTCACGCCGGTGGCGTTGATGATCCCGAAAGAAGCCACCGCCCCGGCGCTGATCCTGATTGGCCTGAACATGTTCAGCGGCCTGCGCAAAGTGGATCTTGCCAACTTCACCGACGGGCTGCCGGTGCTGATGATGGTGATGATCACCCTTATCGCCAACAGCTTTGGCACCGGGATTGCCGGCGGGCTGCTGTTTTACATTGTGATCAAGGCTATCGCCGGTAAGTGGCGGGAGATCCCGATTGGCCTGTGGGTATTGGCCGTCCCGCTGGTGTATTACTTCGCGACCTTAGTCAGGCATTAAGCCCTTCACAATGTGATTTCACCTCTTCATATAACAAACGCACCGCGGCAGAGAGCTGTTTGCGGTGCGGACAAATCAGATTCAACGGCACCACATCCCCCTGATAACGCGGCAGCAGTCGCCGCAGGCGCCCCGCCCGCAGATCGTCGCTGACGTCGAGCATCGATTTATAGGCAATGCCCTCCCCGGCGATCGCCAGCCGACGGATCACCTCGGCGTCGTCGCTCATCACCGTGCCGGAAACCTTCTGCTGCTGAACCACGCCGTCGAGGCTCAGCGACCAGCGGTCGAACGGACGGCCGCGCAAAATGTAGATCAACGCATTGTGCTGGCTGAGTTCCTCGAGGGTCTGCGGTTCGCCATGGCGGGCGATCCACTCAGGCGAGGCCACCAGCACCCGACGATTTTCCGGCGCCACCGGCAGCGAGATAAACGAGGCATCGTCGTTATTGCCATAGCGAAACGCAACGTCCACCGGATCTTTAAACACGTCGGTCAGCTGATCGGAAAAGAGCAGCCGCAGGCGCAGCGCCGGGTGGCGTTGGCGGAAATCGCGGAACAGGGTCAGGAGCAGATTACGCCCGAGGTCCGACGGCACGGCAATTTGCAACATGCCGCGAACTTCATCGTCCGGGGTCTGGATCTTCTGCAGACCGGCCTCGAGAGTATCGAGCATCTGGGTGGCGTAGGGCAGCCAGGTCTCCCCCTCCGGCGTCAGGCGCAGGCTGCGGGTCGAACGGGCAAACAGGCGAATATTGAGGATCGTCTCCAGACGCTTAATCGCCGCGCTGACCTGCGCCGGCTGCTGCCCGGCCTCGCGCGCCGCGTCGCTAAAACTGCCCAGCGCCGCGGCGCGGACAAATAAGGTCAGATCTTCCAGCCTGAACATGCCGATTCTCCCCTGCTTCAGATTGCTCCCAAAATACGCATCACCGTCGCTGCAACGCAAGCGGCACAAGACTTGCGCCGCGTTTTGCTTACACTTTTTAAAAATCCAGTGCTTGCCATTTCAGCAACGCTTCAGGAATGATACGAGGCTGCTATTTTGAGTCCAGGTAATATTGAGGAAACTATGCGTAAAACAAAAATGATGCTTCTGGGCGTACTTCTTGCCACCGCTGGCGCCAGCTGGACGGCTACTGCCGCGGGGATCGATCAGTATGCGCTGAAAGAGTTCACCGCCGATTTCACCCAGTTTCACATCGGCGACACCGTTCCGGCGATGTATCTCACCCCGGAATACAACATTAAACAGTGGCAGCAGCGTAACCTGCCTGCGCCGGACGCCGGCAGCCACTGGACCTATATGGGCGGTAACTACGTGCTGATTACCGATACCGAAGGCAAAATCCTCAAAGTGTATGATGGCGAGATCTTCTACCATCGCTGATCCGCGCAATCTCCACGTCCGCCCCGGCGAGCCAGCGGACTCTCCGGCGCTGCGCCAGATCTTCCTGCGGGCGCGCAGTTTATCGTGGACCTGGCTTCCCGCCGCGGCGTGGCGGCTGGAAGATTTCGATGCCGCCACCGCGGATGAACAGCTGTGGGTCGCGGAATGCGACGGCCAGCCGGTGGGCTTTGCCGCCGTATGGACCGCCGATAATTTCCTTCACCATCTGTTTGTCGACCCCGACTGGCAGGGCAAACATATCGGCAGCGCGCTGCTGGCGCAGGTCGAACGGACCTTTACCGCCAGCGGAACGCTGAAGTGCCTGATGGAAAATAAAAACGCCCTGCGCTTCTACCAGCGTCATGGCTGGACCATCGAAGCACAGGGCGCGTCGCCCGAGGGCAGATACTGGCTGATGCGCTCGCCGCGGCCTTAAACGGCGCGGAAGGCAATCTCACCCGGGATCACTTCTCCCTGCCAGTACATCTGGGCCGCCACCCGGCCCGCCAGCTGGCGGTAGATGTCGGTAAATTCGCTGTCCGGACGCGCCACCACCGTCGGCGTGCCGTTATCCAGATCTTCCCGCAGCGTAATATGCAGCGGCAGCTGGCCCAGCAGCTGGGTGTGGTATTTCTCGGCCAGTTTTTGCGCGCCGCCGGTGCCGAAGATAGGCTCGTGGTGCCCGCAGTTGCTGCAGATATGCATGCTCATGTTTTCCACGATCCCCAGCACCGGCACTTCCACTTTCTCGAACATCACGATGCCTTTTTTGGCGTCGATCAGCGCGATGTCCTGCGGCGTAGTGACCACCACCGCGCCGGTCACCGGGATGTTCTGCGCCAGGGTCAGCTGGATGTCGCCGGTGCCCGGCGGCATATCCAGCACCAGGTAATCAAGATCCGGCCACAGGGTCTCCTGCAGCATCTGCATCAGCGCCTTGCTGGCCATCGGCCCACGCCAGACCATGGCGTTGTCGTCGGTCACCAGGTAGCCGATGGAGTTGGTTGCCAGACCATATTTCATGATCGGCGCCATATGGGTGCCGTCCGGCGAGGTCGGGCGGCTGTCTTCCGCACCCAGCATGGTCGGAATCGACGGACCATAGATATCGGCATCCAGAATGCCCACCTTCGCCCCTTCCGCCGCCAGGGCCAGCGCCAGGTTTACGGCAGTAGAAGATTTACCGACGCCGCCTTTGCCGGAGCTGATGGCGATAATGTTTTTCACGCCGTTGACCCCGGGCTGGTTTTTCACCCGCTTGAGGGTTGCGATGCTGTGGGTCAGCTTCCAGTCGATAGCCTTCGCGCCGGTGATGCGCAGCAGTTCGGCGCTGCACTGCTCTTTCAGCGCTTCGAAAGCGCTGCTCCAGACGAACGGCATTTGCAGTTCAATATGGACGGTATCGTCCAGCCAGGCGACATGGTGCAGCGCCTTAAGGGCGGTGAGATTATGCTTCAGGGTTGGGTGCTGGAAATTGGCCAGCGTCCCGGCGACCATCGCACGTAGGCGCTCAGGGGATTTGGCCTGGGATTGCGAATTCATCCCGACTCCTTTGTTGTTTTGAGATGCTTTCAGTAATCACAGAGTTTATCACAGGTAACGATTATCCATATATGGGCAGCCATTTATGGCGCACCCACAGCCCTTTTGGTAATATCGGAAGCCCTTTTTACAACAGAAGATGTAATGCTCACTATGACTCAAGTCGCGAAGAAAATTCTGGTAACGTGCGCCCTGCCGTACGCCAACGGCTCCATCCACCTCGGCCACATGCTGGAGCACATCCAGGCTGATGTCTGGGTCCGTTACCAGCGAATGCGCGGCCACGAGGTCAACTTCATCTGCGCCGACGACGCCCACGGCACGCCGATCATGCTCAAAGCGCAGCAGCTCGGTATCACTCCGGAGCAGATGATTGGCGAAATGAGTCAGGAGCATCAGACCGATTTCGCCGGTTTTGACATCAGCTATGATAACTATCACTCGACGCACAGCGACGAGAACCGCGAACTGTCGGAGCTTATCTACACCCGCCTGAAAGAGAACGGTTTTATTAAAAACCGCACCATCTCTCAGCTCTACGATCCGGAAAAAGGCATGTTCCTGCCGGACCGTTTTGTGAAAGGCACCTGTCCGAAGTGCAAATCTCCGGACCAGTATGGCGATAACTGCGAAGTGTGCGGCGCGACCTACAGCCCCACCGAACTTATCGACCCGAAATCGGTGGTCTCCGGCGCTACGCCGGTGATGCGTGACTCCGAGCACTTCTTCTTCGACCTGCCGTCGTTCAGCGAAATGCTGCAGGCGTGGACCCGCAGCGGCGCGCTGCAGGAGCAGGTCGCGAACAAGATGCAGGAGTGGTTCGAATCCGGCCTGCAGCAGTGGGACATCTCCCGCGATGCGCCGTACTTCGGCTTCGAAATTCCCAACGCGCCGGGCAAATATTTCTACGTCTGGCTGGACGCGCCGATCGGCTACATGGGCTCCTTCAAGAACCTGTGCGACAAGCGCGGCGACACCACCAGCTTCGACGAATACTGGAAGAAAGATTCCACGGCCGAGCTGTATCACTTTATCGGCAAAGACATTGTCTACTTCCACAGCCTGTTCTGGCCGGCGATGCTGGAAGGCAGCAACTTCCGTAAGCCGACTAATCTGTTCGTGCACGGCTACGTGACGGTCAACGGCGCCAAGATGTCCAAGTCGCGCGGCACCTTTATCAAGGCCAGCACCTGGTTAAATCATTTCGATGCCGACAGCCTGCGCTACTACTACACCGCCAAGCTCTCTTCACGCATCGATGACATCGACCTGAACCTGGAAGATTTCGTGCAGCGCGTGAACGCCGACATCGTCAACAAGGTGGTTAACCTCGCCTCGCGCAACGCCGGCTTTATCAGCAAGCGTTTCGACGGCGTGCTGGCCGCGGAGCTGGCCGACCCGGCGCTGTATAAAACCTTCACCGACGCGGCGGAAAGCATCGGCGAAGCATGGGACAGCCGCGAGTTCGGTAAGGCCATCCGCGAAATCATGGCCCTCGCCGACGTGGCTAACCGCTACGTCGACGAGCAGGCGCCGTGGGTGGTGGCGAAACAGGAAGGCCGCGACGCCGACCTGCAGGCCATCTGCACCATGGGCCTGAATATGTTCCGCGTGCTGATGACCTGGCTGAAGCCGGTCCTGCCGCAGCTGGCCGCGCGTGCGGAAGCGTTCCTCAACAGCGAACTGAGCTGGGACGCCATTCAGCAGCCGCTGCTGGCGCATAAGGTCAATCCGTTCAAGGCGCTGTACAATCGTATCGAGATGAAGCAAGTGGAAGCCCTGGTAGAAGCTTCTAAAGAAGAGGTGAAAGCCACCGCGGCGCCGGTCATCGGTCCGCTGGCGGACGATCCGATTCAGGAGACCATCACCTTTGACGATTTCGCCAAAGTCGATCTGCGCGTGGCGCTGATTGAAAACGCGGAATTCGTCGAGGGCTCCGACAAGCTGCTGCGCCTGACGCTGGATCTCGGCGGCGAAAAACGCAATGTCTTCTCCGGCATCCGCTCCGCTTACCCGGATCCGCAGCCGCTGATTGGTCGCCTGACGGTGATGGTCGCCAACCTGGCGCCGCGCAAAATGCGCTTCGGCATCTCCGAGGGCATGGTGATGGCCGCCGGCCCTGGCGGGAAGGATATCTTCCTGTTAAGCCCTGACGATGGCGCCAAGCCGGGTCAGCAGGTGAAATAACAAAAAAGCCGGAGAGTATCTCCGGCTTTTTTTTTGCCCGGCGGCGCTATGCTAGCACGCGCCGGGGGGTCAGTCGTTGTAGGCCGGGTCAGGCGAAGCCGCCACCCGGCAAAAAATCATGCCTTCGGGTTATGCACCCGCTGGGTCAGTCCGCGCAGGAAATTGCGCAGAAACTGGTCGCCGCACTCGCGGTAGTTTTTGTGGTCAGGCGAGCGCATCATGGCGGTGATCTCCGGCACCGACACCCGGTATTTCTGCTCGCTCATAATCGCCTGGATATCGTCCGTTTTCAGCGAGAAGGCGATCCGCAGCTTTTTCAGCACCGTGTTGTTATTCACCCGACGCTCCAGCGCCAGCTCCGGGGCCGAATCATCTTTGCCGCGCTTGTCATAGATAAGGCCGTTAAGGAAACCCGACAGGATAATGTCCGGGCAGCGAACAAAGCCCTCTTCATCCTCTTTCGTCGTCCAGGTGTCGAAGCTGGCGGCAGTGGATTCCATAGCGGAGAGCGCGAGAATGCGCACCATATCGTTATTATTGACTTTCAGGGTGTAGCGCAGGCTACGAAGAATATCATTACTGAGCATGAGGGCCTTTTACTGTCGATGATGCAATGGGGCGCAGTGTACCAGCTTTACAGGCCAATCGCCTCTTTCAGGCTTTTTAAATAGCGCCGGCTCACCGGCACCGTTTGCCCGGCGCGCATCAGCAGCTCCGCCTGACCATTCTCCTCCAGGCGAATCTCCTTCAGGTGCGCCATATTCACCAGATACTGGCGATGGCAGCGCAGCAACGGGGTGCGGCTCTCGAGGGTGCGCAGGGTGAGTTCGGTAAAGCCCTCTTTTCCCTCGCGGTCGGTCACGTAGATGCCGCTCATCCGGCTGCTGACGAAGGCCACATCCTCCATCTGCAGCAGCCAGATACGACTGTGGCCGGTACAGGGAATGTATTTCAGCGTCTGCTGAGCATCATCCAGCAGCGACACATCCTGCAGATTACGCTCCTGGCGCAGGCGGGCGAGGGTTTTCTCCAGCCGGGCAGCTTCAATCGGCTTCAGCAGATAGTCAAAGGCATGCTCCTCAAAGGCTTTCACCGCGTATTCATCAAAGGCGGTGAGAAACACGATATAGGGGCGGTGCTCCGGGTCGAGCATCCCGACCATCTCCAGACCGCTGATGCGCGGCATCTGGATGTCGAGAAACAGCACGTCGGGACGCAGCTTATGCACCGCGCCAATGGCCTCCACCGCGTTGCCGCACTCGCCGACAATCTCGATATCGCGCTGTGTCTCCAGCAAAATGCGCAGGTTTTCCCGCGCCAGCGGCTCATCATCGACGATCAATACTCTCAGCATGCATTCTCCTCCAGGGGCAGACGTAGGGTGACACGGGTAAAGCGCTCCGGCTCGCAGGTGACGCTGATGCCGCAGTCGGCGCCAAAACGCGCCCGCAGCCGCCTGTCCACCAGATTCATCCCCAGCCCGCTGGCCTGGGGGTTGGCCCGGTACAGCCCGGCGTTATCTTCGATATCCAGCTGCAGCCAGCGATCGTCCTGGCTGGCGCGGATGGTAATTTCGCCGACGCCAAGATGTTGCGATGTACCATGCTTAATGGCGTTCTCCACGATCGGCTGCAGGGTAAAGGCCGGCAGCTGGTGATGCGCCAGCCCTTCCGGCACCGCCATCTGGATCTGCAGGTTAGCCTGAAAGCGAGCCTTCTCAATCTGCAGATAGGCGTTAACATGCTCGATCTCATCGGCAAGAGTGACAATTTCCGTCGGCCGTTTCAGGTTCTTGCGAAAGAAGGTCGACAGATACTGCACCAGCTGGCCGGCCTGATCGCTGTCGCGGCGGATCACCGCCTTCAGCGTGTTAAGCGCGTTAAACAGGAAGTGCGGGTTGACCTGGGCGTGCAGGAGCTTGATTTCGGATTGCGTCAGCAGCGCCTTCTGCCGCTCGTACTGTCCGGCGAGGATCTGCGCCGACAGCAGCTGGGCAATCCCCTCCCCGAGGGTGCGGTTGATCGAACTGAACAGGCGATTTTTCGCCTCATACAGTTTAATGGTGCCTATCACCCGTTGGTTCTCGCCGCGCAGGGGGATCACCAGCGTCGACCCCAGCTTACAGTGCGGATGAATCGAGCAGCGATAAGGCACCTCGTTGCCGTCGGCGTAGACCACCTCCCCGGTCTCAATCGCCCGTTGCGTATATGAGGAGGAGATAGGCTTGCCCGGCAGATGGTGGTCGTCGCCGATGCCGGTAAACGCCAGCAGCTTGTCGCGATCGGTGATCGCCACCGCGCCGATGTCCAGCTCCTGGATCAGCACCTGGGCCACCTTCATGCTATTCTCTTCGTTGAATCCCTGACGCAGGATCCCCTCGGTGGACGCCGCCACCTTCAGCGCCGTGGCGGAAAAGGCGGAGGTGTACTTCTCGAACATCGCCCGTTTATCCAGCAGAATGCGCATAAACAGCGCCGCTCCGACAGTATTGGTGACCATCATCGGCGCGGCAATGCTCTGCACCAGATGCAGGGCGTCCTGGAACGGGCGGGCAATCAGCAGAATGATCATCATCTGCACCAGCTCGGCCACGAAGGTGATCGCCCCGGCGGTCAGCGGGCTAAAGACTTTGTCCGGCCGGCCGCGTTTGACCAGCACGCTGTGCACCAGACCGCCCAGCAGCCCCTCAACGATGGTGGAGACCATGCAGCTTAAGGCGGTCATTCCCCCCAGCGAGTAGCGGTGCAAGCCGCCGGTGAGCCCTACCAGCCCGCCGACCACCGGCCCGCCGAGCAGGCCGCCCATCACGGCGCCGATGGCGCGGGTGTTGGCGATGGAGTCTTCGATATGCAGACCGAAATAGGTCCCCATAATGCAGAAAATGGAGAAAGTGACGTAGCACAGCAGCTTGTGCGGCAGGCGAACGGTGACTTGCATCAGGGGGATAAACAGTCGGGTTTTGCTCATCAACCACGCGATGACCAAAAATACGCACATCTGCTGAAGCAGCAGCAACACCAGATCAAACTCGTACATACCCGCAAACCACACATGCCTGAAAGCGCGTACCATACCCTGCCTGGCGAAAACTTTCTTTGAAGCCCTGCATAAAAATGAAAAATGACGGCCAGGATCACACTTTTTTGCGGCGCGTTGCGCAGCAAACGCGGCAAAAAGCCCGGCGCGGCGCGCTAAACCGCAATTAATGTTTCATTAACACCTGCGCTTCACCGTATAATCCCCCTGTTAACATCAGGAGCCTATTATGAAGCCAGCGAAAATCGCGGTCGTCACTCTCTTCTTACTTATGGCCATCGGCGGGATCAGCGGCGTGATGCTGGCCGGCTATTCCTTTATTGTGCGTGGCGGTGTCGGCTGATCCAGCGGGTCAGACGCTCAAACGCGCGGTCGACGATAATCGCCGCCAGGGCCACCAGCAGCGCCCCCTGAACAATATAGGCGGTATTAAAGCCGCTCAGGCCGATGATGATCGGCGTCCCGAGCGTACTGGCCCCCACCGTCGAGGCAATGGTCGCGGTACCAATATTGACGATGACCGAGGTGCGGATCCCCGCCAGGATCACCGGGGCCGCCAGCGGAAGCTCCACCTTATACAGACGCTGCCAGCCGGTCATTCCCATCCCTTCAGCCACGCCTGACACCCCAGGCGGTATCGAACCCAGCCCGGCCAGTGTCCCCTGCAGCACCGGCAGTATGCCATACAACGCGAGGGCTATCAGCGCCGGCAGCCAGCCAAAGCCCAGCACCGGCACCGCCATCGCCAGCACCGCCACCGGCGGAAAGGTCTGCCCGATAGCGGCGATGGTCTCCACCAGCGGACGAAACGCGCCGCCGGCGGGCCGGGTGACCGCCACCCCAGCCCCCAGCCCGATTGCCGTTGCCGCGAGGCTGGACGCCACCACCAGCCAGCCGTGATCGAGAGTGAGCGCCCAGAAGCTCTCCTGCTGGTAGACCGGCCGCGGCAGCTCCGGGAACAGCCGACTGAACAGCGGCGCGCTGTAGGGCAGCCCTGCCAGCAGGCCGATAAACAGCGCGATAAGCCACCACAGCGGCTCACGAAGCGCCTTCATGGCTCATCTCCTGACGCAGCAGATCGGCAAAATGCAGCGTACCGCAGGGCCTGCCTTCGGCATCGACCACCGGCAGCGTCTCGCAGCGCCGGGCGACAAACTGCGACAGCGCTTCCCGCAGGGTCATGGTGACGGTCAGCCCCTCGCCCGCCAGCCGTTCGTCGGGACGCAAATAGTCCCCCACCTCGCGCAGCGACAGCAGGCGCACACCCAGCTCGCTGCGGCCAAAAAAGGTCTGTACAAAGCTATTTTTCGGTCGCAGGAGTATCTCCAGCGGCGCCCCCTGCTGGACCACCTCGCCCCCGTCCATCAGCACCAGGTGGTCCGCCAGACGCAGCGCTTCGTCAATATCATGGGTCACCAGCACAATCGTCCGTCCCAGCAGACGGTGGATGCGCAGCATCTCCTGCTGCAGCGCCTCGCGGGTCACCGGGTCGAGGGCGCCGAAGGGCTCATCCATCAACAGCACCTCCGGATCTGCCGCCAGCGCCCGCGCCACCCCCACCCGCTGCTGCTGGCCGCCGGAGAGCTGATGCGGGTAACGGTCGCGCAGCGTCGCCTCCAGCCCCAGCAGCGCCATCAGCTCGTCGATCCGGTCGGCGATCCTTGCCCGCGGCCATCTTTGCAGCTGCGGCACGGTGGCGATATTCTGCGCCACCGTCCAGTGGGGAAACAGGCCGATGGACTGAATGGCATAGCCCATCCGCCGCCGCAGGGTCAGGACCGGCTGCAAGCGGATGTCCTCGCCGGCAAAGCGAATAGTGCCCCGGTCCGGCTCCAGCAGACGGTTGATCATCTTCAGCGTCGTCGACTTGCCCGAGCCGGAAGTCCCCACCAGCACCGAGAAAGCGCCTTCGCGCAGCTCCAGGGTCAGGTCCTTCACCGCCGGGTGGCCGGCAAACACTTTGCTGACCCCTTGAAATTCAATCATTGGCCTCTCCTTTTAGCCAGGCGCCCCACAGGGCGAACAGGGCATCCACCACCACCGCCAGGGCAATGGTCGGCACCACGCCCAGCAGCACCAGATCCAGCGCACTGCTCAGCAGCCCCTGAAAAACCAGCGCGCCAAAGCCGCCGGCGCCGATCAGCGCGGCCACTACCGCCATGCCGACGGTTTGCACGCTGACCACCCGCAGGCTGCGCAGCAGTACCGGCATCGCCAGCGGAAGCTGCACCTGACGAAAGCGCTGCCCGGCGCTCATGCCCATCGCCGTCGCGCTTTCCAGGGCATCATGCGGCACCTGCTGCAGGCCGGTCACCACCCCGCGCACCAGCGGCAGCAGCGCATAGAGAGTGAGAGCGATCAGGGCTGGCGCCACGCCGGTCCCGGAGACGCCCAGCTCGCCCAGCGTCGGGAAATAACGCGCCAGACCGGCAAGCGGCGCAATCAGCAGGCCAAAAAGCGCTACCGACGGAATAGTCTGGATCACATTGAGCGCGGTGAAAGCCGGCGCCTGCCAGCGCGGACGCCGCCACAGCCACACCCCCAGCGGCAGGCCAATCAGCAGGCCCGGCAGCAGGGTGCCGAACAGCAGAAGCAGATGCTGGCGCAGGGCGTCATCAAATACCTCCTGACGGTTGGCATACTCCTTCAGCAAGGAGAGCTGATCGAGCGCCCCGATAGCGAGCAGGATGATGGGCAACAGCCAGACTTGCGCATTGAGCAGCCAGCGCCAGAGCGGCCGGACGGTGAGATGACGGATGGCCTCGCTGGCCAGCAGCAGACAAAGCGCCAGCGACAACCACAGGCCGCTGCCGGGCGAGGTGCGCGCCAGCGGCGAGCCGTGGCGGGAGAGCTCAAGCGCCGCCTGGCCGCTGCCCCAGATAAGCAGCGGGAAGATCAGTTCGGCCAGCAGCAGGTGGAGAAACGGCACGATCCTGCCCGGCAGCCAGCAGAGCAGCATCCCGGCAAGGGCCGCCGCCAGCTGAACGCCGGCGAGCCAGGGCAGCGCCTGCCACAGCCCGCGCCCTTCCCCGGAGAGTAAGCGATTCGGCGCATAAGTGACAAACGGCAGCGCCAGCGTAACCAGCAGCAGACCTGTCAGCAGCAGGCCGACGCGGTGAGTACAGCGAATGGTCACCGGTGGCTTACTTCAGCAGGCCTTTCTGCTGCAGATAATCTGCCGCCACGCGCTTCGCATCCTGGCCCTCCACCGCAATGCGGGCGTTCAGCTGCTGCAGCGTTTTTTCATCGAGGCTGGCGAAGACCGGCTGCAGCCAGTCGGCGATCTGCGGGTAGGCCTTCAGCACCGCCTCGCGCACCACCGGCGTCGGGGCATATATCGGCTGCACGCCCTGCGGGTCGCTCAGCGTCTGTAACCCCAGGGCCGCCACCGGGCCATCGGTGCCGTAGGCCATCGCCGCGTTAACGCCGGAGGTCTGTTGCGCCGCCGCTTTGATGGTCACCGCCGTATCGCCCCCGGCCAGCGACAGCAGCTGGTTCTGGTTGAGGTTGAAGCCATACGCTTTTTCAAACGCCGGCAGCGCGTCCGGGCGCTCAATAAATTCCGCCGAAGCCGCCAGCTTAAATTCGCCGCCCTGCTTCAGGTAGCGACTGAGGTCGGCCAGCGAGGTCAGCTTATTTTTCTCCGCCAGGTCCTGGCGCACGGCGATAGTCCAGGTGTTGTTGGCCGGCGCCGGGGTGAGCCATACCAGCTGATGTTTCTCCTGATCGAGGCGCTTCACCTTCTCATAGCCCTGTTGGGCATTCTTCCACGCCGGGTCGTTTTCATCTTTGAAGAAGAAGGCGCCATTGCCGGTATATTCCGGGTAGATATCCAGCTCGCCGGCGACAATCGCCCCGCGCACCACCGGCGTGGTGCCGAGCTGGATTTTATTAATCGTTTTTACGCCGTGGCTTTCCAGCACCTGCTGGATCATATTGCCCAGCAGCGCGCCTTCGGTATCAATTTTCGAGCCGACCTTCACCGGCTCCGCCGCCTGCAGCGGTAAACTTATCAGGGCGGCCAGCGCCAGCGCGCCGGACCATGTCGTTGCCATCTTCATCCCGCTTCCCTCAGTTCTTTTGCGCTTCGCTTACAGAAGCTTAAGAGAAAAGCGTAGCCCATTTGCCAGCGATGCGAAAAAGAAAAGGCCGATTAATCGGCCTTTAAAGCGTGACGTTGGACTTAAGAGCGATGCCTTACAGCAGCTCAAACTCGCTCTGCTTCACGCGGGCGGAGTCCACGCCGATAAAGACATTGAATTTGCCCGGCTCAGCAACGTATTTCATCTGCTGATTCCAGAACTTCAGCGCGTCGACGTCGATTGGGAAGCTAACGGTTTGCGTTTCGCCCGGTTTGAGGGTGACCTTTTTAAAGCCGCGCAGCATTTTCACCGGCCGGCTCATGGAGGCGGTGACGTCCTGCAGGTAGAGCTGGATCACCGTCGCCCCTTCGCGATTGCCGGTGTTGGTCACCTGCACGCTGGCGGTCACGCTGCCATCGCGCGGCATGGTGGCCGACGACATGTTCACATCGGAGACGCTAAAGGTGGTGTAGCTCAGGCCGTAACCAAACGGATACAGCGGGCCATTGGCTTCATCGAAGTAACGCGAGGTGTACTTGTTCGGCTTCTCCGGATTATACGGCCGGCCGGTATTCAGGTGGCTGTAGTAGGTTGGGATCTGCCCCACCGAGCGCGGGAAAGACATCGGCAGCTTGCCCGACGGGTTGTAGTCGCCAAACAGCACGTCGGCGATGGCGTGGCCGCCTTCGGTGCCAGCAAACCAGGTCTCCAGCAGCGCATCGGCTTGCTGATCCTCTTTCACCAGCGCCAGCGGACGCCCGTTCATCAGCACCAGCACCAGCGGTTTGCCGGTGGCTTTAAGAGCGGCAATCAGATTGCGCTGGCTCTGCGGCAGGGTGATATCGGTCCGGCTGGAGGCCTCATGCGCCATGCCCTGCGCCTCGCCCACCACGGCGACCACCACATCGGATTGCTTCGCCGCCGCGACCGCTTCGTCGATCATTTCCTGCGGCGAGCGTGGGTCAACCTGCACCGCGTTCTCATACAAATTGAGGAAATCGACAATGCCTTTGTCATCGGTAACGTTCGCCCCTTTGGCGTAAATCACTTTGCCGTTATCGCCCAGCGCTTCTTTGATGCCGGTCAGGACGGTCACCGACTGGTCGGCCACCCCGGCCGCGGACCAGCTGCCCATCATGTCGCGCTTGCTGTCCGCCAGCGCGCCCACCACCGCGATAGTGCCGGATTTTTTCAGCGGCAGCGTATCAAGACGGTTCTTCAGCAGCACCAGGCTCTCGCGAGCCACTTCGCGCGCCTCTTTACGATGCAGACGACTTTCCGCATTGGTGTCCTGCGGGTCAGAATCTTTCGGTCCCAGGTGGCTGTAGGGATCGTTGAACAGTCCCATATCATATTTCACGTTGAGCACGTGTCGGGTGGCATCATCCAGCTCGGCCATGGTCACCTTGCCGGACTTCACCAGCCCCGGCAGGTACTTGCTGTAATACTCGTCGCTCATGCTCATGTTGATGCCGGACTTCAGCGCTACGCGCACCGCGTCTTCCGGGTCGGAGGCCACGCCGTGCTTAATCAACTCTTTGATGGCGCCGTGGTCGGAAACGGTGATGCCTTTAAAGCCCCATTGGTCGCGCAGGACGTCTTTCAGCAGCCAGGAATCAGAGGTCGCCGGGGTGCCGTTCAGCGAGTTCAGGGCCACCATCACCGCGCCGCTGCCGGCATCAAGCCCGGCTTTGTACGGCGGCATATAGTCGTTGAACAGGCGCTGCGGGCTCATGTCGACCGTGTTGTACTCTTTCCCGCCCTCCACCGCGCCGTAGGCGGCGAAATGCTTGACGCTGGTCATCACCGAATAGCGGTCCGCCGGGCTCTTGCCCTGCATCGACTCCACCATCGCCTGGCCCATCATCGTGGTCAGATAGGTGTCTTCCCCGAACCCTTCGGAAGCGCGTCCCCAGCGCGGGTCGCGGGAGACGTCGACCATCGGCGCCCAGGTCATGTTCAAGCCGTCATCGGCGGCTTCATAAGCTGACACGCGGCCCACGGTCTTCACCGCATCAAGGTTAAAAGACGAGGCCAGGCCGAGGCTTATCGGAAACACGGTACGCTGACCGTGCAGCACATCGTAGGCAAAGAACAGCGGGATCTTCAGGCGGCTAAGCTGCATCACCTGATCCTGCATTACACGGATATCCGGGCGGGTAACGGTGTTAAAAATCGCCCCCACCTGACCGTTCTTGATCATTTCACGGATCGCCTCTTTCGGGTTATCCGGGCCAACGCTTATCAGACGCAGCTGGCCGATTTTCTCGTCCACCGTCATTTTTTTCAGCAGGTCGGTGACAAAGGCATCCCGCGCCTGCGGGGTCAGGGGGTGGTTACCAAACAGTTCATCCGCCAGCGCGGGTTGCAGCGCCAGACTCACGGCGACGCCTACAGTGCAGAGCCATTTCATTGTTATCTCGCTTTATCTCAGACGGGGACTCGGTAAAACATAATAAAAACCGCAGTTTGCCATATATATAAACAACGCGCCCGCAGAATGCTAAGGTTCTTCTCTGATTTTTGCGAAACATTCATGCATCAAATTGTCATACAAAGCGCTATGCTTATCCTCGATATTTCGCGCACCACCACAAGGAGTGGAACATGTCATCTGCACCCACTGACACCCATAAAACGTTTCTGGCTGACCTGGCGCGCCTGGTTGGCCCTTCGCATCTGCTGACCGACCCGGCAAAAACCCAGCGCTACCGCAAAGGCTTCCGCTCCGGTCAGGGCGAGGCCCTGGCGGTTGTCTTTCCCGGCACCCTGCTGGAACTCTGGCGCGTGCTCAACGCCTGCGTTGACGCCGATAAAATTATTCTGATGCAGGCGGCCAACACCGGCCTGACCGAAGGTTCGACCCCCAACGGCAATGATTACGATCGCGAGATCGTGATTATCAGCACCCTGCGCCTGGACAAACTGCATCTGCTGGACAAAGGCGAGCAGGTGCTGGCCTGGCCCGGCACCACCCTCTATTCGCTGGAAAAAGCGCTCAAACCGCTGGGACGCGAACCGCACTCGGTGATCGGTTCGTCATGCATCGGCGCATCGGTCATCGGCGGGATCTGCAACAACTCCGGCGGCTCGCTGGTGCAGCGCGGGCCGGCCTACACTGAGATGTCGCTGTTCGCGCAGATTGACGCCGACGGCAAGCTGAAGCTGGTCAATCATCTGGGCATCGATCTCGGCAGCACGCCGGAGCAGATCCTCAGCCGCCTCGATGACGAACGGATTAGCGATAGCGATGTGCTGCACGACGGCCGCCACGCCCACGATCACGACTATGTCACCCGCGTGCGCGATGTCGATGCCGACACCCCGGCGCGCTATAACGCCGACCCGGACCGCCTGTTCGAATCCTCCGGCTGCGCCGGCAAGCTGGCGGTTTTCGCCGTGCGTCTCGATACTTTCCCGGCGGAAAAGCGCCAGCAGGTGTTTTACATTGGCACCAACCAGCCGCAGGTATTGACCGAGATCCGCCGTCATATCCTCGCTGAGTTCCAGCATCTTCCGGTGGCGGGGGAATATATGCACCGCGATATTTACGATATCGCCGAGAAGTATGGCAAAGACACCTTCCTGATGATCGACAAGCTCGGCACCGACAAAATGCCGTTCTTCTTCACCATGAAGGGGCGCACCGACGCGATGCTGGAGAAAGTCTCGCTGTTTAAGCCGCACTTTACCGACCGCTTTATGCAGAAGCTCGGCCACGTCTTCCCGGCACATTTACCGGAGCGGATGAAAACCTGGCGTGATAAATATGAACATCATCTGCTGCTGAAGATGGCTGGCGACGGCATCGAAGAAGCGCAGCGTTGGCTGACGGAGTACTTCCAGCAGGCCGAGGGGGATTTCTTCGCCTGTACGCCGGAGGAAGGCAGCAAGGCGTTCCTCCATCGCTTTGCCGCCGCCGGGGCGGCGATCCGCTATCAGGCGGTGCATGCCGACGAAGTCGAAGATATTCTGGCGCTGGATATCGCCCTGCGCCGTAACGATACCGAGTGGTTCGAACATCTGCCGCCCGAAATCGACAGCCAGCTGGTGCATAAGCTCTACTATGGCCACTTTATGTGCCATGTGTTCCATCAGGATTACATCGTCAGGAAAGGGGTCGACGCCCACGCGCTGAAGGAAAAAATGCTGGAGTTACTGAAAGCGCGCGGCGCCCAGTACCCGGCGGAGCATAACGTGGGTCATCTGTATGAGGCCCCGGAGAGCCTGCAGCAGTTCTATCGCCAGAACGATCCCACCAACAGCATGAACCCGGGGATTGGTAAAACCAGCAAGCAGAAATACTGGGGTGAAGCGGCCCCAACGCCAGCCTCTCCGGCGGATCCGCAATAATCGACGGCAGGACTATTCAGCCTGGCGCTTCTGTATTACGCTGCACGCCGGAGAATGTTTCTCCGGCAGATTCAGGAGCGCCGCCATGCCCGCAGAGGCCCCGTTACTCGACAGTGATTTAGAAATTCGCGAAGCGCTGCCCGACGATGCGCACGCCATCGCCGCGCTGTATGTCTGGCACGTGCTTAATGGCCGCGCCTCCTTCGAAGAGATCCCCCCCACCGTTGACGAAATGCGTAAACGGATCCAGACCGTGCGCGACAACGGGCTGCCATGGCTGGTAGCGCTGTGGCGCGGGGCTATCGTCGGCTACTGCTATGCCACCTTCTATCGCCCGCGTCCGGCCTATCGCTACACCCTCGAGGAATCGATATACGTGGAATCCGGAATGGGCGGACGAGGCATCGGCAGCGCGCTGCTGTCCAGGCTAATCGCTGAGTGCGAGAAAGGCCCGTGGCGGCAGATGCTGGCGATCATCGGCGATGGCCATAACAATGCCGGCTCGCTGGCGATCCATAAAAAGTTCGGCTTTACCGTGGCAGGTCAGCTGCGCAGCGTCGGCTACAAGATGGGCGACTGGCGGGATACGTTGATTATGCAGCGCGCGCTGGGTGACGGCGACTGGACGCTGCCGGAGTGATATCCGGCGCCAAATCCCCGGCTCGCGGCGTAAACGCCTTAGCCGGGCTACCGTTCAGCGCGGTTCCGTAGAGGCGTCAGCCGCCATCCTGCACAAACACCGGCACTCGGCCTGATTGCCCGGCGGCGCTGCGCTTGCCGGGCCTACGAAAGGGGCGAACCCGGTGCCAAATCACGTAGCCCGGATAAGGCGCAATGCGCCGCCATCCGGGAGACATGCAGATTAATCGTTCTGCGCGGTCTGCGCGCCGCCTTTCAGCATCGCCTCCGCCATCTGCGCTTCGCGCTGCTTTTTATAGCTCAGCGCCGAGGCGGGTACCGGCATTACCTTCCCGGTTTCAATCCAGGTCCGCAAGCGGCTGGCGTCAGCGAAGTGGGTATATTTGCCGAAGGCATCCATCACCACCAGCGCAACCGGACGTTGGTTAATCACCGTGCGCATAATCAGGCAGTGGCCGGCAGCGTTGGTGAAGCCGGTTTTGGTCAGCTGAATGTTCCAGTTATCGCGATACACCAGATGGTTGGTGTTGCGGAACGGCAGGCTGTAGGCCGGATGGGCGAAGGTGGCGGTCTCTTCTTTGGTGGTGCTCAGCTGGCCGATCAGCGGATACTGCTCGCTGGCGATCAGCAGTTTGGTCAGATCGCGGGCGGTGGAGACGTTATGCACCGACAGGCCGGTGGGCTCCACGTAGCGGGTATGGGTCATGCCCAGCGCCTGGGCTTTGGCGTTCATCGCGCGAATAAAAGCGTCGTAGCCGCCCGGATAGTGATGCGCCAGGCTGGCGGCCGCGCGGTTCTCGGAAGACATCAGCGCCAGCAGCAGCATATCGCGGCGACTAATCTGGCTGTTGAGGCGCACGCGGGAGTAGATCCCCTTCATTTCCGGCGTATGGCTGATATCCACCGTCAGCATCTCATCCAGCGGCAGATGGGCATCGAGCACCACCATGGCGGTCATCACTTTGGTGATCGACGCCATCGGGCGCACCAGATCAGGCTGGCTGGCATAAATGATTTTTTTCGTGGCCAGATCGACGATCATGGCGCTGCCGGAGGCAATTTCCGGCTGCGAGGCGGTCACCGCCGTCGGGGTTTTTGCTAACGCCTGGGGCGCAAAAGGCACAGCCAGCAGCAAGGTCAGGCTGAGCAAAGAGACTCGAAATTTCGGCATCATGGGCATTCTGAAAAGTATTTTTGCACGTTATGGAACGTACGCCGCGAGGTTAAGTGGGCAACTTCGCTGGCAAACGCCATCATACCGCGCCGTAAGGCCCTGTGCCTAATAAGAATCGTGAAGAAATGCTGCATTGCCGACATAAAATACATATTTGCCGGCAATGCATATTTACCCGTGCCGCCCGATCAGAAGAGTCGGTAGCCATACCCCCAGAGCACCACGGTGATGGCCAGCAGCACTTCCAGCACCAGTACCCCAATAGCTAGCGTCGAGCTGGCAAAGCTTAACCCCTCTTCCCGATTAATGCTCAGGAAGGTCGGAATGCCGAGATACAGCAGATACCCGGTATAGAACAGCGCAATAGTACCGACCAGCGCGCACAGCCAGACCAGCGGATAGAGCGCCACAATCCCGCTCAGAAACAGCGGGGTGGCGACGTAGCCGGCAAACACCATGCAGCGTTTCAGGGAAGGCTGCTGCGGATACTGCCTCGCCATCCACCAGATGACCCGCCCCATGATCGCCACCCCGGCGAGCATCACGGCGTAAAACAGCACCGCCAGCGCCAGTCCGGTCAGCATCGACAGTTTAATCACGGTGCCATCGCCGAAGTTCCAGCCCAGCTGCGTGGTGCCGATAAAGGCGCAGATTACCGGAACCGCCGCCATCAGCAGCACATGATGCGTATAGTGATGAGAAATGGTTTCATTCTCGCTCTTAATCACGCTCATTTCCCGGTTGGGATGAGCGAAGAGCCCCCAGACATGGTTCATAGCGTCCCCCTTGTCACGGCTTCGTACTGCACTGATCCAAGTATAATTCACCCTGTAGATTATTTTATGTACAGCACAGAAAATTCTGCGTCGCCGCGTTTTGGTCAGCAGGGTGTATGATTAAGAGGTGATGAGGTAAGGAGAAAAGCTTTTTATGGATATCAATCACCTGATTTCCCAGTATGGCTACGCGGCGCTGATCGTCGGCAGCATGGCGGAAGGTGAGACCATTACCCTGCTGGGCGGCGTCGCGGCGCATCAGGGGCTACTGAAATTTCCCCTGGTGGTGATCGCCGTCGCCCTCGGCGGGATGATTGGCGATCAGCTGCTCTATCTGGTCGGTCGCCGCTTCGGGGGACGCATCCTGCGCCGTTTCGCCAGTCAGAAAGCGCGGATCCGTAAAGCGCAGCGTATGATCCAGCACCGGCCGTGGCTGTTTGTCATCGGCACCCGCTTTATGTATGGCTTCCGGGTAATCGGCCCCCTGCTGATCGGCGCCAGCCGCCTGCCGCCGCGCATTTTCCTGCCGCTGAATATTGTCGGAGCGCTGGTGTGGGCCCTGCTGTTTACCACCATTGGCTATCTCGGCGGCGAGGTGGTTGGCCCGTGGCTGCATCATCTGGACGCCCATCTGAAGCACTGGATCTGGCTGATCCTCGCGGTGGTGGTGGTGGTGGCCGCCCACTGGTGGCTCAGGCGGCGCGAGAGTAAGAAGAAAGACTAAGCGGCGCGCCCGCGGGCGCACCGTGGTTGGCGGTTACTTCACCGTCTGGTGGTAGCCGCCGCCGAGGGCCGAGGTCAGCTGAATGCTAGCGTCAATCCACTGGCCGTGCAGGCGCAATGCGGTGATCCGTTCCTGCAGCGCCGGGAGCTTCGCCATACTGACTCTGGAGCCAGGTAAGATCCCCGCCGCCATTCGGGCCTGCGCCAGATCTACTACCCGCTGAGCGTCTTTTTCAACCTGCTGCTGCTGCTGGCTTTTGGCCATTAATGTTTCGACCTGGCTGGCGGTTTTCGCCACCTGGTTAACGGCATCCACCACCGCTTTGTTGTACTGGGCGATCGACAGGCTATTCTGCGCGCTGGCGATATCCAGGTTGGCGTTAAGGCGGCCGCTGTCAAAGATCGGCAGCGTCAACCCGGCAGTAACGCCCATCTGCTGCGCCGAATGGCGGAAAAGATCGCTTAAGTGCAGGGCATCCTGCTGCAGGAACGCCATCAGATTGATGTCCGGATAAAACGCCGCTTTCGCCGCGTCCACTTCGCTCAGGGACGCCTCAATATACCAGTGGGCGACCTGCAGATCCGGGCGGCGCGCCAGCAGCTCATAGCCGAGGGTATCTGGCAGCTGCGCGCTGACCGTTGGCAGGCTGGCGGGTTTGAGGTTTAGCGACTGGCTCTGGCTGTTGGTCAGGGCCATCAGCCGCGCTTCAATCTCTTTCATCGTGCCCGTCACGTCCGCCAGCTGCTGGTCGGTTTTGCTGACGTTAATATCGTTCTCCGCCCCTTCGGCGGAGTTAGTGATCCCGCGCTGATACAGGGCCTTGTCGACCGTCACGATATTATTTTGCTCGTTTTTCACCTGCTGCAGCACCGCTTTGATCGCCGCTTCCGTCTGCCACTGCCAGTACAGACGCGCCACGCTGCCGGAGAGCAGCTCACGGGTCTGGGCCTGTTCAGCAACCTGGGCTTTCAGCTCGCCGATACGCGCTTTCACCAGCGCACGGTTTTTGCCCCACAGATCGAGATCCCAACCGGCGGTCAGGCCAAAGGTACCGTTGGTGTACCACGGGCCGGTATTGCCGTCGGTGTCGGTAGCAAACGGTCCCATCAGGCCTTCGGCCGACATGCGCTGGCGTTCAATATCGGCGGAGAAATCCATCTCCGGGCCAAGATTCGCCTGCGACATTCGCGCCTGCGCTTCGGCAAGCCTGATGCGCTGTTCGGCAATCTGCATATCCGGCGCGTTGGCCAACGCTCGCTGAATCAGATTATTAAGCTGTGGGTCATGGTAATTTTTCCACCAGTCAGTCTGCGGCCAGCCATTTTTCACGGCGGCAGGGAGATCCATGGAAACATGGGAGGCTGGAATTTGCTGCTGCGGCGGATTAGCAACCTCATGAGATGGCGCGCAGCCAGCCAGCGCGATGGCCAGGGGCAATGCCGCCAGCACGCTTTTATTTAATATCAATTTCATTGGACAGGTCAGATAACTTAATCAGGTTGGTTATCATAAGTTAATTGAATTAAACGCGTTTAGTAAAGCGTGTGACTAAATTATTAGTTTGCTAAAAATAAACAACCTTATCAATTCAAGGGATGAATATGAGCCAGAATATTTATGACGACCCGCAGTTTTTTGCCGGCTATGCGACCCTCGATCGCTCGGTGAAGGGGCTGGAAGGCGCACCGGAGTGGCCTTCCCTGCAGGCAATGTTGCCGCCGATAACCGGTTTGCGGGTGGTGGATCTCGGCTGCGGCTACGGCTGGTTTTGCCGCTGGGCACAGCAGCAGGGAGCCAGCCAGATAACCGGTTTTGATATCTCCCAGCGGATGCTGGCGCAGGCGCGGGAGATGACCCGCGGGGATGAGATTGTCTACCGCTACGCCGATCTGCAAACCCTGACGCTGCCCGCCAACAGCTGCGATCTGGTCTACAGCTCGCTGGCGCTGCATTATTTACCGGACATTGCCCCGCTCTTCGCCACCCTGCAGCAGGCGCTGGTTCCCGGCGGCACCCTGGTCTTTTCCGCCGAACATCCCATCTATACCGCCCCCTTGCAGCAGGGCTGGCGGGTGGATGAGCAGGGGCAAAAAAGCTGGCCGGTCAGTCACTATCAGCAGGAGGGTGAGCGCGTCAGCAACTGGTTTGCCGAGGGCGTCATCAAGCAACATCGCAAGCTCTCAAGCTGGATAAACGCGCTTATCGCCGCGGGTTTTGTGCTGGAGCAGTTGGATGAGTGGGGTCCGAGCGCCGAACAGATTGTCCAACAGCCCGCTCTGGATGAAGAGAAAGAACGTCCGATGACCTTTTTACTGCGCGCGCGTAAACCGGGCTAACCCCCCGCCCGGCGATGGCCGGGCGGGCATCCTTTAGGCTTTCAGGCTGGCGCCGCGGCTGGCAATCACCTCTTTATACCAGCCAAAGCTCTTCTTCTTACTGCGCGCCAGGGTGCCGGTACCGTCATCATGGCGGTCGACATAGATAAAGCCGTAGCGCTTCGACAGCTCGGCCTTTGAGGCGCTCACCAGGTCAATCGGTCCCCAGCTGGTAAAGCCCATCAGCTCAACGCCATCGTCAATGGCTTCCCGCGCCTGCACCAGGTGGTCGTTCAGGTAACTGATGCGGTAGTCATCGTTAATGCTGCCGTCGGCTTCCACCTTATCTTTGGCGCCCAGACCATTTTCCACGATAAACAGCGGCTTCTGGTAGCGATCCCACAGCACGTTCAGCAGTGTGCGCAGGCCCAGCGGATCTATCTGCCAGCCCCACTCCGAGCTCGCCAGGTGCGGGTTCGGCACCATGCTGAGAATATTGCCGCGCGCCTGCTGGTTCAGCGCCTCGTCGGCGGTGACGCAGCCGGTCATGTAGTAGCTGAAGGAGATAAAGTCGACGGTGGTTTTTAGCGCTTCACGATCGGCGTCGGTGATGGTGAGCGTGATGCCGTTGTCACGGAAATAGCGCTGCATATAGCCCGGGTACGCGCCGCGCGCCTGTACGTCGCCGAAGAACTGCCAGCTGCGGTTCTCCTGCAGCGTCTCGAACACATCCTCCGGTTTGCAGCTCAGGGGATACATCAGCCCGCCGAGCAGCATATTGCCGATTTTGCCCTCAGGCACCAGCTCATGACAGGCTTTGACCGCCAGCGCGCTGGCCACCAGCTGGTGGTGAATCGCCTGATACACCTCGCCTTTGCTGCTGCCGGCCGGCAGGCCGACGCCGGTCATCGGGGCATGTAGCGACATATTGATTTCGTTAAAGGTCAGCCACAGTTTGACCTTATTTTTATAGCGGCTGAACACCGTCCGGGCGTAGCGCTCAAAGAAGCCAATCACCTCCCGGCTGCCCCAGCCGCCGTAGTTTTTTACCAGCGCCCATGGCATTTCATAATGCGACAGCGTCACCAGCGGGGTGATGTTGTGCTTCGCCATCTCGTCGAACAGCTTGTCGTAGAACGCGAGGCCGGCTTCGTTCGGCTCGGCGTCGTCGCCGTTGGGGTAGATGCGGGTCCAGGCGATAGAGACTCGCAGGCAGTTAAAACCCATCTCGGCAAACAGGGCGATATCTTCCGGATAGCGATGGTAAAAATCGATCGCCACATCCTTAATCCCGTTGTCGCCGGGTATACGCTCGACCACTTCGCCGAACACCCCGTGCGGCTGTACATCGGAGGTGGATAAGCCTTTGCCATCTTCCAGATAAGCACCTTCCACCTGATTGGCCGCGGTCGCGCCGCCCCATAAAAAATCCGCCGGGAATGTTTTCATCTCTTTCTCCTATGATTAATGGCTGACTGACAACAGCGGCTGACCGGCTTCGACGGCGCTGGACGCCACCGTGTCAATCTCCCGGTAGTCGTCGCTGTTGCTGATAATGATCGGGGTCGCCAGGTCGTAGCCGGCGTCCAGAATCGCCTGGCGATCAAACTCAATCAGCAGATCGCCGGCCTGTACCCTGTCGCCCTCTTTCACATGCGCGGTAAAGGGCACGCCGTCGAGTTTGACCGTGTCGATGCCGACGTGGATCAGCAGCTCAATGCCGCTGTCGCTTTGCAGGCCGATGGCGTGTTTAGTCTGAAACAGGGAGGCCACTTCGCCCGGGAACGGGGCAATCACTTGGCCCACCGCCGGGATAATGGCGACCCCTTTACCCAGCAGGCCGCTGGCGAAGGTGCTATCCGGCACCTGCTCGAGGGCGATAACGCTGCCGCTCATCGGCGCCAGAATATCGTTTGCCGAGGCCGGGGCTACCGTCACGGCGCCCGGTGCAGCGCTGGCGCGCGGCAGGCCGGCGAAGAAGGTCAGCACGCAGGCGAGCACGAAAGCCACGCCGGTGCCGATAAGCCCGCCCCAGACGCTGGCGTCAATCCCGCCGGGCGGGATCATCTGCGCCGGGAAAAAGATATTCGGCACGCCGAACGAGTAAGCATGACTATTACTGAAGGCGGTGATCGCCCCGCCGATGGCGCCGGCGATACAGCCGAAGATAAACGGACGACGCAGCGGCAGGGTCAGACCATAGATAGCCGGCTCGGTGATGCCAAACAGCCCCGCAGAGAAGGCGGAACCGGCCAGCATCCGCTGACGCGCATCGCGGGTGGCCAGCAAAATCCCCAGAACCGCCCCCACCTGGGCAATCACCGCCGGAAGAATAATCGGCAGCATGGAGTCGTGACCAAGCACCGTCATGTTGTTGATCATCAACGGCACCAGCCCCCAGTGCAGGCCGAAAATAACGCACACCTGCCACATGGCGCCCAGTACCGCGCCCGCCAGCCATGGGGCAAACGCATAAATGAACTGGTAGCCGTTGGCCAGCAGATGGCTCAGCCAGGTGGCGACCGGGCCAATCACCAGGAAGGTGAGCGGGACCACCACCGCCAGGCAGATCGCCGGGCTGAAGAAGTTTTTCATCGATGACGGCAACAGCGCATTGCTCTTGCGCTCCAGCCAGCAGGAGACCCATGAGGCGAGAATAATCGGGATCACTGATGAGCTGTAGTTGATAAAGGTCACCGGAATGCCGAGAAAGTGCTCCACCGCCGCGCCCGGCGCCTGGCTGGCCTCAAAGGCCTGAATCATCAGCGGGTGGGTTAACGCCCCGCCAATCACCATCGAGATAAACGGGTTGCCGCCAAACTTCTTCCCGGCGGTATAGCCAAGAAACAGCGGGAAGAAAAAGAACAGCGCATCGCTGGCGGCAAACCAGATTTTATAAGTCCCCTGCTCCGGCGTAAGCCAGCCGCAGGTCACCGCCAGCGCCAGCAGGCCTTTCAGCAGACCGGTTGCCGCCATCACGCCGATAAACGGTGTAAAGATGCCGGAGATGATGTCGATAAGCTGGCTTAACACCGATCCTTTGGCCGCTTTTTCCTCGGCAACCGGTTCGCTGTCATCGCTTAACCCCGCCTCCTGGCGCACCGCCAGCCAGACGTCGTGAACGTGGTTGCCAATCACCACCTGAAACTGGCCGCCGCTCTCCACCACCATAATCACGCCCGGATTGGCCTTCAGCCCTTCGGCATCGGCTTTGCCGTTATCCTTCAGTTTAAAACGCAGACGTGTCGCACAGTGAACCAGACTCACAATGTTCTCTTTGCCGCCGACGCGGTTGAGAATATCCTGCGCGAGTGCTTTATATTCCATGCTCTTTTCCTTACTGCCGCTGCCCGCAGACAACCGGCGACTGAGTAGTAAAAAATAAAAAAACCCGAGAACCACGCCGGTGGGCGTCGCGCTCAGGTTTTGCCTGCATCATGCAGTAACAATCCAGTTTTGTTGGGGAGAATTAACGCCCCTCTTTTCTTACCCGTTCGATATGAATGGCAAGAAACATAATTTCTTCGGTGGTCAGCGACCGCTGATACTGCTTTTGCAGATGCGTCGCCACCGTTTCCGCACACTTCCACGCTTTGGCGTAGTTATCTTTCACCGCGCTGTGCAGCGAGACGTCGTCATCTTCCACCACCGTGCGCGTCAGCATCCGCTGGGCGAAAAACTTCAGGTGGGTGACGAAACGCTGATAGCTCAGCGACTCTTCATCGTAGTTAAGCTGCAGCTGATACTTCACCAGCTGCAGGATCTCCTGCATCACCCGGGTCACGTGCATGACCTCCGGCATTTCGCTGTTGAGCTGCGCCGTCACCAGATGCAGGGCGATAAATCCGGCTTCATCCTCCGCCAGCTCCACGCCGAGCCTTTTAGCAATGATGGCCCTTGCCTCCTGGCCCAGCGCGAACTCCTTCGGATACAGCCGCTTAATCTCCCACAGCAGCACGTTACGCAGTGCGATGCCCTTTTTCTGCCGCTCGATAGCAAAATGACAGTGATCCGTTAACGTGATGTACAAACTTTCCTGTAACTTGCCCAGCCGTCCGCGTGCCAGGTCGATAATGCGATCGCAGGTGGTCATCACTTCTAACGGTATTTGACTGAGCAGCTCGCCTAAGCGGCCGACCAGCTCATCGCTTTGTAAGGCGAAAACTTTTTCAATTTTACTGTCGTCCAGCACGTCGCCCGGGCGTTTCTGAAAGGCCAGCCCTCGCCCCATCACCACCTGTTCGCGCCGGTGCTCGTCGAGGACCACCACCACATTGTTATTGAGTACTTTGGCGATTTGCATATAGACCCCAGAAACAAAAAAACCTGACCCCCGACGAAACGCCAGGTGATCAGGTTTTGCCTGCCGCAGCAGTTGCAATCCAACACCCGCACTGTAACAACTTCTGCTGCGCGCTCAACCTGACAAGTGAAAAAACGTGATTAAGATCGCGACTATCAGAAGGTCACGACGGTTTTCCACTCCACTACCCACGCGTCCTGGGTCTGCGCGACGCCGCCCGGACGGTGCCAGTACTGCAGGCCCGGCTGCAGCTCCAGCCAGGAGACCGGGCGGAAGCGATAATAGAGCTCACCGTTCAGCGAATGACCGGCCACCGGCAGGTAAGCCGGATCGTTATAGTCGGTGGCGCCGCTTATCTGATTCATATAGCGCTGATTACGTGCGTAGTGGCTGCTCATGTCGATCCACGTCAGGCCGAAGCCAATCCAGTCCTCCGGGCGGGCGTCAAACAGACCGCGGTAGCGCATGGAGGCGGCGACGGCGGAGTGGATATAGTTGCTGCGCTGGTCGCTGAGGCTGCCGCTCAGTGAGACGCTCATTCCCCGCAGCGGGTCGTCGGTGTGGCGGGTGATCTGCTGGTTCAGGCCGGCGTACATAAACCAGGTGCTGTCGTGCTCGGCGTAACCTTGCGGATCGGTCGCCCCGGCGCCGCCGGATTTACCGCTGTAGAGGTCGCTCTGCGGCGCGTTAGTCCAGACCACGCCAAGGTTATAGGCTCCCGGCAGGCCATTAATCAGCGGACGGGTTTCGATCTCCATCGGCAGTAAGATGCCTTTGCTACCCTTCGTCGACCAGCTCCACGCGTGGCTGCGCGCGGTAGCCTGCGGGTTTTGCTCCATCACCCCGCCTTTCAGGGTGACGGTCGGCGTCAGATTGTACTCCAGGGTGGTGCCCCAGGTATGAATGTTCCAGTTATTCCAGGTCAGCGAGTTGGCCGATTTCCCACCGCACTGGGTCAGCAGCTGAAAATCGCAGGGTATGATCTGGTCGAAGGTTTGCACCTTGTTCATCATGCCGATGCGCCAGGTCAGGCGGCGGTCGTCAAAGCTGCGGGCAAAGGTGAGCCAGCCAAGGCGGGTAATCGACCCGCCGCCCCAGCTCTCCTGCGATAGATCGTTGAAACTCACCCGCGGATCCTGCAGCCGTTTCGTGGTGAGATTATCATCGTGGTTGCGGTTGACGATATTGCCCTCAAGCCGCGCGTCCGGTATGCCGGTCCAGCGCTCCAGATCCTGGGTAAAGGTCAGCGCCACCTGGTCAATATAGGCCAGGTGTTTATCATGGTCATAACCGCCGCCGGCGTTGTAGGCCATCTCGTTAAGATAGCCGAGATTATAATGAAAGCCGTTTTCTTCAAGGATCGGACGAATGCCTAGCATATCGCCCAGCAGCCCTTGCTGCCCGGCTTCAAACCCCAGCGCGCTGCCGTTCCACGCCGGGATGTCCGCGGCGCTCACGGCAGGCGTCATGGCCGCCAGCATAGCGCCGATCAAAAGCTGATTTATTTTTTTGTTATGCATTGTGATATCCACCGTGACTGAATAAAAACAAAGGGGATCCCCAGGCTATTTATTTACCCGTTTTCTTTTTTTAAAAATGAATGGCAAAAAGCGTCCGTCGGTAATAAAACCGCGACAATGCCAGAGAAATCGTTATTCACATCTCATTGTTTTACATCATCATTTTATCCACCCTGAATTTTTACCAAAAAAAAACCTAAGCACTTTGCGCCACGAATGACGAAAGTGCTTAGGTTTTGCCTGAGTTCAGTAGCAATCCTGAATTGATTGACCGCACATTATCACTTTATTCAACCCATGCCTATCATCAACAGGCATGCAAGTAATAATATGTGAAGCGAATAACAGTATGGCGGTTAATAGCGGCCGATCGCCGCCGCTATTTCAGCAGACGTTTGCAGGGCGCGAATTTCATTAAACAGGGTCAGCGCCTCGGTATATTCCTTGCGTAAATAGCCTAACCACTGCTTAATTCTTGCCACATGATACAGGCCGGTATCACCCTGCTTTTCCAGGCGGGTATATTTTTGCAACAGCTGGACCACCTGCGGCCACGGCATGCGCGGTTCGTTGTATTTGATCACCCGGCTGAGGTTCGGCACATTGAGCGCCCCGCGGCCAATCATCACCGAATCGCAGCCGGTGACAGCCATACAATCCTGGGCGCTTTGCCAGTCCCAGATTTCACCGTTGGCGACCACCGGGATAGTCAGGCGCTGGCGGATCTCGCCGATCGCCTGCCAGTTGATGCGTTCGGCTTTGTAGCCATCTTCTTTGGTACGGCCGTGAACCACCAGTTCGCTGGCCCCCGCCTGCTGCACCGCGTCGGCGATTTCAAAGCGCCGTTCACCGCTGTCCCAGCCAAGACGAACTTTCACCGTCACCGGCAGATGCTCGGGAACCGCCTCTCGCATGGCTTTCGCGCCGCGATAGATCAACTCTGGATCTTTCAGCAGCGTTGCCCCGCCGCCGCTGCCGTTTACCAGCTTCGACGGACAGCCGCAGTTTAAATCCACCCCCCATGAACCCAGCGCCACCGCGCGGGCGGCATTTTCCGCCAGCCACTCGGGATATTGTCCCAGCAGCTGGACGCGTACGCGGGTTCCGGACGGCGTGCGGCTCTGGTGATGCAGTTCCGGGCATAGCCTGTAGAACGATTTTACCGGCAGCAGTTGATCCACCACGCGCAGAAATTCGGTGATGCAGAGATCGTAATCGTTAACCTCGGTCAGCAGCTCGCGCACCAGCGAATCGAGCACGCCTTCCATCGGCGCCAGTAGAACACGCATATCGTTACCCGAAAAAAAAAGAGGCGCTATGGTAGCGCCTCCGGGCGCTGGTTGAAAGCGCTCAATGCGTCGGACCAGACGCACGCCGTTCCCCGCACGCTCGATGCGGCAAAGCGGCGAGATAATCTCTATGCTTTACAGAGGTCTGTGGCGTCCCATTAGCCTTTATTTGCCGCGCCTCATTCAGCAAGGTAGCGTGGGGAGCGATCCCGCCTGAGCCGCAAGGTGTCGGGCCCTGACGGGTGAGACTATGGTTCCCGTAAGCTATCAGCGCTATGCATAGAATTCATGATGTGATCGGTAGCACATTTTAGGGATTAATTGTATGATGAATGCACTTCATCAAGGGTTATTACCATGAGTAAATCGCTGACTATTATCTGGCAGTACCTGCGGGCTTTCGTCCTGATTTACGCCTGCCTGTACGCCGGAATTTTTATCGCCGGGCTGCTGCCTATCACTATCCCCGGCAGCATCATCGGCATGCTGATCCTCTTCGTGCTGCTGGCGCTGCAAATTATGCCGCCGCAATGGGTCAACCCCGGCTGTAATATCCTGATCCGCTATATGGCGCTGCTGTTCGTGCCGATCGGCGTTGGGGTGATGCAGTACTGGGATCTGCTGCGCGCCCAGCTGGGGCCTGTCGTTATCTCCTGCGCCATCAGTACGCTGGTGGTGTTTGTAGTGGTGAGCTGGAGCTCCCATTTGGTGCATGGCGAACGTAAAGTGATTGGCCAAAAAGGAAAAGAAGAATGATGCATGAAATCTGGTGGTCGCTACCGCTAACCCTGATCGTCTTTTTTCTCGCCCGCAAACTGGCGGCCCGCTTTAAGTTCCCGCTGCTCAACCCGCTGCTGGTGGCGATGGTGGTGATTATTCCATTTCTTCTGCTGACCGGGATCTCCTATGAGCGTTATTTTGCCGGCAGCAAAGTCCTGAACGATCTGCTGCAGCCGGCGGTAGTGGCCCTTGCGTTCCCGCTGTATGAACAGCTGCACCAGATCCGCGCCCGCTGGAAATCTATCATTACCATCTGCTTTATCGGCAGCTGCGTGGCGATGATCACCGGCACCACCGTCGCTCTGCTGATGGGCGCCACGCCGCAAATCGCCGCCTCTATTCTGCCTAAGTCAGTCACTACGCCGATTGCTATGGCGGTTAGCGGCAGCATCGGCGGCATTCCGGCCATCAGCGCCGTGTGCGTAATTTTTGTCGGCATCCTCGGCGCGGTATTTGGGCATACGTTGCTTAACCTGATGCGCATTCGCACCAAAGCGTCGCGCGGCCTGTCAATGGGCACCGCCTCGCACGCCCTCGGCACCGCCCGCTGCGCCGAGCTGGACTATCAGGAAGGCGCGTTTAGCTCACTGGCGCTGGTGCTGTGCGGGATCATCACCTCGTTGATGGCGCCGTTCTTATTTCCGCTGATCCTCGCAGTGGTAGGTTAATAGTGATTTAAATCACATTTTTTAATGCAACAAATCAGAGTTGCATAAAGAATGAGATATTCATCACATATGGAACCGCTGGCCGCCCGTACACTGGCTTCCCATTACACTGTTATGAGGCAACGCTATGCACTCACGTTTTCAAGCTGCTTTGACGACTCTGGCAGCAGATCTGCAGGCGGCCATCGCCCCGATGCTCGCCGACCCGCATTTCCCGGCGCTGCTCGAAGCCGATCAGGTGGCGACGCTGCAGCATGCGACAGGTCTGGACGAAGACGCGCTGGCTTTTGCGCTACTGCCGCTTGCCGCTGCCTGCGCGCGCCCCGACCTTTCTCATTTTAACGTCGGGGCTATCGCCCGCGGCGTCAGCGGCCGCTGGTACTTTGGCGGCAATATGGAGTTTCTCGGCGCTACCATGCAGCAGACCGTTCACGCGGAACAGAGCGCCATCAGCCACGCCTGGCTGCGCGGCGAGACCTCCCTGCGCGCTATCACGGTGAACTACACGCCGTGCGGTCATTGCCGTCAGTTTATGAACGAACTGAACAGCGGGCTGGCGCTGCGCATTCATCTGCCGGGTCGCGAAGCGCATGCACTGGAGCACTATCTGCCGGACGCCTTTGGCCCGAAAGACCTGGAGATCAAAACCCTGCTGATGGATGAACAGGACCATGGCTTCCCGGTCAGCGGCGATGCCCTAACCCAGGCAGCTATTCAGGCCGCCAACCGCTGCCATGCGCCCTACAGCCACTCGCCTTCCGGCGTGGCGCTGGAGCTGAAAGACGGTACCATTTTCAGCGGTAGCTATGCGGAAAACGCAGCGTTCAACCCGACGCTGCCGCCGCTGCAGGGGGCGCTGAATCTCCTGAGCCTCAACGGCTATGATTATCCCGCTATCCAGCGGGCAATCCTGGCGGAGAAAGCCGACGCGGCGCTGATCCAGTGGGATGCCACCGTCGCCACCCTGAAGGCGCTGGGCTGCCACAATATTGAGCGCGTCCTGTTAGGTTGATCAGCCTGAGCAGATTGCCGGACGGCGTCTTCGGCTTATCCGGCCGACTTTTTATACCGTTAGGTGTCGGGTGGCGCTACGCTTACCCGACCTACGGTTCGCGCCATGGCGACCTGAAGATCCCTATGCCGGGTGTCGGCTCACGCCTTACCCGGCCTGCATTCGGCGATCTGTCTATATTGCTGAAAATCCCCGCAATCAAACGCGGGTTTCTTGCGCTTACCCGGCGGGTAAAGTAGCCTGAAGACTCCGTTGTCTATTATTGAGCCAAGTTCATGTTAAAGCGTGCGTTCTACAGCCTGTTAGTCCTGCTCGGCCTGCTGCTGTTGACCGTGCTGGGCCTTGACCGCTGGATGAGCTGGAAAACCGCGCCCTATATCTATGATGAACTGCAGGACCTGCCCTACCGTCAGGTCGGTGTGGTGCTGGGCACCGCCAAATATTACCGCACCGGCGTCATCAATCAGTATTACCGTTACCGCATCCAGGGTGCGCTGAACGCCTACAACAGCGGCAAGGTCAACTATCTCCTGCTGAGCGGCGATAATGCTCTGCAAAGCTACAATGAACCGATGACCATGCGTCGGGACCTGATTAAAGGCGGCGTCGATCCCGCGGATATCGTACTGGACTATGCCGGTTTCCGTACCCTCGACTCGATCGTCCGTACCCGGAAAGTGTTCGACACCAACGACTTCATTATCATCACCCAGCGCTTCCACTGCGAACGGGCGCTGTTTATCGCCCTGCATATGGGGATCCAGGCCCAATGCTACGCGGTGCCGTCGCCGAAGGATATGTGGAGCGTGCGGCTGCGCGAGTTCGGCGCCCGCTTTGGCGCGCTGGCGGACCTCTATATCTTCAAACGGGAACCGCGCTTTCTCGGCCCTCTCATCCCGATTCCGGCGCAGCAGCATGACGTGCCGGATGACGCCCAGTCCTACCCGGCCGTCACCCCGGAGCAGCTGCTGGAGTTGCAGAAAGGAAAGTAGCCTCCATCAACGCATTCGTTTCAGATATAAAAAAACCCGCGCCAGGCGCGGGTTTTTGATGCGTTCAATCTTATTTCTTACGGGCGTATTTCAGGGAGTCCAGCGCCACGGCGAAGATAATAATCGCCCCCTTAATAATGTACTGCCAGTAAGGGTTGACGCCGATGTAGGTCAGGCCGTAGTTGATGACGGTGAAGATAATCACCCCGGTCACCACGCCAAACACCGTCCCTACCCCGCCGCTGAACGATACGCCGCCCACCACACAGGCGGCGATGGCGTCCAGTTCATACATAAAGCCGAGGTTATTGGTCGCCGAGCCGATACGACCGGCTTCCAGCAAGCCGCCGAAGGCGTAGAACACGCCGGAGAGGGCATAGATCATCAGCAGGTTTAACGCTACGTTAACCCCGGAGACCTTCGCCGCTTCCGGGTTACCGCCGATAGCGAAAATGTTTTTGCCAAAGCGCGTCTTGTTCCACAGGATCCAGACAAAGAAGACGGCAATCAGCGCGTAGAAGGTAATGTAGGACAGGCGGAAGGAGCCCAGCGCCACAAACCCCTGCGCGAAATGGGAGAAGTGGCTGTCGAAGCCGGAGATCGGCGACGCGCCCACGAAGTCGTAGTACAGCGAGTTAATGCCGTAGACGATAATCATGGTGCCGAGAGTGGTAATAAACGGCGTCACGTTCAGGTAGGCAATGACGATCCCGTTAATCAGGCCGATGACCGCCCCGATGGCGCACACCAGCAGGATCACCAGCGGGATCGGCATGGTCGCCATATCCGGGAATACCTTATTGGCATTATCCACCGCCTGCAGCATGGTGGCGGCAATCACCGCCGCCAGACCCACCTGACGGCCGGCGGAGAGGTCGGTCCCCTGCGTGACGATAAGTCCGGCCACGCCGAGGGCAATAATAATACGCACCGAGGACTGAGTCAGAATATTACTCAGGTTGAGCAGACTTAAAAATGTCGGATCCTGGAAAATAATAATGGCCAGCAGGACCAGAAGGACAACATATATCCCACCCTCTTTCAGGTAAGTGAGAAAACTCTTTTTATTTAACGCACTCATGTGAAGCCCCTGATCTTAAAGGTGCAATGACGCAAGACGCAGTATTTCGTTTTGCGTAGTGGTTTTAGTCTCAACAATGCCCGCGACCAGGCCGTTGCTCATCACCAGAATGCGGTCGGTAATCCCCAGCAGTTCCGGCATTTCGGAAGAAATAATAATGATCCCTTTGTCTTTTTTAGCCAGTTCGGCAATCAGCTGATAGATTTCAAACTTGGCGCCGACGTCGATACCGCGCGTTGGCTCATCCAGCATCAGGATCTCCGGCTGGGTCAGCAGCCAGCGGCCTATAATGACCTTTTGCTGGTTACCACCGGAAAGCGAGCCAATCTGCGTATGCTGACCGGGGGTTTTGACGCGCATCGAGTCAATAACCCATTGGGTATCGCTCTTCATTCGCGAGTTATCCAGCAAGCCGATGCTGTTTTTATATTTCTTAATATTGGAGATCAGCGAGTTAAACCCGATATCCAGATAGGCGTAAATCCCGGTAGAGCGCCGCTCCTCGGTCACCAGCGCAAAACCGTGGTTAATCGCCTCGTTGGCGCTGTGGTTGTTGATCTTCTTGCCGTGCAGCGTGATGGTGCCGCTGGCCTTCTCACGGATGCCGAACAGGGTCTCCACGATGTCGGTGCGTTTAGCGCCCACCAGGCCGGCGATACCGAGAATTTCGCCCTTATGCAGGTCAAAGGAGACATCGCGAATGGAGGGCTGGCGCAGCGAGGTGAGATTGCGCACCTGGAGGATCACTTCGCCCGGAGTGTTTTCGCGATCCGGAAAACGCTGGTTAAGCGAACGCCCGACCATCATGGCGATGATCTTATCCATATCCAGCCCTTCCAGCGGCTGGGTGGCGATCCACTGGCCGTCGCGCAGGATGGTTATTTCATCGCACAACTGGAAAATTTCTTCCATTTTATGCGAGATATAGACGATACCGCAGCCGCGATCTTTCAGCTTACGGATGATCTTAAACAGATGGTTGACCTCTTTTTCCGTCAGCGATGACGTCGGCTCATCCATGATGACGATTTTGGCGTCATAGGAAAACGCCTTCGCGATCTCAATCATCTGCATCTGAGATACCGATAAGGTACCGACGCGGGCGCGCGGATCGATATCAATATCCAGCTCATCAAAAATGGCCTTGGTATCCCGGTACATTTTGTCCTGATCGACAAACATGCCTTTAGTTGGATAGCGCCCGAGCCACATGTTATCCATGACCGAACGCTGTAATACCAGGTTTAATTCCTGATGCACCATCGAAATACCGTTTTCCAGGGCTTCTTTCGCCGAATGGAAATCGATCTCTTTTCCCTGAAAAAGAATGCTACCGGAATCTTTTTGATAGATCCCAAAAAGGCATTTTAATAATGTCGATTTACCGGCGCCGTTCTCACCCATTAACGCATGAATGGAGTGCGGACGAACCTTCAGGTTGACATTATCAAGTGCCTTGACGCCAGGAAACGATTTGTTGATGTTGCTCATCTCCAACAAATATTCGCCTGACCGTTCGCTATTATTGCTGACCATAGTTATACCTGGCTGCGTTCATGCAAGCCCCGTCCGGCGCACTAGCGCCAGCAGGAGTCTGGTTCTGTATCAGGAATAATCGGGCGTGGATAACCCACGCCCGCAACTCACATCACGATTATTTGCCGGTAAACTGGCTCAGGTTGTCTTTATCGACGCCCACGTAGGGGACGCGAACAATCTTGTTGTCAATTTTCCAGTTGGTGCCTGCCGCGGCGTCTTTCCCGTCGGCAAGGTTTTTCGCCAGCTCGAAGGTCGCTTTCGCCTGGTTGTTGGCATCGTTCAGCACAGTACCGGCCATCGCGCCGGATTTCACCAGCGCCAGGGCTTCCGGCAGGGCATCAACGCCGAACACCGGAATGCTGCTCTTGTTGTGCGCTTTCAGCGCTTCAACCGCGCCCATCGCCATGGCGTCGTTGTTAGCGATCACCACTTCAATCTTGTTGGCATTCGGGCCGGAGAGCCAGGCGTCCATTTTGTCTTTCGCCTGGGCGGTATCCCACATCGCGGTATCCAGCTGCAGCTGCTGGGTCTTCAGACCTTTATCATTCAGCTCTTTAATAACGTAAGTGGTACGCGCTTCCGCATCCGGATGGCCCGGCTCGCCTTTCAGCAGAACGTACTGGATCTGACCGTCTTTATTCAGATCCCAGTTCGGGTTGGCTTTCCAGTGCTTGGCGATCAGATCGCCCTGAATAATCCCCGACTCTTTCGAGTCGGTACCGACGTAATAAGCCTTGTCATAACTATCCAGCGCTTTGCGGGAAGGCTCTTTGTTGAAGAACACCACCGGAATATTCTGCCCGCGCGCCTTTTCAATCACCGTACCTGCGGCGGCCGGGTCAACCAGGTTAATCGCCAGCGCCTTCACGCCTTTCGCCAGCAGCACGTCAATCTGATCGTTTTGTTTCGACTGGTCGTTCTGCGAATCATTCATCAACAGTTGGACGTCTGGCGCGGATTTGCCATCTTTTTCAATCGCCTTACGCACTACCGACATAAAGTTGTCGTCATATTTATAAATCGTCACGCCGATACGGGTATCTGCTGCGTGTGCGGCGGCGCCAAATAACAGACCAGCCATTACAGCAGACAGGGTAAACACCTTCTTATTCATGGAATCTCCGGTTTTATTATGCAGGGTCATTATTGTGAGAAAATGCAGGCGGGATTTGTTGCATTAGTGTTACCGCACAACGCATTTCACGACGAAAATTCGGTCTTCCGTGTCGGGTAACGCTCCAGAAAAATACGACTGTAAAACTCGTTTAACGCCTTGTTCCTACTAAATAAAGTGAGGAATATCCATCACCTCGTGGTTCAGACTGGTAAACGCTGCCATCATAATCAGGCGAATGTTAATATACTGTGAATTTACTCACAAATTGAAAGCGGTTACATCCCGCGATCGCGTCAGTTAGTGATCGGCCCCACAGTTTGCCGCTGGGCAACGGAATGACGGCGCACCAGCGTCGGCATAAAGCAGTGCGTCGCCTCGAGATCCAGCTTGCCGGCCGCCCCCAGCAGCGCCAGCTCGGTGGCCAGCTTTGCCATCGACATTACCGGATAGCGCACGGTGGTGAGCTGAGGATCGGTGTAACGGGAAATAGGAATATCATCAAAGCCAATCAGCGACAGATGCTGCGGCACGACAATGCCGTTGTCCTTCAGCGTCGTCAGCGCGCCGGCCGCCATGCTGTCGTTATAGGCAAACACCGCGGTGAGGCCGAGATTTCGCCCCAGCAGTTCGACCATCGCCGCTTCACCGCCCTGCATATCCGGAGAGCCGGAACCGATCCAGCTGTCCGGGGCGATGATGCCTTGCTCCTGCAGCGCTTTGCTCCACCCTTCCCGGCGCATATCGTCATCTTCAATGCCGTGGTTTGAGGAGAGATAGCCGATGCGCTGGTGACCATGATTGAGCAGCATACGGGTGGCCATCAGCGCGCCGCTGACGTTGTCGAGTCCGACGCAGCGATGGGCATACCCCGGCACGATGCGGTTGATCAGCACCATCCCCGGGATATGTTGCATAAAGTCGCTCAGTTCATCATCGCTCAGCGCTTTCGAATGGACGATCAGCGCCGAGCAGCGCTGACGGATCAGCACCTCGATGGCGTGACGCTCTTTTTCCGCCTCGTGATAGCTGTTGCCGATCAGCACATATTTCTGATGCTGCTGAGCAACGGTATCCACTGCTTTCACCAGCGCGCCGAAGAAGGCGTCGGAGACGTCCATCACCACCACGCCGATGGTATCGCTGACCTGGGTGGCCAGCGCCTGGGCGTTGGCGTTGGGCCGGTAGCCCAGTTGGGTCACCGCTTTCATCACCACGTCGCGCGTATCCGGACTCACCAGCGCGCTGTTATTCAGCACCCGCGACACGGTGGCCACGGAAACGCCCGCCTGGCGGGCGACATCACGAATGGTGATCATACTCAGCAACCTTAAGAGAATTACAGCACGTCACATTCACCTCCTGTGCTTAGCAAGGAGGCTATTCTGGCAGCGACCCGCGGTCCGCTGCGTGAGTGAGGTCACACGGCTGGAAACGTTTACATCCGTTTTGTTAATGATTGTGATCGAGATCGTTATCTGGATGTGTCTTTCAATGATGTGCCTGACGCACGCAGGGTTAACTGACGCCACAGCCATTCCACCGGCCCCTGGCGGAAGCGGCGCAGCCAGAGCGATGAGACAAGGAGGTTAACGGCCCAGATGGGGGGGACAAAGGCCAGCAGCTGCAGACGATCGAAGCGCATAAACAGCCCAAGATGATAAAACAGGGTGGTGCAGATCAGGGTCTGCAGCAGGTAGTTGGTCAGCGCCATGCGTCCGACGCAGGCGATAGCGCCCACCAGGCGGAAACGGCAGAGCTGCGGCCAGTAGCCCCAGGCCAGCGCGGCATAGCCGATAGCCTGCAGCGGGGCGCTAAGTTCGCGCGGCGCCTGCAGTAAAAACGCGCACCAGCGATAGTCCCAGGCCAGATACCACTGGGCGAATATTGCCGGCAGATTGACCGCCATGCCGGCCGCCACCAGCAGCGCGCCGGTACGCCGGTAGTGACGCAGGCTAAACTGCCCCTTCAGCCAGCCGCTGCGCATCAGCGCCGCGCCCATCAGCATCATCCCAGCCAGCTGCCAGCCATACTGCGCGCCCAGCGCCAGCAGATTGTCAGATAGCATATCCGCCCGGTTGCTGACCGCCTCCATGCCACCGTGCAGCTTCCAGTACTGCTCATACTGCAGGTTCGCCGCGTCCGGCGCCCACGAGCGATTCGCCGCGGTCCCGGAGATCAGCCCCAACAGGACCAGCACCGCAATGCCGGTGAGGTAGAGCACCACCCCGGTGTTGAACAGCGATTTGACATGGTGCGCCTCACGCACCATGCGCCAGCTCACCAGCCCCACCAGGGCATAGGCCAGCAGAATATCGCCATCCCAGAAAAAAAGACCGTGAATGAAACCGAGCAGCGCCAGCAGCGTCAGCCGCGACTGGATCCAGCGCTTCCCTCGCGGAAGCAATAGCTGAAGACCGGCGCCAAACAGCAGCGCGAACAGGGTGAGAAACTTCACCTGCGCCAGCAGGTCGAGGAGCGCCCAGGTCCAGGCATCGCTAAGGGACGCGCTTCCTGACCAGGCGGGATTGAGATAAGCGGCCTTCGGCAAGCCGAAGGCGCTGATATTGAGAAGCAGGATACCGAGGATGGCGACGCCGCGGACAAAGTCCAGCGTGACATTTCTCTCCATGCACCCTGCTCCGTTTTAGTTGTGGTGACGTACTGCGCGCAGGAATTCCTGGCGGGTATTCTGGCTGGATTTAAACAGGCCGCCGAGAGAGGTGGTGGTGGTGGCGCTGGTCGCGTCGCGAATGCCGCGCGCCTTCACGCAATAATGCACCGCGTCAATGGATACCGCCACGTTGTTGGTGCCGAGCAGCGTCTGCAGCGCGATCAGGATCTGCTGCGTCAGACGCTCCTGGACCTGCGGACGTTGGGCGAAGAACTGCACGATGCGGTTGATTTTCGACAGGCCGATCACCGAATCTTTCGGGATATAGGCTACCGTCGCTTTACCATCGATGGTAACGAAATGGTGTTCGCAGGTGCTGGTCAGGGTGATATCGCGCACGGTGACCATTTCATCGACCTTCATTTTGTTTTCAATGACGGTGATTTTCGGGAAGCGAGAATAATCCAGCCCGGAGAAGATCTCATCGACATACATTTTGGCGATGCGATGCGGGGTCTCCATCAGACTGTCATCACTCAGATCCAGATTCAGCAGTTGCATAATCTCGGTCATATGACCGGTAATCAAACGCTTGCGTGTTTCGTTATCAATTTCTTGTACTGGCGCACGCATCGGCGTCTCCAGCCCACGAGCGACCAACGCTTCATGAACGAGGACGGCTTCTTTACTCAGTGATGACATTTATGTTTCTCCTGCAGGTGTGGCGCTCTTTGCTTTTTCTGGGGGCAAAGTTTGTATTCATTGTGCGTGAGGTGGCGCACAGAATCCAGTAGCCGTAACGATAATTATTGAAATTGGCGCTGCCTTTTATTAGGGAGCGAAGCCATGCCTCAGGCGCAACGCCAAATCCTTATCGCCGTATCCGGAATGTTCCAACCGCTGTACGCATTCATAAGCGCCGTCGCTACACCGGCATGTTGGCTATAAGTTGCATTAATGATGCAGTAAGTTCTCAAAAGGAGAAAGTGAAAGTTGCTCACCGGCTAATGAAATATCTGTATTATGAACGTTTACGCGCACATCCCTTCCGAGGAGCCTTGCATGGAACTGCTTGAAGAGCATCGCTGTTTTGACGGCCAGCAACAACGCTGGCGTCATCACTCCCCTGTCCTGAACTGCGCCATGACGTTCAGCATTTTTTTACCGCCTGAGCGCGAAACGCCGCCGCCGGTGCTGTACTGGCTGTCGGGGCTGACCTGTAATGATGAGAACTTTACCACCAAGGCGGGCGCCCAGCGCATTGCCGCCGAGCTGGGCATCGCGCTGGTGATGCCGGATACCAGCCCGCGCGGTGACGAGGCGGCCAACGACGACGGTTACGATCTCGGACAAGGCGCCGGCTTCTACCTGAACGCCACCGAGGCGCCCTGGGCGGCGCACTACCGAATGTACGATTACCTGCGTGACGAACTGCCCGCGCTTATTCGTAGCGAGTTTAGCGTCGGCGAACGCTGCGCCGTCAGCGGCCACTCGATGGGCGGCCACGGCGCGCTCATTATGGCGCTCAAAAATCCCGGCCGCTACGCCAGCGTCTCCGCCTTCGCGCCGATCGTCAATCCCTCCCAGGTCCCGTGGGGCAAGAAAGCGTTTACCGCCTATCTCGGCGCGGATGAATCGGCATGGCACTCCTGGGACAGCTGCGCGCTGATGCAGGCCAGCCGGCCGGAGGACGCCGTGCCGACGCTTATCGATCAGGGCGACAACGATCCATTCCTTGCCGGACAGCTGCAGCCGGCGGTACTGGCGGAGGTCGCGCGGCAGAAGGCCTGGCCGTTAACGCTGCGCATCCAGCCCGGTTACGACCACAGCTATTACTTCATTGCCTCGTTTATTGAAGACCATCTGCGCTTCCATGCGCAGCATCTCTTTGGCTAAACGCCAATGCGCCGCGAAGCTGCTTCGCGGCGCATGTTCAGGCCTACAGGATGCGTTTTAGCGCCGGCAATCAGAAGCGATAATCCACCGCCATAAAGTAGCGACGGCCTTCTTCGGTATAGCTGTAGTCGTCCCGGCTCAGATCTTTATCACCCACGTTCTGCACCCCGGAGCGCAGTTTCACGTTTTTGGTCACCTGCCATGCCGCGCCAACGTCAAACAGGGTGTAGCCGCCCGGCGTTTTGCCGGTGGCGCTCACCGCGCGCTGCTGGCCGGTATAGTTGGCCGTCACGTAGAAGGACCAATCGTCCAGCGGTTTCCAGTCGAGCGTGCCGTTGGCAGTATGGAACGGCAGCGTCTGCAGCGGTTTGTCGCCGCCATTGCTCAGATCGCGACCATCGTTGTAGGTGTAGTTCACCGTCAGCTTCCACTCATCGCCAAACGGGATCTTCACCTCCGTCTCCACCCCTTTGATGCGGGCTTTGTTGACGTTGAAATAGCGGAAGATCGGCACGCGCTTGCCGTTGACGGTTTTCCAGCCGACAAAGTTCGGGTAGCCCGGCGCTTCGCTGGCGCTGGAGGTGCGCAGAACATCGATCATGTCGTCGACATTATTCTGGAAGGTGGTGATGCTGCCTTCGACATTTTCAAGCCAGCCCTCTTCCCCGCGGTAGTAGAGACCGAGCTCGAAGCTTTCGCTGGTTTCCGGTTTCAGATCCGGGTTACCGACGATGCTGCACGAGCCGCGACAGGAGTTGGTGGTCCAGTCGGGGTTAAGCTGCAGCAGCGACGGGGCTTTAAACGCCGTCGCCCAGCCGCCTTTAACGGTGACGGTATCGGTGGCGTTATACACCAGATAGGCGCGCGGGCTCCAGTGATCGCCATAGGTCTGATGGTCGTCCATACGAATGCCGGTGGTCAGCGCCAGCGGCTCGATGATGCGCCATTCGTCTTCGATAAACAGGGCGTACTGGCTAGCCGACGTTGACTGGCCGCCGCTGCTCAGGTTGACCGGATCTTTCAGTTTGTCGTGGCGCCATTCGCCGCCGAAGGTCACCAGCTGGTTAATCATGCCCAGCGGCAGGACATACTTGCCGTCGATGGCATTGCTTTCCGAGGTAATAGTCCCGCTCTGCCCTGGATTTTTGTTATCCACCTTTTCGCCGTAGAACTTGAGCTCGCTATTGCCGATATCCCAGCGGCCGTTATGGCTCAGAGAGTAGTTCTCCCGCTCAAGGCGGTTGCGGTCAAGGGAATCGGAATCGCGATCCTGACGGTCAAAGCCGTAGCCTGCGGTAAAATCGTGGTTTTCGTTCGGCGTCCAGGCGAATTCAACATTGCCATCGCGGCTGGTGAAGCCCTCGATGCGCGGCGTCTCGCCGGTGGCATTACTGGATGACTGCGGATCGTCCTTGGCGCGTTTTGCCAGGCTGCCGTAGGCCTTCATTCCAAGTACGCCGTCGATCAGCGGGCCGCTGGTGAAGAACTGGCCGTTATAGGTATCCCCGCGATCGCGGTGCTCCTGAATAGTGGTATCAGCACTCAGCGTCCCGGTCCATTTCTGGCCGATTTTTTTGGTAATAATGTTGACCACCCCACCGAGCGCATCGGAGCCGTAGAGGGAAGACATCGGGCCGCGCACCACTTCGATACGCTCAATAGCATCCACCGGGATCCAGTTAAGGTCGAAGTCATTGTGGCGGAAGACGGCGTTCCGCGAGTTAACGCGCTTGCCGTCGACCAGGATCAGGGTATAGCTGCTGCTCAGACCGCGGATGCTAACGCCCTTGCGGTTATCCCCTTCGTTGGTGAGCTGGACCCCAGGCACATCGCGCAGCACGTCTTTCAGGTTCTGAACAGGCTTGCGTTGTAAATCCTGTTGGGTGATGACGCTGATGCTCGCCGGCGCGTCTTTGACATTCTGTTCAGTGGCCGAGGCGGTCACCACCAGCGTTTCTTCATTCACATCGGCCAGAGCCGGAAACGCCAACGATACGACGGACGCAGACAATCCCGCCCGGATAAAAGGGTTTAACCTGAACATTCCAAATCTCCATGAGGTGTACAACCAAACAAACAACAAGGTGCTGCTCACACGCGCTGGCGGCCTGTCGCTCTGTCGGCGGCATGCTCGCGCTGTTTTCTCGTCGATGTGGCTGGTCGCCCGGTGTCAGTCTGTACAAGCGGCAGAGACGGGGAGTGGCTTCATCCGTAATGGGCGAAAATGATAAAGATAATGATTACGATTATCAATATAATTATGAAGAATTGTGACAAGCTGTAACCGCACAAACATAAAAAAAGCCCTCTGTTCAGAGGGCTTCCGGGTGATGACAAATCTGTCTTCGTTATTGTGCTCACATGTCTGCCGGGTGGCGGCTTCCGCCTTACCAGGCCTACGAAACATCGCAATATCAATCAGTTACGCGGTTATCTGTAGGCCCGCGCAAGCGCAGCGCAGCCGGGCAATCCCTGAAGATTGCACTTTGCCAGCAATATAAAGCCCTCTTCAGAGAGGGCTTTTATCGCACAATCGCGAAGATTAACGCTTAAAGCGGTCCGGGAAGGTCATTTCGCTGTAGCGAACAAAGCGGGTGCCTTTCGCCAGCTTGTAACCAAACCAGATGACGAGGAACAGCGGAATACCGATGTAGGTCGCCGCCACGCCGCCCCAGTCAATGGTGTCCTTGAGGAACGCTTCGTAGTTCTGTCCGAGGGTGATGATCAGGCACAGCACGAAGGCGAAGATCGGCCCCAGCGGGAAGAACCCGGAACGATACGGCAGATTATTAATATCGTTACCCTGCAGGACGTAGCCGCGACGGAAACGATAGTGGCTGATCGCAATACCCAGCCAGGCGATAAAGCCCGTCATCCCGGAGGTGTTCAGCAGCCACAGGTACACCGTCTGGTTGCCAAACATGGAAGTCAGGAAGCACAGCGCCGCGATCACGGTGGTCGCGTACAGCGCGTTACGCGGCACGCCGCCACGCGACAGCTTCGAGAAAATGCGCGGCGCTTTACCGTCGCAGGCCAGGGTGTACAGCATACGCGTGGAGGCGTACATCCCGGAGTTCCCCGCCGACAGCACGGCAGTCAGGATAACGGCGTTCATGATTGCCGCCGCCGACAGCAAACCAGCATGCTGGAACACCAGGGTGAACGGGCTGACGGAGATATCCTTCACATCATTGCGCAGCAGACTCGGATCGGTATACGGAATGATCAGGCTGATAATCAGGATCGCGAAGACGTAAAACAGCAGGATACGCCAGAAGACCTGGCGCACCGCGCGCGGAATGTTCTTCTCCGGATTTTCAGATTCACCGGCAGCGATGCCGATAAGCTCGGTGCCCTGGAACGAGAAGCCGACAATCATCGCCACGCCAATCATCGCCGAGAAACCGCCGGCGAACGGCGCATCCGCGATCCCCCAGTTGCTCCAGCCGGCTGGCTGCGCCCCTTTGAAGATGCCGACAATCATCATCACGCCGACGATGATAAAGATAATGACGGTGGCTACCTTTATCAGCGAGAACCAGTATTCCGCCTCGCCAAAGCCGCGCACCGAGATCCAGTTCAGCAGGAACATGATGCCGAGGAACAAGGCGCTCCAGATCCAGCCCGGAGTGTCGGGGAACCAGTAGCTCATCACCAGCTGTGAGGCCACGAGGTCAACGGCGATCGTCACCGCCCAGTTGTACCAGTAGTTCCAGCCCAGCGCGAAGCCGAAGCCTTCTTCAACATAATTCTGCCCGTAGGTGGCGAAGGAACCGGATACCGGCATAAACGCCGCCAGCTCGCCGAGGCTGGTCATCAGGAAATAGACCATCAAACCGATCAGAATATAAGACAGCAGCGCCCCGCCGGGACCTGCTTGCGAAATGGTTGCGCCAGAGGCAACAAAAAGACCCGTACCGATGGAACCGCCGATGGCGATCATGGTCAAGTGGCGCGCCTTCAGTTCACGACGTAGCGTGGGCGCTTCTGTGGTTTTAGTTTCCGAAACCATGTGATAATGCTATCCATCCAAAAAATGAGGCGCGATTGTAGCAGACGATCGGGGTTCCATCCGGTACAAATGCAAAGTTATAAGAGAGCTTCATGATCGCCCGCAAATTATTAGTAAAGCACTAACCTGCGGAATTGCCAGCGAATTCCCCCCGTAATCAGGCGATAAAACCGGGCTGCTACACCTGGCAATAGTGCAGAAAACGTTGTAATGCTTTAGAAATATGCTTCTGCCGGTGATGGATCCGCCACAGCGTGCGCGTCAGCCGGGGCAATGGCACTTTCAGCTCCGCCAGCGTGCCCGAGGCAAGCTGTTCGGTAATCACCCGCCGCGATAGACAGCTGATGCCCAGGCCATGCCTGACCGCGTGCTTGATCGCCTCTGAATTACCCAGCTCCATGCCCAGATGAAACGCCGGCAGATGCGACAGCAGAACGTAATCGACAATCTCCCGAGTGCCGGAGCCATGCTCGCGCAGGATCCACGGCGCCTCGGCCAGTTGCTGCAGGGTCACCTCCCCCGCCAGCAGCGGTGAGTTGGGCGCGGCAAACACCACCAGCTCATCCTCCAGCCACGGCTCGGCAATAATATCGGCGGCATGGCACGGCCCCTCAATCAGGCCGAAATCCACCCGCAGGTCGGCGACGGCGTTGATGACGTCCAGGCTGTTGCCGACGCTCAGCTCGACCGGCAGATCCGGGAAGTCATGACGATAGCGGGCAATAATCTCCGGCATAATATAGTTGCCGATGGTGCTGCTGGCGTAGACTCGGATCGCCCCGTTATCGCCGCGAAACAGCTGCTCGATCTCCAGGGCCCGCTCCAGCAGCGCCAGCGCACGCGGATACAGCAGCCGTCCATGCTCATTCACCACCAGTCGTTTACCGACGCGGTCAAACAGCTGCACGCCGAGCTGCCCTTCCAGATCGGTCAGCGCGGCGCTGACCGCGGATTGCGAAAGCGCCAGCATCTGTGACGCCTGAGTGGTCGACCCACTCTTGTGGACTTCGGCGAACACTTCCAGCTGCCGCAGCGTAATATGCATAACCCACCCGTTTAGTAATCCAACCTGAATAACCTTCCTTACTATGGTGACACAAATCGAGGCGGCTGACGGAAGGAAAATCCGCTTATATCACAAAATCATCGTCTTGCCGGCGAGACCGCCCCGCTTCTGCCTAACCCGCTCTCGCCCCGTTGTAACCGGCGAAGCGGCCATTAACCACTTATTACGATTGATTATAAACATATAATCAATTTTATATTTAATCCCGCGCGGCGTAACCTTTAGGCAGACAAAGGAGAAGGTTATGACAGCACTCACTTTACCCACCAAACATCGTTCCCTGTGGCATTTTGTCCCAGGCCTGGCGCTGACCGCCGCTCTGACCGGCGCCGCCCTGTGGGCCGGTAGTTTCCCGGCCATCGCCGGCGCGGGCTTTAGCGCCCTGACCCTCGCTATCCTGTTCGGGATGGTCGTCGGCAACACGGTCTACCCGAAAATCTGGCAGCCCTGCGACGGCGGGGTGATCTTCGCCAAGCAGCATCTGCTGCGCCTGGGGATCATCCTCTACGGCTTTCGCCTGACGTTCGCCCAGATTGCCGACGTCGGCGTGAGCGGTATTTTGATTGACGTTCTGACGCTCTCCAGTACCTTTTTCATCGCCTGCTTCCTTGGCCAGAAAGTGTTTGGTCTCGATAAACACACCAGCTGGCTGATCGGCGCCGGCAGCAGCATCTGCGGCGCGGCGGCCGTGCTCGCCACCGAGCCGGTGGTCAAAGCCGAAGCCAGTAAAGTGACGGTTGCCGTCGCTACAGTGGTTATCTTCGGTACCATCGCCATCTTCCTCTACCCGGCGATGTACCCGCTGCTGGCGCACTGGTTTACCCCGGAGACCTACGGGATCTATATGGGCTCCACCATGCATGAAGTGGCGCAGGTTGTTGCCGCCGGCCATGCGGTCAGCCCGGACGCGGAGAACGCGGCGGTTATCGCCAAAATGCTGCGCGTCATGATGCTGGCTCCGTTCCTGCTGTTCCTGGCGGCGCGTGTTAAACAGCTGACCCCGGCAGGCAACGGCGAGAAAAGCAAAATCACCATTCCGTGGTTCGCCATTATGTTCATCCTGGTGGCGGTGTTTAACTCCTTCCATCTGCTGCCGAAAGCCGTGGTGGATATGCTGGTGACGCTGGATACCGTCCTGCTGGCGATGGCAATGGCCGCCCTCGGGGTCACCACCCACGTCAGCGCGCTGAAAAAAGCCGGGGCGAAACCGCTGCTGATGGCGCTGATGCTGTTCGTCTGGTTGATTGTCGGCGGCGGGGTCATTAACGTCGCTATCCACAGCCTGATGGCATAAAGCACTACATCTTTCTCCAGTTAAGCCGCTATCATTACCCACCCCCCAGCGGCTTTAACTGGAGTTTTTTTATGAAATACGTAGGAGCGCACGTGAGCGCCTCAGGTGGACTGGCCAATGCCGCCATTCGCGCCGCCGAAATCGAAGCAACCGCCTTCGCCCTCTTCACCAAGAACCAGCGCCAGTGGCGCGCCGCGCCGCTCAGCGACGAGACCATCGCCGAATTCAAAGCCGCCTGTGAAAAGTATCACTTTGGCCCGGGGCAGATCCTGCCGCACGACAGCTACCTGATTAACCTTGGCCACCCGGTGGAAGAAGCGCTGGAAAAATCCCGTGATGCTTTCATTGATGAAATGACCCGCTGCCAGCAGCTGGGGCTGACGCTGCTCAACTTCCACCCCGGCAGCCATCTGCAGCAGATCCCGGAGGAGGAGTGCCTGGCGCGCATCGCCGAATCGATCAATATCGCGCTGGCGAAGACCGAAGGCGTTACTGCGGTGATCGAAAACACCGCTGGCCAGGGCAGCAACCTCGGCTTTAAGTTCGAGCACCTCGCGGCCATCATCGACGGCGTGGAAGATAAATCCCGCGTCGGCGTCTGCATTGATACCTGCCATGCTTTCGCCGCCGGCTACGACCTGCGCAGCGCCGAAGCCTGCGAAAAAACCTTCGCCGCCTTCGAACGCATCGTCGGTTTTCAGTATCTGCGCGGCATGCATCTCAACGATGCCAAGAGCGCCTTCGGCAGCCGGGTCGACCGTCACCACAGCCTGGGGGAAGGCAACATCGGCCACGATTGCTTCAGCTGGATCATGCAGGACAGCCGCTTCGACGGTATTCCGCTGATTCTGGAAACCATCAACCCGGATATCTGGGCGGAAGAGATTGCCTGGCTGCGGGCGCAGCAGATTGCCGAAGTGGCGTAAATAGAGACAAAAAAAGGGCCGAACAGTCGGCCCTTTTTTATTGCGGTAGGATTATGCCGCTTTTTCAACTTCCGCTGTTTGCGCCTCAGGGCGTTTCAGCACGGCGTAGGCAAGGCCCGCCACCAGCGTTCCGGCAACAATCGCCAGCAGGTAGCCCAGCACCGGCGTAATCGCCCCCGGGATCAGCAGAACAAACAGCCCGCCGTGCGGCGCCATCAGTTTCGCGCCGACCGCCATGGAGATAGCGCCGGTTACCGCGCCGCCGACGATACAGCACGGCAGAACGCGCATCGGGTCACGGGCGGCAAAAGGAATCGCCCCTTCCGAGATAAAGCACAGGCCAAGAACCAGCGCGGCTTTGCCCCCTTCCCGCTGCCCTTTGTCGAACTTATTGCGCGCTACCAGCGTCGCGATACCCATCGCCAGCGGTGGCACCATACCGGCCGCCATGATCGCCGCCATCGGCGCATAGGTCTGGGTACTCAGCAGGCCAACGCCAAAGGCATAGGCCGCTTTGTTTACCGGCCCGCCCATGTCGGTACACATCATCGCGCCGAGGATCGCGCCCAGCAGAACCGCGTTGGCGGTGCCCATGGTTTGCAGCCAGTGGGTCAGCCAGGCGAGGATACCGGCTACCGGTTTACCGATCAGATAGATCATTGCCAAACCCACGATCAGACTGGAGACCAGCGGAATGATCAGGATTGGTTTCAGGGCTTCCATACTCTGCGGCAGTTTCAGCTTCGTGCTGATGGCTTTCGCCACATAACCGGCAAGGAAACCAGCGATGATCCCGCCGATAAAGCCGGAGCCGCCGCTAACCGCCAGCATACCGCCGATAAGGCCCGGGGTCAGACCCGGACGGTCGGCAATGGAGAAGGCGATAAAGCCTGCCAGTACCGGCACCATCAGCGCGAAGGCCGAGCCGCCGCCGATCTGCATCAGCGCCGCCGCCAGGGTGTCTTTCACTTCAAACGCTTTGATCCCGAAGGCAAAGGAGAGCGCGATACACAGGCCCCCGGCCACTACCATCGGCAGCATATAGGAGACGCCGGTCAGCAGGTGGCGATAGGCGCCCGCCGACTCTTTTTTCCCTTCAGCAGCCGCCTGAGGTTTGCCGGATGGCTGGTACGGTTTGGCTTCCGCCACCGCTTTATCCAGCTCCTGGGCGGTTTTCTTCAGCGCCAGACCGGTGGTGGTGCGGTACATCGGCTTGCCGGCGAATTTCGCCAGGTCCACCTCGATATCGGCAGCGACGATCACCAGATCCGCCTCGGCCACCTCTTCCGGGGTGATGGCATTGCCCGCCCCAACGGAGCCGCGGGTTTCCACCTTCACCCACCAGCCGCGTTTTTTGGCTTCGGTTTCGATGGCTTCTGCCGCCATAAAGGTGTGGGCGACGCCGGTCGGACAGGCGGTGACCGCGACAATGCGTTTCTGCCCCTGAGCGGCGGCCGGAACGGCTACCGCCGCTGGCGCAACGTAGGGCTTTGCGTGGTCTTTCGCTTCTCCCAGGAACAGCTCCGGATGGGCGACAGCACGGTTAATATCGCCCAGGTAAACGTTTTTACCATTCAGCGCGCTATCGGCCGGCAGCGCGGCTCCCAGCACGATGGCCAGTTCGGCGTCATTCGGGTTATCAATCAGCTCAAGGTGCGCTTTCGGCGCCGCGGCACCCAGCAGGGTTTTCGCCATGTAGGCGCGCGCCTGTCCGAGTCCGGCATCAATAATCAGCAGCGTTTTCATTATGCCTCTCCTGCTGTCAATTAAAGGGTTGTAAGTCGACGCGCGCCATCATCGCGGCCAACTGGGTACGGTCGGTAATTCCTACATTGCTCTGGCTGACGGCCAGGGCAGCGACGGCGGTCGCCAGGCGCAGGGTATGCTCGCTGGATTCACGCATCAGCAGGCCGTAAATCAGGCCGCCGACCATCGAATCGCCGGCGCCAACGGTGCTGACCACTTCCACTGAAGGTGGTTTAGCAATCCACTCCCCAGAGGCGTTGACCCACAGCGCGCCCTCTTCGCCCAGGGAGATCACCACGTGGGCGATACCCTGCTCGCGCAGCGCATGGGCGGCGTCGATAACATCTTTCATCTCCGGCAGCTTGCGGCCAGCCCAGATTTCCAGTTCGCGACGGTTCGGTTTCACCAGCCACGGCGCCGCTTTTAGTCCGGCAACCAGCGCTTCGCGGCTGCTGTCGAAAATAATGCATGGGCACTGACTGCGCAGACGGGTCATCCAGTCGGTGAAGGCTTCCGGGCTAACGCCGGACGGCAGGCTGCCGCTGACGCAGACCATATCGAACTGCCCGAGCCAGCTCAGGGAGTCGTTGACGAAGCGTTCCCAGTCGCCCGGGGTGACTTCAAAGCCGGAGAAGTTGAAATCGGTCACTTCGCCATCTTTTTCCGTCAGCTTAACGTTGATACGGGTCCGGCCCTGCACCACCTGGAAACGGTTGGCGATCCCCAGCTCGCTGAACAGCTGCTGAAAGCCGTCCTGGTTGTCTTTACCCAGGAAACCGCCGACGGTGACGTCAATGCCGAGATCTTTCAGCACTTTCGCCACATTAATGCCTTTCCCGGCGGCGTGCAGGCCGGTGGTGCGCACCAGGTTCACTTCACCGCGTTCAATCTCCGGGGTGAATCCCACCAGGTCGTATGCCGGGTTTAACGTAATCGTTGCTACACGTCTGCTCATTTATGCGCCCTCCCCAAGGCCTGCGGCGATCGCTTCGCCAATCGCATCCAGCGCTTGTTGCGCATCCTCACCCTGCGCGGTAAAACGCAGACGGTGACCTTTTTTCACACCCAGCGCCACAACCTTCATCAGGCTGCGACCGTTAGCCGGCTTGCCGGAACCGTCGAGATTGGTAACGGTGATGTCGCTGGAAAATTGTTTAATGGTGTTGACCAGCATGGTGCCCGGACGGGCATGCAGGCCGTGTTCATTGCGCACCACGAATTCGGCGCTCAGCACATCTTCGGCAATGGCGTCGTCGCTGGTCAGCAGCGCCAGCACGGTGGCGGCGTCGGCTTTCAGCAAATGTTCAGCTTTCTTGTCCAGCAGCAGCTTGCTCAGACGGTTCAGCACTGCGGTCGGCTGCTCGTCGGCCATCGCCACCGTGACCAGCAGGGAAACCGGCTGCTCGTCGCGGGTAAAGGCGTTAGCCGCGCGGCTGACCGCCACGGCGCTGCGCAAATTGCCTTCCGCACTGTCGTTCAGCCAGACGCCCTGACCGAGGTTCAGCGGCGTATCGTTAATGACGTGGCTAACGAAGGCGGCATCGACAGCGCCAACTTCTTTCAGACGCGCCGCGTTCAGCGCCTGCAGGGTCAGCAGATCGCTGGCCGCGACGTCGAGACTGAGGGTCTCGTTATCCAGCTTCAGCGCTTCGCTCTGCTTCTCTCCCATCAGCAGCGCACGCAGCTCTTCCGCGGTGGTGGCGGACTGCAGCTGCGCGGCGACCGCGTCATCGCTCAGCACGTGGGTCAGCTGACGCAGCAGGCCGAGGTGTTCATCTGAGCTGGCGGCAATCCCGATCGCCACATAGGCGGTCTGCCCTTCACCCCAGGTGACGCCCTGCGGGAACTGAAACACCTGAACGCCGGTCTTCAGCACCTGGTCACGCGTATCCGTCGTGCCGTGCGGGATCGCGATCCCGTTGCCGAGGAAGGTCGAGGTCTGCTGCTCGCGAGCCAGCATGCCGTTCACGTAGCCATCGGCCACGTTGCCGGCGCTGACCAGCGCGGCGGCGACCTGCCGGATGGCCTCTTCTTTATTACCGGCCTGCTGGCCGGGATGAATATCCTGCACAGATAACTGGAACATGGTTCTCCTCTCCTGCTGAATTGAATCGTTTCAGCTAACTTGAGAAAAAAGGCGCCATCTGACGGGGAACGAATTGCCGAATGACGCTGAAACGTTTCAAGAATTTTGTACCTTTCTTGCTCAACGCGCAAGGTACGTCAGCGACTTGATTGCAGAACTTAGAGGTACTGCACACTTTTGCTGAAGCCTTAGCTATCGACCGCCTAGAACGTCAGCTTTTTGCTGAACTCTATATTTTGAAACGCCTTTTTAATTATTCGTGCCATACTACTGTTTATTTTTAGCCAGCAGGCGTAAACTCCGCGCCGTCTCCTGAAACTACAGAAAACCAAACCCATGGAAAACCGTAGCGCCGCTCTCCCCCGACGCGGGTTCGATGTCACCTCTTCCGCCTTCTTAATCGTCGCCTTTCTGACGGGCATTGCCGGGGCGCTGCAAACCCCGACCCTGAGCCTGTTTCTGACCAACGAAGTGCACGTCCGCCCGGCGATGGTCGGTTTCTTTTTTACCGGCAGCGCGGTTATTGGCATTCTGGTCAGTCAGTTCCTCGCCGGCCGCTCCGACCGTCAGGGCGATCGCAAGCAGCTGATTGTCGTCTGCTGTCTGCTGGGGGTGCTGGCCTGCGTACTCTTTGCCTGGAACCGCAACTATTTCATTTTGCTGTTCATCGGCGTTTTTCTCAGCAGCTTTGGATCGACCGCCAACCCGCAGATGTTTGCCCTCGCGCGGGAGCATGCCGACAGGACCGGCCGCGAAGCGGTGATGTTCAGCTCCATTTTACGTGCCCAGGTCTCCCTGGCATGGGTGATTGGTCCCCCGCTGGCCTACGCTCTGGCGATGGGGTTTGGTTTTACCGCGATGTATCTCAGCGCCGCGGCGGCGTTTATCGTCTGCGGGATCATGGTCTGGCTATTCTTGCCCAGCATGCGCAAAGCAAAGCCGGTAGCGACCGGCCGGCTGGAAGCTCCGCGCACGCACCGCCGCGATGCGCTGCTGCTGTTCAGCATCTGCACCCTGATGTGGGGTACTAACAGCCTGTACATCATTAACATGCCGCTGTTTATCATTAACGAGCTGCATCTGCCGGAGAAGCTGGCGGGGCTGATGATGGGCACCGCCGCCGGACTGGAAATTCCGACCATGCTGATTGCCGGTTACTACGCCCGGCGTTTCGGCAAACGCTTTCTGATGCGTCTTTCTGCAGTGGCCGGGGTGCTGTTTTACGTCGGCATGCTGACGGTGCATACGCCAGCGCTGCTGCTGGCGATGCAGGTGCTGAACGCCATCTATATCGGGATCCTCGCCGGGATCGGCATGCTCTATTTCCAGGACCTGATGCCGGGGCAGGCGGGCGCGGCCACCACCCTCTATACCAATACTACCCGCGTCGGCTGGATCATCGCCGGTTCACTGGCGGGGGTAGTGGCGGAGATCTGGAGCTATCACGCGGTGTTCTGGATTGCGCTGGCGATGGGCGTTGTCACTCAGGCCTGCCTGTGGCGGATAAGAGACGTGTAAGCACATTGGTTTCCATCCCTCTCATCTGCTGCGTTGAGCTCAGGGCGCGGTGGCCAGCTCAAGCTCCAGCAGCCAGGTGATCGCTTCATCGCGGTGGGTGAGGCACATCTCCGGCGAGGGCTGCAGGCTGGCGCACACCTTCGGGCGCAGAGGGGAGCCGAAAATAAGGCATAAATTGCGCTCGGAAAGCTGGATACAACGGGTGTTAGCCGGCTTGCCCTGCGGCATGCCGGGGATCGGCGATGATATAGAGGGGGCGATGCAACATGCGCCACAATCAGTACGACATTCCACAACCCGACTCCCAAACGCTCATTTTGCGCCACAGCCTAAACGTTTTGCCAGAAGATAGCAAAACTCGCGAAATCCGCTTGCCTGAACGCCCGGGCGCGAGTAGTTTTACGCGATATTTTTGACTCGTTAAGTGACAGGATTACTGCAATGCCAAGAGCGAATGAAATTAAAAAAGGTATGGTGCTGAATTACAACGGCAAGCTGCTGATTGTGAAAAATATTGATATTCAGTCACCCAGCGCCCGCGGTGCTGCGACACTGTATAAAATGCGCTTCTCCGATGTGCGCACCGGCCTGAAAGTAGAAGAGCGCTTCAAAGGCGACGATATCGTCGATACCGTCACCCTGACCCGCCGTTTCGTCGACTTCTCCTACGTCGATGGCAACGAATACGTGTTCATGGATAAAGAAGACTATACCCCTTACACCTTTACCAAAGAGCAGATTGAAGAAGAGCTGCAGTTTATTCCGGAAGGTGGGATGCCGGACATGCAGGTGCTGACCTGGGACGGCCAGCTGCTGGCGCTGGAGCTGCCGCAGACCGTTGACCTGGAAATTATCGAAACCGCGCCGGGTATTAAAGGTGCGTCCGCCAGCTCCCGCACCAAGCCAGCCACCATGAGCACCGGCCTGGTGATTCAGGTGCCGGAATACCTGACCACCGGTGAGAAAATCCGCATTCATATCGAAGAGTGCCGCTATATGGGCCGCGCGGATTAATCATCGGTAACGCTTCGACAGTAAAAAAGGACAGCGCTGGCTGTCCTTTTTATTATCCCCATTGCCGCGATTACAGCAGTTCAGGGTATTTGGTCATTTTCAGCGCCAGCTCGACGCCGCGCACTTCCGCCATCCCCTTGAGACGGCCAATCGCCGAATAGCCTGGGTTGGTTTTCTTGCGCAGATCGTCGAGCATCTGATGACCATGATCCGGCCGAAATGGGATCGGGCGCAGATCGCCGGCCTGTTTACGCCGCTGCTCTTCGCGCAGGATAGCATCCACCACCGCCACCATATTGACGTCGCCGCTAAGGTGCGCCGCCTCGTGGAAGGTTTTTGGGTTTGCTTCACGGCAGGTAGAGCGCAGATGGGTAAAATGGATGCGATCGCCAAAGGTCTCCACCATCTTCACCAGATCGTTATCGGCGCGAACGCCATACGATCCGGTACACATGGTGAAGCCATTATTAATGCTGTCCACCGTCTCCTTCAGCCACTGCATATCTTCGATGGTCGACACGATACGCGGCAGGCCAAGGATCGGCCGCGGCGGATCGTCCGGATGCACAGCCAGACGGATCCCTACCTCTTCGCACACCGGCACGATGGCGCGCAGGAAATAGGCCATATTTTCACGCAGCTGCGCTTTATCAATGTGGTCGTACTCCGCCAGACGCGCGCGGAACTGGTCAAGGGTGTAGCCCTCTTCCGCTCCCGGCAGGCCGGCGATGATATTGCGGGTCAGTTTATCGATATCTGCTTCGCTCATCGCCTTGAAATAGACCTCAGCCTGACGCTGCTCTTCTTCACTGTAATCCGCTTCCGCTCCCGGGCGTTTAAGGATATGCAGCTCAAAGGCGGCGAAAGCGATCTGATCGAAACGCAGCGCCCGGGAGCCGTCCGGCAGCTCATATTCCAGATCGGTGCGCGTCCAGTCGAGGATCGGCATAAAGTTGTAGCACACGGTATCGATGCCGCAGGCCGCGAGGTTGCGGATGCTCTGCTGATAGTTGGCAATCCAGGTCGCATACTGCCCGCTGTGGGTTTTAATATCCTCGTGGACGGGAATGCTTTCGACGACCGACCAGGTCAACCCTTTTGCCGCTAACAGCGCCTGACGCGCTTTAATCTCGTCGATCGGCCATACCTGACCGTTTGCAATATGGTGCAGCGCAGTGACGACGCCGGTCGCCCCCGCCTGCCGTACATCATCAAGCGATACCGGATCGTTCGGCCCATACCACCGCCAGGTTTGCTCCATCGCTATGCCCTCACAAAAGTTGTTATACCAATAATGGCGACACTCATGACGACTACCATACATGTTTCTCACCTGGCTGCAAACAGTGCTGGCCTATTGATTGATCCAGCTCACAGTCAGCGGATAATTTCGGCTTACCAATTTAACTTCCTGTCATATAACTTTAGACTGGCATTGTTAATAAGCAGTTAAACAGGTGTGGGAAGAATGACAACAATTGCAACCGCTACGCTACCGAAGAACGTGCAATACCCTCAATACGATCGCAGCCAACTCCGCTCGCGTATTGTCCATTTCGGCTTTGGCGCGTTTCACCGCGCGCACCAGGCGCTGCTCACCGATCGCGTGCTGAATAACGTCGGCGGCGACTGGGGGATCTGTGAAATCAGTCTGTTCAGCGGCGACACGCTGATGAGCCAACTTCGCGAACAGGACCATCTGTTTACCGTGCTGGAAAAAGGCGCCGACGGCAACCAGCCCATTGTGATCGGCGCGGTGCACGAATGTCTGAACGCCAGGCTCGATTCGCTGGCGGCGATTATCGAAAAATTTTGCGAGCCGCAGGTAGCGATTGTCTCGCTGACCATTACGGAAAAAGGCTACTGCATCGATCCGGCGACCGGGAAACTGGATCCGACGCATCCGCGCATTATTCACGATCTGGAGAATCCGACGCTGCCGCAGTCAGCTCCCGGTATTTTAGTTGAAGCGCTGGCCCGCCGCCGGGAACGAGGCCTTCCGCCCTTTACCGTGCTCTCCTGCGATAATATCCCCGACAACGGTCACGTGGTAAAAAATGCCGTCCTCGGCATGGCGGAAAAACGCAGCCCGGCGCTGGCGGACTGGATCGCCGACAACGTCAGCTTCCCGGGCACCATGGTGGATCGCATTGTTCCCGCGGCCACACCGGAGTCGCTGGCGGAAATCGCCGCCGTGCTGGGGGTCGACGATCCCTGCGCCATCAGTTGCGAACCCTTCATTCAGTGGGTGGTCGAAGATCACTTTGTCGCCGGGCGCCCCGCCTGGGAGACGGCGGGCGTGCAGATGACCGATGACGTGTTGCCCTGGGAGCAAATGAAGCTGCGGATGCTCAACGGCAGCCACTCTTTCCTCGCCTGGCTTGGCTATCTGGCAGGGCATGCGCACATTAGCGACTGCATGCGGGATGACGTCTTCCGCCGCGCCGCCCGCCAGCTGATGCTTGACGAACAGGCTCCGACGCTGACCATTACCGGCGTTGATCTGCTGGCCTATGCCGACAGTCTCATCGCCCGCTTCAGCAATCCGGCGCTCAAACACCGCACCTGGCAAATCGCCATGGACGGTAGCCAGAAGCTGCCCCAGCGCATGCTCGATGGCATCCGCGTACATCTGGCGCGCGACAGCCGTTGGCCACTGCTGGCTCTCGGCGTGGCCGGCTGGATGCGCTACGTCAGCGGCACGGACGACGCCGGTCAGACGATCGACGTGCGCGATCCGCTGGTCGACAAGATCCGGCTGCGGGTGGCCCAGAGCGATGAGCAGCAGCGCGTCGACGCCCTGCTGGGGCTGGAGGAAATATTTGGCCGCGACCTGCCGCACAACGCCCAGTTTGTCGCCGGGATCCGCGCCGCCTGGCAACAGCTGGCGACGCACGGCGCCCGCGAGGCCGTCGCCCGCGCGCTGAATTCTTAACAATATTTGCGCTTATGCGGACAGAATTCTCTTCTGTCCGCCTCAGGACTTCTCTTTTCCCCCTTTTTTCGTCAGGATAGGCGTAACTGTTACAACATTACATTTATCCTGGAGAAAAGAGTGACCAGAACCAATTTGATCACCGGCTTTCTCGGCAGCGGTAAGACGACCTCGATTCTTCATCTGCTGGCGCAGAAGCCTGCGGATGAAAAATGGGCCGTACTGGTTAACGAGTTTGGCGAAGTCGGGATAGACGGCGCGCTGCTGGCCGACAGCGGCGCCCTGCTCAAAGAGATCCCCGGCGGCTGCATGTGCTGCGTCAATGGCCTGCCGATGCAGGTTGGGCTGAACACCCTGCTGCGCCAGGGCAAACCCGATCGCCTGCTGATCGAACCCACCGGTTTGGGCCACCCAAAGCAGATCCTCGATATCCTCACCGCGGCGGTGTATGAGCCCTGGATCGATCTGCGCGCCACGCTGTGCATCCTCGATCCCCGCCAGCTGCTGGATGAAAGAGCCGTCAGCAACGTCAACTTCCGCGATCAGCTGGCCGCGGCGGACATCATTGTGGCGAATAAAAGTGATCGGGAAACCGCCGAAAGCGCCCGGGCGCTGGCCGACTGGTGGCAGCGCTGGGGCGGCGAGCGTCGCAAGGTGTCGGCAATCCAGGGCAATATCGATCTGACCCTGCTCGATGAGCCACGACGGAACACCGCCCCGCTGCCGGCGAGCGCGGAGCACGCCCACCGCCATCCCCCCACTTCCGGCCTCGCCGCGCTCAGCCTGGCGGAACACCAGCGCTGGCGCCGCCATCTCAACAATGGCCAGGGCTATCAGGGCTGCGGCTGGATCTTCGACGCGGAGACGGTTTTTGACACCATCGGCCTGCTCGAATGGGTCAGGCTGGCGCCAGTGGGGCGCGTTAAAGGCGTGATGCGCATTGCCGAGGGGGCGGTGCGAATCAACCGTCAGGGGGAGGATCTCCATATCGAGACCCTCAGCGTCGCTCCGCCCGATAGCCGGATCGAGCTTATTTCCGCGAATGAAGCCGACTGGAACGCACTCCAGACCTCGTTGTTGAGGCTTCGTTTAAGTTAAGGCGGCTAAGGTTGCCGCCGACTGTCACAAAATCGCAATGGCTATGATGAAAAACCGAATTCCTTTAATCCTGCTGCTTAACATCGCGGGTGTAGCGCTATTTTGCTCCTGGTATCTGCCAGCCAACCATGGCGCGTGGTTGCCGGTCGACTCCGCGATCTTCCATTTCTTTAACCATGGCGTCAGCGTCAGCCATGCTTATGCCTGGCTGCTGGCGATCATCAACAATCGCGCCTTCGACGCCTGTTCGCTGCTGGCGATGGGCTGCCTGATGCTGAGCTATTGGCTAAAGGCGCCGACTGCAGGCCGTCGTCAGATCGCCATCATGGGCCTGGTGATGCTGCTGGCGGCGGTGATCATCAACCAGCTCGCACAACACCTGATGCCGGTACAGCGCGCCAGCCCGTCGCTGTTTTTTAGCGATATTACCCGCGTCAGCGACGTCGTTAACTTCCCCACTAAGGATGCGTCGAAGGACAGCTTCCCTGGCGATCATGGGATGATGCTGCTGATCTTCGCCAGCTTTATGTGGCGCTATTTTGGCCGTCGCGCGCTGGGCGTCGCGCTGATTATCTTTGTGGTCTTTGCTTTCCCGCGGGTAATGATTGGCGCCCACTGGTTTAGCGATATTGCCGTCGGCTCCCTGACCGCCGTGCTGATCGGCGCGCCCTGGGTATTGATGACCCCGCTGAGCGATAAATTGATCGCCTTTTTCGATCGCTACTTACCCAGCAGAATATCGGCCAAATAATGTCTCCGGCAGCCGCCAGAGTCATTAACTATAAGGGGACCTTTTGGGTCCCTTTTTACATTTTCCCTTTTTTTCAACATGACGTTCATCTTCTTGTCACATTAATCCCGTGACAAATGAAGGAATTGTCTGTTTTTTGCCCGATATTGCCGTAATTTTGGCCTTTCCCGATGATTCACTTTTTGTCACCAAAATACTTATAAGAAATCGCGCAAAACCGCTCGCCATGCGGCGTTTGATAGGGTAATCTCGTTCTCGTTTTGCCTTTTCCGCAGCATTAATTCAGGGCATGAATAAAATTGTGCGTGACTGCACAAATTTAAGCTTAAGGAATTGTCTCATTGCGGATGGGTATTTAGGCTCTAACACGTTTGGCATTTTTTATAACGACATTGTCGTTAAGGACAACAAGGGAAAATAAACAGCATGGTCAAATCTCAGCCGATTTTGAGATATATCTTGCGGGTAGCCCCCGCGATTGCAGTAGCGGTTCTGCTTTCCGCGTGTAGTTCAACAAGTACCGCCAGGAATATGCATTCTGAGACGCATGCTGTGGGTAGTGGCGATTTATCATCACTGCAAGCCTCTCAGGATGAATTTGAAACGATGGTCCGTAACCTGGACGTAAAGTCCCGTTTAATGGATCAGTATGCCAGCTGGAAAGGCGTGCGTTACCGCCTCGGCGGCAGCACCCGCAAGGGTATCGACTGCTCAGCGTTTGTGCAGCGCACCTTCCGCGAACAATTTGGTCTGGAACTGCCGCGTTCAACTTCTGAACAGCAGGAAACCGGAAAATCGATTTCCCGTGCCCAACTGCGGACAGGCGATCTGGTTCTGTTTCGCGCCGGCTCTACCGGCCGCCATGTCGGGATCTACCTCGGCAACAACCAGTTTGTTCACGCCTCCACCAGCAGCGGGGTGACTATCTCCAGCATGGATGAGCCATACTGGAAAAAGCGCTACAATGAAGCGCGTCGAGTCCTGAGCCGCTCGTAAACTGTCCTCCACCGCCGCCGGTTATCCCTTGGCTGGCTGCGGGATAAAAAACACTGCCCCAGGCAGTGTTTTTTTTTGCCACCTGGTTCTCAACGTCGCAAAATAAGCTATGTCTTTTAAGTGGGAATGAGAAAAACGACGACCGACACTCCGTTGATGCGCTTCAATAACACGGAAAGAATCTGGCTATGCTTACTCGCTACTTTTCGCCCCAGCGTAAAACCTGGTTAACCAGCCTGAGCGTGGGGATCATCGTCGCGCTGTTGGCCGGGAGCATTCAGTTTATGGTGATCTACCATAACCGGGCCGAGCGTTTCGACGCCATTATCAACAATGTTAATACCTATCTGAAAAGCTATTTTCACGACCTGCGCCAGACCATTGACGGCCTGCAGCCGCTGGTGGACCAGCCCTGCGAGAATATTGACTCCGGGCTTACCTCCCACGCCGCGTTCAGCCCCAACGTCCGCGCTTTCCTGCTGGTCAAAAACGGCATCGCCTTTTGCTCATCGGCTACGGGAGCCATGAATACGCCCCTCAGCCAGCTGATCCCGGCCATCGATATCAGCAAACCCGTTGCTATGGCGATTTTACCAGGCACGCCGATGATGCCGAAGAGCGCGGCGCTGGCGCTGTGGGTAGGTAAACCCGGCGATCAAAACAGCGGCATTTTCGTGTCGATTAACGCTAATCTCACGCCGTATATCCTCTATTCCGCGCGGCAAAACGATTTCAGCGGCATTGCGCTGGCCATCGATCACACCGCTATCTCCACCTTCAGTAATCGGCTGGTGGATCCGCAAACGCTGCATAACGCGCCGATCCGCCAGGCACAGATCGAGGGCTTACCGCTGAAGGTCTACCTGTATGCCAACAGCTGGCTGGCGGAAAATACGCAGTTTGCTCTGCTGCTCGGGGTCGTCTGCGGCCTGCTGGCGGGGCTGCTCTGCTATTACGTGCTGACGATCAAATCGGATCCGCGAAAATCCATTCTGCTGGGGATCAAAAATAACCAGTTCTACATCGTTTATCAGCCGGTGGTTAATGCTCAGACTCTACGTATCAGCGGCGTGGAGGTCCTAATGCGCTGGCGCCATCCGGTGGTTGGTGAAATTCCGCCCGACGTTTTTATTAACCTGGCCGAAACCCAGCAGATGATCGTGCCGCTAACCCATCACCTGCTCGCGCTGATCGCCAGCGACGCTGCGGTGTTGAAGCGTATTCTGCCGCGCGGCGTGAAGCTGGGGCTGAATATTTCCCCTGCCCATCTGCAGGCCGACAGCTTCCGCGACGATATGCTGCGCTTCGCCGCCGCGCTGCCCGCCGACCACTTTCACGTGGTGCTGGAGGTAACCGAGCGGGCGATGATTGATAAAGAAAAATCGATGGCTAACTTCGCCTGGCTCCACCGCCAGGGATTCGAAATCGCGATTGATGATTTCGGCACCGGGCATAGCGCGCTGATCTATCTCGAACGCTATAACTTCGATTATCTGAAGATCGATCGCGGTTTTGTGCAGGCGATTGGTACTGAAACAGTAACCTCGCCGGTGCTGGATGCGGTACTGACCCTCAGCCGCCGGCTGAAATTAATGACCGTCGCCGAAGGGGTGGAGACCCAGGAACAGGCGGAGTGGCTTCGCGGCCAGGGCGTTCATTTCCTGCAGGGGTACTGGATCAGCCGACCGCTGTCGCTGGCCGGGCTGGTGGCTGCGCACGATGAACCCGCGAACTATTTCACAACGCGCTAAGTCTCACTTATGATGCGGGAACGGATGTCGGCCATGGGGGCCGGCCATGACAGGGTATTCTGCCGCCTATGTATGCGCGCCTCTTTCTGATTCTGCTGGCTCTGTTTAGCCTGGACGCTAAGGCGCAAACCATTCAGGAAAGCGTAGCCTTCGCGATTATCGGCGAACCGAAATACGCCGCCGGTTTCAGTCATTTTGATTACGTCAATCCCAGGGCGCCGAAAGGCGGCACCCTCACCCTGGCGGCGATCGGCACCTTTGATAACTTCAACCGTTATGCGCTGCGCGGCAACCCCGCGGTACGCACGGAGGCGCTCTACGATACCCTGTTCACCACCTCGGATGATGAGCCCGGCAGCTACTACCCGCTGATTGCCGAGCGGGCGCGCTATGCCGAGGACTATTCCTGGATGGAGATCGCGCTCAACCCGCGCGCCCGCTTCCATGACGGCACGCCGATCACCGCCCGCGATGTGGCGTTTACCTTCAACAAGTTTATGACCGAAGGGGTGCCGCAGTTTCGCCTGTTTTATAAAGGCACCACCGTGAAGGCCATCGCGCCGTTGACCGTGCGTATTGACCTCGGCCAGCCCGGCAAAGAGAACATGCTGAGTCTGCTGAGCCTGCCGGTGATGCCCGAGGCGTACTGGCGCCAGCACAAACTCAGCGACCCGCTGTCGAAGCCGCCGCTGGCCAGCGGGCCATACCGCATCAGCGCCTGGCGAATGGGGCAATATATTATCTATTCCCGCGTCGCCGACTACTGGGCGGCCGACCTGCCGGTCAACCGCGGTCGCTGGAATTTCGATACGCTGCGCTATGACTATTATCTCGACGACAATGTCGCTTTCGAAGCCTTTAAAGCGGGGGCCGTCGATCGCCGGGAAGAGACCGTCGCCAAAAACTGGGCTACCCGCTACGTCGGTCGCAACTTCAGCCGCGGCTACATCATTAAAGATGAGCATACCAATACCTCGGCGCAGGATACACAGTGGCTGGCGTTCAATATTCAGCGCCCGATTTTTGCCGATCGCCGGGTGCGGCAGGCCATTACCCTGGCGTTCGATTTCGAATGGATGAACAAGGCGCTGTTTTACAGCGCCTATCAGCGCGCCAACAGCTATTTCCAGAACACCGAATATGCCGCCCGCAGCCTGCCTGACGCAGCCGAGCTGGCCCTGCTGACGCCGATGAAAAACGAACTGCCTCCGGAGCTCTTCAGCCAGGTTTACCAGCCGCCGGTCTCCCGCGGCGATGGCTTCGACCGCGCCAACTTACTCAAAGCCGACGCCCTGCTCAATGCGGCGGGCTGGACGGTGAAGAACCAGCGCCGGGTCAACGCCGCCACCGGCAAGCCGCTGCGCTTTGAGCTACTGCTGCCGGCCGGAGGCAATGACCGCTGGGTGCTGCCGTTTCAGCACAACCTGCAGCGTCTGGGGATCGTCATGGATATTCGTCAGGTTGATAATTCGCAGTACAGCAACCGCCGCCGCAGCCGGGATTACGACATGATGCCAAGCCTGTGGCGCGCCATGCCCTGGCCGGGGACCGACCTGCAAATCTCCTGGGCGTCCGACTATATTCACTCCAGCTACAACGCGCCGGGGGTGCAAAGCCCGGTAGTGGATAAGCTGATTGCGCAGATCCTGCAGTGGCAGGGCAATAAGCAGAAACTGATCCCTCTCGGTCGGGCGCTGGATCGTGTGCTGACCTGGAATAACTACATGTTGCCGATGTGGTATATGGCGCAGGACCGCACCGCGTGGTGGAATAAGTTCTCTTTCCCCGCGACCCGCCCCATCTATTCGTCCGGCCTCGATACCTGGTGGTACGACGTGAACAAAGCGGCCACCCTCCCCGCGGACAGACGCTAAGGACATCCCATGGGCAGCTACCTGATCCGCCGTTTGCTGTTAGTCATCCCCACCCTGTGGGCCATCATCACCATTAACTTTTTTATTGTCCAGATCGCGCCTGGCGGCCCGGTCGATCAGGCCATCGCCGCCATCGAGTTTAATCAGCGCGGCGGGATGCCGGGGGCTGGCGACGGCGGGATGGGCGCCAGCCATGCCCGCACCGGCGCAGGCAATATCAGCGAGGGTCACTATCGCGGCGGGCGCGGCCTCGACCCGGAAGTCATCGCCGAGATCACCCACCGCTACGGCTTCGATAAACCTCTCCACGAGCGCTATCTGAAGATGCTGGGCGATTATCTGCGCTTTGATTTCGGCGACAGCCTGTTTCGCAGCGCCTCCGTGCTGCAGCTGATTAAAGACAGCCTGCCGGTCTCGGTGAGCCTCGGGCTGTGGAGCACGCTGATTATCTATCTGGTCTCCATTCCGCTGGGCATCCGCAAAGCGGTCAGCAACGGCAGCCGCTTTGATATCTGGAGCAGTACGCTGATTATCATTGGCTATGCGATCCCTGCCTTTCTGTTCGCCATCCTGCTGATCGTGATTTTTGCCGGCGGCAGCTATTTCGACCTCTTCCCGCTGCGCGGTCTGGTCTCGCCAAATTTCGACACCCTCCCCTGGTATCAGAAGATCCTCGACTACCTGTGGCACATCACCCTGCCGGTGCTGGCGACGGTAATTGGCGGCTTTGCCGCGCTGACTATGCTGACCAAAAACAGCTTCCTCGACGAGATCCGCAAACAGTATGTGGTCACCGCCCGCGCCAAAGGCGTTGGTGAGAAACAGATCCTCTGGGGACACGTGTTCCGTAACGCCATGCTGTTGGTGATCGCCGGCTTCCCGGCCACCTTTATCAGTATGTTCTTTACCGGCTCGTTGCTGATCGAAGTGATGTTCTCGCTAAACGGCCTGGGTCTGCTGGGCTATGAAGCGACGGTCTCCCGCGACTATCCGGTGATGTTCGGCACGCTCTATATTTTCACTCTGATTGGCCTGCTGCTGAATATCGTCAGCGATATCAGCTATACGCTGGTCGACCCGCGCATTGATTTTGAGGGCCGCTAATGTCTTTCTTCAGTCCCGTTAATCAGGCCCGCTGGGCGCGCTTTCGCCACAACCGTCGCGGCTACTGGTCGCTGTGGCTGTTTTTAATTCTCTTTCTTTGCAGCCTGGGCGCCGAGCTGCTGGCCAACGATCGCCCGCTGCTGGTGCAGTACCGGGGCCAGCTGTACGTCCCGGTGTTAAAAAACTACACCGAGCAAACCTTCGGCGGCGCGTTCGCCACCGCCGCCGACTATCAGGATCCCTGGCTGCAGCAGCAGCTGGCGACTCACGGCTGGGCGCTATGGCCGCCAGTACGCTTCGGCGCGACGACAATTAATTTTGCCAGCACGGTTCCCTTTCCATCGCCGCCCTCGGCCAGCAACTGGCTCGGCACCGACGCCAACGGCGGCGATGTGCTGGCGCGGATCCTCTATGGGACACGCATCTCGGTGCTCTTCGGTCTGCTGCTGACGCTGTTCTCCAGCGTGCTGGGGGTGCTGGCCGGGGCGATACAGGGTTACTACGGCGGTAAAATCGACCTGTGGGGACAGCGCTTTATCGAAGTCTGGTCCGGCATGCCAACGCTGTTCCTGATCATCCTGCTCTCCAGCGTCGTGCAGCCGGGCTTCTGGTGGCTGCTGGCAATCACCGTTCTCTTTGGCTGGATGACGCTGGTGGGCGTGGTGCGCGCGGAATTTCTCCGCACCCGCAACTACGACTATGTTCGGGCGGCGCAGGCGTTAGGGGTTAGCGACCGGCAGATCATCCTGCGGCATATGTTGCCCAACGCGATGGTGGCGACCCTCACCTTCCTGCCCTTTATCCTGTGCAGCTCCATTACCACCCTGACGTCGCTGGATTTTCTCGGCTTCGGCCTGCCGCTCGGCTCGCCCTCCCTCGGCGAGCTGCTGCTGCAGGGCAAAAACAACCTGCAGGCGCCCTGGCTGGGCATTGCCGCATTTCTCTCCGTCGCCGTGCTGCTGACGCTACTGATTTTTATCGGTGAAGCGGTTCGCGACGCCTTTGACTCGAGTAAGGCGGTGTAATATGACCCACCCGCTATTAGCTATCGACAATCTCTCTATTGCCTTTCGCCAGCAGGGTGAGACGCAGACCGTGGTGCACAATCTGTCGCTCGAGGTGGCGGTCGGCGAAACGCTGGCCCTGGTGGGCGAATCCGGCTCCGGTAAGAGCATCTCCGCCCTGTCGGTGCTGCGGCTGCTCCCTACCCCGCCGGCCAGCTACCCCAGCGGTGACATCCGTTTTCATGGCCAGTCGCTGCTGCATGCGGATGAGGCGACCCTGCGCGGCGTGCGCGGCAACCGGATCGCGATGATCTTTCAGGAGCCGATGGTATCGCTCAATCCCCTGCACACCCTGGAAAAACAGCTCTACGAGGTGCTGTCGTTACACCGGGGAATGCGCAAACAGGCGGCGCGCGGGGAAATCCTCGACTGCCTGGAGCGCGTCGGGATCCGTCAGGCGCCGCGGCGGCTGGCGGACTATCCGCATCAGCTCTCCGGCGGCGAGCGCCAGCGGGTGATGATCGCCATGGCGCTGCTAACTCGCCCGGAGCTGCTGATCGCTGACGAGCCGACTACCGCCCTGGACGTATCGGTGCAGGCGCAAATTCTGCAACTGCTGCGCGAGCTGAAGCAGGAGCTGAACATGGGGCTGCTGTTTATCACTCATAACCTGAGCATCGTCCGCCAACTGGCTGACCGGGTGGCGGTAATGCAGAACGGCCGCTGCGTGGAACACAATGACTGTCGGGCGCTGTTCAGCGCGCCAGCGCATCCCTACACCCAACGCCTGCTGGATAGCGAGCCGGACGGGGAGCCGGTGCCGCTGGCCGCCGATGCCCCGGTGCTGCTGCAGGCGGACGATTTAAAGGTGGCGTTTCCCGTTCGCAAAGGGATCCTGCGTCGGGTGGTCGATCATCATCGGGTGGTCAACAGCCTTAGCTTTCAGCTGCGCGCCGGCGAGACGCTGGGCCTGGTGGGGGAGTCGGGTTCCGGTAAAAGCACCACCGGCCTGGCCCTGCTGCGCCTGATCCCGTCCGGGGGCAAGATAACCTTCGCCGGCCAGCCGATTCAGGGGCGTAACCGCCGACAGCTGCTACCGCTGCGCCGACAGATGCAGGTGGTTTTTCAGGATCCGAACTCGTCGCTCAATCCGCGCCTCACAGCGCAGCAGATCATTGAGGAAGGCTTGCGCGTCCACCAGCCGACGCTGACGGCGGCCGAACGCGAACAGGCGGTGATCCTTGCCATGCAGGAGGTCGGCCTCGACCCGGCCAGCCGCCAGCGCTATCCGGCGGCGTTCTCCGGTGGCCAGCGACAGCGTATTGCCATCGCCAGAGCGTTGATCGTCAAACCGCAGCTGATCGTCCTCGATGAACCGACCTCATCGCTGGACAAAACCGTTCAGGCGCAGATCCTGAACCTGCTGAAAGCCTTACAGCGAAAGCATCAGCTGGCCTATATTTTTATCAGCCATGATTTAGGCGTGGTGCGGGCGCTATGTCACCAGGTGATGGTGCTGCGTCAGGGAGAGGTGGTCGAACAGGGCGAGTGCAAGTCCGTCTTCAGCGCACCCCGGCATGAGTATACCCGCCAGCTGCTGGCGCTAAGCTGACGGTCAGAAAGGGTTATTGCCGGAGAAGGGCTCGGCGATGGCCACGCCAAAGTTTTTCAGACGACAGGTGGCGGCAAACTCATCCTGCAGGTTAACGAACAGGCAGGGTTCACCTTCGCACTCCAGCACGGAACAGTCGACTTCGATGTCGCTTAACGCCTGACTGAGCTTATGCATCACCGGCCAGGCTTTCTCACCGTCCGGGCTCAGCAATTTCAGGGCAACGAGACTGTTCTCGTTCTGCGCGCCGTTTTGCGGAATCGGTTCAACTCTGGAACCCGCAAAACCGGCCAGCCAGCGATAGCTCTGCGGCAGACGGTGTACGATAGAGAGTTGTTGTGTATTCACTTGGTTTCCCCGGAAGCAAAAGGCTTCACAATAAATTTACATCAATATTAACACACTGTTGACAAATAGTCCTGCCTTGAGGCAGAAAACGTTTACAGCGGCGGCGGACCAGGGTTAAGCGCTTATAATCCAGCGCTTTATTTTTTATACCCGGCGAGCCGATTGGCGCTATATGTACCCGTTTCTGTGATCCAAAACAACTTTTTTATCGCAACAATGCGACTTTTTACACTAATTGATTTTACATAAAGGAAACAAATCGCAGAACCCTGAAGCCCATTGCGGTTGACATGCATCAAGAAAGGGGCGATTTCGCCCCTGAAAATGTGACCTAGCGTGCGATTTTTCGCCGCCGGGATGCGTAAAGCGAGAAGAAAATAGAGCAGGTTGCGCAGAAGGCAATAGAGATCAGCATCGGCCAGGCGGTGGTAAACGTCGCCATCGACAGCAGCGCGCCGATAATCGCCCCGATACCGAAACGGAAAGTCCCCGCCAGCGACGAAGCAGTGCCCGCCATATGCGGAAACTCATCGAGGATCACCGCCATGGCGTTAGACGACACCATGGATACGCAGCCGACAAAGGCCGCTACGCCGATCACCAGTGACCAGAAGCCGGCATCCAGCAGCGCGCAGACCACCATCCACACCGCCATGGCAAACTGGATCCACAGCCCGGCGCGGAACATACACAACGCCCCTACCCGCCGCACAAACCGGCTGTTGAACATGGTCATCAGAAACAGAAAAACGATGTTCAGCGCAAAATAGTAGCCAAAGTGCTGAGGCGCGACGTGGTTTATATTGATGTAGACAAAGGGACCGGCGCTAAGGAAAGAGAACATTCCCGCGAAGCTAAAGCCGCTCGCCAGCATATAGCTCAGTACCCGCTTGTGGCGGAACAGCGTGGCAAAGTTACCCAGCGTGGTGCGCAGATGGAACGGCTGACGCCTTTCAGCCGGCAGCGTTTCGCGGATAAACAGGCCGATCATCAGCGAGGCCAGCAGGGCCACCAGGGCGAGGATCCAAAAGATGGCATGCCAGCTGAACCAGACCAACACCGCCCCGCCGACCATCGGCGCCACCAGCGGCGCAATGGTCGTGACCAGCATGACAAACGACATCATGCGCGAAAACTCATCTTTCGGATAGATGTCGCGCATCAGGGCGTTAATCACCACGCTGGCCGCCGCGGCTGCCAGACCGTGGAAGAAACGCATGACAATCAGCATATCGACGGTTTGCGACAGGGCGCAGGCTACCGCCGCCGCCGCGAAGACCAGCGTCCCGCCGAGGATCACCGGCTTGCGGCCAAGGCTGTCCGCCATCGGGCCGTACAGCAGCTGACCCAGCGCAAAGCCGAGGATATAGGTGCTGAGCGTCATCTGCGCGCTGCCGTCCGGGACGTTATACTGGGCGGCGATCACCGGCAGGGCCGGAAGATACATATCAATAGACAGCGGCATCAGCATGGCCAGCAGGCCAAGGATAAACACAATCCCCAGTGAAGAATTCTGCTTCAGCGTCACGTTTTACTCCGTGGCTGCGGGGCGCCCACGCTGGCGATTTCCGCTTCCGTCAGCGGACGATATTCACCCGGCGCCAGCGATTCATCCAGCAGGATGTCGCCGATGCGTTCCCGATGCAGGCCAACCACGTGGTTGCCCACGGCGGCGAACATGCGTTTCACCTGATGGTAGCGGCCTTCGCTGATGGTGAGGCGCACTTCGGTCGGAGTGATAACTTCCAGCAACGCCGGTTTGGTGAGATCTTTTTCGTTATGCAGCTGGACGCCTTTGGCGAACAGCTCCGCGGTCCCTTCCGCCAGCGGGCTTTCCAGCGCCACCAGATAGGTTTTTTCACAGTGGTGGCGCGGCGAGGTAATGCGATGCGACCACTGGCCGTCATCGGTCATCAGCACCAGCCCGGTGGTGTCGATATCCAGCCGTCCGGCGGCGTGCAGCTTATGCGCCACCGGCTCGTCGAGGAAATAAAGGATAGTCGGATGATCGGGATCGTCGGTGGAACAGACGTACCCTTGCGGCTTGTTGAGCATAAAGTAACGCGGGCCATTCTGCTGGGTCAGCGTATTTCCGTCATACTCCACCTCGTGCTCCGGCTGGAGCTTAAAAGAGGCATCTTTCACAATGTCGCCGTCCACGGTAACGCGGCTGCCGCGAATTTCACGCCCGGCAATAGCCCGGCTGACGCCGAGCTGCTGAGCGATAAACTTATCAAGTCGCATGAGATTTTTTTAGCCTGTCATAGTGCTGGAGCGGGCAAATCGCCCGAAAAAGAAGAATTTCACCGGCTAGTATAACGGGCTCTTAACACCACTCAAGGGAAAAGATTCATGGCATACTATTCGCCAGTTAATTAGCCCCGTGAATTCATGACTTTTACATTACGTCCTTACCAACAAGAAGCCGTCGATGCCACCCTCGCCTGGTTCCGTCGCCATACCGAGCCGGCGGCGATTGTCCTGCCCACCGGCGCGGGCAAAAGTCTGGTGATCGCCGAGCTTGCCAGGCTGGCGCGCGGCCGCGTGCTGGTGCTGGCCCATGTCAAAGAGCTGGTGGCGCAGAACCATGCCAAATACTGCGCCCTTGGCCTCGAGGCGGATATCTTCGCCGCCGGTCTGCAGCGAAAAGAGAGCCACGGCAAAGTGGTGTTCGGCAGCGTGCAGTCGGTGGCGCGCAATCTCGACCAGTTTCGCAGCGAATTTTCGCTACTCATCGTCGATGAATGCCACCGCATCAGCGATGATGACGACAGCCAGTATCAGCAGATCATCGGTCACCTGCGGCAGGTCAATCCGCAGATCCGGCTGCTCGGCCTGACGGCCACGCCGTTCCGCCTTGGCAAGGGCTGGATCTATCAGTTCCATTATCATGGGATGGTGCGCGGCGATGAAAAGGCCCTGTTCCGCGACTGCATCTATGAGCTACCGCTGCGCTATATGATTAAACACGGCTATCTGACGCCGCCGGAGCGCCTCGATATGCCGGTGGTGCAGTACGATTTCAGTCGCCTGCAGGCGCAAAGCAACGGCCTGTTCAGCGAAGCCGATCTTAACCATGAGCTGAAAAAACAACAGCGTATCACGCCGCATATTGTCAGCCAGATCGTGGAGTTCGCCGAAAACCGCAAAGGGGTGATGATCTTTGCCGCCACCGTGGAACACGCCCGGGAAGTGACCGGCCTGCTGCCGGTAGGCCAGGCGGCGCTGATCACCGGCGAAACGCCTGGGCCGGAGCGGGATCGCATCATCGAGGCCTTTAAAGCGCAGGCGTATCGCTATCTGGTGAACGTCGCGGTGCTGACCACCGGCTTCGACGCCCCGCACGTCGACCTGATCGCCATCCTCCGCCCCACCGAGTCGGTGAGTCTTTACCAACAGATCGTTGGCCGCGGTCTGCGCCTGGCGCCGGGGAAAACCGACTGTCTGATCCTCGACTACGCCGGCAATCCGCATGACCTGTATGCCCCGGAAGTGGGGACGCCGAAGGGCAAAAGCGACAACGTGCCGGTGCAGGTCTTCTGCCCGGCCTGCGGCTTCGCCAATACCTTCTGGGGCAAAACCACCGCCGACGGCACCTTGATTGAACACTTTGGCCGCCGCTGCCAGGGGTGGTTCGAAGATGACGACGGCCACCGCGAACAGTGCGACTTCCGCTTTCGCTTTAAAAACTGCCCGCAGTGTAATGCGGAAAACGACATCGCCGCCCGCCGCTGCCGGGAGTGCGACACTATACTGGTTGACCCGGACGATATGCTGAAGGCGGCGCTGAAGCTGAAGGACGCTCTGGTGCTGCGCTGCAGCGGCATGGCCCTGCAGCACGGCGGCGACGAGAAGGGCCCGTGGCTGAAAATCACCTACTACGATGAAGACGGGGCGGATGTCAGTGAGCGCTTCCGTCTGCAGACCCCCGCCCAGCGCACCGCCTTCGAACAACTGTTTATTCGCCCGCATACCCGCACCCCCGGGGTGCCGCTGCGCTGGATAACGCCGGCGGATATCGTGACCCAGCAGGCGCTGCTGCGCCATCCGGACTTTGTCGTCGCCCGCATGAAGGGGCAGTACTGGCAGGTGCGGGAAAAAGTGTTCGATTATCAGGGGCGTTTTCGTCGCGCCAACGAGCTGCGTTAATTACCGGAAAGCTGAGGTTTTGATTGCCCGGGTGTCGTTTGGCGGCTATAATGCCGCCCGCTTTTGCATTCGCAAAGCAGATAATCCGCCTGTTGCTGGGTCGCCTGTAGCAGGCTTTATATATAGAGAGACATCAATGTTTACTATCAACGCAGAAGTACGTAAAGAGCAGGGTAAGGGTGCGAGCCGCCGCCTGCGCGCAGCTAACAAGTTCCCGGCAATCATCTACGGTGGCGAAGCTGCTCCGGTTGCTATCGAACTGGACCACGACAAAGTATGGAACATGCAGGACAAAGCTGAGTTTTACAGCGAAGTTCTGACCGTCGTTGTTGATGGCAAAGAAGAAAAAGTCAAAGTTCAGGCTGTTCAGCGCCACGCGTTCAAGCCGAAACTGACTCACATCGACTTCGTTCGCGCGTAATCGCCGATAGCAAGTTGTATGGCAAGCGCCCCGGGGTCTCAGGCTCCGGGGCGTTTTGTTATCTGCGCTGCCAAAGCTCCGGCGCCTCGTGCACGATGTCGCTAAGCATCCGATGCTTATTCATTCCGGGCAGCCAGAGCATCACCATAGTGACGTTCAGCCCCTGACTGCCGACCTCCGTCGCGATTTCACTGACTCCCTGCCACTCGCCTGGCCGCAAATGGTCCGGTAAAAACCCCCAGCCCCTCCCCTGCTCCAGCGCATGGCGCAACAGGGTAATCTCATTCATATACAGCGTATGGCCGGAAATCTGCAGCCGGCGGGCGATTTGATCGTCACTGCGCCGGTGCATCACTAACTGCGGCGTCAACGAAAGATTCAATAGCGTCAGCGGCCGCGGAGCGTCGTGGAACAGGCTGTCCGCCGCGTAGAAACGCAGATCCACGGTGCCGAGCGCCCGCCACTCCATTTCGCTCCCCAGCGTGCGGTTGTTAGCCTGACAAATCGCCATCTCCGCCACGCCATCGCTCAGCGCCTGCTCGGCTTCGCGACGCGAGGCGCTCCAGCAGCTCAGGCGGATCTGCCGTCGGGCCAGGTTATCGGCCAGCGCACAGAGAAATTCACGCGGCACGAAGGGATCGTACACCAGACGCAGCGCCTGCCCGGCGGTTTGCGGCAGCGTTTGCGCAAAAGACTCGAAAGCCTGCGCCTGACGCAACAGCAGATGCGCCTGGCGAAACAGCTGCTCGCCCTCGGCGGTTAGCGTCAGGCTACGTCCTTCACGGCTGAACAGCCGGTAGCCCAGCGCATCTTCCAGATAGTCCAGCAGATCGCGCAGCGTGGTCCGGTCTTTAGCTAAACGAATGGCCGCCTGCGACAGGCTGCCGGTCTCAGCAATCGTCGCGAAGGCTTCAATCTGTGCGAATGAATACTGTAGGGTTTTCATCCTTTTTCTCCCTTAAGGGGGAAAATCCCCCATGTGCTGATTTTAGCCGGCGCGCGCCGATTTATATACTGCGCAGCGAATCTATGGCAAACGAGGAAATGACAATGATAAGAAAACCACTGGCCCTGGCGTTAATATTGGCGGCGCTGCCGGCGGCGGCAATGGCGCAACACTGCGGCAGCCTGACGCTGGATGTCTGCCCAACGCCTTACGATCAAACGCTACCCGCGGCCAAAGACATGCTCAGCTGGGATCAGACTTCACGCGTGATTGGCTTTCGCAATGACTATCGCAACTATGCCGGCGATGTCTTCCGCCACGGCGCCTCGACGCCGCTGGAGCGCGCTGAAAAACAACTGACCGATGCCCGCTATACGCTCAACGGCCACACCTGGAATTTGCAGGATTACCTGAAGCGCGAGAACGTCAGCGGTATGCTGGTGCTGAAAGATGGTAAAGTCGCCTGGAAATATCTCGCCGAAGGTAATACCGACACCACCCTGTGGACCTCGCGCTCGGTAGGCAAATCGGTGGTCTCGACGCTGGTCGGTATCGCCATTCAACAGGGTAAAATCCACTCCCTTGATGACCTGATTACCGTTTATGAACCCGAACTGAAAGGCACCGCCTGGGACGGCGTGACGCTGAAGCAGTTGATTCAACACACCAGCGGGGTGGAATGGAATGAAGACTACACCGACCCGCAGTCGCATTTCGCCCGCCTGACCCAGTGTGAAGCGCAGCCCGGCGCCTATGCCTGCGTGCGTAAGATCGTCACCGGCCTGGCGCGTCAACACCCGGCGGGCGAGCAGTGGTCCTACTCTTCCGGCGGCGCCTGGCTGCTTGGGGATATCCTGGAGCGCGCCACCGGCATGTCGCTGGCCGCCTGGCTTGAACAGGCTCTATGGCAGCCGGCCGGGATGGCCCACGACGGCGTGTGGCATGCTTATCAGCAAGGGAAGCACGACGTCGGCGCCCACGGCTTTAACGCCACCCTTGAAGACTGGGGCCGCTTTGGTGAATTCGTCGCCCGTGACGGTCGGTTAAGCAATGGCAAACAGCTGGTGCCGACTGGCTGGTTCGATCAAGCCGCCAGCTGGACCAAGGCGCTAAACTCGGTCTCGGCAGCGCATCCGGAGGGTATTTACGGCTATCAGTGGTGGAATAACGCGATTCCGGCGAATGCGCAAAACGTCCAGCCGACGCCGCAGGAAGGGCTTAAAGGGTCGCTGTGGGCGCTGGGGATCTACGGCCAGGTGATCATGGTGAACCGCGCGGAACACCTGGTGATCGTCCAGTGGTCGACCTGGCCGCAGGCGGAACCTTCCTTCAACGCTCAGCCGTTGGAAGCGGCGCTGATGTACAGCGCCATTGCCCGCGAGCTGCGTTAACTCCCCGCTCCTTGCCGCTCAGCCGGCGAGGAGCGTGTCGGCATTCAGCGCCAGGTGTTGCAGCAGGATAATGGTTTTAGCATCCATGATCTCGCCATCGCGAATGGCCTGCAGCGCCCGCGTCAGCGGCCACTCCAGTACTTCAATGTCCTCACCTTCCGCCGCCAGTCCGCCGCCGTCGCCCCGACGGTCATCGGCCTGATATTCGGCGATAAAAAAGTAGAGTTTTTCGGTGACGGAGCCGGGGCTCATAAAGACGGTGAAGACGGGTTCGACACGGGTCACGCGAAAGCCGGTCTCCTCTTCCGCTTCGGCAACGATCCGCGCCTCCGGCGAGGCGTTATCCAACAGCCCGGCGGCCGCCTCAATGAGATATCCGTCGTGGCCATGAGTAAATACCGGAAAACGGAACTGACGGGTCAGGACCACCGTCCGCTTTTCCCGGTTGTAGAGTAAAATGACTGCGCCGTTGCCCCGGTCATAGGCCTCGCGGCTCAGCTCCTGCCAGCGACCGTCCCGACGCAGCAGTTCGAAGGTATATTTTTTCAACGTGTACCAGTTATCCGAGAGCAGCGTCTCGCGAACGTGGCGGACGTGCGGTGCGTGTGTTTGCATGTTATTTCCCCTTTGAGGTGACAGCAGGCACCATAACATGCATAATCGTGCACAAACAAGATCATTCGATGAAGGAAAACCGATGCTCGCCAGTCAGAGAAAACAGCAGATCCTCCAGATCCTCACCGAGGAAAAACAGGTGATGTCCGGGGAGCTAAGCCAGCGGTTTAACGTCTCCGAGGACTCCATTCGCCGCGATCTGCGCGAGCTGGCGGCGGAGGGAAAACTGCAGCGGGTCCATGGCGGGGCATTGCCGGTATCCGCCGCCATTGCGCCAATTGAAACGCGCAAAAGCGTGCAGATCGACTCCAAGCAGGCGGTCGCCCGCGCCGCCGCCGCCCTGATCCAGCCGGGACAGGTGGTGATTGTCGATGGCGGCACCACCACCGCGGCGATGATCGGCTTTTTACCCGCCGACCTCAGCTGCACGGTGGTCACCCACAGCCCGGGCATCGCCGTGGCGCTGGTGGACCACCCGCGAATCGAGGTGATCCTGCTCGGCGGCAGAGTATTCAAACATTCGGTTGTCGCCGTCGGCGCCGAGACGCTGGCGGGAATGGCGCGGATCAACGCCGATCTGTTCTTTATGGGGGTGACCGGCGTCCACCCGCGGGCGGGTTTCACCACCGGTGATTACGAAGAGGCAGGCATCAAGCGCGCGCTGACGGCCAGGGCGGCAGAAACCGTGGTAATGGCCTCCCGGGAGAAGCTCAACGCCGCGTCGGCCTTTGCCATCGGCGAGCTGAGCCTCGCCAGTACGCTGATTGTCGATGGAGAACCCGACGCCGCGCTGCGCCAACAGTTGGTGCAGAGCGGCGTGGAGATCGTCCCCGTTCAGCGGTAGCGCCGCCGGGGCGCAGGGCTTAATTGCCGCCTGACGTTCGGCGCTGCAGCTGGTCGCGCAGGTTCGGCGGGGTACCCTTAATGGTCAGGGTATCAGTGGCGGGATCCCAGAATACGCGTTCGCCCAGCAGCATGGCGTCGAAGTTAATGGTCAATCCGCCGCCGCTGCCGGCAAACTTGGTCAGCTGACGTAAGGTGCTGCGATCCGCCGGGAAGCTCTCTTCCAGCTCATAGCCCTGCTCAGCGGTGAATTCCTGGAAGCTCTTTTCGCTGACGCCGGCGAGCTCTTTGGACAGCGACTCCAGTTCAATCTCTTCCCCAGCCTGCAGCTGTTCGTTGCAGTAGGCGTAGACCTGCTGGCGCACGTTCTGTCGCTCGGATTTATCAAGCTGGGCATCGGCGGCGAAGTCATCCACCGCCTGCAGTAGGCCGCGGTTCTGCGCTTTGGCGTTAAGCCCTTCGCTGGCGCCGAGGAAATCCATAAAGAAATCGGCCACTTTGCGCCCTACCCGCCCTTTCAGGAAGGTCAGATAGCGGGTCGACTCCGGGTTGGTTTCCCACTCGGTGAGATCGATGCGCGCGACGATATCGGCATGGTTAATATCCAGATAATGGGTCGAGCGGATATCCAGCTCTTCGTTGACGCGCATACTGCTCAGGTTATTGAGTACCGCCACCAGCAGATACTCGACCGCAAGGTAACGATACTGGCAGAAGAGGACAATGCCTCCTTCGGCGAACGGGTATTTCGCCAGCTCATCGCGCAGGCGACCGGTCGCCGCGCGGCTAAACGCCAGAAACTCTTCTTCCCCCTGACGCTGCAGGCGCAGCGCTTGGGCCAGTTCGCTCTCTTCATTGAACAAGCCATAGGCTTTGCTTTTGGCGCTATAGACCCGGTGCAGTTCAGCCATCATCTCGACGACCGTCGCGTTCGGCTCCAGCAGTGACTCGCGCAGCACCAGCTCCAGATTTTGTTCATCACGTTTGATTAACTGATGCAGGGCAATCTGGTCGATATCCAGACTCATGTTAAACTCTCCTTTTAGACCGGGCGGTATTCAACCACCGCCGGGTGGCCGACGCAACTGGCGCCACACATTTCGACGTCGTTAACGTCGATTGATGCGCTTTTGCGCCGCGGCGAAAAAATGCGGAAAAAAAGCTGCTGCTACGGTAATATGTTGCCCTTTCACGAACAAACAGATTTTGAGTTTATGCCGCAAATTTCCCGCTATAGCGATCAACAGGTCGAACAGTTGCTCAGCGAGCTGACGAACGTCCTGGAATCACACAAAGCCCCGGTGGACCTTTCACTGATGGTGTTAGGCAATATGGTGACCAACCTGATCAACAGTAGCGTCGCGCCGGCGCAGCGTCAGGCCATCGCCCGTTCTTTCGCGCAGGCTTTGCAATCTTCGATTAACGACGATCCAGCGCATTAAGGATAACAGCAACAGTATATGGTGACTCTACGTCAGCCCTACCGAGAAAAAGTCTCCCAGATGGTTAGCTGGGGGCACTGGTTCGCCCTGTTCAACATGTTGTTGGCCATGGTGCTCGGCAGCCGCTACCTTTTTGTCGCCGACTGGCCGACGACGCTTGCCGGACGACTGTTTTCGTACGTCAGTCTCGTCGGGCATTTCAGCTTTCTGGTGTTTACCAGCTATGTGCTGATCCTCTTTCCGTTGACCTTTATCGTGGTCTCGCAGCGCCTGATGCGCTTCCTGTCGGTGATCCTTGCCACCGCCGGGATGACGCTGCTGCTGATAGACAGCGAGGTTTTTACCCGCTTCCATCTGCACTTAAACCCGGTCGTCTGGGAGCTGGTCATCAACCCTGACCAGAATGAGATGGCGCGCGACTGGCAGCTGATGTTTATCAGCGTCCCGGTCATCTTCTTGATTGAAATGCTCTTCGCCACCTGGAGCTGGCAAAAGCTGCGCAGCCTGACGCGCCGCCGCCATTACGCCCGCCCGGTCGCCTGGTTCTTCTTTTTGTCGTTCGTCAGCAGCCACCTGGTCTATATCTGGGCGGACGCCAATTTCTATCGCCCGATCACTATGCAGCGGGCGAATCTGCCGCTCTCCTATCCGATGACCGCCCGTCGTTTCCTTGAGAAACATGGCCTGCTCGACGCCCAGGATTATCAGCGTCGTCTGGTGGAGCAAGGGGCGCCGGAGGCGGTATCGGTCCAGTATCCGCTTAGCAACCTGCGCTACCGTGACCTCGGCGCGGGCTACAACGTGCTGCTGATCACCGTCGACAACCTGAACTACTCGCGGTTTGAAAAGACCATGCCGGCGCTGGCGGCATTTGCCAAAGAAAATGTTAACTTTACCCAGCATATGAGCTCGGGCAATACCGCCGACAGCGGCCTGTTTGGCTTGTTCTACGGTATTTCGCCTGGCTATATGGACGGAGTCCTCTCGGCGCGTATTCCCGCCGCGCTGATTACCGCCCTCAACCAGCAGGGCTACCAGCTGGGCCTCTTCTCCTCCGATGGGTTTAGCAGCCCGCTGTATCGCCAGGCGCTGCTCTCCGATTTCTCGCTGCCGAGCGCGAAGACCCAGAGCGACGAGCAGACGGCCAATCAGTGGATCGGCTGGCTGGACCGTTACGCGCAGGATGAGAATCGCTGGTTCTCGTGGATCTCGCTCAATGGCACCACTCTCGACGACACGCAGCAGCAGGGCTTTGTCCGCCGCTACAGCAAGGCGGCAGGCGACGTTGATGCCCAGATCGATCGGGTGCTGACTGCGCTGCGCGAAGCCGGCAAACTCGATAATACGGTGGTAATTATTACCGGCGGCCACGGCAAGCCGCTGAATGCGAAACACGACGCGTTCGACTGGTCGCGCGAGCAGCTGCAGGTGCCGCTGGTTATTCACTGGCCGGGCACGCCGGCGCAGGAGATTGCCACCCTGACCGATAACAAAGATGTGATGACTACGCTGATGCAGCGCCTGCTTCACGTTTCGACGCCGGCCAATGAGTACTCGCAGGGAGAAGATCTGTTCAGCGCCGCGCGGCGTCGTAACTGGGTCACCGCGGCCAACGGCGATACGCTGGCCATCACCACCCCGACCATCACCGTGGTCCTCAACCATAACGGCACCTATACCACCTGGAGCCGCGACGGCGAGAAAATTAAAGATCAGAAACCGCAGCTCAGTCTGTTGCTGCAGGTCCTGACTGACGAAAAACGCTTTATCGCTAACTGATTGATTAATTATGAATCAATCGCGCGTGACCCGCTTGCATTCGCCTGGGGAACGGGTAATATTGTTCCCCACGCGTCGGCACGTAGCGCAGCCTGGTAGCGCACCGTCATGGGGTGTCGGGGGTCGGAGGTTCAAATCCTCTCGTGCCGACCAAAAACTCCACAGAAACCAGCCTTTTAAGGCTGGTTTTTTTATGCCTGTTTCCCCTGTTGCCGCCCGCTCGCTTAATTTGTGCCCTTTCTTCAATGTATCGTGAAGATGTACGACTATCCTGATGGTAAATTACGTCGTAGCATCTATTATTCGACCGTATGACTCATAAGCAGGAGCGGATAACATGAGAGTTAATGGACTTACCAAGGGATTTTTCATCCTTATCGTCTTCATTGTAACCCTGGCCTTTTTTGATGTTCTCTCACCCTATTATTCCGCCATCCTTTGGGCTGCGATCCTCGCGGTGATTTTTAATCCGGTCAAAAACAAGATCCGTACCCGCCTCGGCGAGCGCAATGGCCTCGCGGCGCTGATGACCATCGTCATTATCTGTCTTATCGTTTTTACGCCGCTGGCTATCATTCTCTCCTCGCTGGCCTACGAGCTCAACCTGGTGTACAGCAAACTGCAGCATAACGACACCCAGTTTCCGACGGTGGTCGCCAGCCTGTTCGCCCATCTCCCCGGCTGGGCCAGAAGCTTCCTCGCCGATCATAACCTTGATAGCGCGCAGCAGATCCAGCAGCAGCTCTCTGATGCCGCTCTGAAAGGCGGTCAGTATCTGGCCGGCAGCGCGTTTCTGATTGGCAAAGGGACTTTTGGCTTCACCGTCAGCTTCGGCATCATGCTGTATCTGCTGTTTTTCCTGCTGAAGGATGGACCTTATCTGGTGCTGTTGATCCTCGAGTCTCTACCGTTATCAAGCTATGTGAAGCAGCATTTGTTCGCTAAATTCGCCGCTGTGGCCCGCGCCACGGTAAAAGGTACCGTCGCCGTGGCGCTGGCGCAGGGGGCGCTGGGTGGCTTTGCCTTCTGGATCGCCGGTCTGGACGGCAGCATTCTCTGGGGAGCGCTGATGGCGTTTCTGTCGCTTATCCCGGCGGTGGGCTCGGCCATTATCTGGGTGCCAGCGGCCATCTACCTCTTCGCCACCGGCCAGCTGTGGCAGGGCGCCTTTATCGTCGGCTTCTTTGTGATTGTGATTGGCCTGGTGGATAACATTCTGCGTCCACTGCTGGTGGGCAAGGATACCAGGATGCCGGACTATCTGATCCTTATCGCCACTCTGGGCGGCATGGAGATCTACGGTATCAACGGCTTCGTGATCGGGCCGCTGATCGCCGCCCTGTTTATCGCCTGCTGGAACCTGCTGTCGGGACGAGAACATGCCGGCAATACCGATGAAATCGATGAAGAGTTTATTGAGGAAGCGAAAAATAGCCGTAATGAATAGCTTTCCCGGCAGGGGGCTGGCGGCCCGCCAGCGCCTCTGTTGCGCTCTGCGCGGCCGATGTCTTACCAGTAGATAACACTATTCATTTTGCAAAAATTGGTAAATAAATCTTAACATTCAGCTGAGTGATGATAGGCTATCTCTGTCAGGAACGAAAATAAAGGATGATCAACCGTGAAAAAAATCACTACGCTAGCCGTTTCTCTGCTGACCGCCGCCTGCATGTCCGCTGGCGCATTGGCCGCAGACCAGCCGCTGGAAAAAGTCGCGCCGTTCCCGAAAGCGGAAAAAGGCATGAAGCGTCAGGTTATTCAGCTGCCGCAGCAGCAGGATGAGTCGGCGCTCAAGGTTGAGCTGATGATCGGCCAGACGCTGGAAGTCGACTGCAACCATCATCGTCTCGGCGGGGAACTGGAAAGTAAAACCCTGGAAGGCTGGGGCTATGATTACTATGTCTTTGAGAAGCTGAGCGGCCCGGTATCCACCATGATGGCCTGCCCGGACGGCAAAAAAGAGAAGAAATTTGTCACTGCCGGCCTCGGGGATGACGCCATGCTGCGCTACAACAGCAAACTGCCGATCGTGGTATACACGCCGAGCAATGTCGATGTGAAATATCGCATCTGGCGCGCCGACGAGACTATCGGCAACGCCGTCGTCCGCTAAGGCGAACAGCGCAAACGGCAATAAAAAACGGCAGCCCGCAGGCTGCCGTTTTTGTCAGAGCGTTTATCAGAGCGCGATATCCGCCATCGGCTTGCCGCCGCTCAGCGGCTTCAGCTCCGCCTGCGGTACCTCATCCACCGCCCCAGCTGGCTCATATTTCAGTTCCAGCACTTCACTGGTCCACGCCAGCGCTTTCTCGATCTCCGCCGGATTGCCGTCAAGACGAATACCGTAGGTTGGGATGATCGCCTTCAGCTTGGCCTGCCATTCCGGCGAATTGACTTTATCTTTAAACACTTTTTCCATTAGCTGCAGCATAATAGGCGCCGCGGTGGAGGCCCCTGGCGACGCGCCGAGAAGCGCCGCGACGGTGCCTTCATCATCGCTGACCACTTCGGTGCCCAGGCGCAGTACCCCGCCCTTCTTCGCGTCGCGCTTAATGATCTGCACGCGCTGACCGGCCTGCCACAACCGCCAGTCCTCTTTCCGCGCTTCCGGATAATATTCGCACAGCGCGGCCAGACGATCTTTATCTTTCTGCATCACCTGGCTAATCAGATATTTTACCAGATCGAAGTTGTCCAGGCCGACGTTGAGCATTGGCAAAATATTTGAGGTATTCGTCGAGGCCAGCAGATCCCACAGCGAACCGTTCTTCAGGAAACGGGTCGAGAAGGTGGCGAATGGTCCGAACAGCACCACGCGTTTACCGTCGATAATACGGGTATCGATGTGCGGCACCGACATCGGCGGCGCGCCCACTTCGGCCTGACCGTAGACCTTCGCCAGATGGTGGTTCACCACCTCCGGATTTTCGCAGACCAGGAACTGGCCGCCGACCGGGAAGCCCGCATACTCTTTGGCCTGCGGAATGCCGGTCTCCTGCAGCAGGGTCAGCGCTGCGCCGCCGGCACCGATAAAGATAAATTTAGCTTTAATGACCCGCTTCTGACGACGATTGTCGGCATCCGCCAGGGTGACCGTCCAGCTCTTGTCGGCGTTACGCTTGAAGCGACGCACCACGGTGCCCAGCTGTAGGGAGAAATTATCATGCTTTTGCAGACCGGCGATCAGCTGGCGGGTAATTTCACCATAGTTGACGTCGGTTCCCACTTCTGAGCGAGTGGCGGCGACCTTTTGCAGCGGGTCGCGGCCTTCCATCACCAGCGGCGCCCAGGCTTTGATCTGCTGATGGTCTTCAGAATAGCGAATACCGCGGAACAGTTCACTTTGCTGCAGCGCCGCGTAGCGCGCACGGAGGAAGTTGACGTTATCTTCGCCCCACACAAAGCTCATGTGCGGCACGCTGTTAATGAAAGATTTTGGTTTGTTCAGGACGCCGCGCGTCACCTGATGCGCCCAGAACTGACGCGAGATATGGAAGGCTTCGTTGATGTCGACCGCTTTGTCGATATTGATGCCGTTGGCGGTCTGCGGCGTGTAGTTCAGCTCCATCAGCGCCGCGTGGCCGGTACCCGCATTATTCCACCCGTTTGAGCTCTCTTCCGCCACGCTGGACATCTGCTCAACCATGGTAATAGACCAGTCTGGCTCAAGCTCCTGCAGCCAGGTTCCCAGTGTGGCGCTCATAATGCCGCCGCCAATCAACAATACATCCGTCTCTTGCTCATGGCGGGTGTTGGTCCGAGTGCTGTTGGGACCAACCGCCTGTGAGCGTGGTACGGCCATCTTTTTATTCATCGGATTTGAGCCTTACTTTACTCGCTGTTTTTATTTAGCGCAGGTGATACGATTCTCACCCCTCACGTTACCACCGAAGCTCAAAAATTTAAATATTGTTTAAATTTTAAGTTCTGTTTTGAGATCCGTTATAAAAATGTTTAATAAATGTATACACCAAATCACTTTTTGTACTGGTGCGTTGACAGATTCCGCGCTATCATCCCTGGTTTTGTGACAGACCGCACGGAAGCAGGGCCTGACACCGCTCCCTCTTTTTTTATAAGCTGCGAACTTTTTTATGCCCCCAGTTTCTGACCCCGCCGCTTCCGGCAACCTGCGTCCCATCCTCCGCTCCCCGTCTTTACTGACGCGCGAAGTGCTGGCCGGCGTGCTCACCGCCCTGGCGCTCATCCCTGAAGTGATTTCGTTTTCAGTCATTGCCGGCGTTGACCCGCAGGTAAGCCTGATTGCTTCGGTGGTGCTCTGCCTGGCGATGTCAGTCTTCGGCGGACGCCCGGCGATGGTCACCGCCGCCGCGGGCTCGGTGGCGCTGGTGATTGGCCCGATGGTGCATCAGCACGGCGTGGGGTACATTTTACCGGCTGTCATTCTGGCGGGTATTATTCAAATTTTGTTTGGTCTGTGCGGCATGGCGCGCCTGATGCGCTTTATTCCCCCGGCGGTGATGACCGGCTTCGTCAACGCCCTCGGGATCCTGATTTTCTTTGCTCAGGTGCCGCATTTCTGGAGTCGACAACCGCTAATCGTTGGCCTGTTCGTCCTGACGCTGCTTATCGTCCTGTGGGCGCCGCGCGTTATTAAGGCTATCCCGGCGCCGCTGATCGCCATCGTCGCGCTCACCCTCTATACCGCGACCACCGGCCAGCAGCTGCCGACCGTCGGCGATGAAGGGTCAATGAGCGGCGGCCTGCCGGGGTTCACCGCCCTGACCGTTCCCCTGAACCTGACCACCCTGCAGATAATCTGGCCGTGCGCCCTCAGCATCGCCTTTGTCGGCCTGATGGAGTCCTTGCTGACGGCTAAGCTGGTGGATGATCTCACTCATACCCCGTCGAGCAAATCGCGGGAAAGCGCCGGGCTGGGTATCGCCAATATCCTTGCCGGCTGCTATGGCGGCATCGCCGGCTGCGCGATGATCGGCCAGACTATCGTGAACGTGGAAATGGGCCGGGCCCGCAGCCGCCTCTCAACGGTAATCGCCGGCCTGGTGCTGCTCCTGCTGGTGACAGCGCTCAGCCAGGTGATGGCGAAGATCCCGATGGCGGTTCTGGCCGGGGTGATGGTGATCGTAGCGGTGAAAACCTTTAGCTGGCACAGCATTCGCCCGGGCGAGCTGGCGCGTAATCCGTGGCCGGAAACGCTGGTGATGCTGGTGACCGTCGCCGCGACGGTGGGAACCAGCAATCTGGCGATCGGTGTGCTGGCGGGGATTGTCGCGATGGCGATCATCCCCCGCCGCCTGCGGGCAAAAGCGCAGGCTACATCAGAAACAGCGTCGCCAGACCCAGAAAAATAAAGAAGCCGCCGGTGTCGGTGATGGCGGTGATCATTACGCTGGAGCCGACCGCCGGGTCACGCCCCAGCTTCACCATGACCATCGGGATTATCACGCCCATCATCGCCGCCATCAGCAGGTTGAGCATCATGGCCAGCGTCATCACCCCGCCGAGCTGCGGATCGTCATACAGCCACCAGGTGATGGCCCCCATAATCCCGCCCCACACCAGGCCATTAATCAGCGCAACGCCCATTTCACGCAGGATCAGAAAGGTAAAGCTGCCGGGCTGGATCTGCTGCAGCGCCATCGCCCGGACGATCATGGTGATCGTCTGGTTGCCGGTGTTGCCGCCGATCCCGGCGACGATCGGCATCAGCGAGGCCAGCGCCACCAGCTGTGAAATGGTGTGTTCGAAGCCGTCGATGACCCGGGAAGCAATAAACGCCGTACACAGATTGACCGCCAGCCATGCCCAGCGGGTTTTCACCGCTTTGCTGACCGGGGCGAAGACATCCTCTTCATCGCTCAGGCCGCCCATCCGCCGCAGATCGTTATCGGTTTCTTCATAAACCACATCGACGATCTCATCGATGGTCAGGCGCCCGATCAGCTTGCCGTCGGCATCAATGACGGCGGCGCTGAGCAAGTCATCACGTTCGAAGGTGCGCGCCACCTTCTCCGCCTCTTCGTGCGGCTGAAAGGTGACCGGATCGCCCTCCATCACCTCCCCCACCCGCTTCTGCGCATCATTGAGCAGAATGGTCTGCAGCTCCAGCTCGCCGAGCAGCAGCTTGTTACGGGTGGTAACGAACAGCTTATCGGTGTTTTCCGGCATTTTACCGAGACGCCGCAGATAGCGCTGCACCGCCGCCAGGGTGGCCTCCGGTCGCACCGTAATGACCTCAAACTCCATGATCGACCCGACGCTGTTGTCGGCGTAGCGCATAATCTGGCGAATACGGGCGCGCTTCTCGGCCGGCAGGGTCGCCAGCAGCCGTCCGGTCAGGTTGCGCGGCAGATGCTGCAGCAGGTAAACCTGTTCATCGATATCCAGCGGCTGCATGGCCTGCAGCAGCTCGGGGTCGCTCATCTTGTCGATCAGGTCGCCCCAGACGTTCTCTGAGGCCTCCAGCAGCACTTCGCCGCGTTTATCGTCGGGCACCAGACACCATAGCGCGGTGCGGGCGTCATAGGGGAGCGCTTCCAGCGCATCGGCGAGATCCGGCGGCGGCAGATGCGAGACCAGCATTTCCACTTCGGCCAGGTCATCGGCCAGCGTCCCTTCATCATAGCGCTCAGCCAGCGTCAGTTTGCCCAGCAGCGCGGAAGTCACCGCTTTATCGGTGCTCAAGAGCCAAATCAGACGGGCGCGCTCTTCGTCACGCAAGCGGGCGCTTTTTTTATGCAAAACGGACATCGATCGGGCAATCCTTTTGAGAATGGTGAGCCGGCCTGCGGGCCGGAAGCCTTAAGCATAGCGCGAGGAGGGGGAAATAATAACCGTCAGCGATGTAGACGCTGAAAATTTCAGCGGCGCCCGGGCTTTTCCGGGCGCGCGTTGTGAATCAGGCCGTACGGGCCACCGCATCGCGGGAAGCCTGTTCCCGCTCTTCGCCGGTAAGTTCGGCGAGCTGGCCGGCGCGCATCTCCAGCAGACGATCGGCGTGCTGGAAGTAGTGATCGTCATGGCTGATGGCGAACACGGTTTTGCCCATCTGCTGCATCAGCGGCAGCAGAACCTGGTAGAACTCGCGGCGGAAATGCGGATCCTGATCCGCCGCCCATTCATCCAGCAGAATGATGTCCCGGGACTCGGCCAGCGCCAGCAGGAGCGCCACGCGCTTCTTCTGCCCTTTCGACAGCCGCAGGTCGGCGATCTTTCCGTTCTCCAGCTGCAGCTTGTGGGCCATTTGCAGACGCTCCAGCCATGTCGCCACCAGCGCCGGATCGGCCTCCTCGCCCTGCGGCCCGAGCAGGCGGTCAAACAGCCAGACGTCGGTAAACACTGCGGAAAACAGTTTGCGGTACTCCTCTGGCCTCTCCGCCGCCAGCGGCTGGCCGTCGACGAGGATCTGACCGGATATTGGCTGGTACAGGCCGGTCAGGAGCATCGCCAGCGTTGACTTGCCGCTGCCATTGCCGCCTATCAAAAACACCAGCTCGCCGCGCTTCAGCGTCAGATTAAGCGGCCCTACCGCAAAGCGCTGGTCCGGATAATGGAAGGTGACATCGCGCAGCTCCAGCGTCTGCCAGTCAGGATGCGCCTGCGGCCGGGGAAAGTCGGCCCGGTACGGGGCGAGGGAGAACTGACGCAGCTTGTTAAACGCCACCTGGGCGCTGAGCAGCGTGGGCAGCGCGCCGACGGCGGAGAGCAGCGGCGTGCGCAGAAACAGCAGCGTCAGGGAATAGGTCGCCGCCACGGCGGTATCGGCCCAGCCGAGGCTGTTGGCCATCCAGAATACCAGCCCGATGGCGCCAAGCATCATAATATTCGACCAGTTGACCGCGCTGAGGTGGAAGGTATCGGCGCGAACGATATGGTGCCGGTACTCCCGGGCGTCCGGGAGGTAGAGCTGGTTAAACACATACTCCGCGCGCTCGCGGTTGAGGGTCAGCTCTTTACGCCCCTCCAGCACCGTCTGATAGTCGTGATACAGTTTATCTTCCGTTTCGCGCAGGCTGGCCATATGTTTGTACACCCGCGAGACCAGCACAAAGCCGCCCCAGATGGTGAGCGCCATCCACAGCGCCGTCACCAGCATCATTTTTCCTGACAGCCAGGCGAGGTAGGCCGCGGAGCCGAAGGTGAGAATGATCCCCTGCACCAGCTCCGGCAGGCGCACAAAGGCGATGGTGATATTGCGGATATCGCTGGTCAGCCCGGCAAGCAGCGACGCGCTGCCGATCTTCTCTACTTGTTCAATCTGGGTATCGAGGATGCGTTTAACAAACTCACCGCGCAGACGATAGACAAAATGGTGGCCGAGGGTGGTTAGCGCCAGCTGCGAGCCCAGGGTCACCGCCATCAGCAGCCCCAGCAGACCAAGAAACTCCGGCAGGACCCGCAGCGAGGTATCGACAGCGGTAATCAGACGCAGGTTAATGAAAGCAATTAATCCGATACCCAGCGCGGCGCTGAGCAGGCTGAGAGCAATAACGCCCAGAAACGGCCAGCGGTACTGGCGCCAGACGAGAGAGAGAAGTTCCATAACAGGCTATCCGCAAAAGCAAAACAGCCAGCAGTTTAAACGGCTCGCCGATGACATCAAGAATAATTCTTATTTTAATACTGGCGACCGCCCGCCTGTCGGAAGGTGAGATTGTAACGACAATCGCCCGTTTCCGGATGATGCCCCGCTTTCAGCGGCTGAATGCCATGATAAAACAGGCGCGACTCGCCGCCCCAGACCACCACATCGCCATGCTCCAGCAGCAGCCGCTGCAGCGGGTCGCTGCGTTGCAAGCCGCCAAACTGAAAGATGGCCGGCAAGCCCAGCGAGACCGAGACAATCGGCGCCCGCAGATCCTGTTCATCTTTATCCTGATGCAACGACAGTTTTGCGCCAGGACAATAGCGGTTAATCAAACAGGCGTCGGGGGAAAACTCCGGATAGCCGCCGGCGGCGGCCGCCGCCAGCGCCAGTTCATGAAATACGGCAGGCATCGGCGGCCAGGTTTGATCGGTTACCGGGTCGACCGGGGCGTACAAATAGCCGTGGCGATCGGTAGTCCAGCCCAGCGCGCCGCAGTTGGTCATGGCGACCGACATGGTGTACCCGCCCGGCGTGACCATCTGGCGAAACGGCGACTGACTGGCGACGTCGGCTATCGCCTGCAGCAGCGCCGGGGCGCGTTCGCGTGCAAATCGCCGCAGCACCACCGCGCCGGGGGCCAGCGGCTCCTGCCACGGTGGGGTATCGCTAAACAGATCGAGCATTACTCCTCCTCATGTTGGGCCTCGCGCGCCAGTAGCTGCGCTTTTCGCGCCGTTCCCCAGCGATAACCGGACAGGGCGCCATCTTCACGCACCACCCGGTGGCAGGGAACAATCACCGCCAGCGAATTCGCCGCGCAGGCGCCGGCCACGGCTCTTACCGCCCGCGGCTGGCCAATATGCTCTGCCACCTGGCGGTAGCTGCGGGTCTCGCCCACCGGGATCTGCCGCAGCGCCTGCCAGACCTGCAGCTGAAACGCAGTGCCCTGCAGATCCAGCGGCAGCGATACCGGCCGCCGGCTGTCGTCGAGGTGGGCGAAAATCTCGGCCATCTGCTGACAAAAATCGGGGTCGCCTTCACGCAGCTCGGCATTGGGAAAGCGCCGGCGCAGGTCGTCGAGCAATGCCGCATCGTTATCACCCGGCAGCACCGCGCAGACGCCGCGCTCGCTCTGCGCCACCAGGCAACGACCCAGCGCGCAGTCGCCCGTGGTCCAGGTTACCACGGTGGCGGCGCCGCCGCGGCGAAACTGGCTGGCGGTCATCCCTAACGCTGCGTCGGCCTGGCGATAATAGCTGCTGCTGTCGGGAAAACCAGCCGCCAGCGCGGCGCGGGTCACCGGTATCCCCTGCTCCAGCGCTTCCCGCAGGCGCTGCGCCCGCCACGCTTGTTGCCAGGCTTTAGGGGTCATGCCGGTGACGGATTTAAATAAACGATGGAAATGAAACGGGCTCATCGCCAGCTGGCCTGCCAGCGCCTCGAGGGTCAGGGGCGCGTCCTGCTCCAGCAGCCGACAGGCCTGCGCCACTTTGTCGACCCTTTGCTGCTGCGGGCAGTCTTTATCCGGTTGGCAGCGTTTGCAGGGGCGGAATCCCGCCGCCACGGCGGCGGCGACGTCGGCAAAAAAGCGTACGTTTTCCCGCCGCGCGCGCCGCGAGCGGCAGGAGGGACGACAGCAGATGCCGGTGGTCAGTACCGCAAAGACGAACTGACCATCGGCCCGGGTATCACGTTCGCAGACCGCCTGCCAGCGGCGATCATCGGTATCGGCAACTATCGGTTTCATGACGGGTCTCCAGCTGTAAGTGTACCCTCAGTCTGTGGTAAAGCCCGCAGTAAAAAACCCGCAATCTTGCTTTTTAATTTTTCTCGCCGACAAGGAAAGTGCGGAACTGCGGCGACATCCAGGTTTTAAAACCCTCTCCTTCTTTAACGATCATGTAGACCGCCAGCCCCTCCTCGCGCACCACCTGCTGCGCTTTTTCCGGCCCCAGCACCATCAGTCCGGTATCCCAGCCGTCCGCCTCCAGCGCCGTTGGCGCAATGACGGTCACGGAGACCAGCTTATGGGTTATCGGCTGCCCGGTCTGCGGATCGATAACGTGCGAGATGCGTTTGCCATCGAGTTCATAGTAGTTGCGATAGCTGCCGGAGGTGCTGATGCCGTGACCATTGATGTCGACAATCGCCTGAACGGCGTTTTCGCGGTCGGTCGGTTTCTGGATCGCTACCCGCCAGGGCTTGCCTTCGCCATTCATCCCGCGGCTGACCAGCGCCCCGCCCACCGACACCAGATAGCGGGAGATCCCCTCCTGCTCCATCAACCGCGCGAGGTGGTCGGCGGCATAGCCTTCCCCCACGGTGGAGAGGTCGACAAACAGATCGGGAATATCTTTTTGCAGGAACTGCCTGCCGCTCTGATTGATAACCTGTAGATGCTGCAGGCCGGTGCGCGCTTTCGCCGCGGCGATCGCCTGCGCATCCGGGGTGGTGACCGGCTGTTTATCCGGGCCAAAGCCCCACAGGTTGACCAGCGGCCCCACGGTAATATCCATCGCGCCGTGCGTTTTGGCGCCAATCCGCAGCGACAGGGTGACGATATCCGCCATCGCTTCGCTCACCGGCCAGGGTTCGGTAGTGGCGGCATGATTGAAGCGCATCAGCGCTGAGTCGTTTTTCCAGGTCGACAGCAGGCGATCGTCGGCGTCCAGCTGGGCCTGAACCTTGGCGCGCAACGCCTGGGCCTTTGCCTCATCCACGCCAATGACGCTGACCCGCCAGAAGGTGCCCATCGTTTTGCCATCCAGCACGGTGGCCGTCGTGGTGGGGGTCGCAGGAGTGGTAGCTGAATCGCAGCCAGAGAGCAGAACGCAGGCGCCCAGCAGCGCGGCGCGAAAGAAAGTCATATCCATTAATCGAGGCTCCTCTTACCAGGGCGACAAGAGTATACCAGCGAGGTTAAACCGGACATAAAAAAAGGCGCCAGAGGCGCCTTTTTGTTATGCATCTTGCAACTTAGAACTGGTAAACCAGGCCCAGTGCAACCACGTCGTCGGTAGAGATACCGGCTTTACGAGTGAAGTCGTTTTCATCCAGCAGGTTGATTTTGTAGTCAACATAGGTGGACATGTTTTTGTTGAAGTAGTAGGTCGCGCCAACGTCAACATACTTCAGGATGTCCTGGTCGCCGTAGCCGCGCTCCAGATCCTTACCTTTAGACTGCAGGTAAGCCACAGACGGACGCAGACCGAAGTCGAACTGGTACTGAGCAACCACTTCGAAGTTCTGCGCTTTGTTTGCAAAGCCCAGGGAACCGGCGCGGGTCGCGTTGTAGGTCTGGGTGTACTGAGTGGCCAGGTAGATGTTGTTCGCGTCGTATTTCAGACCGCCGGTGTAGGTTTCAGCGTTGTCGCCACGACCCAGTGCCGGAACACTATTCTGCTCGTCGGTACGTTTGGAGTGAGAGTACGCGAAACCAGCGCTGATGCCATCCCAAATATCGTAGGTCAGAGAGGTGCCGAAGCCGTCGCCGTTCTGTTTGCTCCAACCACGACCGTTGTTGGTCGCGCCTTCGCCGCTGACGCTGCCGTTTTTACCCTGATACTGCAGAGCAAAGTTCAGGCCGTCAACCAGACCGAAGAAATCAGAGTTACGGTAGGTTGCAACGCCGTTAGCACGGGACTGCAGGAAGTTGTCAGAACCGTAGGTGTCGCCGCCGAATTCCGGCAGAACGTCGGTCCAGGACGTTACGTCGTATACTACGCCGTAGTTACGACCGTAGTCGAAAGAGCCCGCGTCGCCAAATTTCAGGCCTGCGAATGCCAGACGAGTCCATGCCTGATCGCTGGAGCTTTCAGTGTTGTTCGCCTGAACGTTGTATTCCCACTGGCCGTAACCGGTCAGCTGGTCGTTGATCTGGGTTTCGCCTTTCACGCCTACACGCATGTAGGTCTGGTCGCCGTCGACGCTCTTGTCGTCAGAGAAGTAGTGCAGACCGTCAATTTTACCGTACAGGTCTAATTTGTTGCCGTCTTTGTTATAAATTTCAGCCGCATTTGCTGCGCCTGCTACCAGCAGAGCCGGTACCAGGAGGGACAGTACTTTAACTTTCATGTTATTAACCCTCTGTTTGTTATATGCCTTTTATTATGCCACTGCTTACTGATTACCCTTCTAATCAGTCGGCTATTTCATTGTGCTGCAAAATGCAGAATAATCCAACAAGAATATGATACTAAAACTTCTAAGATGTTTCAAAGTTCCCACAAGATGTTTCAATTTGTAAATTCAGCGGAACTTTTTTCACCGCAAAATGGTCAGGGAAATACGCACTAATCATCAAAAAAAATATTTAACCTTTTATAATCAAATTGATAGACAACAACATATCTATAGCACTGAATGGTAAAACAAAATGATCATTGGTGGCTAAAATAAGAGTCGCTATCATCATTAACTTTATTTATTACCGTCATTCAGTTCTGAATGTCTGTTTACCCCTATTTCAACCGGATGCCTCGCATCCGGTTTTTTTTACCCTTCTTTACACAACTTTAATTTATCTGTGCTACGGCTAATGATTCCCTAACGACTATTAATCAATCAATTAGGCCATCAGTGGTGCATATTCTGCCAATGTCTTGTTATTTCGTGCGATTCTTCCCTTTTGTTTCCGTCAATATCGTCGCCGGTTAACCTTCCCGGCGCGGTTTCATTTACGCTTCGTTTCTAAGATAATTCCTGGACGGCATCGCACCGCTGGCACCAATCTGTAGTATGGATTTACGCCATTAGCCTTTATACTGCCAGCAGCATCTGCTTTGTTGCCAGTTACTCTGGCGCTACATCCTGTTTACAAACAATGATGAGTCGTTCAGCCACAAGATGACCCCGAAAAAATTCTCCCTGATCCCCGGCAACATCAGCCGCTTCTTCATTTTGATGGTTATTGTCCTGCTGGCGACAATGGGGGTGATGATTCAAAGCGCCGTCAATGCCTGGCTGAAGGAGAAAAGCTATCAGGTGGTTGATGTCTCCCACGCTCTGCACCAGCGCATTGACGCCTGGCGCTATGCCACCTGGCAGATCTACGACAATATCGCCGCCACCTCAGTCAACACCGCAAGCGGCGGTCTGCAGGAGACGCGTTTAAAACAGGACGTTTACTACCTGGAGAAACCCCGGCGTAAAACCGAAGCCCTGATCTTTGGCTCCCATGACAGCTCCACCCTCGAAATGACGCAGAAAATGTCCGATTATCTCGATATTTTGTGGGGCGCGGAGACCATTCCGTGGTCGATGTACTATCTCAACGGCCTGGACAATAGTCTGATCCTGGTCTCCACCCTGCCGTTGAAGGACCTCTCTTCGAGCTTCAAAGAGTCAACGATCAGCAGCGTCGTGGAGTCGCGGCGCGCGGAAATGCTGCTGCAGGCTAATACCCTTGATGAGCGCGAGACGTTCTCGCCGTTGCGCCATCTCGCCTGGCAGAACGCGCACTATTTTACGTTACGCACCACCTTCAACCAGCCCGGACACCTTGCCACGGTGGTTGCCTTCGACCTGCCGATTAACGATCTGATCCCGCCCGGCATGACCATCGACAGCTTCCGTATCGAGCCTGACCCGTCGCAAAATCTCGCCACCACGCCGGATAAAGAGAGCGCCGATCATATCGGGATCACCTTTAACGGCATGCAGATTGACATCGCCACCGACATCAGCACCACCGGTATGCAGTTGCTGTGGACGGTACCAATGAGCACCATGCTGCTGGAGTCCATGCAGAACATTCTTCTGCCGCTGCTGCTCAACATTGGTCTGCTGGCGCTGGCGCTGTTTGGTTTTACCACCTTTCGCCACTATAAAGGACGCAGCCATTCGTCTGGCGCCGGGCTCCCCTCCGCCGCCAACAGCGAACTGCGTCTGCTGCGCGCCATTAACGAAGAGATTGTTTCTCTGCTGCCGCTGGGGCTGCTCGTTCACGATCAGGAAGCCAACCGAACGGTTATCAGCAATCCAATTGCCGACCATCTGCTTCCGCACCTGAATCTGCAGAACATCACCAATATGGCGGACCAGCATCAGGGGGTGATCCAGGCCACCGTCAATAATGAGCAGTATGAAATCCGCCAGTATCGCAGCCAGGTAGCGCCGCGCACCCAGATCCTGATCATCCGTGATCAGGACCGCGAAGTGCTGGTCAATAAAAAGCTCAAGCAGGCCCAGCGCTTGTATGAGAAAAACCAGCAGGGACGGGCCGCCTTTATGCAGCACATCGGCAGCGCCCTGAAGCAGCCCGCGCTGACGCTGGCGGCAGAGGCGGCGGCGCTCAGTAGTACAGAGAATCGGACGCTGGCCCAGCATGCCGATGAGCTGGTCAAACTCATCGATGACATTCAGCTCGCCAATCTGCTGGAAAGCGATGCCTGGAAAACCAACCAGACGTTGTTCTCGGTGCAGGAGCTTATTGACGACGTCGTGCCGGAAGTGCTGCCGGCGATGAAACGCAAGGGTCTGCAGCTGCTCATCAACAATGCGCTCCCGGCCGGCGAGCAGCGCTATGGCGACCGTGAAGCTCTGCGGCGCACGCTGGTGCTGTTAATCCAGTATTCAGTGACCACCACGCCTATCGGCAAGATCACCCTCGACGTCTGTCAGGATGAGTCGGCCAGCGATCGCCTGACCTTCCGCATTCTGGATACCGGCAACGGCGTCTCGGCAAACGAGATCGACAATATGCACTTCCCGTATCTCAACGAGACCCAGAGCGACCTGTACGGCAAAGCAAACGCCCTTACCTTCTGGCTATGCGACCGCATGACGCGCAAGCTGGGCGGGCAATTGACCATTAAAGCCCGGGAGTCGCTGGGGACGCGCTATACCCTGCATCTGAAAATGCCGGCCAGCGAAGAGGCGCCAGAGGCGGGAGAGCATTTGCTGGATGACGTTATCGTCCTGCTGGATGTGACTTCCAGCGAAGTGCGGCGGATTGTCACTCGCCAGCTGGAGAGCTGGGGAGCGTCCTGCATCACACCGGACGATCGGGCGACCAGTCAAGCCTTTGATCTTTATTTAACGGATAATCCGTCTAATCTTACTGCTTCAGGCTTGCTTTTAAGCGATGATGAGGTCGGGATACGCAAGATCGGCCCGGGCCAACTGCGGGTCAACTTTAATATTAGCACGGCGATGCAGGAGGCTATCCTGCAGCTTATTGAGCAGCAGCTGGCGGAGGAGGCGGTTCAGCCCGTCACCTCAGGAAACGAGAGTAACGCCGAACTCCATGCCAGCGGCTATTACGCACTGTTTGCCGATACGGTACCGGATGATGTTCAGAGATTGTATACTGAAATCGAAGCGGGCGATTTTGCTGCTCTGGCGCAAACCGCCCACCGCCTCAAAGGGGCATTTGCTATGCTTAATCTGATACCCGGCAAGCAGTTATGTGAAACGCTTGAGCATCTGATTCGCGAAAAGGATGCGCAAGGCATAGAAAAATATATCAGCGACATTGACGCTTACGTCAAGAGCTTGCTGTAGAAGGTAGCCTTATACATGAACACTATGAACGTAATTATTGCCGATGACCATCCGATCGTACTGTTCGGTATTCGTAAGTCACTTGAGCAAATTGAGTGGGTGAACGTCGTTGGCGAGTTTGAAGACTCCACGGCCCTTATCAACAATCTTCCGAAGCTGGACGCCCATGTGCTGATCACCGATCTGTCCATGCCCGGTGACAAATACGGCGACGGGATCACGCTGATTAAATACATCAAGCGCCACTTCCCGGATCTGTCGATCATTGTTCTGACCATGAACAACAATCCGGCGATCCTCAGCGCGGTGCTGGATCTGGATATCGAAGGGATCGTCCTCAAGCAGGGGGCGCCGACCGACCTGCCAAAAGCGCTGGCCGCGCTGCAGAAAGGGAAGAAATTCACCCCGGAAAGCGTCTCTCGCCTGCTGGAAAAAATCAGCGCCAGCGGCTATGGCGATAAACGCCTGTCGCCGAAAGAGAGCGAAGTGCTGCGCCTGTTCGCCGAAGGTTTCCTGGTAACCGAGATCGCCAAAAAGCTTAACCGCAGCATTAAAACCATCAGCAGCCAGAAGAAATCGGCGATGATGAAGCTGGGCGTCGAAAACGACATCGCCTTGCTGAACTACCTCTCTTCCGTCTCGCTGAGCGCGACGGACAAAGAGTAATCTCTTCGCCCTCTCCGTCTCGCCCCGGCGAGACGGAGCTCCCCATTATTCCCGCCCTTTACGCACCCGCACCGCATATACCGTCAGCGTTTGCTTCAGTACGTCGAGGGTGACCGGCTTGGACAGACAACTGTCCATCCCCGATTCCAGACAGCGCTGCTTCTCTTCCGCCAGGGCATTGGCCGTTACGCCAATCACCGGCAGCGTCAGGCCAAGCTGACGAATGCGCTGCGTCAGGCGATAACCATCCATATTAGGCATGTTGACGTCGCTGAGCACGATATCGATGTGCTGCTTGCTGAGGACGTTGAGCGCGTCGATCCCGTCGTTCGCGGTCACGCACTGGTAGCCGAGCGACCCCAGCTGATCCGCCAGCAGGCGGCGGTTGATCGGGTGATCGTCGACCACGAGGATCATCATGTCGTCGTTATTGCCGGCCTGCGCCTCCGGGGCCATCAGCGCCGGGCTATTTTCCGCACTGGCGAGCGCAACATGGAAAATACGCCCCAGCAGCGGCAGCAGTTCGTGGGGAGTCGTCACGCTGTGCAGCCATTCGCCGGCGGACCGCTCCTGCGGAATACCGATATGACGGCGACAGAAGATGACCATGGCCCTTCCCTGCCATCCGCTCAGCGCCTCATCGTCAGTGAGTAAGACATCCTCGGCGTCCGGCGTTTCGCCGGCATGGCGGCGGACCGTCAGGCCGTGGTAGCTGAGCAGCGAGGTGACGAACATCGCTAGCGAAGTGTTATGAATCGCCAGCCAGCAGGTCTTGCCAGCGAAACCGTCTCTGCTCACCGGTGAGGTATTCTGCACGCGATACAGAGGAATACGGATGGTAAAGCGGCTACCCATCCCCGGCTCGGTTTCGACAGCAATATCGCCATCCATCATGCTGATCAGTTTTTCACAGATCGCCAGGCCAAGGCCGGTGCCCTGAAAATTGCGCTGCACGCCGGTCCCCACCTGGAAGAAAGGATCGAAGAGGCGCAATACCTCTTTCGCCGGGATCCCCTCTCCGGTGTCGCGAACGCTAATCTGCAGATAATCCCCCGCGCACTGGACGTGCAGGACAATGCAGCCGGTATCGGTGAACTTTATCGCATTGCTGAGCAGATTTGAGATCACCTGCTGCAGGCGCATCGGGTCGCCGGACATTTGTTCCGGAACGTCCGGCTCGATAAAGCAGTACAGGCCCAGCTGCTTGCGTACCACCAACGGCAGATAGTTAGCGGAGATATGGTTCATGACTTCGCGCGGAGAGAACTCCCGCGGCTCGATCTTCAACTGCTCAGACTCGATTTTCGAGAAATCAAGAATATCGCTGATGATTTTCAGCAGCAGGCTGGAGGAGTTGTTCATCGCCGTCACAAGGCGATCGACGCCTTTCGGCAACGCTTTGGTCTGCAGCAGATCGAGGTTACCGATGATGCCATACAGCGGGGTACGCAGCTCATGGCTAACGGTCGCCAGGAACATCGATTTCGACTGGCTGGCCTGCTCCGCCGCCTGGGCCATCTCCTGCAGCGACTCCTCCATTTTCACGCGGGCGGAAACGTCCACCAGCACGCAAATGGCGACGTTTTCATTGCGATAGCGTGAATGAACAAAGCTAATCTGCAGGTTGGTATGGTTGCTGGTCAGCACGTCGACAAAATTGACCTGCTGGCCGCAGATGATCTGCGTCAGCCGCTGGCGGTCCTCGTGGGTCAGCATGTTCAGGTAGTTGTGCGCCAGTTCATTACTGAGAATATTGGTCCCGTCGGCAGTGCGCAGAATACAGATCCCTACCGGGGCAGAAGCCACAATTTTGCGGTTGAACTGCTCGTGCTCTTCCAGGCGCTGGGCGTCATTCTCCGCGGGGATAAAAATGCGCCGCTCATACATCCGCGCCAGCGCGAACAGCATCGCGCCGCTGAGGATATTAAGAACGATAGCATTGATGATCAGCATACGGATCCGCTCCAGCACCTGATCTACCGAGACGGAATAGACGATGCTCAGGGAGGACGGCGAGAGGCTTTTTTTCAGCACCAGCTCGCGGAAACCCGAACTGTAGCCAAACCACATCCGCTCCTGCATCCACTTCGCTTCGCTCTGGATTTTACCTTCCGCACCGGCCAGCGAAATCAGCGGCTGGCCGTTATCGTCAAAGATCGTCACGCTCATCGGCAAACTGCCCGGCGTAAAGAAGCTTTCCATGCGGATGGTCTGCTCCACGCCCAGCATCGCCTGCAGGCGATTGGCCATATAGACCGGCGTCAGGGCGTAAAAATAGCCCACCCCGGGGCGAACGCCCTGGCTTATCCAGAACAGGTTGTTGCCGCGCTCATTTTGCGGCGCGTTGCGATATTGCTCTATGCGCTGATGCAGGACTTTCAGCGCCTGATCGCGCTCAATCGGCACGTCCCGCAGGCCAAAGTTGGCCATGCAGAGGTTATCGCTGCCGATGAGAAAGATGCGGTTAAGGTCGTAGGCGGCAGTAAAATTATCCCGCCAGTAGCGCATAAACCATGCCAGCGACTGCAGCGAATTACGCCAGGTGGCGCTCATCGCGCTGCAGTCGGAATCGGGGTACAGGGGTTCAAAGTTGGGCACCGCCATATCGCCGTTTTGCCCTTGCGCTACCGCGTCCCCTGCCGACAAGCGATTACCGGCGACATACTTCAGCTCTTTCATTACATCCGCGGTACGCTGGATATAGCGCTGGGCCTGATCGGCGTTGAGATTAAGCTCCTGATGGATTTCGGCTTCCCGCTCGTGCAGCGCGTTGACGATATAAAACACAGAGACAAACGCAATAAGCAGCCACAGCAATACCGCCAGCGCTCTGAACAGATAACGTGAAACCTTCAGGGTTGTATGAAAAGAGGCAAGATATTTCAATGTGGCGATGCTCGGCCGTCAGGGACTCAACAGAATGCGGTTAAGGTAGCGGTAAATGCCCGGCGTCGCAATGCCCTCTCTTGATGGGAATATGATACATCCCCGAGAAACCTGTGCTGCGACCCTCGATAATCGACATTTGCATGAGAAGAACTACATGGATGTCTATATGCACTGGTTAAAAAGGATATACCCACGTCGCTTACGCAATCAAATGATTCTGATGGCTATCCTGATGGTCATTGTGCCGACGCTTTCTATTGGTTATATCGTAGAAACCGAAGGCCGGTCAGCGGTGTTATCTGAAAAAGAGAAAAAATTATCGGCCGTCGTACACCTGCTCGACGAGGCGCTGGGCGAACGCTTCAGCCAGCATAGTCAGCTGTCGCGCGCTGAACGGATCCGCATGCTGAATGCGGAATTGTCGCCAGTCACCGAACGCATCACCCACGCGTTTCCGGGGATTGGCGCCGGCTATTACAACAAGGCGCTGGACGCCATTATCACCTACGCCCCTTCGGCGCTGTATCAAAACAACGTCGGGGTGACTATCGCCGCCGATCATCCCGGACGGGAGGTTATGCGCGCCAACGCCCCGCGGGTGTTTTCCGGCAGGCAGGTGCGCGGCGATATCCTCAATTCCATGATTCCGATAGCGCGCCATGGCGAAGTTCTCGGTTATATCTGGGCCAATGAGCTGACGGAGGATATTCGCCAGCAGGCCTGGAAGATGGATGTCCGGATCATTGCTGTTCTGGCGGCCGGGCTTATCAGCAGCCTGTTGCTGATCGTCCTCTTTTCGCGCCGCCTGAGCGCCAATATCGACATCATCACCGACGGTCTGCCTACGCTGGCGCAAAAAATTCCCGCGCAGTTGCCCGATCTGCCCGGCGAACTGGGGCAGATCAGCCGCAGCGTCAACGCGCTGGCGCAAACATTGCGGGAGACCAAAACCCTTAACGACCTGATTATTGATAACGCCGCCGACGGCGTTATCGCCATCGACAGAGAGGGGAATGTCACCACCATGAACCCGGCGGCGGAGATCATCACGGGCTACAAACTGGATGAGCTGGTCGGGCAACCCTATGCGACCTTATTCGCCAACACCCACTTTTATAGCCCGGTGCTGGATACCCTGGCGCACGGCACAGAGCATCTGGCGCAGGAGGTCAGTTTTCCTGGCCGTGACCGCACGATTGAGATCAGCGTCACCACCAGCCGCATCCATAACGCCAACGGCGAACTGATCGGCGCGCTGGTTATCTTCTCCGATTTAACCGCCCGCAAAGAGGCGCAGCGTCGCCTGGCGCAAACGGAGAGACTCGCCACGCTGGGGGAGCTGATGGCGGGCGTCGCGCATGAGGTGCGCAACCCGCTCACCGCCATCCGCGGCTACGTGCAGATTATTCGCCAGCAGACGACCCTGCCGGTGCATCAGGAGTATCTGTCGGTAGTCCTTAATGAAATTGATTCGATCAATAAGGTCATCCAGCAGCTGCTGGACTTTTCCCGCCCACGGCAAAGCCAGTGGCAGCAGGTGCAGCTCAAAGCGCTGATTGAGGAGGCGCTGATCCTGGTACAAACCTCCGGAGTCCAGGCGCGGATCGACTTTAGTACGCAATTCGACGCCGAGCTGCCCGCGATCGTCGCCGATCGCGAACTGCTTAAACAGGTGCTCCTGAATCTGTTAATCAACGCGGTACAGGCGATCGGCGCGCGCGGTGAAATCCGCATCCGCACCTGGCGCGATACGTCAACGCATCTGGCGCTGACCATCGAAGACAATGGCTGCGGTATCGACAGCGATGTGCAAAAAAAGATCTTCGATCCGTTCTTCACCACCAAAGCATCAGGAACTGGTCTCGGGCTGGCGCTAAGCCAGCGCATTATCAACGCGCATCAGGGCGATATCCGTGTGGCTAGCCAGCCGGGATTCGGCGCGACCTTTACCCTTATTTTACCGATTAACCCGCAGGAAACCTCGTTAGAATGAAAACCAGCTACCGTATTCTTATCGTTGATGACGAAGATAACGTTCGCCGTATGCTTGCCACCGCGTTTTCGCTACAGGGGCATGAGACCCACTGCGCCAGTAACGGTCAGGCGGCGCTGCAACACTTTGCCGACACGCCGCCCGACGTGGTGCTGATGGATATCCGGATGCCGGAAATGAACGGAATTGAGGCGCTGAAAGTGATGCGCGCGCAGCAGCCGCGGATCCCCATCATTCTGATGACCGCTTACGCCGAAGTGGAAACCGCAGTCGAAGCGTTGCGTAGCGGCGCATTTGATTATGTGATTAAACCATTTGATCTTGATGAGCTTAACCTGCTGATTCAGCGGGCCTTACAGCTACAGGCGATGAAGCAGGAGATCCGCAGCCTGCATCAGGCGCTGAGCACCAGCTGGCAGTGGGGACATATCCTGACCAACAGTCCGCGGATGATGGATATCTGCAAAGACACGGCGAAAATCGCCCTTTCGCAGGCCAGCGTGCTGATTTGCGGCGAAAGCGGCACCGGAAAAGAGCTGATTGCCCGCGCCATTCACTACAACTCCCGGCGGGCTAACGGCCCCTTTATCAAGATAAACTGCGCCGCCCTGCCCGAATCGCTGCTGGAGAGTGAACTGTTTGGCCACGAAAAAGGGGCGTTTACCGGCGCACAAACGCAACGTCAAGGGCTGTTTGAACGCGCCCATCAGGGAACGCTGCTGCTGGACGAAATCGGTGAAATGCCGCTGGTGTTGCAGGCTAAGCTGCTGCGGATCCTGCAGGAAAGAGAGTTTGAGCGTATCGGCGGGCAGCAAACCATTCAGGTGGATATCCGTATCGTTGCCGCCACCAACCGCGATCTGGCGGCGATGGTAAAAGAGGGAACCTTTCGTGAAGATCTGTTTTACCGGCTGAACGTGATCCATCTGCTGCTTCCGCCCCTGCGCGAGCGGCGGGAGGATATCGCCCTGTTAGCCAACCACTTTCTACAGAAATTCAGCGCGGAAAATCAGCGCGATATGATTGAGATCGATCCCGCCGCCATGTCGCGGCTTACCGCCTGGCCGTGGCCGGGCAACATCCGCGAATTATCCAATGTGATTGAGCGCGCGGTGGTAATGAGCACCGGCGCAGTAATTTTCGCTGAAGATCTGCCCGCCCCATTCCGCCAGCCGGTGAGCAAAGGCGGCGAAGTAAAAGCCGCGCAACCAGGGGAGCGCAACCTGAAAGAGGAGATTAAGCGTGAAGAGCGGCGAATTATTATGGAAGTGCTGGAACAGCAGGAGGGAAACCGCACGCGCAGCGCATTAATGTTAGGCATCAGCCGACGCGCGTTGATGTACAAACTGCAAGAGTACGGTATCGATCCGGCCGGCCTTTAGTACCAGAATCTGCTATGCAGAATTTTGCACAGTGCGCAAAATTCTGCATAACGCCCGCCAATATTCCTGCGCACCGCAGGGAAAATAAAAGTTTATATTCAGTAAGTTAACGAATTTCCTTCCGACGAATCAATCCTGGCATCCCGCTTGCTATTCCCTCTGCGTACCCAAAATGGAGTATGCAAAGGGAAACATAATGAAAACAAAACTGATTAGCTTACAGAACGCCTCTGGCTTCTTTCGTGACGGCATGACCATCATGATTGGCGGTTTTATGGGGGTAGGCACCCCGCCCCGCCTTGTGGAAGCCCTGCTTGAATCCGGCGTCAGAGACCTGACGCTCATCGCCAACGATACCGCATTTGTCGATACCGGCGTCGGCCCGCTGATCGTTAATGGTCGGGTGAGCAAAGTCATCGCTTCTCATATCGGCACGAATCCGGAAACCGGACGGCGGATGATAACCCAGGAGATGGAGGTTCAACTGGTTCCGCAAGGCACCCTGATTGAACAAATCCGCTGCGGCGGCGCAGGGCTGGGCGGGTTTCTCACCCCGACCGGCGTCGGCACCGTGGTGGAGGAAGGGAAGCAAACGCTCCAGCTTGACGGTAAAACCTGGCTGCTGGAACGCCCACTGCGTGCGGATTTGGCCCTTATCCGCGCCCATCGCGCCGACCCGCTCGGCAACCTGACCTACCAGCTCAGCGCCCGTAATTTTAACCCCCTCATTGCTCTCGCCGCCGACATTACGCTGGTTGAGCCTGACGAAATGGTGGCGACAGGCGAGCTGCTTCCCGACCAGATCGTCACCCCGGGCGCCGTTATCGACCACATCGTCATTCCACAGGAGAGCAAATAATGGATGCTAAACAACGTATTGCGCGCCGCGTGGCGCAAGAGCTTCGTGATGGCGACGTCGTAAACTTAGGGATTGGCCTGCCGACGATGGTCGCCAATTACCTACCGGAAGGAATTAACATCACGCTGCAATCGGAGAACGGCTTTCTCGGGCTGGGTCCCGTCTCAACCATCCACCCGGATCTGGTGAATGCCGGCGGACAGCCCTGTGGAATAGTGCCCGGGGCGGCGATGTTCGATAGCGCGATGTCGTTCGCGCTGATTCGCGGCGGTCATGTCGACGCCTGCGTCCTCGGCGGGCTGCAGGTGGATGAACAAGCCAACCTCGCCAACTGGGTAGTGCCCGGCAAAATGGTGCCCGGCATGGGCGGCGCGATGGATCTGGTGACCGGCTCGCGCAAAGTAATCATCGCCATGGAACACTGCGCCAAAGACGGTTCCGCGAAGATCCTGCGCCAGTGCACCATGCCGCTGACCGCCCAGCATGCGGTTCATGTGCTGGTCACTGAACTGGCGGTATTCCGCTTTATTGATGGCCGGATGTGGCTGACTGAAATCGCCGAAGGGTGCGCCCCTGAAACTCTGCGGGCGAAAACCGAAGCACGCTTCGACATTGCCGCAGATCTGCTGATCCAGCGGGGTGGCGCATGATTGGCCGTCTCTCACGCTTTATGACGCGGGTCGTCAGCCGCTGGCTTCCTGATCCGCTGATCTTCGCGATGCTGCTGACCCTGCTGACCTTTGGCATTGCCCTCTGGCTGACGCCGCAAACGCCAATCAGTATGGTGAAATTCTGGGGCGACGGCTTCTGGAACTTGCTGGCGTTCGGCATGCAGATGGCGCTGATTATCGTCACCGGTCACGCGCTGGCCAGTTCCGGCCCGGTTAAAAGCCTGCTGCGCGCCGCCGCTTCCGCCGCGAAAACGCCCGTTCAGGGCGTGATGCTGGTGACTTTCTTTGGCTCCGTCGCCTGCGTGATCAACTGGGGATTTGGCCTGGTGGTCGGGGCGATGTTTGCCCGTGAGGTCGCCCGTCGCGTGCCCGGCTCCGATTATCCGCTGCTGATTGCCTGCGCCTATATCGGTTTTCTCACCTGGGGCGGCGGCTTTTCCGGCTCCATGCCCCTGTTGGCGGCGACGCCGGGCAACCCGGTCGAACATATTGCGGGCTTAATCCCGGTCAGCGATACCCTGCTCACCGGATTCAACATCTTCATCACGCTCGGGCTTATCGTGGTAATGCCGTTTATCACCCGCATGATGACGCCAAAACCGTCCGATGTAATCAGCATCGATCCGAAACTGCTGCTGGAAGAGGCCGATTTTCAGAAGAAACTGCCGGCTGACGCCCCGCCGTCGGAAAAGCTGGAAGAGAGCCGCATCCTCGCGCTGATCATTGGCGCGTTGGGGATTGCTTATCTGGCGATCTACTTCGCCGAAAAGGGATTCAACATCACCATTAACACCGTCAATCTGATGTTTATGATCGCCGGTCTGCTGCTGCACAAAACGCCGATGGCCTATATGCGCGCCATCAGCGCCGCCGCGCGCAGCACCGCCGGTATCCTGGTGCAGTTCCCCTTCTACGCCGGGATCCAACTGATGATGGAACACTCCGGCCTCGGCGGTCTTATCACGGAGTTTTTCATCAACGTCGCCAACAAAGACACCTTCCCGGTGATGACCTTCTTCAGCTCCGCGCTGATTAACTTCGCTGTGCCGTCGGGCGGCGGCCACTGGGTTATCCAGGGGCCGTTTGTGATACCTGCCGCTCAGGCGTTAGGGGCCGACCTCGGTAAATCGGTGATGGCGATCGCCTACGGCGAGCAGTGGATGAACATGGCGCAACCGTTCTGGGCGCTGCCCGCGCTGGCCATTGCCGGACTCGGAGTACGCGACATTATGGGCTACTGCATCACCGCCCTTCTCTTCTCTGGGGTCATTTTTGTCATTGGTTTGACCTTGTTCTGACGGCCCCCCTCACTTTTAAGGAATTAAGATGAAAAATTGTGTCATCGTCAGCGCGGCGCGTACCGCAATCGGCAGTTTTAACGGCGCGCTGGCGACCACCAGCGCCATCGACCTCGGCGCTACGGTAATTAAGGCAGCCCTTCAGCGCGCGCAGCTCGATCCTCAGCGCGTGGATGAAGTGATTATGGGCAACGTCCTACAGGCCGGTCTCGGGCAAAACCCGGCCCGCCAGGCGCTGCTCAAAAGCGGTCTTGCCGAGACGGTATGCGGCTTTACCGTTAACAAAGTGTGCGGCTCCGGCCTCAAAAGCGTGGCGCTGGCCGCGCAGGCGATTCTGGCCGGACAGGCGCAAGCGCTGGTCGCAGGCGGTATGGAAAACATGAGCCAGGCGCCGTACCTGCTGGACGCTAAAGCCCGCTGGGGCTACCGTCTCGGCGACGGGCGGCTCTCCGACGTGATCCTGCGCGACGGTCTTATCTGCGCCACTCACGGTTATCATATGGGGATCACCGCAGAAAACGTTGCTAAGGAATACGGCATCAGCCGGGAAATGCAGGATGAGCTGGCGCTGCTTTCACAGCGTAAAGCGCTTGCCGCCATCGATTCCGGCGCATTCCGGGCCGAAATTGTGCCGGTCAGCGTCACCTCCCGTAAAAAAACGACCATTTTTGAACGTGATGAGTTTCCTAAAGCCGACTCTACGACAGAAGGGCTTGCCGCTTTGCGTCCGGCCTTCGACAAGTCTGGCACAGTAACGGCAGGTAATGCTTCCGGCATTAACGACGGCGCGGCGGCGCTGGTGGTGATGGAAGAATCCGCAGCGCTGGCAGCGGGATTAAAACCTCTTGCACGGATCAAAGCCTGGGCCAGCGGCGGCGTCGCGCCGGCGTTAATGGGGATGGGGCCGGTTCCCGCTACGCAGAGAGCGCTGCAACTGAGCGGACTGACACTTTCTGATATCGATCTGATCGAAGCCAACGAAGCGTTTGCCGCACAGTTCCTTGCCGTGGGTAAGACGCTGGGTTTCGATCCGCAGAAGGTGAACGTCAACGGCGGGGCAATCGCCCTTGGACACCCTATCGGCGCCAGCGGTGCGCGTATTCTTGTGACCCTGCTGCATGCCTTGTCAGCGCACGATAAAACGCTCGGTCTGGCCACGCTGTGCATCGGCGGCGGTCAGGGCATCGCGATGATTGTGGAAAGGATAAATTAACCCCCCTTTGCCGAATGCTTTGTCATTCGGCAGCCCATCGTTACGCAGTATATTCAGAACGAAAAAAAGGGAGGCCAGGCCTCCCTTCTGTGCGATATCACAATACGGAATTACTCGTCGGCGTCATCCGCGACATCGTCATCGGTATCCGCTTCCGGGGCGATATCGTCATCGCCTTCCGCCGCGCTACCGTCGATGGCATCCAGCTCTTCATCATCCACCGGCTCAGCCACGCGCTGCAGACCCACCACGTTTTCATCTTCCGCGGTGCGGATGAGGATCACGCCCTGGGTGTTACGGCCCACGATGCTCACTTCGGAAACGCGGGTACGCACCAGCGTCCCGGCGTCGGTGATCATCATGATCTGATCGCAGTCATCCACCTGCACGGCGCCGACCACGGAACCGTTACGCTCGGTGACTTTGATCGAAATAACGCCCTGGGTGGCACGCGACTTGGTCGGATACTCCGCCGCCGCGGTACGTTTACCGTAACCGTTTTGCGTCACCGTCAGGATCGCGCCTTCGCCGCGTGGAATAATCAGCGAGACGACGCTGTCGTTTTCCGCAAGCTTAATACCGCGTACGCCGGTGGCGGTACGGCCCATGGCGCGAACGGCGTCTTCTTTGAAGCGTACAACCTTACCGGCCGCGGAGAACAGCATCACTTCATCCTGACCAGAGGTCAGATCGACGCCGATCAGCTCATCGCCTTCGTTCAGGTTGACCGCGATGATACCGGCGGAACGCGGACGGCTGAACTCGGTCAGCGCGGTTTTCTTCACGGTACCGCTGGCGGTGGCCATAAAGACGTTGACGCCCTCTTCGTACTCGCGGACCGGCAGGATGGCGGTAATGCGCTCATCGGCTTCCAGCGGCAGCAGGTTGACGATCGGCCGACCGCGCGCGCCGCGGCTGGCTTCCGGCAGCTGATAGACCTTCATCCAGTACAGACGGCCGCGGCTTGAGAAGCAGAGGATGGTGTCATGGGTGTTAGCCACCAGCAGGCGGTCGATAAAGTCTTCTTCTTTAATGCGCGCTGCCGATTTGCCTTTACCGCCACGACGCTGTGCTTCGTAGTCGGTCAGCGGCTGATACTTCACATACCCCTGATGCGACAGGGTGACCACCACATCTTCCTGGTTGATCAGATCTTCGATGTTAATATCAGCGCTGTTGGCGGTGATTTCGGTACGACGTTCGTCGCCGAACTGGTCGCGGATCAGCTCCAGCTCTTCGCGAATCACTTCCATCAGACGGTCGGCGCTGCCGAGAATGTGCAGCAGCTCTGCGATCTGCTCCAGCAGCTCTTTATATTCGTCGAGCAGTTTTTCATGCTCAAGGCCGGTCAGTTTCTGCAGACGCAGATCCAGAATCGCCTGAGCCTGCTGCTCGGTCAGGTAGTATTTACCGTCGCGCACGCCGAACTCTGGTTCCAGCCATTCCGGACGCGCGGCGTCATCCCCGGCGCGCTCCAGCATCGCCGCGACGTTACCGAGATCCCACGCCTGGGCAACCAGCGCCGTTTTCGCTTCTGCCGGGGTCGGCGCGCGACGGATCAGTTCGATAATCGGGTCGATGTTGGCCAGCGCAACGGCCAGCGCTTCGAGGATATGCGCCCGGTCGCGCGCTTTGCGCAGTTCGAAAATCGTACGACGGGTCACCACTTCACGGCGGTGGCGTACAAACGCGGCGATGATGTCCTTCAGGTTCATGATCTTCGGCTGACCATGGTGCAGAGCTACCATGTTGATGCCGAAGGAGACCTGCAGCTGGGTCTGGGAATAGAGGTTGTTAAGCACCACTTCCCCTACCGCATCGCGCTTCACTTCAATCACGATGCGCATCCCGTCTTTATCAGACTCGTCACGCAGCGCGCTGATGCCTTCCACGCGTTTTTCTTTGACCAGCTCGGCGATTTTCTCGATCAGGCGCGCTTTGTTCACCTGATACGGAATTTCGTGCACGATGATGGTTTCGCGGCCGGATTTCGCGTCCACTTCCACTTCCGCGCGCGCGCGGATGTACACTTTACCGCGACCGGTGCGATAGGCCTCTTCGATGCCGCGACGGCCATTGATAATGGCGGCGGTCGGGAAATCAGGGCCAGGAATATGCGCCATCAGCCCTTCAATGCTGATGTCTTCATCGTCAACATACGCCAGACAGCCGTTAATCACTTCCGTCAGGTTATGCGGCGGTATGTTGGTGGCCATCCCTACGGCGATCCCGGAGGCGCCGTTCACCAGCAGGTTAGGAATTTTGGTCGGCATGACGTCCGGAATACGCTCCGTACCGTCATAGTTGTCGACGAAATCGACCGTCTCTTTTTCAAGATCGGCCATCAGCTCATGAGCGATTTTCGCCAGACGAATTTCGGTATAACGCATCGCCGCGGCGGAGTCGCCGTCGATGGAACCAAAGTTACCCTGGCCGTCCACCAGCATGTAACGCAGCGAGAACGGCTGCGCCATACGCACGATGGTGTCGTATACCGCGGAGTCGCCGTGCGGGTGGTATTTACCGATTACGTCACCAACGACACGGGCTGATTTTTTATAGGCTTTGTTCCAGTCATTGCCCAATACGTTCATGGCGTAAAGTACGCGACGGTGTACCGGCTTCAGGCCATCTCGGACATCCGGCAGCGCACGGCCAACAATGACCGACATCGCATAATCCAGATAAGAGTTCTTAAGCTCTTCCTCAATGTTGACCGGTGTAATTTCTCTCGCAAGGTCGCTCATCTAACCGCTATCCCTCTACTGTATCCCGGATTCAAAGGTCGCAAATTATAACACAGCCGCGCTAATAGAGGTAAAGCAATACGGTTTATTCATGGCGCGCTGCTGATATACTCGCAGGTCTGAACAGAAAAGGAGTAAAAGCGCCCATGAATGCCGAAAAAACGTCGGTAGCCCCTAACGTCGATCATGCTGAAATCGCCAAATTCGAAGCCGTCGCCTCGCGCTGGTGGGATCTGGAGGGCGAGTTCAAACCGCTCCACCGCATCAACCCGCTGCGGCTGGGCTATATTGCCGAACGCTCCGGCGGCCTGTTCGGTAAAAAAGTCCTCGATGTCGGCTGCGGCGGCGGCATCCTCGCCGAGAGCATGGCGCGCGAAGGCGCGACGGTCACCGGGCTGGACATGGGGGCCGAACCGCTGCAGGTCGCCAGGCTGCACGCCCTGGAGAGCGGTATTCAGGTAAACTATGTTCAGGAAACAGTTGAGGAACATGCCGCGAAGCATCCCCAGCAGTATGACGTCGTGACCTGCATGGAGATGCTGGAGCACGTCCCCGACCCGCAGTCGGTGGTGCACGCCTGCGCGCGGTTAGTGAAGCCCGGCGGCCAGGTCTTCTTCTCCACCATCAACCGCAACGGCAAGGCCTGGCTGATGGCGGTAGTCGGGGCGGAATATGTCATGAAGATGGTGCCCAAAGGCACTCATGATGTGAAGAAGTTTATCAAGCCGGCCGAGCTGCTGGGCTGGGTAGATCAGACTACTCTGAAAGAGCAGCATATCATCGGTCTGCATTACAATCCGCTGACCAATACCTTCAAGTTAGCGCCGGGGGTTGATGTTAACTATATGTTGCATACCACCGCCAAACAGGACTGAGGTCAGCACCTCCGCTTATGATGATTGCGCGGCATCAAGCCGCGTGATTATTTCTTCCGATGAAGAAATCAGCACTCGATCAAATTTTCATTTTTTTTTCTGTTTTATTGACTTCTTCTCCAGGCCTTATGCGACGTGGACTTGCGGATTATTACCCTTCCGCAACCTCAATTTAACGTCAAAATCAACCCTTGTACTCAAAAGATTCCTTACTAAAATACTCACCATATAGCGTTTCTTTTATCGACAACCCCCTACATATAGTATTTATCCACAGAGTTAGTCACAACGGCCTTCTGTGGATAAACGGGGGATATTTTCTTTCACGGACAGGTAAAATCCACATGAATCAGAGTCTGCTGGTGACAAAGCGCGACGGGACCACCGAGCGCATCAATCTCGACAAAATCCATCGCGTACTGGATTGGGCGGCAGAAGGACTGAATAACGTTTCGATTTCCCAGGTAGAGCTGCGCTCCCATATCCAGTTCTATGACGGCATCAAAACCGCGGACATCCACGAAACCATTATTAAAGCCGCTGCGGATCTGATCTCCCGCGACGCACCGGATTACCAGTACCTCGCCGCGCGTCTGGCGATTTTCCATTTGCGTAAAAAAGCCTTCGGTCAGTTTGAGCCGCCGGCGCTCTACGATCACGTGGTGAAGATGGTTGAGAAAGGTAAATACGATCATCATCTGCTGGAAGACTACACGGAAGAAGAGTTCCAGCAGATGGACGGTTTCCTCGACCACTGGCGCGACATGAACTTCTCCTACGCAGCCGTTAAACAGCTGGAAGGCAAGTATCTGGTACAAAACCGCGTCACCGGCGAAATTTATGAGAGCGCGCAGTTCCTCTATATTCTGGTCGCCGCTTGCCTGTTCTCGAACTATCCGCGCGAAACGCGTCTGGACTATATCAAGCGTTTCTACGACGCGGTGTCCACCTTTAAAATCTCGCTGCCGACGCCGATCATGTCCGGCGTGCGTACCCCCACCCGTCAGTTCAGCTCCTGCGTGCTGATCGAGTGCGGCGACAGCCTGGATTCCATCAACGCCACCTCCAGCGCGATTGTGAAATACGTTTCCCAGCGCGCCGGCATCGGCATCAACGCCGGGCGCATTCGCGCGCTGGGCAGCCCGATCCGCGGCGGCGAAGCCTTCCACACCGGCTGCATTCCGTTCTACAAGCATTTCCAGACCGCGGTGAAATCCTGCTCGCAGGGCGGCGTGCGCGGCGGCGCGGCAACCCTCTTCTACCCAATGTGGCATCTGGAAGTGGAAAGCCTGCTGGTGCTGAAAAACAACCGTGGTACCGACGCCAACCGCGTTCGTCACATGGACTACGGGGTACAGATCAACAAGCTGATGTACACCCGTCTGCTGAAGGGCGGCGATATTACCCTGTTCAGCCCTTCCGACGTCCCGGGCCTGTATGACGCCTTCTTCGCCGATCAGGACGAGTTTGAGCGCCTATACACCCAGTACGAGCAGGACGACAGCATTCGTAAGCAGCGTATTAAAGCCGTTGAGCTGTTCTCGCTGATGATGCAGGAGCGCGCCTCTACCGGCCGCATCTATATCCAGAACGTCGACCACTGTAACACCCACAGCCCGTTCGATCCGGTAGTCGCCCCGGTGCGTCAGTCTAACCTGTGCCTGGAGATCGCCCTGCCGACCAAACCGCTGGAAGATGTCAACGACGAAAACGGCGAAATCGCGCTGTGCACCCTGTCGGCCTTCAACCTCGGGGCTATCGACAGCCTCGACGAGCTGGAAGAGCTGGCGGTGCTGGCGGTGCGTGCTCTGGATGCGCTGCTCGACTATCAGGATTACCCCATCCCGGCGGCTAAACGCGGTGCGATGGGGCGTCGTACGCTGGGTATCGGCGTGATCAACTTCGCTTACTATCTGGCGAAGCATGGCAAACGCTACTCCGACGGCAGCGCCAACAACCTGACGCACAAAACGTTCGAAGCGATTCAGTACTATCTGCTGAAGGCCTCTAACGAGCTGGCTATCGAGCAAGGCGCCTGCCCGTGGTTCAACGAAACCACCTATGCGCAGGGCATCCTGCCGATCGATACCTATAAGAAAGATCTGGACGGCATCGTCAGCGAACCCCTGCACTACGACTGGGAAGCATTGCGCGAATCCATTAAAACCCACGGCCTGCGCAACTCCACGCTCTCCGCGCTGATGCCGTCCGAGACCTCGTCGCAGATCTCCAACGCCACCAACGGCATTGAGCCGCCGCGCGGCCACGTGAGTATCAAAGCGTCCAAGGACGGTATCCTGCGCCAGGTGGTGCCAGATTACGAAAACCTGCAGAACGCCTACGAGCTGCTGTGGGAGATGCCGAACAACGACGGTTATCTGCAGCTGGTGGGTATCATGCAGAAGTTTATCGACCAGTCGATCTCTGCCAACACTAACTACGATCCGACGCGCTTCCCGTCCGGAAAAGTGCCGATGCAGCAGTTGCTCAAAGACCTGCTCAACGCCTATAAATTCGGCGTCAAAACGCTGTACTATCACAACACCCGTGATGGCGCTGAAGACGCCCAGGATGACCTGGCCCCGTCCATCCAGGACGACGGCTGCGAAAGCGGCGCTTGTAAGATCTAAGGTATTTTTGCCGGGTAACGCTACGCTTACCCGGCCTACGTTTGTGTAGGCCCGGCCAACCCATTCCTGCCGGGCAATACAGTTCAACAGGACTCACTTCAATGGCATACACCACTTTTTCACAGACGAAAAACGATCAGCTGCTGGAACCCATGTTTTTTGGCCAGCCGGTTAACGTGGCCCGCTACGATCAGCAAAAATACGACATCTTTGAAAAGCTGATTGAAAAGCAGCTCTCCTTCTTCTGGCGTCCGGAAGAGGTTGACGTTTCCCGCGATCGCATCGACTACCAGGCGCTGCCGGAACATGAAAAACATATTTTCATCAGCAACCTGAAGTACCAGACGCTGCTCGACTCCATCCAGGGCCGTAGCCCGAATGTGGCGTTGCTGCCGCTGATCTCCATCCCGGAGCTGGAGACCTGGGTAGAAACCTGGGCCTTCTCCGAGACCATTCACTCGCGTTCGTACACTCACATCATCCGCAACATCGTCAACGACCCGGCGACCGTGTTCGACGACATCGTCACCAACGAGCAGATCCAGAAACGTGCGGAAGGCATCTCTCACTATTACGATTCGCTGATCGAGATGACCAGCTACTGGCATCTGCTGGGCGAAGGCACCCACACCGTCAACGGCAAAACCGTGACCGTGAATCTGCGCGAGCTGAAAAAGAAACTCTATCTGTGCCTGATGAGCGTTAATGCCCTGGAAGCGATCCGCTTCTACGTCAGCTTCGCCTGCTCCTTCGCCTTTGCCGAACGCAAACTGATGGAAGGCAACGCCAAAATTATCCGCCTGATCGCCCGCGATGAAGCGCTGCACCTGACCGGCACCCAGCATATGCTGAACCTGCTGCGCTCCGGCAGCGACGATCCGGAAATGGCGGAAATCGCCGAAGAGTGCAAGCAGGAGTGCTATGACCTGTTCGTGCTGGCGGCTCAGCAGGAGAAAGAGTGGGCGGACTACCTGTTCCGCGACGGCTCGATGATCGGCCTGAATAAAGATATTCTCTGCCAGTACGTCGAGTACATCACCAATATCCGCATGCAGGCGGTGGGCCTCGATCTGCCGTTCCAGACCCGCTCCAACCCGATCCCATGGATCAACACCTGGCTGGTCTCCGACAACGTTCAGGTGGCGCCGCAGGAAGTGGAAGTCAGTTCTTATCTCGTCGGCCAGATCGATTCTGAAGTCGATGCCGACGATCTGAGTAACTTCCAGCTGTAATGAAGCGGATCTTCCTGAAAATCTCTGACACTCGCCTTGAGTGTCAGGATGAACACCCTTCCCTGCTGGCGGCGCTGGAGTCGCATAATATCGACGTCGAATATCAGTGCCGCGAAGGCTACTGCGGCTCCTGCCGCACGCGTCTGGTCTCCGGCCAGGTTGACTGGCTGACCGAGCCGCTGGCCTTTATCCAGCCGGGAGAAATTTTGCCCTGCTGCTGCCGGGCGAAAGGCGATATTGAGATCGAGATGTAGTCTTGTCAGGTGGCGCTACGCTTACCTGACCTACAAAACCGCAGTTCGTAGATACTGTTATCGGTTTGCAACTTTTTCGCTTGAGAAAAACGTTTATCGCGTGTCGCTTCAGAGGATATTGCGCTCCCGGTTAATTTTTATGCAATATGTTTTCCGTGGCGCAGGGAGCGCACAGAGGGCGGCCAATCGCCGCCGCCCTCTGTACTCCCGGGCTCTGGCCGCCAAAATCGCCACTTCGTGGTTCCTTCGACTTATCCCGGCAGGCTTCGGGTCGGGCCGAGGCAGCGTCCCTGCAAATCACGGCCCTCAGCCCGCATCCATGCGGGCTGCCCCGGCCTGCCGGGTACGTCTCAGCGATTTTGAGGCCACCAACACCGGCAGTTTCAGCCAGCATCGTGAATAAATTAAAGGCAGGCCGCACAGACCGTAGGCCGGGTAAGGCGTAGCCGCCACCCGGCTTTTTAGTGTTTCGCGTCCAGGAACTGCACCGCTTTATCCGGGAAATCGGTAAATAAGCCGTCGACGCCCGCCTGGTTATACAGCACGTCATAGAGCTGATTAACGTTAGTCGCGTACTCCGGCAACTGATCCGCGCGCACGGTGTACGGATGCACCTGCAGATGGCTGGCATGCGCCTCTTTCACCATCGCCGTCAGCTTCACCGCCCCCGGCTTCGAGCCTTCCGCTACCAGCATATGGTAATCCGGGCCGATACCGTCGGCGTACTGCGCAATCTGCGCCATCGCCCCTGGCTTGAACATCCAGTCATAGCTGTAGTTCACCCACTTACCATCGGCCTGTTTCTGCTGGGTTTCATTCCAGTCGGTATAGGCGATGAGCTGCACCAGATTGAGATCCATCCCCATCTTCGGCTCCAGCTCATTTTTAATGCGTTTGAGCTCGTTGGCGTCAAAGCACTGCAGATAAACCTTATCCTGCTTGCTGGTATAGCCATATTCCTTCAGCACCTTCAATGTGCTGGCGGCAATATCTTTGCCTTCCTGGTGGTGGAACCACGGCGCTTTGATTTCCGGGTAGATACCGATGTTTTTGCCGGTTGAATGGTTCAGCCCCTGGACAAACTCAATCTCCTCTTCAAAGGTATGAATACGGAAATCGGATTTGCCCATCGGGAATCGACCGGGATAGGTTTGCACGTTCTTACCATTTTTCGGCTCAAAACCTTCGGTAAACTTCAGCGATTTAATCTCGGCCAGGGTAAAGTCGATGGCGTAGAAACGGCCATCTTTACGCGCCCGCTGCGGGAAACGCTGCGCAACGTCAGTCACCCGATCGAGATAGTGGTCGTGTAACACCACCAGCCGGTCGTCTTTGGTCATCACCAGGTCTTGCTCAAGGTAATCCGCCCCCTGAGCGTAAGCCATCGCTTTCGCCGGCAGGGTATGTTCCGGCAGATACCCGCTGGCGCCGCGGTGGGCGATGACCATTTTATCAGCCGCTGTCGCGCTGAAGCACAGCGCCGAACTGGACAGAATCATTCCGCTCATCAGCGCGGTGAGTTTCATTTTCATCGCCGCTCCTTAGGCTTGTTTCAGCTGTTGGTGATGGCGACGTTCACCGAGCATCACGATAACCAGCAGGATAACCGCCAGCACGCTGCCGCCGATCATCACCATAAAGCCGCCGTCCCAGCCGAAGAAATCGACGGTGTAGCCGACGATAGCGCTCGCGGCCACGGAACCGCCAAGATAGCCGAACAGGCCGGTGAAGCCCGCGGCGGTCCCGGCGGCTTTTTTCGGCGCCAGCTCGAGGGCATGCAGACCAATCAGCATCACCGGGCCGTAGATCAGGAAGCCAATGATGATCATACAGGCCATATCGACGCCCGGATTACCCGGCGGGTTCAGCCAGTAAACGACAGTGGCGATGGTCACCAGGGTCATAAAGAACACGCCGGTGGCGCCGCGGTTGCCTTTAAACACTTTGTCCGACATCCAACCGCACAGCAGCGTGCCCGGGATCCCCGCGTACTCGTACAGGAAATAGGCCCAGGAGGATTTATCCAGCGCGAAGTGTTTAACTTCTTTCAGGTAGGTCGGCGACCAGTCGAGAATGCCGTAGCGCAGCAGATAAACGAAGACGTTAGCGATAGCGATGTACCACAGCAGCTTGTTCGGCAGAATGTACTGCATAAAGATCTGCTTCGCCGTCAGCTCTTCTTCGTGCTTTTCGCTGTAATCGTCCGGGTAGTCGTTTTTATATTCTTCAATCGGCGGCAGACCGCAGGACTGCGGGGTGTCGCGCATCATTGCGAAGGCGAAAATCGCCAGCAGAATGGCGCCGAATGCCGGCATATACAGCGCCGCGTGCCAGTCGTTAAACCACGCCATCCCTAACAGGAACAGCAGCGGCGGAATGCCGCCGCCGACGTTATGCGCGCAGTTCCACACCGAGACAATCCCGCCGCGCTCTTTCTGCGACCACCAGTGCACCATGGTCCGGCCGCACGGCGGCCAGCCCATCCCCTGGAACCAGCCGCAGAGGAACAGCAGCACGAACATTATCATGATGCTGGACGTCGCCCACGGCACGAAGCCCATCACCAGCATCACCAGCGCGGCGAGGATCAAGCCAGCCGGCAGGAAAATGCGCGGATTCGAGCGGTCAGAGACCGATCCCATGATGAATTTCGAAAATCCATAGGCGATGGAGATACCGGAAAGGGCGAAGCCGAGGTCGCCACGAGAGAACCCCTGCTCGATAAGATAAGGCATCGCCAGGGCAAAGTTCTTACGAACCAAATAGTAGGCGGCATAACCAAAAAAGATGCCAATAAAAATCTGCCAGCGTAATCGGCGATATAGCGGGTCAATCTCCGCTGCTGGCAAACGCGCTTTATGCGCGGCGGGTTTAAAAATACTTAACATATCAGCCTCCGTGGCCCTTGCTGTTTTCTACTGACGTCACGACAAAATCCCAGATTAATCACCAACTTCAAATATGGTCGCGATGGTAGGCAATACGTAGAGTTGATACTGTGAAACATCGCACAATTTGTTACAGAAATATGACAAAACGTTCCAATGTGAGCACGAAATCACATAACACGCTCAAATAACGCGCGAATATGCTCGAAATCAAACAATAACCTTACTAATTGTGGCTAAATGGTGTTAAACGAAAGCAGAGGAGCTGAAGATGACGGGACGTATTGATAGCGAGGTCATTATCATCGGCGGCGGAGCAACCGGCGCCGGTATCGCCCGCGACTGCGCCCGGCGCGGATTACGAACGCTGCTCATTGAGCGCCATGATATCGCCACCGGGGCGACCGGCCGGAATCATGGACTGCTGCACAGCGGCGCCCGCTACGCGGTGACCGACAACGAATCCGCCCGCGAATGCATCAGTGAGAACCGCATCCTGCGCCGCATCGCCCGCCACTGTATTGAACCGACCAATGGGCTGTTTATCACCCTGCCTGAAGATGACCTGGCATGGCAGCAAACCTTTATCGACGCCTGTCAGCAGGCTGGCATAGAGGCCACGCCGCTCTCGCCGCAGGAAGCGCTGCGCCGGGAGCCCGCCGTCAACCCGACGCTGCTGGGCGCGGTGCAGGTCCCGGACGGTACCATCGACCCGTTTCGCCTCACCGCGGCCAATATGCTCGACGCCCGCGAACACGGCGCGCAGATCCTTACCGGCTGCGAAGTAACAGGCCTGCTGCGCCGGGGCGATCGCGTCTGCGGCGTCCAGGTATACGACCGCCAACTTCACCAGGCCCGCACTCTGTACGCCGGGATGGTGGTTAACGCCGCCGGGATCTGGGGACAGCGTATTGCGGAATATGCCGACCTGCGCATCACCATGTTCCCGGCGAAGGGATCGCTGCTGATCCTCGATCATCGGATTAACAACCTGGTGATCAACCGCTGCCGTAAGCCGGCCGACGCCGATATTCTGGTGCCCGGCGATACCATCTCGCTGATCGGCACTACCTCAATGCATATTCCTTATGACGAAATTGACGACAACCGGGTAACAGCGGCGGAGGTCGATACCCTGCTGCGCGAAGGGGAAAAGCTGGCGCCGGTCATGGGCCGCACCCGGATCCTCCGCGCCTACTCCGGCGTCCGCCCGCTGGTGGCCAGCGATAACGATCCCAGCGGGCGCGGCGTCAGCCGCGGCATCGTCCTGCTCGACCATGCCCAGCGTGACGGTATGGAAGGCTTCATTACTATCACCGGCGGCAAGCTGATGACCTATCGCCTGATGGCCGAGTGGGCCACCGACGCCGTCTGTCGTAAGCTGGGAAACACCACCCCCTGTACCACGGCCGAAGCCCCGCTGCCCGGTTCACAGGAGCCAACGGAAAGTACCCTGCAAAAGATTATCTCCCTCCCCACCCCGCTGCGCGGCTCGGCCGTCTACCGTCACGGCGATCGCACCCCGTCCTGGCTTGGCGACAGCCGCCAGCACCGTAGCCTGGTCTGCGAATGTGAAGCCGTCACTGCCGGTGAAGTGAAATACGCGGTGGAAAACCTGGCGGTCAACACCCTGCTCGACCTGCGCCGCCGCACCCGGATTGGCATGGGGACCTGTCAGGGGGAACTCTGCGCCTGCCGCGCTGCCGGACTGCTGCAGCGCTTTAACGTCACCACGCCCGCGCAGTCGTTAACCCAGCTCTCGGAATTTCTCAATGAACGCTGGAAGGGCGTGCAGCCCATCGCCTGGGGCGATGCGCTGCGCGAAAGCGAATTCACCCGCTGGGTCTACCTCGGCCTGTGCGGATTGCCACAGGAGCACCGGGATGAAGTTTGATTGCGCGATTATCGGCGGCGGGCTCGCCGGCCTGCTGTGCGGGCTGGCCCTGAATCAGCACGGCCTGCGCAGCGTCATCATCAGCCGCGGGCAGAGCGCGCTGCATTTTTCCTCCGCGTCGTTAGACCTGCTCTCGGCGCTGCCCAACGGCGATCACGTCACTGACGTCGCACAAGGTCTGCAGCAGCTCGCTGAACAGCTTCCTGAACACCCTTATTCCCGGCTCGGCGCCGAGGCGGTACTCAAATACGCGACACAGACCGAAGCCCTGCTGGCCGCCTGCGGCGCGGTGATGCAGGGCGATGCGCGCCGGCCGCACCGGCGGGTAACGCCGCTGGGGACGTTGCGCCCGGCATGGCTGTCGCCCCTTGAGGTGCCTGTCGCGCCCCTGCCGTCGCAGGGCGCCTGTCTGGTGGGGATCAGCGGCTTTGCTGATTTTCAGCCGCATCTCGCCGCCGCCGCGCTCGGTCAACACGGAGTTACCGCCGCGGCGGTGGAAATCGAGTTACCGCTGCTGGATGTGCTGCGTGACAACCCGACCGAGTTTCGCGCCGCCAATATCGCCCGCGTCCTGGATGATGAGAATATGTGGCCGGCCCTGCATGCAGCGCTGCTACCGCTGGCGCAGCAGTATGACCTGCTGATCATGCCCGCCTGTTTTGGCCTCGCCGACGATCGCCTGTACCACTGGCTGCAGGCGCGTCTACCCTGCCCGCTGCGTCTGCTGCCGACGCTGCCGCCTTCGGTTCCCGGGATGCGTTTGCATTCTCAGCTGCAACGCCAGTTCATTCGCGAGGGCGGCGCCTGGCTCGCAGGCGATGAGGTGGTGAAAATCAGCCATCGACAGAACGCCGTCGAGGCGGTCTGGACGCGCAATCACGGCGATATTGCGCTGCGTCCGCGCTTTACCGTGCTGGCCAGCGGCAGCTTTTTCAGCAACGGTCTTGTCGCCACTCGCGATAGCGTGCGCGAGCCGATCCTCGGCCTCGACCTTCACCAGACTCTGCCACGGGAAAGCTGGTACCAGCGCGATTTCTTCGCCTCACAACCGTGGCAGCGCTTCGGAGTGAAAACCGATGCCCTGCTGCGCCCCCTGCTGGGCGGGCAGCCGTTCCATAATCTGTTCGCCATCGGCTCATTGCTCGGCGGGTTCGATGCCATTCAGCTCGGCTGTGGCGGCGGCGTCTGCGCCGTTACCGCGCTGCACGCCGCCAGACAGATCCACGCCCTTGCCGGAGGCCGGCCATGAACGATACCCGTTTTGAAAGCTGCATTAAGTGCACGGTCTGTACCACCACCTGCCCGGTAAGTCGGGTCAATCCGCGCTATCCCGGCCCGAAACAAGCGGGGCCGGACGGCGAACGCCTGCGTCTGAAGGATGGCGCGCTGTACGACGAGGCGCTGAAGTACTGCATTAACTGCAAGCGCTGCGAGGTCGCCTGCCCGTCGGATGTGAAAATTGGCGATATCATTCAACGCGCCCGGGCACAGTACGGCCAGCAAAAGCCGACCCTGCGCGACGCCATCCTCAGCCATACCGACCTGATGGGTACCCTTTCCACCCCCTTTGCCCCCCTGGTCAACGCCGCCACCGGCTTAAAACCGGTGCGCCGTCTGCTCGACGCGACGCTCAACATCGATCACCGGCGTACGCTGCCGAAATATGGTTTCGGCACCTTCCGCCGCGCTTACCGCCAGCTCGCCGCCCGTCAGAAGCAGTACAGCGAACAGGTGGCTTTCTTTCATGGCTGCTACGTCAACTATAACCATCCACAGTTGGGTAAAGATCTGATTCGCGTCGTCAACGCGCTGGGTACCGGGGTGCAGTTGTTATCAAAAGAAAAATGCTGCGGCGTACCGCTCATCGCCAACGGTTTTTTCGACAAGGCGCGTAAGCAGGCGCAGAGCAACGTCGCCGCGATGCGGGAAAACACGCTACCGATCATTGCCACCTCCTCGACCTGCGCCTTTACGCTACGTGATGAATACCCCCATCTCCTCGATGTCGATAACAGCGATCTTCGCGATCGCGTCGAGCTTGCCACCCGCTGGATCTGGAAACAGCTGGCTGCCGGCAGGACGCTACCGCTGCGCCCGCTGCCGCTGAAGGTGGTCTATCACACCCCGTGTCATATGGAAAAGATGGGCTGGTCGCTGTATACCCTCGAGCTGCTGCGGCTGATCCCCGGCCTGCAGCTGGAGGTGCTGGATTCACAGTGCTGCGGCATCGCAGGCACCTACGGGTTTAAAACTGAGAATTACGCGGTATCCCAGGCTATCGGCGCCCCGCTGTTCCGTCAGATTGAGGAGAGCGGGGCCGACCTCGTCGTCACCGACTGCGAGACCTGCAAATGGCAGATTGAGATGTCCACCAGCAAACGCTGCGAGCATCCGCTGACGGTGCTGGCGCAGGCGCTCGTCTGAGCCCAGCGCCAGCCTGTGCCGTCAATAGCTCGTTTTCTCTTGCGGCTGGGCGCTGTCAGATTTAAACATCGCCAGCCGGCGGTCCAGCGCCTGGGTATACAGCATGGTATCCACCCCGACGGCGACAAAGTTGGCCCCCCAGGCAAGACATTTTTCCGCCATCGCCGGGTCGACCGCCAGAAATCCGGCCGCTTTCCCCGCCGCGCGAATGCGCCGGATGCTCTGCTCGATCACCCGCTGCACGTCAGGGTGACCGGCATCGTCCGGGTAGCCCAGCGAGGCGGAGAGATCCGCCGGACCGATGAACACCCCGTCAATGCCGTCCACCTCGAGAATAGCGTCCAGGTTCTCCAGCGCGGTTCGGCTCTCGACCTGAATCAGCAGACAAAGTTCGTCATTTGCCTCCGCCATATAATTCTCCACCCTTCCCCAGCGCGCCGCTCTCGCCACGCCGGCGCCAACGCCGCGGCTCCCGATGGGGGGATAACGGGTCGCTGAGACCACCTCCCGAGCCTGCTCGGCGGTATCGACCATCGGCACCAGCAAGGTTCTGGCGCCAATATCCAGCACCTGTTTTATCAGGCTGCGGTTGCCCTCGACCGGGCGAATGACCGGCTGGCTGGCATAGGGGGCAATCGCCTGCAGCTGATGATAAAGGTCCTGAATGGTGTTCGGGGCATGCTCGCCGTCGATCAGCAGCCAGTCGTATCCCGACGTCGCAGCGATCTCCGCCATGTAGGATGAGGTGGAGCTCAGCCACAGGCCGATTTGCGTCTCACCGCGTAATAATCCCCGTTTGAAGGGGTTAGATAACAGTGCGTTCATAGCGATTCCTTTATTCAATGCTGTACGCTGCCGCGCTGGGGTACCGCGCGGGTAAGGCTCAATGAAAAGATAATGACCACCCCGACAATGGCGACGCCGGCCAGGGTTAACAGTCCGGCGGCGCTGCTGGCGAACAACGTTTCGGCCTGCACGCGCACGATCGGCGCCAGAAAACCACCGATGGCGCCAAACAGGTTAACAAAGCCAATCCCTGCGGCCAGCGCCGTGCCGGACAGCAGCTGCGTCGGCATCGTCCAGAAGACCGGCTGCACGGCGATCACCCCGACCGCCGCCACGCACAGCGCGATGATAGCCAGCACCGGCGCCACCAGTCCGGACACTGCAATCCCGACCGCCGCCGCCAGCAGCGTCAGGGCGGCAATATTGCGTCGCTCGCCGGTGCGATCGGAGTAGCGAGGGATAAGCCAGGTGCCAAACAGCGCCGCCACCCACGGGATGGCCGTCACCACCGAGGCAACGAAGCCGACTTTGGTGCCCAGCAGCGCAGCAACCTGGGTGGGCAGGAAGAAAATCAGACCATAGACCGCCACCTGAATGGTCAGATAAATCAGCGCCAGCTGCCAGACCCGCCCGTTACGCAGCGCATCGGACAGGCGCGAGGCAATCTTTTTCTCCTCCTCGCGCGCCAGCTCGCTTATCAGCGCCTGTTTCTCCGCTGCGCTCAGGAAGCGGGCATGCTGCGGCGAATCGTCCAGCCAGAAGAAGGTGAACGCTCCCGCGGCGACGGCGAGCAGGCCTTCAATGACAAACATCCAGAACCAGCCGGGATGGCCCATAAATCCATGCATCTCCAGCAGCGCACCGGATAAAGGCGATCCCAGCGTCAGGGCCAGCGGCGCGCCCATATAAAACAGCCCCATAATGCTGGCGCGGTTTTGCTGGGGAAACCACTGTGAAGTGAGGTAGATCATTCCGGGAAAGAAGCCCGCCTCCGCCGCGCCCAGCAGGGTACGTACCAGCAGGAATTTCGCTTCCGTATCCGCCCACGCCATCGCCGCCGACAGCACGCCCCACAGCAGCGTGGTGCAGCCGATCCATCGCCTGGCGCCAAATTTGCGCATCAGCAGATTGGCCGGCACCCCGAGGAAGGCATAGACCACAAAGAAGATACCGGCCCCCAGCGCGTAGGCCTCATTGCTGAGTCCGGTATCCAGCTGGTAGGTCTCTTTGGCGAAACCGATATTAGAACGGTCAAGAAACGCCAGCACGTACAGCGCCAGCATAAAGGGGATTAAGCGGGCGCGGTTTTTCTTCACCACGCTCTCCAGCAGAGTGTTGCTCATCATAATATCCTCAGGCGCGGGCCGCCGGGCGGCCTGACGCAATCAGTGTTGATAAGGACGCTTCAGGTTGCAGTCGCGATTGAGCTCGACGCCAAAGCCGGGTTTATCCAGGACCGATTTATGAATGCGCCCACTCTCCGGCACCGGCTCGCCGAGCAGGATCGGGTCGAACTGCGGGCGCAGCGTGGCGCAGTCCGGACTGGTCATCAGAAACTCGCTGAACGGCGTGTTGGTGAAGGTGATCACCGCATGATGTGAGTAAACCGACGAGCCGTGGGGCACTACCAACTGCCCGCGCGCTTTGGCGATGGCCGCGATCTCCACCAGAGTGGTTAAGCCGCCGCACCAGCCGACGTCGGGCTGCATAATATCGATGCCGGTTTCCGACAGGGTGCGGAAGGACTGCAGCGTGCCGTGGTGCTCGCCGCTGGTCACCATCATCCCGGCAGGCGCCTGGCGCTTCAGCTCGCGATAGCCTTCATACTGCTGCGGCGGCAGGCACTCTTCGATCCACTTGAGGTTATAAGGGGCGCAGGCATGGGCAAGTTTGGTGGCATAGTTAACGTCCTGGCTCATCCAGCAGTCCAGCATTAACCAGAAATCCGGGCCGCATTTTTCGCGCATATCCGCCACCATGGCGACGTCTTTGCGGATCCCGGCGTCGCCATCGTGCGGCCCCCAGTGGGTAGGCATTTTGCCGCCGATAAAGCCCATCTCCTGCGCCAGGTCCGGACGTGCGCCGGTGGCATAGAACTGGATTTCGTCGCGCACCGCCCCACCCAACAGTTTGTAGACCGGCAGGCCAACCACTTTCCCGAACAGGTCCCACAGCGCCAGGTCGACACAGGAGATGGTATTCATCACCAGGCCGCCGGATCCCGCGTAGTAAAGGGTGGCGTTAAGCATCTGGTCATGGATCAGTTTGATATCGCTGACGCATTTGCCTTCGATAAAGCGGTTGAGATGTTTTTCGACGATAAAGCAGCCCATCTCCCCGGCCGTCGACACCGCAAAGCCGGTCTGTCCGTTGTCGGCTTCCACTTCCACAATCAGCGTCCCCAGCACATTGATGCCAAACGACTGCCGGGACTGCTCATACTGTTTATATTTGCTCATCGGGGTGGCGATATGATCGTCAATCCAGTGGTTAGCCCCCTGGTCATGGTAATCGCCGCCGCCGGCGCCCTGCTCTGCTGTGGCGCCGCCGATGAACCAGGCGCGGACGTGTTTAATTTTCGGTAGGGTCATGATGTTCTCCTTATGATGAGGCGAGTTGTTCGAAGGGGCTTTTCCACCCCAGCAGACGTGAAATATCTTTCGCGCAGGCAATCGCCTTACCAGCCAGGTAATCGCGATTGTCTTCATTGATTTGCAGACGGGTACCCACCACCGAGATGGCGGCGGTCAGGTCGTTATTGGCGTTAAATACCGGGGCAGCCACGCAGCGCACATCCGGATAGTCCTCGCCATTATCAAAGCTCCAGCCCCGGGCGCGGATCCGCCCCAGCTCTTCCCGCAGCTGTTGAGCATCGGTGATGGTCGTTGGCGTGGCCCGCTCCCACTGCAGGTCTTCGATAATCGACGCCTGAACGCTGGCGGGCTGCCAGGCCAGCAAACATTTGCCGATCCCGGAGCGGTAAAGCGACAGGCTCTTACCCTCATGCGAGCGCACGCTGATGGTGGCGGGAGACTCAATTTTCAGAATGTAGTAGGCGTTACCCTGATCGATAATGCCCAGATGACAAAGCAGGCCGCACTCATCCATCAGCCGGGTGAGGCGCGGCCGCGCCAGCTCGCGCAGGTCCATTTTGCTCAGCGCCTGCCCGGCCAGCTCCACCAGCTTGGTCCACAGGCAGTAGTTATCCTGATTATCCATACTGATGAAGCGCTGCTTTTTCAGCTCGCCCAGCAGCAGATACACCGTGCTTTTCGGGATCCCCAGCTCCGCTATTATCGTCGCCGCGCTGCAGGAGCCGATGCGGCCAATTAAATTGAGGATCTCAATCGCGCGGGTCAGCGCCGGGACTTTCGTTGATTCCAACATACTGGACTCCAATCCTGAATACTGGAATCAGTGTTGCGATTGTCCGGGCGGTAAAGTGTGAGCGACATCGCGGGGCAATCGTTTTCCCGTATACTGGACCGTTCGCAGCAGAAAATTGCGACTTAACGCACAGAATTTTTTCAGAAGAGTACAACAGGTTGGACGACCGGCGCCCCGAGGATACGGTGCGCCGGGGGGAATGACTTACAGCGAGAGGGAATCCACCACGTTAATCCAGCCATGTTCGCTGGCCAGCGGTTGACCATTCAGCCAGCGACGCAGCATGTTTAACGCCATCATAGCGCAGACTTCCTGGCGTACCGCCAGGCTGTGGCGGGTGGCGCTAAACTTCACCCGCAGCGCGAAGGTGCCGTCCGGGGTGGCCAGGGCCACGTTAAGATGATCGTTTTCCTGACCGCTCACCGCCAGGGCCAGGCCGGCAAAATGGTTTATGCGCCGCTCGGCCGCCCAGCGGGCCGCCTGCGCCAGCGTCTCCTCCTGCGCCGGAACGACTTCGCTGGCCAGCAGCGGCGCGCCGGCGCGGGACAGCTGGAGCGCCAGCAGGCCGCCGGTAAACTGCTCGCTGAGCGTCAGGCTCAGCTGCCGCTCCTGCAGACAGCGGGCGATCTGCGCTGGTAACCCTTCCGTACCTTCGAAAATCAGGCTGTCGCCAGCCACCTTACGCACCTCCGGCCACAGGGCCAGCATGGCGTCACGCTGGTCAGCCGGTCCGGTTAGCTTGAGTTCGATAATCGGCATCGACGAGCGGTAACCCATCACCACGCCCGGAGGCAGCGTCAGCGGATTAAGACTTTGCGCCAGCTCGCTCTCCGAGCGGCCAAAGGTGGTCATACGCAGGCATACCGGCGGGTCCGGCAGCGTAAAGCGCTGGCGCAGACGCGGTAAAATTTCCTGCTCGACCATCACCTTAAATTCAGAGGGGACCCCGGGAGTGAAAAACATCAGGCAGCGGTTGAGCTGGATGGCAAAGCCACAGGCCGTACCGACCGGGTTGTTGATCATCTCGGCGCTGGCCGGGATTTCCGCCTGCTTACGGTTGCTTTCCGCCATCGGCCTGCCGCGCTCGGCAAAAAAGCGGGTCATGGTTTCCAGCCACTCCGGATGCAAAATAAGCCCTTCGCCTTTCGCAGTGGCGGCGGCCAGCGCGCTCAGGTCGTCGCTGGTTGGGCCGAGGCCGCCGTTGACGATCAGCACATCCGCCTGTTCGCTGCGTTCGCGCAGAATCGCCACCAGCGCATCGAGATCGTCGCCAACGGTATTGCGGCGCGTTAACGGTAAACCCTGATTAAAAAAGAAATCCGCCAGCCATGCCGCATTAGTATCAATAATTTGACCATGCAACACTTCATCGCCGGTGGACAGCATTTCCACATTCAACATTGCTCACTCCTTGCCTGCCAGGTGAGAAATACTATAACGCAAAGCGGGATGCTGACGAGGAGGAAAATCTGGCGCAGCAAGAAGATGCCGCGCCGGAAGAGATTAGAAGCTGGCGCTGGCGCCGATGTATGGGCCGTCGGCGATGGTGTTATCGCGGTTGCCATCTTTGCCCGCCAGGTTCAGGTAACGGTAGCCGGCCTGGATGCTAAGCGGACGCATAATGGTCCAGCTGGCGCCGACGTTGGCTTCCTGGTAGCTATCAATGCCGCTGGAGAGCGAATCCGGAGAGTAGTAATAATCGCCGTACAGGCGGAAGCTGTCGCCGATTTTCCACTGCAGGCCGCCGCCGACCGCGGCCGCATAACCTTCATCGCCCTGTTTCGGATTGGTGTAAATACCTTTACCACCCACGGTCGCGAGGAACGGCCCCAGCGGAATATTGAGTCCCAGGCCTAAACCCGCGGCGTCGCCGTCGTTATCGCTGTGCAGCCAGTTACCCGAAACGGCCAGGCCGGTGGACTCGGTGCCGAAGCCGACGCCAAGGTTGGTGTAATGCTCGCCGGCTTCACCGGTAACGCTAATCGCATGGGCCGCCGAAGAAACCATCATCACGCCCGCCAGCGCCATAAAAATGCTTTTTTTCATTATTTACTCTATCCAGAAAATTAAAATCAAAGAAGTCCCGAAAAACCTGAAAATTCTACTGCGCACCCATCAGGAATCAATGACCTGGCGAAATGAATTTTCACAAGAGTGTAACCAGTTGCGTATTTTTACGGCATCGAGCGTTGCCAGAACCACGAACAGCCTATTCAACGCCAGTAATATTCATGTTTATTATGATTAACGCTGACACATTGACGAAAACAGAGAGCTGGCGCCGCACGATCGGCGCGGCGCGGGTGGATAAGGGAATAATTAATGCTGCAGCCGGGCCAGACATTCCGGGGCGAGGCCGGTCAGTTTCGCCACCAGCGACAGGTCGAGTCCGTTAGCAAGCATCGCCCGGGCGATACGCTCCGCGGTCTGCTGCTCACCTTGCTCGATACCTTGCTGTAGACCTTGTTCAAGACCTTGCTTTAATCCTTGCTGATGGCCGCGTTGTTCCAGAAACTGGGCAATATTCATTAGCGTCTCCTTATGCGGCCGCCGGGGAACGTTTTGCGCAAGATGACGCAAAAAAGCAACCGGATCGGCGGCGTTTCCTGCCTGTAATAAATAGTGCAACAGCGTCTTAAGCTGCCTGCGGCTAGTGTATCCCAGCGCCAGGAGCCTGACCAGCTGCTCATGCAGGTCCATCAAATCCCGCTGGCGAATATGCTTCTGCAGCAGCTCCAGCATCGCCACGCGCCGGTGGCGCATGATTTCATCGTCCGGGGTGCTAGTGATATCAATTAAGGGAAAATCTTCACCATAGATCCGCCGCGCGATGTCCGGATCGGCAAAGCCTGCCAGCCAGCACATCGGGTAAGGCCAGGGAGAAACGCGACCATGATAAAACAGCAGCGGGATAACCAGCGGCAGCTGCGTATGCCCTTTATCCAGATGACGCTGCATCGCGGCTATCGCATAGCGCATCAGGCGAAATGCCATATGGTGGTCCGCCGAGCTTTGGTGCTCTAGCAACAGATAGATATAGCCCTCCCCCGCCTGCGTTTGCAGCGAGTAAAGGATATCGGAATGACTCGCCCGCAGTTCGTCGTCGATAAAGCTCCCGGACTCCAGCCGCAGCGTGTTCAGGTTACATAACGCGCGCAGCGGTGCGGGAAGGTGAATGTCCAGAAAATCCCTGGCCGTCGCCCGATGCGACAGCAGGTGTTTAAATACAGCATCGTGGGGGGAATTCGTCGCCCTTTCCATGGCGGTGCTCCATACAATCATTTTCGCTTAACGTAGCACTCAACAAGACCTGAACTGTATTTCGCTTGCAGTTTACCGAGGCGGCTCGCAAACTATTTCACCAGCATACCGCCCCATCCCTCTGCAGGAGAAAACCCATGCGCCAAAGGACGATTGTTTGCCCGCTGATCGAGAATGAAGGCCATTATCTGCTTTGCAAAATGGCCGCCGACCGCGGGGTTTTTCCCGGGCAATGGGCCTTATCCGGCGGCGGCGTGGAGCCAGGGGAACGTATTGAAGAGGCGCTGCGGCGGGAAATACGCGAAGAGCTCGGCGAAAAACTCATCCTTACCCATATCGCGCCATGGTGCTTTCGCGACGATACCCGCGTCAAAACCTACCCCGACGGGCATCAGGAAACGATCTACATGATCTATCTCATCTTCGACTGCGTGAGCGCCAATCGCGATGTGACGATCAACGAGGAGTTTGACGATTACGCCTGGGTCAAAGCCGAAGATCTCAAAAACTACGATCTTAATGCCGCCACCCGCGTTACTCTCAGCCTGAAAGGGCTACTTTAGTCCAGCATACCGCGTTCAACCCACCCGGCGTTATGCCGCGGGATAATGCGGGTGGCTACGATACGGTCGCATGCGTCTGCTGCCTGACCCACTCGCACAGCGCCCGGCGCGAAATCTTAATCCCGCCGTTTTTTAACGTTTCCGGCAACCGCAGCCAACGCACCGGCTGCTGAAAACGCGCTAACCGCTCAGCGCTCCATGCCGCCAGCGCGCTCAACTCGCAGCCGTCATCGCATTCCACCACCGCTACCGGGCGCTGGCCATATTCCGCATCATCCAGCGGCACGATAAACACCTGCTGTACCTGTGGATGGGCGAGTATCACACGCTCGACCTCTTCCGGTTGAATACCTTCTCCACCGCTAAAAAAGAGGTTATCCATTCGCCCAACAACCGTCAGCCGACCGTTATGCAATGCTCCGCGATCGCGCGTCGCAAACCAGCCTTCATTGTTGGTTAATGACAACAATTGACCATCCCGCCAGTAGCCTGCGGCCATACTCGACGCCCGCAGCCAGATCTCGCCGGCGACTATTTTCACCTCTCGCCCCGGCAGCGCTTCGCCAACATCCGCAGCGCCGTCGGCCTCTTTGGCACACACGGTGGAGGCGAATTCGGTGAGGCCATAGCCGCAGAAGCTGCGTATGCCCTGCTTTCGCGCCCGTTCAGTCAATTCGACCGGGATCGACGCGCCGCCGAGCAGCACCGCCTTGAGGGAAACCGCAGCATCATCATTCAGCAGGCGCCATAGCTGAGTCGGCACCAGCGAAGCATGGGTACAGCCGTGCAGCATCTGCGCCAGCGGCTGTTTGTCACGTACCGTGAGTCGCGCGCCGGCCAGCAGCCAGCGCCAGACGATCCCCTGACCGGAGACATGGAACAACGGCAGCGACAGCAGCCAGTCATCTCCTGCGGCAAACGGCATCAGCGCCAGCACGCCAGCCGCGCTGGCCAGATGGGCGTTGGCGCTATGTACCGCCGCTTTCGGCAGGCCGGTTGAACCGGAGGTCAACGTCATCGACACCAACCGATCGCCATGCCAACAAACGGCACAAGCGCCTTCTGCCGCCTGCAGAGTTAACGCCGGTAAATTCCCCGGCAGCGTATCACCGTTAAGCACCAGTTGATGCTGTACGGTTAACGCAGGCAGCAGTTCCTGCAGCAACACCGCTGGCAGCTGCGGATTCAGCGGCAGCACCCGCGCCCCGCACTGTAGCAGCGCCAGCCATGCCAGCAGAGTTTCCGGCTGGTTATAGGCCCGGATCGCCACGCCCTGCCCTTCCATTACGCCCTGCGCGGCAAAACCAGACGCCAGCGCGTCAACCCGCGCGCATAGCTCCCGCCAGGTCAGCGGCTGGTTATTCAGACGTAAGGCGAGGGCCTCTCCGCGCCGCTGATGCCAATGCCGCCAGGGCCAGTCGTTAAAGGTCACAGCAGCGGCTCCAGCGCATCAATGTTGAGCACCGGCAGCGTACTTTCGGGCCACGGCCGTACCAGCTGGGCGCCCATCAGCGACAGCGTATCCAGCCCAGGAATAGTCTGCGGCGTCAGCCAGGCGGCAATCCGCGCCAGCTGGGTCAAGCCGAGACTGGACTCGATCGACGAGCTGATCACTACGCTCAACCCCAGCGCATGCGCCGCGGCGACCTGTTGCTGCACCTTCTGCAAACTGCCGGTTAGCGTCGGTTTGATCACCACCGCACGCACCCCCGGCTCGGCGACAAAGCGGAAATCCGCCTCGCGCAGGCTTTCATCCCAGGCGATAGCGATCCCTGTCTCGCGGCTAAAGGCCCGAGAATCCTCCCGCGTTTTGCAAGGTTCTTCAAGAAAAGCAATGCGCTGGCGGTACGCCGGATTAACGTATTTGGCGAACTGTTGCGCTTTGAGCGGCGTCCAGGCGCGGTTGGCATCGAGCCGCAGCTGCAGGTCGGGGATCGCCTCCAGCAGCAGATTGACCACCATACCGTCGCGGACCGCCTCCCAGAGGCCAACTTTGACCTTAGCGACCTTCTCGCCGGGCATCGCCGCCAGTCTGGCGAATAGCTCATCCGGATCGCCGGAGCAGAGCGGCGCCGCGCGATAATCCGCGGCCTGCGGTAGTTCGCCGCCAAGCTCCGCCTGCGCGCAGCTGATGCCAAACGCGACGGAGGGCTGCGTGGGAAGCGGCGGCTCGGCGCCGTCGCGCCAGGCCTGTGCCCATGTTAACAGCGCCATTTGCGCCTCTTCCAGCGTCTCGACACTGAATCCCGGCAGGGGAGAAATTTCGCCCCAGCCTTCGCGTTCCCCCTCCTGCAGGCGGATGAACAGCCCGTCGCGGGTTTTTAACCGCCGCTCGCGCAGCACCACGCCCGCGTCCATCGGTATCTGCCAGCGGTAAACCTGCGAAACGCGCATTATGGATTCCGTTTAAATTTGCTGAAGTCCGGCTGACGTTTCTGGTTGAAGGCGTTGCGGCCTTCCTGCCCCTCTTCCGTCATATAGAACAGCATGGTGGCGTTGCCCGCCAGCTCCTGCAGACCAGCCTGGCCGTCGCAGTCGGCGTTCAGCGCCGCTTTCAGGCAGCGCAAGGCCATCGGGCTGTTCTGCAGCATTTCACGACACCAGCGCACGGTCTCTTTTTCCAGATCCGCCAGCGGTACCACGGTATTCACCAGCCCCATGTCCAGCGCCTGCTGAGCGTCATACTGGCGGCACAGGAACCAGATTTCGCGCGCTTTTTTCTGCCCGACGATCCGCGCCATATAGGAGGCGCCCCAGCCGCCGTCGAATGAGCCGACTTTTGGCCCGGTCTGGCCGAAGACGGCGTTTTCCGCCGCGATAGTCAGATCGCACATCATATGCAGCACGTGACCGCCGCCGATAGAGTAGCCGGCCACCATCGCGACCACCGGTTTCGGGCAGGTGCGGATCTGACGCTGGAAGTCGAGCACGTTAAGATGATGAACGCCGGAGTCGTCCTGATAGCCGCCATAGTCGCCGCGGACTTTCTGGTCGCCGCCGGCGCAGAAGGCTTTCTCACCTTCACCGGTCAGCACGATGACGCCGATATTGTCGTCATACCGGGCATCCGCCAGCGCCTGGATCATCTCTTTGACGGTCAGCGGGCGGAAGGCGTTGCGCACCTGCGGACGATTAATGGTGATTTTGGCAATCCCGTCAGTCGATTTGTGATAGCGAATATCGGTATAGCCTTCGGAGCAATCGTGCCATTCAACGGGGGCGTAGAGCATTGCTTCATCAAGAGAGATCATAGAATGTCCTTCAGTTAACTTGCCAGAATCTGCGCCAGACAGGCAATCACCGCCGCCGGGTTGTCCCGGTGCGCGTTGTGTCCGGCATGGTGAATAAGATGGAGATCCGCCGCGAGCGTCTGCGCGATGGCGCGAAACTTCGCGTCGCGCTCGCCGCACAGGTAGTGAAAAGGAAAATCGCGCGCCTGCAGAGACGCGCGCAGATCGGCCTGCGCGGCAAGGGAGGTTGCCTGCAGCATCGCCGCCAGCGTCGCGCCGTTGTTCCGGCTGCGTAAGGCGACCAATGACTCACGCTGCGCGGCATTCAGCGAAGCGAAGACCGGCTGCTGATACCAGTCGGCAAAGACCTGCTCAAGCGGCTCGCGGCGAAAACGTTCCGCCCAGGCGCTGTCATTGCTGCGCCGCGCCTGCCGCGCCTCTGCATCCTGCAGGCCCGGATGGCCGCCTTCAACGATCAGCCCGCGCATGCCTGCGCGCGGCTGGCTGGCGAAGTTCATTGCCACCCGGCCGCCCAGCGAGTAGCCGATCAGCCAATACTTATGTATGTTGTAACTATTAAACATAGACTGCAGCAGAGTATTGACCCCGGCAAAGTCCTGCACCGCGATATCCGCGGAGCCGCCGTGCCCCGGCAGATCGAGGTACAGCCGCGGCCAGGCGGGAAAGGCGTCGCCCACTTTCCGCCACTCGTTGCGGTCGCCGGAAAAACCGTGCAGAAACACCAGCCAGGGATAGCCCGGCTGGCCGTTGTCGACAGCAGCGCTGAGGATCACAGGCGACTTACCTGCGCCAGCAGCTGCTGGAGGGTCTGCGCGCCGTCGGTCTCATTGACCGCCAGCTCAATCACCGTCGCCCCTGCCCTGCGCCAGGCGCCGGCCAGCGCCTCATCCAGCGACGGCCAGTCATCAGGGCGATGATAGGCCAGGCCGAACATCGCCGCCGCGTGGCTGAAATCCACGTCCTGCGGCATTAAATAGAACTGACGGCGTTCGTCCTGCGGCGTCGGCAGCATAGAAAAAATCTGCCCGCCGTTGTTATTCACCACGATCAGCACCAGCGGCGCCGACGCCTGGCGCAGCAGGGCCAGCGAGTTGAGATCGTAGAGCGCGGAGAGATCGCCAACGATGGCCAGCGTCGGTCGGGCGCTGGCGCGCTGCACGCCGGCCGCAGTGGCGATCAGGCCATCGATACCGCTGGCGCCGCGGTTGCTGTAGACCGGATACCCGGCCGGCAACTGCGCCAGGGCGTCGATCAGGCGCACCACCAGGCTGTTGCCAACAAACAATTGGCCCTGCTCCGGCAGATAGCGCCGAATACGCTGCGCCAGCTGCGCTTCGCCAAAAGGCTCGTTGCTGGCGACCGCAGCCTGCCACGCCTGCCCGGCAAGCTGTGGGATCACCGTCGCCCACGGCTGGCGTTTCTCCGCCGGATGTAATTCGAGCCAGCGCTCAACGCTTGAGAGCAGACGGCGACCGCGGTGCTGCGCCGGGTCGAGGCGACCGGGCAGATTATCCACCAGCCAGTATTCATCCGGCTCGCAGGTCGCCTGCCACTGGAGCACGCGTTTGCCGGTCAGGCTGCTGCCGAGTTGCACGACGATCTGCGCCTGCGCCAGCTCGCTGACCGCTTTGCCGTTGCCCAGCCACAGGTCGGCGCACGGCAGCGGCTGCCCGGTCTGCGACAGGACATCGCCGATCAGCGGCCAGCCGAGGGTCTGCGCCCACTCAGCGACCTTTTTCCCTTCCGCGGCGCTCATTCTGCCCGCCACGACGACGCCGCGTTTTTGTCGCCAGAAGAACCAGTCGCGCTGCTTCTCGCTCTCTAACTGCAGCGCCTGGCGCAGCCAGGGTTTGTCGCTCTGCCACCAGTTGCCGAGCTGCTGCTGCCACTCCACGCCGGTCTCATCCATATCACCATACAGCGGTTCAGCGAACGGACAGTTAATATGCACCCCGCCGGCGTGCAGCGCGCCCAGCGCCTGGTCGATGGTTGAGACCAGCCAGCGGGCAGGAATATCCTGCGAGGGACGCGGCAAAGAAATCGTCTGCGCAGGATGGGAGGCAAACATCCCCGGCTGGCGGATAGCCTGGTTCGCGCCGCAGTCGATCAGCTCCGGCGGACGGTCGGCGGTTAACAGGATCAGCTTTTCACCGGTGAGCCCTGCCTCAATCAGCGCCGGATAGAGGTTTGCGGTGGCGGTCCCGGAGGTGACTATCACCGCCACCGGCTGCCGGCTGGCCTTCGCCAGGCCGAGCGCCAGGTGGCCGAGGCCGCGTTCGTCGAAATGGGTATGATGGATAAAGGCGCGGTTTTCCGCCGCCGCCAGGGTTAAGGGTGTCGAGCGCGAGCCCGGCGCGATGCAGATATGCTGCACGCCATGGCGCGTTAAAGCTTCCAGGATCACCGCCGCCCAGCGTCGGTTAAATGCGCTTACTGACATGAAATTGTCCGGTATCAAATATTGATGCTAAGTATAGATAAGGCAAAGTGACGTCGTTTTGATATGCATCGTCATTCAAGCTTTATGGACACAGCAGCGAGCGCAGCCCGGCCGCTTTGTTGTCAATCTCCTGCCACTCCTGCTGTGCATCAGAGCCGCTGACGATCCCCGCCCCGGCATACAGCCGCAGGGTGTCGTGGTTCACTTTCGCCGAACGCAGCGCCACGCAAAACTCGCTTTGCGCCAGTGACAGATACCCGGCGGACCCGGCGTACCATTCGCGGGAAAACGGTTCATGACGCTGAATGAACGCCAGCGCCGCCCGGCGCGGCAGGCCGGCCACCGCGGCGGTGGGCTGCAGCTGCAGCAGACAGCGGCTGTCGTCAGGCGCCGCCAGCTCGGTCCAGATGCAGCGTCGGAGATGCTGCACCTTACGCAGCCTCACCACCTGCGGCGGCAGGACGTCCAGCGTCGAGGCCTCACTCTGCAGGCGCTGGCAGATATCCTCTACTACCAGCATGTTTTCCCGCTGGTTTTTGTCGTCTTTCATCAGCCAGTCGGCCAGTTGCTGCGCCTTCGCGTCTTCCTGATGGTTCGCGACGGTCCCCGCCAGCGCTTCGGTGCGCAGCAGCGCGCCGCGCCGGCGCCACAGCCGTTCCGGCGTGGAGCCGAAAAATGCCTGCCGGGCATTGAACGCCATCAGGAAATGAAAACAGTTAAGATTGCTGCGCCGGCTAGCCGCCATGATGCTCACGGCGTCCAGCGGGGCGGCAAACTGCAGGTCGGTTGCCCGCGCCAGCACTACTTTATCCATTTCACCGGCGCTGATCGCCTTAGTCGCCCGCGCAATCATTGCCTGCCATTGAGGATAGTCGGATGAGTGGCGCTCGCTCAGCAACGGCGGTATGGCGCCGGGAGTCGCCTGAGTGGTTGTCAGGCTGGCGAGAAACGCGCGGGCCGTCGCGGCATCCTCACGCAGGGAGATATCACTATGCAGCACCAGCCGCAGCACGGCCCTGCCGCCGCACCGGCGCCACTCCAGACGCGGCAGCGCCAGGCTGCCCTGCTGCGGTTCAAACGCATTCAGGCCGCAGATACGCAGATCCTGCCGGCCGGCCTGGCGTAAAAAGCGGTTCGCCGCGTCGAGCGAGGTAAAGGTTTTTACCGCCCCCAGCGTCGCCAGTTCCTCATCGCCATTGCGCTGCTGCCAGTAAAACTGCGGCCATTGCGCCTGCTGGCCGCACCATAGTAGCGGATCGAAGGCATCATTCAGCGGAAAGGCAACATCGATAATTCGCGTGCCGGGCGAGTCTGGAAATGACTCGCCCAGGCCGTCTTGCAAACGGGCCAGCGCAGTGGAAACAGACAGCACGCAAACCTCCACGGTAGTAAAACCCCACATTATAAGGGGTTCGACGACGGAATAGCAGTACCCATGATGAGGGAGCGGGTTTTATCTTACCCGCTCGCCGGGCCAGAGCTGCGCGTGGACGAGGGTGCAGAGGAGTCAGACAGCGCGCTTTTCTCGTGCCATGCCAATGTGGGGGATGCCATCCTCATCATAGACCTCGGTCACCGGCGTAAAACCGAAGTGGGCGTAAAAGGATTGCAGGTGCGCCTGCGCCCCGAGGTAAATCGCCTTTTGCGGCCAGTGCTGCTGACAGCTGGCCAGCGCCTGCTCCATCAGCTGATAGCCGAGCTTCGCACCACGGGCGGCGGGGCTGACGATGACCCGGCCAATCACCACCGGCGCAAACTCCTCTTCGCTTTTGAGGATCCGCGCGTAGGCCACCAGTTCGCCATCGCGCCAGCCGAGCAGATGGCGATTTTCACCAACCAAATCATCGCCGTCGACATCCTGATAGACGCACTGCTGCTCTACGACAAAGACTTCACTGCGCAATTTCAGCAGCGCATACAGCTGGGGAACGGTGAGTTCACTATGGTGGAGATCCTGCCAGGTCATCATCTGCTGCTCCTTATTGATATACTGATACTTTGCGACTCGCCCTGAGGACACTGGACGATGGAATTAACTTTTTTGGGGACATCCGCCGGGGTGCCGACCCGCACGCGTAATATGACGTCGATAATACTGAATTTGCAACAGCCGACCCGCGCCGAAATGTGGTTGTTTGACTGCGGCGAAGGGACCCAGCATCAGTTTCTTCACACGCCCTACCATCCCGGCAAACTGAATAAGATTTTTATTACCCATCTGCACGGCGACCACCTGTTCGGCCTGCCCGGTCTGCTGTGCAGCCGCTCGATGCAGGGAAACTCTCTACCCCTCACCCTCTACGGGCCAAAAGGACTCAAAGAGTTTGTTGAGACCGCGCTGCGCCTGAGCGGTTCGTGGACCGACTATCCGCTCACCATCATCGAAGTCGGCCCTGGTCTGGTGTTCGACGAAGAGGGCTATCGGGTCACCGCGTATCCGCTCAGCCATCCGGTGGAGTGCTATGGGTATCGCATTGAGCAGCATGACAAGCCCGGCACCCTCGACGCCGCCCAGCTGATTGCCGATGGCGTGCCTCCCGGGCCGCTGTTCCATCAACTCAAGCGCGGACAGCGCGTCGAGCTGGCAGATGGCCGGGTCATTGACGGCAGCCGCTATCTGGGGCCAGCAACCCCGGGTAAAACGCTGGCCATCTTCGGCGATACCGCCCCCTGCCCGCAGGCGCTGGAGATGGCTCGCGGGGCGGATGTAATGGTCCACGAAACCACCCTTGAGCAGGCGATGGCGGAGAAAGCCAATAGCCGCGGCCACTCTTCCAGTCAGCAGACCGCGGCGCTTGCCAAAGAAGCGGGGGTCGGTACGCTGATCGCCACCCACTTTAGCTCGCGCTACGATGCCGAAGGCTGTCTGCGTATGCTGGCGGAATGCCGGGAGATTTTCCCTAACACGCTGCTGGCGGAAGACTTTATGGTCTACAAGATGGCGTAAAATCCGGGCATAAAAAAACCGCCATCCCGGCGGTTTTTTATTGAGTCAATCAACTTACATCAGCGGCGTCGCCAGCTGCACGATGCTAATCAGCGGCTGCGGCCAGATACCGAGCACCAGCACCAGCAGCGCGGAGATCAGCACCACGATACCGCCGGCGCTGTACTGCCAGTTTGACGGCGCATCGCGATTCAGTTGCTCCGGCGCGCTCAGGTACAGGCTCACTGCCACGCGCAGGTAGTAGTAGAGACCGATCGCCGAGCCGACAACCACCGCGGCAACCAGCCACCACAGATGCGCATGCACACCGACGGCCAGCACGTAGAACTTACCGATAAAGCCGAGGGTCATCGGGATGCCGGCCAGGGAGAGCATCATCACCGTCATCACAGCCGACAGGATCGGACGGTGCCAGAACAGGCCGCGGTAGGAGAACAGCGAGTCAGCATCCGGGCCGCGGTACGGGCTGGACATCAGGCTGACCACGCCGAACGCGCCGAGGCTGCTGAACAGGTAACCGGCCAGGTAGACGCCCACGGCTTCCATCGACATTTCACCGCTCTGCAGGGCAATCAGCGCCACCAGCAGATAGCCGAGATGGGAGATGGAAGAGTAACCGAGCAGGCGCTTAATGTTGGTCTGGCTCAGCGCCATCAGGTTACCGAAGATGATAGAGGCGAAGGCGATCAGGCCCAGCACCACGCGTACCGCTTCGCTGTTGCCCACCGGCATGTACAGGAACAGACGCATCACTACGCCGAAGATAGCGATCTTGCTGGCGGTCGCCAGGAAGGTGGAGACCGGCGCAGGCGCCCCCTGGTAAACGTCCGGCGTCCACAGGTGGAACGGCACCAGCGACAGTTTAAAGCCAAGACCGACAATCATCAGGCCAAGACCCGCCAGCAGCAGCGGCTCGTGCAGCATGTTGTCCGCCAGGCTTTTGCCCAGCGCGAGGAAGGACAGGTTGCCGGAGTTCGCATACACCAGCGCCATACCGAACAGCAGGAAGGACGAAGCTGCCGCGGAGAGGATGGTGTATTTGATGCTCGCTTCCAGCGAACGCTTCTGGCGGAAGGCGTAACCAACCAGGCCGAACAGCGGCAGCGAAATCAGCTCAATACCGAGGAACAGCGCCGCCAGATGATTCGCACCGGCCAGCAGAATGCCGCCCAGGGCGGCGATCAGCACCAGCAGGTAGAACTCTTCTTTGTTGTCCTTGTAACCCTCAAGCCACGGGTAGGCGAAAGTACAGGTCGCGAGGCTCGCCAGCAGCACCAGACCGGTGTAAAGCATGGCGTAGCCGTCAACGCGGATCAGCGGCGTGACGTCCATCGCCCCGTTCTGGCCGACGAACCAGAGCGAGACCAGCGCGGCGTTAAGTCCAAGAACCGACAGCGTGGCATTGAGAAAATGATTGCGTCGCCACGCAATGGAGAGCATCACAACCACCACCGTCAAGCCGACGATCAGCAGCGGTAGCAGTGCGATCAGTTGTTGTGGAGTTATTGTCATGGCGAATTACGGCCTTGTAGTAGAAACAGAATTAACAAACCACTGCTGAATGTTGCTCATCGCAGCATGCGAGGTGTCGAGGATCGGCTGCGGGAAGAAGCCCAACAGCACCAGCAGCACCACCAGCAGCAGGATGATAGACAGTTCACGCAGGGACATCCCCGGCAACTCTTTCGCCGCCACTTCGCTCTTCGCTTTACCGAAGTAAGCGCGATGTAACATCGACAGCGAGTAAACGGACGCGAATACCAGACCAAAGGTGGAGATGACGGTGATCGTCGGCACCACTTTATAGCTGCCGAACAGGATCATAAATTCGCCGACGAAGTTACCGGTGCCCGGCATCCCCAGGGTGGCGACAGCGAAGAACATCGACATCGCCGGCAGCCATTTAATTTTGCTCCACAAGCCGCCCATCTGGCGCATATCGCGGGTGTGCAGACGTTCGTACAGCTGGCCGCACAGAATGAACAGACCCGCCGCGGACAGACCGTGAGCAATCATCTGGATCACCGCTCCCTGATAGGCCAGCTGGCTGCCGGTGTAGATAGCAATCAGCACGAAGCCCATGTGGGACACGGAGGTGTAGGCGATCAGGCGTTTAATATCGGTCTGGGCGAAGGCCATCCACGCGCCGTAGAAGATACCAATCACGCCCAGCCACATGGCGATGGGTGCAAACTCGGCGGAGGCATTCGGGAACAGCGGCAGCGCAAAGCGCAGCAGACCGTAGGCGGCGGTTTTCAGCAGGATCCCCGCGAGGTCGACAGAGCCGGCGGTCGGCGCCTGGGAGTGAGCGTCCGGCAGCCAGCCGTGCAGCGGCACCACCGGCATTTTCACCGCGAAGGCGATGAAGAAGCCGAGCATCAGCAGGTATTCCACGCCGTGAGACATTGGGGTTTTCAGCAGATCTTCATAGTTGAAGGTCCACACGCCGGTGGCGTTGAAGTGGACGAAGGCCAGCGCCAGAATGGCAATCAGCATCACCAGGCCGCTCGCCTGGGTATAGATGAAGAACTTGGTGGCCGCTGTGATGCGCGTTTTACCGTCCGAGGCTTTGTGGCCCCACAGCGCGATCAGGAAGTACATCGGCACCAACATCATTTCCCAGAAGAAGAAGAACAGGAACATGTCGATGGCGAGGAACACGCCGATAACGCCGCCCAGGATCCACATCAGGTTGAGGTGGAAGAAGCCCTGGTATTTTTCGATTTCACGCCACGAACAGAGCACCGCCAGCACGCCGAGGAGACCGGTCAGCACCACCATCAGCAGCGACAGGCCGTCGATCGCCAGATGGATGCTAATGCCGAAGCGTGGGATCCACGGCAGCACGAATTCCGACTGCCATTGCGGAATACCCGCGGATTGCGTCAGAGAATAGCCGCCCTGCATCCACAGCTGCAGGCCAAGCACCAGCGTCAGTCCCATGGTAATCAGCGCGATCCAGCGCGGCACTTTCACGCCAAAGCGTTCGGTCTGCCAGCACAGGAAGCCGCCGATAAAGGGAATTAATATTAGCCAGGGTAGTAACATGGCGATTTTTATTCCTTGTTAAAGTCCCGTTCAGGACCGATTTTCAACGAATTCGACTACATTCACGTTTGAGTGCGGTTTGTTGTGTCGGGTGGCGCTTCGCTTACCCGACCTACGGTCTCGTAGGCCCGGTAAGCGAAGCGCCACCGGGCAAAACCGCGCGATCAAATCAACGCAATACCATCAGCAGCGCCAGCACCACCACCGCGCCGATGCTCATTGAAGCCACATACCAGCGCAGATAACCGTTCTCGCTCACCAGCAGGCCTTTGCCTGCGAAGCGGGAAAGGATCGCCGGGATATTCATCAACGAGTTCAGCGGATCGCGTTTCAGCAGCCAGGCAATACCGAGGAATGGTTTTACGAACACCTTGTCGTATAACCAGTCGAAGCCCCAGGCATGGAACCACCAGGTACCGAAGAAGCGGCCAGGCGCACTGTTGGCGATGGAGGTCACCAGCGTGCGTTTGCCCAGCCACAGCCATGCAGCGATCAGAATCCCGGCAATGGCGATGATCCCGGAGGCAATCTCCAGCGTCATCACGCTACCGTGGGCGAGCTCAGTGGTCTGCGGCAGTACGCCTTCCAGCGGCGGCACAATCAGCGCGCCAACGAAGGTGGATAGTACCAGCAGCACAATCAGCGGCAGATGATGGGTAATCCCCTTCCCTGCGTGCGCGTGAATTTGCTCTTTACCGTGGAATACGATGAAAATCATCCGGAAGGTGTACAGCGAGGTCATAAAGGCGCCGACCAGGCCTGCCACCATCAGATTGATATGGCCATTGGCCATCGCGCCTGCCAGAATCTCATCCTTACTGAAGAAGCCTGCGGTGATAAGCGGCAGTGCGGACAGCGCCGCGCCCCCCACCAGGAAGCAGACGTATACCAGCGGAATCGATTTGCGCAGGCCGCCCATCTTGAAGATGTTCTGTTCGTGATGGCAGGCCAGAATGACCGAACCAGACGACAGGAACAGCAGCGCTTTAAAGAACGCGTGAGTCATCAGGTGGAAAATCGCCGCGTCCCATGCCTGCACGCCCAGCGCGAGGAACATGTAGCCAATCTGGCTCATGGTAGAGTAGGCGAGAACGCGTTTGATATCGGTCTGCACCAGCGCGGCGAAGCCCGCCAACACCAGGGTGACCGCCCCGACGATACCGACCAGATGCAGCACTTCCGGCGTCATCAAGAACAGGCCGTGGGTACGGGCGATCAGATAGACGCCAGCGGTGACCATGGTCGCGGCGTGGATCAGCGCAGAGACCGGCGTCGGACCCGCCATCGCATCGGCAAGCCACGTTTGCAGCGGCAGCTGGGCGGATTTACCGACCGCGCCGCCAAGCAGCATCAGCGTCGCCCACTGCAGCGTGGTGCTGCCGTTAGCGAAGTGCTGCGGCGCCAGCTCCACCATTTCGCGGAAGTTCAGGGTGCCCAGTTCGTTATAAAGAATGAACAGCGCGAAGGCGAGGAACACGTCGCCGACGCGGGTCACCACAAACGCTTTCATCGCTGCGGCGCCGTTCTTCGGATCGGTGTAGTAGAAACCGATCAGCAGGTAAGAACAGAGGCCCACGCCTTCCCAACCGAGGTACATCAGCAGCAGGTTATCGGCCAGTACCAGAACCACCATGCTGGCGATAAACAGGTTGGTATAGGCGAAGAAGCGGGAATATCCCTCTTCACCGCGCATGTACCAGGAGGCGAACATGTGGATCAGGAAGCCGACGCCGGTAACTACGGAGAGCATGGTCAGCGACAGGCCGTCCAACACCAGGTTGAAGCCGATGTTGAAATCACCGACCGACATCCAGGTCCACAGCGGCACGCTGACCGCCTGTTTGCCGTTAGCGAAAAAGTCGACGCCAACGTACACGGTGACCAGCGCCGCCAGGCCTACCGAGCCCATGCCAACGGCGGCGGAAAGATTTTCCGACCAGCGCCCGCGGGAGAAGGCCAGCAGCACAAAGCCAATCAATGGCAAAAGAATGGTTAAGGCAAGCATGTTCATCCACGCAACTCACTTACTGAATCGATGTTCAGGTTCTGGCGGCGACGATGGAGCTGCAGCAGCAGCGCCAGGCCGATACTCGCTTCCGCAGCCGCGAGGCTGATGGCGAGGATATACATTATCTGACCATCTGCCTGACCCCAGTAGCTACCCGCCACCACAAAGGCCAGCGCGGCGGCGTTAATCATGATTTCCAGGCTAATCAACATAAACAGCAGATTGCGGCGGATCACCAGCCCCGTCAGACCAAGCACAAACAGGATGGCCGCGAGGATCAGTCCATGTGTTAAGGGGATCATGCGTGTTCCTCCGTTTTTCGTTTGTCGCTGTCGTTCAGACGGTTGCTCAGCACCTCGCCGGCGCGCTCTTCGCGGCCAATGTGGAAGGCAACCACCAGGCCCGCCAGCAGCAGCATGGAGGCCAGCTCCACCGCCAGGACGTACGGCCCAAACAGCGCAATGCCCACTTCTTTGGCGTTAATCGCCGCACCGTCGATACCCTGGTCGTTAATGCCCAGGATGGCGTAAACGATAACCACCAGCAGCACCGCGGAGAGGATGGCCGGGCCAATCCAGATCCCCGGCTGCAGCCACTTGCGCTCCTGTTCGATCTCGGTGCCGCCCAGGTTGAGCATCATCACCACGAAGACGAACAGCACCATAATGGCCCCGGCGTAGACGATGATTTCCAGCGCTCCGGCGAAGTACGCGCCCAGCGAGAAGAACACCCCGGCAATCGCCAGCAGCGAAATAATCAGGTACAGCAGCGCATGCACCGGATTGGTGTGGGTGACGACCCGCAAGGTTGCGAGGATGGCTATCAGGCCACAGATATAAAAAGCGAATTCCATTGCCCCTCTCCTTACGGTAACAGGCTCTTGACGTCGATTGGCTTAGCTTCATTTTCCGCTTCGCCCTTATCTTTGCCGTCGATTGCCATACCCGCCATCCGGTAGAAGTTATATTCCGGGTATTTGCCCGGACCGGAAATCAGCAGATCCTCTTTTTCGTACACCAGATCCTGACGCTTGTATTCACCCAGCTCGAAGTCCGGGGTCAACTGGATCGCCGTGGTCGGGCACGCTTCTTCGCACAGGCCGCAGAAGATGCAACGTGAGAAGTTGATGCGGAAGAACTCCGGATACCAGCGGCCGTCTACCGTCTCTGCTTTCTGCAGCGAGATACAGCCCACCGGGCAGGCTACCGCACACAGGTTACAGGCGACGCAGCGCTCTGCACCGTCCGGATCGCGGGTCAGCACGATGCGGCCGCGATAGCGCGGCGGCAGGTAGACTGGCTCTTCCGGATACATCCGGGTTTCACGTTTGGCGAAGGCATGCAGGCCAATCATCCAGATACTACGGACCTGGGTGCCGAACCCCACCAATAATTCTTTTAAGGTCATGTTCAATTCACCCCTTATTGCGCCTGCCAGAGAATGACAGCCGCCGTTACCAACAAGTTGACCAGCGTTAACGGCAGGCATACCTTCCAGCCAAAGGACATTACCTGGTCATAGCGCGGACGCGGTAATGATGCGCGGATCAAAATGAACATCATCATGAAGAACGCGGTTTTCAGCGCGAACCAGATGAAAGGAGGTAACCACGGGCCATTCCAGCCGCCGAAGAACAGCGTGACGATCAGCGCTGAAACGGTGACGATACCGATGTATTCCCCGACGAAGAACAGACCGAATTTCATGCCGGAATATTCAATGTGGTAACCATCGGCCAGTTCCTGCTCCGCTTCCGGCTGGTCGAACGGGTGACGGTGACACACCGCCACGCCGGCGATGGCGAAAGTCACGAAGCCGAAGAACTGCGGGATAACGTTCCACAGATGCGCCTGGTTGTTAACGATATCGGTCATATTGAATGACCCCGCCTGCGCCACCACGCCCATCAGGGAGAGACCGAGAAACACTTCGTAGCTCAGGGTCTGCGCGGAAGCACGCATCGCCCCCAGCAGCGAGTATTTGTTATTGCTCGACCAACCGGCGAACAGCACCGCGTAGACCGCCAGGCCTGCCATCATCAGGAAGAAGAGGATGCCGATGTTCAGGTCGGCCACCACCCACGTCGGGCTAACCGGCACGATAGCGAAGGCCAGCAGCAGCGAGGTAAAGGCGATAACCGGCGCCAGAGTAAAGATCACGCGATCGGAGAAGCGCGGGATCCAGTCCTCTTTAAAGAACATCTTGATCATGTCGGCGACCAGCTGCAGCGAACCGCCCCAGCCGACGCGGTTAGGTCCGTAGCGGTTCTGGAACAAGCCGAGCAGACGACGCTCGCCGAAGCTCATGAACGCGCCGCAGGTGACAACCACCAGCAGAATGACCACGGCCTTCAGGATGCTTAACAGAATGTCGATAAGATCCGGCGTTAACCAGCTCATGCTTTCGCCTCCTGCAGTGAATCAATACGCGATCCGGTCAGCACCGGCGCAATGCCCGGCATGCCCATCGGTAAGCCAACCTGTCCCGCGGTCAGGCCTTCAGAGATAACCAGCGGCAGACGCAGGGTCTGGCCTTCCACGCTAAAGGAGAGCATTGCCCCTGGGTTGACGCCAAGCTTCGCGGCATCCGCCGGGTTCAGCTTGATGTACGGCTCAGGCATCCGGCTCTGGAACACCGGCGCGCGCTGAGACAGCTCATCGCTGCCGAACAGATGGTAGTACGGCGCAATTCGCCATTTGCCCTCTTCCGCCTGGAAGCTGGCCGGCACCGCCGTGAAGTACTCCAGTCCGCTGGCGGACGCTTCAAACAGACGAACGCCCGGATCGCCGTGGCGCAGTTTCCCGCCCACTTCATCCTGGAACTTGTTCCATGCCTGCGGGGAGTTCCAGCCCGGCGCCCAGGCGAACGGGATCTGCGAACGCGGGGCGGACGGCTGGTTGTTCCCTTCCATGGAGAAGGCGAACATCGTGTCTTTATCCTGCGGCTGACGCGGCTCGTGCACGCTGATGTTAGCGCGCATCGCCGTGCGGCCGCTGTAGCGGTGCGGTTCACGCGCCAGCTTCTGGCCGCGGATGCGGAAGGTCGCATCCGGCGCGGCGTCTTTAATGCCCGCCAGCTGCGGCAGCGCCGCAATCGCCGCATCAATGACGTGGTCCAGCTGAGTCCAGTCAACCTGACGGTTGTTGACGGTGCTGTGCAGCGAATGCAGCCAGCGCCAGCTTTCCAGCATTACGGTTTTCGCGTCGTAGTAAGCCGGATCGTATACCTGGAAGAAACGTTGGGCGCGGCCTTCGTTGTTCACCACGGTACCGTCGCTTTCCGCAAAGCTTGCCGCGGAGAGCACCAGGTGCGCTTTGTCCATAATCGCGGTGCGCTGATGATCCACCACCATCACCAGCGGCGCTTTCGCCAGCGCAGCGTCAACGCGCGCGGCGGAAGCATGACGGTGAAGGTCGTTTTCCAGCACGATAACCGCGTCTGCGGCGCCGCTTTCCAGTTCGTCCAGCGCCTCTTCAAGCGAGCCGCCGCCGATCATGCCCAGTCCGACGCTGTTAACCGCCCGGGCGACCATGGTCACCCCGACATCGGCGCCGCGGCCTTTCAGAGCTTTCGCCACGTTAGCGGCGGCCTGGATGATCTCCATGCTGCCGGCGTTGGTCCCGGAGATGATCAGCGGTTTTTTCGCCCCGGCCAGCGCCTGAACGATCACATCGACTTTACCCTGCAGGTCCTGGCTCAGGCCGTCAACCGCCGGCGCGCTGTCGTCCAGCGCATGGGCAATAGCAAAGCCGAGACGCGCCTGATCTTCCACCGGCGCGCGGTAGGTCCACGCCGCGATGTCATCCAGGCGGGTGTCATCGACGTTAGTGACGAATAGCGGGTGCTTGGCGCGCTGGCCGATGTTGAGGATCGCAGCGATCTGCCAGTCGGCCACTTTCTGCGCCGCCGCCATTTCGCGTGCTTTCCCTTTCACTGCCTGGCGTACCGCCAGGGCCACGCGCGCGCCGGTCTGGGTAATGTCTTCGCCCAGCACCAGTACCGCATCGTAGGATTCGATATCGCGCAGGCTTGGCGTGTGGATCCCACCCTCGCGCAGCACTTTCAGCATCATCTGCAGGCGCGCTTGTTCGCCTTTGGCGATGCCGGTATAGAAGTTGTCGGCGCCCACCAGCTCGCGCAGCGCGAAGTTGCTTTCAATGCTGGCGCGCGGGGAACCGATGCCGATCACTTTCTTCGACTGGCGCAGGATATCCGCCGCCCCCTGCATCGCCTGCTCGGCGTTAAGGGTGATCAGATCGTCGCCGCGGCGCTGCACCGGCTGACGCGGACGGTCTTTCAGGTTCACGTAGCCATAGCCGAAACGACCGCGGTCGCAGAGGAAGTAGCGGTTCACGGTACCGTTATAGCGGTTTTCGATACGACGCAACTCGCCATAGCGTTCGCCCGGGCTGATGTTACAGCCGATGGAACACTGCTGGCAGATGCTCGGCGCAAACTGCATGTCCCACTTACGGTTATAGCGCTCGGAGTGGGTTTTGTCGGTGAAGACGCCGGTTGGGCAGACTTCCACCAGGTTGCCGGAGAACTCGCTCTCCAGGGTGCCATCTTCCGGGCGGCCGAAGTAGACGTTGTCGTGCGCGCCATAGACGCCCAGATCGGTGCCGTCGGCATAATCTTTGTAGTAGCGCACGCAGCGGTAGCAGGCGATGCAGCGGTTCATTTCGTGCGAAATAAACGGCCCCAGATCCTGATTGCGGTGGGTACGCTTGGTGAAACGATAGCGGCGGAAGCTATGACCGGTCATCACCGTCATATCCTGCAGGTGGCAGTTGCCGCCCTCTTCGCAGACCGGGCAGTCGTGCGGGTGGTTAGTCATCAACCACTCCACCACGCTTTCGCGGAACTGCTTCGCTTCGCTGTCGTCGATAGAAATAAAGGTGCCGTCGGATGCCGGAGTCATACAGGACATCACCAGGCGACCACGCGTGTCTTCCGCGTTCTGATATTGCTTCACCGCACACTGGCGGCAAGCACCGACGCTCCCTAGCGCCGGGTGCCAGCAAAAGTAGGGAATATCAAGACCAAGAGAGAGACAAGCCTCTAGCAGGTTGTCCGCCCCGTTGACCTCGTATTCTTTGCCGTCTACATGAATCGTAGCCATTTGCGTGCTTCCAAAAATAAAAAACCTTTAGATTACCAGCGCGTCTTAAGCAGGTTCGGCTGAATCCCGTTGATTGCATGGGTATTGCTGAACTGCTGCTTAATGCCAGCCTCGAATTCTTCGCGGAAATATTTAATCGCGCTCTGTAGCGGCTCGACCGCGCCCGGCGCGTGCGCGCAGAAGGTTTTACCCGGGCCCAGGAATCGACACAGTTGCTCAAGGGTTTCGATATCGCCAGGCTGGCCTTCGCCGCGCTCCAGGGCGCGCAGGATCTTCACGCTCCACGGCAGACCATCGCGGCACGGCGTACACCAGCCGCAGGACTCGCGGGCAAAGAACTCTTCAAGGTTGCGCACCAGCGAGACCATGTTGATCTCGTGGTCAACGGCCATCGCCAGCGAGGTGCCCAGACGGCTGCCCGCTTTACCAATGCTTTCGAATTCCATCGGCAGATCGAGGTGCGCTTCGGTGAGGAAGTCGGTCCCTGCTCCGCCCGGTTGCCAGGCTTTAAACTTCAGGCCATCGCGCATACCGCCGGCGTAATCTTCGAGGATCTCGCGGGCAGTGGTGCCGAACGGCAGCTCCCAGACGCCCGGATTCTTCACCCGGCCGGAGAAGCCCATCAGCTTGGTGCCAGCATCTTTGCTGGTGGAAATGTTCTGGTACCACTCGACGCCGTTGGCGAGGATCGCTGGCACGTTGCACAGGGTTTCTACGTTGTTGACGCAGGTCGGCTTGCCCCAGACGCCGGAGCTCGCCGGGAACGGCGGCTTGGATCGCGGGTTGGCGCGGCGGCCTTCCAGAGAGTTGATCAGCGCCGTCTCTTCGCCGCAGATATAGCGGCCTGCCCCGGTGTGCACGAACAGCTCGAAGTCAAACCCGGTGCCGAGGATGTTTTTCCCCAACAGACCCGCTTCGGTGGCTTCAGCAATCGCGCGACGCAGATGCTGGGCCGCTTCAATATATTCCCCGCGCAGGAAGATGTAGCCGCGGTACGCTTTCAGCGCAAACGCGGAGATCAGCATGCCTTCCACCAGCAGGTGCGGCAGCTGCTCCATCAGCAGGCGGTCTTTATAGGTGCCCGGCTCCATTTCATCGGCGTTACACAGCAGGTAACGGATGTTCATGGATTCGTCTTTCGGCATCAGGCTCCACTTCAGACCAGTGGAGAAGCCCGCGCCGCCGCGCCCTTTCAGGCCAGCGTCTTTTACCGCCGTGACAATCTCATCCGGGGCCATCCCGGTCAGGGCTTTACGCGCCCCTTCATAGCCATTTTTACTGCGATACTCGTCCAGCCACACCGGCTGCTTGTCGTCGCGCAGGCGCCAGGTGAGCGGATGCGTTTCCGCAGTACGAATTACGGTTTTCATTTGTACTGCTCCAGCAGGTCAGGAATTGCCTCCGGCGTCAGATGGCTGTGAGTATCCTCATCAATCATCATGGTCGGTCCCTTGTCGCAGTTACCCAGGCAGCAGGTCGGCAGCAGGGTAAAGCGGCCATCAAAGGTGGTCTGCCCCGGCTTGATATTCAGTTTCTTCTCAATGGCGGCCTGAATACCCTGATAGCCGGTGATGTGGCATACCACGCTGTCGCAGTAGCGGATCACGTGACGGCCAACCGGCTGGCGGAAAATCTGGCTGTAGAACGTCGCCACGCCTTCCACGTCGCTGGCCGGGATCCCCAGCACATCGGCGATAGCGTAGATCGCGCCATCCGGCACCCAGCCGCGCTGTTTCTGAACGATTTTCAGCGCTTCGATGGACGCCGCACGCGGGTCTTCGTAGTGGTGCTTCTCGTGCTCAATAGCCTCACGCTCTGCCGCACTCAGCTCAAAAGCCTCGGTTTGTGGTTGTTGATTCTCGTGCATAATTAGCGGTCCACGTCTGACATAACAAAATCGATACTACCCAGATAGACGATCAGGTCGGATACCAGGCTGCCGCGGATCGCCGACGGGATCTGCTGCAGGTGCGCAAAGCTCGGCGTACGCACGCGGGTGCGGTAGCTCATGGTGCTGCCGTCGCTGGTCAGGTAGTAACTGTTGATCCCTTTGGTCGCCTCAATCATCTGGAAAGATTCGTTGGCCGGCATCACCGGGCCCCACGATACCTGCAGGAAGTGGGTGATCAGGGTTTCGATATGCTGCAGCGTGCGCTCTTTCGGCGGCGGCGTGGTCAGCGGGTGATCCGCTTTGAACGGGCCTTCCGGCATGTTATCGAGGCACTGCTGAAGAATGCGCAGACTCTGGCGCAGCTCTTCTACTTTCAGCATCACGCGGGTGTAGCAGTCTGAGACGCCCCCCCCGGTCGGGACTTCGAAGTCGAAGTTTTCATAGCCAGAGTAAGGACGCCATTTACGCACGTCGAAGTCGATACCGGTGGCGCGCAGGCCTGCGCCGGTGGTGCCCCACTCCAGCGCCTCTTTGGCGGTATAGGCTGCCACGCCGACGGAACGGCCTTTCAGAATGGTGTTGCGCAGGGCGGCCTTCTCATAGGAGTCCAGACGCTTCGGCATCCACTCGAGGAACTCACGCAGCAGGCGATCCCAGCCACGCGGCAGATCGTGCGCGACGCCGCCGATGCGGAACCACGCCGGGTGCATACGGAACCCGGTAATCGCTTCCACCAGATCGTAAATTTTCTGCCGATCGGTAAAGGCGAAGAAGACCGGCGTCATCGCGCCGACGTCCTGAATAAAGGTCGAGATATACAGCAGGTGGCTGTTGATGCGGAACAGCTCGGAGAGCATCACGCGGATCACGTTCACGCGATCCGGTACGGTGATCCCAGCCAGTTTTTCCACCGCCAGCACGTACGGCATCTCGTTGACGCAGCCGCCGAGATATTCAATACGGTCGGTATACGGGATGTAGCTGTGCCAGGACTGACGCTCGCCCATCTTCTCGGCGCCGCGGTGGTGATAACCGATATCCGGTACGCAGTCGACGATCTCTTCGCCGTCCAGTTGCAGAATAATGCGGAACGCACCATGCGCCGATGGGTGGTTCGGACCGAGGTTGAGGAACATGAAGTCCTCGTTGTCGGTGCCGCGCTTCATGCCCCACTCTTCCGGTTTAAAGGTCAGCGCCTCCATCTCCAGATCCTGTTTGGCTTTGGTCAGCTCAAACGGGTCGAACTCGGTGGCACGCGCCGGATAATCTTTACGCAGCGGGTGACCTTCCCAGGTCGGCGGCATCATGATGCGACGCAGGTTCGGGTGACCATCGAAGGTAATGCCAAACATTTCCCAGGTTTCACGCTCATACCAGTTGGCGTTGGGGAACAGTTTGGTGAAGGTCGGCAGATGCAGATCGTTTTCCGACAGCGCCACCTTGAGCATGATGTCGCGGTTGCGATCGATGGAGATCAGGTGATAGAAAACGGAAAAATCCGCGGCGGGCAGGCCATCGCGGTGCGTGCGCAGACGTTCGTCCATGCCGTGCAGGTCAAACAGCATCACGTAAGGCTTCGGCAATTTCTTCAGGAAATCACCCACCTCCAGCAGCTGTTCACGCTTCACCCATACCACCGGTACGCCGGTACGGGTTGGCTGAACGGTAAAGGCATCCGGCCCAAAGCGGTTGCGCAGTTCGCCAATCACCGGGTCATCAAGGTGATCGCGGGTTTGCCAGGCTGGTGCGGCGTCATGCGCGGTTAAATCGGTCATATTGTTCACCATTGCAAAAGGTCCGTGGTGACTGCCGGCGAGACTTCGCGCTGTTGTAGATTGATTTGCGAAGTGGTTCTCCCGCCCGCAGGCGCAAATTAAATCTCGTCCGGCGTCCGCAGATTGGTCACTGCAATACGTTCGCCGCGTTTACGCTCGCGTTCCGACTGCATATTGGCGCGATAAACGCCCTGATCGCCAACCACCCATGAGAGCGGACGACGTTCTTTACCAATGGACTCCTGCAGCAGCATCAGCGCCTGCATATAGGCCTCCGGACGCGGCGGGCAGCCCGGGATGTACACATCGACCGGAATGAATTTATCCACGCCCTGGACGACGGAATAGATGTCGTACATCCCGCCTGAGTTGGCGCAGGCGCCCATGGAGATCACCCACTTCGGCTCCAGCATCTGATCGTAGAGACGCTGAATAACCGGCGCCATTTTGGTAAAGCAGGTTCCCGCGACCACCATCAGGTCCGCCTGACGCGGAGAGGCGCGCAGAACTTCTGCCCCAAAACGCGCAACGTCATGCACCGCAGTGAATGACGTCACCATTTCCACATAACAGCAAGAAAGGCCGAAGTTGTACGGCCAAATTGAGTTCTTACGGCCCCAGTTCACCATGTCATGCAGCGCGTGTTCGAGTTTCCCCATATACACGCTTTTATTGACTTCCTGCTCCAGAGGATCGGTAACGATCTCCTGTTTCTGCAGGGGGTAACGGTCGTTCTCACCGTTAGGATCTATGCGGGTGAGCGTATAATCCATCTTATTGCCTCGCTTTTACTGCATATGACGGTTAGTGGGACTGTCTGTTTCCGGGTTAACCAGCGTGCGACGGGAACGCGCGGGCGTCCAGTCCAGTGCGCCGATGCGAACGAGATAAACCAGACCAGCCAGTAGCACTAAAATGAAAATTGCGGCTTCCACAAAGCCGACCCAGCCGCTCTCGCGGATAGAGGTCGACCATGCGTAGAGATACAGGGCTTCCACGTCGAAGATAACGAAGAACATGGCAACCAGATAAAACTTCGCAGAAAGACGTAAGCGGGCCGAACCGACGGAGTCGATCCCCGATTCAAACGGCGTGTTTTTACTACGCGCGCGCGCGCGACCGCCAAGGTACCAGCCGCCGACGAGCATGAGGCAGCACAGGCCGATAGCGATGATGAGAAATATAGCGAATGCCCAATGATGAGCGATGACTTCAGTGGATGTTGACATACGCATTGCTTAACCAAAAAAGTGTAGCGCCAAAACCCTCTGCTCTTACTGGCAGATGAACGCCACAGCGTTTCACGGGAGGAATAAAAAATAACCGTGCAAAAAAGCGTCCCTGGTCGATGTGAGAAGCCCAGATGCCGTGGCTTTTTACCCCTTTCTTTAACCTTTTGTCAACTTTAACAAAAGTTTTCATAACATTAATTTACATTGGAATCTTTTCATTAACATTAAATGCCCTTTTCTGCGAAATAACCTTGCATACTGTTCGGTTTTAGTGTTGTTGAATCGTGTCCGTTTCCGTCGTAAATCAAAAATCCCTTCTATTTTGACAGGATTTAGCCTCGATTCCTCCCCCCAAAGAGGGGTATTTTCTTGATCTGCGACACGGTTTTGTTAATTACCCCAGGAAATCGGCAACAATCCATCCGGTTTTTTAACATTAGCAGGAAGTGTTGAAAGTGCAGGGAAAAGTCGACAAGCTGAGCGCCTTGTCACGCCAATACGCTGATTTTTCTGCAAAGAAATACAAAAAAGATTCAAAACATCAATAAGAGTGCAAAAAAAAGAGCCGCCAAGGGGGAAACCAACTCCTGAGGCTCTTTTTGGGCACTTACATTCTGTTACCAGTTTTTGTGATCTTTGTTAGCAAGAATACCCTTACAAAACCAAGGTATTCCCTCCCTCTTCCGGAGTAAGTGCTGTGCCCGTTTCCCAGGGATGGATCTCCTGGCTCAGAGACTGAAAAATCGCCTGCGGCAGTTCGCTCACCGTCCGCGGATTGCAGCTGACGACGTACCGGGTGTCCGGCAACGCCGGTAACCCCTCACTGATGCCAGCCACGCGTAGATCCGGGCTCATCATTTCGACCGGGCGCGCAGTCACGCCCAGCCCGGCCTTCACCGCCGCTTTCACGCCCGATAGCGAGGAAGCTCCGTGGGCCAGATGCCAACTGACGCGAGCAGTTTCCAGCGCGGCGATAATATCCTGGCGGAATGGGCTTGGCTCTTCGAGCAGGATCAGGGGGATAGATTCCCCCTTCGCCAGCACATATTCCGCTGCGCAATACCAGAGAGTAGGTGATGTTCTCAGGGTAAAAGAGGTAAAGCCGGGAGGCTGATGGGTGGTCAACGCCAGATCGACCAGCCCCTCGGCCAACATCTCCATGATGGCGGCATGGGGGTGAACTTTGATCTCCAACGTCATTCTGGGATAGAAACAGCCGATGCGGTTTAACAAAAACGGCAGGATGGTGTCAGCCGTTTCTTCTGACGCGCCGATGCTCAGAGCCCCCTGCAGGCTGCCATACATCAGCGACATACAGGCTTCATCGTTAAAACGGAGAATTTTGCGGGCATAGCCCAGCAGCTGGATCCCCTGCTCGGTCAGCAGCTTATTGCGGCCGTGGCGGGCGAAAAGCTCTTTGCCCACCAGCTGTTCCAGGCGTTGCATTTGCTGACTGACCGCGGACTGAGTACGACACACTGCGGCGGCGGCGGCGGCAAAAGTGTTCAAATCAGCGACCGCGACAAAGGTACGCAGCAGATCGAGATCGAGGTTGAGTATGGGACGTGTTGTATTAATCATCTTTCTTCACTTACAGGTGGCTAACGCTGACCTGCCTTGTTGATGCTTTACGCCAGGTTTCCGGCTATTCCCTGAGCCTCGTGCTCACCGTCTAACGGCGGATAAACAACTGGACGAACGTTATTACATGCCAAAGTACTCGTCTGGGCAAATGCGCAGAACTGCGGAGTAATATATTGTTCGTATTTCTCATTATTATTTATTACCACGACCAGCCAGGCGCCATACGTCGCCGCGGGAACCCGGTCAGTGATGCTGAGAAAATCGCTCTTCTGGCGTAACTTTCCGGCAGAAAAGGAACAATAAAATCCTGTAATAACAATATATTAAATCTCAATGCAACCGCAGTTCTTGGCGGTTAACACGGATATTAACGGTGATATTCTAACCTATCCCCCTCCTTTTTATAAGCCTTAATAAGGATTAACTGAGACAATTTTAAATTTTTTTCAACATTTTATATTAATTAACAAACCTCAGATTATTACCCGCTAAAAATAATAATAATGTGGTCGCACGCTGTTTTTTATTAAAATTATTTAACATCAAAATTACAAGCCAATCGCGCTTGTATGCAGGATAGCGTTTTTTAGCGACTCCCCCTCCTCCCTCCCCATATTACCGGGCAAACAAACGAGATAAATGATGGCAAAATCGCTACTAAATCTATATTTACAACCAAAAAATCGACATAAAAAGGCATAAGCCACAGACCAAATCCACAATCGGTAGATAAATCAATTGCGCTTAAAATCCGGCGTTAGCAAAATCTTCTCCTGCAAAGCCTTCAAAACAGCGGGGAGGGGGAGTACATTGTTCCGTGCTGACTTCCACGGCAGGGAGTGGCGATAACAGCTAAAAGGTCAAGATTCATGTCCCCCATCGAAAAATCCAGCAAGTTAGAGAACGTCTGTTATGACATCCGCGGCCCGGTTCTGAAAGAAGCCAAACGTCTTGAAGAAGAAGGCAATAAGGTTCTGAAACTGAACATCGGCAACCCGGCGCCATTCGGCTTCGAGGCCCCTGACGAGATCCTCGTCGACGTCATCCGCAATTTGCCTACCGCCCAGGGTTACTGCGATTCGAAAGGATTGTACTCGGCGCGTAAAGCTATCATGCAGCATTACCAGGCCCGGGGTATGCGCGATGTCACGGTGGAAGACATCTATATCGGCAACGGCGTGTCCGAACTGATTGTGCAGGCGATGCAGGCGCTGTTAAACAGCGGCGATGAGATGCTGGTTCCCGCCCCGGACTACCCGCTGTGGACGGCGGCGGTGTCGCTTTCCAGCGGCAAAGCGGTGCACTATCTGTGTGACGAATCCTCTGACTGGTTCCCGGATCTGGACGACATCCGCGCAAAAATCACACCGCGCACCCGCGGGATCGTGATCATTAACCCTAACAACCCCACCGGCGCGGTCTATTCCAAAGAATTGCTGCAGGAGATCGTGGAGATCGCTCGTCAGCATAATCTGATCATTTTCGCCGATGAAATTTACGACAAGATCCTCTACGACGAAGCCCAGCATCACTCTATTGCCGCCCTGGCGCCGGACCTGCTGACGGTGACCTTTAACGGATTGTCGAAAACCTACCGCGTTGCCGGCTTCCGTCAGGGCTGGATGGTGCTGAATGGCCCGAAAAAACACGCGAAGGGCTATATCGAAGGGCTGGAGATGCTGGCTTCAATGCGCCTATGCGCCAACGTGCCGGCCCAGCATGCTATCCAGACGGCGCTGGGCGGCTATCAGAGCATCAGCGAATTCATCATCCCCGGCGGACGCCTGTATGAACAACGCAACCGCGCCTGGGAGCTTATCAATGATATTCCGGGCGTCTCCTGCGTGAAGCCAAAAGGCGCGCTGTATATGTTCCCGAAAATCGACGCCAAACGCTTCAATATTCATGACGACCAGAAAATGGTGCTCGACTTCCTGCTGCAGGAGAAAGTCCTGCTGGTGCAAGGCACCGCCTTTAACTGGCCGTGGCCGGATCACGTACGCATCGTGACCCTGCCGCGCGAAGACGACCTGGAGATGGCTATCTCCCGCTTTGGCCGCTTCCTCTCCGGCTATCATCAGCTTTAATCGCGCCGCCGCCGGCATTTGCATCCGGCGGCGATCCCTGCGCACAATGGAACCCGACGTTGTCACTGATTAAGGGTCCCTATGAGTCAGAGTCATTTCTTTGCCCACCTCTCCCGCCTGAAACTGATTAACCGCTGGCCGCTGATGCGCAACGTGCGCACCGAAAATGTCTCCGAACACAGCCTGCAGGTGGCGATGGTCGCCCACGCGCTGGCGGCGATTAAAAACCGCAAATTTGGCGGCCAGGTCAACGCCGAGCGTATCGCCCTGCTGGCGATGTACCATGATGCCTCGGAAGTACTAACTGGCGACCTCCCTACTCCGGTGAAATATTTCAATTCGCAGATTGCCCAGGAATATAAGGCGATTGAGAAAATTGCTCAGCAAAAGCTGGTGGAGATGGTCCCTGACGAGCTGCGCGATATTTTCGAGCCGCTGATTGATGAGCATCACTACAGTGAGGAAGAGCAGTCGATCGTTAAACAGGCTGACGCCCTCTGCGCTTACCTGAAGTGCCTCGAAGAGCTGTCTGCAGGCAATAACGAATTTCTGCTGGCCAAAGGTCGGCTGGAAAAGACCCTGGCATCGCGGCGCAGCGCGGAGATGGATTACTTTATGCAAGTGTTCGTCCCAAGCTTCCAGCTGTCGCTGGACGAAATTAGCCAGGATTCGCCGCTGTAAGGTTCTGGCCGGGCGGCGGTTGTGCTCTACCCGGCCAGAATATCTTAAAACGGAAACAGTACCGGGATCAGCAGGACGCAGACCACCATCACCAGTATGGTAAAGGGCACGCCTATTTTGACAAAATCGCTAAATGAGTACTTGCCAGGGCCAAGCACCAGGGTGTTAACCGGCGAGGAGACCGGGGTCATAAACGCCGCCGAAGCCGCCATCGCCACCACCATGGCAAAAGGATAGGGAGAGACGCCCATTGACTTCGCCGCCGCTAAGGCAATAGGCGCCATCAGCACCGCCGTGGCGGTGTTTGAGATAAACAGCCCAATCGCCGCGCACATCATGAACAGGCAGCCGAGCATCAGATAAGGCCCCTCGCCTCCGGCGACATCCATCAGTCCCTTCACCACCAGATCCACCCCGCCGGTTTTTTGCAGCGCCAGGGCAAACGGCATCATCCCAACAATCAAAATAATGCTCGGCCAGTGGATCGCCTTGTAGGCGCTTTCGGCATTGATGCAGCGGAATTTGCCCATCAGCAGACAGGCGATAATCGCGGCAATCGGGTTGGGAATTTCATCGGTGAGCATCAGGGCTACCATCAGCACCAGGCAGAAAATCGCATGCGGAGCCTGGCTGTGGGCCGGCGAAGCGTCATCGACCTCAACCGGCATATTGAGTACCACGAAATCCCGGCCGCGCTTCGCCAGCAGGGCAATTTGCCGCCAGTTGCCGACCACCAGCAGGATATCGCCGAGCTGCAGCGGCTCATCGACCACCGAACCATCCATCGCTTTGCCATCGCGCTTCATGCCGACGATATTGAGACCAAACCGGGTGCGGAAGGCTATCTCACGCACCGTTTTGCCAATCATCTCTGAATCCGGGATCAGCGCCACCTCCGCCATCCCCACATCCAGCGCCTGATCGGCAAAATACTCGCCGCGCAATACCATCGGCTCAAGCATTTGCTCGCCGCAGAACTGGCGTAAATCGACATCGGAGGCGGACATATCGATCAGCAGGACGTCGCGGGCGCGAAATTCCGATACCCCGTTGACGTTGACAATTACCCGGCGGAACCGCCGCCAGCGTTCAACGCCGATCACGTTGGCGCAGTAGCGCTCACGCAGCTTTAAATCATCCAGCCGCTGACCGATCATCGGCGAACCCGGGCGGATGGCCAGCCGGCGAGCGCGGCCGGTGAGGTGATATTCGCGGATCAAATCGCGGAAGGTGCTTCTTTTTCGCCCATCGCGTGCGGAGTCGCCATTATCCGTCTTCAGCATAAAGCGCAACGCCAGCATATAGACGATGCCCAGGATCAGCACCACCAGGCCAATCGGCGTGACGCTGAAAAAGCTGAAGCCGTGCAGTCCCTCGCGCAGCAATTCACTGTTGACCACCAGGTTGGGCGGCGTCGCCACCAGGGTCATCATCCCGCTGATAAGCCCGGCGAAGCTCAGCGGCATCATCAGCCGCGATGGCGAGGTATTCATCCGCGCCGAGACGCTAAGTACCACCGGGATGAAAATGGCGACCACCCCGGTGGAGCTCATAAACGCGCCCAGACCGGCGACGGTGAGCATCAGGTAGATCAGCATTTTGGTTTCGCTGTTCCCCGCCACGCTCACCAGCCAGGCCCCCATTTTGGTGGCGACTCCGGTGCGCACCAGGCCATCGCCGATAATAAACAGGGCGGCAATCAGGATCACGTTAGGATCGCTGAATCCGGAAAAAGCTTCATTTAACGTCAGCGTTCCGCTGAGGACAAAGGCGACAATGACCATCAGGGCGATAGCATCCATGCGCACCTTGCCGGTAGCAAACAGCACAACCGCGATGGCCAGGAGGGATAAAACCCAAATCAATTCACCGTTCACAACGTTTCCTTGTCACAAGTGGGAGTCGACATAGTGGCATAAAAAAGCCCCGACGACGCGGGGCGAAATCATGGGTTTACGCTTTAAGACGCACATTTACCACGCCGTCAGTCTGGCGTTCAACCACCAGATCTTCCAGGCTGCTCAGCACGAGGTCGGCTTCATCCAGGCGAGGGGCATCGGCGGGCACGTTGACCGCGATAGTGCGACAGCCGGCCGCCAGTCCGGAGAGGAGCCCCGCGGGCGCATCTTCCACCACCGCGCACTCCCCGGCAGGCAGACCCAGCCGCTCGGCGCCCAGCAGATAGGCGTCCGGCGCCGGTTTGCCGTGTTTCACCTGCTCGGCGGTGACGAACACCTCAGGCATCGGCAGGCCCGCCGCGCGGTGACGCGCGTGGGCAACCGGAATCGAGCCGGAGGTGACAATCGCCCACGAGATCCCGGCCTCATTGAGCGTATTCAGCAGGGCTAATGCCCCCGGCAGCGCGACGATACCCTCAATATCAGTGGCTTCTATCTGCTCGAGGTAGCGAAATTCGGCCTGGATATCCTCCTCGCTGCGCCCCGGCATAAAATGGCGAATGGAGGTAATGGCCTGCTTGCCGTGAATAAAACTGAGAATTTCATCATGGTCAATGGCGAAACGATCGCCCCACTTGCACCATGAACGCTCTACCACCGGCAAGGAATCCACCAGCGTCCCGTCTAAATCGAACAGGAAACCTTTACACTGCACGGGCACCTCCCTCAGGCGTTGATAATTTGATTAATTTCATTACTGCTCAGATGATACTGGCGCGGGCAAGCGTGCCAGACGCTCAGCATCCGCTGATATTTCTCCCACATCGGGGTCTGCGAGTTAAAGCCATGGGTACCGGCGTCAAAATGGCTGTAGCGGCCTTCAACGTTGACCATAAAACGCACATAGCCGAGATAACGCGCTTCGGTGGCGGCATCAAATCCGAGGAAGGTGACCCGGCGTTCATCGATACCCGCCGCGTCTTTCAGGTTGGTCCAGGAGACGTGCAGCGCGTGGTACATCTCCATGATATCAATAACGGTACGGCAGGTTTCTTCCGTCAACTGGCCAAACTCGCGGTCCAGTTCACGCATCTGTAGCCCATACCCACGCTCTATGATGGTTTGCAGACGACGGTAGCGTTCCGCATTATCCGGGTCGAGCATCGTCATCATTTTGTACTGATTGGATAAAATCAGACGCTGCGCATTGGTCATTTCCATGTTGTGACTCCTGTAGCACGGTAGGGCGTGAAATAAAGAAGGCGCATAAATCATGCGCCTTCTTTTATATGCGTTTTCCGTAGTGAATTACAAATCATCAAGGAAAGTTTTATCCAGTTGTTTGAAAGCGCGCTTAAGCGTGTCAGCCAGCGCCTGATAATCGGGCTTGCCTTCGACCGGTGCCAGCGCCTGCCCCGCCTCCTGCAGTTTGCCGCGCACTTCATAGAACCAGTTAAGAATGGAGGGCGGCAGCGGCGTCACCGAACGCTTACCCAACCACCAGAGTCCCTGCATCGGCAGGCTCAGCGCAAACAGCGCGGTAGCGACGGCGGGGCCCAGCTGGCCGCCAAGAGCTATCTGCCAGCAGAGGGTAAAAATGGCGATTGGCGGCATGATGCGGATGGCATAGCGGGTGGCACGAATAATGCGGTTTTCAATAAACACCGGCGCGAGGCGCTTGTCGAGAGGCCAGGTCTTTGCGTAATGCTGCCCGCGGTTGAACAAGCTAAAGAAGCTAACGGGGCGTTTCTCAGGGGTCGACATGGCTTTACCTCAACTTTACATATAAAACTTAAAAAATTCGTGCAAAACACCAACTATGCATGACATCGTTCAAAAGATTTTGGCAAAGGATGCCGCAATCAGGTATCCTGTGCCCGCCTGAAAGGGCGGTTAGACTCTTTGCCAGGCTAGTCAAATTATCGCATATTCTGCCATTGGCTGAAAATTATGCAAAATGGCATAAAATCAAATGTACTTCTCTCATCGTGCCCGAAAACAGAACAAGGCATGATGTTAATCATAAATGTCGAGGTCATCCTGCGCTACGCTAATGACACACTGACGTTTTTTTAGCCACGTATCATAAAAAGGTACTTCCATGTCGAGTAAGTTAGTACTGGTTCTGAACTGCGGTAGCTCCTCTCTGAAATTTGCTATCCTTGACGCCGTGAACGGCGACGAATATCTGTCCGGTTTAGCGGAATGCTTCCACCTGCCGGAAGCCCGTATCAAATGGAAAATGGACGGCAGCAAACAAGAAGCCGAGTTAGGCGCGGGCGCCGCGCACAGTGAAGCGCTGAACTTTATCGTTAACACTATTCTGGCACAAAAACCAGAACTGTCTGCTCAGCTGACCGCAATCGGCCACCGTATCGTACACGGCGGTGAAAAATACACCAGCTCCGTGGTGATCGACGAGTCCGTAATTCAGGGTATTAAAGACGCCGCGTCTTTCGCACCGCTGCACAACCCGGCACACCTGATCGGCATCGCTGAAGCGCTGAAATCCTTCCCGCACCTGAAAGACAAAAACGTGGCTGTATTCGATACGGCGTTCCATCAGACCATGCCGGAAGAATCCTATCTCTACGCCCTGCCGTACAGCCTGTACAAAGAGCACGGCGTTCGTCGTTACGGCGCGCACGGCACCAGCCACTTCTACGTGACTCAGGAAGCCGCTAAGATCCTCAACAAGCCGGTGGAAGAGCTGAACATCATCACCTGCCACCTCGGCAACGGTGGTTCTGTTTCCGCTATCCGTAACGGTAAATGCGTTGACACCTCCATGGGTCTGACACCGCTGGAAGGCCTGGTGATGGGTACCCGCTCCGGTGACATCGATCCGGCCATCATCTTCCATCTGCACGACACCCTGGGCATGAGCGTTGACGCGATCAACAAAATGCTGACCAAAGAGTCCGGCCTGCTGGGTCTGACCGAAGTCACCAGCGACTGCCGCTACGTGGAAGACAACTATCAGGAAAAAGCCGACGCTAAACGCGCGATGGACGTTTACTGCCACCGCCTGGCGAAATACATCGGTTCCTACACCGCGCTGATGGACGGCCGTCTTGACGCCGTTATTTTCACCGGTGGTATCGGTGAAAACGCCGCGATGGTGCGTGAGCTGTCGCTGGGCAAACTGGGCGTACTGGGCTTTGAAGTTGACCATGAGCGTAACCTTGCTGCCCGCTTCGGCAAGTCTGGCTTCATCAACAAAGAAGGCACCCGTCCTGCCGTGGTTATCCCGACCAACGAAGAGCTGGTCATCGCGCAAGACGCCAGCCGTCTGACCGCATAATTCCACATCGCCAGCCCTGACCCGCAATAATTCGAGCTGCAGGAAGGCGGCGACACAGCAAAACCCCGGCCGCGTACAGCGCGTACGCCACCGGGGTGAGCAAGTAGAGCCAACGCACGTGCAACTTGAAAGATGACGGATAGCTGGCGGTGCTGTTTTGTATCCCGCCTGATACTGGCGGTAACGAAAGAGGATATACCGTGTCCCGTACTATCATGTTAATTCCTACCGGTACCAGCGTAGGTCTGACCAGCGTCAGCCTCGGTGTGATCCGCGCTATGGAACGCAAAGGCGTTCGTCTGAGCGTCTTTAAACCTATCGCCCAGCCGCGTTCCGGTGGCGATGCCCCAGACCAGACCACCACCATCGTTCGCGCCAGCTCCTCCACCACCACCGCCGCTGAACCGCTGAAGATGAGCCATGTTGAGTCTCTGCTCTCCAGCAATCAGAAAGATGTGCTGATGGAAGAGATCATTGCCAACTACCACGCGAATACTCAGGACGCGGAAGTGGTGCTGGTGGAAGGCCTGGTACCGACCCGTAAGCATCAGTTCGCCCAGGCGCTGAACTTTGAAATCGCCAAAACGCTGAACGCTGAAATCGTCTTCGTGATGTCTCAGGGCACCGACACGCCAGAACAGCTGAACGAGCGTATCGAACTGACCCGTAACAGCTTTGGCGGCGCCAAAAATACCAGTATCACCGGCGTTATCGTCAACAAACTGAATGCCCCTGTCGACGATCAGGGCCGTACCCGTCCTGACCTGTCGGAAATTTTCGACGACTCGTCGAAAGCAAAAATCGTGAAGATTGACCCGGCTCAGCTGCAGAAAGGCAGCACGCTGCCGGTGCTGGGCGCAGTGCCATGGAGCTTCGATCTGATCGCGACCCGCGCGATCGACATGGCTCACCATCTGAATGCGACCATCATCAACGAAGGCGATATCAATACCCGCCGCGTGAAATCCGTGACTTTCTGCGCGCGCAGCATCCCGCACATGCTGGAACACTTCCGCCCTGGTTCTCTGCTGGTTACCTCCGCAGACCGTCCTGACGTGCTGGTTGCGGCCTGCCTGGCGGCAATGAACGGCGTGGAAATCGGCGCCATTCTGCTGACCGGCGGCTATGAAATGGACGCGCGCATCAGCAAGCTGTGTGAACGCGCTTTCGCGACCGGCCTGCCGGTATTCATGGTCAACACCAACACCTGGCAGACCTCCCTGAGCCTGCAGAGCTTTAACCTCGAAGTACCGGTTGACGATCACGAGCGTATCGAGAAAGTTCAGGAATACGTGGCCAACTACATCAACGCCGACTGGATCGAATCGCTGACCGCGACCTCCGAGCGCAGCCGCCGTCTCTCTCCGCCAGCCTTCCGCTACCAGCTGACCGAGCTGGCGCGCAAAGCCGGCAAACGTGTCGTTCTGCCGGAAGGCGACGAACCGCGTACCGTGAAAGCGGCGGCGATTTGCGCCGAACGCGGGATCGCCACCTGCGTCCTGCTGGGTAACCCGGATGAGATCAACCGCGTAGCCGCGGCCCAGGGCGTTGAGCTTGGCGCCGGCATTGAAATCGTCGATCCGGAAGTGGTTCGCGAAAGCTATGTGGGTCGCCTGGTCGAACTGCGTAAGAACAAAGGCATGACCGAAGCGGTCGCGCGTGAGCAGCTGGAAGACAACGTGGTTCTCGGCACCCTGATGCTGGAACAGGACGAAGTCGACGGTCTGGTATCCGGCGCGGTTCACACCACTGCCAACACCATTCGTCCGCCGCTGCAGCTGATCAAAACCGCGCCGGGCAGCTCGCTGGTCTCCTCCGTGTTCTTCATGCTGCTGCCGGAACAGGTTTACGTTTACGGCGACTGCGCGATCAACCCGGACCCGACCGCCGAGCAGCTGGCGGAAATCGCTATTCAGTCCGCTGAATCCGCGATTGCCTTCGGCATCGAACCGCGCGTGGCGATGCTCTCCTACTCCACCGGTACCTCCGGCGCGGGTAGCGATGTCGAGAAAGTCCGCGAAGCGACCCGTCTGGCGCAGGAAAAACGTCCTGACCTGATGATCGACGGCCCGCTGCAGTATGACGCCGCGGTGATGGCTGACGTAGCGAAGTCCAAAGCGCCGAACTCACCGGTAGCTGGCCGCGCGACCGTGTTCATCTTCCCGGATCTGAACACCGGTAACACCACGTACAAAGCGGTACAGCGCTCTGCCGACCTGATCTCCATCGGGCCGATGCTGCAGGGTATGCGCAAGCCGGTCAACGACCTGTCCCGTGGCGCGCTGGTAGACGATATCGTCTATACCATCGCACTGACCGCGATCCAATCGGCTCAGCAGCAGAAGTAATCTGCCGCTGTGGTCAAAGCAAAAGGCAGCCGAATGGCTGCCTTTTTGTCGTCAGGAGGCGAGCGACGATTGCTGCCGCGCGTTTGCGATCTTTATTCGCGCTCGCTCTCTTCCGCATCATCATACTCATTACCGGCGTTGCGGGTCATCCACAGCGCCAGCGCTTTCAGGGAGTCCGGCGTGAACTCATCGCAGCGGGCGGTGATCTCTTCTGGCGTTAACCAGCACACCTCGCTGACCTCTTCTTCCTGCAGGGCGAACGGCCCGTGGGAGACGCAGCTAAACAGACTTCCCCAGACGCGGCAGAATTTGTCTTCGTAATAAAACTGGCCGTGATCGGCAAACGGCACCCCGGCGATGCCTAACTCCTCTTCCGCCTCGCGACGGGCCGATTCCAGCAGCTGCTCATCAGCCTGCACGACGCCGCCAGCGGTGGCATCCAGCATGCCCGGATGAAAGTCTTTTGTCTCGGTGCGTCGCTGCACCAGAATTTTCCCCATTCCGTCATGAACGACGATATAGGTCGCCCGGTGGCGCAGGCACTGCGCGCGCATTTGCTCGCGGCTGGACTGTGCTATCACCTCATTGTTTTCATTAACAATATCGACCCATTCTGTGCTTGCCAAATGATTCTGTTCCGCCATCAGGAAACCTTACTTTAAATGCGCTCTCGCGGCGCGTCTTTATGATTGAGGGCTAAATTACGGGTAAATTGCAACCTCTGCAATAACCTGATTATCATTGAGTGCTAAAACCTGCAGCCGCCCCTGATCCAGCAGCCCATAGCTGGCGGAATATCCCCCTTTCGGGATACTCACTGAGCCGGGATTAAAGAGGTAAATTGCGCCGCGTTTTTCCGCGACCGGTATATGAGTATGGCCATATGCCAGGACATCGCCAGCGGCCAGCGGCGGCAGATTATCCGGACTATAGAGATGCCCGTGGGTCAGAAACAGGCGATAGCGTTCGCTAAGCACCTGCTGCCAGGGCGCGGTGATTGGAAAACGAAGCAGCATCTGATCCACTTCGCTGTCGCAGTTGCCGCGAACGGCAACAATGCGTTCCGCCACGCTGTTCAACCGCTCCGCCACCTCACCCGGCGCATCCCCCTCAGGCAGCGCGTTGCGCGGACCGTGATTGAGCACATCGCCGAGTATGATCAGCCACCTGGCGCCGCTTTGCGCGAACCGTTCAAGCACGCGTTCCGTGGCGGGCAGCGAACCATGGATATCGGAGGCAAACATCAGCTTCATAGGTTCCATCTCCACTGGTTACGATGCCTCTATGATAGCGGAAGCGCGGCGGGTTATCAGCCTCAGCGTTTGGCGGAAAGCGCCACGTAACGCTGGATTGAGGCCCGCTGCCACTGGAAAGACGCATAATCAGCCAGCGCCTCCGGTACCTTATCGCCATTGAGAACCAGGCGATTGAGCATCAGCGCCAGGTCTGCGTCGGCAATAGACCATTCGCCAAATAAATTTTGCCCGCCGTGGGCCAGTAGCATGGTGGCGGTGGCAAACAGCTTTTCCGCAGATTGCCTGCCGGCCTCGCTGAGGTCCGGCATTTTCGCCCCGTCAAACACCACGGCGGTGGATCGCTCTTCACGAATTGGCATCAGATCGCTGCGCAGCCAGGCCTGGATCTGTCGGGCGCGGGCTCGTTTTTGCAGATCATGCGGGTAGATGCGCTCCCACTCCGGCGGCGCGAAACGCTCATCCAGATACTCAGTAATCGCCGAAGACTCACTTAGCGCGAAATCATCAACCTCCAGCAGCGGTACGCGACGGGTGGCGGCATAGCCTGTCCAGCCCGCCTGCAGATGTTCGCCGCGGTTCAGGTCGACGGTTTTAAGGGTAAAAGGCAGGCTTTTTTCCTGCAGAGCGACATAGACAGACATCACGTACGGTGAGAAAAAATCGGCATCGGACCACAGGGTAATGACAGGCTGGCTCATAGCTTCCTCAAGGGTGGTAGACAGGACAATAAGCCAACATAGCCTGTCTTACAGGCGATGTCACTGCTCGAGCGCGGACGACTCGTCGCCTGGCTGCCGGGTCGCTTGCGGAATTTCTCCCGGGTGGCGCAGCTTCACCTATACTCGAACAGTTTGCGACCCACGACGGCGGGAAATATTATGATCGATCTTTACTATGCACCCACCCCAAACGGCCACAAAATCACCCTGTTCCTCGAAGAGGCGGAGCTAGCCTATCGGCTAATTCGGGTCGATATCGGCAAAGGGGAACAATTTCATCCGCAGTTTCTGGCGATTTCGCCGAATAATAAAGTTCCGGCTATCGTCGACCACATGCCTGCTGACGGCGGGGCGCCGTTGAGCGTTTTCGAGTCAGGCGCCATCCTGCTCTATCTGGCGGAAAAAAGCGGTAAGCTGCTGAGCGGCGAGCTGCGGGAACGCTACGTCACGCTGCAGTGGCTGTTCTGGCAGGTCGGCGGGCTGGGGCCGATGCTGGGGCAAAATCAACATTTTTCCCACTCCGCGCCGCAAACCGTGCCCTACGCTATTGAACGTTTTCAGGTGGAAACCCAACGACTGTATGGGGTGCTAAATCAGCGTCTGGGATGCAGCCCGTGGCTTGGCGGCGACCACTACAGTATCGCCGACATCGCCGCCTGGCCCTGGGTGAACTGCCATGTCCGACAGCGTATCGATCTGGCGAACTATCCGGCGGTGCACAACTGGTATGAGCGCATTAAGCAGCGGCCGGCAACGGCGGAAGCGATGTTAAAAATTCAGCTTTATTAACCCCCTGCTCGCCCGTCGCGCTTTGTTGTATGATTGCAGGACTTACACCACGGAGGAAGCCTGCAATGTCTCAACCAGACGCCATTATTCGTATTAAGAACCTGCGCCTGCGGACTTTTATTGGTATTAAAGAGGAAGAGATCGCCAACCGCCAGGACGTGGTAGTGAATGTAGCCATTCACTACCCTGCCGATAAAGCGCGCGACAGCGAGGACATCAATGATGCGCTGAACTACCGCACCATTACCAAGCGTATAATCAGCCATCTTGAGAATGGCCGTTTTTCGCTGCTGGAAAAATTAACTCAGGATGTGCTGAATATCGCATGCGAACATCACTGGGTCACATATGCTGAAGTGGAGATTGATAAACTTCATGCGCTGCGCTATGCCGACTCGGTGTCCATGACCATGAGCTGGCGTCGCTAACCATGTCAGGGAGGTGGTATGAAGATCCTGCTTACTGGTGGTACCGGCCTGATTGGCCGACATCTGATACCCAGATTGCTGGAGCTCGGGCATAGCGTCACGGTCTCCACGCGACATCCGGATACCGCCCGCGCCCGTCTCGATCCGCGCGTCACCCTGTGGCGCGATTTCGAGGGCCATCACCACCTCAATGACATTGATGCCGTCATCAATCTGGCGGGTGAACCCATCGCTGATAAACGCTGGACGGCCGAGCAGAAACAACGCTTGTGCCATAGCCGCTGGGATCTCACGCAGCGGCTGGTGGGCCTGATCCACGCCAGCGACACCCCTCCCTCCGTGCTGATCAGCGGGTCTGCCATCGGCTACTATGGCGACCTCGGCGAGGTGGTGGTGACCGAAGAAGAGCCACCGCACAATGAGTTTACCCATAAGCTGTGCGCCCGCTGGGAACAAATTGCCTGCGAAGCGCAAAGCGAGCGCACCCGCGTCTGCCTGCTGCGCACCGGCGTGGTACTGGCTCCGCGGGGCGGTATTCTCGGCAAAATGACACCCGCCTTTAAGCTCGGCCTCGGCGGGCCTATCGGCAACGGCAGACAGTACCTGGCCTGGATCCATATCGACGATATGGTTAACGGCATTCTGTGGCTGCTGGATAACGATCTGCGCGGTCCGTTCAATATGGTTTCTCCCTACCCGGTGCATAACGAGCAGTTCGCCCATGCGCTGGGTCATGCGCTCCATCGACCGGCGATTTTCCGCGTTCCCGCCGCCGCTATCCGCCTGTTGATGGGGGAATCCGCCGTCCTGGTGCTTGGCGGCCAGCGCGCGCTGCCAAAGCGTCTGGAGGCCGCCGGCTTTGCCTTCCGCTGGTACGATCTGGACGAAGCGCTAAAGGATGTGCTGAGTTAATGGCTGACACAGGGGAGCATTGGCTCCTCTGATTCCATTCTGCTGGCTCATGCTCCACGCCTGGATGGCCTCACCCTGGCGCTGCAGCATCGCCATATTCAGGACAACCAGCGCCCTTAATCGCCTGAATTCACCGCCAGCCGGCCGGTTCGCCGGTGTTACCTGGCAAAGCAAAGTGCTAAGGTAGGCTTTTCTTTCTGCGTATTGACTGCTTTATGACGACCATCACCACACCACGCCTTTCGCTTACCCGCTTTGTTACCGATGACTGGCCCTTTTTTCTGCGCCTGCGCCAGGATCCGCAGGTGATGCGTTTTATGGGGGAGGTGTTAAGCGAGGAGGCGCTGCGCAGCGTCTTCGTCAGTCGCTGTGCCGATCCCGGGGTGTTTGTATTGCGCGATAAATTCGGCGAGGCGCTGGGCGATATTGGGCTCCGCATCAGTCCGAAAAATCCGCACGAAGCTGACGTCGGCTACGCGCTGCTGCCTCAGGCTCAGGGAAAAGGCTATGCCAGCGAAGCGCTGCGGGCGGTCTGCGAGTATGGTTTCACCACCCTGGGGGTGCAGGCCATCAATGCCTGGGTGCTGGGTGAAAACCGTGGCTCATCGCGCCTGCTGGAGAAGCAAGGCTTTGTGCGCACCCAGGTGCTGGAGAAAGCCTATCATCTGAACGGCGTCGATTACGATGACTGGATCTATCGGCTGGAGCGGGAAGCTCATCCGGCGTCCGCAGACGCCGGATGAGCCGATTATTTCAGCGAACCTTTCAGAAACTGCTGCAGGCGCGGGCTTTTCGGCGCGCCAAACAGCGCATCCGGATGCCCTTCTTCTTCAATTTTACCCTGATGCAGAAAAATGACATGTGAAGAGACGTGGCGGGCAAAGCCCATTTCATGGGTCACCACCACCATGGTTTTTCCCTCTTCCGCCAGCTGCTGCATAATGCGTAACACTTCGCCCACCAGTTCCGGATCCAGCGCGGAGGTCGGCTCATCAAACAGCAGCACTTCCGGTTCCATCGCCAGCGCGCGGGCAATAGAGACACGCTGCTGCTGGCCACCGGAAAGATGCACCGGATACTTCGCCTGCTGACGTTCGTCTATCCCGACCTTGGCCAGATATTTTACCGCCCGTTCGCGCGCTTCCTGTTTGCTTAAGCCCAGCACCTGAATCGGTGCTTCCATGACGTTCTCCAGCACCGTCATATGGCTCCACAGATTGAAATGCTGAAACACCATGGTCAACCGGGTGCGCAGCAGGCGCAACTGGTTCTTGTCGGCCACCTTCAGCTGGCCGTCTTTATCCCGTACCAGGCCAATATTTTGGCCGCTCACGACGATCGTGCCTTCGCTCGGTTTTTCAAGGAAGTTAATACAGCGCAAAAAGGTACTTTTTCCGGAACCCGATGAACCGATGATGCTGATAACGTCCCCGGCTTTCGCCTGCAGCGAGACGCCCTTCAGCACCTCGTGTTCCCCATAGCGTTTATGCAGATCGATAACGTTTAATTTATTGTCGGACATGGCGTTCTCAATGCGTCGAAGAAGGTTTGATATGCTGCAACCAGCGCTTTTCCGCTTTACGGAACAAGCTAATCAGCACATACGAGATAATTAAATAAAGCACCGCGGCGATGCCAAACGCGGTGAACGGCTGATAGGTGGCCGAGTTGATATCGCGGGCGATTTTCAGCAGATCCGGTACCGTAGCGGTAAACGCCAGCGCGGTAGAGTGCAGCATGAGGATCACTTCGTTACTGTAGGCCGGCAGTGCAATCCGCAGCGCGGAAGGCAGAATAATGCAGCGATACAGTTTGACCGAAGAGAAGCCGTAGGCCCGCGCTGCTTCAATTTCTCCGGCGGGTACTGAGCGGATCGCGCCGGCGAAAATTTCAGTGGTATAGGCGCAAGTATTCAGGGTTAACGCCAGAACCGTGCAGTTTAGCCCGCTGCGGAAAAAAGCGTTCAACAGCTCCGTGCCTTTGACGATTTCCAGGGTATACATGCCGGAGTAAAAAACCAGCAGTTGCACATACAGCGGCGTGCCGCGAAATATGTAAGTGAACAGCCAGATGGGGAACTGGATAAACTTATTGCTCGAGACGCGGCCGATGGCCAGAAACACCGCCAGGATGCCCCCCATTACCACTGAAGAGATCAGCAACCATAAGGTAATCGCCACACCGGTAAAGCGATAGCCGTCGGTCCACAGCAGTGATTTCCAGTACTCCTGAATAATTTCAATCACAGGTCAGCCCTCTTCACGCCAACGGTATAGCGGCGTTCGAGCAGCAGCAGTACGCCATTAGAAACGGTGGTAAAAACCAGATAAATCAGGCCGCAGACGATGGCGAAGTAGAACGGCTGCCAGGTGCTTTTCCCGGCCAGCTGCGTGGCTTTGACCACATCCTCCAGCCCCAGCAACGAGACCAGCGCCGTCGCCTTGAGGATAACCTGCCAGTTGTTGCCTATCCCCGGCAGCGCGTAGCGCATCATCGCCGGGAAGAGAATACGCCGGAACGTCTGCCCGCCGCTAAAGCCAAAGGCGGTAGCCGCTTCGATATGCCCCTTCGGCACCGCCAGGTAGGCGCCGCGGAAGGTTTCCGTAAAATAGGCGCCATAGATAAAGCCGAGGGTAATAATCCCGGCGATCATCGGATCGATATCAAACTGGGCCATGCCCAGCGCGTCGGTAACGCTGTTTAGCGCAATCTGCAGGCCGTAGAAAATCAGCAGCATCAGCACCAGATCGGGCACGCCGCGGATCAGAGTGGTATAGCCTTCAAACACCAGCGCCAGTGGACGGTTGCTCGATAACTTTGCGCCAGCGCCCGCCAGCCCTATCAGGACGGCGAGAACGACCGAGCTGAGCGCAAGCTCCAGGGTGACGAGCGCACCCTGCAAAATAACCTGTGAAAACCCATACAGCATGCTGCCTACCCTGTCTGTCATTCACCATTGCGCGCGAAACGCACGCAATGGCGAGGCGTGAGAATTATTCGCCGTATACGTTAAAATCGAAATATTTTTTCGCCAGCTTGTCGTAGGTGCCGTCCTTACGCATCTCTGCAAACGCCTTATTCAGCGCTTCACGCAGTTCGTTGTCTTCCTTACGCAGCCCCATACCGGTGCCAACACCAAACAGTTTCTCGTCTTTGATTGACGGGCCACCAAACTGGTAATCTTTACCAATAGGCTGTTTCAGGAACCCTTCGCTGGCCGCGACCTCATCCTGGAACGCGGCGTCGATCCGGCCGGCGGTCAGGTCGGAATAGATATTGTCCTGCCCCTGATAGGAGACAATTTCGATACCTTTCGGCGCCCAGTGCTCATTGCCATAGGTTTCCTGAGTCGTCCCCTGCAGCACGCCCACGCGCTTACCCTTGAGGGTGGCGAGATCCGGCGTTACCGGGCTGCCCTTTTTCACCACCAGACGCGAATCTGCCGCATACAGCTTGTCAGTGAAGGCAATTTCCTGCTGGCGCTTTTCAGTAATCGACAGCGAAGACATAATCGCGTCGATTTTCTTCGCTTTTAAGGAGGGGATCAGCGCATCCAGCGGGTTTTCAACAAAGGTACATTGCGTATTAATACGCTTACACAGCTCTTTTGCCAGATCGATATCAAAACCGACCAATTCTCCCTGCGCATTCTTCGATTCGAAGGGAGCATAAGTCGGATCGGTACCGATACGAATTTTTTGCGGGATGGCGGCAAAGACCGTGGAAACGCTGGAAAGGGCCAGCGCTAAAGAGAGAGACAACGCCAGTTTTTTCATAACTATCCTCGACAGACTGTCATTCTAACGGGTTTATTAGAACTATTTACGCCAGTTATCGTGCCATTATTCGCCCCTTAAGGGCAAAGATTTATGCACCAGAAAGGCCGATTTTTTGCATCAGAAACGCTTAACTATGCATTTTTTAGCCAAAAAACTGGCTGCTTTTGCACTGAAATGATCCACAGCGCGTTTAGATGCACCCTTTTGGGGCATGGATACGAACCTGGCGGCAGGCCCACCCCATTGTGCGGGCCTGCAGCAGTCTTAGTCGCCGTACACGTTAAAATCGAAGTATTTCTTCGCCATTTTGTCGTAGGTGCCGTCTTTACGCATCTCGCCCAGCGCTTTATCAAACGCGGCTTTCAGCTCGGCGTCGTCCTTACGCAGGCCGATACCGGTGCCGTCGCCAAAGTACTTTTTGTCTTTAACGGACGGGCCGGCGAAGGCGAAATCTTTCCCGGCAGGCTGTTTCAGGAAGCCTTCGCTGGCGGCGACTTCATCCTGCAGCGCCGCATCCAGACGGCCAGCTGCGAGGTCTGAATAGATCAGATCCTGGTTCTGGTAAGCCACCACGTCAACGCCCTGGCTGCGCCAGCGGTCGTTAGCATAGGCTTCCTGAGTAGAACCCTGCAGCACGCCGACGTGCTTGCCTTTCAGCGCCTCCAGCGTCGGCTGGATCGGCGACCCTTTGGCGGCGATCAGACGCGAGTCAGCGGCATATAGCTTGTCAGAGAAGGCGATCTCTTGCTGGCGCTTCTCGGTAATAGAGAGGGAAGAGATGATGGCGTCGATTTTCTTCGCTTTGAGGGAGGGGATCAGGGAGTCAAAATCACTGCCGACCCAGGTACATTTCACCTTAATTCGGGAGCACAACTCATTGCCTAAATCGATATCAAAACCAACAAAGTCCCCTTTCGCGTCTTTCGACGAAAATGGCGCATAGGTCGCGTCAGTGCCAATGCGAATGCTCTGCGGCAGAGCAGCAAACACGCTGGCCGTGCTGCTCATTCCCACGAGTAAAGAGAGAGCCAGAATCGTCTTCTTCATACAGTACCCTTAAGTGTCGTGTCGTGATGTGGTGCGTTGCTTGTTATGGTGATTGCCGATCAATCCTGCAGTTTTTGTGCCATCTTCCCGGTGCGTGCCGGGAACAGGGTTAAATTTGTTAAAATAAAGTTGCAGGATTGTCTTAAAAGGGAAGATACCAGCATTACTGGCGAAACCGCAGCGCCTGAGCGCAAAAAGACGAAATAAATGTCGAGGATTTGATCGCGGCAACAAATTTGCACCACCGGAGCGCAAGCGTACATTTCATGCACCACTATAGTGCGACGCTAGGCCCCCTGCCAGCGGGTAAACAAGTCGTGCTCCAGATTAATATCAAATTGATCGAGTACCCGATTGACGGTCTGGTTGATGACATCATCCAGGCTTTGTGGCCGGTGGTAAAAAGCCGGTACCGGCGGCATTATCACCGCCCCCAGCTCTGCAGCCTGAACCAGCAGACGCAGATGGCCCAAATGGAACGGCGTTTCCCGCACGCAGAGCACCAGCGGACGACGCTCTTTCAGCACGACATCCGCCGCCCGGGTCAGCAGGCCATCCGTATAGCTATGGACAATGCCCGAGAGCGTCTTCATTGAGCAGGGTAAAATCACCATCCCGGCGGTTTTAAACGAACCGGAAGAGATACTGGCGGCGATATCGCGGGCGTCATGCACCACATCGGCTAGCGCCTGCACCTCACGTACGGAGTAGTCGGTCTCCATGGCCAACGTCTGGCGCGCCGCCTGGCTGAGGATGAGATGAGTTTCAATATCCGGCACATCTCTTAGCACCTGCAGCATCCGCACGCCGTAAATGGCGCCGCTGGCGCCGGAAATGCCAATAATCAGTCGTTTCACGTTCTGTTACCCCTTGCGCGTGTGCCGCAGACTTTGCCGGATTATAGCCTCTGGCGCAACTATTGACGCACAGTTGAGGGGCGAAAAAAAGCCCGCCGTCCTTTCGGTACGGCAGGCCCGCGACGCGTGAACGGCTTAACCCTCGTTGTGCATCTCGAGGTTTTCGACTTCGTTCTGCAGCTGGACCGCTTTGGCATCATCGTTACGCAGGGAGTCAAGATAGTCGAGGTACTGCTGGTCGACATCCCGGGTCACATATACGCCGTTGAACACCGAGCATTCAAACTGCTGAATATCCGGGTTCTCCGCGCGCACCGCGTCGATCAGATCGTTGAGATCCTGGAAAATCAGGCCGTCGGCGCCAATGATCTGGCGGATCTCATCCACTTCGCGGCCATGGGCGATCAGTTCGTTGGCGGTCGGCATATCGATACCGTACACGTTCGGGAAACGAATTTCCGGCGCAGCGGAGGCGAGATACACTTTTTTCGCCCCTGCTTCACGCGCCATCTCAATGATCTGCTCCGAGGTGGTGCCGCGTACAATGGAATCATCGACCAGCAGCACGTTCTTATCGCGGAATTCCGCACGGTTGGCGTTGAGCTTACGGCGAACAGATTTACGACGCAGCTGCTGACCGGGCATGATAAACGTCCGGCCGACGTAGCGGTTCTTCACGAAGCCCTGACGATAAGGTTTGTCGAGAATGCGGGCGATTTCCAGCGCGATGTCGCAGGAGGTCTCCGGGATCGGAATAACAACGTCAATATCCAGATCTTCCCACTCGCGGGCAATCTTTTCGCCCAGCTTAGTCCCCATGTTGACGCGGGCGCTGTAGACGGAAATTTTGTCAATAAACGAGTCCGGACGGGCAAAATAGACGTACTCGAACAGGCACGGGTTGCTGACCGGATTATCGGCACACTGACGGGTATAGAGCTGGCCCTTCTCGGTAATATAGACCGCTTCGCCCGGCGCCACATCGCGCAGGAATTCAAAACCAAGCGTATCAAGGGCCACGCTCTCCGAGGCCACCATATACTCGGTGCGACCGTCGCCAACGTCACGTTTACCCAGCACCAGCGGACGAATGCCGTTAGGGTCGCGGAAGGCCACCATGCCATGCCCGATGATCATCGCCACGCACGCGTACGCGCCGCGGATCAGGCGGTTGGTCGCCGCAATCGCCGCGAAGATGTTGTCCGCTTCCAGCGGGTAGTGACGGAAGTTATCCAGCTCACTGGCGAAAATATTGAGGAGGATTTCGGAATCAGAGGTGGTATTGATATGGCGGCGTTTTTCTTCAAACAGCTTTTTACGCAGCTCGTGCGCATTGGTCAGGTTGCCGTTATGCGCCAATGTGATGCCATACGGCGAGTTAACGTAAAACGGCTGCGCCTCGGAGGCGCTGGAGCTGCCCGCCGTAGGATAACGCACGTGGCCAATACCCATATTGCCCTGCATACGCTGCATGTGGCGGGCCTCGAATACGTCGCTTACCAGCCCGTTAGCCTTACGCAACCGGAAGCAGTTGTTGGCATCAATGGTGATGATGCCAGCGGCATCCTGTCCACGGTGCTGGAGCACCGTTAGCGCATCATAAATCGACTGGTTAACCGGCATAACACCGGCGATACCGACAATACCGCACATACGTCTTTTCCTCGTTCAGCAACGACCTAAAGTCTATACTTTAGGCAAGAAACTTGACGAGCTTTGCAGGTATTCAAAAAACCATCTGATGACGGGGGTAAAATAGGGAATAAACTGCGACTGATGCCAGTCATCGCTCTTCGCCATCCCGGTAAAGGTGTCCAGGAAGAACAGGATAGCGGCGATGATCAGCACCCCACGTAGCGCGCCGAAGCAGATCCCCAATACCCTGTCGGTTCCTGACAAACCGGTCTTCTCCACCAGCTGGCCTATCACATAGTTCACGATAGCGCCAACGATGAGCGTCACGATAAACAGCGCCGCAATAGCAATCCCATTTCGAACCCGTTCATCCTCAAAGCCCGTAAACCAGACAGACAGGTCAGCGTAGTAATGGCTGGCGACATAAAACGCGCAACCCCACGTGACTAACGATAAAGCTTCGCGAACAAAGCCGCGGATCAGGCTGACCAGGCAAGAAAGACCCAGCACCGCCATAATGGCGTAATCAATCCAGACCATATACGTCCCACGCTTTACGCCCTGTCGTCCAGTTCGGGGCGCATTCTAACAGAAAAAGAAAACGTTTGCGTAGGGATTTCCATGCCCTACAGAAATAAAAATGGCGCTGAAAAAACATTCAACGCCAGACTGCCTTTCGCCTCTTCAGGGCGGCTGAGACAGGGTTTGCGGGGCGTTTCTCCCCGCCACGTTCTCTCCGCATGGCGGAAAAAACAATCAGTTCGGGGTGAAGCCCATCACCACCCCGCTAAGCCCGGAGATCTGCTGCAGATCGCCCAGCTGGCCTTTCAGCTTGTCTTTTGACGCATCCGGGCCGACGAGGATGCGGGTAATTTTACCCTGTACCGGCGTCGAAGGCGACGTATAGACTTTGAAACCCGAGGCCCGCAGTTTACCGACAATCTCATTCACCTTATCGGCGTTCTTCAACGCGCCCAGCTGAACCACATAGGCTTTGCCGGTCGGCGCCGGCAGGGCCGCCTGCTGCTGCGGTGGCTGTTGCTGCTGTGGCTTAGCCGGCGGCGGCGTTGGCGTCGCGGCCTGCTGTTGCGGCTGCGGTTTCGGCTGCGGCTTGGGCTGCGGTTTCGCGGCCACCACCGGCTCCTGAACGTCATCGAAGCTGTTGCTGTTCACCGGAATACGCGATGGATCTAACGATGGCGCGGCGGCATCGCCCGCCCGCACCTCTTCCGCCGCCCCTTCCGGCGGTTGCGAAGGCAACGCCTGGGTTGCCGCCGGCAACATATCCGGTTCATCGCGATCGCCTGGTTTCGGTACCAGCGGGATCGCGGCAAACTCATCCTGGTAATGCTTTTTCTGCCCGTCCAGCAGCCCTGGCAGGATAATCACCCCCAGCGCCACCAGCACGATTGTCCCGACTAAACGGTTCTGAAACTTACTCGCCACCGATTCTCCCCGCGTCTATCTCTTCCATAACCTGCGCTACGGTGTGAAACGAACCACACACCAGCACGGTATCTTCCACTTTAGCGTCAGCCATGGCCGCACGCCACGCCTGCGCCACGCTGCTATAGACTGTACCGCAGCGCAGATGTTCCACCAGCTGCTCTGCCGTCGCGCCGCGCGGGCCTTCCAGCGGCGCGCAGTACCAGGCATCGACTTCCGGAGCCAGATTGGCCAACGTGCCGGCGATGTCCTTATCATGCAGCATACCAATAACCGCCAGCACGCGTCCCGTTTTCGCTAACGTTTTGAGACGCCCGGCGAGATAGGCCGCCGCGTGCGGGTTGTGCGCCACATCGAGGATCACTCGCGGGGCGTCGCTGATTATCTGAAAGCGTCCCGGGAGCATCGCATCGCGGATCCCTGCGCGCAGGATAGCGTCATCCACGGCAAGCCCGCTGGCGCGCAGCGCCGCCACGGCCGTCGCCGCATTCGGCAACGGCACCTGAGGCAGAGGCAGGTGGCTTAACGCCCCTGCCGTATCGCGGAAGGACCACGTTTCGCCCTCCACCTCATAGCGCCAGTCGACGCCGCGGCGCTGGAGCAGCGCGCCCTTCTCGCTAGCCACTTCCGCGATGGTGAGCGGCATATCCGGCTCCCCCACCACCGCCGGTTTACCGGCGCGAAAGATGCCCGCTTTTTCCCGGCCGATACTTTCGCGATCCGGGCCCAGCCAGTCGGTATGATCGAGGGCGATGCTGGTGACCACCGCGACGTCGGCATCAACGATGTTGGTGGCGTCGAGACGCCCGCCGAGCCCGACCTCAAGGATCACCACATCCAGCTGCGCCTGCTTAAACAGCCACAGCGCCGAGAGCGTGCCGTATTCAAAATAGGTCAGCGAGATGTCACCCCGCGCCGCTTCGATTTCAGCAAACGAAGCCGTATGCGCCGCCTCCGGCAGTTCAGCCCCCTGAATGCGCACGCGTTCGGTGTAGCGCACCAGATGCGGAGAGCTGTAGACCCCCACTTTATAACCGGCCGCCATCAGGATGGTTTCCAGCGTGCGGCAGGTGGTGCCTTTGCCATTGGTGCCCGCGACGGTAAAAACGAACGGCGCCGGTTTAACGATATCCATCTGCCCGGCGACCTCGCTGACGCGCGCCAGCCCAAGGTCGATGGTTTTACTGTGCAGATGTTCCAGATAAGAAAGCCACGTAGCCAGGGGCGACGTGGCCTGAGGAATAGGATCTTTTTCCATGATGCCCGTAAGAATTGACGGTTAACGCGTATGAATAAAAAAGGGCAGCGCCGCCAGGCCCTGCCCTCTGCTTTATCAGGCCTCAGGTTCCTGATCCGGTGCCGGCGGCACCACCACGCCTTCATGAGGCGCTTCCGAAACGGCAACCGGCGCCGGCAGGTTCATCAGCTTCGCCAGAATGCTGGCCAGCTTGAGACGCATTTCCGGACGGCGAACGATCATATCGATCGCTCCTTTTTCAATCAGAAACTCACTGCGCTGGAATCCCGGCGGCAGCTTCTCGCGTACGGTCTGCTCGATAACGCGAGGACCGGCAAAGCCGATCAGCGCTTTCGGCTCGGCAATGTTCAGATCGCCCAGCATCGCAAAGCTCGCCGATACGCCGCCCATGGTCGGGTCGGTCAGCACGGAGATGTACGGCAGTCCGCGCTCCTGCATTTTCGCCAGCGCCGCGGAGGTTTTCGCCATCTGCATCAGCGACATCAGCGCTTCCTGCATACGGGCGCCACCGGAGGCGGAGAAGCAGATCAGCGGGCAGTTATCTTCCAGCGCCTGCTCCACCGCGCGCACAAAGCGTGCGCCGACGACGGAACCCATCGAGCCCCCCATAAAGGAGAACTCAAAGGCGGCGGCAACCACCGGCATCGCGTAGAGCGTACCTTTCATTACCACCAGCGCGTCTTTCTCGCCCGTCTCTTTCTGAGCGGACGCCAGGCGGTCTTTGTATTTTTTTGAATCGCGGAACTTCAGCACATCTTTTGGCTCAAGTTCGCTACCCAGTTCTACCAGGGAACCTTCATCCAACAGGCTATGCAGGCGATTACGCGCCGACATGCGCATATGGTGATCGCACTTAGGACAAACCTCCAGGTTGCGCTCCAGCTCGGCGCGGTAGAGTACCTGACCGCAGCTGTCGCACTTGGTCCATACACCCTCAGGAATGCTCGCCTTGCGGGTGGGAGTGATGTTGCTTTTAATTCGTTCAATCCAGCTCATTGATAACCTTTCTGCCTGAACCTGGTCGATGCCAGTTTTGTCGTAAGGGGCGCATAATGCCATTTTTGCCTCTTACAGACCATGAATGTTGCACATTAAATCATATCATCCCGGAACATGGGATAAAAAAGTGGTCAAACCGCTGCGCGCGACGATCATGCTCGGTCACGCGCAGCGCAGGGCGAACTACTTCGCCTGCTTCGCCGCCGCCCGCTTGTGGCGGATGATCTCAATCACACCCGGCAGGACGGAAAGCACGATGATCGCCACGATCAGCAGCTTCAGGTTCTCCTGCACCACCGGCAAATCGCCAAACAGATAGCCAGCATAGGTGAACAGCAGCACCCACAGCAGCGCCCCAACCACGTTATAGGCTGCAAAATGACGATAGGACATATGCCCCATTCCCGCCACAAACGGCGCGAAGGTTCGGACTATCGGCACAAAGCGCGCCAGGATAATGGTTTTCCCGCCGTGACGTTCGTAAAAGCTGTGGGTTTTATCCAGATAGCTGCGACGGAATATCTTTGAGTTCGGATTGCTGAACAGCTTTTCGCCGAACAGCCGGCCAATGGTGTAGTTGACCGCATCGCCGACGATGGCCGCGATGACCATCAGCAGTACCATCAGGTGGACATTGAGATCGTTGGTTGGCAAGGCCGAGAGCGCGCCCGCGACGAACAGCAGGGAATCGCCCGGCAGGAATGGCGTCACCACCAGCCCGGTTTCGCAGAACAGAATCAAAAACAGAATGGCATAAACCCAGACGCCATACTGGGCAACCAGTTCGGCAAGGTGCACATCAATATGCAGGATGAAATCAATTAAAAAGTGAATCAAGTCCATGTTTGTCTTTACCCTTAATGACCCTATTAGTCCGCCAGAAACAGCGGGCCCATTGGCAGCACCGGTAAATCATAGTGGGCCGGGTAATCCACCGACACCAGATACAACCCTTCCGCTTTTGCCGTTGCCGCAGCGAGCGTCCTGTCTTTTGCTGCCAGCAGTTCTGCCATCCAGCTCTCCGGCTGGTTTCCGGCCCCGACCTCCATCAGGCTGCCTACAATATTCCTGACCATATGATGTACAAAGGCATTCGCTTTGATATCCACCACCACATACGCGCCGTAGCGGGTAACGTTAATATGCATCACGTTGCGCCACGGGGTACGCGACTGGCACTGTACCGCGCGAAACGAGGTAAAGTCATTCTCTCCCAGCAGACACTGCGCGGCGCGCTGCATACGCTCGGCGTCGAGCGGCTGGTGAAAATGCGTCACGCCATGACTTAATACCGCCGGACGCAGGCGATGATTATAGATGACGTAGCGATAGCGGCGCGCCGTGGCGCTGAACCGGGCGTGAAAATCCGCCGGTACATGTTTGACCCAACGCACCGCGATGTCACCAGGTAAATTCGCATTTACCCCCAGCGTCCAGGCGGCATCTTTCCGCTGCGCCCGGGTTTCGAAATGCACCACCTGGCCGGTGCCATGGACGCCGGCGTCGGTGCGGCCGGCGCAAAAGACGGTAATCGGTTCGTTCGCCACCTGCGAGAGCGCCTTTTCCAGCTTCTCCTGCACGCTGCGCACTTCGTTTTGCCGCTGCCAGCCGTAATATTTGCTGCCGTCGTACTCGATGCCCAGCGCGATTTTACAGATCGGCTGTTGCTCCATCTCAGACATCAGTACAGGTACTCCTCAATCAGCTTCTCGGCGATCTTCACCGCCATCAGCGCGCCGCCGAAGCGCACGTTATCCGCTACCGACCAGAACTGGATCTGCTCCGGCATACCGTAATCGTTATGCACGCAGCCGATGGAGAGGCGGGCATTGCCGGAGGCATCACCAACCTGAGTCGGGAATTCGCCCTCTTCAGAAAGTTCGATATCCTCGCCGCGGGTAAAAGCGTCGCGCGCCTCCTCCGCCGCCAGCGGGCGCATCGCTTCGAAGCTCACCATCTGCGCATGGCCGTAGAAGACCGGCGACTGAACGACGCTGGCGGAGATCATCAGCCCGTCATCCTGAAGAATTTTGCGCGCTTCATCGACGATCCGGCGCTCTTCGCGCACGCTACCTTCACGATCCGGCAGCAGCGGCAGCATGTTGAACGCCAGCTGGCGACCAAAGAAATCGTCTTCATCGATAGGGATGCCGTTCAGCAGCTTAGCGCTCTGCCCCGCCAGCGCATCCACCGCTTTTTTCCCCTGCCCCGAGGCGGAGAGCAGGTTAGTGACGCTAATGCGCGACAACCCGCCCTGATCGATCAGCGGTTTGAGCGCCGTCAACAGCTGACTGGTCAGGCTATTAGGCACCGCAATCAGGTTGCGGTTGCGGTAATCGCCTAATACGAACGGGTTCACGTCCGGCACCACCAGCGGTACGTCCGGCTCCAGCGCAAACAGGCCGCTGAGATCGATAACCAGACACCCGGCGTTGGTCGCTTCTTCGACATACGCTGCACTGGCTTCGACGCCGGCGGCGAAGAAAGCCAGCTGGGCCTGGGTCCAGTCAAATTCGGCGGCGTCTTTGACGATCACCGACTTGCCACCAAAACGCAGATGTTCGCCCGCGCTGTCGTTGCGCGCCAGAGCAAAAATCTCTCCTACCGGGAACTGGCGTTCAGCAAGAGTTTCGAGCAGGGCTTCGCCTACGGCGCCCGTTGCGCCCAGTACGGCAATATTCCAGCCTTCAGACATGGTGGTTAACTCCAGAAATAAAGCGGCCCCGCCGGCGTATCCGGCAGGGGCATTAAGAAGACATTAACGAACAGGATGATGCACGGCGTTAAAACCGAGCTGGCGCAACAGCGTCGCCGCCTGCTCATCGCTGCACTGCACATACAGCGAAGACCATTCGCGACGTTCCTGATAATTTTTACGCAGCTTGTCGAATTCACCGGCGACGCCGGCCACCTTCCGCAGCGGCGCATCATCGCGGCGCACATCATACACCAAGTGGACCAGTCTTTTCAGCGTCGGCTGATCGAGCGGTCCATGCAGGGTAATGCGGCCAAATTCCGGCGCCGGCAGCAGAGTGTCCAGCGCTACCTGCTGCGGATGGCCGATAAAGGCGCTGTAGGCTTCAAAAACCTGCGTCGTCCCGCGCGCTTTCCCTTCGAGGGTGTAGCCGGCGATATGCGCGGTACCGATATCCACTCGCTTGAGAAGCTCAACGTTTAGATCCGGCTCCGGCTCCCAGACGTCCAATACCACACTCAGCGGCTGACCAGCTTCCAGCCGCTTTAGCAGTGCGGCGTTATCGACCACCGGCCCGCGGCAGGCGTTGATCAAAATCGTTCCAGGCTTCAGGCGGCTTATCAGCGCCTCATCCGCCAGATGCAGGGTTTTATATTGCCCTTCTTTATACAGCGGTGTATGGAAGGTGATGACATCGGCTTCCTGGACCAGCGCCTCGAGGGAGCGGAAGTCACCTTCGTCGCCGCGATCGGCGCGCGGTGGGTCGCAGAGCAGAGTTTTGATCCCCAACGCTTCCAGGCGCTTTTGCAGTCGCCCGCCAACGTTACCGACGCCGACGATCCCGACGGTGCGGTCGCGCAGTGCAAAGCCGTCGCGTTCAGCCAGCATCAGCAGCGATGAAAAGACGTACTCTACCACCGCAATGGCGTTACAGCCGGGCGCCGCAGAGAAACCAATCCCCGCCTGCTGCAGCCACGCCTGATCGACGTGATCGGTGCCGGCGGTAGCGGTGCCGACGAACTTAATGGCCTTGCCGGCGAGCAATGCTTCATTGACCCGGGTGACCGAGCGCACCATTAGGGCATCCGCATCGGTCAGGGCATCGGCCGGGACCGGACGGCCTGGGATCGCCTGCACGTCGCCTAAACGGCTAAAAAGCTCACGGGCATAGGGCATATTTTCATCAACGAGGATTTTCACAGTTCAGTACCTGTCTGAGAACGAGAGTTAACTGGGGAAGTGTGCCATAATCTGGCCGCCAGGCATACTCATCACCTGGTTCCAGCACCGCGATATCGAAAGGATGAATCATGACGCACCCCCTTGCTGATATGCCAGACCGTCCTCCAGGGCGAGGCCCATCAGGCACTGCCGCCACCGGCGAACCTTCGCTTTCCATGCAGCAACGCACCGTTCTGGAGCGACTGATCACGCGCCTGGTGGCGCTGACCTCGCAGCAGAACGCGGAAGTGTGGGCCTGCGTCAAACATGACCTCGGACTGAAAGGTGACTCGCCCCTGCTGGCCTGCCATTTCAGCGCCGCGGAGGCCAGTCTCAACCAGCGCTTAGCCGCCGCTCAGGATAATCATCATCATCGCCAGACCTTAGCGCAGCTCAGCGATCTGCTCGGTCAGGGCAATAACCGCCAGGCGGTGAGCGATTATATTCGTCAGCATTATGGGCAAACGGCGCTGCATGCCCTTAGCCAGACGCAGCTGGAGACCATTCTGCATCTGCTGCAGCATGGCCAGCTGTCGATCCCGCAGCCGCAGCAGCGCCCGCCGACCCTGCGCCCGCTGTTGCCAGCCGAGCATAATACGCTCAATCAGCTGGTGACTAAGCTGGCGGCCGCCACCGGCGAACCAAGCAAGCTGATTTGGCAATCCATGCTGGAGCTTTGCGGCGTCAAGTCCGGGGAGCTGATCCCGGCGACGCACTTCCTGCCGCTTTCGTACTGGCTGCAGGCGCGGCAAACGCTGAGTGCGCAAAGCGCGCCGACGCTCACCTCGCTGCAGGGAGCGCTCAAGCAGCCGCTGGAGGCCGCGGAGTGGCAGACAATTGTCGACTTTGCCCGTCGCAGCTGGCAGGTCACGCCGCGGACCACGCTGAGCCCGGCGCAGATCCTGGCGCTGCTGAACAAGGTGTTTGTGCTGCGGGTGGCCCGCGCCCAGGAGACGCTGGCCATCCCGCAAGAGGAGCCTGTCGCCAGGCGGACGTGGAGCGCTAAGCCGTGGCAGCTGGCGCTGGGCGCGGTTGTCCTGCTCCTTGTGCTGTGGTTCCTGCTGTAGCCCAGCAGCCACCGGCGGCGTTTGCGGCTCCCTTTCATGCCAAACGCCGCGGTGTTTCCTACAGCGATTTCAGACCGGACAATAACCTAGCGGCGAAATGAGATAAGGGTGACGAGGATCCCCAGCGCCGCGCAGAGGGCGCCGGCAAGGAACACCGACGAGTAGCCCAGCGAGGTCGCCAGCAGGCCGGTCAGCGGCCCGGTCAGGCCATAGGAGATGTCCTGAAAGGCCGCATAGCCGCCGAGCGCGGTGCCGCGCACCTGCGCCGGGACGCGCTTCACTACTTCCACGCCAAGTGAGGGGAAAATAAGCGAACAGCCGCACCCGGTCAGCGCCGCACCGGCCAGCGCCAGCCAGGCATTCGGCGCCAGTCCCAGCAGCGTCAGACCAACCGCCTCTATCAGCAGCGAGACCATCGCCACCTTAACGCCGCCAAACCGATCCGGCATCCAGCCGAACAGCACTCGCATCAGCACAAAGGCGCCACCAAACGCCGTCAGGGTAAAGCCGGCCATTGGCCAGCTATGGCTGGCGAAATAGAGGGAGACGAAGGTGCCGATCACCGCAAAGCCGACACCCTGCAGGCCCAGGCCAATGCCCGGGCGCCAGATCATGCCGATGACGCTCCAGAGTGAAGGCCGCTCGCCTCCGTGGGCCGCCACTTTGCGCACGGTACCGTTAATAAGCCAGGCGACGAGCGGTAGTCCCATGGTGACACAGGCCAGCACCGCCACGCCAAAATGGCTATAGATCAATAATCCCAGCGGGGCGCCCACCGCCAGCGAGCCGTACATCGCCATGCCGTTCCATGACATCACTTTGCCGGAACGGGCCGGTCCCACCAGGCCCATCCCCCAGCTCAGGTTTCCGGTCAGCAGCTGGCTTTCGCCAAACCCGAGGATCAAGCGGCCCAGCAGCAGCAGGCCGAGCCTGGCGAGCACCGGCAGCGGCAGCAGCGCAGCGGCCAGCCATGCCGCGCCCGCCAGGGCGCAGGCCAGCATCCCCTGCAGGACGGAACGTTTAGCGCCGTACTGGTCTGCCAGACGTCCGGCGTACCCCCGGGTCAGAACGGTGGCGAGGAACTGGATCCCTACCGCCACGCCAACCACGGTGTTGCCAAATCCCAGCTCCTGATGGACAAAGAGTGGGATCACCGGCAGCGGCAACCCAACGGTCATATAGGTCAAAAAGACGGCAAACGTAATACGGAAAAGCGAAAAATTCGCCGAAGAATTGGATGTTGTTTCAGTAACTGCGGACATGCATTACTCCAGATTCGCAGAGTAAGGCGAGCAAAGCGACACGCCCCCTCCACCTGATTATCAGGGTTAAGGCGCGTTGGTTGACGTTAAACGCTTACGCATTAGTGGAGAGACTAATGGATCCGCGAGCAGTGTGCCTGCGGGCTCTTACCCTGTCAAGATGACAAAAAAGGGGAGCCGGTGGCTCCCCTTTGCGCATCACATGCTGATTAGGCGTTGTATTTACGCATCACCAGCGTGGCGTTGGTGCCGCCGAAGCCGAAGCTGTTGGACATTACGGTGGTCAGCTTAGCGTCCGTCGGTTTGGTGACGATGTTCAGGCCGGCAGCCTGCTCGTCGAGCTCTTCAACGTTGATGCTCGGCGCGATAAAGCCGTGCTCCAGCATCAGCAGGGAGTAAATGGCTTCCTGTACGCCCGCCGCGCCCAGCGAGTGGCCGGTCATCGCTTTAGTTGCCGAAATAGCCGGGCTGTTGTCGCCGAATACTTCGCGGATGGCGCCCAGCTCTTTCACGTCGCCGACCGGAGTGGAGGTACCGTGGGAGTTCAGATAGTCGATCGGCGTATCAACGCCATGCATCGCCATCTGCATGCAGCGCACTGCGCCTTCACCAGACGGGGCGACCATGTCCGCGCCATCGGAGGTCGCGCCATAGCCGACGATTTCGGCATAGATGTGCGCGCCACGCGCCAGGGCGTGTTCCAGCTCTTCCACCACGACCATACCGCCGCCGCCGGCGATAACGAAGCCGTCACGGTTAGCATCATAGGTACGGGACGCTTTTTCCGGGGTGTCGTTGTATTTAGTGGACAGCGCGCCCATGGCGTCGAATTCGCAGGCCATTTCCCAGCACAGCTCTTCGCCGCCGCCGGCAAAGACGATGTCCTGTTTGCCCAGCTGGATCTGCTCTACCGCGTTACCAATACAGTGGGCGGAAGTGGCGCAGGCCGAGCTGATGGAGTAGTTAACGCCGTGAATTTTGAACGGCGTAGCGAGGCAGGCGGAAACGCCGGAAGCCATCGCTTTGGTGACCACATACGGGCCCACGGCTTTCAGACCACGCGGGCTACGCATGGCATCGGCGCCGAAGACCTGGAATTTCGGGGAACCGCCGCCGGAGCCTGCGATCAGGCCGACACGCGGGTTATTCTGATATGCTTCAGGCGCCAGACCTGCGTCGGCAACAGCCTGTTCCATGGACAGGTAAGCATAAATGGAGGCGTCGCTCATAAAGCGCACTACTTTGCGGTCAATGAGGCCAGTGGTATCCAGTTTGACGTTGCCCCATACGTGGCTGCGCATCCCTGAATCTTTAAGCTCCTGAGAGAAAGTGATCCCTGAACGTCCTTCACGCAGAGATGCCAGGACTTCCTGCTGGTTATTACCGATGCTGGAAACGATGCCCAAGCCAGTAATCACTGCACGTTTCATTAAATACCTCTGTAAGTCGCACTATTTTAAGTTTCGTGTCGCACAATAGCGTACACTTGTACGCCGAACAAGTCCGATCAGACATTTTGTGTATAAATTTGCGCCCTCAGGCACACATCGTTAAGATCGTGCTACGCCTTGTGATTCGAGTAACTTACGTGAAACAAAACGCCATACAACCCGCCAACCTGGAATTCAACGCTGAGGGTACACCTGTTTCCCGAGATTTCGACGATGTTTACTTTTCCAATGACAACGGTCTGGAAGAGACTCGCTACGTTTTTCTCGGCGGAAATCGCCTGCCGGAGCGCTTCCCCAGCCACCCTCGCCCGCTGATGATCGTCGCGGAGAGCGGCTTCGGCACCGGGCTCAATTTCCTCACCCTCTGGCAGGCGTTTGACGTTTTTGTTCGTGATAACCCGGACGTTACCTTGCAAAGGTTACATTTCATCAGTTTTGAAAAATATCCGCTGAAGGCTGAGGATCTCCGCCTGGCGCACCAGCGCTGGCCAGAGCTGGCTCCGTGGGCGCAGCAGCTGCAGACGCAATGGCCGTCGGCCTTCGGCGGGTGCCATCGTCTGCTGCTCGACGGCGGGCGGGTGACGCTCGATCTGTGGTTTGGCGATATCAATGAGCTGACCAGGGAGCTGGATGATTCGCTGAACCAGCAGGTGGACGCCTGGTTTCTTGACGGCTTTGCCCCGGCGAAAAATCCCGACATGTGGACTCAGGATCTGTTCAGCGCCATGGCGCGCCTGGCGCGGCCCGGCGGGACGCTGGCCACCTTTACCTCCGCCGGTTTTGTTCGCCGTGGCCTGCAGGAGGCCGGCTTTACCATGCGTAAAAGCAAAGGCTTCGGCCGCAAGCGGGAGATGCTGACCGGCGAGATGGCGCAAACGCTGAGCTTTCCTGCGCGCGCCCCCTGGTTCGCTCGCAGTAGCAGCGATGCCCGCGAGGCGGCCATCATCGGCGGCGGGATCGCCAGCGCTCTGCTCTCCCTGGCGCTGCTGCGCCGCGGTTGGCAGGTGACCCTTTACTGCGCCGATGAGGCTCCAGCGCAGGGCGCCTCCGGCAATCGCCAGGGCGCGCTGTATCCGCTGTTAAGTCAGCACGATCCGGCGCTGGCACGCTTTTTTCCGGCCGCCTTTACCTTCGCCCGCCGAATGTATGACACGCTGCCGGTGATGTTCGATCACCAATGGTGCGGTGTTACCCAGCTCGGCTGGGATGAGAAAAGCGCGCATAAAATCGCCCAGATGCTGGCGCTGAATTTACCCCCGGACATCGCCTGCGCGGTGACGGCGGAACAGGTTGCCGGGCTGACCGGCGTCGATACCGGCTGCGGGGGGATCACCTATCCGGCCGGCGGCTGGCTGTGCCCGCAGCAGCTCACCGCCGAGCTGCTGGCGCTGGCGGCCACGCGCGGACTGCACGTGCACTATGGTTATCCCGTCGAAACGCTCAGCGCGGAGGGCGATGGCTGGCTGCTCAATCAGCAGCGCTATCATCAGACGGTGGTTCTGGCGAACGGCCACCGCATCACTGGTTTTGCGCAAACAGCCCAACTGCCGGTCTACCCGGTTGGCGGCCAGGTCAGCCATATTCCCACCACCCCGCGGCTTGCCGCCCTGCGCCAGGTGCTGTGCTACGACGGCTACCTGACGCCACAGAATCCGCAAAATCATCAGCACTGCATTGGCGCCAGCTACCACCGCGGGAAAACCGACACCACCTTCAGCGAAGAAGATCAGCAGCACAACCGGCAACGGCTGATCGACTGCTTCCCGGGCGCGGAGTGGCCGCAGGACGTGGATATCAGCGCCAACGACGCTCGCTGCGGCGTGCGCTGCGCCACCCGCGATCATCTACCGATGGTCGGCAACGTGCCGGACTACGCGGCAACATTGACGCAATACGCCAGCCTCCACGAACAACCGGATATCGCCGATAGCGCGCCGGTCTGTCGTAACCTGTTTATGCTTGGCGCGCTCGGGTCGCGCGGACTTTGCACCGCGCCGTTAAGCGCTGAGCTGCTGGCGGCGCAAATGAGCGCGGAACCGCTGCCGCTGGATAGCGACACCCTGGCGGCGCTGAATCCGAATCGGCTGTGGGTGAGAAAACTGCTGAAGGGAAAAGCGGTGAAATAAAACCATGAGGGCAGGCAATTTCCCGGGTACGGCTGACGCCTGACCCGGGCTACAACATGGCTCAGGCCTGATTTTTCGCCTGTTGATACAGGTTATGCCACATCCCCTGCACCAGAATTTGGTCCGGCGGCGACAGTTCGCCAGCGCTGATGGCCTTCTCCAGGCTCTGGCTAACTCTGCTGTGTACCGCGTCAGCAGAATGCTCGCCCTCACCTTCCAGCTCAGCCACCGCCAGCGTCAGGTGGCCGCGCAGATAACCGCCGGCAAACAGTTCATCATCACTGGCGTGGTCTACCATGTTGTCAATCAGCGCCAGAATGCGTGATTCAAACTCCGCGATCATCATCTTACCTCTTGTCATGTAATGTGCGGCCTTAGTGCAGGTCTTCCGGCCACGGAAAGTGTTCCGCCGTCAATGGCGGCGTTTGATAATAGTGTTGTAACGCGCGAATAAAGCGCGCCGGACGTTCGGGGATCCCTTGTTCAAGTAAAGTCATCACCCGAGCATGCACCCGGCGCTGGAAGGCGATGCGATCGGGCTCAACGTCCCCTTCCAGATTGTCACAGCTGACGTTAAACGGAAATCCCGCCGCCACGCAGAACAGCCACTCAAAGGCCTGCGGTTTCACCTCGACATCCTCAAACTGGCTTTGGGTCATTGCATCGCGGCCGTCCGGGCAGTACCAGTAGCCAAAATCTACTTGTTCGCGACGCGCCTTGCCGGCGACACACCAGTGAGAGATCTCGTGCAGGGCGCTGGCAAAAAATCCGTGCGCAAACACGATACGGTGATAGGGCGTTTCATCGTCAGCCGGAAGGTAGATCGGCTCATCGTCGCCTTTAATCAGGCGGGTATTAAATTCTTCGGCAAAGCAGCTGTCGAAAAGGTCTATCAGCTGCTGATAATGGTGTTGCTGTTGCATTAATGAATTCCCAACCACTGCAAAATCTCAGCCCCGTGGCTGTCATAAAGAAGTTTCGCGCTCATCACCGCCGAGACGATAACGATCATCGGCCGGATCAGCGACTGCCCTTTACTCAGCACCAGCCGGGACCCGGCACGGGCGCCAATAAACTGGCCGGCCATCATCACAAAGCCGGTGGCCCAGATAACCTTTCCACCGATGATAAACAGCAGCAGGCCGCCGACGTTTGAGGTGGCGTTCAGCAGCTTGGCATGGGCCGTCGACTTGGCAAGGTTAAACCCGGCCAGAGTGACAAAAGCCAGGGCGTAAAACGAACCGGCGCCGGGGCCGAAAAAGCCATCGTAAAACCCTACGCTACCGCCGGCGACCAGCGCAAACGGCAGACCGTAAAGCCGACGCTGCCGGTCGGCTTCGCCCAGTTTCGGCATCAGCAGGAAATAAAGGCCGATGCCAATCACCAGCAACGGCAGGATCTGCTTCAGAATATCGGATTGCACGTGCTGCACCAGCAGCGCTCCGGCGGTTGAGCCGATAAAGGTCATCAGAATATTCAGCTTCTGATCGGCCAGATTAACCACCTTGCGGCGGACAAAATAGAGGGTCGCCGATAGCGACCCGCCGCAGGCCTGCAGCTTATTGGTCGCCAGCGCCTGGGCTGGCGGCATGCCGGCCGCCATCAGCGCAGGGACAGTCAATAAGCCCCCGCCCCCCGCCAGTGAGTCAATAAAACCGGCCAGGATGGCGACAAAGAAGAGTACCACCAGCACCAGCGGCGATACGGCAAACAACTCGATAAAACTATCCATTACAGCACATGCTCATCCAGTAGCGCCTGGCAGGAAGGCGGCAGCGGCGGCGGCGTCTTCTTCACAGGGGGGGTAGACCCGGGTTTAGGTGGTTCGAACCAGCTCTGCAGCTCCGCTCCGCAGCCATCGCCGGGCGGCGGCGGCGCCTGATCCTCGCACTCCAGACTTCCCGCCGGGCAACGCAGTCGGACGTGCATATGAGCGCGATGCTGGAACCAGGGACGGACTTTACGCAGCCACTGGCGGTCGCTGCCCGCGTCCAGGCACAGCTGCTGTTTAATCGCCGGGTTGACGAAGATGCGGGTAACTTCGCTATCTTCCGCCGCCAGCTTGATAAGCTGGCTGATTTGCGGGCTCCATAGCGACGGCACCACATGCTTGCCATCGCTGGCGACCAGGTCCAGCGCCTGCGGCTTCAACAGCTGGGACGATGTCCAGCGCGTTTGCGGCAGCTGAAGGAAGATATCGACATCGAGGCCCGTCTGGTGGCTGGCGTGCCCGCCGTTAAAGCGCCCGCCCGCCGGCATCCCCATGTCGCCAATCAGCACGGTTCCCATACCTTTATTGTGCACCTGATTACTCAGGCGCTGAATAAACTGAACCAGATCCGGATGACCGAAGTAGCGACGCTGATCGGTACGCATCACCTGATAGCCGGGGGCACTCAGGGGGAGCGCCTCGGCGCCAACGATACAGCCATTGGAAAACGCGCCGATTGACTGGGCGCTGCCGCCGATCGGTTGGGTTATTTTCTGCCATGGCGTGGCGGCCAGGCTACCGGCGCTAGCCAACAGCGCAAGCAGTGCGATAACGGTGTTTTTCATGGTTACCAGCGTGGAATTGTCGTCGTCACGTCGCCATTCTGCGCGCGCTGACGCATAAAGTGATCCATCAGAACGATCGCCAGCATCGCCTCAGCGATCGGTACGGCGCGGATGCCGACGCACGGATCGTGACGCCCTTTGGTGATCATCTCCACTTCTTCGCCAAAGCGGTTAATCGTATGACCGGGAACGGTAATACTGGAGGTAGGCTTCAGCGCGATGTTGGCAACGATCTGCTGGCCGCTGCTGATACCGCCAAGAATGCCGCCGGCGTGGTTGCTCTGGAACCCGGCTTTAGTGATCTCATCGCGGTTTTCGCTGCCGCGCAGCTTCACCACCTCGAAGCCGTCGCCAATTTCCACCCCTTTCACGGCGTTGATGCTCATCAGCGCGTGGGCGATATCGGCATCCAGGCGGTCGAAGACCGGCTCGCCGAGGCCTGGCGGTACGCCGTCAGCCACCACCGTCACTTTCGCGCCAATGGAGTCGCCCTCTTTTTTCAGGCCGCGCATCAGTTCATCCAGGGCGTCGATTTTATCCGGGTCCGGACAGAAGAAGGGGTTCTGCTCAACCTGATCCCAGTCTTTGATGGCCAGCGGAATATCGCCCATCTGCGTCAGGCAGCCGCGAATGACGATGCCGAACTTCGCGGCAAGGTATTTTTTGGCAATCGCCCCGGCCGCTACGCGCATCGCGGTTTCGCGCGCAGAAGAACGACCGCCGCCGCGATAGTCGCGCAGACCATACTTTTGCTCGTAGGTGTAATCGGCGTGTCCCGGACGGAACAGATCTTTGATCGCGCCGTAATCCTGCGAACGCTGATCGGTGTTCTCAATCAGCAGACCGATACTGGTCCCGGTCGTAACGCCTTCGAAGACGCCGGAGAGGATTTTGACCTGATCCGGCTCGCGACGCTGCGTGGTGTAACGCGAGGTACCCGGGCGACGACGATCGAGGTCGTGCTGCAGGTCGGCTTCGGTCAGCGGGATGCCCGGCGGCACGCCGTCAACGATGCAGCCCAGCGCCAGACCGTGCGATTCGCCGAAGGTAGTGACGCGAAAGAGTTGTCCAATTGTATTTCCTGCCATCACGGCTCCAATCTTTTTCGTTATGTTGGCGTGTTGTTTTTTTAGTCTTTATAAATACCGAAGTGCGCACGGGCGTCAATCAGCTGCTGTTTGGTCAGCATAAAGACCCCGTCGCCGCCGTTATCAAACTCAAGCCAGGTAAACGGCACATCCGGATACTGCTCCATCAGATGTACCATGCTGTTACCGACTTCACAAATCAGAATCCCGTCGTCGCTGAGATAATCCGGCGCGTTGCCAAGGATACGGCGCGTTAGCTTCAGGCCGTCGCTTCCGGAGGCCAGCCCCAGCACCGGCTCATGCTCATACTCTTCCGGCAGATCGGCCATGTCCTCTTCATCGACATACGGCGGATTGGTGACGATCAGATCGTACTGCAGCTTCGGCAGATCGCGGAACAGGTCGGAACGGATCGGCGTAACGTGATGGATCAGGCCATGGGACTCAACGTTGTGCTCGGCGACGGCCAGCGCGTCCGGGGAGATATCTACCGCATCGACTTCCGCCTCCGGGAAGGCATAGGCGCAGGCGATGGCGATGCAGCCGCTACCGGTGCACATATCAAGGATGTGCTGCGGCTTATGGTTAATCAGTCCGGCAAACTGGTTATTGATCAGTTCGCCAATCGGGGAGCGCGGCACCAGCACCCGCTCATCAACGTAAAACTCATGGCCGCAGAACCACGCTTTGTTGGTCAGATAGGCGACGGGAATACGCTCGTTCACGCGGCGAATCACCCGCTCTACAATGCGGTGTTTCTCGCTGGAGGTCAGGCGCGCAGTGCGCATGTCTTCCGGGATATCCAGCGGCAGATACAGTGAAGGCAGCACCAGCTGTACCGCCTCGTCCCACGGGTTATCAGTCCCGTGACCGTACCAGATATTAGCAGCGCTGAAACGGCTTACCGCCCAGCGCAGCATGTCCTGAATGGTATGCAGCTCATTGACTGCCTCATCAACAAAAATTTTATCCACGACATCCTCCAGGGCACACTCTGCTATAAATTCGGCGGCTAGTGTGCCATGAAGACGGCGATAAATCAGCATTCTTGCGATCAGGGGCGGGGGAAAAAACAGGTTTTCCTTGCCCGAAGGGATATTGAGTCGGGTAAACTAGCGCAAAGTATGAATGAGAGCGGACAATGAAAAAGAAGACATCGCTTAGCGAGGAGGATCAGGCGCTGTTCCGTCAGCTGATGACCGGCACGCGGAAGATCAAACAGGACACTATTGTTCACCGCCCGCAGCGCAAGAAAATTACCGAGGTTGCTCCTAAGCGTTTGCTGCAGGAACAGGTCGATAACAGCCACTATTTTTCCGATGAGTTTCAACCGCTACTGAATACCGAAGGCTCGACGAAATATGTCCGCCCCGACGTCAGCCATTTCGAGCTGAAAAAGCTGCGCCGTGGAGATTATTCGCCGGAGCTGTTCCTCGATCTGCATGGGCTTACCCAGCAGCAGGCCAAACAGGAACTGGGCGCGCTAATTGCCGCCTGCCGCCGCGAGCATGTTTTTTGCGCCTGCGTGATGCACGGACATGGGAAACACATCCTCAAACAGCAAACCCCGCTGTGGCTGGCGCAACATCCGCATATTATGGCGTTTCACCAGGCACCAAAAGAGTACGGCGGTGACGCCGCACTGCTGATATTGATTGAGGTCGAGGAGTGGCAACCGCCGGAGCTGCCGTAACGGCGGGCTCCGGGGGGCCGTCAGATGGCGTTGGCCATCTTGAGGTTGCAGGGGCTTTTTTGCCAGAGGAACTCACCTTTGCCGTCGGCATCCAGCGTCACGCACGCGATCGCCGAGGTGGTGAACATCGGGGGCGTTTCCCCCGGACACAGCTCTGAGACCAGATACCCCACCAGCGGCAGGTGGGAGACAACCAGCGCCGTCGCCACGCCTTCATTCGCCAGCGCCTGCAGATAGGCGCTCACCATTCCCACATCACCGCACGGCGTGAGCTCCGGCATCACGTCGACATGTTTCGGCAGGTTCATGCACTCCCCAACGATATCCAGCGTCTGTTCTGCACGCAGATAGGGACTGACAAGAACGCGCTCAATATCCACTTTTTGACCTTTCAGCCAGGTTGCCATCTGACGAGACTCATCACAACCGCATACGGTTAATGGACGAACCGAGTCACTGGCTGCATCGAGGGCAGCGTCGCCGTGACGCATAATAAAAACTTGCATATTGCACCGCTTTTGTTAACCAGAAGCACCGTAGTTTGGCCTGCGAAGACAATACGCAGGTGACCCGGTGGCCGGGCATTGTGCCTGATCCATTCCACGAATGAAACGCTGTTTTTTACCTCAATGGCGTAAGTATAGTCAATCATTGTTTACAAAACAGCCAATCAACAGCGTCGTCCGCAGCCGGATTTACCTTCTTTGACCACAACTTAGGTCAGCCGTTCATCCGCTGGCCAAAAGGTGGTCCCCTGTTCGGCCATGCGTAATAAAGTGTCACAGGGTGTAAAACGTGGGCCGAACTGGGCGGCCAGGCGCTGCAGGATCGCGGCAACTTCACCCGCGCCGATAGTATCCATATACCGGAACGGGCCGCCAAGAAATGGCGGAAACCCTATACCAAAGACGGCGCCGATATCGCCATCGCGCGCGCTCCGGATAATCTGCTCATCAAAGCAGCGCGCCGCTTCGTTAAGCATCATCATCACACAGCGCTCCGCCACCTGCTGCGCGGAAAGCCGCGACTGCGGGCGGCCGATGCCGAGCAGCGGATAGACTGCCGGGTCGGGCCGTTTTTTGCTTTTACGCCCTTTTGTCTCATAAAGATAGAAACCACGATTATTTTTTCTGCCTTTGCGATCGTCCTTCAAAATCGCGTCAATGATGTTTGCAGGCGGGCTAAAACGTTCTCCAAACGCGCTCTCCAGCACGGGGATAATTTTGGTGCCGGTATCGATACCCACCTCATCCAGCAGTTGAATCGGCCCCACCGGGAAACCGAATTTAACCAACGCGTTATCAATGACTTCAATCGGTTCGCCTTCCACCAGCAGGCGCATCGCTTCATTGATATACGGCGCGAGGATACGGTTCACATAGAACCCCGCTTTATCTGCGACAACAATCGGCGTTTTCCCCTGCCTTTTAGCCAGCTGCACCACGGTGGCGATAGTCTGCGGGTCGGTTCCCTTGTGCGGGATCACCTCAACCAGCGGCATTTTTTCCACCGGACTGAAAAAATGCAGGCCGATTACCTGCCCCGGGCGGCTGGCGTGAGCGGCAATATCGCCGATTGGCAACGATGAGGTATTCGACGCAAAGATGGTCTGCGGCCCGCCGTATTGTTCCACTTCGCTGACCATCCGCTGTTTGAGAGCCAGGTCTTCAAATACCGCCTCGATCACCACATCGCGATGAGCAAAGCCCTGATAGTCGGTAGTGCCGGAGATCAGCGCCATCTGACGATCGCGCTCCACTGGGCGCAGTCGACGCTGACGAACCTGTTTATTCAGCAGATCCCAGCTGTACTTTAAGGCGTGGTTGATGCCACGCGGCTGGATATCTTTAATCCGCACCGGCAGCCCACCCTTACAGGCGGTCACATAGGCGATCCCCCCGCCCATCAAGCCACCGCCCAGTACTGCAACGCTTCTCAGCGGACCGGGGCCCGCCTCGGCGCCAGGGTCTTTTTTCAGATCGGTACTGGCAAAGAAGATCGATCGCAGCGCCTGCGACTGCGGGCTCATCGCCAGTTCGCCAAATGCGCGCGCCTCTTCAGCGTATCCGCTGCTGCAGCCATGGGCCAGACCATTCTCGACGACCTGCAAGATTCGCTTCACCGCCGGGTAATTTCCCTGCGTTTTGCGCTGCGTTTGTTTACCGACAAACTGGAATAACAGATGGCGCCCCAGGGGCCCTGCCAGTACGCGTTCACGAACAGGCACCTCCCGGCTGGTCGGTCGTCCCTTCAGCGCCAGCTCCACCGCTGCCTGCAGTAAAATCGCCTGCGGCACCACCTCGTCCACCAGACCGGCCTTCAACGCCTGCCGCGGCCGCAGCTGCTTGCCGGTGAGCATCATATCCAGCGCGGTGCTTACCCCGATCAGCCGCGGTAAACGCTGCGTCCCGCCGGAACCCGGCAGCAGGCCAAGCTGTACCTCCGGCAAGCCGAGTCGGGTTTTTTCGTCATCGCTGCAGATACGGCCATGACAGGCCAGCGCCAGCTCCAGACCGCCGCCAAGGCAGGCGCCGTGGATAGCGGCAATCACCGGGATCGACAGGCCATGGATCTCAGCCATAATCTGCTGTCCCTGGCGCGCCAGCGCTTCCGCCTCCTGCGCGCTGCGGCAGCGGGCAATCATGTTGATATCAGCGCCGGCGATAAAGTTATCCGCTTTGGCGGAGATAAATACTACGCCGCGCACTGACTTGTCGTCACGTAACTGGCGTATCAATCCCCGTACCTGACTGCCAAATTCGGCTTTCAGGGTATTCATTTTTTCACCCGGGGCATCAATGGTGATCACCGCGATTTTGTCCGCACGGACCTCAAGCTTAAAAGCGGAAACAGTATCCATTATTCAGCCTCCACGATCATCGCCGCACCCAGACCACCTGCCGCGCAGGCCGTCACCAAACCAAATCCCCCGCCCCGTCGCCGCAGCTCATGCAGCGTCTGGGTGATCATCCGCGCGCCGGTGGCGGCGAAGGGGTGACCGTAGGCGATAGAGCCGCCGAGGACGTTAAACTTGCTTTCATCTACCTCACCGGTGGCCTGCGAGCGGCCCAGCACCTCGCGGGCAAAGCGGTCGCTTGCCAGACACTGGAGATTGGCCAGCGTCTGCGCGGCGAAAGCTTCGTGCATATCGATAAGCGTGAGATCCGCCAGCGTCAGGCCAGCGCGCTCCAGCGCCAGCGGCGTGGACCACGCGGGCCCCAGCAGCATATCCTGCCAGACGTCGATGGCGGTAAAGGCGTAGCTGCGCAGATAGCCCAGCGGCCTCAGCCCCAGCTCTTTAGCCCGCGACTCGGTCATCAGGATCACCGCTGCCGCGCCGTCCGTCAGCGGCGTACTGTTGGCGGCGGTGACGGTGCCATGTTTGCGGTCAAAGGCCGGGCGTAACTTCTGATAATCTGCGAGCGTTGAATTTTTACGAATATTGTTGTCCTGCTCGAGCGGTTCGCGGAAAGGGGGAGCATAGGCGGTCATCACCTCTGCGGACAGTTTACCCTCTTCCCAGGCTTTCGCTGCCAGCTGGTGCGAACGATGCGCCAGGGCATCCTGTTGCTCGCGGGAGATCCCCCAGCTTTTCGCCATCTGCTCGGCGGTATCGCCCATCCGCAATCCGGTTGAATATTCAGCCACCGCCGGGGGGACCGGCAGCAGGTCGCGTGGCCGCAGACGGGAAAACAGCTTCAGCTTTTGGCTCAGCGTGCGTGCCTTATTGGCATCCACTAGCGTGCGGGCCAGCGTTTTACTGACCCCAATGGGCAGGACAGAGGAGGAGTCGGCGCCGCCGGCAATACCGGCGCGGATGGTGCCGGCCATCAGGCTTTCAGCGACGTTCGCCACGGCCTGGAAACTGGTGGCGCAGGCGCGGCTGACGCTATAGGCGTCGGTATGTACGCTCATGCCGGTACCCAGCACAATTTCCCGGGCGATGTTCGGCGCTTCCGGCATCTGCACCACCTGGCCAAAGACCAGTTGCTCGATGACTTCGGCAGGAATGTCGCTGCGCGCCAGCATCTCGCCAACCACCATTTTTCCTAAATCAATGGCCGGAACGCCATGAAAAGCCGTAGCCTGACGAGCAAATGGCGTGCGTAGCCCCGTGACAATGGCAATGCGATCGCCCTGACGGGTGATAAGCGGTAATGCCTGACTCATAACACTCCCCTGTTAACCAAGACAACCAAGTGGTCTGACCTGATAACATTCTTAACTAATTTTTTACATTAAGCCAATCGGAGAAGCGCAAAATTGCGAGCCAAAACACAGTGAAAAGAAAAGGAAACGCCCCTAATCAGGGGCGTCGAGGGGGAAGGATTAACGTAAGCCCAGCTGGAAGATCAGGGATTCTGCTTCGCAGCTGAAAACAAAATCGATATCCAGCTGCACACCGCCGTCAACGTCAGTGAAGGTTGGGTTAATTTGGCACGGCTCAGATTCGACATTGCGGGCTTTTTCGCTTAACGCGGCGAGCGTTTGCTCGGCTTCAGCGCGGTTGGCGAATACGCGGCTGTAGGAGGCGGTGCAGTCGGTGTTGTCAACAATCGTGCCAACATCCATACAGCAGCAAACCGGGGTTTCATCAGCGCTACATTTACTCATCGTAGATTTCCTCTGGAGATGCACCTTCGGTGCCAGAAAAATGATGTGCTTATTTTACGCCCTGTCCCCGGTGAGCCTCCAGCCGAGAATCGCTCTGCCGGCGTTAAGTGACAGAAATCACACTTAAAAATGATCTAAAACAAAAATCCCCTTCTGTCCCCCTTGCTCTCTCCGAGATTTTTGCCAGCTGGATCGCGTTTCTGTTATCACAATTGAAAAACTTCATAAACATACTTGCAACAAATCATCTGGTCAGACCTATACTCAGCGCACTGGTCTGATTTCTTGGTTGTACCGCAGACCCTACACTCCCGCGCTTCTGTTACGGCATGTAACATAGTTTAAAAAAAAATAACTCAATGAGGTTATGGGCATGAGCCAGAAAACCCGCTTTACCCAATCTGCCCTTGCAGTGGCTGTCGCACTTGTTTCCACCCAGGCCTGGTCAGCAGGCTTCCAGCTCAACGAATTCTCTGCATCGGGGCTGGGTCGTGCCTATTCCGGTGAAGGGGCGATCGCTGACGATGCTGGTAATGCCAGTCGTAACCCGGCATTAATTATGATGTTTGACCGCCCGACCATGTCGGCGGGCGCCGTGTTTGTCGACCCGGGCGTTAATGTTTCGGGCACCTCTCCCACCGGCAAGAGCCTGAAAGCAGACAATATCGCCCCGACGGCGTGGGTGCCCAACTTCCACTTTGTCGCGCCGATTAACGACCAATTTGGTTGGGGGGCGTCTATCACCTCTAACTATGGTCTGGCAACAGAGTATAACGATGATTATGCGGCCGGCAGCATGGGCGGTAAAACCGACCTGACCACCGCGAACTTCAACCTGAGCGGCGCCTACCGCCTCGACAGCAACTGGAGCTTCGGCTTAGGCTTTGACGCGGTCTACGCCAAGGCGAAGATCGAGCGCTATGCAGGCGATCTGGGGCAGATTGTCGCAGGCTCTGGCGCGCTGCCGCCGGCGCTGGCGGGCCAGGTAGCGAAGATCCCGGCCGACACGCAGATCGCCCATCTTAATGGCAACGCGTGGGGCTTCGGCTGGAACGCCGGGATCCTCTATGAGCTGGATAAGAATAACCGCTACGGTTTAACCTACCGTTCTGAGGTCAAGATCGACTTCGACGGTAACTACCGCAGCAGCCTGCCGGCGGCCTATAACCAGATCCTCGGCAACTTCGGCCTGCCGGCGGGCACCAGCGGCCAGACGACCAATGGTTCGCTAACCCTTAACCTGCCGGAAATGTGGGAGCTGTCCGGCTATAACCGCGTGGCGCCGCAGTGGGCGGTCCACTATAGCCTGACCTACACCAGCTGGAGTCAGTTCCAGGAGCTGAAAGCCACCGGCAGCAACGGCCAGACGCTGTTCTATAAAGAGGAAGGCTTCAAGGACGCCTATCGTCTTGCGCTGGGGACCACCTATTATTATGACGATAACTGGACCTTCCGTACCGGTATCGCCTTCGATGACAGTCCGGTGCCGGCTAATAACCGCTCCATCTCTATTCCGGACCAGGATCGCCTGTGGCTGAGCGCGGGTACCACCTACGCGTTCAATAAAGATGCCTCGGTTGACGTCGGCGTTTCATACATGCACGGGCAGCATGTTGAAATTAAGGAAGGCCCGTATACCTTCCGTTCCGAAGGAACCGCCTGGCTGTACGGCGCTAACTTCAACTACCGCTTCTGATAAGCAGCGCGCCACAAAAAAGGGTGAACATTATGTTCACCCTTTTTTTATCATTCGCCGATCACTGTGAATCGATATCCTTCAGCTCATCCTGAATAGCCTGAGCATTCGGGTTGTCCGCCGGGGTCAGCTTACCGCCGTTGGCGATAAAGTCATGACGCTGGAAGTAGGCTTCACGCATCAGAATGTAAGGGTCGGAAGACTGGCGCAGCAGGCCGTCGGAATCCAGCAGCTGAGCACGTGTCTCAATCCCTTCCACCGCCCATTTACCGATCGACATCGGCCAGGTCAGCCAGGAGAGCACCGGATACAAGCCATCGGCCATATCGCCGCCTTCGTCGCGCAAGGTAAAGCTTCCATAGAAGGGCAACTGAACATACGGGCCATAGCCAACGCCATAATGCCCAAGCGTACTGCCGAAACGATGTGGCTCAACCCGCTGTAGCTGCGGATTCGCCATCCCGGCCACATCGATAAGCCCACCCATACCGAGAATGGTGTTCAGGAAGAAGCGGGTAAAATGCACCATACCTTTATAGGGGTCGCCCTGCAGGAAGTAGTTCACCATCACTGCCGGCTCTTCCAGGTTACTGGTAAAATTGCTTAACCCGTTGCGCGCCGGCTGTGGGACGTAGTCGCGCCATGCCACCGCGACGGGGCGAAGCACGTAAGGATCAACCACGTTAAAGTTGAAGTTAAACATCGTGCGGTTAAACCCTTCTAACGGGTCTGAGCGCCCCTGCGGCCGATCGCCAGAGCTGGAACTGGCACATCCCACCAGCAATGTGGCGCCAAGCGCAAGCGCCGACAGGCGATAATTCATAGATGTCTCCCTGGTTTTTATGGCTATCGCGAGTTGCCATCCATGACGGAAAGACAACGCTTCCGCCCGTAAAGATGTGAGCGATTGTAACAGCACGTTGAACGATGTCTATATCACCCAAGTTGTTGATTTGATCTTAGCCTGGGAATAACGAAATCGCGGGGCTCCTATTCTACCGGAGCGACAAAAATCTGACGTTACCATTTTTGCGATTTCAGAGTATGCCCAGCCAGACGGCAGGGAAAGCCGCTACGCTATAACTATACAGATTGATAGCGAGGGCCACGAAATGGATGAACTAGACAATAACAAATTAAAGGCAGAGGATGACGAAAGAGAAGTGGAAAGTGAGGAAAATCAGCGTGGTGAAGAGATCGAAGTAAATGAAGATCGCCTTCCCTCGCGGGCGATGGCGATCCATGAACATATTCGCCAGGAAGGGGAAAAAGAGATGGAGCGCGATGCGCTGGCCCTGCTATGGTCAGCGATTGCGGCCGGCCTGTCGATGGGGGCCTCCTTGCTGGCGAAGGGAATTTTTCACGTCAAACTGGAGGGGATCCCGGGCGGTTTTTTGCTGGAAAACCTCGGCTACACCTTCGGCTTTATTATCGTAATTATGGCCCGCCAGCAGCTGTTCACTGAAAATACGGTCACCGCCGTTCTGCCGGTGATGCATAATCCCACCCTCGGTAACGTCGGTTTGCTGATGCGGCTATGGTCGGTGGTGCTGGCGGGCAATCTCATCGGTACCGCGGTGGCCGCATGGGCCTTCAATTATATGCCTATTTTTGATGAGCCAACCCGTCAGGCCTTTGTCAGCATCGCCGAAGACGTAATGAAGAACAGTCCGACAGAGATGTTCGCTAATGCGATTATTTCCGGCTGGCTGGTCGCCACCATGGTCTGGATGTTTCCTGTCGCCGGCGCCGCCAAAATCGTGGTGATTATTCTCATGACCTGGCTTATCGCCCTGGCGGATACCACCCATATTGTAGTGGGCTCGGTCGAGATCCTTTATCTGGTGTTTAATGGAAATCTGCCCTGGAGCGACTTTATCTGGCCGTTCGCCCTGCCGACCCTGGCGGGAAATATCTGTGGCGGGACCTTCATCTTCGCACTGCTGAGCCATGCGCAGATCCGTAACGATATGAGCAGCAAGCGAAAAGCGGAAGCCCGCGCCCAGGCGGCGGAGAAAGGGAAAAAGGCCGACCGGACATAAAAAAAGCGCCCTGAGTGGCGAGGGTTTAAGCAGTCAGACGGTATGGCTCTTACTCAGGCGGGCAAAAAACGCTATACTCATGCCGCCTTGTCCCCTTAGTTAAATGGATATAACGAGCCCCTCCTAAGGGCTAGTTGCAGGTTCGATTCCTGCAGGGGACGCCAGAACCCTGTCTACCGAAGTATATCAAAGTCTATTTTTCCCAATCATTTCAATGAAGTACACTTTAACCATGGTCTACCAAGGACTGTTGGGATATACGGACATCCAGCTTGTTTTGTTGGTATAACTGTTGGTATTGTAAGTTCGATAATGCAGATACCATCATCAGGAGGTCACAATGGCACTAACTGAGGTAAAAGTCAGAAATGCGAAACCTACTGAAAAGCCCGTCAAGTTAACAGATGGGGATGGTATGCATCTCCTGGTTCACCCTACGGGTTCAAAATACTGGCGGCTTCAATATCGCTTTTCTGGTAAGCAAAAAATGTTGGCGCTTGGTGTTTATCCCGAAGTGTCTTTAGCAGAAGCTCGTCGTAGAAGAGAAGAAGCAAGGCAACTCATTGCCAACAATGTTGACCTTGGCGAAAAGCGAAAAACAGAAAAGATTGAAGAGAAAGGCTTACTCATTTTTGAAACTGTTGCCAGAGACTGGCACTCAAGCAACAGAACCTGGTCAGACAGTCACAGAACTACCGTATTAAACAGCCTGATCACTCATGTATTTCCTGTTATCGGTAAGCGGAACATTAGTGAGCTTAAAACTCGTGATTTACTTGTTCCTCTGAAAAAAGCAGAGGAAACTGGACATCTTGAACTTGCTGCCCGTTTACAACAAAGAATCACTGCCATCATGCGGTATGCTGTTCACAATGCTTTGATTGACCAAAACCCAGCTTACGACCTCGCAGGCGCTGTAACCACTGCCAAGAGTAATCACCGCCCTGCCCTTCCCCTCGAACGACTTCCTGAGCTTCTCAAACGGATTGATGCCTATAAAGGGAAAGGTATCACTCAAATAGCAGTTCAATTAACTCTACTGACTTTCATCCGTTCAAGTGAACTTAGATTCGCTCGTTGGTCTGAGGTGAATTTCAAAAACTCCTTATGGACAATCCCTGCAGAAAGACGAGAATTGGAGGGGGTTAAGTATTCAAATAGGGGCTCAAAAATGAAAACCCCTCATCTTGTGCCGCTAAGTAAGCAGGCTGTAGTATTATTTAAAAGGCTCCAAGCTATAAGTGGAGAAAAGGATCTTATGTTCATTGGTTTTAGTCGCGATGACAAACCAATCAGCGAAAACACTGTTAACAAGGCTCTTCGCACCATGGGTTACGACACGAAAGCTGAAGTTTGTGGTCACGGTTTTCGAACTATGGCTTGTAGTGCATTAATCGAATCTGGGTTATGGTCAAGAGACGCCGTAGAACGTCAAATGAGCCACCAAGAGCGTAACTCGGTTCGGGCAGCATATATCCACAAAGCGGAACATCTCGAAGATAGAAAACTCATGTTACAATGGTGGGCTGACTACCTTAATGCCAACAGAAAAGAACACATTACACCGTTTGAATTCGCCCAGAGAATAAAGAAAATGAATTAGTATAATAGTTCTCTATTTTTTGCACGCTAAAAAGCAACGTAAACACTGAGCAAAGAAACAAAAAAAGGTAGTAATAATAATGTCAAACCAATATTTTTGCCCCCCCTCAATAAACACCCAATCGAGTTATCACTCCAGCAAAATAAATTTACGTGAACCATATCTTATTGTTTAGATCCTAATTCAAAATCATCCTATGAAATATATTAATAATTTTCTCTTGGCTTCAGTAGAAATCAGGAATGATTCTTAATATAAAAATCAAGATATACGCTTTAATCGAAAAATACCTACACTCATAACTAGACCATCAAACCAGACACAAAAAAGCCAAGTCAATAAAAAAATCAACTTAGCTAAAACCTTATACACTTATTAAAGCATGGAATAAATGCGAAGGAATACATAGGATAATTATAATTGATTATTAATTGACTGACGTATTTTCTCCATGATTATATACACACGACTTCCTATTTCATTAGGCCATCTCTCAGCTGGATTAACATCTAAACGTTTAGCTCTGTCAATCGCGATTTCAGTTACCCCCCAGAAATCATGAATATTAATAGAACTTGGGTTATATTGTCCAATAACATCCCGTAGTTTGCTTTTCATATACCCATTTTTATTTCTTAAAATACTTCTTTTTTCATCCTCACCGAGGAGCATTACATCATAATGGTGTATAAGAAGCCATAATTCAAAACATGGATTACTTAAAGCCAGAATATATTGTTTGGCATGACAAAACTGAGCAACTTCACTTATAGTAGCCTCTGTCCATGATTGTTTATCCCTATCGATTACCAGACATAATTCATCATTCACTTTAATTCCAAATTCTTTTTTATATTTATCCATTTGGTCTAAAACATGTCTAGGCGCACTATGCCCCTCTTCTCGCGGCGGGAGAACTTTAAGTTGTAAACGTGATCCTAACTCATCACATAGTTCCGATATACTATTGAAATAGTCCTGCTCTGTTTTCTCTCCTTCACAAGCAATTACAATTAAAGACGGGTCTTTTACCCCACTTCTTCTGTCAAACTCTCTTCTTTCACGAGGCATTTTTAGTCCTTCTGAAAATCTTCAACGTTTGATAATATATTCTTTATTTTAGGAATTCCACCAAAACGCCCCACTAAGTAACCTTTACGTATATCTTTATCAAACCTAGGCTGGAATTCTTCGAGTGAATAAATTCTCGAAATTCCACTTTTATTTTTTTCAGTAAACCAAACCTCATCTCTTCGTATAAGTTCAAAATCTAAAAGACCGGTTTCATGAGTGGTGACTATCAGTTGACTGTCTTTACCGACAGTTTTCATAGAGAATAACTTCATAAATGTTTTTGTAATCTTTGGATGCAAACTACGATCAATTTCATCAATTATATAAACTTTGTCTTTCAACATAAGTTCGACTAATCCAGGTATAATATCAAAAAGTCTTTGTGTACCATCTGATTCCTGGTTGAGTTCAAAATATACATCATCACCATTTTTATCTTTATGGGCCGTCATCAATTGAAATACCGTTATTTCTCCATCTTCACCCAGTTCAACTTTATATCGTTTATTTCTTGGCCCTGAAATTACAACAGCCTTACTAGATTTAAGATCCTCTATGATCTGGTCCTTGAAATTGGGAGGAAGTTTTATATCATCAAATGAACTAACTTTTCTTAATACTAACTTTGACACACCGGTATCAAAATCTTTTAGAATATCAGTTATAAGCTCTCCTTCTTTTTCATCAGAAGCAGATCCAAAATCTAGGTCTCTATATTTAGAATTCGGGAAAACTATTTGTAACTTAGCTTTAAACCATTTAAAAACATCAGAAATTGGTACAATGTAATTCAAATCCTTCAGAACATTCCTATCAAAACATTCGTACAAAAACAAAGAGTTTTCGCTTGTTCCTCTTGCTGTAAAGTTTAGGAATTGTTCGTCTTCTTCATTTTTAAATTTTATGTTTTCAAATTTAAAGTGAGTTGTATTACTTCTTTCATAAATAAGAATGTCATCCTTCTTGTTTATTTCATACAACCACTCTTCTTTAATGGATTTTTGATCAGCTGAGAATCCATATGCATAGTTCTTGCCATTGATTTTAATTTCAAATTCAAATCTGCTGGGTTTCTTTTCAAAATCATCATCAAGCCTGAAAGGTGCATAGGGAAGGTTAGTACCAGCTTTACTTCCTTTCAAAATCATATTTTGAGCATGTTTCATTGCTTTGATGATGTTGGATTTACCAGAAGCATTAGCTCCATAGATAACTCCAACTTTTAACACACTTATATCGTTCGCAGAAGTTGCCTTAACGACATGTGATGGATGGCTTCGAACTTTACTCGAAACCATTGAAAACTCGACTCTATCTCTGAATGACTTGTAGTTTTCGACTGAGAATCTGATTAACATAGCACCTCTCCAATGTGAAAAAATCACCTATACATTTAAATTAAACTACATAAATCATAAAAAATCAATATTTAAAGTGATTTTTTCACATATAAATAAAATCAATGATTAATCTTCGTTACAGTCAGGATAGATTATGAATATCTTAACCTCCCGATGAAACAGCAAATACTCATCGTGAAAGTAAACCTTTAATATAATTAATACTAAAAGATAAAGGCATTCCTAGAACATTTAAACAAGGTAAAATCGCCACACACAGGTTTGGTTAGATTGCTAGATTGATTAGATTAGACACAGGAATAAAGGAATTTCATTGAACCTATACGTTAGGATAATTATGAGACATGGAAGATGACAAATAATGACATCGCAACATGAACTCAGCAATTTATTCACGACCAAGTACCCTACAGATTTTATGAGAGAGCACCTATTTTTTTAAATTAACGAAAATCTATTGATATTAGATACTTTTGCTCAAGTCGCCGTTATTGTTTCCTAAGATATGACTCTAAAGAAAATATATCGTGTGTCGTGTAAATATGGCAATAGACATTGATTCAAGATACCCTCCGCTCTAAGACTCCCACTAAGGCATACCTGCCAACACTGGTGGGCGACAGCTAAGCCTCATTTCGTAGTGTGTAGTCTTGTTCCCAGCTACCGATACAAACATAACATATTGGAAACAATTTTTGTTTCAGGCATACTGAACTTGCCCGCTTCGTTCTTCATCACTGGGCCGTAAAAATCACAACTTTATCAAGGAGTTAATATGGCTGGTTGGTTCGAATTGGATAAGAGCAGTAATGAACAGTATAAATTTGTTCTGAAAGCCGGTAATGGAGAAATTATCCTCACCAGCGAGCTTTACACAACCAAGAGTTCTGCAGAAAATGGCATTATATCAGTTCAGGCAAACAGCCCACTTGATGAACGCTACGATCTGAAAGACTCATCTAACGGCAAGTCCTATTTTAACCTACGGGCGGCTAATCATCATGTGATCGGTACAAGCCAGATGTACTCGACCAAACAATCCCGTGAAAAAGGTATCGCTTCCGTGAAAACCAACGGAACAACAACAACGATTAAAGATAATACTTAATCAATATATCTGAAGCCAAGCCATGTGACTTGGCTTTATCAGAATGAATAAAAATATTACGCTTTTATGTACCCCAGCCAACGGTAGAAATGATTCCGAATCATTATTTAGAGTTTGATGATATGATTTCATCTATTTTACTGTTAGCGTACTCTTTAAACAATTCTTTATATTCGAAATCCTTGACATTATGAAAGCTATTTCTCCATTGAACCGATAAGCCTTTTAATAAAAAGCTAAACATTAATCCCCCCATACCTGATAAAAATATAGACAGACCTTGATTAAATGTTTGTGGATCCTTATCAAGATCTACTGCTATTCCGAACATTGTTATAATAAAAATAACATATATCAAAGTTGCAACCCAATCATTTGGATTATTAATTAACTTTTTAATGTATTGCCCCCAGCCCATCTTATTAATTGAAATATAATAGGAATGGTCATACTGCAACCTACCATCAACTTTTTTGAAGTAACCAACAGGTTTATTATGCTTAGCCATAATTTCAATTAGAACCTCATGAAATGCAGGGTCTTTAATGCCTGTTATATGTTCATTAATATCATTTTTGACAATTTTTAACTGAGGGTTGTTTTCAATATCGTTAACACTGAGCTTTGACAACTCAACGATATCTATCACCCGAAGTTCTGTATTTTTGAAAAGAGATGCTGCCAAAGTAGCTACACCAGCCACAATAGCTACAGATGATAAGGCCATGATTATACCTCAATATCATTACGTTCTAATTTTTCCTACCAATATAACATGATAGGATTAAAGGTAATTTTAGTGTGGTTTTGTTATCGGTATATTTTCTATCAACACTCTCACTTCATTTTTTTCTTCAGGAGACATATCCTTTATAGAATATTCAAAACTGGCGATTTTCAATGCCGGTTCACTACCTGAATACTCACCAGTCATTAAATAGAAAATATCAAAACCTGCATAATGCAGATTTTTTTTAACCTTTTCAGGAAGGTCATAAAATTTGAAATCCACCTTCTCATCGACAGCTAACTCAAAAAAGTATGAGCTTAAGTCCAGAAGGTCTGCAACTTCTTGAACAGACAATTTTAGCCTTTTTTGTTCTTTAGTAAGACGAAGAATTGCAGGAATATCCCAGTCATTCTTTAACTTCTGTTTTATCATGAAACCGCCTGAATATGAGAATTCTAAAACATAAACAACATTAAATCATGTCCGATACTTCTCATCAATAGCATTAAAAATATTCTTCCTAAGATAACCCCTATAAATATACCACCTATCATTTTAATTAAGGCAAAAGTTTATCCTAGAATTTTTATGCTGCCATTGTCTCATACAAACAGCAAACGCTCTTAAATTTTCAGGATTATTGGCTCCCTTGCTCATACCACTGACAAGCCAACCACTAGGTAATGTTACACCATTAGTTAATTCAGCTCCTGTTGCACTAAGTAGTTTTCTCATATTGATTCCAGGCGTCCAGTTCACCACCAAAAGAGTCTTTACCAGAAACAGTAATCCCCCCGCTTCCTAGTTGCTCTAAACAATGCTTCTATCCGGTTAGAAACAAGGCTACTGATTGAGTGGCAACTTCTAACATGGGTTCGCCCGCTGAAGCGGTTCGCACAAGATGGACAGATATTGATATAGAAACTGGTATGTGGAACATCCCGGCTGAGTTTATGAAAATGAAGAAGCCTCACAAAGTTCCACTAAGCAAAGAAGCTTTACGAGTCCTAGAGTCAATGAAAGTGATAAGTGGGCATCGTGAATGGGTGTTTCCAAGCATAAAGGCTCCTCTTAACCATATGCATGAGCAAACAGCTAATGCGGCCATAATCCGTATGGGGTTCGGAGGTAAGCTTGTAGCTCACGGTATGCGATGCTGCTGATGAGTCTGGAAAGTTTAGGACTGATGTCTTCGAAGCCGCCCTTACCCACTCGAAGAAAGATGAAATAATTGCAGCCTACAATCGTGCAGAATATCCCACAGAACGGGTGGTTCTCATGCAATGGTGGAGTGACTATGTTGCGTCTCAAAAATGCTAAGTTATTGCCGCATAACTCTCCCCTGATGGGTTAACTATCTTGATTTAGTTAAAGAATTATAATCACACATATTAACAAATGTTGACTAAGCATAGCCATTTACGGATGGGTAACTTGAGGCCACATACCGAAAGCTGTTGGTCATATCAGCTACATAATTCACATATCTTCTCGATTATCATACACCTCGAAGATTTACTAAATTCGCTCTAATCAATGATAAAACAGTTGAAATTGGTTAGAAATTGATCAATTTTATCATCTACATTGTATTGAATCATCCATGAGGTTTCGTGCATGGCTAGCGAAAATGATAAAAATCATAAAGTTAGGGTCGCACAGTACTTGCGGATGTCTACCGACCATCAGCAATATTCTTTACATAATCAGTCCGAATATATCAAAGATTATGCTGAAAAGAACAATATGGAAATCGCTTATACCTACGATGATGCAGGTAAGAGCGGAGTCAGTATCATAGGCCGGCATTCTTTGCAGCAGTTACTTAGTGATGTAGAACAAAAGAAAATAGATATACAGGCTGTATTATTTTATGATGTGAGCCGTTTTGGTCGTTTTCAAAATAGTGATGAAGCTGCATATTATTCCTTTCTATTTGAGAGAAACGGTGTAGATCTTATATACTGTTCCGAACCTATTCCCACTAAAGATTTCCCTTTAGAGTCTTCTGTTATACTGAATATAAAAAGATCTAGTGCTGCATATCACAGCAGGAATTTATCAGAAAAGGTATTTATAGGGCAAGCAAATTTAATAAAGCTTGGTTATCATCAAGGCGGAATGGCTGGTTATGGGCTAAGACGTCTTTTAGTAGATGAAAATGGCATAGCTAAAGAAATATTGGGCTTCCGCAAAAGAAAGAGTATTCAAACAGATAGGGTGATATTAATTCCGGGACCAAAAAATGAGATAAAAATTGTAAATAGCATCTATGATCTCTTTATAGATGATAACATGCCAGAATTCATTATTGCTGAGAGACTAAATGAACAGAATATACCTGCAGAAAATGGAACACTATGGACTCGTGCAAAAATACATCAAATCTTGACAAATGAAAAATATATTGGAAATAACATATATAACAAAACCTCATCTAAACTAAAAAGTAGGCTTGTAAAAAACCCAAAAAATGAATGGGTTAGATGCGACAAGGCATATAAACCCATTATTTCAAAGAAAAAATATAATAAAGCTCAAGAAATAATTCAGCTCCGATCCGTACATTTGACTAATGAAGAGCTTTTAGAAAAGCTAAAACAAAAATTAGAATCTAATGGAAAACTATCTGGCTTTATCATTGATGAAGATGATACAGGCCCTTCATCTTCTGTTTACAGAACCCGATTTGGTGGTCTTTTAAGAGCATATACTTTGATTGGTTATAAGCCAGAACATGATTACATCTATATCCAAATAAATGAAGCACTAAGATCATTTTACTCAGGCATAATTGAGGATTTTAAGGGGGAAATTTTAAAAAGCAACTGCTATATAGACGAATATAAATATGCACCAATGCTTTACATCAATGATGAGTTTTTAATTTCCGTCCTTATTACTAAATGCACACATATGAAATCGGGTAAACTCAGATGGAAAGTCCGGTTTGATAACTCACAGAAAGCAGACATAACAATTGTTATACGAATGGATTCACAAAATATTTCACCACTTGATTTTTATATCATACCAAAGATTGAAAACGAATATAGTAAAATGTGGATGACGGAAACAAACAACATTCGATTAGATCTCTATAGATTTGATAATCTGGATAAACTTCTACAAATTATTACTCGCATGAAAGTGAGGGAACTATATGCTGCCTGAATCAAATGAATTCCCAATAATCCAAATTGAAATTGCCAAAATAAAATTTCTTAACCCGCGAACTAGAAATAAGGTAGTGCATGAAGAAATTAAGGAAAGCATAAAAAAAAGAGGGTTAAGCAAGCCTATAAGCGTAAGAGCGATTGATGAAGACGACTTCAAATATGCTTTAATTTGTGGCCAAGGGAGAATAGAGGCGCTCGTTGCATTAGGTGAAACCATTATTCCAGCAATTATAAGAGATGTATCAGAAGAAGATGCTTATGTTATGAGTTTGGTTGAAAACATTGCAAGGAGGAGACCACGTTCCAATGAGTTATTACAGATAATAAAAGATATGAAAAACAGAGGACTTTCAGACTCCGAAATAAGTGAGATTACTGGGTATTCATCGAACTGGGTGAGCAGTATAAATATGCTTCTTGATAAGGGAGAGCATAAACTTCTCTCTGCAGTCGAACGGGGGAATTTGCCTCTGTATCTCGCAGTACAATTTGCAAGATGTGACACTGAAGAAGCACAAGATATTCTTACCGAAGCATATGATAAAAAATTAATAAAAAGCCGGGACATTATAAAGATAAAACACATTCTAAATCAGCGAACAATTGGGAATAAAGGTGCAAAAGCAGCCGGGTTTTATTATCACAAACCATCAAAAAGAATGACTGCTGAGGAGTTAATTGAGCTTTATGAAAATAGTATCGCTGAACATAAATCTGTTTATAACAACTCTAAATTTATTAAAACTAACTTGCTGATAGTAAATGAGATTTTTAACGTCATAATGATGAATAAAAGCTTTCAAAATATACTTGAACAAGAGAATCTATCAGAACTGCCATCTCAGATCCTCAATCCAATAAACAAAGAGGCATCAAAATGATTCAGATACGTTTTGGCGACAATTTTATTTATTTAGAAACTAACAAGTTAATTCCCTCTAAGGAATTGTTAGAAAATGTAAAGCTAAGTCATAAATATCATCAGATAGTTACCTCAATTGAAAGCTTAGGTATTATTGAACCAATAATAGTGTTCTATGACAAAGATAAAGATGCCATTAAGATACTCGATGGCCATTTGCGGGTTGAGGCTTTAAAAGATTTAGGCATAGAAAAAGCTCCATGTATACTTTCGAGCATAGATGATGCGTTCACTCCTAACAAACAAGTGAATCATATAAATGTAGTTGAAGAACATAGAATGATAATTAAGTCTCTGGCAAAAGTATCAATTGAAAAACTTAGTGCTGCTTTGGGCATATCTGTTGATGCCATAAAAGATAAAGCTAATGTAATGAACGGTATAGATCCAAGTGTGATTGCGAAACTTTCTGATAAACCTATACCTAAGGCTACATTTGATGTTTTGAGGAAAATGAAACCAATTCGTCAAATTGAAGCAGTCGGTACAATGATTAATTTTGATAATTATAGTAAAAAATTTGCAATGAGCATCTTGGATGCAACACCGGCATCAATGATAGTAAATAAAGGGAAAAACACTCCCTATAAAAAGGACATAAAAAAAACCATACTTCGTCTGGAACAAGAAATGGCAACAACTTCGGAAGAAACAAAAAAGCTTCAAACCGAGTATGGCTCAGATATGTTGAAATTCGTTATAATACAGTCATATATTAATAAATTACTTGGTAACTCTAAAGTTCTTCATTGGTTCTTGGAAAACGAGGTTGATTATCTTAATGAGTTAAAAAGAATTTCGAAAATAAATTCTTTAGATGATAAGACTCTTGCTGAAAACAGCCAGTCATAGGTATGGTTTTCTATAGTCGAAATAAACCAAGAAGTATACTTACACAACCACAATGGCTTCTCTTAGATATTAGCATAAGTAGGCAGTATAAGCCGTAATTATTCGAACGGTTTAAGGAGGTGAACTTATGGTTAACAGAATGAGATCTATTGCGAGAACAGCGACAGAGGAATCTGGTAAGTTCAGGACTGGTGTCTTAGAAGCGGCCCTTGCCCACTCGAAGAAAGATTAAATAATTGCAGCCTATAATCGTGCCGAGTATCTCGCAGAACGAATGGTTCTCATGCAGTGGTGGAGTGATTATGTCATTGCTCAAAAATTTAAAGCTATTGCGGCATAACAACTCTATAAGGGGTTAAATTTCCCAGCCCCTTATTCCCTCCCAAGGCATAAACCTTTTTTGACACCACTTTGTTCTAAACCAAGATACATGGACTGTAACTTACAAAAGCGATTTTCTGCATGAACTGGCAAACGTCTCTGGCATTGAAAAATTTATTTAAAGCTTGTTCTTTTGTGGTTTACATAGCTTCTTTTTATAAATATCTGGGTCCACAGCAATTTTGCAGATCCTGACCTCATACCCAAAATTGGTAATACTCTTGTGGAAATTTTTCAAGTTTACTTTAGAAAACAAAGGTAAATCTTCGGGAAGATTTTTATTAGAAGCTATGGCGAAAACTAGTTTATATTTTTTAGCATCTGGTCTATTTATGTGATCGGCTAATTTTATATGAGCAGGTAGTTTCTCATTAAGTTTGCCTCGAAATTCAGAGTCACTTATAAAAAGTTCAGAACCTATAAATCCTTGTGAAAAAAGATGGCTCATACTTTGCGAACCAGTATAATATTTTACATGGATAAAATCTGATTGACCTCTGATAAGATCACAAAATTCAATCTTACTTTTACCACCACCATGATGAATGAATTTCTGATCCATGTGTGTAAAGGAATTATCATCTTGGCAAAGTTTTTTATTATAATCCTCCTCTCGTTTATATGAATATACAGGGAATTTATCCGACTCCTCATAATGAATTATTTTTTTCATTTCATCATCAATAGTCGATACAAAATTCCTATCTGCAACATACCATATAGAGTCTCGAAGAATATAGTTCTGATCACCTTCTTTTATCTCGGCATAGAGGCACCTATATAAAGACCATTTTTTTATCGATTCAAAATCGGCATTCAAAACATGCAGATAATTTTTTTTGAGTTCATCAACAGTTACTTCAGTTTTCTTACCATCAAAATAATCACAAACATGGTATATTGATAAGGTTTCATGAATGAATCTTTGTCTCTTATCAAAGCAATAGCCTATTTGATTTTCCCAGTCTACTATTTCTGGCTCTCCAAGCCATAAATCATTGAAGTCTTTTTCCTTTATCCGATCAATCAAAAGCGAATCCAATATCTCAACTTCTTGTTCATCAGCCTCCTTGATATTGTTAACCCATTCGAATTCTTCAGGAAGAGGTAATAAGTAAATAGAGTCTATTTTGGTCAATAGTGCTGGAATAGCCTTCAATTCAATATCCGGCATGATCACAAAAGCATCTTTGCCAGTAATTTTACTTCCTAAAATATCTTCTGTCGAAGTGCCTGTGAGAGTTGTGAGAATATCCATCTCAGAATCTATTTTTAGGTTGTATATATCGACTTCTTTACTGCTCTGACTGCGAGTTAACAGGTTCGTTTCGTTGTGACTGCCTTTATCTAAACTGCGAATTTTTTTATGTTCTATACTATTAAGAGTTGTTTTAAGCCCAAATCCTTTGACAATGCTGCCATCATTGATTAAGTGATGACCGGTTCCAAAGGGAATAAGATATCTGGAATTGTTAGCTTCAATAACTAATACTGCTCCTGTGCTACTATTCATACCGAAGAAATCAGGTTCTATGCCAGGATTTTGGTCCATAAAAAAGGTGGTCCATTCAGGAGGTTTTGGGTCCATGTACTCCTTTACATATAGATATGCTCGTGCATCCTCCATCTCGAATTCAACAGGTCTTTTGACCCTTTCCAAATTCAAAACCTGATCAATATCATCGCTAAACCTTTTTGTTTTATAAATAGAGAGTTTTATCTTCATTCTATTTTACCTAATATTTTAACGAGCCAGTATATTCAAAGAGTTCAATAACTGAGCATCTAATGTTTCTCTTACTGGAGTAGGAAGCCCATATGCAACTCTGTAATTTTTGATAGCAGTTCGTGTCGCAGGCCCCATACTTCCGTCTATATTGCCGTTATAAAACCCTTTATCCAGTAATGCGAACTGCACTCGCATGATCAAACGCTTACGCTTTTCAGTATCAGAAGCCAGCCCACTACTTGCACGAGTAGTTCCATTCATTCCAGCAGAGTTTGTGGTCGTAGAGGCATCGGCGTCATTAGAGCGAAGCGAACGAACAGATGAAGAAGACGATGGCGAATTTGTACCTGAAGTGGATGAGCCTGATGAGCTTGGTGAACTGTATGTTTTAGGATAATAAGGAGTGCTTCCACCATAGTACCCACCACCAGACGAAGATCTATGAGAACTATGGCTTCGATGGGAGCTATGACTACGATGCCCTGCAATGTAGAAAGGTACTTCCGTGTTAAGTGGAGCTATAACTAAATCATGCTCATTAAGAGTCATACCGGGCAAATCACTTGCACCAGTGGAGGAATCACTTGCCCATACAGAATTATTGAGTGCTAAAAATCCCGGAAGCAGAGCAGCGAAATTAAATTTTTTCATAAAATTGGTCTCGGTGGTTGATGAAAACGGCCTTTTGATGAACTGAAATAACCAGCACAGGAAGACTTCTGAGTACATTCATCACATTCTTTGGGGTAGTAATTTTTCCAGTCAGAAATTGACTGAGTAGCAAATCCCCAAGCTCTTTCAGGAAGATGGCACAATGGGTAATTGAAGATTGTTAGGGTGATGCCTGACCTTTGTGCTGTTCCTATGGCAGAGAGAATTTTCTCACTATAGCTATCATGCTCAATGAAGATTGATGACCAGTTTTTACGTGCCCAGCCGATAGATTCTAACCCCATAAGAGAAATCTGGTTGATATTGGAAAACACGCGACCAGCGAACTCTATGATTTTGTCCAGTTCCATATAGTTAGCCAATGTCGGAATGATTCTTAACTCAATGTTGATCCCTGAGTTACCGGCATTGATAAGCCCCATAACTGTCTCATCAAATGCCCCTTCGCTTCCAACCAGATAGTCATGAACTGACGACCTTGAAGAATAAAGCGGAATACCGAAAGTTATTTTGAGCTTTTCGCTTCGCTCTTTCATCTGTTGAGTAAAACTGACATCTGCAAACTTTCGTCCATTGGTCAAAACATGCAAAGCTGTCTCAGGTGAGTTTTCGATTATGAAGTCCAGAAATTGCAAGAAATCTTCGCCATACAGTAGAGGTTCTCCCCCACTCACTCCTACTACACCATTCAGGGAGAAAGAGGCGATGGCAAGTGCTGACTGGTAAAGAAGCCAGTCATCGTTTCCTGTCTTAGGAGGCTGAGAACAAAAAAGGCAACGGTTGTTGCACCTTTCAGTTACCAGAACAGTGTTATGGTTTGCTCTCCGTGACAAAATCACCCTAATCATGTTGCCATTGTTAACAATCCCTATATCACCATCTTCTATGGAATTGAAAAGATCAGTGCTCACAACGAAGTCTGCAAAATATGCAGGAAGTCTGGAATCAAGTTGAGTTTCACTGACCAGTAAATTTGGCAGATAGAATTGAGGATTTTCGGGCTTAGATTTGCACAAGCGATAGAAACCTTGCTGAACTGGCAGATCTGCCGTAAATCTGAAAATGTCGTTTCTCAGCACCTCAGACATAAGCCCACCCTTTAAGCATCTTTGCCATCGGTCCATCCTGAGAGATTTCATTCAGAAGGAAGCGGAACATGCCTTTGTGATACTGGCAGAAAGTAGAACGACTCTTGTCACCAACAGGTTCGCCATGAACACTAATGTTCTGGCAAGGATCTGCTCCACAGAAAGGCTGGTATGCACAGGTGTCACAACCTGGCATGGCGAAGTTAAATGAAGATGAGAGAGCGGAACGGTAGTATTCGTTGCTACTGAATGAGAGTGAGGCAAACTCTCCTGCACTGAAATCTGCTTCCGGGTTTACTTTCTGAAGCATACGACTTTCATCACTACCGTAGACTTTACCGTCATAATTGAACAGGATGCAGTTCAGCACAACTCCGCTTGGCGATTTTAGATCTGCATAACCACTGAAGCATGGATTGAAAATTCGCTTGAGATGAATAGCAGCAGAGTGCTCAATGACAGGTATTCCTTTTTCATCCTGAATCAACACTTCCTGCATCAACTCTTTATAAAAAGCAAAATACTCTGGCATTGAAAAAGTGAAGCTCTGCTTCTGAGCAAACCCATAAGGACTAACAGGCCTGATAAACATGTCTGTAAGACCCAGAGACAAATGAGCATCTACTATGGAAGCTGGCTCTTTAGTCAGCTCCTTAGTAACTGTGGTAACCGTAGCTACCCGGTTTGCGCCAAGTTCTTCTGTGATTTTCCGAATACCAGTTACTGCTTTGTTATGAGCTTGAAAGTCAGTAAGGATGCGATTCTTGTTATGGACAGCTTCATTCCCATCGAGCGAGACCGAGAAGGTGATATTCCGCTCTTTAACCCATGAGAGAATGCTTTCATCGAGTAATGACAGACTTGTAGCAATCACCATTTCAAAAGCATCACTACCCAATGAAATCTCACACTCGTGATAGATTGACTGAACAAGATCGAACCTGAGAAGTGGTTCACCGCCCTGTACTTCTATCTTGTAGGGAGGTGTACCTAGTTTCTTTATGGTGCTGACAATTTGCGGTATCAGTTCAGGATTGAGGTCATAACCATCAGCGGTGACCGATGCCCTACTGACCTGGCAATATTTGCAAGTATGATCACAACGAAGAGTAGGTACAATCATGAAGATTGGCCTGATCGCCAGTTCATTCATGAGTCGTTTGGCAAAAGCCGAACTTAGTGCATAAGGGGTAACGGAGGAAGATTCATCTCCGCAAATGAAAAGTTTGCTTTCAAGCGATGAGGACTCTTCTTGACTGATATGACCGTTTACCAGATCGAGAAATTCCTGCTCACCTACAAAATGATGAAAGCCAGCGAGGTTACTGATGAATACCCGGCCGTCAGGCATCCTGTCGAAGTTAAAAGGCATGAGTTTCATTATGCAAGCCTGTCATCTATGCTTCGGAGAACCTTGCTGATAATGGCATCACGCAACTGACCAGTTTGATGATGAAGTTTCTCGCGGAGGCTAAAATCGTTTAACAGCCTTCCGAATTCAAACTCACATTCAGGACCACCTATCTCAAAGAAGATAATCCACGAGGATGTGTTTTCTTCAAGTTTCCATGGACTTACAGGAGTCATCCAGTATAGGGTGTTTCGGATAACCCATTCTGAATAAAGATTTTTTTGTAATATCTTTTCCCACATCGCCATTACCTTCCAAACGAAATAATAACGGAAAGAAACTTATTCCATTTAGGGATTTTTCTTATAGATTAATGATATAACACTTTTCAAAACATGTTACTGAGTATGTCAAAATTCTGAGATTCAGTTCAACTAGAAATTAATCGAATCACGCACTCACATGATGCAGAAGTACCATTTTTCAATGGTTAACCTGTTGAAGTAAAGGAACAAAGAGATTACTAGCTATGTTCTAGTTTACTGGTCGCGTACTATTCTGTGAATGTCGGTGTGATTGGTAGAAGCAGATAACTTACTCTTCCAGGGAGTAAAAAAAAACCACACATTGGTTATTTACTCACCTCCACTCAATAGATACACTATTTAAAGGGATTTGCAACGACATAAGGAAAAAAGAACATGGCTATTCCGGGTAATGTGTGGCTCTATGACGATGGTGGAGCACTAATCAAAGGAGGTTGTGATGTTGCAGACAGGGAATTCAGTATAGAGTTTAATAGGTTTCACCATAATCTCTCCATTCCTACTGATAATGCCACTGGCAAGCCTACCGGCACTCTTCAGCACTCACCAATGATCATCGTTAAAGAATTCGGCTATTCCAGCCCATACTTCTACGGTGGTTTAAATTAAAACGGGAGGATGTAAAACGAACCCGTAAACCTTTAACTGTCAAAATATTTGCAGAATCAGCAGAAGCTGGAAAATGGCTTCATGACTGAAAAAATTATAGTATAATATTAAATAAAATAGGAAACATATATGAAAGCTTACACACTAAAAGAACATGAAGATTCAGGAGAACTTCACCTCTTTGAAGGGGATATGAATCCGGAAGGATCAGAATATAAGTGTAATTCAGGTTCAAAATCCATATGCAAAAAAATGAACACATCTGACAATAAGGGAAACCGATTTGCATGTGCTACCGATCAAGAGGCAAGGGAAAAAATCGCTAAAATTGGACGAAAAGTTTGTGGGACATGTGTTAGCCATTTATATACCTCTTACTAAAATAGGCATCCCCCGTCTATTAGGACGGGGGTTTACAGTGAAAAGGAATAAAACACCGTTCAGCTTATAATTTTAATAAAAATGGTTCCTTAGAGAGTGCTTAATTTTAAATAGCTCACTCTGCAGTTCCACCAACTAAAACTTCATTTCCTTCATTATCATATCCCCCCCAACACAAGAGAACATTTTTATTTAATAGAACAGATAACAATGTTTCTAACTCTTCCGAGTTTAGTTGATTAATTTTAACCAAATTGATATCATCGGGGTTTGAATTGAAGATTTTTAACCACATTTTAGCCTCTTTTATAATTATGTTATATTATAAAACTAATTCAAGGATAAAAAATGTCAATATCTAAATGCAGAAAAGTTATTACTTTCGTTGGTTTTCCTCCACCTTATAAATTACTATTAGAATGTTTATCTACTGAAAAAAGATCTTATGTTAGGGAATACATAACTCTACAAAACAAGACTTTCTTGCCCTCTTTTACAGCATCATCTCATAGCAATGGTAATCCGAAGGCATTACATATTACTATACCCGGCGAAGGATTATTTGAGATAGGCAATCAGGCATATCTGGCAGGTGATTACTGTTTTTACTATGATTTAGCCAAAAAGCTTCGCTATTCAAAAATATCAAAAGATGAATTAAATTATATAATTTTAAATAGAAACAATCTTTCATATCGTGATTGCCTACTTGCTCTTAATAAACCATATGTAATTTAGGACGATCCCATTAATTATAAAAAGCAAGAGCTAACTCAGAGATGCTCCGCTTCTCTAAGTTGCCTTGCTTTTTCTGCTCTTTGATTGAAAAAGAATGATTTAAACCTGGAACCTTAATTTTCGAACTCCTAATTTAATTAGGATGTAATTAATTGCAACATGAAAAGAGAACTTTTGTATGCCGATACGAAATTTCTATGATCTACTATTTAATCGATGTAAAATTGTTACTCCTTCGTTTGATATGGAATAAAAAATGGGAAAGTTTGCGGATTTTAATATCAAAAACAATACCGAAAATACTAATGTCAGTCAGAGCAACAATGGTGGTTATAATGTTCAAAATACCCAGGTCATAAATAATCGAACCATCAATAATCATTATACAAAGCAAAATTCTAATGGTGATGGCGATGCAGGTGCTTTTATCGCGGGAGCGGTCATTTTAACTATAGGAATAGGATTTGTCATCTGGTCATTTTTCACATATTATCAAGAAATTTACCCCATTTTAAAAACTGGTGCTTTATTCTCTCCTGTATTCTCGATAATTGGAATTATAGCTTTAGTTCTTAGAAAAGAGGTTGAAACGACAGATTTTGTCAGATTTTTTTTCTTAGTCTTAGCTGGAGGTTCTGTTTTTTTATTAAATGAATATTTGAATATAAATGTTCCATTAGAAATCATCGACTTATCAAAACGAGCCACATCGGTTTCAGGTTTTTGGAACGGATTAAACGAATATGGCAAAAACCTTTCTTTGTCGTTGATATCTTCGAGTATCTTGATTGGTGCATCAATAATATTGATAATCTTCGCTGCATTCAGAGAATTATCATACTCCTTAGCTAACAAAAACATGTCTGGATTTTGGTTTATAAGTCTTAAAATAACTAATTTATTCCGTATTCAAGCTCTTGGTAATGGTGGGGTCATAACTTTAATCTTGGCACTAACTTTTTTAACATTAAATGGATATGTATTCCACTTTGAATGGAACTAATTTTACATGGGCCTTTTGGCCCTTGTTTTTTAATGAATAAACTAATATTTACAGCTTATTGATATATTCATCTTAATTTTTATTATTTAGATTTATCACATTTACTAATTAACCTCTTTTTTTAATTAGTCGCCTATTCTTATCCAATAGAGAAGCAAACATATTAAATCGCGCTTAACATTGACAACTAATAATTATTTACTATAACAAGAGATAAAGTTAGTTAATCACTTTTAAAGCATGACATATAAAAGGAGTTTATATGACAAATAAAAAAACGCAGTTTTTGAACACTAAGGATGCAAAACATTCAACCTCAAAGTGTAATTTACTACCACAGGAATTACGAATTCATTGTGTTAGTGTTCGTCTTAACAATACTGAATTGGCCAAGCTTAATACATTGAGGGAGCATTATTCGAAAGGAGAGTGGCTTCGTATGGCTTCCCTTCAAAAATTGCCTCCAGTTATACCAGCTATTAACACCAAAGCCTGGATAGCTTTAACTGACATATCGCAAAAGCTAAATCGAATTGCGATCCATATCGATGGTAAGAGCAAAGACAGCAAGCTTACGCATACAGAGCTTTTCGCAGTGAAACGACAACTGGAAGAGCTTCGCCAGCACCTGCTAAATGCTGACATATGGAGCAAACCCTATGAAGGGTATGCAGAAGATCAAAAGGGGTAAAAGCTTCGCTGGTGTCGTGCAATATGCATTGAAGCCAGGTTCACATCATAAAAGTAATCCAATCGTCATTGGCGGGAACATGTTAGGTGGCTCTGCTCTTGAATTGATTTCCGAATTCAATGGCACAAAACAACTTCGCCCAGATGTTCAGAAGGCCGTTTGGCACAACTCGTTACGATTGCCTGAGGGAGAAACATTATCGAATGACCAATGGGTGTCCATAGCTGACGACTACATGAAGAAGATGGGGTTCAGTGATACTCACCTCCGTTGCTATGTCTTACATGACGACGAAGGCCAGCACATACACATTATCGCCAGCAGAATCGACATAGCCGGTGGGAAGCTCTACTTGGGTAGGAACGAAAACCTTATAAGCACACGGATCATTAGTGAACTCGAAATGTCTCACGGTCTGACAGTGACCAAAACTGCATCTCCCCCCTCGCAAGCACAACCGAAGCGGAAGAGAGTGTCCCGTAACGAACAAATGCTATCGGCCCGGACTGGAGTTCCCTGCCCTAAGGAAGCTCTCCAACAGATCATTGATAAAAGTATGACTGATAAGCCCGACCTTCTTACTTTTGTTAAACGACTCGAAGATTCAGAAGTCGGCTGTAAGGCCAATATTGCTTCTACCGGTAAGATGAACGGCTTCTCTTTCGAATACCGCAATATAGCTTTCAAGGCATCTCAACTTGGAAAGGCATACTCATGGGTAAATCTTCAAAAGCAGCTTAACTACAACCAAAACCACTTAGAAGTTCTTCGAGCGACAAAGGAAGCTATCCCCATCCCTGTTCCTGTTCCTGTTCCTGTTCCTGTTCCTGTTCCTGTTCCTATAGAATCGACAGCAAGAACGACTGCCCAGAGCGAAAGCATAGGCGAAAAAATTGCTGAAATAGAACAGCGACTCAGAGAAGACAGACGAAACGAGATCGTTGAGAAGATTCTTCAAAAGAATGCAGTTAAACAGCAAAAGCATCTAAGGCTTATCGGCTGGCTTCCATTTCTTAGAAGGCTTGCAGAGCTTCTCCGGAGCTATGGTAAGAGCATTCTTCACAAGCCCCTCCCTGGATTCTCAAAACTCGATGCCACACGGACTCTACACAAAGGAAGAAAAATTCATTTATAGACAAAAATTTACCGCCTATCCCTGACAGCAATATCATTTTATTAGTAGTAAATTTAGGATAAGTCAACAATAAATTGATCGTTATTACAGATCGATAATTCTATTATGATAGATATCGCCTATCAAGCAACGATCATCGATCGGTACAAGTGATTTTACTTTAGCCAGCCATCGAGAATCCCTACAAACACGCAGTAAATCTTCCACCCTGGGGTTGCTATGAAAAACGAAACAATTAAGTGCCCGTTCTGCTTTACACAAAGTCCTCATGGTGTGCGGGTTTGTAAAGGTTGCCATGCAAAGATCGCTTACGGTGAAAGCCCGCTCAGTGTGGCATTCCTGTTTCAATTCGTTGCATTTGGGCTCGCGTGGTTAGCATTTTCGTGGACTGGCAGCACTCTTGTATCAGTCATTACGTTTTTCGTAAGCATCATTATTCTTATCTATAAAATTAAAAAAACGTATGCAGACAGAGTTGTTTTTATACGGTGAAATTAATTTCACACAACCGCAAACCTAAAATGAGAAAGTAAATGAACCGATTTATAAAGTCCTCTTTATTTATTATTGTCTTCCTGCTTTCTGGGTGTTCAACATCAGGGAACCAGAACCTTAAAAACGAAACACCTCAAAGCCTCCAGTCAAAGATCATTAAAAACAAAACAACTAAGACGGAATTACTCACTAAATTAGGTGAGCCTGATACAAGAACCACACTCGATGACGGAAATGAGCAGTGGAGATACTTTATGTATAACAATCAGTTCAATGCAACAACTTTCATTCCAGTTGTAGGGCTGTTTACTGGCGGTTCGCAGACTCAGTCTAAAACTATTGAAATAGATTTCAAAGGCGAAATTGTCAACAAATGGACGTTCTCCACTGACAATAACAACACCAAAACGGGCGTTATTAATTAATTATTTTTGGATAATAAAATGAAAATATACTCAATCCTTACAGTTATCCTTACTACATGTCTTCTAACTGCATGTAACAGTGAACCATCGCAAGACGATATATACAATGTTTTTAAAAATGTTGTAGACAGGTCAAATGCAAGTATGAAAGCTCTGAACTCAAGTATTCCCGAAAAAGATCTTTTAAGAATCGATTATGTGAAGAAAGTAAGTTGCACAGAAGAAGCAAACAATGTTTATAACTGCATTGTCGATGCCTCGATTAGCAATATGAAACAGACAAAGCCTGTTAAGCTTGTGAAAGCTGATGGTGTCTGGAAAGAAGTTCAGTAGTAGTAATATCGAGAAGTCTCTTTTAGCCCCTGCATAGGGGCTTTTTATTGCCTATAATCTGATGGTTCTCACGCGAACTTCATGAATTAACTCTTTCTCAATTACTTTCATTTCATATTGTGCTCTGACAGTAGCATAGATTTCTTCTGCTTTTTCCTGATTGTTATCTATGTAATTAACAAGCGAGTTTAGCTCTCTAAGAACACCTTGTTTGTTATTTAGTCGTTGTAGTAGATTGCTTGTCAGACTTTTGTATACCGAGCTAAACATAGCCATTATGTTATCAATATTACGATTGGATTTGGAATAAATCCTTTCAGGATAGAAATATTTTAAATGGTATCCCACAAAAATTAGGTAAAGTTGATATGAGAAACTTTTATCTCTGGGATGGTATCTTTTTGAAATATACTTATCGACAATAATGATAAGTTGCTCTTCCAGAGTAAAGTCTGGATTGATATTGATTTTGTCCATAAAATGCATCCTTGCAAAAAATAGTTATAGTCATCCTGACTATATATAAACTTATCGAATTTACTTAATTTGTCAATAGGCGAAAACTATTAACTCAACATTTAACACATTTATAATAACTTTATCAGATGTACCGTTTGCTCAAGTCAATGTCGCTCAATGGTAGGTAGATCTTCATTCAACTGGTGTTCTTCCATTCCATGCTTATAAGCATTATACTGCCACTTCACAAACTGTTCTTTTAAATTTTTATTCTGTTCTTCGAGGTGATGAACTCTTTTCTCAAGATTTGCAATTCTCGCAGCAGCAATCTTCAGATTGGCAGGTTTCCTGACCTCATTATCCGTAGCCCGGATACCTTTCTTTCTGTTCTGATAGGCTTCAACAATATCTTTATTCATGTTCAGAGATTGTCTTGTCGGTTTTTTACCGATTAATGGTTCAACAGCATTACATATTTCATCCCATGTAATTTTGTCACTATCCCAAACAATTATTGTATTTATGATTGTATCTATATCATTTCGGTTAAGATGTTTTGCCATATGCTTCTCCTGTTTTACTCTATATATTTATCATTCCTATTATTTTCGAGATTTTCAAATTTATTTAATACTCGCCCAAGCTGAGTGAAACTTTCCCCACCGGGTTTTATACGTGAACCGACTGGTATTTCGTTATTTGAAAGGATTGCGATCAATTCATTCAATCGAGTAAGGGTCAGTTCATGATGCTGAACCCATCGGTCAGCACCCAGTTCTTCTTCCGTCATTGACTCCCTGGCTCTGGAGAGAAGCCCTTCTGTCATATTGCGCCTTTCCTTGAGCCGCTGGAGCTTCTCTTCTTCGCCTTTCACACAAACTTGCTCGTTGCAGTTGATACAATCCCTGAACTTGTCGCAGGGGCTCATCATATAGTCATGAACACAGTAGCCGAACTCGGTGGCATGCACTGCACCATGTTCCCAGAGATTGATCATACCCGGAGTAACAGGAAGGTTCGGCTTTACTGAATCAATCATGAAGGCCTGTGAGCCGATAGTGCTGATATCCAGTGTCTCGGCCTTACGGAGCATCTCATCTTCTGATACGTGGTTGTAAACCGGGTTTTGGGTAACCAGCGATCTCCCGGACCACTTCGCTAGGTCGAGATCTGACATCCCGTTTCGCTGTCCAATCGTATTGAGTAAATGACGAGGCTGATGGCTTCTCAAATGCAGAGCTTTTCCTTCCGGGCCAATATAGCGATGTCTGGTAAATATGTTTTCAAACCTTAGCCCCTCATACTTATTCTCAGAAATATCTATCATGAAAATATTTTTAGTTGGTTTCTGTAACTCGTAAATGATAGTTTCATTTCTTTTCTCCAGTTGATGGATGTTCAACAGGCAAAGTGCATTGCTGTATTTTATGCCTTTATTTTTATCATACCATGGAAAACCTTCTGGTAATCTGGAGAGGATAATTTCCCATAATGAGTTCATGGTGTATTTTTTCTGGCTATTATAAAAACTCACTCCAGATAAAAACTTTACGTTCCCATTTTTTCTTTCAAGGTTATATCCTAATCCTTCACATATCTGCCAGGGTTTTAATATTTCGTTTTCTCCTGTTTCAGGAAGGCTATCCCGTCTGAAGAATGTAGATGGATTCTCCTCCACCCACTGTGCGAATTCACGGGCATTTTTTGAAAGTTTCTTTAACCTTTCTATTGCCCTCCTGGCAACGGGAACCATAACGTCTGGAATCCATTTAATGTCCGCACCATAACCCTTGAGGGAGTAAAACCTTAGCCCATACCTTTCCACCCCGTTAGAGTCTGTTTCCGTAATCTCGCAATCACAGGGAAGTGCCAAAATCTCCGATATCCGACTGGGAGCACACATCAGGAGCGCAAAAATTGAAGTAGTAAAAATATCCCGGCAACTCAATGCCTCATCAGGCAGTGAGAAGATCTCTGCCATAGCATTCAAAGCCGTTTCATCCGGAAGTTTACTTAACCTTGCTTCATCTGCTTTTTTAGACACACGGTTAACAGGTTCCGGTGGTTTTATTGGGCTGACCCATGAAAGGACACCCGCGATCAATAGACCATTTTCACCAAGGAACTTCACAAATTTCTGAAGTTCCAGTCCATAATCATAGGCCGGATGTTCTTTGTAAAGACTCTTGATGGTTTGGATGGCTTCATCAAGAACAGGTATGCTGACCCCGGTGATATTTGCATTTTTATTGACCATCAGTAATGTTTGTTCGACAACTTTTAATATGGTCAATGAAGCTGACAGCTTCCATCTGCTTTTGGTTAAAGCCGACTGATATCTCATATAAGCTTTAGCAAAATCGATATACTCCTCATCGAGCAATTGTTCTTTATCTGTTTTTACCTTACGTTTTAAATTTATTTTGGTAAAAACAGCGACACCTCTCCACTCGTAAGACTCCCAGTTAAAATCACTCCCTAAAGCGGTAAGATCGTATCTGCAAAATCGGATAAACTCTTTCAGATTTAACTCTGCATTTATATCAATCTTTTTCCTGAAGAATAATACATTACTATCGGTCATATGGATTTATTCCCCTTGTGTGAGCTTCGCATTATGTTGCAGTGGTTAATTACTTCCTTTACAGCAATGATCGTTCTGTCGAGCGATTCCGTTACAATGCTGTCGTTAGTTATGCTGTATATTCGTTCTCTTTCGCCAATCAAATACTGATAAACCTTTTCATGCGGTCCATCCAGCCAGGGGGTAAAATGCATACATGTATAACAAGGAATGGGGACATTAGCTGAACATGTGGAACATTGCTTACAACTGCCAGTGTCTTCGCCATCATGATTTTTAATTTTTATATCTGGAGTTATGTCATATTCAATATCTTCTTTTCTTTTTACTTCACCTCTGAACACGCATGATATTCCAGTCAATGCCTGCCCCATAGTTTTATCAATCTTATAAGCATTATCAACATGATTCTGAACATAGACTCCTACACTCTTAATCGTGGAGTGATCAAGTAGCTCTGCGATAATGAATTCTCCATAGCCTTCTCTTGCTGCTCGTGTTCCTAACGTATAACGAAACCTTCTGGCATTTATATGTAAGGATTCCCCAGTCCTTTCTGAGAAGACATTTTCCTTCTTGATGACAACTTTCAAAACCTCTGTTAATTTCCCTCTATAATGATGCAATACATCAGTTTTTAAATAAAAGTCTAAACTAACACTTTTATCAATTAATCCGATTTTATTTTTTGAAATAAAAAGTGGCACATCTTTACTCTCTTCAGTAGTAAGTTGTCTACCCATAAATTCAGACAGCATTGCCAAAGAATCTTTGGCTTGTTTACAAACCAGTTCATATAGATCTTTGGTGATTCTGAACGTTCGAAACTCTTCTCTGAATCCTAAGCCTTGTTTAATTCGTGGTATATTTAAAAGATAATAAATCTCACCCTCTTCTTTTGAAACCTTAAGGATATCTGTTATCTTCATCTGAGTTACTTGCAAGGGTCTACGACCTGTGTGGCTGATAATAAGTGCCATAGTTAACATAAAAAGAGATATTTCTTTTTTCTCGTACGCTCTTATTGCTCCCTCGTTAAATTCTTGCAATTCAATATCAGTCAAAGGACCTTGTATGGGTTCTTTTCTTTTAACGACATCACCTGGCTTTCCGTTAACAAGTTTCCATGTTTTCATTATCTGTACAGCTTCCGAAGCTATTCCATTGTAGCCAAGAGAGTACCATTTAGTGATAAATATCCTCAGACGAAATAATAATTCATCCTTAACATGCTTTTTGCTTCTGAAATTTAAAACTGAAGCTTTACTGACATATACGCATTGCTCTTCCTTTATAAAAGCAAGAAATGCTCCATGTATCTTGGAGGCAAAACTTGCGCTATAATCCCTCGCAAATAGTGCAATTGTATTTAGATATCCTTCTTTTAAATTGTCGTTAAGAACATCAGTAACTGCTTTTTTATTTATCTGATTGTTTCTGTCAAGTACCCATACATCTTCTTGTGGTGAAAAATAATACCCATCCATTTTAGCTGGAATAAGATCTTTACTCATTAACACTTTATGTACTGAATTCATTCAACCTCCCCTTTTTTATTAATATCTTCCTGTAGTTTTATTGCGACTTTATGTGATTTATCCTGAATAAATCTTTTGTTATATATCTGTGCAGTTCCAGAACCGGGAGTCCATCCCATAAGATTAGAACGCATTTTTTCTTGTTCAGCCTCACTTACTCGCTCAGGCATCTCATCTAATTTTTTAGAGAATTCATAGTTCCAGGTATGTCTGAGTTTGTGCCCCGTAAGATTGCAAAGCTCAGGCATGACATTTCTGATGCTATCGATAACTTTATGGTAAGCCATGCTCGATAAAGGCATACCTTGTGTTGGGCCAGACTTATGGGTTACGAAAAGGTACTCATGCTTTCTGGCATTCTTAAACTTCCTACGGACACTGGTAATGTAATTGTGCAATTCTTTTGCCAATGCCGAAGATAGAGGTAGTTTTCTTTCCATCGTCTTAACCAATGGTTGTTTAACTCGTGGATCGTTCTTATCATCAGCCCGACGACGGATAGCCAGACTGGAATCACTAAAGTTAATATCCGATATACGAATATTAAGAAGCTCTCCCGACCTTATTCCCAAAGAATAAAGCACCAGAATAATAAGTCGGTTTCTTATCTGAAGATTTTCACCGAATGGATTAAATGCCGCTCCACATTTTATGACTTCTAATAAATGATTAATTTGGTTTCCATCAAGAGATTTTTCTGGTTGGTCTTGACGGCTGCGCCTTCTTAGTTTTGGTCTTCTCTCTCTAATCTTATCGACGAATTCATTTATACTTCCTTGTTGCTGTTTAAGTATCTGACTTAACCAACTCAAATAGTTTGCTATATTGGTTAATCTGAAGTGTTTGGTTGCACGGTTTACAACATTCCTCTTCCTGACAGTATATGGAAGAATTTTTTTTAACCGGGTCTTCTTCTCACTATAATCTCTTAAAGCATCTATTTCATTAATGCTCAGATACTTTCCTGAAATAATTCTTTCCTCAATATTGATATCTCTTTCAGATAAGAAATTACAGAATAATGAGATGGCACCGGCCACCAACTCAACTGTTGATATTGAATCACTTTTGTTTCTGATTTGAGTAGTTATATATAAAGCAGGATAATAAAGGGGAATCCCGCTGCCTTTATCTAATACAAGACAATATCTTTCTCCACCACTCATAATAAATGTATTTATAGTTGTCTTTTTCATTAAACCTCCTGTTATTTACAATTTCATATATCTCTAACATATTATTTTTTAGTTTTCAAAAATTTTTACACTAAAATATCGACGACACTTATTATTAATACCGCAACACAAATTATTTAACGCATTGATAATAACTACATATAATTTCTTTTCTATTAACCTGATTTAGATAATAATACCCACAACCATAGTTAATATGATACTCCATATATGTTATGTAAATTTTAAAGTCAAATATTTGTAGTTAATTGTTTATTTTTTTTACATTTTATTTTGTTCTTCAAGTTTTTTGACTTGCTCTCTAATAGCATCATCAAGAACTACATCAATAATAGCATTACCAAATCCATACCAGATTGAATTGCACAAAAAACTCATCAATACTCCCGTGTAATCACCTACTATTGGTTCTCCATATTTATTTGGAAGTGTCTCAAAACAGACTTTAAGATCGTCTTCATGCATGATTACAGTACACATTACTTTTCCGTTTATTACGCCATTGTTATTTATTGTAATAATTTGGGGTTCATTGGTTTTGGATTTATTGCCTTTGGTTTTCTTAGCTTTCATATTAAATACCTCTTATAATGGTTATTGTAATTATTAAGTATACCTACAAACTTTTATCTGTTTTACAACTAATGATTTCATTCAATACAATGTCGAAGTATTGCCTTGAATAAAATCCTTAACTCATCAGCCGATTTAATAATTGAAATCCATATCTCATAAATATGAATTTGCTCATGGGCTCCAAGCATATTGATTGCTTTAAATGGTCCACTCGTGTTTCCAACAAGATACTGGCTCAGCATATAAACAGCTTCTCTAGTAAACTTGTCATCAGCGAGTTCAGCAATGGCATCAAGATCAAAAATCTCGTTAAACAACCTCTCACCAAGGTTGCACATATGATTCTCACTTACAAAGCATTCAATATTCATTTTCCCTCTCCCGCTCAGGCAACATTTTTTCTGGTTGTTTCAATAACAGACTGAATCCATTCCTCGACTTCACTTTCAACGAAGGCAATAGCGCGAAGTCCAATCTTGACCGGCTGCGGGAAGCGACCTTTGCTGATCAGGTGGTAGATCCATGCCTTGCCGTAACCGGTTCGAGCGATGACTTCTGGTAGACGGATGAGACGGGTTGGTTGATTGTTCATTTTGTTTTCCCCTTGTCGTTGCGATGGGGCTACTATACAAATCTTCGAGAAAAGAAAGGAGTGAAGCTCCTGAGACGGAGGTTATCGACGTTGGTGCTGCCCAGAGTCGGGGAATTTCACGTTGCCTGAACTTCCCCAGTTCTGAACAGTGCCAGTAGAGTTGAGCTACCCGTGATCGGGTGACCGTAGGACATTAACAACTTTTTTAATCCTAACCAGTTATACCGCCAGTACTAAGGCCAAATTTAGTTGACCAAGACACTGTCGCATTCGCTTTTACGTCTTTTCAGGTATTTATTGTGGCTTGCAGTTGGGTGCTCCAATTGGCCATTCACTGGCACTAAATGCACGATGACTAAGGACGAAGAGCGCGGCTTTACCACGTTTAATCAGCTCAAAGCCTTTCGTATAATGAGGTGTGACGCCTTCTGCAAAAGGATTTCTGCGTGGATCTTTTTCCTGATATTGAACAGGCTGTACCTTTACCCCATGAAGAAGTGCTTCGCTACATGGTATGTAAAATCTGTGATAACCGGTCGGAAGAATGGCTTACAGAGATGTGCAGGAAAAATAACCTTTCTGATGTCTGTCAGGATTATCTTCAAAAGGGAGTGCTGAAGGCTCTGGAGGGTAAACCTGATGTGAGCTTTTACCCACCAAGACTGACGATTGAGCTGGTGCCCCGAACATGCTGGTTCGATAACGTCAGAAGTGCGGTATCTTCAACGGACTGGAAACGGTTACGGCAACAAACGGCCAGAACAGCAGGGTGGAAATGCCAGGTCTGCGGCGGAAAGGGGCCCCGATGGCCTGTAGAGTGCCATGAAATCTGGCATTACGATGATGACCATCAGTATCAGACCCTCAAAGGGCTCATCGCGTTATGCCCTTCATGCCATGAAGTCAAACATATGGGGTTCAGCGAGCTCCGGGGTAAAAAGGACGAAGCGGTGGCTCATCTGGCTCTGGTCAACGGCTGGTCTCTTCAGGGCGCATTTGACTATGTGGATGAAGCTTTTGACGTATGGCGGGCACGATCTCGTCATGCCTGGCAACTGGATATCTCGTGGCTCGAAACGCATGGGATTAAACTCAAGGATGAGACAGCAGCAGAGGGCGACAACATTCCTCCTGAAAATCAGCTTTCACTGGAGCTTGAGGTTCCGCCTGTCGCGATGGAGAGCACTGCAGTGTCCGCCGTCGTGGAACAAGAAAGCAATTCTTGCGAGATGGGGCAAATCCTGAAGGACAAAACTGTATCCCGCTCATCGTCCGCATGGCCAGCGTTCTGGTCAGTCTGCCAGCGAGTGTTCTACCGGGTGAAAAAGGTGATACGGGAGCAGTGGTGAATAAACCCGTGGCGATGCATTCCCGGTGAGAGAGGCGAATGAGTTCAGAGCCGGATCAAAATGCATCGCTGTTTTCATGATGTTATTTCGATCTGACTGGCGATAAGTGTATCCACTTTACTCTGTACCGGCGTCAACAGATCGACACCGGTCTCCGTTACATGGATAGAGATGATGAGACTGTAGCGTATTTCAGAATCATAGCGGGTCAGAGCACGCCGTAATTTCCACCAGTGCTGCCTCCGGGCCAACGGTTTGGTTGTTGGCAATGGAAGGGAAAAGCTTGTACAGGAGATATGTCATTGATTTTTGTATGTTGGAATGAGTGTCCGCTTTGTGCCAGGAGCGGACGTTGGTACAGGTAGCCCAGTAGTCGCCGCGATGGATGGGTTTACTGGAGCAGCATCGCCAGTAGCACCAGGCACAGCAGTATTACATAGATTCGTGCGTGCCATATGTCAGGTAAAGCAGGTATAACCCGACGGCTAAAAACTATTCCAGCCCAGCCCGTCAGTACCAACAGGCCTAAAATTTTCAGGCTGATAAAACCGAGAAATCCGCTCACCGGAATATTTTGCCAACCAATGACTGCATACGTCACGGCACCACACAGCGCGACAGGCAGAGAAAGCGGGTTAGAAGCGCTAATACACTCACCCATTGCATAGCCGTGTCGCCGTAATAATGGCACTGTCATCACGCTGCCACCCACGCCCAGCAATGCGGCTATCATGCCGATGATCACTCCGCCGCCCGTTACCACAGAAAGTGACAAGCGACGCGGGGAACTGCAGATGAAAAAACCTTTGCGCAACAAACAATCGCCAATGGTTACCAGCATATAAAGAATGAACAGTGCGCGAACAATATTCTCGCTGAAGACTCCCGCCAGACAGGAACCCACGACAGCCCCGATGGCGATAAACCATAATAATGGGAACAATGTCTGCGCTGAAAGTTTGCCGGCGCGCCAGTTTCGATAGCTGACCCAGCCCGCGTTAAATATCATCACCGCCGTTGAGGTAGCAACCGCGATATGCATGGCGTTTCCTGCCAGCTCAGACTGCCGCAGCATCAGTTGATAAACAAATGGCACCACGACAAAACCGCCCCCAAAACCAAAGAGCACCGTGGTGATACCGGTAGTAAAGCCTGCCAGTGCAATAATTGCGATATCGTTCAAGAGAATATCCCCGACCTGAAAATGAGCGAGCAGCTTATACCGGTAGCATCCTGCTTCCCATTTGCGCAGCGCTCAATTACCTTTGTAAATCGTTCAGACGGAGACCGGTGTGCGCAACGTAAAAATTGAAGATGTCGATAAGCTCGATCGTGAAGTGGTGGCGTTAGGCAATGACTATGCGCAGGGATTTATACTGCCACAACACCAACATCGCCGCGCTCAGCTGCTGTATGGCGCAACGGGTCTCATGTACGTCTCAACCTGTAACGGAGAGTGGGTTGTTCCCCCACAACATGCAGTATGGATCCCACCCGAAACCCCTCACGCTGTCCGGTTTGTAGGTGTGACCACGCGTAGCTTATATATTGAACCAACATGCGTGACGGGATCGATTGAGTATCGACACTGTAAGGTGATCAGCGTATCGCCATTGTTACGTCAGTTGTTGCTTGATGCCGTGGATTTGCCGCTGATGTATGACAGCGCTCGCGACCGTGCGCTGGTAAATCTGCTGTTACTGGAACTGGCGGAAATGCCGGTTCGCGAATTCGATATTCCGCTGCCACAACATCCGGCTCTGCTGGCTCTTTGTCAGGCATTTTTACTCACCCCCTCAATCCATGACCCTGCTGAGCGCTGGGCCAGTACGCTGTTTATGAGCGCCAGTACCTTTCGTCGACTTTTCTTACGGCAAACCGGCATGTCATTTTCTGCATGGCGACAGCGAGCCTGTGTCGTCAGCGCACTGACGTTGCTGATAACAGGTAAACCGGTGAATGAAGTGGCACTCACTCTCGGATACGACAATGCATCATCTTTCGCCACTATGTTCCGCCGTGTCACGGGACAGCCGCCTTCGTATTGTCGGCTTGATTTCAAAAGCTTCACAGGGCACCGTTCATAACGTCAGTTATGTGCCGGAAGCTGACGTTCGGGATATCATGATGCAGTTAACGTCGAGGATCCGGCTGACTTGTTTTCAAGTATGCTAATGATTAAATCGCGTGGGAAAATAGTCTCATTGGTGTGTATGAGCTCTTCTATTGTCCACCAATGATGATCGCGAATGACTTCCTTTTCATTGCTACTCCACCCTGAGCGGTCGAGATCTACTGTATTTGCATTAATCATAAAGAAACGCTCTTCAGCAAGTACGGTCTCCCCACTTGGTAGCATCATTGTGAAGGTTCGGGACGCTATTTGTGGTCCTGCTAATGTTCTTGTCAAACCCGTTTCTTCAAATAATTCGCGTATAGCGGCCTGCTCGAAAGATTCATTTTTTTCAAGCCCTCCACCCGGCGTTGCCCAGTATGTTTTTCCCCTCAGAGCATCATCTTTATGACAGAACCTAAAGAGCAATACGTGATTTTCAGGCGAAAGAATGATCAATCGAGATGATGGTCGAATGCGCACATACCCCCCTTAAAAAGACTCAAATACTAATCTCGATATTTATATAAACATAAATTGCAGCCTGAATCGCCCTCAAGGTCTGCATTTTCTGAGAGCTTGAATCCCACTCAACGTCCGCTCTTCGCTCACAGCGGACCTGAGTACCTAGTTTCTGTCCGTTCAGTGCCAAAAGCGGAAGTAAGTAGAGAACCTTTTATGCTGCTGATATGATAATAAAATGTATAAAAGAGGTGGTGAATGGATACTGACAAGTTAGTTACGCTGTTTAGATACAAGCGCTGGATAGATATTGAAACACTACAAGCGATCAAAAGAATCGATACGTCTGTAAATGCCGAAAAGCACCACCTGACGCTCAGATTAATGAATCACATACATGTGGTTGACTCGATCTTCAGAGCTAACGTTACAGGTCAGAAGCATTCCTACACTGCACTGAACACGCCAGAGACCCCATCTGCTGATGAGCTTCTGATAACGATGACTGAATGTACAGATTGGTATATTCAACATGTCAATTCCATGTCTTCCGCTGAGCTTGCTGAAACAATCAAATTCCAGTTTGTTGATGGCGGGCATGGTGAAATGAAGGCGTTCGATATGCTCAATCATGTGCTTTTTCACGGGACATATCATCGTGGCGCAGTAGGTTGGCTAATTTCAGAAAGTGGTGTAGTCCCGCCCAAGGACGTACTGACCGTTTTTCTTAGAGATCATAACCACGAATAAACGACTGGCAGGGGCATGCAAATTTATAACTCCATTGAACCCTTACACAAAAAAGTAAGTGCATAAATGAATGTCATGGAGTGTCCGCTTCTCGCTCAAAGTAGTCCTTCAGTGTCACGTGCTTGTCTGCTGTGTGCCAAAAGCGGAAATTCACTCCATAGTCTCTCAAGTGGTAGATTAAACCCGTACCGACAACAGGTTAAAAATGCAGAGTGTTTATGCTATCGTTACTGTGAATTTATATAGTTACCATGGACATCATAAGATGAAGAAAGTTATCTTATTCCTTTGCCAAGGATTAGAAGAATATGAGGCTAGTGTATTCACAGATACTATTGGCTGGACAACAACATACGGATTAGAACCCATAGAATTAGTGACAGTTGGTCTACGTCAAAAAGTTAAATGCGCCTGGAATTTCACTATCGAACCAGAATATCAACTACATGAAATTGATGATGATGGCTTTGACGCCATAGCCATTCCTGGGGGGATGAGTCGGGCCGGTTTTTATGAAGATGCATTTGATGAGCGCCTTCTAAGGCTTATTCAAAAATTTAACGCAAAAAACAAGATTATTGCTTCTGTTTGCGTAGGTGCCTTAGCAATTGCCAAGAGTGGCGCTTTACAAGGAAGAACGGGCACAACGTATCATCTGAGCAGTAAACGTCAAGCTCAGTTGCTAGAAATGGGAGTCCATGTTGTTCAGCACCCTATAGTGGTGGACGGAAATATTATTACGTCTCAAAGTCCGGCAACAGCTATTAATGTAGCATTTACTTTAATAGAAAAGCTGAAATCTAGAGCTAATGTTGAACGAATAAAAGAAGGTATGGGATTTGCCCCCCTCTCTATCGATCCATCCGGAATGTAGTCCTCTTCTCGCTCATTACAGACCTTCTGTTCCAAGAGGTTTTCCACTTAGTGCCAAGAGCGGAAGTTCCTAACGTCATGCTGCATTCGTTTAAGGGGAGCAGATCAGCACTTCTCAAACATGGGCAGTCTCTAGGGCATTTGAAGCTTTTGATAAGTACTATAGTTGCCGTTAGTTATTCTTAATCTGCTGTAGAACTTGTCCTTCCCTAAGTTAACTACTCGACAAAGTTGTACCTCAACTGAATAAAGTACAGTAAAAAGGGAGATTTTTTCTTTTCCTCGAACAAGTAATTTTGAAACATCATACTGCACTGCATGTTTTTAAATATACTACTATTTTGTCATTATCCATTCTATTCTGAATATTAACATAAATAGACTGATAATATTTACCATGAGCATTAACACTATTAATTATAATAAAGCTCAACACCCTCAAAGAATCCCCTATAATTATGACCTTGCATCATAGCTGAGTGGTTATAATAAACACAAGCAGGCAAGCATTCTACCTTCAGGAGTTAATGCATCACTTTTTAATATATGTCCTGCCGTTGATAGTTCCTTTTGAATTTCATTAATCCTTTTTACTGCAAAGTCATTTATATGATTAGATTGCGCATGCACCTTCAACCAAAAATTTTTAATATTTGAGAAAACATAGACTGCATGTAGTAAACCACGTTCATTTCGGCCCTCTCCTTTCCAGGGGGAAAATACATTATCAGTTAACAATGTATCATGGAACAAAGGTAATAAATGCTCCATAGCTGTTAACTGTAAATGCAGAGTTTCATGAATAATCCCTTCAACAAATCTTTCAGCAGCGTATTTCTCTTCATATTTTGGGACATTAGTGAATACATCGAATGGTATGCAAGGATCACTGAAACTCACATCAAAATCTTCACACTCAGATAATAATGGATGGAAGTTAATTGCAAACGCCTTTATCGAACTATGCATGTTTTTTGAAAAATATAATAAAGACTCAATTTTGGACAATAACCTTTCATATTCTGATGACGAAAATTCCTTTTTGTCGCAGAAAGTTAATCCCATTTTTTCCCAATCTACCTTCTCCATTTCATCCAAAAACTTAGGTACTAAATAATCAATCCCCATTATTTTACTGCCGGGATCTACTACGCATACATCATCTACGGAGTTTATATTTTGTGATAACAGAAAGTTATCACGTAAATAAAATGGTAAGCTTTCATTCCAACCTAAAGGAGAACATATAAAATCAGATATTTTCATTTCCCTTCCTGTAAAATGAGTAAATTACAGTATATCTTTCAAAATCGTATACCTGACTAACCGCATGATGTGAGTTCTGTGATATCTCAAATCCTTGAACTGAACCATGAAGTGGAGGAATTATTTTTTCTAAGGATTCCGGCTCATCCTTAGAAAAAATCATAAAATAGCCACCATTTTCTTCTTTCCAGTTTTTATTAAAATGAAACAAAATGCGATGTGACTCTTGCCCTTCAATAAAATCATTATGAATTTTTATTTTGTCGCCTGATATTAATTTATGAGCAACAATATCCACCTTATTTTTCAGAACCACATCAAATTTATTTTCTATAAAACTTTTCAATTCATCACAAAAAAAATATTCCTTGAGGAAAAGAATCTCATCTGGTAAATTCGCATCATATAAACTAAATTCATATTGGTCATAAAAATATTCATTAACCCTTTTCCAGGAATTAGTAGATATCAACCATTCCAAAATATCCTCGGTGACATTAGAACTAATACAGGAATCACAAAAGAAATGATTAAATGGGAAACTTTCTATCTCACTCTTCCATAGACTTTTTAACATACCCCCCCCACTTTATACTCATAATAATTTAGACCGCTGCAAGAATTTTTTAACTGTACTAATCACTATCTTATGATCCGCACAATATATTGATGGATTATCAAACCCCTTAGTTTTACTCCATCGATATAATGGCATTCCACCACCACATACATCTTTATATTCACACAACTGGCATTCTGCTGATAAAGGTGAAGATGATTTCGTATAAATTATATATTCTTCACTTTCTACTACATCCATTAATGAAGTATTATGAACAGACGGACGTCCTTTGAAAAAATCGACACCTTCAAATGATGCTCTCAATGTATCATTCTTTCTAATCTCTCCATCAGATTCAATTATCAAAATACCAAACTCATTATTTCCTTTCCCTTCTTTTATTGGAGAACCACCCAAATAAATCTTGAGAATATCATCCAGTATTTTTATCGGAACAGGATTGCTATCTTCCATATAGAGTTCAAATACTTTAGCTAACCACTCTCCGTATTCAGTAGTTTGAAGATCTTTTTTTCCATAAGGCATCCTATCATAATTTCCATCCTGAAATAGAAAATCTATACTTGGAGAGTTTATACTCTTCAGGTAATGATATGTATCCTCAGCAGGAATATTCGGTTGTATTACTGATAATGTCCCTGCAAACAAGAAGGCGTGGTCTTGGTGTGAACTTAATTTTTTAATTCCGTTAATTACATCCTCAAAACTACTGTTACCACCACGTGTAAACCTCGCGATATCATTAGCTTTTCTTGTGCCGTCAATGCTAACCGAAATGCTTACTCTATATTTTGAACATAAGTTCAAAATTTTCTCAGTTATCAAAACACCATTGGTTTGTATACTTATCGGGTATTTTTGAGGATTTAAAACTCTCCTTAAACCTGACAATAAACTCTCAAGTCTTCTTTCCCCCAAAAGAAGAGGTTCACCTCCATGTAAAACTATGGCAAATCCAGTTTCCTGTAAAAGACTATATTCCGTAATCCTTTCCACCACTTTTTCTATCGTGGCATCATTCATCCTATAGGGTTGATCCTGCCAGCTTGTATCAGCCCCGCGATATACATAGCAGTAGGTGCAATCCAAATTGCACCTACTGGCAGTCTTGATTAAAATTGTATCAAGCATAGAAATTTAACGGTTATGGCGATTATGGACTCGATCATAACGGCTACCTACCGTTGTGTTTTTTTCATTTCTAACTTCTTCCATCAGTCTAGATAACACCGGGTTAGATCCGCTGTAACCATCTGTTTTTAAGATTCTTTTTGCTTCTTCCGTTTGGTTTTGCATCATACTATCCTCATTGAATTGTTATCAAAATAGTACAATAATAAGAATAATCTGTAAATTCATTTTTAATTAATTGATTTTAAATACAATTATTATAGCTATAGATTATAACCACCTGATAAACATACAATTAATTCCCTGTATTATTTAAAGAAGCTACCTATCGAAACAAACAAAACAATCCGTAAAACCTATATTAGCACTGTGTATAAGTAGCATTAATTGAGTGCTCTGGCTATTTATGCGTATTGTTCATTCATTGCTGACTGATATTTTTTGGGCTGCTAAAGAAAAATATTTATGTTGTTCTCTTTTAACTCATGTTTTATTATTATTTTCGCTTGTTTACTTTAGATTTTCCACTTTCATTTCTCTCAAGCGCCCTTCAATAAAATTAGTATATTCTTTAACTACATGCCATAGAGCCCAAACAGGAACCAAACCATCATACCTTTCTACTAATTTATTAATTTCAAACTCTGGCAATATATCTTCCGCTGCTGACATTAGCTCAGGCCAAGCGATAGTATTCAATAATTTTAATTCAATTGCTTTTTTGACCATTATCTCACCTTTTCTGACCATTGAGGACCACTGATACGCCTCTTCTCTCGGATCAGAGTAATGGTAATCGTTAGAAAGCTTAGGTATTGTTTCACTCCAATACTCGATGAAATTTATCTGTTTTTCAACTGGAATATCAAATAAAATCTCATCTAAAATAGTATAATAATCACGTTTCTTCTTATCTGTTGACCATCTATTTAATAAAACATTGAGTTCCTCAGACAAGTATCTATCCTCAAAGATTTTATGTTCTTTATAGAATATATTTAAATATCGTTGAATTTTTTCCTGACAATTTGAAAAATTGATATGTATCATATAACATCTCCTTCTATGCATTCTATGTTACATACCATATAAAAAATCGAAGTCAATTAATGGAGTAAAATTATCTATAGTTATTAAGTCCGAGAATTTGTTTAATCCCTGTTTTGATTGGGTTACTTTCAAAAAAACTTATCTTCTTCTTTAATTTTTCATTCTTGATGGTTATTTCATTATTTTCTTTTAGTAATTTATCATTTTTAGTAATTACTGAAATCATAAAATCACGGCAATTCTGAACTATAATATTACCATTTTTATTCTTATCCCAAAAGTCTACTGTATTTAACTTATGTGCTTTCATGGGGCGTGAGGCCCCTGTCTTCCGCGATTCATCGTGATAATTAAATTCGATACCAAACTGCTCATAAAATCTATTTCTTCTTTCCATGTTTTCATCATAGGCATCTCCTTCTCCAAGTGTTATTTTCAAAATGTTAGCTTCTGGCCATTGCTTTGCCCATTTAACTATTTCATTCATCATCCAAGTACCAATTCTCTGACCTCTGTATAGGGAGTTATGTATAGAAACACTCCCCCCTGTAAGGGAAATTATTTCTTTTTTTGAATCTGGGAAATCTCTATATGTATGTGAAGCAGTAAAATAGAACTTGGAATTTTCCTTACCAGTTATACGTTCAAAATAAATCGTAATCCTGTCTTCGTTATAATAATCCTGTATGGAATCCGTATTGGGATCATTATAAATAGTTTCAACAATACCAGTCCCCCATATCTGTTCAGGGTTCCTTCTGTCATAAATTTGAAGAACTTCTAATTCTGGTCTATCAACATATGTAGTTGCGATACTAGAGATAGTATTACTCTGATTCTCGGTAGTCATATCCGGTCCCCTTACATTTACTTTTCTGATTATCAAATAATTATTTATTACCACTATTCAAAAATTTCTCTCGCCCGGTACGTACAATATCTGCGTGCAGTTTTACGATCTTCCCAGCGTGATCATGTAGCGCATTCACAACCCGCCAAAACCTATCTGGTTGTTCAAACTCCCATTCAGGGGGTACTGTACTGAATTGTGGATTATTTGCTGGAAAGGTTTCATTGGCAATGAGGTTGTAGTACCTATCAACCTCTGACCAAAGTTCCTTATTAATTTTTTCTAACTCAGGCGTAATGAACTCGTGCTCCGGGTTGTTCCACTCGAAATAAAATTCACGAATCGGTTCAAGCTGTGATTCACGGAACGAAAATCCGGCCATGTTTGTACGATCCAAGAAGCCAATCACACCATCAGAGCGAAGAAGCGTCGTGAGTTCACTCCATAATGCAATGTCATGCTTTTTCCCCGGATTATCATCAGACTTGAATTGAGGATAGTGCCCGAAGAATACATCTTCATCCTTTGCCAAATCATTGCAAATGTCATCCCAGAAAAGCACATCGATCCTGAAATCTCCAGCTTTGCTATGTTTCTGGGAGATTTCCCTTACTGATTTTTGAAGTTTCGCATCTCTTGGGGCCGTCGTGACAATGTAGAGATGATCCAGTTTTGGCATGAATTTTTCAGCATTCGCTATCTCAGTTTCAACAACAGCCAAACCCAGCTCGCCTGTCGTATTCTTGCATTGAACTCCGATGTGACGTTTACCATCATATCCCCAGATATCAACACCGTCCTGTTTCTGTCCCTGCCGTCCATGACGATAAAAATCAGTAGAGTTCCAACGCAATTTGGCTGCGGATAAGGTAATTTCTTCAAATTCATCCCAAGACTTTGGGGATGGTACTTTAGACGACGAGATTGTAGGCATTATTTTCTCATGAAAGTTTGTTTGGTTTTATGTTTATATCATATGTTGACTATTATGTTGCTAACTCCATAATAATATATTCTACCGTGTGTACACCAGCCTTGAATTGCATTTAGTAAAATGGCTTTCTGGGGTCTAATTATTATCCAATGAGACACTAAAAATTTCGGTTTGGTTATTTTAAATCGTGCTATTTTTAAAAATAATTTCAAGAGAGTTGCCACAAATTTAAACACTACATACCCCAGAATCATTTCAATGCAATCCAAACTCAGATTTGAAAAACTTAAGCAAAAACATCTATTTTTAAAAACATCCCTTTACTAACCAAAGAAAAAGTTTAAACTCCAAAGCATTTAAAATATTTAACCAGAGACTTTAAGGAAAACAACCTTACCCCTTTGGGCATTAATAAAAAACAACAAAAAAACTAAAAGAAATATAACTGATGAGTTTGAAACTTCCTATATAACCCTATGAAATATTATTTATTTCTATCTAAGCCGTTATTAGCAATCTACTTTTTAACGGCTTATTTTATTAAAAGTTACTTATTAAAGATTAGATCGCAAAATCTTCCAGAGCTTTCCCAGCCTCAATAGCTGTGGCAATAGCTTTAGGAGTGCGACCTTGACCAGTCCAAGTCTTCTGTTCACCGTTTTCATCGATGTATTTGTACTTAGCCGGTCGTGGTTCACGGTTGGATTTTGGTTTAGAGGACGAACTCAAACCAGAGAGCAGATCTGCCGGGTCAATGCCATCCTCAAGGAGTTGCAGGCGGAAAGCTTCAAGCTTGGCCTGACGCTCTTCCCTCTCCTTGCGATAGGAAACGTATTCCTGCCGACGCTCTTCTACCACAGTAGTCAGCTTCTCAAGCATTTCGTCAAGAGTTTCAAGAGAAAACTCACGCGCCTGAGCACGAAGCGTACGAATGTTGTTTAGTATTTTTATAGATTCGCTCATATGTCTTCCTTCCTGGTGATGTTTAGAGCATTGCTTTATTAATGATTTTCTTTATCAAATGCAAGAGTTTACATTAAAAACACAGAACAACAAACATTTAGTTACAATAATCTTCGTTAATCTTATTCATTAAGTTTTGACAACTCCAAAATTGACTTCATAGAAGTGATTGCTTGATGGTAATAAATGTCAGCACCTCCCCCGATAAATCATATTTTTCACTTAAAAAATGAAAAATTTTTATGTCATTTGTATGTATACACAAAATACTATCGCGCAAACTAAAATTATCTATAGCAAAAAACCACGCTGTATTTTTATTATAACCTTACCCCTCAATGGCATTAAAACAAATAGACAATATATAGTATAGGGTTTTAACATCATGCTACTACGGTTGAAGTATACTGTTTTAATCTGTAAGTTTTATGACGTCGTTAACTTTAATTTGTTTTAGATGGTTATTCTTATTTATGAAGTGATTAAACTGCCTGATAAAGGCAATCGTACACGCTTTAAGTGCTAAAGGTCTGTCGGTATCTTTTATTTGATTAGGCAATCTTACTTCGCTTTCTTCGTCATTATCTGTATATAACAATCTGGATAATCTGTCATCAGAAACTCTAATTTTTTTAACGGCAGCCCATACCAATATGTCCAGCATAGGAATTACACGATAGCTGATTAACTTCTTGATCGTTCCATATCCAAAGCGAACTGACTCTAATGGGTTCTCATCGATACCCTTCACTTTACGCCATTGAGGGAGAGCTGTTTTAAGCGACTCAGCGATTTCTTCGTCTGTACCACTCGCAAGATCAATTTCGAACATAACTGTTCTTGAAAACTGATCTGGCATAATATCTGATAATGATTCTTCCCGAAGCTCTCTGTTTATAGAATAATTATCACCTTCATGCCAAACAAATCCTCCACGCTGCATTGCAATAATGCTCGTTTCAGCGAGTCGGTCAAGTGTGGTTAGAAAAAAATGTGGCGGTTGAAAGAGCTTGTTGGCAGGAGCCATGTATCCCAATTGCCCTTCTTCGATCAAAAAGGGATTACCGCTGAATATTTTCGAGAAATACACCATAAGTTCTTTGCTCTCGAAATCTTCTCGATATTCCTTAAAGAACAAGTTCCGAGCCCATAACTCATGGTAGAACTGTATCAATGAGAGGTCTTCAAATTTGCGGTAAGTACTAATATCCAGCCATAACTTGATCTCTTTCGTATGCTCTGGAGCCCAATTTTTCATAAGTATACACTCCAACAAAAATCCATAATCTGTTAGTGTTAAAATTGTCAGACTTACTCAACTTATGCAAGTTATGCGACTTTCCACACACAGTTGAAATGTCTTTAGCTACTTGTTGGTATAAATGTTGGAATAAAAATGAATAACTATAAATTTTCTTTTTTAAATCATATAATTATTTACACTTTCGATTCCTGCAGGGGACACCATATAAAAGTTGCCCGCCATTCACCACGATGACCTAAACGCCTGCCAGAACGTATTCTTCTCGTAATCATAATTAGCCAACGATTTCAGTATGGTTAGTCCTGCCAGAAAGGAACGTGTCTTTGTCAATCACGCACACAATAAACCGACAGCAACGCGCATTTCTGCGTACAATACCTTCTGACTTTTTCAGTCACTAGCCGCGACCTTTTACAACCTTCTCTGGACGATACAGGAGCCAGGCGTTGATATGAAACAGATCACCCTCAGCGATATGCAGCAGCAGAGCGAAGCGGCAGCCAGTGCTCCGCGCCTGCGTGCCCATCGCAATTTTCATCCTGAACTAAGCGACCCGATACAGCGTCTGGCCATCGCCATGGAACCCGGCACCTATATCCGCCCCCACCGGCACAGACATACCTTCGAACTTTTACTGCCGCTGAAAGGCCGATTTGTGGTACTGAATTTTGATGACCACGGCGTGGTTACCCGCCGGGTGGTGCTGGGTGAAACCTGCACGGCGCTGGAAATGGAAGCCGGTACCTGGCATACGGTGCTCTCACTCGACGCTGGCGGGATGGTTTTTGAAGTTAAGCAAGGTGCTTATCAACCGCTTGCCGAAATGGACACTATGGCCTGGGCGCCTGCTGAAGGCCAGCCAGGCACTGCCGAAATGATGGCCTGGTATGCCATCGCGCAACCGGGTGACCGCTTCCTGTCTATGCCGCAATAACTACAGGTAGCTTCGACAGGCGCCGCAGGCGTCTGTTTGATACTTCCTGCCGACCACAAAGTTTGCCAAATTAACCGTCCCTTTTTTCGTGCTCCGCTCATACTCACCTTAAATATTGCTGCTAAACAGGAAGAAGCGCTTATATTCAGCAAACTATTTTTCTCTACGAATAAGAGATGATAAGATAACGGGAAAGAGTAAATATGCGGCAGCAAAACAATAAAAACAGCCAATTTATCGATATATTATTCTCAATGTGAATGGATTTTGTTAATCAGATAAAGGAAGTCAGCAGAAAAAAATAAATCATTGTCATTGATGCTTTTGCTCACCATGGCGATTTATTTTTTCATCGACATACAATTCTTATGAATATTACAGAACGGAATATCTGGAAGCTAAATAATTTACCGCCAATGGAGTATTGCTCTCTGGCGCGGGCGCAAAAATTATTAAACTGCGAACTGGAAGACATTCTTCACTGGCATGATATAGGCGCAATCAATCTATGTCTTAAGCTTAACCCAACGCCGGGAATATTAAAAATCGCCGTCCTCTCCCATCAGGAAAAAGAAGTAACCAGCGCGTTTAATCCATTTACCTCAGTCGAGGCAGGAGAAACAGTCTGGTCGCATCACTCCCATATCCGCAGTATTCTGCGGCTTGAAGGCGATATTCCGACGATGGAAACCCTGCGCGGAAATACGGTAACCCAGTTCAACGTAAAGGTATTTGCTTCAGGGCTCTGGCATCCACACTGTCGGAACCTAATGGCGCTGCTGGAGGCGCCAGATGATATTCTTTTCGAAAACCGCCTCAGCATGATGCTGCCGGATAAACCATTTGTTTATTGTCATTTCATTCCAGAGGAAGACGAACGCCCCTCGATATCATTGAACCGCATCTATATCACCAGCCAGGCCATTGAGAAAATATACGCCCACAGTATTAGCGCCCGGCCTATGGACGTGACGAAAAATCCGCTACTGGATCAAACCCGTTACATCCAGCAGGAATTAACCGTCCTGCCGCAAAGTGAGGTATTGCTGGAATTTATCCATTATCTTGTTCAGTCCCATACTGTATTTAATGAGAAGTTGCAGAGTATGGCTGAGCCAGACAAGACTCAGCTCTTTCATCACGTGCTGGAAAGGCTTAAGGAAGAAGGCATGCTTATAGAGAATGCCCAGCCCGATGAAGGCGATATCGGCAGCGAAGCCAGCCGTGAGTCGCAGTTCGCCGGCGAGTAACGTAGTCCTTCAGGCAAGGGACTGGCGGTTTTCCTGCTCAATCGTTATCGCGTTCTCTCGGGCCAGGGTGATGAATTCGCGCGCTGCGGCGCTCTGCCAGGCGCCCTGCCGCTGCAATAAACAGGCCGTGCGCTGCAGCAGCGCAGGTCTTAGCTCAATCGCCACCACATCATCAAACTGCCCGGCGATCGCCGCCGGCAGCAGCGTTGCTAACGTTGTGCTTCGAATAACCGACAGAACGGCCCCGATGGAGTTGGCCTCCATCCGCACGTCTGGTTCGAGCCGATGAAGGCGGCAATAACGATCAATCTGCTCGCGGGTAGCAAACTCGCTGCTCAGTAAAATTAGCGGCTGGGCGTCGAGAGCCTGCAGTTGCAAGTCGCGCTCTCCTGCCAGCGGATGCGCACGGCTCACCACCAGCGCAAGCGTTTCCGTCAGCAGCGGCTGAACCACAATTTCCTGTGACCGGCAATCGTCAAAGGCAATCCCCACATCCAGTTCATCCTCCAGCAGCATCGCCTCCATCCGCTCCTGGTTCATCTCCTGGATAAGCACTTTTACTCCAGGGTAGCGTCGGTAGTACGCCTCCATCAGCGGGCCCAGCATATAGGTAGTGAAAGTTGGCGTCATAGCAATGCGGAGTTTACCGTGCTGGAGATCTTCTGCGTCATGCAAGGCGCGCCGACCTTCCTCAAGCTCGCGTAACGCGCGACGGGCATACTCCAGCCAGATCTCTCCAGCATCGGTCAGGCGAATACGTCGGCCAGAGCGGTCGAAAAGCTGAACCTCCAGCATCGCTTCCAGCTGGCGTATCTGCTGTGACAGCGCAGGCTGGGAGACATGCAGCGCCGCGGCGGCGCGGGAAAAGCCACAATGTTCAGCCACAGCGATAAAGTAGGAAAGTTGGCGCAGAAGCATCGGCCCACCTATAAGAAATTCCAATAGGCATTATCATAAATAAGTCTTTTAACTTATGAAACAAGAGACGTACCCTCTTCGCACGACCCTCAACATATTTCACCTTTAACATCGTTTTATGCAGGAGTGACTATGTCCGCTCACGATCGTTATCTTCAGCGCGCATTAGTGCTGGCAAAACAAAACATTGCTGACGGTGGGCGCCCCTTCGGCGCCGTGCTGGTGCGGAATGATGAGATTGTCGCTGAAAGCGTCAATACCTTTCATCTGAGCGGTGACCCAACGGCGCATGCCGAACTGAACGCCGTTCGCGATCTTGCCACCAGACTGGGAAGCGCGGTGTTGCGCGAATGCGTCATCTATGCCAGCGGACAACCTTGCCCTATGTGCCTGAGCGCGCTCTATTTAACCGGCGTGCGGGAAGTGTTTTTCGCCAATAGCAATCAGGACGGGGAGCCTTTTCAGCTCTCGACCGCCGCGATTTATCAGCAGCTGCAGCAGCCGCTGGCCCAGCAAACGCTGCCGATCCATCATCGCCCGCAGCCGGAGGGAACTGAACTTTATCAGCGCTGGGCGGAACGGCAGTCATGACACCAGCGCTGCGACAGAACCTGACGCTGGCAGTCCTGGTACTGACTGGGATCAATATGCGGCCGCTGCTTACCTCCATTGGTCCTTTGCTGCCGGACATCCGCGCAGCCAGCGGCATGAGCTATACCCTGGCCGCACTCCTGACCGCGCTGCCGGTGATCGCGATGGGGGTGCTGGCGCTGGCCGCTGGCTGGGTCGATCGCTATATCGGTCAAAAGCGCAGTATTGCGCTGAGCCTGCTGATTATCGCGGCAGGCGCCCTGCTGCGGGAAATCGCCCCGAATAGTGGCTTACTGCTCACCAGCGCTCTGGCCGGAGGAATTGGCATCGGCATTATTCAGGCCGCCATCCCGGCGGTAATTAAGCACCTCTTTCCCCGACGGACGCCGCTGGTGATGGGACTATGGTCAGCGGCGCTGATGGGCGGCGGCGGGTTAGGCGCCGCGTTCACCCCATGGCTGGCGTCACATAGCGCGGCCTGGCATGATGCGCTAGCCTGGTGGGCGCTCCCTGCGCTCCTGGCTCTGCTCAGCTGGCTGGCGATTTGTCGGCATTTGCCTCGCGCACCGCATCAGACCAGCGCTTCCCCCCGGGTCGCGATTATTGGCCAGCGCCGCGCCTGGACGCTGGGACTCTATTTCGGACTGATCAATGCCGGTTACGCCAGCCTGATCGCCTGGCTGCCTCCTTACTACATCCAGCTAGGCGACAGCGCCCAGTACAGCGGTTCGCTGCTGGCGCTGCTGACCGTCGGGCAAACCGCCGGCGCGCTGCTGCTCCCGGCGCTGGCTCGCCAGGAGGATCGGCGCCAGCTTCTTCTGCTAGCGCTGGCGCTACAGCTGATTGGCTTCTGCGGCTTTATCTGGCTGCCAGAGCATTTCTCTGCGCTCTGGGCCATTGCCTGCGGCGTGGGGTTGGGCGGCGCGTTTCCTCTGTGCCTGTTGCTGGCGCTGGATCACGCCGGACAACCGGCGGTGGCCGGCAGGCTGGTAGCCTTTATGCAGGGGATCGGATTTATCATCGCCGGTCTGTCGCCCTGGCTTTCCGGCCTGCTGCGTAGCCTGAGCGGGAACTACACGCTTGACTGGTCCTGGCATGCGATCTGCGTCCTGCTACTCATGGCGCTGACGCTGCGCTTTATCCCGGCACACTACCCGGCCGAGTGGCGACAGCGCGCCTCAGACCTGCCCTGAACCGACGGCGGCGCGTGGCAAAGATAATGCCGCGCGCTCTCGTTGGCCTTCCCCGCCCGGCCCATCGCTAAAACCCGTTTCCTTCGCTTCGCTGGCGCTAAATTTATTACCCTGTGAAATTAATGTGTCGCCGAATCACGACACTCGTAAGTAACTAAAAATTAATAAAAAAATGCCTCTTGTTTCCCTGATTTTTTAGGCGTACATTAGCGCCATCTGGAGCACTAAACGCACAGAATTACGGGCTGCTGCAGGGTGAAGTTACACTGGCGACAGCCCTTGAAAAACAGAACAATTAATTCATTTGAACGTCGCACAAGCGCGTGGAGTGATGAGTCGTGAAATACTTCTTTATGGGCCTCTCTTTTATGGTCATCGTTTGGGCCGGTACTTTTGCCCTGATGATCTAGACTGCAGCGGTGTCAAAAAAAACGGGAGCCTTCATGCTCCCGTTTTTATTTTGCCGTGCTGCCCGCAGCGCTAGCTCGCGGAGGCCAGCAGACCATCCGCGCGGAACATCGCCTTGATACCGCGGATCGCCTGGCGCGTACGGTCCCGGTTCTCGATCAGGGCGAAGCGGACGTGGGTATCACCATAGTCGCCAAAGCCAATCCCCGGCGAGACGCAAACCTTCGCTTCATTAAGCAGCTTTTTCGCAAACTCCAGCGACCCCATGGCGGCGTAAGGTTCCGGTATTTTCGCCCACACGTACATAGACGCTTTCGGACACTCCACCATCCAGCCGGCCTCATGAAGCCCTTTGACCAGCACATCGCGACGGCGCTTATACTGTTCGGCAATATCGCGCACGCACTGCTGATCGCCCTCCAGCGCAGCTATCGCCGCCACCTGCAGTGGAGTAAAAGTCCCGTAGTCATGATAGCTTTTGATACGAGCGAGGGCATTCACCAAAGTCTTATTACCCACCATAAAGCCAATGCGCCAGCCGGCCATGTTATAGCTTTTCGACAGGGTAAAGAACTCGACGGCGACATCTCGCGCGCCGGGCACCTGCATGATGGAGGGCGCTTTCCAGCCGTCATACACGATATCGGCATAGGCCAGATCGTGGACGACCAGAATGTCATACTGCTTCGCCAGAGCGACAACCTTTTCAAAGAAATCCAGTTCGACGCACTGCGCGGTCGGATTTGAGGGAAAGCCAAGGATCATCATCTTCGGCTTCGGATAGCTCTCGCGGATGGCGCGTTCCAGCTCGTTAAAGAAATCCCCCCCTTCCACCAGCGGCACTGAGCGCACCTGCGCCCCGGCAATCACCGCGCCATAGATATGAATCGGATAGCTGGGGTTCGGCACCAGTACGGTGTCGCCATGATCCAGCGTCGCCAGCATCAGGTGCGCCAGCCCCTCTTTCGAACCAATGGTGACGATCGCTTCCGATTCCGGATCGATATCGACGTTATAGCGTTCTTCATACCAGCGTGAAATGGCGCGACGCAGGCGCGGGATCCCCCGCGAGGTAGAGTAACCATGGGTGTCAGGCCGTTGAGCAACGGTGCAGAGTTTTTCCACGATATGCGGCGGCGTCGCGCCATCGGGATTACCCATACTGAAATCGATAATATCTTCGCCGCGCCGACGCGCAGCCATTTTCAGTTCAGCAGTAATGTTAAAAACGTACGGAGGGAGACGATCGATACGCGTAAAACGGCGTTCAGGACTGGATTCAGCCATAGGTTCCTCTAATTAACGTTAGCGCCCGGACCGTCCGAGCGACGCTGCCGCTGTTGCGGCTCGTTTAGAAAATAACCTGAAAAAATTCATGTTGTCGAGAGGCCCGTTAAAAAATATTCCCTGGCATATAAAACGGGTATCGACTGCGCTAAATGCGGCAGTTCATTGGCGGAATAATCCCGGGTTGTATAAAAGTGGTAACACACTGATATCTTTCTTAACACAGAATATTATCGTTAATGGCGAAGACCGCCGCTATCGCGATGCTTTTTAATTAATCCCCTTTAAAAAGTGCGACTTTTCCGCTTTATGGTTCCACGGCTGGTCTTCTGCCGTCAGGTTTTTTATCATGTCCCTTTCTGGCCACTGACGCGGCGCACCCATGCACGAAATCTTTACTATGATGCTGGCGGTCTATGATCGTGCGGCCCTGATGCTTATTTGCCTCTTTTTCCTTATTCGCCTGCGCCTGTTCCGCGAACTGTTGCATAAGTCGGCCCATACTCCGAAAGAGCTGCTGGCGGTGACAGCCATTTTCTCGCTGTTCGCGCTATTTAGTACCTGGTCCGGCGTCCCGGTTGAGGGGTCCCTGGTGAACGTCCGCATTATCGCCGTGATGTCCGGTGGGATCCTGTTTGGTCCCTGGGTGGGCGCGATTGTCGGGGCGATTGCCGGCGTGCACCGCTATTTGATTGATATCGACGGCGTGACCGCGGTGCCCTGCTTTATCACCAGCATTGTCGCCGGCCTGCTGTCGGGGTTGATTAATCGTAAAGTGGCCCGCGAACAACGGTGGAAAATCGGCATTCTGGCGGGGATGATGTGTGAAACTCTGACCATGATCCTGGTGGTGGTCTGGGCGCCTTCCCTGAGTCTCGGCGTAGATATTGTTTCGAAAATTGGTATCCCGATGATCCTCGGCAGCGTCTGCATCGGCTTTATCGTGCTGCTGGTGCAGAGCGTTGAAGGGGAAAAGGAGGCCAGCGCGGCGCGGCAGGCGAAACTGGCGCTCGATATCGCCAACAAAACCCTGCCGCTCTTTCGACACGTTAACAGCGATTCTCTGCGCCAGGTTTGCGAGATTATCCGCCGCGACATTACCGCCGACGCGGTGGCGATCACCAATACCGAGCACGTGCTGGCCTACGTGGGCGTCGGTGAAGCCAACTATCAACGCCACGACGATATGATTAGCCCCACCACCCGGCAGGCGATTCGTTATGGGAAAATCATCATAAAAAACAATGACGAAGCCCACCGCACCCCGGAGATCCACTCCTTGATGGTGATCCCGCTGTGGGAAAAAGGGGTGGTGACCGGCACGCTAAAAATCTATTACTGCCACGCCCATCGCATCACTTCGACGCTGCAGGAGATGGCGATTGGCCTGTCGCAAATAATCTCCACCCAGCTGGAAGTCTCCCGCGCCGAACAGCTGCGGGAGATGGCCAACAAAGCGGAGCTGCGCGCCCTGCAAAGCAAAATTAACCCGCATTTTTTATTTAATGCGCTGAACGCGATCTCCTCCTCGATTCGCCTTAATCCGGACACCGCGCGCCAGCTCATTTTTAATCTGTCGCGCTACCTGCGCTATAACATCGAATTAAAAGACGATGAGCAGATTGATATCAAACGAGAGCTGTATCAGATCAAAGATTATATCGCTATTGAACAGGCGCGATTCGGCGACAAGCTGACGGTCATCTACGATATTGACGACGACGTCAGCTGCGTGATCCCGAGCCTGCTTATCCAGCCGCTGGTGGAAAATGCCATTGTTCACGGTATTCAACCCTGTAAAGGCAAAGGCGTGGTGACGATCGGCATTAACGAGTGCGGCAATCGGGTACGCATCAGCGTTCGCGATACGGGCAACGGTATCGATCCCGCCGTGGTCGCCCGCGTGGAAGCCGATGAGATGCCGGGTAACAAAATCGGCCTGCTCAATGTGCATCATCGGGTGAAACTTCTCTACGGCGAGGGTTTGCATATCCGCAATCTGACGCCGGGAACCGAAATTGCCTTTTATGTCCCCAATAACTCTACGCCGCAGGCGCTGACGGAGTCGCTGTTGTCATGAGCGGAGAAAAGATGAAAGTTATCATTGTGGAGGATGAGTTTCTGGCCCAGCAGGAGCTCTCCTGGCTTATTAACACCCATAGCCAGATGGAGATCGTCGGCAGCTTTGACGACGGCCTGGACGTGCTGAAATTTCTCCAGCACAACAAGGTCGACGCCATCTTTCTCGATATCAATATTCCGTCGCTCGACGGGGTTCTGCTGGCGCAAAACATCAGCCAGTTTGCCCATAAACCTTTTATCGTCTTTATCACCGCGTGGAAAGAACATGCGGTGGAAGCCTTTGAGCTGGAAGCCTTTGACTACATCCTGAAACCCTACCAGGAATCGCGCATCATCAATATGCTGCAAAAGCTGACCACCGCCTGGCAGCAGCAAAATAACGCTGCTTCAGGATTAGCCAGCGCGGCGCCACGGGAAAACGACACCATCAATCTGATCAAAGATGAGCGGATCATCGTCACCAGTATTCATGATATTTATTATGCCGAGGCGCATGAAAAGATGACATTCGTCTATACCCGCCGGGAGTCATTCGTCATGCCGATGAACATTACTGAATTCTGCAGCAAACTGCCCACCGCGCATTTCTTCCGCTGCCACCGCTCGTATTGCGTAAATCTCAGCAAAATTCGGGAAATTGAGCCGTGGTTCAACAACACCTATGTGCTGCGCCTGCGTGACCTGGAGTTTCAGGTTCCGGTCAGTCGCAGTAAAGTGAAAGAGTTTCGCCAGCTGATGAATCTGTAGAGAGCGGAAAGCACCGCCATCCGGGCTACGACGGTAGCCCGGGAGAAGAATGCTTAAAGCACCTGGCCCAGCGTCTGACGCAGATGCGCGCCGGAGCCCAGCAGGCCTGGGTTATCATGCACGATCAGGTAAACCGGGATATCCTGAACATAAGCTTTAAAACGGCCTTTGTCTTCAAAACCGCCGCGGAAACCAGAGGCTTTAAAGAACTCCAGGAAGCGCGGCACGATGCCGCCGGCGATATACACCCCGCCAAACGTCCCGAGGGTCAGCGCCAGGTTACCGCCGAAGCGTCCCATAATGACGCAGAACAGCGACAGCGCCCGACGACAGTCGGTGCAGCTGTCCGCCAGCGCTCGCTCGGTCACCTCACGCGGCTGCAGGTTCTCCGGCAGTCGGCCGTCCGATTTGACAATCGCGCGATACAGGTTGACCAGCCCGGGACCTGAGAGCACGCGTTCTGCGGAAACATGCCCCAGCTCGGCGCGTAGCTCTTCCAGAATGATCCCTTCTTCTTCGCTGTTCGGGGCAAAATCAACATGACCGCCTTCGCCCGGCAGGCTGACCCAACGCTTATCAACGTGGACCAGATGCGCCACGCCGAGCCCGGTCCCGGCGCCATAAACGGCGATCGGTTTGCCCGCTACCGGCGCACTGCCGCCAAACTGAATAAGGTGCTCAGCTTTCAGCATCGGAATGGCCATTGAAACAGCGGTAAAATCGTTAATTATCTCCAGATGGGCAAAGCCGAGGTTGCGCTTCATTTCGGCGATAGAGAAAGCCCAGGTATGGTTGGTCATCGCCACCCAGTCGCCGGTAATCGGGCATGCGATGGCGATACAACCTTCGTTGACCGTTACCTGATGCTCCTCGAGATAGACGCGCACCACTGCCTCCAGACTGGGGTAATCGAGCCCGGAATAGGTCTTTGCGCGAGAGATCTCTCCACTCGCCAGATCACATAGCGCCAGGCGGGCGTTGGTCCCCCCGACATCTCCTACTAAAGCAAATTTTGTCATTCCGTTACGGCTCCGCTAAAGTCAAAATAAATCTTTTGGCACACTGTAAATTCATGGCGGCTTAACAACAACGTCCAACGCGCAGACGCCCCTTGTTTAGCGACACAGGTCACATTTAGTTTGTAATCTATGCAAGGTAGCCTGTAAAGGACGCGCCGGATATCAGATGTCACCTTAACTTTATCGTTTCAGCACCATTTGCATCGACGGTCTCCGCTGACGAAGGCAAAGTAGTGCTCCAGCACTTTTACAAGGACATTTCCATGCTCCATCCTCGCGCCAGAACAATGCTGATCCTGTCGGTGCCGGCCATCCTGATAGGTATCGCCTGCAGCCTGATCCTGATCGTGGCGATGAAGGTTGCCGCGCTGCTGCAGCGCGTGCTGTGGAGCAATCTGCCCGCGCAGTTAGGGGTGAGCGCCGACAGCCCGCTGTGGATCATCGCCATGCTGACGGCGACAGGGATCGCGGTGGGTCTGGTCATTCGATACAGCCCCGGGCACGCCGGGCCGGATCCAGCGACCGAGTCGTTAATCGGCGCTCCCATTGCCACCGGCGCGCTGCCCGGACTCCTGGCCGCGCTGATCCTCGGCCTCGCCGGCGGCGTCAGCCTCGGCCCGGAGCATCCGATTATGGTGGTGAATATCGCGCTGGCTGTCGCCGTCGGCTCCCGTCTGTTTCCGCGCGTCAGCTCGCTGGACTGGACCATCCTCGCGGCCTCAGGCACCATCGGTGCCCTCTTCGGTACCCCGGTTGCCGCCGCGCTGATTTTTTCGCAAACCCTCAATAGCAGCAACGATACGCCACTGTGGGATCGCCTCTTTGCTCCCCTCCTCGCCGCCGCCGCCGGCGCGTTGACGACGGGTCTGTTTTTCCATCCCCATTTTTCGCTGCCGATCCCGCACTATGGTCAGATGCGCTTCGTTGATATTCTCAGCGGCATTATCGTCGCCCTGATCGCTATCGCCGTCGGCATGGTGGCCGTCTGGTATCTGCCGCGACTGCATGCCCTGATGCATCGGTTGAAAAATCCAATCCTGACCCTCGGCATCGGCGGGCTGCTGCTGGGGATCGTGGGGACGATAGGCGGGCCCTTAACGCTATTTAAAGGGCTGGATGAGATGCAGCAGCTGGCCTTCAGCCAGACGCTAACCGCCGCGGATTTTCTGCTTATCGCGCTGGTCAAACTGGCGGCCCTGGTTCTTGCCTCAGCCAGCGGCTTTCGCGGCGGGCGAATTTTCCCGGCGGTGTTCGTCGGGGTAGCGCTGGGGCTGATGCTGCATGCTCATGTTGACGCGGTGCCGGCGGCAATCACCGTTTCCTGCGCGATCCTCGGCATGGTGCTGGTCGTCACTCGCGACGGCTGGTTGAGCCTGTTTATGGCCGCCGTGGTGGTCCCGGATACGACTTTGCTGCCGCTGTTGTGTATGGTGATGCTCCCGGCCTGGCTGCTGCTGGCCGGGAGACCGTTGATGATTGCCAAACGGCATACCGATTAAACGCGGCTGTTTCGCTCCTCAAGGGCCTGCGTCACCGCGCGCAGGAAATCGGGGATATCCATTTTCGGCAGCATCACTTCTACCAGGGTGAGGGTATCGGAGGTGATGCTCTCCGTCATCGCCTCCCGCAGTTCAGACGTCTGAGTGACCCGCCGGCAGCGCGAAGCAACGTCAGGGGCGAAGGCTTCCGGCAGCCGCTGCCAGTCCCACAGAGCGATGTCATTGTAGCGCTGCTCTGGACCATGAATCGCCCGTTCCACGGTATACCCTTCGTTATTCAGCAGCAGAATAAGCGGCTTTTGCTTATCACGCAGCATGGAGCCCATCTCCTGAATGGTCAGTTGGGCCGCGCCATCGCCGACAATTAGCACCACCCGCCGCTCCGCCGCCGCGGTTTGTGCGCCATAGGCGGCCGGGAGAGTAAAACCAATCGAGCCCCACAGCGGCTGGACGATCAGCGATGCTTCAGAGGGCAGCTTCAGCGCCGCAATGCCAAAGGCGGCCGTCCCCTGATCGGCGAGAATAATATCCCCCGGACGCAGGGCGCCCTGCACCGTCGCCCAGAAATTTTTCTGGGTCAACTCGCCTTCAGCGCCCTCCTCAGCCTCCGGCGCCACGACCTGAGGCGTAGCCCACTCCGCCGCCAGCGGGGCGGAAAGCGTCATCAGCGCGGCCAAAGCCTTATCCATCGGCACCCCGCTGAACCAGTGATCGCCCACCCTGACGGCGAAGGGCTGGATCTCAATAGTCTTTTCCCGCGCCAGATGTTGGGTAAATCCTGCGGTGATGGTGTCGGTGAAGCGCGTGCCAATGCAGATGATGGTGTCGGCGTTTTCAATCGCCTCCCGGGTCTGCGGCGCGCTGGCAATCCCGCTGTAGGTGCCGACAAACCCGCTCTGCTGCTCATCAAACAATCCCTTGCCCATGAGCATCGTCGCATGGGCGACAGGCGTTTTCGCCACCCACTCCCGGAGCGTCTTCTGCAGGCCATAACGTTGCGCCAGGAAGTCCGCCAGCAGGGAAATGCGTCGGCTGCCCCGCAGCAGGCGGCTGGCATGTTCGCAGAACCCGGCAAGCTGGTTTTCATCCGCCGGAGCGGGCTCCACCAGCAAGCGCTGGGCTGGGGCAATCGCTGCCGCTCTGGCGACATCGGCTGGCAGCATCAAATAGCCGGGGCGATGATGCGTCAACATATCGCGCAGCACACGGTCGATTTCATGGCAGGCGTTGCCGGCGGTCAGCAGCGCCTGGCTACAGGTGATCTGCTCGCTCATGCGGGCGAAATGGCGAAAATCGCCATCGCCGAGGGTATGGTGCAGCAGTTCGCCGCGCTGCTGGGCGCCGGTAGAGGGCGCACCGACAATATGCAATACCGGAATATGTTCCGCATAGCTACCCGCAATGCCGTTCAGCGCGCTCAATTCGCCGACGCCGTAAGTGGTCAGCAGCGCACCGGCCCCTTTGATGCGCGCATAGCCGTCAGCGGCATATGCCGCATTCAGCTCGTTGGCGCAGCCGACCCACCCCAAGGCGCTGTGCGCGATGACGCGATCGAGAAACTGTAAGTTGTAATCTCCCGGCACGCCGAACAAGCGGTCAATACCGCAGTCGACAAGGCGATCCAGCAGATAATCCCCAATAGTGTAGGTCGGTTGCATATCCATTATCCTCATTTTGGTGCAGGTGTAATTTGAGTATTGAATAAGCGATCCGCCTGTCCAGATGGGAGGTGATAATGGCAGTGTAAAGCAATAATTACGCAGAAAAAGCAGTGTACTCCACGCAGAACATTGTTTAGTGTAAACGTATACACAACCTGTTTTGTCGGCGGAGGAAGAATGGTTTACCAGGCAAGCACCACGCGATATCAAACGATGGAGTACCGTCGCTGCGGCCGCAGCGGTCTGCAACTACCGGCCATTTCCCTTGGCCTGTGGCATAACTTTGGCGATGAAACGCGAGTGGAAACCAGCCGGCAGATGCTCCTGCACGCTTTTGACCTCGGTATAACCCATTTCGATTTGGCCAACAACTATGGGCCGCCGCCGGGCTCGGCGGAAAGCAACTTTGGCCGCATTCTGAAAGAGTCGCTCCTGCCTTATCGCGATGAGTTAATCATCTCCACTAAAGCAGGTTACACGATGTGGGACGGCCCTTACGGCGACTGGGGATCGCGAAAATATCTGGTAGCCAGTCTTAACCAGAGTCTTAAACGCATGGGGCTGGAATACGTCGATATTTTTTACCATCACCGGCCTGATCCACAGACGCCGCTGATGGAAACGATGCGTGCGCTCGATCATCTGGTTCGTCAGGGTAAAGCGCTATATGTCGGGATCTCCAACTATCCTCTGGCCCAGGCGCGGGAGGCGGTGAAGATCCTTAACGACCTCGGCACCCCCTGCATCATCCACCAGCCTCGCTACTCGATGTTCGAACGCGGCGTGGAAGAAGGACTGCTGGATTTTCTGCAGACGGAAGGGATTGGAAGCATAGCGTTTTCACCGCTGGCCGGCGGGCAACTTACCGACCGCTATCTCAACGGCATTCCGGCCGACTCGCGCGCCGCCAGCAGCAGTCGTTTTCTGCAGCCGGAGCAACTGACTCCTGCCCGATTAGAAAAAATTCGTCAGCTTAACAGGCAGGCGGAAGCGCGTGGGCAGAAGCTGTCGCAGATGGCGCTGGCCTGGGTGTTGCGCGAAGAGAAAGTCACCTCGGTGCTGATCGGCGCCAGCAAAACCGCGCAACTGGATGATGCCGTCGGCATGCTGCAGAATCGCCATTTCACCACCGAGGAGTGCGCGGCCATCGACGCCATCCTTGCGCTGTAAAGCAAATGTTACTTTAGCAAAAAGTGCTCTTTCCTGCGCTTTCGGAGTTCGTCCGATGCGGCGGGTCTTTACCGGCCCGTAATATCAGGTTAACAGGCCGCTTACGGCCCCGATCGTGAAGGAGAAGAGTATGTTCAGGTCACTGATTCTGGCAGCAGTACTGCTGGCCGCAGGGCCACTGGTCGCTAACGCTGGTGAAATCACCCTGCTGCCATCGGTAAAATTACAAATAGGCGATCGTGACAATTACGGTAACTACTGGGACGGTGGCAGCTGGCGCGACCGTGATTACTGGCGTCGTCACTATGAATGGCGTGATAACCGTTGGCATCGTCATGACAACGGCTGGCACAAAGGCTGGTACAAAGGCAGAGATAAAGCCTGGGAGCGCGGCTATCGTGCTGGCTGGAACGACCGCGATGACCACCGCGGCGGCTGGGGACGCGGCCCGGGCGGGCACGGTCATGGACATGGCCATCACTAACAAACGAAAAGGGGAGCCCATCGGCTCCCCTTTACTTTATTCAGCATCAGGAATCAATTAATCCACCCCGAGCAGCGAACCCACAATTAACCAGCCGTTCAGGCTCACCACAATAGCGACTATCGCCCAGCCGATGCCTCTCACCCAACGGGTATTCACCAGGTCCCCCATCAGCTTCGCATTGCTGGTAAATATCAGCAGCGGCACCAGGGCAAGCGCAATGCCAAAGCTGAGCAACACCTGACTCATTACCAGGATGCGCGTAGGATCCAGCCCCAGCAGAATGACGACAAACGACGGCAGCATGGTGATCGCCCGGCGAAACCACAGCGGAATATGAAAGCGGATAAACCCCTGCATAACGACCTGACCTGCCAGAGTGCCCACCACGGTCGACGATAAACCGGCGGCAATCAGGCTGAGGCCAAAGATGGTCGCCGCCGCGTGGCTCAGCAGCGGCTCCAGCGTCATGTAGGCCTGATCAAGATCGGCGACGCCGGTATGGCCATTAAAGTGGAATGCCGCCGCAGCGGTCGCCATCATCGCCAGATTGACGAACCCGGCAATGGTCATAGCGATCGCCACATCCCAGCGGGTCGCGTTATAGCGTTCTTTTCGCGTTCCGCCATGCAGATGCTGGGTAAGCGAGGAATGTAAGTAGATAACGTGCGGCATGATTGTCGCACCCAGTACCCCGGCGGCTAAGAATACCGCCTCCCCGTTGGGCAGCGTGGGGATCACCAGCCCTTTCGTCAGAGGAGCCAGCGCGGGCTGGGAAAAGATCAACTCCACGACATAGGCCACGGCGACAAACAGCAACAATCCACCGATCACCTTCTCCAGTGGTTTTTGTCCGCGCCGCTGCAGCATCAGGATCAGAAAAGTGGCCACCCCGGTCAGCACCGCCCCCTGCAGAAGCGACACGCCGAGCACCAGCTTAAAGCCAATCGCGGCGCCGATAAATTCAGCCAGATCGGTGGCCATAGCGATAATTTCCGCCTGTACCCAGTAAAACCAGACAACAGGACGCGGGTAATGGTCGCGGATCTGCTCGGCCAGGTTTTTGCCGGTGGCAATGCCCAGTTTGGCAGAAAGCACCTGGATCAGCATCGCCATCAGGTTAGCCCACACCACGACCCACAGCAGCTGGTAGCCAAAGCTGGCGCCGGCCTGAATGTTAGTGGCGAAATTACCCGGATCGATATAGCCAATGGCAGCGACGAAAGCCGGGCCCATTAAGGCGAGCTTCACCTTGCGCGCGGCGCGACTACTGCTATTCTCAACGCGACTGCTAGTCATCTTCTGCCTCTGGAAATATAGCCTTTGCTATGTTTCATGCTATCAAAATGCGAATGATTATCAAGTTCATTTAGAGTGGAGATAATGATTGCTGTGATAGAAGGGAACAATAGCTGGCCGGAAATGAAATACGGGCGTCAGAAAACGAGATCCAGCCCGCTATTAAGAGTAGTACAAGAATGCAACTTTTAAAACCTTTACGTAACATAACAAAAGTGGATGTTGGATCACTATTTTTGCCATTGGTCACAGTTCCTTGCAATAGTGTGCAATTGATCTCGTTTTCTTTAAAGCCGTTGCATAGAATGTGCACGGAAATTTAACCTGCCTCATATTTGGAGCAACTATGGACCGCGTCTTGCATTTTGTCCTCGCGATCGTTGTGGTGGCTATACTGGCCCTGTTGGTCAGCCATGACCGCCAAAAGATCCGTATTCGTTATGTTGTTCAACTGCTTGTCATTGAAGTCCTGCTGGCCTGGTTCTTCCTCAACTCCGATATTGGTCTGGGTTTTGTGAAAGGATTTTCCGAGATGTTTGAAAAACTCCTCGGGTTTGCCAACGAAGGGACAAACTTCGTGTTCGGCGGCATGAACGATAAAGGCCTGGCCTTCTTCTTCCTCAAAGTTTTGTGCCCTATCGTCTTCATTTCGGCTTTGATCGGCATTTTGCAGCATATTCGTATCCTGCCGATTGTCATTCGCGCGATCGGTACCGTCCTGTCGAAAGTTAACGGCATGGGCAAGCTGGAGTCCTTCAACGCCGTGAGCTCGTTGATCCTCGGCCAGTCGGAAAACTTTATCGCGTATAAAGATATTCTCGGCAAAATGTCGCGCAACCGCATGTACACCATGGCGGCGACGGCGATGTCCACCGTGTCCATGTCCATCGTAGGCGCTTACATGACCATGCTGCAGCCAAAGTATGTCGTTGCGGCGCTGGTGCTCAACATGTTCAGCACCTTTATCGTTCTGTCATTAATTAACCCTTACCGCGTGGAAGAGAGCGAAGAAAATCTGCAGATGTCGAATCTGCACGAAGGTCAGAGCTTCTTCGAGATGCTGGGCGAGTATATTCTGGCAGGTTTTAAAGTCGCGATTATCGTGGCGGCGATGTTGATCGGCTTCATCGCGCTGATCTCGGCGCTGAATGCCCTGTTCGCCACCGTGACCGGTTGGTTCGGCTATAGCATTTCCTTCCAGGGTATCCTCGGCTATATCTTCTACCCGGTCGCCTGGGTGATGGGTGTGCCGGCAAGCGAAGCGCTGCAGGTGGGCAGTATTATGGCTACCAAACTGGTCTCCAATGAATTCGTCGCCATGATGGATCTGCAGAAAATTGCCTCGACGCTCTCCCCGCGCGCGGAAGGCATTATCTCTATCTTCCTGGTCTCCTTCGCCAACTTCTCATCTATCGGCATTATTGCCGGGGCGATCAAAGGTCTGAACGAAGAACAGGGCAACGTAGTTTCTCGCTTCGGTCTGAAGCTGGTGTACGGCTCCACGCTGGTTAGCGTGCTGTCCGCCTCGATTGCGGCGCTGGTTCTGTAACAGACGTCAGTCATCTGAGCCGGGCAATGCCCGGCTTTTTTTTGCCCGTCATTCACCCAGCGGCTGTGGTTTACCGATCAGATAACCCTGCAGATAATTCACGCCCAGCTCCAGCAAGCGCGCTTTTTGCGGTTCGCTTTCGACATATTCCGCCACCACGCTCATCTGTTTCGCCCGCGCCATCTCGACAATCGATTTCACCATGATGGCGTCCAGCGGGTCCGTGAGGATGTCGCGGACGAAGCAGCCGTCAATCTTAATGATATCGGCCTGTAGATGTTTCAGACGTTCATAGTTCGCATAGCCGGTGCCAAAGTCATCAATAGCGATGGCGCAGCCAAACGCGCGCAACGCTTCAAGATTTTGCCGACTGGTGTCCGCATTAGAGAAGGCCTGCTCTTCGGTCACCTCAATAGTTATAAGTTCTGGCGAGACGCTATAGCGTTGAAACAGCGTGATAATCTGCCCTGCGCTGTTCTTTTGCATCAGAGTTGCAGGCAGCAGGTTGACCGAGAAGCGCTGGCCGGGATGCTTATGGAGCATACTGAACAAGGTCTCCAGCACCAGCATGTCAAAACGTTGGCTGAGGTTAAACTGCACAATCAGCGGAATGAATCGGTCGGGCATAATGACGCTATCGCCACAGCGCATGCGCGTGAGGATCTCATGATAACCCTCCCCCTCCGGATTCTGAATCGGTTGCGCATAGAGCATCAGCGCGCGATCTTTGAGCACTTGCTTGACGCGCATAAGGAGGCGCACCTGCTCGGTAGTTTGATCCACCACCAGATCCTGCTCCTCGTCCAGCGCCAGCACCCGACGTTCACTGCCCGCCTGTTCGGAAAGCCAGCTTAGCTGGCCCAGCATCTGGTAAAGTCCCTCACCCTGGCCGTCATCGCGGCCCCAGGCCGCGCCAAACTCCAAATCCAGCGGCTGATTGTGCCAGCTGAACTTTTTGTGGTTGAGGACCGCGACCATATGATTCAAGCGGGACGACGGCTCCGGTCCATCAAGCACGAGGATCAGTTCGCTGCCCGGTACCTGGAAGACTTTATCCGCCGCTCCCAGCAGCGGTTGCAGCGCCCGAATAATCTGCCGTTTACAGTCCACCCCCATCATCAGACCATAATGCCGACTGAGAAAGTCGAGATTATCAATACGCAGGCTGCAGATAGCCTGCTGAGGACAGCTCTGTAAATGGCTCTCCAGCGCGCGCAGGTTAGGCAAGCCGGTCAGCGGATCCTCTTCCGCCTGGCTACGCCAGCGGCGTTTGTTGCGGTCGCTGCGGGCATAGATGTCGGCCATATAAAACAAACAGATAGTAAAGGAGATCAGAACCGACAGCACAAAGGAGAGTGAATACTCGCTTTGCACCCCCTGGAGAAAGTTTTTGTTATATACCACCAGCAAAAAGGCCGAGACAGACCATGAAATACGCAATAGCGCATGGCCTATTCGACTGATACCGATAAAGTAGACAATAAAAATAACCGGAACTAAATAACCGGCAATAAATTCAGACTGATACGGCGCACACAATAGCGTTAATATCACCGCCAACGCGATAAACCAATATAGGGTAAAGGAGCGATATTGCGGTGCCAGCCACGGTAAACATTCCTGCTGCCAGAAACGTCGGGCGTAGCGCGGACTGATAATCATCCGCATTGGATAATAAAGAAACGTCGTAAAAATTAATGCCGCACTGATTAAACTTTGGATATCTATTACAGTATAAATCAACGGCATACTACCAAAGTAACTGGTAATAGCTAATGGAAACGCAAAATATTGTCCGGCGAGATACATGGTGATTTTCAGGAGCACCGGCGCGAAGAAGCCGCCCCAGAAGATCCGCGCCCCCATATGTTTTGCCGTTGGACCGCAGCGCCAGCGCTTCCCCACCAACAGTCGCAGAATAGCGCAGGAGACAAACACGGCGAACAGTTGACAAAAAAGTAAGATAAACGCCTGCGGCAGCGTTAATTTAATGAGAAAACTATTGGTGATGGCAAACGCGAGAATTAATGGCGCAATCGCATAGCGACCAAAGATAAAAATAACAGAAAACATCACGCTGATTGGCAGCCAGGCAATATAAATAAGGTTGCCGTCAATTATCGTTTGCGGTGAAATAAAACGAGCCAGCGGAATAGCGACTAAACAAATGATAAAGGCCAATAGAGTTTTTTTGATATTAATGTTAATTTTATCAAGCATTATTGTTAATTAAAGCTCCAGAAACCTCATCACGTTTAATGGGGGAAATGTTATGTTGCTTATTTAGGGCAGGCAAGGCGAATTATCAGGAAAAAGTCTGAAATTACTTTCGATTTTAATTGCTGGAGATTAACTGACGTAACCAGAAAGTGCTTTACATGAAACCCGCTAAAAACAAAAACCCCCGCCGAAGCGAGGGTTCTGAATTTTGGTGGAGCTAAGCGGGATCGAACCGCTGACCTCTTGCATGCCATGCAAGCGCTCTCCCAGCTGAGCTATAGCCCCACAGGACTTCTTTACGAACCAAATCCGCTGGGTGCAGAATTTGGTGGAGCTAAGCGGGATCGAACCGCTGACCTCTTGCATGCCATGCAAGCGCTCTCCCAGCTGAGCTATAGCCCCGTAACGTAAAGCGTGTCGTGTTGACGGGCGGCATAATATGAATTCCTCGCTCAGGTGTCAACGGCAAAATTATCCTTCCCGATTCAATCGCTGAAAAAGCAGGCAACTTGCTGACATTGCGAGCCTTATCGCAGTCAGAGGTTAAACAGGTCACCTTTTCACGTAAAAGGATGCTATAACATGGGCAGCTAATTCCCATACTTTTACTCAGGAAATAGTATGCTCAAGGAACGAATGACACCTGAAGAAATTGCCCATCTAACCGGCTACAGTCGGCAAACTATCAATAAGTGGGTGCGGAAAGAAGGCTGGCAAACCTCTCCGCGACCTGGCGTCCAGGGCGGCAAAGCGCGCCTGGTCCATGTCAATGAGCAAGTCAGGGAGTTTATCCGCAGCGCCCAGCGCGTGGCGGAGACGCCCGGCATCTATTCTCCCCATGATAGCGATCTGGAATCGCTGCTGCTGACCCTCAGTAAAGAACTCACCCCCAGCGAGCAGAAGCAGCTTATGTCTTTGTTGCTGCGCGAGGGGATCACCGGGTTACTGCTTCGGTTAGGGATCCGCGATCGGTAAACCATGATGAAACTGAAAGATAAAATGACGCCCGCAGAGCTTGCCGACTGCCTGGGGCTGGCCAGACAAACGATCAATCGCTGGGTTCGCGAGAAACAATGGCGCACCGAAGCAATACCCGGCGTTAAAGGGGGGCGAGCGCGACTGGTGGTTATCGACCAACCGGTACGCGAGTTTCTGACCAACATCCCTGCCAGACGCCATCTGCTTACCGACAATCATCTCGCGGAATCGCCAGGTGCATACCTGGTCAATGAGGCAGACGCGATCTGGCGGCAAATCACGGAAACCCTACAGCTGATGACTCCGGCAGAACAGCTGCAGCTCCGCGATCTGCTGGCCCGGGAAGGGATTAGCGGTTTTCTTGCCCGCCTCGGCATCGCCAGTCCGGAATAACAGACAAAAAAAACGGCAGGGTAACCTGCCGTTGTTTCAGCTGCGTCGCCGTCAGGACGCCTGGCCTTCGCGTTCAGCGATAAAAGCCAGCGCTTTATTGATACGATCTACGCTACGGGATTTACCGATAGCATGGACAGTAACGTCTAGCGCAGGAGATTGCCCTGCCCCGGTAACCGCCACGCGCAGCGGCATACCGACTTTACCCATCCCCACCTCCAGCTCATCAGCAGTTGCCTGAATCGCGTGATGGACGTTTTCCGCCGTCCAGTCGCTAATCGCCGCCAGCTTATCGCGAACCACTTCCAGCGGCTGACGCGCCACTGGACGCAGATGTTTTTTCGCGGCGTCGGCATCGAATTCAGCGAACTCTTCATAGAAGTAGCGGCAGCTCTGGGCCATCTCTTTCAGCGTCTTGCAACGCTCGCCCAGCAGTTTCACCAGCTCAGCCAGCTGCGGGCCGTTGCGAGTGTCGATATTTTCCTGCTCGATATGCCACTGCAGATGCGTTGCCACATATTCCGCCGGCAGGGTATTGATATAGTGATGGTTTAACCACAGCAGTTTATCGGTGTTAAAGGCACTGGCGGATTTGCTCACCGCGCCCAGCGAGAAGAACTCAATCATCTCTTCGCGAGTGAAAATCTCCTGATCGCCATGAGACCAGCCCAGGCGCACCAGATAGTTGAGTAGCGCTTCCGGCAGGTAGCCGTCGTCGCGGTACTGCATCACGCTCACTGCGCCGTGGCGCTTGGAAAGTTTTTTACCGTCATCGCCGTTGATCATCGACACGTGCGCATAAACCGGCACCGGCGCATTCAGCGCTTTGAGGATGTTGATCTGGCGCGGCGTGTTGTTGATATGATCTTCGCCGCGGATCACGTGAGTGATCGCCATATCCCAGTCATCTACCACCACGCAGAAGTTATAGGTCGGGGAACCATCGGTACGGCGAATGATCAGATCGTCCAGTTCCTGGTTGCTGAACTCGATAGGTCCGCGGATCTGATCGTCAAAAATAACCGAACCTTCCTGCGGGTTGGCGAAACGCACGACGCACGGCTCATCGTCAGCATGGTGCTCGTGGCTATGGCGGCAGCGGCCATCGTAACGCGGCTTCTCACCCTTCGCCATCTGCTCTTCGCGCAGCGCTTCCAGACGTTCTTTCGAGCAATAGCATTTGTAAGCGGTACCGGCTTCCAACATCTCATCGATTACGTTGTTATAACGATCGAAACGTTTGGTCTGGAAATAGGGGCCTTCGTCCCATTGCAGATTCAGCCAGTTCATGCCATCCATGATGGCTTCAATTGCTTCCGGGGTGGAGCGTTCGAGATCGGTGTCTTCAATACGCAGCACAAACTCACCGCCGTGGTTACGGGCAAAAAGCCAGGAATAGAGAGCAGTACGCGCACCGCCAACGTGCAGATAGCCAGTTGGGCTTGGCGCGAAGCGAGTTTTGATTTTCATGAATTGGCCTTACGTTTAATAAAGATGCCGATAGCCGGCAATGTCCGGTGGAAATTATGGGTCAATATTCTAACACCGTGGGCTGATTCCTCAATGTTGTTCCCATCGGAACGTCACGGTTTGCCATTTTTGTTTATAAATCATGCTATGGCGCCGGTTTCGCGATCGCTTTGTTTAATTTTACGACGAACGAACGAATTCTTTAGAAAAGGCGTTGACTCATTTTCAACTCTCCCTATAATGCGACTCCACACAGCGGGGGTGATTAGCTCAGCTGGGAGAGCACCTCCCTTACAAGGAGGGGGTCGGCGGTTCGATCCCGTCATCACCCACCACTTTCTCGCCAGCTGGATTTTCTGTCAAAATGTGAAGTACCGAAGTGGGTGATTAGCTCAGCTGGGAGAGCACCTCCCTTACAAGGAGGGGGTCGGCGGTTCGATCCCGTCATCACCCACCACTTTCTCGCCAGCTGGATTTTCTGTCAAAATGTGAAGTACCGAAGTGGGTGATTAGCTCAGCTGGGAGAGCACCTCCCTTACAAGGAGGGGGTCGGCGGTTCGATCCCGTCATCACCCACCACTTCGGGTCGTTAGCTCAGTTGGTAGAGCAGTTGACTTTTAATCAATTGGTCGCAGGTTCGAATCCTGCACGACCCACCAATGTAAAAAGGCGCCCTAAAGGCGCCTTTTTGCTATGCGCGGAACATGGCCCTGCCACGAGTCCCTCCGCAGCAATCCCCTCTGTCAGCGCTGATATAGCGGATCTTCAACCCTGGCGGCGGTTAAATTCTCCCCTTCTTCACGCACAATTTCCCATAACGCCTGAGCGGCGGTCGACAGCGAGCGATTTTTCCTGCATGCCAGCATCAGCTGCCGCTCCATCACCGGAGTCAGCCGTTTCACCGTCAGATGGCTCCCCTGCGGTAACGGTAGCGCCAGCGCCGGCAGAACGCTGATGCCAATTCCCGATTCTACCATCGGAAACAGCGTTGCCGGGTGGCCAATCTCCTGGACGATGTTCGCCCGGATAGCCAGCCTGCTGAGGGCCGCATCGATCAGCGGGCGGCTGCCGGACGCATAATCCTGCAGGATTAGCCTTTCATCCTGCAGCGCCAGCCACGGCACTTCTGTCAGGCTGGCAAAAGGATGATCCTCCCGGCAGAGCAGCAAAAATGGTTCCGCCAGAATCACTTCACACTGAAGGTCTGCCGCCGGGCCCGGATCAATCACGATGCCAAAATCCACTTCCCCCTGGCGGATACTCTCCAGCACCCACTGCTGGGGCCGATCGTGCAGCACAAAATCGATATCGGGATAACGACGATTGCTGTGAGCAATACACTGCGGAATAAGGTGGGCGGAAATCGTCTGACTGGCGGCGACCTTGACGGTGCCGCTCAGTTGCTGGCCAACCCGCCCGGCGTCGCGCAGGGTAATCGTCAACTCATCGAGCAAACGTTCCAGCCTGCCCGCCAGCTGCTGGCCCGCCTCGGTGAGCACCACTTCGCGAGTAGTACGGTCGAGCAGACGGACGCCGGTCTGATGCTCCAGCTCCTTGACGCTATGGCTGACGGCCGACTGACTTAAGCCAATCATCTCCCCTGCCCGGCTGAAGCTTCTGGCCCGGGCGACGGTGACAAATACTTTTAACTGACGCAGAGAGTAATTCATCTTTTTTATTCATGAATAGATGCAATAAATCAATTTTATTTCTCAAATGAAAAAAAGCACAATAGCGCATCTCTTTTCAGGAGCGTTTATGAAACTTTTCCGTATTCTCGATCCGTTTACGGCCACGCTAATCACCGTTGTCCTGCTGGCCTCATTCTTCCCGGCCCGTGGCGCTTTCGTCCCCTTCTTTGAACATCTGACCACCGCCGCCATCGCGCTGCTGTTCTTTATGCATGGCGCTAAACTCTCCCGGGAGGCGATTATCGCCGGCGGCAGCCACTGGCGTTTGCATCTATGGGTGATGTGCAGCACCTTTATTCTCTTCCCGCTACTCGGGGTTCTGTTTGCCTGGTGGGCGCCGGTGAATGTCGATCCGATGCTCTACAGCGGCTTTATCTATCTGTGCATTCTGCCGGCCACCGTGCAATCCGCTATCGCCTTTACTTCGCTGGCCGGGGGCAACGTCGCGGCTGCGGTTTGCTCAGCCTCGGCCTCCAGCCTGCTGGGGATCTTTGTTTCCCCGCTACTGGTGGGGGTCCTGATGAACCTTCACGGCGCAGGCGGCAGTCTGGAGCAGGTCGGTAAAATTATGCTGCAGCTGCTGCTGCCTTTCGTGCTCGGTCACTTATCGCGGCCGTGGATTGGCGACTGGGTGGCGAAGCATAAGAAGTGGATTGGTAAGACCGACCAGACCTCGATTCTGCTGGTGGTTTACTCCGCCTTTAGCGAGGCGGTAGTGAATGGCATCTGGCATAAAGTCGGTCTGGGATCGCTGCTGTTTATCGTGGTGGTCAGCCTGGTGCTGCTGGCCATCGTCATCGCGGTCAACGTCTTTGTCGCCCGCCGCTGCGGCTTTAACAAAGCCGATGAGATTACCATCGTCTTCTGCGGTTCGAAAAAGAGCCTGGCCAACGGCATTCCGATGGCCAATATTCTCTTCCCGACCTCCATCCTCGGCATCATGGTGCTGCCGTTGATGATCTTCCACCAAATCCAGCTGATGGTCTGCGCGGTGCTGGCGCGGCGCTACAAGCAGCAAACCGATGCGCGTCTCGCTGAGGAAAAGGCCAACGCGGCCAAAGCCTAACGCGCTTTCTTCAGGGGCTGGACCAGATCGCTCAGCCCCTCAGTTTTAATCAGCAGGGTCAACGCCATCAGCTCGCCAAGATGCCCGGCAGGGAATTGATCCTTACGCGCGAACCACAATAAATACTCTTCCGGGACATCGATTAAGCGACGTCCCTTGTATTTACCGAACGGCATTTCGGTATTGGCTATCTCGACCAGCTGCGCTTTATCCACGTTATTCTCCCAGCAGACGCATCATTTCGGCTTCGTCAATCACCTCGATGCCCAGCTCCTGCGCTTTCGCCAGCTTAGAACCCGCCGCTTCGCCGGCAATCACCAGGTCGGTTTTCTTCGACACGCTGCCTGCCACCTTCGCCCCCAGCGCCACCAGACGCGCTTTGGCGTCATCGCGCGACAGCTGGCTGAGGCTGCCGGTCAGGACCACGGTTTTGCCTGCAAACGGGCTATCAATCTCTTCCGCCTTCACCACCACCGGCGCTGGCCAGCGAACCCCCTCCGCCAGCAGTTGCGCAATGACATCGCGGTTGCTCTCTTCGGCAAAGAAGTTGAAGGTATGGGTAGCGACGACGATGCCGACATCAGGGACTTTCTGTAGCTCCTCAATGGAAGCCTGCTCCAGGGCTTCGAGAGTGCCGAAATGCGCCGCCAGGCCCGCCGCCGTCGCTTCTCCTACCTCGCGAATACCTAAGGCGTAGAGGAAGCGTGCGAAGGTCGTCTCTTTGGCTTTCTCGAGGGCGTTGACTACGTTTTGCGCGGACTTCGGCCCCATCCGATCCAGCCCGGTCAGTTTCCCCGCAGTCAGCCGGAACAGATCCGCCGGGGTATGGACGTACTCTTTCTCCACCAGCTGGTCGATGATCTTGTCGCCCATGCCGTCAACGTCGAGCGCGCGACGGGAGACGAAGTGCTTGAGCGACTCTTTGCGCTGCGCGCCGCAGATCAGGCCGCCCGTACAGCGGGCTACCGCCTCGCCTTCCACCCGTTCAACGTCTGACTGACATACAGGACAGTGGGTCGGGAAGACGACATCCCGGGCATCCGCCGGACGCTCGGAAAGCACCACGTTAACCACCTGCGGGATCACATCGCCTGCCCGGCGAATCACCACCTTGTCGCCGATTTTCAAGCCTAAGCGTTCAATTTCATCGGCATTATGCAGGGTGGCATTGCTCACCAACACGCCGGCAACATGGACCGGCTCCAGACGCGCCACCGGCGTAATCGCCCCGGTGCGGCCCACCTGGAACTCCACGTCCCGGACGAAGGTCATCTGCTCCTGTGCCGGGAACTTAAAGGCCACGGCCCAGCGCGGCGCGCGGGCGACGAAACCCAGCTGTTCCTGCAGCGCCAGCGAATCGACTTTGATCACCACGCCATCAATGTCAAAGCCCAGGTGGGGACGCTCTTCCTCGACTTTACGATAGTAAGTAAGCACTTCCTCGGGGGTATGGCACAGGGTGACGCGATCGCTCACCGGCAGCCCCCATGCTTTGAACTGCAGCAACCGAGCCGAGTGGCTGGCCGGCAGCTCGCCGCCCTCCAGCACGCCCACGCCGTAGCAGAAGAAAGTAAGCGGTCGCTTCGCAGTGATGCGCGGATCGAGCTGGCGCAGCGAACCCGCTGCCGCATTACGCGGGTTAGCAAACACTTTCCCGCCGGTGCGGCGAGCTTCCTCATTGATTTTTTCAAACCCGGCCTGCGGGAGGAACACTTCCCCACGTACCTCAAGGCGTGCAGGAATATTCTCGCCATGCAGCTTGAGGGGGATGGCGCGAATAGTTCGCACGTTAGAGGTAATATCTTCGCCGGTGGTGCCGTCGCCGCGGGTTGCCGCCTGCACCAACACGCCGTTTTCGTAGAGAATGCTCACCGCGAGGCCGTCGAGCTTAAGCTCGCAGCAGTAGGTAAGATGATCTGTGCTTTTCAGGCGATCCTGTACCCGCTTGTTGAAGGCGAGAAAGCTCTCTTCGTCAAACACGTTATCCAGCGACAGCATCGGCACTTCATGGCGGATCTGGCTAAAGGCGGTGAGTGGCGCCGCCCCCACCCTCTGTGTTGGCGAATCCGGGGTAATCAGCTCCGGGTGCTGGCTCTCCAGCTCGCGCAGCTTGCGCATCAGGCGGTCATATTCCGCATCCGGCACTTCCGGCGCGTCCATAACGTGGTACAGATATTCATGATGGCGAAGCGTGGTTCGCAGTTCAGTCAGTTGTTGTTCGATTGGTTCCATATCACACCATCAATGATAAAAAACCCCCGACAGGCGGGGGTTGAGAAGGAATTGAGTTAACGCGGAACGTCAGGCGTTCGCGTCTTTCACTTCGCGAATACGATCCTGGTATTCACGCAGTTTTTGCGGCGTCATCATGCGACGCTGATCGTCAAGCACCACGCCGCCCACTTCGTCAGCGATATACTGCGCAGACTGCAGCATCAGCTTGAAGTTCTGCAGTTCATCGCCGTAGGAAGGGACCTGCATAAAGATAGTCACCCCAGGGGTCATCATATCCGCCATGCTGTCCGGATTGAAGGTTCCCGGTTTCACCATGTTGGCCAGACTGAACAACACCGGACCGCTGCCGTCCGGACTTAGGTGGCGGTGGAAAATATTCATTTCACCAAACTTAAAGCCGGCCTGCTGGATACTGTTGATCAGCACTTCACCGTTAAGCTGGGCGCCATGATGCGCGGCGACGTTCATCACAATGACCGTCTCTTTGCGCTCTTTCGGCTGCGGCGCGGCGGGCTGCTGCGGCTCTACCGGCTGCGGTTCCGCGACGGCGGGCTGCGACGCGGCAACAGGCTGTGGCGCAGGCTGCTGCGGGGCGGCTGGCTGCGGCTGAGCGACGGTCGGCGTCACCGGTTGCGGCGCGACAGGCTGCTGCACAACAGGCTGCGGCTGGTGTTGCGGTTGTACGGGCGGCTGCGCAGGTTGCGGCTGTTGCCAGCCAGTCTGCGGAGCCGCATGCGGCGCAGGCTGTTGCTGCGGTGGAACCGGGGCCTGGCGCGGCGGCTGCGGCGGCTGGCGAACCGGTTCTTCAGGACGCGCAGGCTGCTGCATCTGGCGCTCGTAAGGCGGCTGGTACTGGTGCTGCGGCGCCTGACGAGGGGCTTCATGCTCCCCATGCGCGCCGTGCGGGGCGTGAGTCACCGGATGAACGCGGACTTCTCCTACGCCTTCAACATTATCATCAAAGTCGTCGTTTTCCGACTCATCGTCGCGCGACTTCATACGTTTCAGTGGGCGATCGCGAAACATCGAAGAACGTTCTTTACGGCTGGTCCAGAAACCATGTACCAGTAAAGCGATTATGGCGATCGCGCCAACAATGATTAATATCAGACGCAAATCCTGCATCATTATATTCTCTGTTGTTCTAACACCTTGCCACCACGGCAAACATTTACTCACTAAGAGTATTTGCCGATTACCTCAAGTGCAAGTGCGTCGGTCGCTTTCACCACATAAAGATGAACTAAATCGTGCTTTTTGCTGTTTTTTCGAACATTTCCTAACTGGTTATTGTCTGACGACCCGATAAAATAAGCGAGCATTCACACCGGATGTTAAAAAAGGAGCAATGCCTGGCTATGGTTTCATCATCCGCACCGACCCCGCGCAGCGGCGTTTATTATTTTTCGCAGGGCTGGAAACTCATCGGGCTGCCGGGCATACGGCGTTATGTCTTCCTGCCTTTACTGGTTAACGTGCTGCTGATGGGCGCTGCCTTCTGGTGGCTGTTTACCCGTCTCGGCAGCTGGATCCCATCGCTGATGAGCCATGTGCCGGACTGGCTGCAGTGGCTAAACTACCTGTTGTGGCCGGTGGTAGTGCTCTCAATCCTGCTGGTGTTTGGCTACTTCTTTTCGACGATCGCCAACTGGATAGCCGCGCCGTTCAGCGGCCTGCTGGCGGAACAGCTGGAAGCGCGCCTGACCGGCGCTACCCCGCCGGACGTCGGCGTCTTTGGCATCATGAAAGATATTCCGCGGATTATGAAGCGTGAGTGGCAGAAGCTGGCCTGGTATCTGCCGCGCGCCATCGTGCTGTTGCTGCTCTATTTTATTCCCGGCGTTGGCCAGACGGTAGCCCCGGTACTCTGGTTCCTGTTCAGCGCATGGATGCTGGCGATTCAATACTGTGATTATCCCTTTGATAATCACAAGGTTCCCTTCAAAACCATGCGCGAAGCGCTGCGCAGTCGCAAAGTGATGAATATGCAGTTTGGGGCGCTCACCAGCCTGTTCACAATGATCCCGGTGTTAAACCTGGTGATCCTCCCGGTGGCTATCTGCGGCGCGACCGCCATGTGGGTCGATTGCTATCGCGATAGACACGCCAGCTGGAAATAGCGGTAACACCTTCACTTGGGGGCGGCAAAGGCCGCTCCCTTATATCGCGCTTATTCCTTCTTGCTTATCATTATTTCCCTTCCGCATATAGATATGCTAAATCCTTACTTCCGCATATTCTTTAAGCGGGTATGCTGATGCCGTACCCCCAAATTTCATACAGTTAAGGACGGGCCATGAGTAAGATTTTTGAAGACAACTCCCTGACTATCGGTCATACGCCGCTGGTACGACTGAACCGCATCGGTAATGGCCGTATCCTGGCAAAGGTAGAATCTCGTAACCCGAGCTTTAGCGTAAAATGCCGTATCGGCGCCAATATGATCTGGGATGCTGAAAAGCGCGGCGTTCTGAAACCTGGCGTGGAACTGGTCGAGCCGACCAGCGGCAACACCGGTATCGCCCTCGCCTACGTGGCGGCGGCCCGCGGCTACAAACTGACGCTAACCATGCCGGAAACCATGAGCATCGAGCGTCGTAAGCTGCTGAAAGCCCTGGGCGCCAACCTGGTGCTGACCGAAGGCGCCAAAGGCATGAAAGGCGCTATCCAGAAAGCGGAAGAGATTGTCGCCAGCAACCCGGAACAATTCCTGCTACTGCAGCAGTTCAGCAACCCGGCTAACCCGGAAATCCACGAGAAGACTACCGGCCCGGAAATCTGGGAAGATACCGATGGTCAGGTGGATGTGTTTATCTCCGGCGTAGGTACCGGCGGAACGCTGACCGGCGTCAGCCGCTATATCAAAAACACCAAAGGTAAAAAAGATCTGATCACCGTCGCCGTTGAACCGACCGATTCCCCGGTGATCGCCCAGGCGCTGGCGGGGGAAGAGCTCAAGCCGGGTCCGCACAAAATTCAGGGTATCGGCGCCGGCTTCATTCCTGGCAACCTGGATCTGAAGCTGGTCGACAAAGTGATCGGCATTACCAACGAGGAAGCTATCTCCACGGCGCGCCGCCTGATGGAAGAAGAAGGCATCCTGGCGGGTATCTCTTCCGGGGCCGCCGTTGCCGCCGCGCTGAAGCTGCAAGAAGATGAGGCCTTTACCAATAAGAATATTGTGGTTATCCTGCCTTCCTCAGGTGAGCGTTATTTAAGCACCGCGCTGTTCGCCGATCTCTTCACTGAGAAAGAGCTGCAACAGTAGTGCCAGCTTGTAAATAATGTGTAAAAAAGCACCTTTTCGGGTGCTTTTTTGTGGCACACGTCAAAGTTTTACCCCTCCTGGCATTGATTCACCTCGTAGGGTCTGGTATTTAACCAGCACATTTATTTTGATGCGCGAAATTATTCAGAAGAGGATTTCCGCCAGCTGAATCGATTTTATGATTTGGTTCAAGTCTTCCTTTCGCGGCATAATGTTTAATGACGTGCTAGACGTCAATGGCCCGCAGGTCTTCGCAGCGCCAGGCGCTGCCGACGCCAAGGCCGGAAACGTAACGCCGGCGCTAACAATACAGGCTAAAGTCGAGTCGTTAGACTAGACTTTAGGTCCACAACACTAAACCTATAAGTTGGGGAAATATAATGTTCCAGCAAGAAGTTACCATTACCGCTCCGAACGGTCTGCACACCCGCCCTGCTGCTCAGTTTGTTAAAGAAGCTAAAGGCTTCACTTCTGAGATCACTGTAACCTCCAACGGCAAAAGCGCCAGCGCCAAAAGCCTGTTCAAACTGCAGACTCTGGGCCTGACCCAGGGCACCGTAGTGACCCTCTCCGCTGAAGGCGAAGATGAGCAGAAAGCTGTTGAGCATCTGGTTAAACTGATGGCTGAACTCGAGTAAGTTCACGGGTTCTTTTTCATATCAGTCACAAGTAAGGTAGGGTTATGATTTCAGGCATTTTAGCATCCCCGGGTATCGCCTTCGGCAAAGCATTGCTGCTGAAGGAAGATGAAATTGTCATCGACCGGAAGAAAATTTCTGCCGATAAGGTTGATCAGGAAGTCGAACGTTTCCTGAGCGGCCGCGCCAAGGCCTCCGCCCAGCTGGAGGTCATCAAAACCAAAGCTGGTGAAACTTTCGGTGAAGAAAAAGAAGCCATCTTCGAAGGGCATATTATGCTGCTGGAAGATGAGGAGCTTGAGCAGGAAATCATAGCCCTGATTAAAGATAAGCACATGACTGCCGACGCGGCAGCCAATGAAGTTATCGACGGTCAGGCCACTGCCCTGGAAGAGCTGGATGATGAATACCTGAAAGAACGTGCGGCTGACGTACGTGATATCGGTAAGCGCCTGCTGCGCAACATCCTTGGTCTGGCAATCATCGATCTGAGTGCGATTCAGGATGAAGTCATCCTCGTCGCCGCCGATCTGACCCCGTCTGAAACCGCACAGCTGAACCTGAAAAAAGTGCTGGGTTTCATCACCGATGCGGGCGGTCGTACCTCCCACACCTCTATCATGGCGCGTTCCCTGGAATTGCCGGCCATCGTGGGCACCGGCAGCATCACGGCGCAGGTGAAAAACGGCGACTATCTGATTCTCGACGCGGTGAACAACCAGGTTCTGATCAACCCGTCTAACGAGCAAATTGAAGCGCTGCGTAGTCTGCAGGCTCAGGTTGCGGAAGAAAAAGCCGAACTGGCGAAACTGAAAGATCTGCCGGCGATTACCCTCGACGGCCATCAGGTTGAAGTCTGCGCCAACATTGGTACCGTTCGCGATGTCGAAGGTGCTGAGCGCAACGGCGCCGAAGGCGTAGGTCTGTATCGTACCGAATTCCTGTTCATGGACCGTGACGCGCTGCCAACTGAAGAAGAACAGTTTGCGGCTTATAAAGCGGTGGCTGAGGCCTGTGGCTCTCAGGCCGTTATCGTCCGTACCATGGATATCGGCGGCGACAAAGAGCTGCCGTACATGAACTTCCCGAAAGAAGAGAACCCGTTCCTCGGCTGGCGTGCCGTGCGTATTGCGATGGATCGTAAAGAGATCCTGCGCGACCAGGTTCGCGCCATCCTGCGTGCCTCCGCTTTCGGTAAGCTGCGCATTATGTTCCCGATGATCATCTCTGTTGAAGAAGTGCGTGCGCTGAAGAAAGAGATCGAAATCTACAAACAGGAACTGCGTGACGAAGGTAAAGCATTTGACGAATCCATTGAGATCGGCGTGATGGTGGAAACACCGGCTGCGGCGACTATTGCTCGTCATCTGGCCAAAGAAGTTGATTTCTTTAGTATCGGCACCAATGATTTAACGCAATATACTCTGGCAGTTGACCGTGGTAATGATATGATTTCACATCTTTACCAGCCGATGTCACCGTCTGTACTGAATCTGATTAAGCAAGTTATTGATGCTTCTCACGCTGAAGGTAAATGGACTGGCATGTGCGGTGAGCTTGCGGGCGATGAACGTGCTACACTTCTGTTGCTGGGTATGGGGCTGGACGAATTCTCTATGAGCGCCATTTCCATCCCGCGCATCAAGAAGATTATTCGTAATACGAACTTCGAAGATGCGAAAGTATTAGCAGAGCAGGCTCTTGCTCAACCGACAACGGACGAGTTAATGACGCTGGTTAACAAGTTCATTGAAGAAAAAACAATCTGCTAATCCACGAGATGCGCGGCCCAAATTACTGCTTAGGAGAAGATCATGGGTTTGTTTGATAAATTGAAATCTCTGGTTTCTGATGACAAGAAAGACACCGGAACTATTGAGATTGTTGCTCCCCTCTCCGGTGAGATCGTCAACATTGAAGACGTGCCGGATGTGGTTTTTGCGGAAAAAATTGTGGGCGATGGGATTGCCATCAAACCGACTGGCAACAAAATGGTCGCGCCGGTAGACGGTACCATTGGTAAAATTTTCGAAACCAACCACGCGTTCTCTATTGAATCTGATAGCGGCATCGAGCTGTTCGTTCACTTCGGTATTGATACCGTTGAACTGAAAGGCGAAGGCTTCAAGCGTATCGCTGAAGAAGGTCAGCGCGTGAAAGTCGGCGATCCGGTTATCGAATTTGATCTGCCGCTGCTGGAAGAGAAAGCCAAGTCGACTCTGACGCCGGTGGTTATCTCCAACATGGACGAGATCAAAGAGCTGATCAAACTGTCCGGTAGCGTGACCGTGGGTGAAACCCCGGTAATCCGCATCAAGAAGTAATGCTTGCTGCATAAAAATGGCGCCGAAAGGCGCCATTTTTTTTATACCGCGCAGGTTACCGGTCGATAGCACTTCTCGCGGGACAAGACGCGCAATCCCTCCGGGGTGCTCTCCAGAATTCGCCGCTCGCTGTCAGCGACCAGCAGTTCGCACTGATATCCACCGGCCAGGCCGAACAGCAACCGCGCCACGCAGGCATCCTCCAGCGCCGCCTCACCTGTCGTATCAAAATGACCAACAATGCGTCCCTGCTGGCGGATCACTAACCGATAGCTTTTCATCTGCTTTGCTCCAGCGGCGGTAGGATCAATTCGTCACAACCCTGGGCGGCAGTCCAGTTCATCACCTCCAGCACGCGCTGGGCAGCAGCCTGCGTCGCTGCCCCCAGCGCCAGGCCGGAAAGCAACCCGCTCACCAGCTCCGCGCAGAACAGATCGCCGGTTCCTTTTAAGTCTGTCTCCACCCGCGGGTGAACCACCACTTCCACTGCATCGGCCGTCACCACCAGCACATTGATCGTCGAATCGGCCTCTCCCGGCGCGCTGGTGATCACCACCCATTTGAGGGTGTCCGACAGCAGGCTTCGCGCCGCGGCGACCGCCTCCTGCCGATCGCGACAGCGCTGGCCGCTCAGCGTCTCCAGTTCGAACAGATTGGGGGTGATCCCTTGCGCCAGCGGCAGCAGGTGCTGACGATAGGCGTCCGGGATCTCAGCCTTGACATAGATGCCGCTGTCGACATCGCCGATGACCGGATCCACCAGAATGCACAACCCGGGATGGCGGGCCCGTACGCGCGTCAGCCACTGCGCCAGGCGTTCGATTTGCACAGCGCTGCCCATATAGCCGGTGGTGACCGCACGCAGTTCGCGCAGCGCGTCGCGCTCCTCCAGCGCCTGCAGATACCCGACAAACCACTCTTCCGGAATAATGCCGCCATAGAACGTCTCATAATGGGGCGTATTGCTGAACAGCACCGTCGGCACCGCCAGCACGCGCAGACCATGCTGTTTAATCGCCGGAACCGCGATGCTGTTGCCGACGCTGCCATAGACTACCTGCGACTGCACGGCGACGATATCCACTTCCGACGCCCGGCTTTTGTCGTGAAAGAGCACTGATTGTATATCATCCTGCTGGCCCATCTTTTCTCCCCCCGCTGGACAGCGGGTCACGCACTGATTATGATTCGTCCTATGCTAAATTCCATTTTGTCATAGGTCAATAATGTTAGCCGGAAAAACCGCCAGCGAAATCTTCGATAACATCCGCCATCTGGTGCAGAGCGGCGGGTTGCAGCCCGGAGAGGTTCTGCCGCCGGTACGTGAACTCGCCAGCCAGCTTGCAGTGAATCGCAACACTGTCGCCGCCGCCTATAAACGGCTGGTGACCTCCGGGCTAGCCGTCAGTCAGGGACGCAACGGTACAGCCATTAAAGCGCGGGACACACTGCCGGCGCTGGAGGGAGGTGACCCAACGACCCCGCTGAACGATATCTCCAGCGGCAATCCGGATCCGGCCAGACTGCCTGATTTACCCCGCTATCTGGGCCAGATTGCCCGCACGCCCCGCCTGTATGGCGATGCGCCCATCGAGCCGCGGCTTGGCCAATGGGCCGAGGCGTGGTTTGCCAGAGAGATAGCCGTTCCCTTTGCGGTGAATCTCGCCAGCGGGGCGATAGACGCCCTGGAGCGCCTGCTGTGCGCTCTGCTGCTCCCCGGCGACGGCGTTGTGGTGGAAGATCCCTGTTTTCTCAGCAGCATCAATATGGTGCGTTACGCCGGTTTTACCCCCTGCCCGGTGGCGGTGGATGCCGAAGGGATGGATCCTGACGGCCTGGAGGAGGCGTTACGCAACGGCGCACGGGCGGTGATCTTAACCCCGCGCGCGCATAATCCTACCGGCTGTAGCCTGACGGAAACCCGGGCGCATGCCCTGCGGGAGGTGCTAGCCCGCTATCCGCAGGTACTGGCGATCGTTGATGACCATTTTGCCCTGCTGTCGGCCACGCCATGGCACTCCCCTCTTCCTGCAAGCACCCAACGCTGGGCGCTGGTGCGCTCGATGTCAAAAACCCTCGGACCAGATCTACGGCTGGCCTTTATCGCCAGCGATGCCGCTACTTCAGCGGCGCTGCGCCTGCGGCTTAACGCCGGCAGCCAGTGGGTCAGCCATCTGCTGCAAGACCTGACGCTGGCCTGCCTGACCGACGAGGCGTTTATCGCCTCGATGACGGAGACCCGTCGTCACTATCGCCAGCAGAATGAGAAACTGGCGGCGGCGCTGGCCCGGTACGGCTACAGCCATGCTACGCCAGGGGATGGCCTCAATTTCTGGCTGCCGCTGCCAGCGGCGAGCCAGCCCTACGCCTTACGCCTGGCCCGCGCCGGCTGGCTGGTCCGGGAGGGAGAGGTGTTTGGCATCCGTACGCCCTCCCACGGGCTACGCCTGTCGCTGGGCCGTCTGAGTGACGCTGAGATTTCCCGCCTGGCGGCCGATATTGCGCAGGCCTTAGACGCCCCCTGACGCAGGCAGTCCACCGAACGTATCGGGGAGTGATGGCAGCTGCCGACAAATTAATGAAAAATAAACGACAACAGGCTAGTCTTTCCTGCATGCCCTGATCGCCGAGGCGGACAAATCGCTCACAACAAGGAGCACCAGAGATGCATCACCCTGACCCGGCACTGAAAGCGGTCATTGAAGCCTGCGATCGCGCTATCTCGCAGGAAGATTACGATACCCTGATGAGTTATTACGCAGAAGACGCCGCGCTGGTCGTCAAACCGGGCATGGTGGTCAGAGGGAAAGAGAATATCCGCAAAGCCTTTATCGCCATTGCCGACTATTTCCAGCACCGACTGGTGGTGACTCAGGGGAAAATGGAGGTTATTGAAGGCGGCGGCAATGCGCTGGTGATTATGGAGACCCGGCTGGATATCCCGACGGCGGACGGGATATCCCAGGTTACGCGACGCGCCACCTATGTCTTTCAGAAGCAGGGCGAACGCTGGCTGTGCACCGTCGATAACTCCTACGGCACCGACCTGCTTGATGATTAAATGCCCGCCCCCTGGCTAAAGTGTTCTTCGCCGAACACGCCGGTGGAAAGGTAACGATCGCCGCGATCGCAGACGATCGCCACCACCACCGCACCTGGATTTTCGCGGGCTATGCGTAACGCGCCCGCTACCGCGCCGCCCGAACTGACGCCGCAGAAAATGCCTTCCCGCACCGCCAGCTGACGCATGGTGTTCTCGGCATCCTGCTGATGAATATCCAGCACCGTATCCACCAGCGAAGCGTTAAAGATCCCCGGCATATACTCTGCCGGCCAGCGGCGGATCCCGGGAATACTGCTCCCCTCCTCCGGCTGCAGGCCAACAATGGTCACCGGTTTACTCTGTTCACGCAGAAAACGTGACACGCCGGTAATGGTGCCGGTGGTCCCCATACTGGAGACAAAGTGGGTGATACGCCCCGCGGTCTGCTGCCAGATTTCCGGCCCGGTGGTGGTGTAGTGGGCGTAGGGGTTATCCGGGTTGTTAAACTGATCGAGCAGTTTGCCTTCTCCGCGCTGGGCCATCTCCAGAGCCAGGTCGCGGGCACCCTCCATCCCCTGCTCTTTGCTGACCAGGATAAGCTCGGCGCCGTAAGCGCGCATCGCGGCCCGACGCTCCTGGCTCATGTTGTCGGGCATCAACAGCTTCATCCGGTAGCCTTTCAGCGCGGCGATCATCGCCAGCGCAATACCGGTGTTGCCGCTGGTCGCTTCGATCAGCACGTCGCCGGGCTGAATTTCGCCGCGCTTTTCCGCTTCGACGATCATCGACAGCGCGGCGCGATCTTTCACCGAGCCGGCCGGATTATTGCCTTCGAGTTTGACCCAGACTTCGCTGCCGTTGTCCGGTCCCAGACGCTGAAGTTTGACCAGAGGGGTATTGCCGATGGTTTGTTCGAGTGTATTCACGATTTTTACTCAATAAAAAAGCCGGGCGGCGCTTCGCTTACCCGGCCTGGCAGACGCGTGATAATTCCAGACCGGGTAAGCAGAGCCTCACCCGGCAAAAGCACATGGATTTAAGCTATCAGGCCGACTCCGCCAGAGCAAGCTCGCCGCGCGGCTCGATACGCTCGGTACCGTTGTACAAACGCGCGTTTTGCAGCCCGACGAACAGCCGTTCGCCGCGGGACGGCGCCTCGTCGCCCGTTAACACCACGCTCAGCGGTTCGTCATACCACCCCAGAGGCTGGACGACTAATTGGGTGTAGTGCCCTTTCGGACTGGCCTCCAGGACCTGCACCGGCAGCGGCGAATCCAGGCTGGTCCGCCGGCTGATGTCCACTTCCCACGGGCGCAGGAACAGGTCCACTGGCCCCTGGTATGCCGGGGTATAGCCTAACGGCCAGCGGTGGGCGCCGACGTGGAACTGTCCACCGCGGATGACCCCCTGCAGGCGGTTCACTTCCCCCATAAACTCCAGCACGAAACGGGTAGACGGCTCACGCCATACGCGCTCCGGGGCATCGGCCTGTTCGATGTTGCCCTGGCTCATGACCACCACCCGGTCGGCAACTTCCATCGCCTCTTCCTGATCGTGAGTGACGAACACGCTGGTGAATTTCAGCTCTTCATGCAGCTGACGCAGCCAGCGGCGCAGCTCTTTACGCACCTGCGCATCCAGCGCACCGAAAGGTTCATCCAACAACAAAATTTGCGGCTCCACCGCCAGGGCGCGCGCCAGCGCCACGCGCTGCTTCTGGCCTCCGGACAGCTGCGCCGGATAGCGATCCGCCAGATGGGCCAGCTGCACCATCTCCAGCAGTTTGGTCACTTTGGCTTTAATCGCCGCCGCATTGGGGCGTTCGCGGCGCGGCAGCACGGTCAGGCCAAAGGCGATGTTATCGAACACCGTCATATGGCGGAACAGCGCATAGTGCTGGAAAACGAAGCCCACTTTACGGTCGCGAGCGTGCATCCGACTGACGTCGGTACCGTGGAAGCGGATATGACCGCTGGTCTGATGCTCCAGACCGGCGATAATTCGCAGCAGGGTGGTTTTTCCGGAGCCCGAGGGCCCCAGCAGCGCAACCATTTGTCCGGAAGGGATATCCAACGAGATATCATTCAGCACCTGGGTGCGACCAAACGATTTCTTAATATTGGCAATCTCAATGCTCATGATTTCCCTCCTGTTGCGCGCGTTCTTTCTGATTGGCCAGACGCCATTGCAACATACTCTTTAAAAACAGGGTCAGAATAGCCATTAACGTCAGCAGGGCGGCGGCGGTAAACGAGCCGACGGTGTTGTAATCCTGCTCCAGTAGTTCAATTTGCAGCGGCAGCGACAGCGTTTCGCCACGGATCGAGCCGGAAACCACCGACACCGCGCCAAACTCGCCGATGGCGCGGGCGTTGGTCAGCACCACGCCGTACAGCAGCGCCCAGCGAATATTGGGCAACGTCACCCGGCGGAACATCTGCCAGCCGGACGCGCCCAGCAGCACCGCGGCCTCATCTTCATGACTGCCCTGACTCATCATCACCGGCACCAGCTCACGCACCACAAACGGACAGGTAACAAAGATGGTCGCCAGCACCATGCCCGGCCAGGCGAACATGATTTGCAGATTATGCGCGTCAAGCCAGCCGCCCAGCGGACCGTTAGAGCCGTAAAACAGCAGATACACCAGACCGGCCACCACCGGCGAGACGGCGAACGGGATATCCAGCAACGTCAGCAGCAGCTGGCGCCCCGGAAAGGTAAAACGTGTCACCAGCCAGGCCAGCAAGGTACCGAACACCAGGTTCACCGGTACGGTAATCAACGCAATCATCACCGTCAGCCAGATGGCATGCAGCATGTCCGGGTTCGCCAGGTTTTCCAGCACCGGCATCAATCCTTTGCTGAAGGCCTGGATAAAGATGTAGAGCATCGGCACCACAAGGATGAAGGCGGAGACCAGCATCCCGACGCCAATCAGAAACCATTTTCCCCAGTTGATACGGGGCGCGTCGTAGCGTTTCAATTGAGTAACTTCCGCCATTAGTGACCTACCACGCGTCGACCAAAGCGACTCTGCAGGGTATTGATGGAAAACAGCAGCAGCAGTGAGGCGGCCAGGATCACCGAGGCGATGGCGCTCGCCGCCGGATAGTCAAACTCCTGCAGACGAATAAAGATCATCAGCGACGTCACTTCCGTCTTCCACGCGATGTTGCCGGCGATAAAAATCACCGCGCCGAATTCGCCGAGGCTGCGGGTAAACGACAGAGCAATGCCCGCCAGCAGCGCCGGCGACAGCTCCGGCAGCACCACCTTGCGGAAACTCTGCCAGCGCGTGGCGCCCAGCGTTTCCGCCGCTTCCTCATACTCGGGCCCCAACTCTTCCAGCACCGGCTGCACGGTGCGTACCACAAACGGGATGCTGGTGAAGGCCATCGCCACGGCGATACCGAGCCAGGTATAGGTGACTTTAATATCGAACTTCGCCAGCCATTCCCCGTAAATACCGTTCACCGAAAACAGCGAGGCCAGGGTCAGACCGGCTACCGCCGTCGGCAGCGCAAACGGCAGGTCCATTAAGGCATCCAGCAGCGTGCGGCCCGGAAAACGATAGCGGGTCAGGATCCAGGCCATCAGCAGACCAAAGACGCCGTTAAAAATCGAGGCCACAAACGCCGACAGCAGCGTCACCTTATAGGCGGCCACCACCTGCGGGTTGGTGATCACATCCCAGTACTGCGCCCAACTCATCTGCGCCAGCTGCATCACCAGCGCGCTGAGCGGTAATAACAAAATCAGACAGACAAACAGCAGGCTGGTGCCAAGGCTCAGGGTAAAACCCGGCAGCACGCGCTTGGACGACACAGCAAACATTACTTACGCCCCGCCGCCAGCAGTTTGTCCAGTTCGCCGCCGCTGGCGAAGTGGGTTTTCATTACCTCAGGCCAGGAGCCAAACTTATCTTCCACGCGGAACAGCTCGGTCTGCGGGAATTTATCCTTCAGAGCATCCATCACTTTCGGGTTGTTTACCCGATAGTAGTAGTCGGTAATGATAGTTTGCGCCTGTGGCGTATAGAGCCAGTTCAGGTAGGCTTTCGCCGCCTTTTCCGTGCCATTGGCTTTGACGTTTTTATCGACCCAGGCCACCGGGAACTCCGCCAGAATGTTGGTTTTCGGGATAACCACTTCAAATCCCTGCGCCTCATACTGCTTGCGAATATTATTCACTTCCGATTCGAAGCTAATCAGCACATCGCCGAGGCCGCGTTCGGCGAAGGTGGTGGTCGCTCCGCGCCCGCCGGTGTCAAAGACTTCGACGTTCTTGAGAAACTGAGTCATAAACTGTTCGGTTTTAGCTTTATCGCCGCCATCAGCTTTATCCGCCGCGCCCCATGCCGCCAGGTAGGTGTATCGGGCGTTACCCGAGGTTTTCGGATTCGGGAAGATCAGCTTAACGTCAGAGCGAACCAGGTCGTTCCAGTCATGAATGTTTTTCGGATTGCCTTTACGCACCAGGAAACCCATCGTCGAATAGAACGGTGAGCTGTTGTTCGGCAGACGGCTTTGCCAGTCGGCCGGGATCAGGTTGCCTTTGTCATGCAGGATCTGCACGTCCGTCACCTGGTTGTAGGTGACCACGTCCGCCTTCAGGCCCTGCAAAATAGCCAGCGCCTGCTTGGATGAACCGGCATGCGACTGCTTGATGGTCAGCTTGTCCCCGCCATTGTCTTTCGCCCACTGCTGCTCAAAAGGCGGGTTAAGGGCGGCAAACAGCTCGCGGGAGACATCATAGGAGCTGTTCAGCAGCTCCGTCGCCTGCGCCTGCGCCACCAGCAGCATGGAAGCCGCCAGCGCCAGATATCCTTTTTTCAGTGATTTAACGGCCATTGCGCACCCTTATCAACGTTGAACATTTTCTGATGATCATCATATTTATAACGGGTACGAAAGGAGTAACGGTTTTATATACCGTTTGGCGATTTGGAAGTCGAAAAGGGAATAAGCAACTGGCAAAGCTTAGCTGAAAGCGGCTCGCAGATTAGACGGGTCATTGTGACAAACGGCAGCCAGGCGTGCACTGTGTTTATATGAAAAACACACAGATATTTGCTCGTCAGCTCAGACGTAGCTTAACGCCCGCAGAACGTCGACCAGGGTACTGACTGCGCAACCGCCGTTTTGCTAGCGACACGTTTCGCCGTCAGCACCCCGTTGGCCCCTATATTCTCGATTTCGCCTGCTGCGCAATACGGCTGGCGATTGAACTGGACGGCGGCCAACACGATGACGCCGCACCCGCTGGCAACAGAGCGAGGGATGGCGAGTTTTACGCTTCTGGAATATTGAGTTTGAAGAGCATGGTGATGCGGTGATGGAGGGGATACTTGAAGCGCCTGAGTCGCCGATGCCCTCACCCCTCCCCTCTGACTGAGGGAGAGGGAGTAAAAGAATCCGCACGCAGATCCCATAGCCGCACCTTACCGTCCCCTCTCCCCTTTGGGGAGAGGGTTAGGGTGAGGGGAAAAATTACAGCGCCTGGATACGCTCCAGCGAGGGCGCGAAGTAATACCCGCCGGTCACCGGTTTGGTGAAGCGCAGCATCGCGTCGCGTTTACCGTCGGTATCGCCAAACATGCTCAGCAGCTGCTGCTCGATGTTATACAGGCGCGCGCAGTAGGCGCAGAAATAGAGGCCATGGGTGCCGCTGGCGGTGCCGTACGGCAGGCTCTGACGGACGATTTTCAACCCTTTGCCATCTTCTTTTAAGTCCACGCGGCTCAGGTGCGACGTGACCGGACGTTCATCGCCATCGATCTCTTCGTTAGCGTCTTTAGTACGGCCGATCATCATCTCCTGATCCGGCACGCTCATGCGGTTCAGCTGTTTGAGATTATGCTCCCAGCGCTGGACGAACACGTAGCTGCCGCCCGCATCCACGCCGTCTTTAATGACCGCCACTTCGCGGCGGGTTTCTTCCCCCGCCGGGTTTTCGGTGCCATCGACGAAGCCGCTGAGGTCACGCTCTTCCACCCAGCGGAAGCCGTGGATCTCTTCTTTCACGTCGATAGCGTCGCCAAAGGCGGCCAGCGCGGCCTGCGCCACCGAGAAGTTAACTTCATGACGGGCGGATAAAATATGAATCAGCAGGTCATACTGGGTGGACGGCGCCAGCCCTTTGCCATAGACCGGGAAATCTTTTAACTCATCCGCCCCTTCGCCGCCGCTCAGCTGACGCCAGACGTTATTGCCGAACGCCACCACCGCACCGAGTTTGGCGTCGGGGAATTTAGCCTGGAAGGTGGCCACGTTATCGACAAAAATTTTGCTCGCTTCGCGCAGGGCGTTAACGTCCCCTTTGAGATTGGCTTCAATCCAAATCGCCGCGCGGCAATGTTCCGGCAAAATGCCGCTCTGAACCTGAGACATCGCTCCTCCTGAAATGATGCAACCACAACGCTGTCGCGTTGCTAACGCGCCATTGTAACCGTTTTTCAGAGCTGTCGTGTCTCTTCAGATCAATTTAGCGACGCCAGATAATCTTGCTGACCTTCCAGTTTTTCAGCGTATCGTCGGAGGGCATCAGCTCGTCCGGACCGCTCCAGTGGCCAGTGAAGGCATAGCTGATATGCTGGCTCCCCTCGGCCTGACACTCGACGACCGCCCCGTTGTCATGGCTGCCTTTCTGGCAGTTGCCGAAGGCTTTGCTGTACAGGTCGCTAAACGGTGTGCCGATTTTCACGCCGCTGGCGGTTTTGATATCCGCATCACGCACGTCAATCCGGCTGATAGCACCGTTGTCGCCATTGATGGTCAGCGCCACGCTGTTGTTTTTCAGCGCTTCAAAGTAGTGGACGATATTGCCCTTATCGGTCTTCATTCCGCTGCGTAAACGGTAGTCGCTGCCCAGCGCATCGCTAATCGCCTGTTCATTGAGCGGCGTGGAAGCCGTCAGTTTACCCACTCCCTGCTCGGTCACCTCGGTGGAAGCGCCAAACCAGTTCCACGGATAGGCCGCCGACCAGTTGACTGCGCTCATCGTGGAGCAGCCGGTCAGCGCCAGCGGAAGTGCACAGAGCATTACACGTAGCGATTTCATATCTCAATCCTTTCTGAGTCATTCAACGCATGTTGGAGTTCACGATCGGCAAAAAGTGCCATTAAAAGGTGGTCTGGTGAAAACAGGCGCCCAGGCGACGGCTGGTTAACAGCCACCACAGGGCATAGCCATCCGCGACCAGCAGCGCAATGGTCAACGAGGAGGGAGATTCGCCGCTCAGCCATAGCATCGGCTGCCACAGCAACAGCAGCACTTGCGATAGCACCAGCAGCCAGCGCATCGCCCGCCACAGGCGCGGCAGGCGCTGACGATAGCCGCTAAGCAGAAAGGCCAGCACCGCCGGCACGCCTGGCAGTAAACCAAGCCAGAAGCGCTCGTGATCGGGATAGAACAGATTAAGAATCGCGTCGCCCTGCTGGCGCGATGCGCCGGCCATCAAAAACAGCACCCACGTGCGGGCCTGCAACAACAGCACGCACCAGAAAAGCAAAGGCAGGCGCAGACGGCCATGGGCATCAAAATCGGCGGGGATAAACTCAGTATTCTTCATCTTCGATCAGGCGCTTGCCCAGGGTCAGGACATCGGCGTACTCATAGCCCAACCGCTCGTACATTCCCTGCACCACGTCGTTGTCTTCACGGACCATAATGTTGATTTTCGGGCAGCCGCGGGCAATCAGCTTTTTCTCCAGACGGTTGAGCAGCGCGTTCGCGATACCCCGGCCGCGATATTCCGGATGGACGCCGAGATAATAGGCCGATCCGCGATGACCGTCATATCCGCCCATCACCGTGCCGACCACTTCGCCATTCACTTCCGCCACCAGAAACAGGCTGACGTCGTGATTCAGCTTGCGCTCAATATCCATCTCCGGATCGTTCCACGGGCGCAACAGATCGCAGCGCTCCCACAGCGTCACAACCTCTTCGAAATCCTGCTGGCGAAAAACGCGAATCTCCATGGTATTCCCCACCATTGACGGTTAAAAACAGTGATTATGGCGCGAATATAACTGATAGCCAATATCAGGCGAAATCAGCGACAAAAAATGGCATAATATGACTTTGTCATGTATTGAAATGAAAAGTAAAACAATTCTTATTTTGAATGGTCGTAACGGCAAACGCGATACGATATAACATTGGACATCACTTGTTTACAATTCAGGCCGAATGAGCACTTTTAAACCCTTAAAAATACTTGCTTCGCGCCGTCAGGTGCTGAAAGCCGGGCTGGCTGCGATGACGCTGAGCGGCGTCGCCTCACAGGTCAGCGCAAAAGAACAGCCACTGAAAACGTCAAATGGACATAGCAAACCCGCCGCCAAAAAGGCCGGGGGTCGCCGGATTGTAATGTTAGATCCGGGCCACGGCGGCATCGATACCGGCGCTATCGGCCATAACGGCTCGAAAGAGAAGCATGTGGTGTTGGCGATCGCTAAGAACGTGCGCAGCATTTTGCGCAGCAACGGCATCGATGCCCGCCTGACCCGCACCGGGGATACCTTTATCCCGCTGTACGACCGCGTGGAGATCGCCCATCAGCACGGCGCCGATCTGTTTATGTCAATCCACGCCGATGGTTTTACCAACCCGAGCGCCGCCGGCGCCTCGGTGTTCGCCCTGTCAAACCGCGGCGCCAGTAGCGCCATGGCGAAATACCTCTCCGATCGCGAAAACCGCGCCGATGAGGTCGCCGGTAAGAAAGCGACGGATAAAGACCATCTGCTGCAGCAGGTACTGTTCGATCTGGTGCAGACCGACACCATCAAAAACAGCCTGACGCTGGGCTCGCATATCCTGAAAAAGATCAAGCCGGTACATAAGCTACACAGCCGCAATACCGAGCAGGCGGCGTTCGTGGTGCTGAAGTCACCATCCATACCGTCTGTGCTGGTGGAAACCTCGTTTATCACCAACCCGAACGAAGAGAAACTGCTCGGCACCACCGCCTTCCGGCAGAAAATCGCCACCGCGATTGCCAACGGCATTATCAGCTATTTCCACTGGTTCGATAACCAGAAAGCCCATTCGAAGAGACGTTAATGAAACCCGATGCCGCGCAGGTAAAAACTTTTCTGCTCCAGCTCCAGGACAACCTCTGTCAGCAGCTGAGCGCCGTGGATGGCGCGCCGTTTATTGAAGATGCCTGGCAGCGGGAAGGCGGTGGCGGCGGACGCAGCCGGGTGCTGCGCGAAGGCCGGGTGTTCGAGCAGGCGGGGGTCAACTTTTCCCACGTCCATGGCGACGCCATGCCTGCCTCCGCCACCGCGCACCGCCCGGAGCTGGCCGGACGCAGTTTTGAAGCCATGGGCGTCTCGCTGGTGGTTCATCCGCTGAACCCCTACGTGCCCACCAGCCATGCCAACGTGCGGTTCTTTATTGCCGAAAAGCCTGGCGCCGACCCGGTGTGGTGGTTCGGCGGCGGCTTTGATTTAACCCCTTACTACGGCTTTGAAGAGGATGCCGTCCACTGGCATCGTACCGCCCGCGATCTGTGTCTGCCGTTCGGCGAGGAAGTCTATCCGCGCTATAAAAAATGGTGCGATGATTACTTCTATCTCAAGCACCGCCAGGAGCAGCGCGGCATCGGCGGTCTGTTCTTTGACGACCTGAACACCCCGGATTTTGACCACTGCTTCGCCTTTATGCAGGCGGTCGGGAACGGCTATGCTGACGCCTATTTACCTATCGTCGAACGCCGGAAAGCCACGCCGTACGGCGAACGCGAGCGCCACTTTCAACTCTACCGTCGCGGCCGCTATGTCGAGTTCAATCTGGTCTGGGACCGCGGCACCCTGTTCGGTCTGCAGACCGGCGGGCGTACGGAGTCGATTCTGATGTCGATGCCGCCGCTGGTGCGCTGGGAATATGATTATCAGCCCGAGCCCGGCAGCCCCGAGGCGGCGCTGAGCGAGTTTATTCAGGTGCGCGACTGGCTGTAACGGCCGGATGGCGGCTGGCCACCCGGTAGCGGAGTCTCTTCCCTCACACCCACTGGCGCAGGCGATGGTGCAGCGTCATCGACGGTTTCTCAGCAAACAGCTGCTGATAGTCGGTGGCGAACTGCCCCAAATGCCAGAATCCCCACTGCATGGCCGCCTCCTTGACCGTCTCGCGCTCTGACCAGGGGCTTATCAGCTCCCGACGCACGGCGTTCAGGCGGATCCGTTTGAGCCAGGTGTTAGGACCAATCCCCAGTATCGCATGGAAGGCGTTTTGCAAGGTGCGACGGCTGACGTACAGCTGCTGGCACAGATCGAGAACGGTTAACGGCTCCGCGCTGTTTTCCAGCACATATTCGCGCGCCTGCGCCAGCAGGCGGCGGTAGCTCTGGTGGCTGACGCTCTCTGCACTTACCATCGGCTGCGCTTCTTCCAGCATCGTGCCCATCGCCAGCAACAGATTATCCCGCAGGACTTTACGCACGGCCGGCTGATGAAGGGTATCCGGATGCTCGCTAAAGGTGGCCAGCGCCTGCTGGACAAACCCCCACAGCGCGGCCTTATGCGGCTCGCGGACCGCCAGCGCTGACTGGTTGCGTAGCATATGTAGCACCCGTTCCGGGTGGTGCAGGAAACTGGCGTGACGCGCAATCACCTCCTGCGAAATCACTACTCCGAGAATGGTGTAATCATCCGGCGTGCTGAGCTCGAACTCCGTACCGCCGGGACGGGTGGCGATTTCTGCCCGGCCCAGACACTGCGAGCCGATAAAACCTTGTTCACCCCGGGTCGCCGGAATGCCAAACCAGAAGGAGTTCGGCCAGACCAGGCAGGACTGGCGCAGCGCCAGCCCGGTATATTCGCGGAAGACCTGGATCTCATCGAGCAGGATTTCGGTAAACTCGCCGCGAAACTGCCCCGGATGCAGCTGATCGTAGATCTGTTGCCAGGCGGTAATGGTCAGGGCGTGCTCATACACATCGGTTGTGTGTCGTTGATGAATATTGTCAATTTCAACCTGAGGCGTCAGCCTGGTGTCTTCCGGCAACGCCTCGCAACAGAGATGGTGCAAATTTGCAGAACGACGCTTTTTCATAATCGTTAAAGCCGGGGGCAAGCCGCTCCCGGCACCTCCGACAGGTTATGGATTTTTGAGACGATAGCGGCTACTGCGTTTTCGTAGCGTCCCTGCGGAAAAGAGCTGCTCCAGCGCCTGGCGGGCCTTATCCAGCGGCCAGGCAAAATGCGCGGCGACCTCGCCGGCCGTCATGCCCTGACGAACTGAAGCCAGCAGCGTCAGTAAGGCTTCCGATGAAGCCGGGTCAGCAGGCGGCATGGGCGCTGGCGGCGGTGGCTGAAAGCCGCCGATCAGCCGCTGGGTATCCTCTTCCGGGCGGCCAATTTCCCGACGGCTGATCACGCAGCCGGTCCGCCGGGCAGCGGCGGCCCCGGCATCCAGCGCGGCGCGGCAGGCCGCCAGGTCGCCCTCCACCACCAGCGTTAACCTGCCCGGGTCGAGCACTTCATGACTGAGCAGGCGCACATTGGCCGCCTTAAGCATGGCATCCGCAGCGTCTACAGCCGCGACCATGCCCTCCACTTCGAGCAATCCCAGCGCATTGATCATCGCTCCCTCCATTACGCACGCTGTACAGGATGACGGGCAATATCGAGAACGGCATCGGTAAAGGCATTGCAGGCGGCTTTACAGGCGGCCTGGCTTCCCGTCAAAAAGGCGGCCGAATAGTTGGTTTCCGATGGCGGCGGGACGTAGGTCACCAGCTGAACGTCGGCCGACTTCATCGCCGCATCGATACCAAACGTCGCCTCCAGCGGCGGCGCCACCAGATAAGCGATCGGATCTCCCAACGCGATGCCAGCGGCCGATGAAAGATAAGAGCCGGTACGCGACACCACGTGCGCCAGAAAGGCGGTATCTTGCGCGTCGTTAGCCCACTGGAATGCCGCCCCACCTTCAATATGCGCCATCATGGCATCCAGCCCGGCGCGAACTTCCGCCGGGTTCGGGCCGCCAAGCATGATCAGTACTTCGCCGGCGGTAGGCGACGGACCATGGGCCGCACCGGCGTAGAGGGAGCGGCCATAGACCACCTCCACCATCGCCTGCTTTGTCGCTTCGTCGGCGGCAATATACGTCACATCGTCAGAATCTGCCGTGATGAGTCCGAGGCTACGTATATGCGACGGTAATTTAAGCTCGCGCGCGAAACCGTCATTCACCGAGGCAATCACGCGCATCGCGGTGACCGAGGGTCGAATCAAATCTAATGCTGGCATGATGCCTCCTTAACGGCTCATGTTGATGCCGGAGGCTTTCTGCTCCAGCATGCGTTTGGCTAAATCCACGATCACCGCGGCGGCTTCTACCGGCGGGGTGCCGCCCTGGTGGATATTGGAGATACAGGTCCGGTCGGCCTCGACGGTGGTCGCCACCCGCGGGGAGTACACCGCGTAGCAGGAGAGGCTCTCCGACTGGCCGAGCCCCGGGCGCTCGCCAACCAGCAGGATCACCACCTTCGCGCCGAGGATCTCGCCGATCTGATCTTCAATCTTGACGCGGCCATAGCGCACGAAGAACGGCGTCCCGACCTTCAGACCCGCCTGTTTCAGGCCGGCAAGCAGCGGCGGCAGGATCTCTTCGTAGTTGGCGGTGATGGCATCCGTCGACAGGCCATCGGACACCACCACCTGCACATCCGGATCCATCACGCACTGCGCCTTCAGCGCATCAATCGCTTCCGGACTGAGGCGACGGCCCATATCCGGACGCGTCAGGTAGAGGTTCTTATCGCTAATCTCGGAACGCACTTCCAGCAGCCCCTGCGCTTTCACCCACGCTTCCGGCACCTCTTTGAGCACCGTGTCTTTCGAGCGCGAGTGATCGGCCAGGAAGCGCAGCAGCGCCTGAGTGCGCGGACGCGGGCCGGCGCGGCCGGTGCAAACGCGCGCCGCGGTACTGCGTTTCAGTTCAGTCAGTACTTCGGCGCGGTGCGGATGTTGTACCCCAATCCAGGCTTTCGCTTCCGCTGAGCCCAGGTCCAGCGTGCAGCTTTCCACTACCGCTTCGCTGGCGCAGGCGGCATGGCAGGCCGGCGTCGACGCTGCGGGGGCCTGCGGCTGCGACTGTGGTTGTCCCATCGACGCCATTACGCTGCGTACAATGTCTTCAATCTGTTTTTGATCCATGATGTGTCATCCCCGCGTCATCAGAAGAACAGTGACGGATCGCCCGCCCGTTTGGTCAGGCGACCATTTGCCATAATGCCCATCGTTTCCAGCCAGCGTTCAAACTCCGGCGACGGCCGCAGGCCCAGCAGTTGGCGCACGGTCGCGGTATCGTGGAAGGCGGTGGTCTGGTAGTTGAGCATGATGTCGTCGCCGAGCGGCATGCCCATGATGTAGTTGCAGCCTGCGGTCGCCAGCAGGATCATCAGGTTTTCGTTGAGGTTCTGGTCGGCATCGGCATGGTTGGTATAGCAGCAGTCGCAGCCCATTGAGATGCCGCTCAGCTTGCCCATAAAGTGGTCTTCCAGTCCGGCGCGAATGATTTGCCGGTCGTTATAGAGATACTCCGGCCCGATAAAGCCCACCACGGTGTTGACGAGGAACGGATCGTAGTGCCGCGCCAGGCCATAGTTACGCGCTTCCATGGTCACCTGGTCGGCGCCGAAGTTAGCGCCAGCGGAAAGCGCCGAGCCCTGCCCGGTTTCAAAGTAAAGACAGTTCTCCCCGGCGATGCGGTTAAACTCCGCCCCCACCGCCCGCGCTTCATCGAGCATCGCCAGCTCGACGCCGAACTCTTTAAGCCCTTTTTCACTGCCGCAGATGCTCTGGAAGATAAGCCCCCCCGGCGCGCCGCGGCGGATGGCTTCAATCTGGGTGGTGACGTGCGCCAGCACGCAGCCCTGGGTCGGGATGTTAAACTTGTCGATCACCCCGTACACCGTATCCAGCACCCGGCTCAGGTTCTCCACGTCGTCAGTGACCGGGTTGACGCCAATCACCGCGTCGCCCGCGCCGAAGGAGAGCCCTTCATAGATTTGCGCGGCAATACTCTGCACGTCGTCGCGGGTATCGTTCGGCTGCAGGCGGCAGCTAAAGGTCCCCGGCAGACCGATGGTGGTATTGGCTTTTTTGATCACCGGCATTTTTTTACCGCCGTAGATCAGATCGGCGTTGGAGCAGATCTTGGCCACCGCAGCCACCACCTCGGAGGTCAGCCCTTTGCGGACAAAGGCGATATCGTCGCTGGTAACCTCGTCGTTGAGCACGTATTCCCGCAGGTCGCTGATGGTCCAGTGTTTAATCCGCTGATAGGCGGTTTCGTTCACGTCATCCTGGATCAGGCGCGTAACGCAGTCCTCCTCATACGGGATCACCGGGTTATTACGGATATCGGCCACCGTCATATCGGAGAGCACCTGCTTGGCGGCCACGCGCTGCTGCGAACTCTCCGCCGCTACCCCCGCCAGCACATCCCCCGAACGCAGTTCGTTGGCTTTCGCCAGCACCTCTTTTACATCCTTAAACTGATAAACATTGCCGAACAATGTGGTCTTTAGTTTCATAAGTCGTTCCCTCAGGAAGGAAATGCGAGTGATTTCACCGTCACCGGCACAACCGATCCGCCAAAAAGAGGCGTACCAATGTCGATATAGTCTCCCGCCCGGATGCTCACCTCATCGATGACCGCCAGCGGAAGGTGTGGAAGCTGTGGCCGCAGCAGCATGCCCAGCGCTTTGCCAAAATCCTGCTCGGCCACCAGCAGCAGCGGACGGGGATTGGGAAAGCGGGCGACAAACGCCAGCAGGGCGTCAATTACGGTCAGTAAGGTGGCGTAGCGCACCGGAAGTGAAGCGGGAAGCGCCAGCACGTAAGCGTCCGCCTCGGGAGCCAGATCGAGCTGCGTCAGCGCCTGGAGCCAGGCGTTCGGCAGATCGGCGGCATCCTGCGGGATAGCCACCGGCAGATTGCGCAGCGGCAATGGAACCCCCTCCAGCCAGATGGTGCTCCCGGACAGGGACAGCGTATGCGCCCCGGCGCCAATCACCGTGGCGCGCACGGTTTGCGTCGGAAACTGCACGTTCATCTCACGCAGGCGCGGATGCTCATGCAGGGCCGTGGCCAGCAGCGGCCCGATATCGGAAAAACAGAAAGGATCGGCGGGCTGATGGCGGTAGCACTCCCCCACTCCGCCGGAAAGGGTAATCACCTCCGGCTGAACACCCGCAGGCAGTACTTCGGTTTGCATCAGCCCCTGCGCCAGCGGTGAGAGGGTGCCGTCGATCACCTCGACGATCAGCGCCGCCATCCGGCTCGCCACCTGCGCCAGCTGCCCGGCGGTCAGCGCCAGGGCGTTAGTGCCGGCGCCAAACAGCGCATCGACAATCCGCTGCCCCGGCGGGTGCGCGTGGACCACGCGCCCCTGAGCGTCGGTTTCCAGCAGGCGGCCGCCGACGTTGAGGCAGGCGGTGGCGCTGACGTTTCCGGCGTCAAACAGGGCATAGTTCGAGGTACCGCCGCCAATATCGATATTAAGCACCCGGCACATCCGCTGCCGGGACAGGGTCTGCGCCCCGGCGCCGTGTCCGGCAATGACCGACTCCAGGTGCGGCCCGGCGCTGGCGACGACAAAATCGCCCAGCGACTGCGAGAGCGCCATCACCGCCGGGCGGGCATTGCGGGTTTTCGCGCTTTCGCCGGTGATGATGATCGCCCCGGAATCCACCGCTTGTGGAGCGATCCCTGCGGCCCGGTACTGAGCCAGAATCAGCGCCTCAAGCTCGGCCTCTTTCAGTTCTCCCTGCTTATCAACCGGCGTAAAGAAGACCGGGCTTTGCCAGCTAATGTCGCGTTTGATGAATTCATAACGCGGCACCTGGGAAACCGCCGCGCGGTTCACCAGCTCGAGGCGCGAGAAGATCACCTGCGTGGTGGTGGTGCCGATATCAATACCGACGCTCAACAGCTGGCGCGTGTTCACGAGTGCGCCTCCGCTTCGTTGTTGGCAGGCGCCGGTACGTTTTCATCTTTTGGCACCAGCAGCATCGCCACGCCAATCGCGGTAACGCCGCCGACCAGCTTGCCGACAATCATCGGAAAGATCATGGCGTTCATATTGGCCGCCGCAAAACCGAGATGGTCGCCGAGGGCGAACGCCGCTGACACCGAGAAGGCGCAGTTGATCACTTTCCCGCGGGTATCCATCTGCTTCATCATGCCGAACATCGGGATATTGTTCGCCAGGGTAGCGACCATGCCGCCGGCAGCCATATTGTTGATTTTTAGCAGATTACCAACGCGCATCAGCGGTTTTTCAAACCAGCGGGTCAGCAGGAGCACCATCGGGTAAGCGCCGAGCAGCACGCAGGAGATAGAGCCAATGACTTCGATGGCGCGCATCACCTCGCCGGGCTGGTCGCCAGGCGCCATAAAGATCGGATCGAGCCCCGGGATCAGCTCCCAGCCGAGCAGGAACTTGATCACCGCCGCCGCCAGGCCGATGGTGATCAGCGCCACGAGGAATTTGGCGAAGATCTGGAAGCCGTTGATCATTTTTTCCGGAATAAACTTCAGCCCCAGCGCCACCAGCACGGCGACGATGATCACCGGGATCATATTCATCAGGATCAGCGCGAAGGTAAACGCTACCGGCTGGCCGTTGATCTCCACCCCGGAATACATCGCCACCAGACCGCCGGCGATACAGCCGATGGGAATGGTGACAATGCCCGCCAGCACGCCGAGCGCCAGCCAGCGGCGATCGGTTGGTTCGATAATGCCGAGCGCCACCGGAATGGAGAACACAATGGTCGGACCCATCATAGAGCCGAGGATCAGGCCTGAGTACATCCAGGCCGCCACGTCGCCGCCCGCGAGTTCTTTAGCGAGGAAGAAACCGCCCATGTCGCACGCCAGCAGCGTGCCGGCGAACATCGACGGATTGGCGCCGAGCATCTCATACAGCGGAATAATCACCGGACCAAGCAGATGAGCCAGCACTGGCGCCAGGGCGGTCATCCCGACCATCGCCAGGCCCAGCGCGCCCATCGCCATAAACCCTTCTTCAAACTGACCGCCGGATCCCTCAATGCTTTTCCCCAGTTTGCCGAGAAAGCGCGCCGAGCCGCCGAACTGCGACAGGATCCTGTCCACGGCGGCAATCAGCATAAAGAACATCATGATGTACATGATGATTTCGTTAATTCCCATAGCCCTTACTCCCTGTCATTTATGATTTGTAGATACTGTGAATACCGGGACATTAGCCGCACTCAGGCGACTTTCCCGGGCCGCGGCGTGAACGCCTTACCCGGGCTACGGCATAGCAGACGGCTGTGATCCTGTAGCCCGGCTAAGCGCAGCGCGAGCCGGGAAAGCCACAGCCACACGCCTCCGGGAAAATCGGCATTTATTGCGCCGCCGCGTACAGCTCGATAATCTGCTCCCGGCTGGCGGTGCGTGGATTGGTACGCAAACAGATGTCCTCCTGCGCCGCTTGCGCCCAGGCGGCGTAGTGCGCGGACGTCGCGCCAGCCTCCGTCAGCCGCATCGTCAGACCGACCTCGGCGATCAGCTCGCGCACGGCGGCGATAGCCTCGCGGTCATCGGTTTTCTTGCCGGTTAACGCCCGGCCGATCTGGCTGAAGCGCGCCCGGCGCACCATGCGGTTAAACTCCATCACCGTTGGCAGCAGCATGGCGTTGGCCAGACCGTGTGGAATATGCAGCGCCGCCCCCGGCTGATGCGCCATGGCATGGCATAGCCCCAGCCCGGCGCTGGAAAACGCCATCCCCGCCATGCAGGAAGCCAGCAGCATGTTTTCCCGCGCCGCCAGATCCTGACCGCAGCCCACCGCTTTCGGCAGCGCCTCGCCGATCATGGCTATCGCCCCCATCGCCAGACTGTCGGTAAACGGCGTGGCGTGGCGGGCGCTGTAGGCCTCGACGGCGTGGGTCAGCGCATCAATCCCGGTCATTGCCGTGATATGCGGCGGGACGCCCTCGGTCAGCGCGGCGTCGAGGATCGCCACATCCGGCATCAGCGAGGCATGCGCCAGCACCTGTTTGCGTCCACTCACCGCATCGATAATCACCGTCACATTGGTGGTTTCAGACCCGGTGCCAGCGGTGGTCGGCACCGCGATCAGCGGCAGACGTGGGCGCAACTCGCTGTGCTCCGTCATCTCCCCCAGCGTCTGCTCAGGATTGGCGACCAGCAGCGCCACCGCCTTCGCCGCATCCAGTACCGATCCACCGCCAAAGGCCACCACGCCGTCGCAGCGCGCGTCCCGCAGCTGGGCGACGGCGGCGCAGACATCGGTGACGCAGGGTTCGCCGGCGGGACAGGGCCAGAGAGTCATAGCAATCCCTTTCATCGCCAGGCTACGCTCCAGCCCGGCGGTCATTCCCGCCTGATGGAGAAAACTGTCAACCATGACAAACAGATGCCTAAGGCCCCGGGACTGCGCTTGCGGACCGCAGGCTGCCAGCGCGCCGACGCCGTGCAGCGTCACCGGCGGAACGTTGAAGCTTTTCATTTGCTGAAGATTCAGCGTATCAAAGGCATGGAACAGCGCCGTCTGCAGTTCAGCTTGCATACATCCCCTCCGCTTTTTCCCTCCCGCTGTTGGCGATTGCCAGCGGGGTCATAAACAGGCTGTACTGCGGCAAATGCACCGGTAATGCCGGGAAGCGCTGACGAAACAGCTCATGCACGCCCGGCTGCATACAGGCGCCGCCTGCCAGCCACAAATCGACAATCCCTTGTCCGGCAATATGTCGGGCGACAATTTCGGCCATCTTCTCGTACACCGGCTTAACCACCGGCCAGATCTCCCCGGCGTGGCTGCGCTTGTACTGCTCCGCCTCCTCAAGCCCGATGCCGCGATTCCCGGCCAGAGTCAGGGAGATATGGTGGCCGCCGGTGGCTTCATCCGCCGAATATGTCACCCTGCCCTGTTTAACGATGGCGATCCCGGTGGTGCCGCCGCCGATATCCACCACCCCGGCGTTATCGAGCTGCAGCAGATCGGCCACCGCGGTAGGCTCATCCAGCACATGACTGATCTCCAGCCCGGCGGACTCCAGGACATTGATCGAAATGCGCGGATCGGTGCCGGGCGGAAACGAGGTCGCCGCATGGGTGAAGCGGCAGCCCAGCTGCTGCTCGAGAGTCGCAAGATGTCGGCGCACGAGGGTGACGGCGCCAAAAAAATCCCAGACGATGCCGTCGCGCACCACGTCGGCCCAGTCAAGGCATACCGCAACCGGCTGGCCGTCACGGTCAACCACCATCGACACCACGTCGCAGGTGCCCAAATCGATGCCCAGCCACAGCGGCGACTCGCTGGCGGCGGGCGCCTGGTTACACAGGGCAGCGGCTTTTTGTAGTCTCGGCGAAAGCCAGCGTTGTTCGTCGTGCGCCATGTTCATCCCTTATACGATTCGAAACGCATCCACCAGTACGCAGCGACGCAGACGAACGAAGGTCCGCGCGCTGGTTACCCCTTCCCCGGTTGGGGTGGTGATGGTCATGGTGGTCCAGCCCTCACCGCCCAGCCCAAGCCCGGCGATGCACGGCCCGTTTTTGACGAAGATGCTGGTGTCGATGGCATTCGCCATCTGGTTCATGTTGTCGATATTGCGCGAGTGCATCGCCGCGGTGTGGTGGCAGCCGCCTTCCAGTTGCACCGCCAGGGCGATGGCCTCCTCGACGTTCGCCACCCGCACCACCGGCAGCACCGGCATCATCAGTTCAGTCACCGCAAACGGATGGCTGGCGGGGGTTTCCACGAACAGCAGACGGGTTTGCGCCGGCACCTGCAGGCCAATCGCCGCGGCGATTTTGCCCGCGTCGCGGCCGACCCAGTCGCGGCTGACCGTGCCTTTGCCGCGCTCGTCGATATTTTTCAGCAGCAGCGGCTGGAGCTGTTCGGCCTGCGCCGCCGTGAGTTTCACCGCCTGCTGGCCTTCCATCAGGCGCATCAGTTCGTCGGCAACGCTATCGACCACGATCAGCACCTTCTCGTCGGCGCAGATGATGTTGTTATCAAACGAGGCGCCTTTGACGATCGCCTGCGCGGCGCGCGGTAGATCGGCAGTCTCATCCACCACCACCGGCGGGTTGCCAGCCCCGGCGGCGATCAGGCGTTTGTTGGTATGTTTGCGCGCCGCCTCGACCACCGCTTCGCCGCCGGTCACCACCAGCAGGCCGATGCCAGGGTACTTAAACAGCCGCTGGGCGGTGTCGATATCCGGGTTCGCCACGGTCACCAGCAGGTTGGCCGGGCCGCCGGCGGCCACTACCGCCTGGTTAAGCAGGGTAATTGCCCTTTGCGAGACCTTTTTCGCCGCCGGATGGGGGGCGAAGACCACGCTGTTGCCGGCGGCTATCAGGCTAATGGCGTTGTTGATCACCGTCGCCGCCGGATTGGTGGACGGCGTCACCGAGGCCACCACGCCCCAGGGCGCATTTTCAATCAGCGTCAGGCCGTTATCGCCGGTGAGCACCTGCGGAGTCAGACACTCCACGCCCGGCGTGCCGCGCGCCTGCGCCACGTTTTTGGCAAACTTATCTTCAACGCGTCCCATGCCGGTCTCCGTCACCGCAAGCTCCGCCAGTTCACGGGCATACTTTTCACCCGCCTCACGAATGGCCTGAATCACCTGCTGACGCATCGCCACCCGCTTTAATCCCTGCTGGGCCACCGTTGCCGCCGCGACAGCGTCATCCAGTGAGGCAAAAACGCCCATATCATGAACGGTGCCGGCAGGCTGGCTGCTGTCTTTCATTTTCAGCAGTACCGCTTTCACTACCTGTTCAATGTCCTGTTGATTCATGATTTTTCACCCTACTTATGGAAGAGCACCTGACCATCGGCCGCAGCCTCATCCACGATACCAATCACGCACAGATCGACCGGAGAGGCGCCGTGTGCGTGCGCCTGTCGCGCCGAGCTGCCGCTGACCAGCAGTACCCACTCTCCGCATCCCGCGCCGATGCTGTCGATGGCGACCGCACATTGCCCGTCGGGCTCGCCGCGGGCATTGAGCATCTCCACCATCAGCAGTTTGTCGTGGGCCAGACCTTCATGGCGTACGGTGCAGACCACATATCCGGTTACCACAGCCAGCTTCATGTCCGTCTCCGCGTGTGATGTGCAGGCCGGAAAAGCGCAACGCCATCCGGCATTCATGCCTTTTCATGGCCGGATAGCGACGCGCTGGCGTCTTATCCGGCCAGAACTTTCCGGCACCCCCTCCCCCGTTAGATGTTGCTGTCGCCCTTGAAGCTAATCGGGAAGACCTCTTCCAGATCGCCATGCGGGCGCGGGATGACATGTACAGAGACCAGCTCACCGATACGCTGAGCCGCCGCCGCCCCGGCATCCGTCGCGGCTTTGCACGCCGCGACATCGCCGCGCACCATGGCGGTCACCAGGCCCCCGCCGATCTGTTTCACTCCCACCAGCTTGACGCGGGCCGCTTTGACCATGGCGTCGGAGGCCTCAATCAGTGCAACCAGGCCCCGGGTTTCAATCATTCCTAATGCTTCCATTGTGTTTTCCTCTCATAAGGGGTCCTGAAGGGGACCATTCATTCAACCAGCGTGGACGAGTCGGGGATCCGGCTTGCGTCCGTCTGGCGCGGTACCGACGCCACCAGCGCCAGTTCGATAATTTCCTCTACGCTACAGCCTCGCGAGAGGTCGTGAAGCGGGGCGGCCAGGCCCTGGATCAGCGGCCCGATGGCGCGATATCCGCCCAGCCGCTGGGCGATTTTGTAGCCGATGTTGCCCGCCTCCAGCGACGGAAAGACCAGCACATTAGCCCGGCCCTGCAGCGGGCTGCCGGGCGCTTTGTGCGCAGCGACGTCCGGTACAAAGGCGGCGTCAAACTGCAGCTCGCCATCGACCATCAGCTGCGGCGCCCGCTGACGCACGATCTCCGTGGCCTGCTGGACGTTAGCCACACAGGGATGCCGGGCGCTGCCGTGTGTCGAGAAGGACAGCATTGCCACCCGCGGCGCTTCGCCAGCGATCGCTTGCCAGGTCTCGGCGCTGGCAATCGCGATATCCGCCAGCTGCGCCGCGGTCGGCTGCGGCAACACGCTGCAGTCGGCAAACCCCAGCGGCTGTCCGGTATACTGCGGCAGCATCAGAAACAGCGAAGAGAGCGTTTTACATCCCGGCTGCAGGCCGATAAGGCGCAGACCAGCGCGCAGCACGCTGGCGGTTGACGAGAGATTTCCGGCGATACACACCTCGGCCTGCCCGGCGCTGACCATCGCCGCGGCGAACATCAGCGGGTCGGCCAGCTTGTCGACCGCGTCAGCGGGCGCTTTATCGCCGGCGCGCGCCTGCCAGGCGGCGGCAAACGCCTCGCGCATCGCCAGGTTGCTGTGCGGATCGATGACCTGCACCCCGGTCAGCGGCAGACGTTCGCCAAGGGCGAACTGCCGCAGCGCGAAGGGGCTGGCGACGAGGATCGGATGCGCCAGGCCCTGCTGCTGCAGATAATGCGCCGCCTTCAACACGCGGACGTCCAGCGCATCCGGGAACACCACCCTGGCGGGGGCGCGCAGCGCCAGTTTGCGACACTGGTCAATGATCATCTTCACCTCCCAGCTGCTGCAGTTGGCTGAGCGCCGGCGGCGAGTCCGTCACGCCCAGGATCATCATCACGTAGACCGCGCTGGAAAGGCGGTTGAGCGCTTGCATAATATCGGCGCGCTGGACCGCAAATTGCGGCGTAATAAACACCTGCGCCGCGGTCACCTCCGCCTCGCGCACTTTGCCGCGCAGCAAATTAAGCAGCGCGACATCGCGCCCATGGCGGGCCTCCGGCACCAGGTGATCGTGACCCAGGTAACGCAGCGGCTGATGGGACAGACGATGCAGCTGCGCCTCGCTGAATCCGGCTATCGACTGCGCCGCCAGCGGTTCCTCCAGCGCATCGGCGCGCATGATGTTGCCCAGCCGCGAACGGATGTCCGTCAGCCACGGCTGCCAGGGCTCCGCCAGTTCAATTTGCAGCCACACCGTCAGGGCGATGGTGCTGTCCAGCACCGCGCGGAAGGCCAGCCGCGGATCGTTTTTCGCCACCAGGGTATCGGCCGTCAGATGAGTTAAGGTGTCCGGCTTTTTGCCCACCGGCTGGTGACAAAGCTCGCAGCAGGCCTGGGGCGGATGGTCGCTGCTGGTCAGGACATGCACCGGCTGTGGCGTCTGTTCGTCATCCTCGACAAACAGGCGCCCCTGGCGGTCGAGAAATTTGACCCGCAGATGCCGACTTTCCAGCAGTTCCCTCGCCGAGGGCGTCAGGCGGGCATCGGCAGGAAGATGGATTTCACCGCCTTCGCTGAGCGTATGATTCGCTCTGAGCCACGCTTCGGTAATGAAATCGTTCATAGCGATTGCCAGTTTGCCGGCCAGGCGACGTACAGGAAGCGCACCGTCGACGGGGTACCGAATTCGATGCTGGAGCCTTTCGGGATGAACATGACGTCCCCCGCTTTGGCGACCAGCGTTTCCCCCTGATGGCGCACATGCAGCTCGCCCTCCAGCACCATATCGATTTCGTCGTAGTTCAGCGTCCACGGGAAGAAGGCGTTCTCCCACTGCATAAATCCGGCCGCCATGCTGCTGCCATCCTGGTCAGTCACCAGGTCCGTTAAGCCGACGCAGTGCGGCTGGGCGCCGTCGAAGCGGCCAAACTTCACGCTGCTGCCGTCGATCACTTTGATGCCGCCTTTGCCGGTCACTGCCTCAAATCCCGGCTGCATCGCCTCCTGCTCCAGGGACTGCTTCTCCTTCATCACCTTTTCCATCAGCTGCGCCACCAGGCTTTCGGTAAACTGGCCTTCCGGCAGCTGCGCCAGGATGGTTTCCCGGATCCGCTGGCTTTCCGTTTTGTCGCTGTCCGCCGCTGTCGCCGCCGGCGCGGCGCCATCGTCTTCGGTGATAGTGAATCCCAGCAGCTCGGCGACTTCGCGCGCTTCCGGGGTGATAATGCTGGCGCGCAGAACTACTGACATCGCCTGTTCGCCGCGCGCGTGGGCGGCACGAATATCGTTAGCGGTAATGAGTTTCTTCACCTGGCCCTTCCTCCTTTTGGCTGAGCTCACTCAAGTAATTTTCCAGCGGCGCGACGCTTTGCGGATCGCAACCGTTGAGGGCGAAAACCGGCGCCTGAAACCCCATCCCGTCCAGCAGCTGCCGCACCGCGGCGACGTTGGCATCCGGCAGATCCGTTTTGCTGATCGCCACGATAAGGTGCTTTCGGCTGCCAATATCCAGCAACCCGGGTGGCAGGCGACTTTCGGTATCATTGGCCGCATGGACATAAATCAGGGTGTCCACATCCTGCAAGGTGGTAATTAAGGCGTGATACCAGCGCGGATGGCTGAAATATTCCCCGGGTGTATCGATGTCGCCACGATCGTTAAATTCCAGCGCCTGCGTTTTTCTGGCGAGGGAATAATTCCCCTGCAGGGCATTAAATAACGTGGTTTTTCCTGCACCGACGGCGCCGACAATCGCAATACGCTTCATGGTCGCTCTCAATTAACTTTTCGTTAATTCGCACAAGGTATAATTTAATAAGCGGCCTAATCCGCCGATGGTCTGCAGAAGCGCCTCCTCCACCGCGCCGACCGAGCCGTAGATCACCAGCGCGCCGCTAAACCGGTCGAGAAAACCGATGTGCACGTCGGCGGCCTTCATCGCCAGATCGCCGGCGATCATCGCTGTTTCTCCCGGCGTCAGCGTCATAATGCCGATCGCGCCGGATTCGGGTACGCCGATCTTTTTCGCCAGCTCCGCTCCCGGGTGGGCAATCAGATGCGCCAGCGTGACCTGTTTGCCTGGTACGAATTCCTGAATAATGCGTTCTTTATCCATGACTGATTGCCCCCTGAAATCTGTCCTCATGGTGACGACATTTCAGCGCGGCAAATAACAAATTTCGGCAAGTGGGGTTAAAAGGTGAAGTGGATCACTCAGGAGAGAAAATAATATTGCGGTGGAATTAAAAAGGCAGGCTCAGCGTTTTTTACTCACCGGCCTGCCTGATATTGCGCGCGGAAACGGATCCGCGCGTTAACGGGGGAAATAGAAAATTACAGCGGTTCGGTTTGCGCTTCAACAACCGCCAGCGCCACCATATTAACGATCCGACGTACGGAGGCGATCGGCGTCAGGATATGCACCGGCTTCGCCACCCCCATCAGCACCGGCCCGACGGTCACCCCTTCCGAACTGGAGACGCGCAGCAGGTTATAGCTGATCCGGGCGGCTTCCATATTCGGCATCACCAGAATATTGGCCGCCCCCTTCAGCGGGCTGTCCGGCATGCGATCGTTGCGGATGCTTTCCACCAGCGCGGCGTCGCCATGCATTTCGCCATCGATCATCAGCTCCGGGGCGCGGGCCTTCACCAGCTCCAGGGTTTTACGCATTTTGCTGGCTGACGGACAGTCGGCAGAGCCAAAGTTGGAGTGCGACAGCAACGCCACGCGCGGTTCAATACCAAAGCGTCGCACGCTTTCCGCCGCCATCAGGGTGATCTCCGCCAGCTCTTCCGGCGACGGATCGTGATTGACATAGGTATCGGCGATAAAGGTGTTGCCGCTCGGCAGCAGCAGCGCATTCATCGCCCCGGCGGTGCTGACGCCGTCGCGATAGCCAAACAGCGGCTGCACCACGCGGTAGTGATCGTGGTACTCGCCAATAGTCCCGCAGATCATCGCATCCGCTTCACCGCGATGAACCATGATGGCGCCAATCACCGTGGTGTTGCTAATCACCGCCCGCTGCGCCTGCTCCTGGGTAATGCCGCGGCGCTTCATCAGCTGGTAGTACTCGCTCCAGTACTCTTTAAACCGCGGGTCGGATTCATTATTGACGATCTCAAAGTCAACGCCGGCCTTGATCTGCAGGCCCAGCTTCTGGATGCGCATTTCAATCACGCTCGGGCGCCCCACCAGAATCGGTTTGGCCAGTCCCAGAGACACCAGCTCCTGGGTGGCGTGCAGCACCCGGGTCTCCTCCCCTTCCGCCAGCACCACGCGCTTCGGCTCTTTGCGCGCCTGAGAGAAGATAGGCTTCATAAACAGGTTGGTTTTATAGACGAACTCGCTCAGCTTCTCGATATAGGCGTCAAAATCAGCGATGGGGCGCGTTGCCACGCCGGAATCCATCGCCGCCTTCGCCACCGCAGGGGCTATCTTGACGATCAGCCGCGGGTCGAACGGTTTCGGAATGATGTACTCCGGACCAAAGCTTAAATCCTGATCGCCGTAGGCGGAGGCCACCACTTCGCTCTGCTCGGCATGGGCCAGCTCGGCAATCGCATGCACCGCCGCCAGCTTCATCTCTTCGTTGATCGCCGTCGCGCCGACGTCCAGCGCGCCGCGGAAGATGAACGGGAAGCAGAGCACGTTGTTGACCTGGTTAGGGTAGTCGGAGCGGCCGGTACAGATGATGGCGTCATCGCGGACCTGCTTCGCCAGCGGCGGCAGAATTTCCGGCTCCGGGTTGGCCAGGGCGAGGATCAGCGGCGCCCGCGCCATCTTCTTCACCATCTCCTGAGTCAGCACTTTCGGGCCAGAGCAGCCGAGGAAAATGTCGGCGCCGTCGATCACGTCATCGAGGGTGCGTTTGCCGTCGTCTTCCACCGCATAGGCCGCTTTGGTTTCCGCCATGTTCGGCTCACGGTCTTTATAGATAACGCCTTTCGAATCGCAGACCACGATGTTGTGCTTTTGCATCCCCAGCGCCACCAGCAGATTCATACAGGCGATCGCCGCCGCGCCCGCGCCAGAGACCACCATCCGCACGTCGGACAGATTCTTCTCGACGACGCGCAGACCGTTGAGGATCGCCGCGGTGCTGATGATCGCCGTGCCGTGCTGATCGTCATGGAAGACCGGGATATTCATCCGCTCGCGCAGCTGCTGCTCGATGTAGAAACACTCCGGCGCTTTAATATCTTCCAGGTTGATACCGCCGAAGGTTGGTTCGAGGGCGGCGACGACGTTAATGAATTTGTCCGGATCCAGCTCATCGACTTCGATATCAAACACATCGATACCGGCAAATTTCTTAAACAGGACGCCTTTGCCCTCCATTACCGGCTTACCGGCCAGCGCGCCGATGTTGCCGAGCCCCAGCACCGCGGTGCCGTTGGAGACGACCGCCACCAGGTTGCCACGGGCAGTGTATTTGTAGGCGGCCAGCGGATCTTTTTCGATTTCCAGGCTGGGGGCTGCGACGCCCGGCGAGTAGGCCAGCGCCAGATCGCGCTGGGTGGCGAGAGGTTTGGTCGGCGAGACCTGGATTTTTCCGGGAACCGGAAATTCGTGGAAATCGAGGGCGCTCTGTTTTAACTGCTCATCCATTTTCTATTCCTTTCTTTCACGTATCGTTCGTAGGGGAAAAGCGTGATGACCATCCTGTCGTTCACCTTTCAGTGGCAGACAGTATCCCTCCTGGCGGGGCGATAAACTTTGAACACCGCCAAACTCTGGCCATCGTTATGATTTTGTTGTTATCAATTTATAGCGGTTATGTTACCCGGATTCGCCGCCAATAATAGCCCTGTCTGCTATGCTTTTTGGTTATGTACCTCATCAATGTTTATACCGTATACCGGCAAGCACTCATGTAACACCTTGTTCCAGGAGGACTTATCCATGAATCAGTTAGACAGCATCAAGCAGTTCACCACGGTGGTCGCCGACAGCGGAGACATCGAATCCATCCGCCACTACCATCCGGAAGACGCCACCACCAACCCCTCTCTGCTGCTGAAGGCCGCCGGCCTGGCGTCCTATAGCGGCCTCATCGACGACGCTATCGCCTGGGCCAAAAAACAGGGTGGCGGCCGCGAAGCGCAGGTGACTCACGCCTGCGATAAGCTGGCGGTCAATTTTGGCGCGGAGATCCTCAAAAGCATTCCCGGACGGGTCTCCACCGAGGTGGACGCCCGGCTCTCCTTCAACCGCGAGAAAAGTATCGAGAAGGCTCGCCATCTGGTGGCGCTGTATCAGGAGATGGGCATTGATAAGTCGCGGATCCTGATCAAGCTGGCATCCACCTGGGAGGGGATCCGCGCCGCGGAGGTGCTGGAGAAAGAGGGGATCCACTGCAACCTGACGCTGCTGTTTTCCTTCGCCCAGGCCCGGGCCTGCGCCGAGGCCGGGGTTTATCTCATCTCCCCGTTCGTTGGGCGTATTTATGACTGGTATCAGGCGCGCAAACCGCTGGAGCCTTACGTGGTGGAGGAAGATCCGGGGGTGAAATCGGTGCGCAATATCTATGACTATTTCAAACAGCATAAATACAACACCATCGTGATGGGTGCCAGCTTCCGCCGCACCGAGCAGATCCTGGCGCTGGTCGGTTGCGACCGGTTGACCATCGCCCCGCCTTTATTAAAAGAGCTGCAGGCCAGCGATACCCCGGTGGTGCGCAAACTGATCCCTGCCAGCCAGATCCTGCCGCGTCCGGTGCCGCTCAGTGAAGCGGAGTTCCGCTGGGAACATAATCAGGATCCGATGGCGGTCGAAAAGCTAGCGGAGGGGATCCGCCTGTTCGCCGTCGATCAGCGCAAACTGGAAGATCTGCTTGCTGCCAAACTGTCACTTTAGTCTCACGGAGAAAAATATGTCCCGAAGAGAGCTTGCCAACGCCATCCGCGCCCTGAGTATGGACGCCGTGCAGAAAGCCAACTCCGGCCATCCCGGTGCGCCGATGGGGATGGCTGATATTGCCGAAGTGCTGTGGAACGATTTTCTCAAGCACAATCCGCAGAACCCTGACTGGGTGGACCGCGACCGCTTTATCTTGTCCAACGGCCACGCGTCGATGCTGCTCTATAGTCTGCTGCACCTGACCGGCTACGATCTGCCGCTGTCTGAACTGAAGCAGTTCCGTCAGCTGCACTCTAAAACGCCCGGCCACCCGGAGCATGGCTATACCCCTGGGGTGGAAACCACCACCGGCCCGCTGGGCCAGGGGCTGGCGAACGCCGTCGGGATGGCCATCGCCGAACGGACGCTGGCGGCGCAGTTTAATCGCCCCGGCCATGAGATCATTGACCATCACACCTGGGTGTTCATGGGCGATGGCTGTTTGATGGAGGGGATCTCCCATGAGGCCTGTTCGCTGGCCGGCACGCTCGGACTGGGCAAGCTGATCGGTTTTTACGATCACAACGGCATCTCCATCGACGGCAAAACCGAAGGCTGGTTTTCCGATGATACGGCGGAACGCTTCCGCGCCTATCACTGGCACGTCATAGGCGATATCGACGGCCACGATCCGCAGGCTATCAAACAGGCGATAACGGAAGCGCAGGCGGTGAAAGATAAACCGTCACTGATTATCTGCCGGACCATCATCGGCTTCGGTTCGCCCAACAAAGCCGGCTCAGAGGAGTCTCACGGGGCGGCGCTGGGCGAAAAAGAGGTAGCGCTGGCCCGCCAGCAGCTTGGCTGGAAATATCCTCCGTTCGAGATCCCGAAAGAGATCTACGCGGGCTGGGATGCGCGTCCGCGCGGGGAAAAAGCGGAGCACGCCTGGAACGAGAAATTCGCCGCCTACCAGCAGCAGTTCCCGGAGCTGGCCGCTGAGCTGACCCGACGTATGAATGGCGCCCTGCCGGAAGACTTTGCCGCGATCGCCCGCGACTACGTGGCGAAACTGCAGGCCGAGCCGGCGAAAATCGCCAGCCGCAAGGCTTCGCAAAACGCGCTGAACGCCTACGGCCCGCATCTTCCGGAACTGCTGGGCGGTTCTGCGGATCTTGCGCCGAGTAACCTGACCATCTGGTCTGGATCGACATCGATTAAAGAAGATCCTGCGGGCAATTATATCCACTACGGGGTGCGCGAGTTTGGCATGACCGCGGTGGCCAACGGCATTGCCCTGCACGGGGGCTTTATTCCTTATACCTCGACCTTCCTGATGTTTGTGGAGTACGCCCGCAACGCCGCGCGCATGGCGGCCCTGATGAAGGCCCGGCAGATCATGGTCTATACCCATGACTCGATCGGTCTTGGGGAAGACGGGCCGACGCACCAGGCGGTGGAACAGCTGGCCAGTCTGCGGCTGACGCCCAACTTCAGCACCTGGCGCCCCTGCGACCAGGTGGAGACCGCCGTCGCCTGGCAGGCGGCTATCGCGCGACAGGGCGGGCCGACGGCGCTGATCCTGTCGCGACAAAACCTGGCGCAGATGCCGCGTACCCCGGAACAGGTGCAGGATATCGCCCGGGGTGGCTACGTGCTGAAGGATGCCGGCGGCAAGCCCGACCTGATCCTCATCGCCACCGGCTCGGAAGTGGAGATCACCGTCCTGGCCGCGGAAAAACTGTTGGCCAAAGGGGTAAATGTGCGGGTCGTCTCGCTCCCTTCCACTGATGTGTTTGACGCCCAGGATGAGGCCTGGCGCGAATCGGTGCTGCCGTCGGACGTCAGCGCCCGGGTGGCGGTCGAAGCCGGGATAGCGGACTACTGGTATAAATATGTCGGCTTAAAAGGCAAGATCGTCGGCATGACCGGCTATGGCGAATCCGCCCCGGCAGAGCAGTTGTTCCCGTTCTTTGGCTTTACGGTCGACCATATCGTCGCCACCGCCGAACAGGTGCTTAACGGGTGATCCACAGCGTGGGCCAGGCATCTGGCCCCTGCCAGTTGTCGCACGTCGGCTGCTGCGCGTAGCGGGAGAGGCTGAACCGCTGGCCGTCAAAACGCCAGCGGGTTTGGATCCCGCAATCGCCGGCCCCGCGGCCTTTATCCAGGGTCACCAGCTCATGGCGGCGGTCATCATAGCTGGCGTTGATCAGCTCAATCTCACGCGGCGCCTCGCCCGGCGGCTGAAATGGCAACGTTAGCCGCACCTGACGGGCGACATAGGGGCGCTGGCGGGAGACCAGCCAGGCCAGCCAGACGGTGTTGTAGGCGCCGGATTCGCAGCTGGTCATCAGCAGCACTTTGTCATCCGTCAGCGCAGTAACGCGAATTTCACGGCGGAAGGGATCGAGGGAGCAGTGGCTGTTGGTCATCCGCTCATTACCGTAGTCCATCAGATCGTTGAGCTCCTCACGCCCCAGCGGCGACTGCGCCGTTTCCGCGCTCGCCACCGCGCGCAGCGCCGGCGCCGGCGGTACGCTGAGCGGCGGCTCTTCCCCTTTGCCGACCCAGGCCGTTTCGCTACCTACCCGCTTTTGCCGATCGTCGATAAAAAACAGAGCCGCTTTCAACCCCTGCAGGGAGATGGTCTGCAGGCCATTGGCCAGCGAGAGCGCTTTACCCTCCTGAACCTGCTGGAGAAACGCATCGATCGTCACGCTGTCGGCGGTTTTAATGAGCTTATCTTCAATGTGCCAGCGCTTGTCGGTCAGGGGCAGCGGTTTACCATCCAGCAGCAGGCGCGGCGCTATCGGCGCGAGCGTCGCCACTGGATTGCCGGTGCCGCCCAGCTCGATACGCAGACTGGCGTCAGTGACTGCCCCAGCGCTGCGGCTGAGGGTCATCACCAGGCCATGATGCAGCCCCACGTTACGGGTGACGCAGAAATTTTGGTTGTTACAGGTGACCAGCCAGTCGTTGAAGCGCTGCTGCGTCGGTGCCGACCATGCCTGCGAGCAAGGCAGCACCGCCAGAAAAAGGAAAAAGATGACGCGAAAAAGCATGAACCGCCCGACCCCAGATAAACCCGACCACGGCGCCTATCCTGGACAACGGCAGCGGGTTACTCAATCGGATTTGTCAGAGTTCCCCGACATCAGGCCGGAGGTTTGCAGATATTGCAGCAGAATGACCGCTTTACCGTCGCGGATCTCCCCGTCAGCGACCATCTGCAGCGCCTGGCTAAAAGGCAGCTCCAGCACCTCGATGGCTTCATCATCCACCCCGCCGCCGCTGGTGGTTCGCTGCGCGTCGCTGTACTCGGCGATAAAGAAATGCACTACCTCGGTGACGCCCCCTGGCGACATAAACAGCTCAAACAGCTTTCTCACCTCGCCCACTTCGTAGCCAGTCTCTTCCACCGCCTCTTTACGAATGCAGGCTTCCGGCTCGTCGTTGTCCAGCAGCCCGGCGCAGGTTTCAATCAGCATGCCGTCATGATTGCCATTGACCCAGGTGGCGACACGGAACTGACGCACCAGTACCACCGTCTGCTTATGGCGGTTATACAGCAGCACGGTGGCGCCATTGCCGCGATCGTAGACCTCGCGCTTGTGGCGCACAACGCTGCCGTCCGCCCGCGTCAGCTCATAGGTCATGTTGCGTAGTACGAACCAGTTCTCAGAGAGGATTTTATCTTTAATGACGTGAATATTGAGTGACATACCGACCCCACAGCGTAAAAGGACGCCCTCATACTACGCTGCGGAGCCGGGTTTGTCGTCAGTGAAGCGGCGTCGTTTTCCGCGCCAGATAGTCCAGGATCCCCTGCGCCGCGTGACGGCCTTCCGCCATCGCCGTCACTACAAGGTCTGCGCCGCGCACGGCATCGCCGCCGGCAAAGATCTTCTCCTGACTGGTCTGATAACGGTAACGGCTCTCCACTCCGGCTTTAATACGCCCCTGGCTGTCCAGCGCCACCCCCGCCGCTTCCAGCCAGGGCATGCGGTGCGGGTGGAAGCCAAAGGCCATGATCACCGCATCTGCCGGCATAACAAACTCGCTGCCGGGGATCGGCGTCGGACGGCGTCTTCCCCCGACGTCCGGAGCGCCCAGCTCGGTGCGCAAAAAGCGAACCCCGTTAACTCGCCCGTTCTCGTCCAGCTCAAGCGTCACCGGCTGGACGTTAAACTCAAAGAGCGCCCCCTCTTCGCGGGCGTTTTTGACCTCTTTTTTCGAGCCCGGCATGTTGGCTTCATCTCGCCGATAGGCGCAGGTCACCTGGCGGGCGCCGTGGCGCAGCGCGGTGCGCACGCAGTCCATCGCCGTATCGCCGCCGCCCAGCACCACCACGTTCAGCCCGGCGGTGTTGACATAAGGCTCTTGCGCCGATGCCGCCAGCCCCATCACCTGTTTGGTGTTGGCGATGAGGAACGGCAGCGCATCGTAGACCCCGGGGGCCTCTTCGTTCGGCAGCCCCGCCTTCATGGAGCGATAGGTTCCGGCGCCGACGAACACCGCGTCATACTCGGCCAGCAGTGTCGCCATGGAGATATCTTTCCCCACCTCGCAATTGAGCTCAAAGCGGATACCCATCTCGCTGAAGATCGCCCGCCGCCGGGCCAATAGCGATTTATCCAGCTTGAACGCCGGAATGCCGAAGGTCAGCAGACCGCCAATCTCCGGATGACGGTCGAAGACCACCGGCTGGACGCCGTGGCGCACCAGCATATCGGCGCAGGCCAGCCCGGCCGGCCCGGCGCCGATAATCGCCACCCGCTTGCCGCTCGGCTTAACCTGCGAAAGGTCCGGACGCCAGCCGCTGGCCAGCGCCTGGTCGGAAATATAGCGCTCAATATTGCCGATGGTGACTGCCCCGCTTTCATCGCGCAGGGTGCAGGCGCCTTCACACAGCCGGTCCTGGGGACAGACGCGGCCGGTGATCTCCGGCAGGCAGTTGGTCTGATGGGAAAGCGCGACCGCGGCGGCGATATTCCCCGCTTTAACCAGCTCGATCCACTGCGGGATATGGTTATGCAGCGGGCAGGTCCATTCGCAAATACTGTGCTCCCCACACGTGAGACAGCGGGCGGCCTGCTGCAGCGCCTGCTGCGGGGTGAACGGCTGATAGATCTCCTCAAAGTGGCTCTTACGCACCTCCGCCGCCAGCTTATCCGGCTCCCCGCGCGGGGGCGTCATCGCCATTTGCCTGACCTTCGCGCCAGCATTGGGCTGGCTGCAGAGCGGCGTAGCGCGCTGCCACGGCTGTACCTCCTGGCATGCCGAGCGCAGTCGCCGCTGCTTCGCCAGGGTGATCAACGTCTCATCGTCGGCGAGGGTCAGCGCCTGCGCGGGACAGTTTTCCACACAGGCCGGCCCCGCCTCGCGGCCCTGGCATAGATCGCACTTGTGCGCGCTGGCTTTCACCAGGCCTGCGGCCTGCGGCGTCACCACCACCTGCATCACCCCGAACGGGCAGGCCACCATGCAGGATTTACAGCCAATGCATTTCTCCTGACGGACCTGAACGCTGTCGCCGGACTGGGCGATGGCGTCGTTGGGACAACTGCGGACGCAGGGGGCGTCCTCGCAGTGGCGGCAGGTGATGGCGTTACGCTGGCCCTCCGCTTTGATCACGGTGATACGTGGCAAAAAGCGCTGCGGGGTCAGCACGTGTTGCTCCTCGTTATGCGCCATCACGCAGGCCACTTCGCAGGCCTGGCAGCCGATGCACTTTCGGCTATCGCTCAAAATAAAGTGGTTCATGGCTTCCTTTTGTCTTCTTGGTGAATAACCCCTCAATGCGCATGCCTATTTATTACCCGACAAGATGACGCCGGAACAATGTCCAATTGCCCAGGATAAACTTTTTCTGGAGAGAATCCGTTTTGGATCAATTTTTTTGACTTAAATGAAATGAGGTTTCACACCGGCAAGGGATAATGCGCCGGTCTGCGGTGACGAAGCAGACTCGCTACCTGCTGGCAGGAAAGCTCGAGGTTTCTTTACGATACGGCAAAAGCAACATGATAAATTACACTATCTCCTTAATTTCTCCACGATTGCCGGAGAGGCTGGCGCTAAAGTGGCACAGGCTGTGCAATAACAAGAAAATGTGCATATGAGGTTTTTATTCTGATGGCGAATTTCTTTATCGATCGCCCCATTTTTGCATGGGTGCTGGCAATCCTGTTATGCCTGACGGGCACCCTTGCCATTTTGTCGCTGCCGGTTGAACAGTATCCCGACCTCGCCCCGCCGAATGTGCGGATCACCGCCAACTATCCCGGCGCTTCCGCGCAAACCCTGGAGAATACCGTCACTCAGGTTATCGAACAGAATATGACCGGCCTCGATAACCTGATGTATATGTCCTCCCAGAGCAGCGCCACCGGCCAGGCGACGATCACCCTCAGCTTTACCGCCGGTACCGACCCGGATGAAGCCGTGCAGCAGGTTCAGAACCAGCTACAGTCGGCGATGCGTAAGCTGCCGCAGGCGGTGCAAAACCAGGGGGTGACGGTACGCAAGACCGGTGATACCAATATCCTGACGCTCGCCTTCGTCTCCACTGACGGCAGTATGGATAAACAAGATATCGCCGACTACGTCGCCAGTAACATCCAGGACCCGCTCAGCCGCGTCAACGGCGTGGGGGATATCGACGCCTACGGTTCGCAATACTCAATGCGCATCTGGCTCGACCCGGCGAAGCTCAACAGCTACCAGATGACCACCAAGGATGTTACCGACGCCATCAGTTCGCAGAACGCCCAGATTGCCGTCGGCCAGCTTGGCGGGACGCCTTCGGTCGATAAGCAAGCGCTGAACGCCACCATCAACTCGCAATCTCTGCTGCAAACCCCGGAGCAGTTCCGCAATATCACTCTGCGCGTCAATCAGGATGGTTCAGAGGTGACGCTGGGCGATGTCGCCACCGTCGAGATGGGGGCGGAGAAGTACGACTATCTTAGCCGCTACAACCGCCAGCCGGCCTCAGGCCTCGGGATCAAGCTGGCTTCCGGCGCCAACGAAATGGCCACCGCGGAGCGCGTGATCAATCGCCTCAATGAGCTGGCGCAGTTTTTCCCCCACGGTCTGGAATATAAGGTCGCCTACGAGACCACCTCCTTCGTGAAGGCTTCCATCACCGACGTGGTGAAAACTCTGCTGGAGGCAATCCTGCTGGTCTTCCTCGTGATGTATCTGTTCCTGCAGAACTTCCGCGCCACCCTGATCCCAACCATCGCCGTGCCGGTGGTGCTGATGGGCACTTTCGCGGTGCTGTATGCCTGTGGCTACAGCATTAACACCCTGACGATGTTCGCGATGGTGTTGGCGATCGGCCTGCTGGTGGATGACGCCATCGTGGTGGTGGAGAACGTCGAGCGCATCATGAGCGAGGAGGGCCTGTCGCCACGCGAGGCGACCCGCAAATCGATGGGACAAATTCAGGGCGCGCTGGTGGGGATCGCGATGGTGCTGTCGGCGGTATTTGTGCCGATGGCCTTCTTCGGCGGCACCACCGGCGCCATCTATCGCCAGTTCTCAATCACTATCGTCGCGGCGATGGTCCTCTCGGTGCTGGTGGCCATGATCCTCACCCCTGCCCTTTGCGCCACGCTGCTTAAGCCGGTTAAGCCAGGTGAATCCCATGAAAGAAAAGGCTTCTTCGGCTGGTTCAACCGCACCTTCAACCGCAGCGCCAGCCGCTACGAAACCTTCGTCGGCAAAATCCTGCACCGCTCGCTGCGCTGGATGCTGATCTACGTCGTCCTGCTCGGCGGGATGGTGTTCCTGTTTCTGCATTTGCCGACCTCGTTCCTGCCGCTGGAGGATCGCGGGATGTTCACCACCTCGGTCCAGTTGCCGAGCGGCAGCACCCAGCAGCAGACGCTGAAGGTGGTGCAGAAGGCGGAAGATTACTTTCTCAATAACGAGAAGCAGAACGTCGAGTCGGTGTTCGCTACCGTTGGCTCCGGCCCCGGCGGCAATGGGCAGAACGTGGCCCGCATGTTCGTTCGTCTCAAAGACTGGGACCAGCGCGACCCGCAAACCGGCACCTCCTTTGCCATTATTGAACGCGCCACCAAAGCGTTTAATCAGATTAACGAAGCGCGGGTTATCGCCAGCAGCCCGCCGGCGATCAGCGGCCTCGGCAGTTCGGCAGGCTTCGATATGGAGCTGGAGGATCATGCCGGGAAGGGGCACGATGCGCTGATGGCGGCGCGCGATACGCTGCTTGAGCTGGCCGGGAAAAATCCGCTGTTGACCCGCGTTCGGCATAACGGGCTCGATGACAGTCCGCAGCTGCAGGTCGATATCGATCAGCGTAAAGCGCAGGCGCTGGGCGTCTCCATTGACGACATCAACGATACGCTGCAAACCGCGTGGGGGTCGAGCTACGTCAACGACTTTATGGATCGCGGCCGGGTAAAGAAAGTCTACGTCCAGGCGGCGGCGAAATACCGGATGCTGCCTGACGATATCAATCTTTGGTACGTGCGCAACAGCAGCGGCACGATGGTGCCATTCTCGGCCTTCGCCACCTCGCGCTGGGAGACCGGCTCGCCGCGGCTGGAACGCTACAATGGCTACTCAGCGGTGGAGATCGTCGGTGAGGCGGCGCCGGGTATCAGTACCGGTACCGCGATGGACATGATGGAGAAGCTGGCCGCGCAGTTACCCACAGGCTTTGGCCTCGAATGGACCGCCATGTCCTACCAGGAACGCCTCTCTGGCGCTCAGGCGCCGGCCCTGTATGCTATTTCTCTGCTGGTGGTGTTCCTGTGCCTGGCGGCGCTGTACGAGAGCTGGTCGGTGCCGTTCTCGGTGATGCTGGTGGTGCCGCTGGGGGTGATTGGCGCCCTGCTGGCGACCTGGATGCGCGGTCTGGAGAATGACGTGTACTTCCAGGTGGGTCTGTTGACGGTGATCGGCCTGTCGGCGAAAAACGCCATTCTGATCGTCGAGTTCGCCAATGAGCTCAACGAGAAGGGCCAGGATCTGCTCAGCGCCACGCTGTCGGCTTGCCGTCAGCGCCTGCGCCCCATCCTGATGACCTCGCTGGCGTTCATCTTCGGCGTGCTGCCGATGGCGACCAGCACCGGCGCCGGTTCCGGCAGCCAGCATGCGGTCGGCACCGGAGTGATGGGCGGGATGATCTCCGCCACCGTGCTGGCGATCTTTTTCGTGCCGCTGTTCTTTGTGCTGGTGCGTCGCCGTTTTCCGCTAAAGGAGCGTCCGCAATAAACCGACGAGCTTCGGCGGCGAGGCGTAATAACAGAAAAGGCGACCACGGTGGTCGCCTTCTTTATGTGTTCAGAACCCTAGCGCGCTTATTTACTTCGCGTTATTCCCCTGCTCACATTGCGGAAATTTATTTACGAAGCATGCCTTCAATAAAGTCTTTCCAGTTCCCCAGTTCATGTTCAATCATAATAGCCTCTCTTATTATTATGGTCGATTCTATATAACTTCATTACCGATGGGAAGTTGTGCTCCCCTATTGCTCTGATTGTCTTATGGACCGCTGACAGAGATAAAACCTCTGGTTGTCGCTACTATGCCGCTTCGTATGTAAACATAATGTGACGTAGAGCAACCTCAGACAACATTTTTGCAATAATGTTAAAGCCCTCACATCATGCCCACAGGTGGCCAACATTTAACCACCCGATATATCGAATGAGATCCCCGGTAAAAAGTTATATTTATTCATCTGAATCACGTATTATTTCAGTAAGACTTATATATTCGGAAATATCTGAGTTAACCGCTTAATTGAATGTAAAAGGTTTATCTATGCTCACCATGTACGGAATTAAAAACTGCGATACCATTAAAAAAGCCCGCCGCTGGCTGGAAGCGCATCAGATTGAGTATCGCTTCCATGATTACCGCGCCGATGGCCTTGAGCGTGCGCAACTGGATACCTTTATTGCCGAGCTGGGCTGGCAGGCGCTGCTGAACACCCGTGGCACCACCTGGCGCAAACTTGACGAGTCGCTGCGCAATAGCATCGATAATGCCGACGCCGCAGCCGCATTGATGCTGGAAATGCCGGCAATTATCAAACGCCCATTGCTCTGCGCGCCCGGTCGTCCTATGCTGCTGGGTTTTAGTGAAGCAAGTTATCAGCAGTTTAACGAGGTATAGTCTATGTCTTGCCCGGTCATTGAGCTGGCTCAGCAGCTTATTCGCCGCCCTTCCCTTAGCCCCGATGATGCGGGATGCCAGGCGTTAATGATTGAACGCCTGCGTGCGATCGGCTTTACCGTTGAACCGATGGATTTCGGCGATACGCAGAATTTCTGGGCCTGGCGCGGCCACGGCGAGACGTTGGCCTTCGCCGGCCACACCGACGTAGTCCCGGCAGGCGACGCCGACCGCTGGATCAATCCCCCGTTCGAACCGACCATCCGCGACGGGATGCTGTTTGGCCGCGGAGCGGCGGATATGAAAGGCTCGCTGGCGGCGATGGTGGTTGCCGCAGAGCGTTTTGTCGCGCAGTACCCGAACCATAGGGGCCGACTGGCGTTTTTGATCACCTCTGATGAAGAGGCCAGCGCCAAAAACGGCACCGTCAAAGTGGTGGAGACGCTGATGGCGCGTAACGAGCGTCTGGACTATTGTCTGGTCGGCGAACCTTCCAGTACCGAAGTGGTCGGCGATGTGGTGAAAAACGGCCGCCGCGGCTCGCTGACCTGCAACCTGACTATTCACGGCGTGCAGGGGCATGTCGCCTATCCGCACCTTGCCGATAACCCTGTCCACCGCGCGGCGCCGATGCTGGCGGAACTGGTCAATATCGAGTGGGATAAAGGCAATGAGTTCTTCCCGCCGACCAGCATGCAGATCGCCAACGTGCAGTCCGGCACCGGCAGCAATAACGTGATCCCCGGCGATATGTTCGTCCAGTTCAACTTCCGCTTCAGTACGGAGCTGACGGACGAGATGATCAAATCCCGGGTGATCGCCCTGCTGGAAAAATACCAGCTGCGTTACAGCGTGGAGTGGTGGCTCTCCGGCCAGCCGTTCCTCACCGGACGGGGCAAGCTGGTGGATGCGGTCGTCAACGCGATTGAGCACTATAATGAGATCAAACCGCAGCTGTTAACCAACGGCGGCACCTCAGACGGACGGTTTATCGCGCGCATGGGGGCGCAGGTGGTTGAGCTGGGCCCCGTAAACGCAACGATTCACAAAATTAATGAATGTGTGAACGCCGCCGACCTGCAGCTGCTGGCGCGGATGTATCAACGCGTCATGGAACAGCTGGTCGCCTGACGAATTGACGTAAAGAGGAAGCGCGCATGGAATGGCTTATTAAACACTGGTGGATTCTGGTGCTGGTCTTTTTGGTGGGGGTAATTATCAACGTGATTAAAGATCTAAATCGCGTTGACCACAAAAAATTCCTCAACAACAAACCCGATCTGCCGCCGCACCGTGATTTTAACGATAAATGGGACGACGACGACGACTGGCCGAAGCACGACCAGTCGAAGAAACCGTAAGTTTGCCTTTATCGCGGTACCGCCCGCCTGTAACCCCGCTCTCCGGGGTTACAGCATTTCGATGATATCATCCCCTTTTGGCGTACTGCCGCTCAGCGCCTCATCAAAATAGTGCTTTGGCACGGTATAACGCAGACGCTCGATCGCCAACTGCATACTGCGATCGTCAATGGCATGCCCGAGATCGTCGACAATATCTAAGGTCACGTCGCCGCCCGCCTGCTGTAACGCCTCCTCGGCCGACACCGCCCACGCCAGGTCGATAACCCGATCTTCACCCCCGTGGATCAGGTGAATGGTAGTGGCCGTCGTTGCCGTCTCCGGCAGCGTCGCATAGCGGCCATTAAAGGCGATGACCCGCGAAGCCAGATCCGGCGCCGCTTTGATACTCTCCAGCGACATAATCGCCCCCTGAGAGAAACCGATCAGCGCGGTGGCCAGTGGACTGACGCCGCTCTTTTCCTGCCAGTAGCGTACAATTTCAATAAAGGTCGGCATAATGGCGTCGATGCGCTGCTGACGATTCTCTTCCGTCACCCCCTGCAGCGAAAACCACTGCCGACCGTTGGGGCCGCAAGGTTCCACCCCGCCAATGCTGACGATCAGCGCATCAGGAAACTGCGGTGCGAACCAGCTGCCGATTTGCCCCATGGAGACCGGGTTATCCCCTACGCCATGAAACAGCAGCAACAGCTGTTGCGCAGGTGTCGCAGGACTTTGAACAATAAAATGATCGTGTTTCATGGCTGTCTCCTTAGTGTTTGCGGGCAGTGTACGCCGCTCGCCAGATATGACCATGCCATTTAACTGAATGAGTTAGTTAAAAAAATTGCAGATGCGCCACCTGCTGACGCAGCGCATCAGCGCGCGCTGCATCAAGGAAGCGCAAGGCGTCAGCGGCCTCCCGACGCCATCTCGCCTGCAAGGCTTTACGCCCCGTCAGCTGCAGCACGGCGCAGAGTGCGGCCTCCTCTTTGCCCTGCAGTCGTCCCCGCAGGGCCGGCAACGGCATGTCGGCCTGCATCAGTAGGCGGTTGAGGCAGCCCAGCGCCGCGGCCAGCGGGCGGTGGGCGAAGGCAAAGCTCGCCGCTTCCAGCCAGTCCTCATCACTAAGCATAGCGTCTGCGACGGCCGGCAGCGGCGCGGATTCCTCTCGCCACGGGCGAAGCCAGTATTCATCGCGCTGCAGCCGCTGCGCCTCCCGCTGCGCCAGCTGGCGCCCTGCCGCGGTCAACGGATAGAGGGCCATCGCCGTATAGCAGCCGCTGCTGGCCTCGCGATGGGTACCCAGCCGTACGAGGGTAAACCCGCAGCGTTGCCAGAAGCGCCACAGCTCAGCGGTATAGCCGAAGCTGACGGAGAGATAGTCATAGCCAGCGGCATCGGCGGCGATATCGGCGATCATCTTCCGCCCCAGGCCTTCCCGCTGGCGGGTGGGATGGACAGCGATCCGACTGACCCGCAGCCCGCGCAGCGTCGCCGCCAGGGGACTGCCGCCGTGCGCCGCCAGCGACTGGGCGACCAGATTCCCGCGCGGCCGGCGAAAACCCGCCCATACCGCCCGGCTCAGTTCGGGAGAAAGTCCCCCCTCGGCCACCAGCCACAGGGCGCCCGCCACCGCGCCGCCGGTGCGAGCGCAGCGGAAAGCCTGGCCCGGAGCATCCATCATGCGCCGCAGATCGAGCGGGGAAGTTCGGTAATGCGCCCCGGACAATAGCTGGTACATCGCCTCCGGTAGCGCTGGCTGCGTTTGCCAGCAGGACTGATTGACCGCCTCCAGGGCTATCTCCCCCATCGGCGCGTCGCGAAATGCCTCATCGTTAAAGATAAGCAACTGACTGATGGCTGACTCCAGCGTACAGCCCGCCGCCCAGCGGATCGGGGCGCTCAGGGTGAAGGATTGCAGATGGGGCAGACTGGCGCAAAATTTCAGCAGGAACCCGCGACCGGTGCCCTCGTACCCTTGCACCGTCGTGGTGAGTAGCGTGCGGGGAAAACGGCTCACCAGCTGCCGGAGAAGCGGAGCCGGGATAGCCGCGGCCTCATCGACTATCAGCCACGCCGCCTTTTCTTTCGACGCCAGCAGCGCATCGGGCGCCATAAAGCGCAACGTCTCCCCGGCAAAGCTGGCCAGCACCTCGACAGCGCTACGCGTTGGGGCGGTGACGATGGCCTCGCCCCCAAGCTGGCGCAGGAGCATGCCCGCCAGCGCGGACTTCCCCCGTCCACGCTCCGCCGTCACCGCCGCGATACCGGGCGGCAGGCGTATCAGTTGCTCAAGGATTGCCGCCTGCTCGGCCTGCGGGCGGCCATCGGCGGGATGCCAGTCTGGACGCGGGGCGGTCAGCGGGAAACGTGGCCGGTCCGACTGCCGCCAGAGCAACACCTCCGGATCGGCGATAAACTGCCGACAGCAGCGGTGAACAAAGTTAGGGGTAACGATAGGGTCAGGCGTATCGCTCCAGCGCAGAGAGTCCTCATCCGCCCGGGTCGGCCAGTCGGCGAAGGGGGGCGTCAGCAGCACCAGCCAGCTTCCCGCCCGCAGCGTGCCGCTCAGGGCCGCCATGGCGGCCACATCAAACCCGCGCCGGGCATCGAAAAAGGCGTGCATCACTTCCCGCCCCAGCAGCGTTTTCAGCGCGCCGGGCGCCACGCAGGGCGCAGAAACCGGCTCGGGGCCAACCCACAGGCCATCGCCGCCGAGCCTCTCCCGTAGCGCCTGCGCCTGCTGCAGCGTCCAGCTCTCATCGCCGCTGAGCACCAGCAGGCGACGGATCCCCTCCCGCGCCATTTGCGCGGTGAGGTTAAGCAGCGCGTCCATCATGGGGGACGATTACAGCGCGCTGCCGAAGGTATTGCACTGCGCCGGATCGCCGCTATCGAAACCGCGTTTGAACCAGGTGTAGCGCTGTTTCGAGGTGCCGTGGGTAAAACTGTCCGGCACCACGCGTCCCTGGCTCTGCTGCTGTAGACGATCGTCGCCGATGGCCTCGGCGGCGTTCAGCGCCTCCTGCAGATCGCCAGTTTCCAGAATATCCTGCTGCTGCATATTATGACCCCAGACGCCGGCGAAGCAGTCTGCCTGCAGCTCCATCTTAACCGACAGGCGGTTGGCTTCGGCCTGCGTGGCATGCTGCTGTTGCTGGCGGACCTTCGGCTCAATGCCCAGCAGTTTTTGTACGTGATGACCCACTTCATGAGCAATGACGTACCCCTGGGCAAAGTCGCCGTCGGCGCCCAGTTTATTTTTCATCTCATCGTAGAATGACAGGTCAATATAGACCGTACTGTCGGCAGGACAATAGAAGGGGCCCATCACCGACTGACCGGTGCCGCAGCCGGTACGGGTCGCGCCGCGGTAGAGCACCAGCTTTGGCTGCGGGTACTGGCGGCCCATTTTTTCAAAGATCGGCCCCCAGGTATCTTCGGTGGTAGCCAGAATGACGGAAGTAAACTTCGCCGCTTCATCGTCTTTCGGACTGATGGAGCGCTGCGTGGAGGTCTGCTGCTGCGGCATCGGTTCGCCGGTCAACATGCCGGTCAAATCCACGCCGTAGTAGCCCGCCACCAGCACAATAATCAGCAATACAATGCCGCCCTTCCCGCTCGGCAGACGGAAGCCGCCGCCCCCGCCGCCGCCAAACGGCGAGCCTGATTGTCCACGTCGATCTTCAACATTGTCGCTTTCGCGACGCCCTTGCCAGCGCATAAGCACCTCATTCCCTGTTATGTATCAATAGCAGAGATCGTAGGCGGTTCAGCGCAGGATTACCACAGGAAACAGCAAGAGACGCCAGAAGATGAGGCCATCTTCTGGCGGCGGGCGGGTTAGTCGAGCTTAACGCCCAGGCGGTGAGCCACTTCTTCGTAGGCTTCGATCAGGCCGCCAAGGCTCTGGCGGAAGCGGTCTTTGTCCATTTTATCGAGGGTGTTTTTATCCCACAGGCGGCTGCCGTCCGGCGAAAACTCGTCGCCCAGCACCACTTCGCCTTTGAACAGACCAAACTCCAGCTTAAAGTCCACCAGAATCAGACCGGCGTCATCGAACAGTTTTTTCAGCACGTCGTTGGCTTTGTAGGTCAGCTCGCGCATCCGCGCCAGATTCTCTTTACTCACCCAGCCGAAGGTTTCGCAGTAGGAGTCGTTGACCATCGGATCGTGCATAGCATCGTTTTTCAGGAACAGGTCGAACAGCGGCGGATTCAGCTCGATACCTTCTTCAATGCCTAAACGTTTTACCAGCGAGCCTGCCGCACGGTTACGCACCACGCACTCTACCGGCACCATATCCAGTTTTTTCACCAGACATTCGGTATCGGAAAGCAGCGCTTCCATCTGGGTAGGGATGCCCGCTTCTGCCAGTTTACTCATAATGAAATGGTTGAATTTGTTGTTCACCATGCCTTTACGATCGAACTGCTCGATGCGCGCGCCATCACCTGCTGACGTATCGTTACGGAATTCCAGTACCAGCAGGTCCGGATTATCGGTGCTGTATACTGTCTTCGCCTTACCACGATACAACTCAGCTTGCTTTTTCATCTTTCACTACTCCAGTGATATTGAGCCAAAAAATGACGTGTCGGTCTTACATAACATCCTGCAACGGGCGTTGGAGCGGATGCTGTACGCTTGCGGGGCGAACTGCAGTCAGGCGACTGGAGCAGCCTTAACGCGGCGATTTACAGGATTATATGGCCACGCACACGTTTGCGTCACTATACATGAAAAAGGGCCGGATTGCTCCAGCCCTTTTGATTACTTGTTAAATGCGGCCTGGAATACGGCTACCAGGGCGTCATTTTGCGACTGCGTCAGGGTGTGGCCTTTCGGGTCGATAAACTGCAGGCTACTGCGGTTATCGAGGTCGCCGACCTGCAGTTTGTAGTCGCCGGAGACCAGCTGCGGGCTACGTGCGCCCAGCTCCTGCCAGCTGCTGTCAGACAGCGGCTTATAGGTCAGCGCCATGCTGCCCTGAGAGCGCGTGCTGTCGGTCACTTTCATCCCCACTTTCTCGAGGGCGCCCGGCAGACGCTGCCACACCAGGTTAAACGGCGCGCGAACAACGAGCATCGGCAGGCCGGTATCGTCGGCGGCGCTCTGCACGTCGAAGGTGGCCCCCGCGCTGCGCTGTGCGGCGTTCTGGGCGCTGGTGGCATTCATGTCAAGGCCTTCCGAAATGACGTTCAGCATAGCGGTGCTGTAGCGCTGCAGAGACGCCGGATCGGCAACCGGTTTACCCGCCTGCTCCAGATTCACCAGCTTAACGACCACCGCTTGCTGATAACCCTGCGGTTTGACGGAGATTTGATAACGACCGCGATACTGCTGATCTTCATCAAGACGGTTCCACTCAACCCAGTCGGTGTTCAGCGTCTGGCTCGCATCATCGCGCTTGGCGATAACGTAGTTCTTCGCCTGAAGAATACTGGTGACCTGTGCCCACAGCGAACCGCTGCGGCCGTTCTCGACCATCAGCGTCGCGGTATCGCCGTTAAACTGGGTCCGCGCACCGCTCACCAGCGCCAGCGGCTGCGCCGGCGGACGAATGTCCAGCGCTTTACCGACCGCGCCGGTGCTGTTAGCCACCGGAATATTGTAATCACCCACCTGAATCGGCAGGATCATCCCCGCCGGCGCATGAAGTTCGCTCAACGGTGATGCCTGTAAATAGGCCTCATCACCGCTCACCTGACGCTTATAGCGCGAGTCAGAACTACAGGCCGCGAGGAGTAGAACCAGCGAAACACCCGCAACCTTCGCCAGGCGCGACTTCTGTACTGAGTAAGCCATCAAATCTCCCTAAACTTTACAGCAAACCGGCATGCTTCAGCGCGGCAGTGACGGCTTCACGACCATGATCGGTGATAGGCGTCATCGGCAAGCGCAGCGTATCGGTCGCCACAAGACCCAACGCCTTGCATCCCCATTTCACCGGGATAGGATTGGGTTCGACAAATAATTTTGTATGCAGTGGCATCAGACGCTGGTTAATCGCACGAGCTTCGGCAAATTGACCCGCCAGCGCCAGACGGCACATGTCGGCCATTTCGCGCGCCGCCACGTTGGCCGTAACAGAAATCACGCCTACGCCGCCGAGCTGCATGAAGTCCATACCGGTCGCATCGTCACCGCTCAGCAGAATAAAGTCGTCTGAAACCAGCTCTTTGATCTGGTGAACGCGACTTAAGTTCCCTGTTGCTTCCTTAATACCGACAATATTTTTAATTTCCGCCAGACGGCCAACGGTTTCCGGCAGCATATCGCAACCGGTACGGGACGGCACATTATACAGAATTTGCGGCAGGTCAGTATGTTCGGCGATAGCTTTAAAGTGCTGGAACAGGCCTTCCTGGGTCGGACGGTTATAATAAGGAGTGACCGTCAGGCAGCCAACAACACCGCTATCGTTAAAACGTTTGGTCAGGCTAATCGCCTCTGCGGTTGCATTGGCTCCCGTTCCAGCGATAACCGGAATACGCCCGTCGGCCAGCTCCAGCGTCATCATCACCACGTCGCCATGCTCTTCATGGCTCAGCGTTGCGGATTCACCGGTAGTCCCTACCGAAACGATCGCCGAGGTTCCGTTGGCGACATGGTAATCAATCAGTTTTTTCAGGCTTGTCCGGCAGACTTTACCGTTTTCATCCATCGGCGTGACAAGCGCTACAATACTTCCCGTGAACATGGGCCATCCTCAGAGCAGAAGTGCGACAAGATTCTCAATGTTACGTTTGGAGCTGTAATAAAAGCAAGAGACCCGACGCCATCAGGGATGTTGTATGGCGGTTTTTTTTATGCTTTCCTAATGTTACCTCACCTTTTTAAAGGAAGAACAGGTTTGACAGCCTCATTACAACACTATCTGGTTATTACCGCCCTGGGGGCTGACCGTCCCGGCATCGTGAATACGATCACTCGCCACGTCAGCAGCTGCGGTTGTAATATCGAAGACAGCCGGCTGGCCATGCTCGGTGATGAGTTTACGTTTATCATGCTGCTTTCCGGGTCGTGGAATGCGATTAACCTGATCGAATCAACTCTGCCGCTGAAAGGCGCGGAGCTGGAGCTGTTGATCGTGATGAAACGCACCACTGCGCGCCCGCCGCAGGCCATGCCAAACACCGTTTGGGTCCAGGTTGAGGTGCCGGACTCACCGCATATCATCGAGCGCTTTACTGCCCTGTGCGATACATGGAATATGAATATTGCGGAGCTGGTGTCCCGCACGCAGCCGGGAGACGGCGATTCCGCGCAGCTTTTTATTCAGATAACTGCCCACAGTCCTGCGACGCAAAATGCAGCAAATATCGAACAAGCGTTCAAAGCCCTATGTACAGAACTGAACGCACAAGGCAGTATTAACATCGTTAATTATTCACAGCATGATGAACAGGATGGAGTTTAACCCATGACCCCACTGAAAGCCGGTGATATCGCACCGAAATTTAGCTTACCGGACCAGGACGGCGAGGAAGTAAATTTAACCGACTTCCAGGGACAACGTGTCCTGGTTTATTTTTACCCGAAAGCCATGACCCCGGGCTGCACCGTACAGGCGTGCGGCTTGCGCGATAATATGGACGACCTGAAAAAAGCCGGCGTTGAAGTGCTGGGCATCAGCACCGATAAACCGGAAAAACTCTCCCGTTTCGCCGAAAAAGAGCTGCTGAACTTTACGCTGCTGTCTGATGAAAACCATCAGGTTTGCGAGCAGTTTGGTGTCTGGGGCGAAAAATCCTTTATGGGGAAAACCTACGACGGGATCCACCGGATTAGTTTCCTCATCGATGCCGATGGCAAAATCGAACACGTCTTTGATGATTTCAAAACCAGCAATCACCACGACGTGGTGCTGAACTGGCTGAAAGAAAACGCCTGATGCAAAGCAAGACGCCGGGAGAGGAAGCCCTCGCCCGGCGTCTTTTTTTATTCTCATTGCCTTAGTCGTCGACCGCCAAACCATCCGGCCAGGCATGCACCACTGCTTTAATCAGCGTGGCCAGCGGAATGGCGAAGAAGACGCCCCAGAATCCCCACAGTCCGCCAAAGATCACCACCGACAGGATAATCACCAGCGGGTGTAAATTGACCGCTTCCGAGAACAGCACCGGAACCAGCAGGTTACCGTCCAGCCCCTGAATAATCAGATAGACCGCAAACAGGCTCCAGAACTCGGTGCCAGCGCCAAACTGAAACAGCGCCACCCCCACCACCGGAATGGTCACCACAAACGCGCCGATATAGGGGATCAGCACCGAGAAGCCCACCAGCACCGCCAGCAGCAGCGAGTAGTTGAGGCCAAAGAGAATAAAGCCTATCCAGGTGGCGACGCTGACGACAATCATCTCCAGCACCTTGCCGCGAATATAGTTGGTGATCTGCTGGTTCATCTCTTTCCACACCTGCCCGGCAAGCCCGCGATTGCGCGGCAGAACGCGGCGCACCGCGTTGAGCATCTGCTCTTTATCCTTCAGCAGGAAGAAGACCATCAGCGGCACCAGCACCAGATAGACCGCCAGGGTGAGTAGCCCCACCAGCGAGGCCAGAGAGTACTTAACCACCGAGTCGCCCACCGTCAGCATCCGGGTGCGCATATTTTCCGCCATCGCATCGATAATGCCGGCATCCATTAACGCCGGATAGCGCCGCGGTAGCGTGGCGGCGAAATCAGAGAGCTTATTTAGCATGCCCGGCATATCGCGGATGAGGTAGATCCCCTGCTGCCAGGCTACCGGCAGCACCACAAAGGCCAGCAACAGCAGGATGCCCACAAAGAGGATCAGCACCAGCGAGGTGGCCCAGGTGCGCGACAGACCGATGCGCTCCAGACGAACGGTCGGCCACTCCAGCAGATACGCCAGCACGATAGCCACCAGCAACGGGGCCAGCAGGCCGCTGAAAAAGAACATAATGCCGAAACCGGCAAGCAAAATAACCAGCAGCGCTATCGCCTCAGGGTCGCTGAATCGACGGCGGTACCACTGCATTAACATCTCAAGCATAAAACCTTCCCTGAAGGGCCAAGCGGCGACAATCCGGGGAATTGTATCGAAATGTCACAAAAAAGACTTCGCTTTTTGATGCGCCGCAGTCAAACCGTTCTCCGCCATGAAGAACATATTTTCAAGGCGGCCAACGCCAGCTAAACTCGCTGGGATGCGGCCAGGGAACATTACGCCGCACAATCGGTCAAACTGGCACACCCACATTACAGGACAGAGGTTATGTTCAGGCAGTTGAAGAAAACGCTGGTGGCGACCGCGATCGCGTCGCTGACGCTGGGTTCGATAGGTCCTGCTTTTGCTGACTCCGCAGATACCCTGCCGGACATGGGAACCTCCGCAGGAAGCACGCTGTCAATCGGTCAGGAAATGCAGATGGGGGATTACTACGTCCGCCAACTGCGCGGTAGCGCGCCGCTGATCAACGACCCTCTGCTGGTGCAATATATCAACGGGCTGGGTATGCGTCTGGTGGCTCACGCCAACTCGGTGCGTACCCCGTTCCACTTCTATTTGATTAATAACGACCAGATCAACGCCTTCGCCTTCTTCGGCGGCAATGTGGTCCTCCACTCCGCCCTGTTCCGCTACTCTGATAACGAGAGCGAACTGGCCTCTGTCATGGCGCACGAAATCTCCCACGTGACGCAGCGGCATCTCGCCCGCGCGATGGAAGATCAGAAGCGCAATGCGCCGCTGACCTGGGTCGGTGCCCTAGGTTCGATTCTGCTGGCGATGGCCAGCCCGCAGGCCGGAATGGCGGCCCTGACCGGGACGCTGGCCGGTACTCAGCAGGGTATGATCAGCTTCACCCGCCAGAACGAAGAAGAGGCCGACCGGATTGGCATTCAGGTTCTGCAGCGCTCGGGTTTCGACCCACAGGCCATGCCGATGTTTATGGGTAAACTGCTTGACGAGTCGCGCTACTCGACGCGACCACCGGAAATGTTGCTCACCCACCCCCTGCCGGAAAGCCGACTGGCCGATGCCCGTAACCGCGCCAACCAGATGCGCCCGGTGGTGGTACAGTCCTCGGCGGACTTCTATCTGGCGAAGGCGCGTACCCTCGGGATGTACACCAACGGCGACAACAAGCTGGGCACCGATCTGCTGAACGCCTGGGATAAAGGCAATATCCGCCAACAGCATGCCGCCCAGTATGGTCGCGCTCTGCTGGCGATGGAAAGCAACAACTTTGACCAGGCACGCAAAACGCTGCAGCCGCTGCTCAACGCCGACCCGCAAAATGCCTGGTATCTCGATCTGGCCACCGATATCGACCTCGGACAGAAGAAAACCAGCGACGCCATCAATCGCCTTAAAAACGCCCGCGAGCTGCGTACTAATCCGGTGCTGCAGCTGAACCTGGCCAACGCCCTGCTGCAGGGCGGGCAGCCCGGGGAAGCGGCGACCATTCTGAACCGGTATACCTTTACCTATAAAGAGGATGGCAACGGCTGGGACCTGCTGGCCCAGGCGGAAGGCGCGCTGGGCAATCGCGATCAGGAGCTGGCGGCGCGGGCTGAAAGCATGGCGCTGGTCGGCCAGCTGGAGCAGGCGATTTCCCTGCTCAGCAGCGCCAGCTCGCAGGTGAAACTGGGTAGCCTGCAGCAGGCACGTTACGATGCCCGTATCGATCAGCTACGCGATCTGCAGGCTCGCTTCCGTCCCTATCAAAAAATGTAAGGAGACCCCATGACCGACGCGGTAAAAATTTACCATAACCCACGCTGCTCCAAGAGCCGCGAAACGCTGAGCCTGCTGCAGAGCCGCGGCATCGATCCTGAGGTGGTGCTTTATCTTGAGACGCCACCGGATGCCGGGACGCTGCGCCAGCTGCTGCAGCTGCTGGGTATGGAGAGCCCCCGCGAGCTCATGCGCCAGAAAGAGGATCTGTATAAATCGCTCAATCTGGCCGACCCGGCTCTCAGCAACGCGGCGCTGATACAGGCGATGGTCGACAATCCGAAACTCATCGAGCGCCCTATCGTCGTCAGCCGCGGCCAGGCGCGTATTGGCCGCCCGCCGGAACAGGTTCTTGAGATCGTAAGCTAACTCACCCGCGCCGCGCTTGCGCGGCGCTTTTTTTACGTAGGAGATTCCAGATCTTTCACGCCAATATCTCCCGCCCGCCGGACGGTGCTACTGTTCATCCATCGCTCAATCCACTGGACGGATGAACATGAAAAAGCCGACCTCCACGCCCCATGACGCCGTGTTTAAGACCTACCTTTCCCATCCCGATACCGCCCGTGATTTCCTGCAACTGTATCTGCCCGAGACGCTGCTTAAAGTGTGCGATCTGCGTACGCTGCATCTCGAGTCCGGGCATTTTGTCGAAGACGATCTGCGTCCCTTTTACGCCGACATTTTGTATTCCCTGAAAACCACGGCGGGCGACGGTTATATTTATGCGCTTATCGAACACCAGAGCACGCCCGACCGGCATATGGCCTTTCGTCTGATGCGCTACGCCATCGCCGCCATGCAGCGCCATCTCGATGCCGGCCACGATCGCCTGCCGCTGGTGATCCCTGTTCTCTTCTACCACGGTCTGGTGAGCCCCTATCCGTTCTCTCTGCGCTGGCTCGATGAATTCGTCGCTCCGGAGCTGGCCGGCCACCTTTATCACGGGGCGTTTCCGCTGGCGGACATAACCGTCATTCCGGATGACGAGATTGCCACCCACCAGCGCATGGCAACGCTGGAGTTACTGCAAAAACATATTCGACAACGCGATCTGGCGCAGCTCCTCGACAAGCTGAGCGAATTATTATTGACTGGACTGGCGACGGAATCGCAGGTACAAGCCCTGATGCACTATCTGGTACAGGCAGGCAACACGCGCGAGCCGATTAAATTCATTCGCGAGCTGGCGTTACGTACGCCGCAGCATAAGGAGACGTTGATGACGATTGCGGAATATCTGGAACAACAGGGGCTGGAGCGGGGCCTGGCGCAAGGCCGTCAGGAAGGACGGAAAGAAGAGGCGCAGCGCATCGCTGTCGCTATGCTGCACAGCGGCCTTCCGCGCGACCTGGTCGCCCGGTTGACCGGGCTGACGGAGCAGGAGCTGACTCCCCTGGCGGACTAAAGCTTAAGGATCTCTTTCACGAAGGGGATCGTCAGCTTGCGCTGAGCGGTAATCGAGGCATGATCCAGCTGATCGAGGGTCATAAACAGCGAACGCATCTCGCGATCCAGCCGCTTCAGCAGGAAGCGGCACACATCTTCCGGCATCTCGAAGCCGCGCAGTCTGGCGCGCAGCTGCAGCGCCTGCAGTTTGTCTTCATCCGACAGCGGCTGCAGCTTATAGATCTGCCCCCAGTCCAGCCGTGAGGCCAGATCCGGCAGGCCAAGATTCAGCTGCCGCGGCGGCCGATCGCCGGTGATCAGCAGCCGGGTTTTGCCTGATTCCAGGATCCGGTTATAGAGATTAAAGATGGCCATCTCCCAGGGCTCATCGCCGGCGACGCACTCGATGTTATCGATGCACACCAGCGCCAGCTGTTCCATCCCCTCCAGCACCTCGGGCACAAACCACGTCCGTTTATCCAGCGGCACGTAGCCTACCGCATCCCCGCGCTGGGAAAGCTCCGCGCAGGCGGCGTGTAACAGGTGGCTACGACCTGCCCCTTCACGTGACCAGATATAAATGTACCCGCTGTGTTCCTGGCGCAGTACGTTCTGGAGGGCGGCAAGTAGGGAAGGATTATCACCCGGCCAGAAACTCGCGAAGGTTTCGTCGTCAGGAAGATACAGTGGCAAAGAGAGCTGTGCCGGTGCGTTCAGATGGACCTCAACATAGGCTTACAGAAAAACGCGAAGAGTTTACCACAGATTTAGGTCAGGAGAGAACCGGGCGGGATCGCCGCCCGGTCAGGCGATCGTTATTTAAACTCTTCGCTATCCGCCGCGTCGAGGACCACCTCTTCCGGACGCAGGACGCTGATAAGCTTGAAAATCAGGCTGAGGGCGATGCCCACGATAGTCGCCAGCGCCATCCCTTTCAGCTCGGCGGCGCCAATGTGCACTTTAGCGCCGCTAACGCCGATGATCAGGATCACGGAGGTGAGGATCAGATTCTGCGCTTTACTGTAATCCACCTTCGATTCAATCAGTACGCGGATCCCCGAGGCGCCGATCACCCCGTACAGCAGCAGGGAAACGCCGCCCATCACCGGCACCGGGATGATCTGGATAGCCGCCGCCAGTTTGCCGACGCAGGAGAGCAGAATCGCAATGATCGCCGCGCCGCCGATTACCCAGGTGCTGTAGACCCGGGTAATCGCCATCACGCCGATATTTTCACCGTAGGTAGTGTTGGGCGTCGAACCGAAGAAGCCGGAAACGATCGTCGACAGGCCGTTGGCAAACATCGAACGATGCAGGCCCGGGTCGCGGATCAGATCGCGCTTAACGATATTGGCGGTCACCACCAGATGCCCCACGTGCTCGGCAATCACCACCAGCGCGGCGGGCAGTATGGTGAAGATAGCAAACCACTCAAAGCGCGGAGTGTAGAAAGTCGGCAGCGCGAACCAGTGCGCCTCGGCGATCGGGGTGGTATCGACCACGCCCATCACAAACGACAGCGCATAGCCCACCAGCACGCCGATCAGGATCGGGATAATCGCCAGGAAGCCGCGGAACAGCACGGATCCGAACACCGTCACCGCCAGGGTCACCATCGAGATAATAATGGTTTTACTGTCCGGTGACTGGCCGTCGGCCGGCAGCAGCCCGGCCATATTAGCCGCCACGCCCGCCAGTTCGAGGCCGATAACCGCCACGATGGCGCCCATCGCCGCCGGCGGGAACATCACATCCAGCCAGCCGGTACCGGCTTTTTTGACAATAAAGGAGACGAGGCAGAACAGCACGCCGCACATAATAAAGCCGCCCAGCGCCACTTCGTAGCCCAGCGGCAACAGCAGCAGCACCGGGGAGATAAAAGCGAAGCTTGATCCCAGATAAGCGGGAATTTTGCCTTTACAGATAAAGAGGTACAACAGCGTACCGATGCCGTTGAACAGCAGGACGGTGGCCGGGTTAATGTGGAACAGAATAGGCACCAGTACCGTTGCGCCAAACATGGCGAACAGATGTTGCAAACTAAGCGGGATTGTCTGTAAAAGCGGCGGTCTTTCACTCACCCCGATGGCACGGCGCGTCATAGTGTATTCCTCTGAGAGTCGTCTGTTATTTGCTGTGGATTACTTTTATTCAAAAAAAAGCCGACTCTCAAAGTCGGCTTTTTTCGCGGTATATTTTATTTCGTTCCAAAAATCTTGTCGCCGGCATCGCCGAGACCGGGAATGATATACCCGTGCTCGTTCAGTCCCTTATCGACAGAGGCGGTGTACAGCTCAACGTCCGGGTGGGCTTTCTCCAGCGCGGCAATCCCTTCCGGCGCCGCCACCAGCACCAGCACCTTGATGCTGGTGCAGCCGGCGTTTTTCAGCAGATCGATAGTGGCGATCATCGACCCACCGGTGGCCAGCATCGGGTCAACGACCAGCGCCATACGTTCATCGATGTTAGACACCAGTTTCTGGAAGTAAGGCACCGGCTCGAGGGTTTCTTCATTGCGATAGATACCGACCACGCTGATACGCGCGCTTGGCACGTGCTCCAGCACCCCTTCCATCATGCCGAGGCCAGCGCGCAGGATAGGCACAACGGTAATTTTCTTGCCCTTGATCTGCTCGACTTCCACCGGACCGTTCCAGCCTTCAATAGTGACTTTCTCAGTCTCCAGATCGGCGGTGGCTTCATAAGTCAGTAAGCTGCCCACTTCTGAGGCGAGTTCACGGAAGCGTTTGGTGCTGATGTCGTGCTCGCGCATCAGGCCCAGCTTGTGTTTGACGAGTGGGTGTTTGACTTCCACAATCTTCATTCTCTTTCTCCTCTGAGGGGCAGCCACAAAAAAAATCGCGGGATTATACCGCTTTTTGCGGATTGTGCCATACCCATCTTGCTTGACGTATATCAAGCAAAGTGATTTAGAGACAAAAAAACCGGAGGCGAGGCTCCGGCTTGGGTGCGGGGTGCAGTCCATACGCTTACGCGGGCCTACGTGTATTGTAGGTCGGTTAAGCGTTAGCGCCACCCGACTACGACAGGTTCTCCCCGTTGCTGGCAATTACCTGCTGATACCAGGCAAACGACTTTTTCCGGCTGCGTGCCAACGTGCCATTGCCTTCATTATCTTTATCGACATAAATAAAGCCGTAGCGTTTTTTCATTTCCCCCGTGCCGGCGGAAACCAGATCGATACAGCCCCAGGGGGTGTAGCCCATCAGATCGACGCCATCCTCGACCACCGCCTTTTTCATCTCCGCGATATGGGCGGAGAGATAATCGATACGATACTGGTCATTGACGCTGCCGTCAGCTTCGCGGACATCAATCGCGCCAAAGCCGTTTTCGACAATAAACAGCGGCAGCTGGTAGTGATCCCAGAACCAGTTCAGCGAATAGCGCAGGCCGACCGGGTCAATCTGCCAGCCCCAGTCCGACTTTTTGACGTACGGGTTGGAGACCAGGCTGGTGGTTTCATCATAATCAAGCAAGGGGTTGTCTTCGGTGGCTTTGGTAGCGAACGACATATAGTAGCTAAAGCCAATGTAGTCGACACAGCCCTCGGTTAACGCCTGACGATCGGCTTCGGTGATATCCAGAGTAAAGCCGCGGCGGGCAAAATAGTTGAGCAGATGCTGCGGATAGCGACCGCGCACGTGGACGTCGGTAAACCAGTAACGGCGGTGCATGGCGTTCATCGCCATCATCATATCGTCCGGGGCGCAGGTCAGCGGATAGATGGGGCACATAGCGATCATGCAGCCAATCTGCAGCGCCGGGTTGATCTCGCGCGCCGCTTTCACCGCCAGGGCGCTGGCCACCAGCTCATAGTGCGCGGCCTGGTACATCACCGGTTCCCGGTCTTCATCCGGCAAATATTTCAAACCGGAGTTGGTGAAGGGGGCAAAGTCCTCATGGAAGTTGGCCTGGTTGTTGATCTCGTTAAAGGTCATCCAGTACTTCACTTTATGTTGATAGCGGGTGAAGACGACCCTGGCAAAGCGCACGAAAAAGTCGATTAGCTTGCGGTTGCGCCAGCCGCCGTACTCGGTGACCAGGTGATAAGGCATTTCAAAATGCGACAGCGTAATGACTGGCTCAATGCCGTGTTTCAGGCATTCGTCGAACAGATCATCATAAAACTGCAGGCCAGCCTCGTTGGGCTCCAGCTCATCGCCCTGTGGGAAAATACGCGTCCAGGCAATCGAGGTGCGAAAACATTTGAAGCCCATCTCGGCAAACAGCGCCAGGTCTTGTGGATAACGATGATAAAAATCGATCGCCTCATGGTTCGGGTAGTTTTTCCCGGCCACCACGCCGTCGGTAATTTCCCGCGGCACGCCGTGGGCGCCGGCGGTCATCACATCCGCCACGCTGATCCCCTTGCCGCCCTCCTGCCAGCCGCCCTCTAACTGATGCGCTGCGACCGCGCCGCCCCACAGAAAACCTGCTTTAAATCCGGACATAGTCTCTCCCTAATGTCGATCGTCGTCTGGCGAACGATACAGCTGATTAAAATGGTAAACCGCGCCAATCAGGCCGGCATCGTTACCGTGACTGACGGTATCGAGATAGTCGGCAATGCCGAACCAGGCCAGATGCTGGCGCAGTAGCGTCAGAAATCCTGGGCGTTCCACAACGCCGCCACCGATAAAAATGGTCTGCGGATCGAAGATATGGACGAGGTTATAAAGGCCATGGCCCAGGCCATTGAAGAACTCGGCAACCAGACGCTGACAAACCGGGTCGCCGGCGTCATAGCGGTCGAAAATCAGTTCGCCTGTCACGCTATCCAGCGGCGCGCCAATATGTTGCGCATAGCGATGGCGCAGCACCCGCAGAGTGCAGTTCTCATTCATCGAATAGCGACGAGGATCGCGTCCGCCGGGACGGTCGGTAAGCATGTAGCCGAATTCGCCGGCACGAAAACGCGCCCCGTTGATCAGCTGGTGTTGGCAGAAAATCGCCCCACCGATGCCAGTACCGATAGTGAGCACCAGAAAATTGGCCATCTCCGCCGCTTTGCCCTGCCAGCGCTCGGCCAGCAGCACACAGTTGGCGTCGTTTTCCACCGAGACCGGCAGCCCGGTTCGCGTCTCGAGCCACGATTTCATGGCGAAGTTATCAAATCGACGGATAGCGCCGCCCATGGTGATAAAACCGCTGTGCGGATCGATATAGCCCGGCGCGCTGATGGCTATTCCTTCACACGACGGATGGGCCGCCAGCCACGACAGCATTGCCTGTAAGATCCGATCGCCATCGCTGTCATTGATTGACTGCCTGGCGGTTTCCAGCAGCCTGCCGTCGCGGGCCATCACGCCCATCTTTAACGCGGTGCCACCGATATCAAATGCCGCAATCTTCATTCATCCCTCTCCTGACCCGCGTCAATCACCGACAAAATGCGTGGCAAACCAACACGGAAACCGGTTTCAGTCGTATAATGAGGATTCCTTTACGTAGAGGCAAGCACCAGACTGTACCCGGTTTCATTTTCGTGAGCAGTATCAAATTTAACCATTCATCAGCGGTTTTACGCCAACTGTAAAGCAGGCTCGCAAACGTTTGCTTTCCCTGTTAGAATTGCGCCGATTTTTCTTGCTTACCGCAAACGCGTGGAGACTTCGCAGTGACCGATAAAACCTCTCTCAGCTATAAAGATGCCGGCGTGGATATTGATGCAGGCAACGCTCTCGTCGACCGTATTAAGGGCGTGGTGAAGAAAACCCGTCGCCCGGAAGTGATGGGGGGACTGGGCGGATTCGGCGCGCTGTGCGCACTGCCGCAGAAATACCGCGAGCCGGTACTGGTCTCCGGCACCGACGGCGTCGGTACCAAGCTGCGTCTGGCAATGGATCTGAAGCGTCACGACACCATCGGTATCGACCTGGTCGCCATGTGCGTGAACGACCTGGTGGTTCAGGGCGCTGAGCCGCTGTTTTTCCTGGATTATTACGCCACCGGTAAACTGGACGTCGATACCGCAGCCAGCGTCATCAACGGCATCGCCGAAGGCTGCCTGCAGTCCGGTTGCGCGCTGGTCGGTGGTGAAACCGCAGAGATGCCCGGGATGTACCACGGCGAAGATTACGACGTGGCGGGTTTCTGCGTCGGGGTAGTGGAAAAATCAGAAATCATCGACGGCAGCAAAGTGACCGATGGCGACGTGCTGGTGGCGCTGGCGTCCAGCGGCCCGCACTCTAACGGCTATTCGCTGGTGCGTAAGATCATTGAGGTTAGCGGCGTTGACCCACAAACTACCGACCTTGACGGTAAACCGCTGGCCGACCATCTGCTGGCGCCAACCCGCATCTATGTGAAATCGGTGCTTGATCTGATCGCCAGCGTTGACGTCCACGCTATTGCCCACCTGACCGGCGGCGGCTTCTGGGAAAACATTCCGCGCGTGCTGCCGGATAACACCCAGGCGATCATCGATGAGTCCTCCTGGCAGTGGCCATCCGTCTTCAACTGGCTGCAAACCGCCGGTAACGTCAGCCAGCATGAAATGTACCGTACCTTTAACTGCGGCGTAGGGATGATTATCGCCCTGCCGGCAGCGGAAGCGGACAAAGCGATTGCCCTGCTGAATGACAAAGGTGAAAACGCGTGGAAAATCGGGTATATCAAAGCCTCCGATTCCGAACAGCGTGTGGTCATTGCATGAAAAACATCGTGGTGCTGATTTCCGGTAGCGGCAGCAATTTGCAGGCGATCATCGACGCCTGCGGCCGGAAACAGATAAACGGCACCCTGCGTGCGGTATTCAGTAACAAGGCTGATGCGTTCGGCCTTGAGCGCGCGCGCCTGGCCGGCATCCCGGCCCATGCGCTGGCGCAAAGTCAGTTTGCCGACCGGGAAGCGTTCGATCGTCAGCTGATGCATGAAATCGACGCCTACGCCCCGGATCTGGTGGTGCTGGCAGGCTATATGCGTATCCTTAGCCCGGCGTTCGTCAGCCACTATCAGGGACGTCTGCTGAACATCCATCCCTCGCTACTGCCGAAGTATCCTGGCCTGCATACTCATCGTCAGGTGCTGGAGAACGGTGACGAGGAGCACGGTACCTCGGTGCACTTCGTCACCGATGAGCTGGACGGTGGGCCGGTTATCCTGCAGGCCAAGGTGCCGGTCTTCGCTGGCGACAGCGAGGAGGAAATCACGGCGCGGGTTCAGGCCCAGGAACATGCCATTTATCCGCTGGTCATCAGCTGGTTCGTCGATGGACGTCTGCGCATGGCAGGCAACCACGCCTGGCTGGATGAGCGACAGCTTCCCCCGCAGGGCTATGCCGCCGACGAATGAACAACCAGCCCCGCATGAACACATCGCGGGGCTTTTTTTTAATTAAAAGTGTTTACTAATCAAACATCTCACAGAAATAATTCTTCTTACTGTCATATTGTTGTGACACAGTAAATCGCTACGCAGAAAAATTCGTCATAATAGTCTACGTCCTGTGAGTAAAACGGAGTGTGAGCGGTAATGGGCCAGGAAAAGCTATACATCGAAAAAGAACTCAGCTGGTTGTCTTTTAACGAACGCGTGCTGCAGGAAGCGGCGGACAAGAGTAACCCGCTGATTGAGCGCATGCGCTTCTTAGGGATTTACTCCAACAACCTGGATGAGTTTTACAAAGTGCGCTTCGCTGAGCTGAAGCGCCGGATTATTATCAGTGAAGAACAAGGCAGTACCGCCCATTCTCGCCACCTGTTAGGCAAAATTCAGGCCCGCGTTCTGAAGGCCGATCAGGAATTCGATAGTCTGTATAATGAACTGTTGCTGGAGATGGCGCGTAACCAGATCTTCCTGATCAACGAGCGCCAGCTGTCCGTCAATCAGCAGGCCTGGCTGCGCAACTACTTCAAGCAGTATTTACGCCAGCATATCTCGCCGATCCTGATCAACCGCGAAACGGACCTCGTGCAGTTCCTGAAAGATGATTACACCTATCTGGCGGTGGAGATTATCCGCGGGGAAAACATCAACTATGCTCTGCTGGAAATACCGTCGGATAAAGTGCCGCGCTTCGTGAACCTGCCGCCGGAAGCGCCGCGTCGCCGCAAGCCAATGATCCTCCTGGATAACATCCTGCGCTATTGCCTGGACGATATTTTTAAAGGCTTCTTTGATTACGATGCGCTGAACGCCTACTCGATGAAGATGACCCGTGACGCCGAGTACGATCTGGTGCATGAGATGGAGTCGAGCCTGATGGAGCTGATGTCCTCCAGCCTCAAGCAGCGCCTGACCGCCGAGCCGGTTCGCTTCGTCTACCAGCGCGATATGCCGGATGCGATGGTCGAAATGCTGCGCGATAAGCTCTCCATTTCCAACTACGACTCAATGCTGCCGGGCGGCCGCTATCACAACTTTAAAGACTTTATCGGCTTCCCGAACGTCGGTAAGGCCAATCTGGTCAATAAACCCATGCCGCGCCTGCGTTATCTGTGGTTTGATAAATTCCGCAACGGCTTCGACGCCATTCGCGAACGCGACGTGCTGCTCTACTATCCCTATCACACCTTTGAGCACGTGCTGGAGCTGCTGCGTCAGGCCTCCTTCGACCCCAGCGTATTGGCGATCAAAATCAACATTTACCGCGTGGCCAAGGATTCGCGCATTATTGACGCGATGATCCACGCCGCCCACAACGGTAAGAAAGTCACCGTAGTGGTGGAGCTGCAGGCGCGCTTCGATGAAGAGGCTAACATTCACTGGGCGAAACGCCTGACGGAAGCGGGAGTCCACGTTATCTTCTCTGCGCCAGGTCTGAAGATCCACGCCAAGCTGTTCCTTATCTCGCGTAAAGAAGGCGATGAGGTGGTGCGCTACGCCCACATCGGCACCGGTAACTTTAACGAGAAGACGGCGCGGATCTACACCGACTATTCGCTGTTAACCGCCGATGCGCGCATTACCAATGAAGTCCGCCGGGTGTTTAACTTTATCGAGAACCCCTATCGTCCGGTTAGCTTCGACTACCTGTTGGTGTCGCCGCAGAACTCGCGTCGTCTGCTGTATGAGATGATCGATCGCGAGATCGCCAATGCGCAAAACGGGCAACCGTCCGGGATTACGCTGAAGCTGAACAACCTGGTGGATAAAGGTCTGGTGGACCGACTGTATGCCGCCTCCAGCTCCGGCGTGCCGGTTAATCTGCTGATCCGCGGCATGTGCTCGCTGATCCCGGGTCTGGAAGGTATCAGCGAAAATATCCGCGTCATCAGTATTGTGGACCGTTTCCTCGAGCACGACCGGGTCTACTGTTTTGAAAACGGTGGCGATAAACAGGTCTGGCTCTCCTCTGCCGACTGGATGACGCGTAACATCGATTATCGCATCGAAGTTGCCGCTCCGCTGCTCGATCCGCGTCTGAAGCAGCGGGTGCTGGATATTTTTGATATCCTGTTCAACGATACGGTAAAAGCGCGCTATCTTGATAAAGAACTGAGTAACCGCTATGTGCCGCGCGGCAATCGCCGTAAAGTGCGCGCGCAAATGGCGATTTACGATTATCTCAAATCACTCGAACAACCCGACTAACCTATGCCAATAAACGATAACACCCCTCGGCCGCAGGAGTTCGCTGCGGTTGACCTTGGTTCGAACAGTTTTCATATGGTGATCGCCCGTGTCGTCGACGGCGCCATGCAGATCATCGGACGCCTGAAACAGCGCGTACATCTGGCCGATGGCCTTGATGAAAACTCGGTGTTGAGCGAAGAAGCCATGACCCGTGGGCTGAACTGCCTGTCGCTGTTTGCCGAACGCCTGCAGGGGTTCTCCCCCTCCAGCGTCTGTATCGTCGGGACGCATACGCTGCGTCAGGCGACCAACGCGGCGGAGTTTCTTAAACGCGCGGAAAAAGTGATCCCCTACCCGATCGAGATCATCTCCGGTAATGAAGAAGCGCGCCTGATTTTTATGGGCGTTGAGCACACGCAGCCGGAGCGCGGCCGCAAGCTGGTGATTGATATCGGCGGCGGTTCAACCGAGCTGGTCATTGGCGAAGATTTTGAGCCCCGCCTGGTGGAAAGCCGCCGCATGGGCTGCGTGAGCTTCTCGCAGGCCTATTTCCCTGGCGGCGTTATCAATAAAGAGAACTTCCAGCGCGCGCGCCTGGCGGCGGTGCAGAAGCTGGAGACGCTGGCCTGGCAGTTCCGTATTCAGGGATGGACCGTGGCGCTGGGCGCCTCCGGCACCATTAAAGCCGCCCAGGAAGTGCTGGTGGCGATGGGCGAGAAGGACGGATTTATTACGCCGGAGCGCCTCGAGATGCTGGTAAATGAGCTGTTGAAGCATAAAAACTTCGACGCGCTCAGTCTGCCCGGTCTCTCAGAAGACCGTAAAGCGGTCTTTGCGCCTGGGCTGGCGATCCTCTGCGGTGTGTTTGACGCGCTGGCCATCAAAGAACTTCGTCTGTCCGATGGCGCGCTGCGCGAAGGTGTCCTGTACGAGATGGAAGGCCGCTTCCGCCACCAGGATATTCGTAGCCGCACGGCACAAAGTCTGGCAAATCAGTACAACATCGATCGCGAACAGGCGCGCCGGGTACTGGAAACTACCGCCCAGATGCTGGAGCAGTGGCAGGAGCAGAATCCCAAGCTGGCCAATCCGCACCTCGCGGCGCTGTTGAAATGGGCGGTGATGCTCCATGAGGTAGGGCTGAATATCAACCACAGCGGCATGCATCGTCACTCGGCCTACATTCTCCAAAATAGCGACCTGCCGGGCTTCAATCAGGAGCAGCAGATGCTGATGGCCACCCTCGTACGCTATCATCGCAAAGCGATAAAGCTCGACGATCTGCCGCGCTTTACGCTATTCAGGAAAAAGCAGTTTCTGCCGCTAATTCAGCTACTGCGCCTGGGCGTACTGCTGAATAACCAGCGTCAGGCTACCACTACGCCGCCGACGCTGCGCCTGCAGACGGAAGCTCACCACTGGACGCTGACGTTTCCGCACAACTGGTTTAGCCAGAATGCGCTGGTGCTGCTGGATCTGGAAAAAGAGCAACAGTACTGGGAAGGCGTGCCGGAATGGATGCTGAAGATTGCTGAAGAAGAGCCAGACGCCTGATCGTATCTCTGGCTATCAACCGAGCCGGGCGCTTACGCCCGGCTTTTTGCTGCTCAGCCGGTCATCTCCTCCGCCAACTGCGTCAGAGGTACCGGTACCCCGATATCATAGCCCTGCATATAATCGATCCCCAGCGTGATGACCGCCTGACGTATTTCCGGCGACTCCACATATTCGGCCACCACCTGCATGTTCTTCATACGCGCCAGACGACAAATAGAGTCCACGACCTGGTAATCAAGACTGCTGGCAAGCAGATTGCGAATAAAACTGCCGTCGATTTTAAGAATGTCGACGTTCATTGTTTTTAACCGGGCGTAGCTGGCGTAGCCGGTACCAAAATCATCGATCGCCACCCGGCAGCCCAGCGCCCGCAGATGCTCTAAAGTCTGGCAGACCAGCTCGGGATTGCTGAGCGCGTAGTTCTCGGTCAGCTCGAAAATAATCTGCCATGGCTCAATGTTGTAGGCCTGCAGCAGCGCTTCGACCTCCTGAGGAAACTGGCTGCGGCTCAGCGACACCGGAGAAAGATTGATCGCCAGCCGCAGACCGGGCAGCGCCCGCCGGTTGGCGTCCATAAAGGCCAGCGTATGCTCAATAACCCACTGGTCCACCCGCGTGGACAGCCCAAACTCGTGCGCCACCGGCAAGAACTCGTTTGGCCCCGTTAGCTCACCCGACTCCCCTTCCATCCTCACCAGCACTTCATGATAGCGATCGCCGCGAATGCCCTGGATAGGCTGCGCCATCAGGACAAAATGGTCATGTTCCAGCGCTTTGAGAATGCGGTTCATCATCACGACTTTATCTTTCAGATCCTGCTGAACATGGCCCGCGCCGCGGCGCTGTAAATTTTCCGGATGGCCGCTGGCTAACGACATGTCGGCAATGGTGTTCAACTCGCCAAGCAGTAAATACAGATGCTTGACCGGCGAGCGAACGCTGCAATAGCTCATGCCGATCCGCGGCTGCAGGGGGACCCCGTCCCAGTGGAAACGGAACTGTCGCAGGGAGCGGTCAATTAAGTGAATGCGCGCCTGGTGCCCTTCGCTATTGAGACGGAACACTAAATCGTGACCGGCAAGATGATATACCGCTTCGTTGGGCTGCAGCAGCGTTCTCAGGTGGTTCGCCAGCATTTGCTTATACTGGATTCGCAAAAGTACCCCATAGTGGCGCCCCAGCAGTTCAAGCTCAGGAATGCGCAGAAAACAGAGCGTCGACCAGCTCGTGCCGTTGAGCGCCCGGCTCAGCGCCCGCAAGTTCGGCATATGAACCACCGGGTCGAGGAAGGCCATCTGCCGGACGCGAGCGTAGATCAGCCGCTGCTGTGTCGCCAGCATCGCCGTATAGGCGACAATAAACGAGAATACCAGATAGCTTGATGACGTGATCGCCAACTGGGTGTTATAGCTTGGGTAAATTGGTAAGTAACGGTAATGAAAATGGATCACGGCAATCAGCACCGGCGTCCAGATCAGTGAGATAAAGCGATAGCCAAAACGCATGGCACCCCAGAGCATCACCGGCATCAGCAATGACAACGTATAATTCGTACTAAATATGGTGCTGCTATCATTAAGTGGCATCAATAATAGCCACAGTAGCAGAATTAATACCGTCGCCCAGCAAATAATTTCAATTTTTTTTATTTTTGGATCAATTTGTAAGCGAACCTGAGAAATAAAGCCGCGTAAATGAAAAGGATTACGAATGACCCGTAACACAAAATAACACAGCGGCATGCCGGTCAGGCACCCTACCATTAGCGCCTGAAAGGTGATTAATGAACGTAAACTAAATGGCGTAACGCCGGTCATTTCCGTTGTGCGCGGATGGAGTCCAAGATATTCGGCAATCTGTGACAAAATCAGAAAAATGACCGAGGGGAGCAGCATTTGCCAGAACAGACGATGCGGCATCAGTCGGACGTTGCCGTGTGAGACCTGCTGACGCTGGGGGACAAAAATGCGGTAGCCGCCCCAGCAGAGCACGCAGGGGATAAGGAAATGGAACAGTACACCGATGGACTGCTCAAACATCATGCCGTGGGCCAGAGTTAACAGCAGGCCAATAATAATGCCAGGGATCGCCGCCCAACCAAAAAACATCATCAGGCTGAGCACCAGCGCCAGGGGAAGATAATACAAAAATACCATATGACCATTGAGCATGGTGTAGGTATTCGCCCATCTGGCGACCGGTAATAACAGCGCAGGCAGAACGAGCGGTAAAGCCCACCACTTGTCGCGATATTGTTGATAGTATTTTAATAAATTCATAGGTGCTCTACAGAGTGCCTCTGCTCCCGCGAGGCATATTCAGGCAGGCATCCAACCACCCATGCTGACCGCGTAAATAATAACGATACGGTAACGTCCGCTGATTTTAGTGGCCAAGAGAAGGAGACTATTGATATAAATCAACAAATGCTGACACCAACATTAATAAATCTTATTTTTCCCGACATTTCACGGCTAATAAAGTGAGCATGTAAATACGACGATTATCTTATATAACATTAATTAATGTTTTCACTGCCGCACTTTTACATCTGCATCAATTGACCCCATCTCGTTCCTGTGCCTTAATACCCCCATCGCCCATCTTCGGGTATACTTCAAGGATCCTTTTGTGAGTCAGGCACCCAGTATGCGTAAACGACATCGATTTAACCGTCGCATGACCCGTATCGTACTGCTTATCAGCTTTCTCTTCTTCTTTGGACGCTTTGTCTACTCCTCCATCGGCGCCTGGTACCATCATCAGGATAAAAAAGCGTCGCAGGAGTCATCGCTCACCGTCGAGCCCTCCCCCCGCGAGTAATCCTTTGATTCTAATACTGCAAGCGCCACACTCCGCAGGCAGAGCCGCTCGCTGCTGAAGTACTGTCTTTGATGCGGTAATTTTGCCGTCGGCGATTTATAAGCGCACGGTATGCAGCAGGCGCAGCATTTCAGCGATACCTTTTGTCACAATTTTGTCCTGACGCATGACTACCGCCAGCTGTCGGTATAGCCGCGGCGCCAGCGAGTGTACGCGTAATCCGTCGCGATCCTCCACCCGCTCCACCGCCATGCGGGGCACGATGCTGTAGCCCAGCCCTGCCCGCACCATGCGCTTAATCGCCTCGATGCTCCCCAACTGCATTACCGGCGTCACCGCCAGTCCCGCCGAGCGGAACCAGCGGTCAATCAGATCCCGCGTGCCGCTACCCGCCTCGAAGGCAATGAGCGGCTGCGCCTGCAGCTCGGCGGGAGTATAAACCGCCGGCATCTCCGTCTCGCGGCTGGCATAGATGGTCACGAACTCCTCATCTATCATCGCAGTCACCGCCAGACTGCGCCCCTGCACGGGCAGCGTGACCAGCCCGAGATCGAGCCGGTTTTCTTCCACCGCGCGGACGATATCCAGCGTGTTGCCGGTGGTCACCCCCACCGTCAGCAGCGGGTGCTGCTGACGAAGATGCTGCAGCAGCGGTGGAAGAAGATGAATGCAGGCCGTCGCGCCTGTCCCCAGCGTCAACGATCCATTAACCTCCTGACTGAATGCGCTGACCGACTGCACCGCGCTATTCACCGCCCGATCGATCTGCTCGCTGTGGGCCAGCAATGCCATTCCCGCCGCCGTCGCCTTGATCCCACGTCCGGTTCGCTCCAGCAGCCTGGTCTGTAAAAACTGCTCCAGCTGACGTACCTGCAGGCTGACGGCAGGTTGGGAGATCCCCAGCGCGTCGGCGGCGGCAGAAAAGCTGCCGCGCTGTACGACCAGCCGGAAGGTCGCCAGATTTCCCAGGTTCAGTGTTGTCATAAAAGTTTCTCTTATACCGCGCATAAGGTAGCCGCTCTGCCAGAACAATAGCCTGCCGGGTATGCTCAGGACAACTGTCTTAACGGAATGAAAAACCATGGAAATAAACGCTATTCCCCGACGCCTTGCCTTCACCGCGGGCGGTCAGCAACTCATCAACTGGGGGATCTCTTTTTATATGCCCGGCACCTTTGCTGGGGCTATCGCCGCCGACAAAGGATGGTCCTTGCCGCAGATCTATCTCGGCCTGACGCTTGCGATGCTGATGATGGCCGCTGTCTCCCCGTTCGTTGCCAGGCTGCTGGCTCGCTTTGGCGGAAGGCTGGTGGTCACCAGCGGTACCTTACTGATAGCCGCCAGCTGCGCCATGATGGCCTGGCGCCCTTCGCTGGCCGGCTGGTACGGCGCCTGGCTGCTGACCGGCATCGGCATGCGGCTCTCACTGTATGATGCGCTGTTCGCCGCAGTGGTGAATCTGTACGGTCAGCAGGCGCGGAAAACTATCTCTCATATCACTCTCGCTGGCGGTCTGGCCTCTGCCCTCTTCTGGCCGCTGGGCGAGGCGTTATTAACCATCATGCCCTGGCAGAATGCCCTGCGGATCTATGCGCTGTTTGGCCTGCTGAGCGCATGGCTGAGTTATCAACTGCCTCGCCAGCGGCTCAATTCAGCGGCGAAATCACCAGCCTCGCCAGCGACAGCAGAGGGCGACCGGCGTAACGGGGCGCGTTACGCGATCTTTATTGCGCTGATCACCTTCATCTCTAACGGTACCTCTACCCATCTGCCGGAGTTTATCAGCCACTTTGGTCTGCCGGTTGCCGTCGGTATGCTGTGGGGATTCGGCCAGACCGGCGCCCGGCTGGGGGAAGTGCTGGCCGGTCCCCGGGTCACCTCACTTACGCTAACGCGTTTTACTGCGCTCGCCATGCCGCTCTGTTTTCTCCTTGGATTGAGCAGCACGACCTTTGCCGGATGCGCAGCCGGATTTGTGCTGGGCTATGGCGCGATTAACGGGCTGGTGACGATTGTCAAAGCGACGCTGCCGCTGGCGCTGTTTAGCGCAGAAAGCTACGCCAGCCGCACGGGTCTCCTGCTGATCCCCGGGCAACTGATGGCAGCTGTTTCACCCTTTGCCTACGCATGGCTGAACCACCGGCTGGGCATTATCGGCGGAATGTGGGTGTCCACCGGGTTAACGTTGATCGTTGCCGGACTGGCGCTGGCGATGGTGCGCGAGGCGGGTAAGGCGCAGGATGAACGTAATGTAGAATATCCGGCAGCGGCCGTTGACCAACCGATAGCCAAAAACAACCTTGCTGAAGAGTAAACGTGGATCACTACGCCCTTGATAATTTACGCCTGCCCTTATAGCCATATGGCAGGCATTATTCATATTATAAATTTTTAATGAAAATACATTCACCAAATCAATGATGAAATTTTTAAGAGAATAGCAGGGCATGCTGTCACCTGCGAAAAATAACGATACCGCCTGTATTTTTCGCTTGCATAATGATCCACAAAATAAAGCCAGTCGCCATCGGTAACATTAGCCACACCTCCGGTAACACAATTAGCCTTACTCTCTTCCTCATCGAAACCGTTCGAGCATAGCAAAGAATGAGCGCTAATTTTAATACCGTAGCAAAACCCGGCGGCAATCGATGCAATCTGGCCTGTCGGTATTGTTTCTATCTGGAAAACGAGGTTCCGCGTCCAGGGTATGCCACCATGGACGACCTCACGCTGGAAGCATACATTCACAACACCATTTCATCGACCCCCTCGCAAAACGTCGAGTTTTGCTGGCAGGGCGGTGAGCCTACCTTATGCGGGCTGGATTTTTTTGCAAAGGTGGTCGAGCTCCAGCAGCGTTACCGTGGTAACAAAATCATCGCCAACAGCCTGCAAACCAACGGCATCTTGCTGAACGATAAATGGGCTCGTTTTTTGCGTCGTCATGGATTTCTGGTCGGATTATCCATTGATGGTCCTGCGTCACTCCACGACACCTGGCGTACGACGGGCTGCGGAAAACCCACCTGGGAAAAAGTTGTGCAGGCCATACGCTGCCTGCAGCAGCATGACGTTCCGGTGAATGCCATGGTGGTGGTCAGCCGCCAGTCTGCAAGCCAGGGGAAAAGTCTCTATCGCTGCCTGAGCCGCGAGCTAAACCTTCACCATCTCCAGTTTATTCCTCTCGTTGACTCCCCTGCTCCCTGGTCAGTTACCCCTGAGGGCTGGGGCAAATTTTTGTGCAGTGTTTTCGACGACTGGCTGGAAAACGATGTTGGCAGGGTGTTTATCCAGTACTTTGATAATCTGCTCGGCGTATGGGCCGGCCAGCCCGCCACGCTCTGCACCATGCAGCCTGTCTGTGGGCAGAGTTTACTGGTGGAGCAAAACGGAGATGTCTACAGCTGCGATCACTTTGTCTCAGCGGAATATAAGCTGGGTAATCTGAAGCAAGATGCTATGGCAGCGATGGCGAGCTCGCCATTTCAGCAACAGTTCGGGAAGCAAAAGGGCCAACTCTCTGCCCGCTGTCAGGGCTGCCACTGGCGCTTTGCCTGCCATGGGGGATGCCCTAAACACCGTTTTACCATCCATGACGACGAAGCACAGAATTACCTGTGCAGCGGCTATTTAACTTTTTTCGGCCATATCACGCCCTATATGAACGTCATGCGAAGGCTTTTATTAAATTGCCAGCCGCCCGCGCTCATTATGAGTCTTATCCCGGAGATTCGGCAAAATATATTACAATTAACGGAGTCTGAAGATGAAAGAACCAAATAAAATAGATGGAAATCGCCGCGATCTCCTCAAAGGTCTGGGGATTGCCGCTGTCGTGAGCCTGTTACCAGAGACGGGAAACGCCGCACAAAATAATGCCGCCGCGAAAGCGGCATGGGATATTCCTTTCACCGGCGAAATCCCTGACACACTGCCCGAAGGCTACAATATTTTACTCATAACCTGCGATCAGGAACGTTATTTCGAGCGGTATCCCTTTCCGGTGCCGGGCCGGGAACGCCTGATGAAAACGGGTATCACTTTTACCAATCATCAGAACACGGCCAACGTTTGTACGCCATCGCGCTCTGTCATGTACACCGGGCTCCATATGCCGCACACCCGGATGTTTGATAATCTTGGCTTCCCCTGGATGAATTACGATCTGGACCCGGAATTACGTACCGTGGGCCATATGATGCGTGAACTGGGTTATTACACGGCGTATAAAGGTAAATGGCATCTTACCCGGGAGATCGATCAGCCGGTCGCTGGTAAATCGGTAGAAGAAATGGACCTGGGCAAGATCCCGACGCCGCGACTGCATGAAATTATGGAAAAGTATGGTTTCTCTGATTATCACGGCATTGGCGATGTCATCGGGAAAAGTAAGGGCGGCTATTTCTTTGATTCAGTCACCACGGGGCAGACCATTAGTTGGCTACGTAACACCGGCCGCCCGCTGAATGATGAAAATAAACCCTGGTTCGCGGCAGTAAACCTGGTTAACCCCCACGATGTCATGTTTATCGACACCGATGAGCATGGTGAGCAGGTGCAGTGGAAAGGGCCAATGGATAAAGAAAACCACACCCTGCTGCCAACCCAACCCCCGCACAACCAAATCTATCAGCAAAGCTGGCCAGACTATCCGCTGCCTGCAAACCGCCACCAGCCGCTCGATGAGCCTGGCAGACCTGCCGCCCATAAAGAGTACCAGAATGCCAGGGCGGTGATGGAGGGACAGTTCCCCGATGAAGACCGGCGCTGGCGCAAATTACTGGATTATTATTTCAACTGTATTCGCGATAATGACCAGCATCTTGAGGCGATTCTCAATGAGCTGGATAACCTGCAGCTGACGCAAAATACGATTATCGTCTTTACCGCCGACCATGGGGAACTCGGTGGCTCCCACCAGATGCATGGTAAAGGTTCCTCGGTGTATAAAGAGCAGATCCATGTGCCGATGATCATTCGCCATCCGGCGTATCCGGGAAATATCTGCTGCAACAGTTTGACCAATCATCTGGATTTAGTACCGACCCTGATTGGTCTGACTGGACGCGATCGCTCGCTGCGAGAGAAAGTCCTGAAGGGCAGAAAAGGCCGGGATATGAGCCCATTACTGGCGCATCCTGAGCAAGCGGGCTTAAATGCGCTGCGTCCGGGTTCGCTTTATTGTTACGGCATGATCCTGTATATGGATGCGCAATACACGGCAAAATTCAGAAAGCTGGCTGGAGAGAAACTCCCGCACGATCAATTTAAAAAAGCGATCGCGTCACTCCATCCTGATTTTTCCCATCGCTCAGGGATCCGTATGATCAACGATGGACACTATAAATTTGCCCGCTACTTTTCGCTCAAGCAGCATCATATTCCTGCTACCCTGGCCGAGCTGCTGGAGAATAATGATGTTGAACTTTTCGATCTGGTTAACGACCCCGAAGAAAATCATAACCTCGCCCGGGAGCCAGAGAAGTACCGGGATCTGTTAATGACAATGAACGATAAACTCAATCAGCTCACTGCCGCTGAGATTGGCGAAGATGATGGCAGCTATATGCCCCCGTTTGAAGGAAGCCAGTGGGATCTGACGGCGGCCCAGATGCATCAATATATGCGCGATTAGCGCTTGCCGTCAGGTGGGAGACCTTAATGTAGCAGCTATAAAAAAACCCTCTGTAAACACAGAGGGTTTCGTTTTACTCAGCTAACGCCGGGGATTATTCCCACTCAATCGTTGCTGGCGGCTTGCCGCTGATGTCATACACCACGCGGGAGATACCGTTCACTTCATTGATGATACGGTTGGAGACGCGGCCGAGGAAATCATACGGCAGGTGCGCCCAGTGCGCGGTCATGAAGTCGATGGTTTCCACCGCACGCAGGGAAACCACCCAGTCGTATTTACGGCCATCGCCCATCACGCCGACGGAACGAACCGGCAGGAACACAGTGAACGCCTGGCTGACTTTGTTATACAGGTCAGCTTTGTGCAGCTCTTCGATGAAGATAGCGTCCGCACGACGCAGCAGGTCGCAGTACTCTTTCTTCACTTCGCCCAGCACGCGCACGCCAAGGCCGGGGCCCGGGAACGGGTGACGGTAGAGCATGTCGTACGGCAGGCCAAGTTCCAGGCCGATCTTACGCACTTCGTCTTTAAACAGCTCACGCAGCGGCTCAACCAGGCCCATCTTCATCTCTTTCGGCAGGCCGCCCACGTTGTGGTGAGATTTGATGACGTGCGCTTTACCGGTGGCGGAAGCGGCAGACTCGATAACGTCAGGGTAGATGGTACCCTGCGCCAGCCATTTGACGTCGTCCAGCTTCAGCGCTTCTTCGTCGAACACTTCCACGAAAACGCGACCGATAATTTTACGCTTCGCTTCCGGATCGCTTTCACCCGCCAGCGCGTCGAGGAAACGCTGCTCGCCTTCAACGTGAACAATGTTCAGGCCAAAGTGGTCGCCGAACATCTCCATCACCTGCTGCGCTTCGTTCAGGCGCAGCAGACCGTTGTCCACGAATACGCAGGTCAGGTTTTTGCCGATAGCGCGGTGCAGCAGCATCGCGGTCACCGAAGAGTCCACACCGCCGGAGAGGCCGAGGATCACTTTGTCGTCGCCAACCTGCTGACGGATACGCTCAACGGCGTCGTCAATGATTTTCGCCGGGGTCCACAGCGCTTCGCACTGGCAGATGTCGCGCACGAAGCGCTCCAGCATACGCATTCCCTGACGGGTGTGGGTCACTTCCGGGTGGAACTGCACGCCGTAGAAGCGTTTTTCTTCGTTGGCCATAATGGCGAACGGGCAGTTGTCGGTGCTGGCGACGGTTACGAAGTCCGCTGGGATGGCGGTCACTTTGTCGCCGTGGCTCATCCACACGTCCAGCAGCGGTTTGCCGTCTGCGGTCAGGGAATCTTCGATACCGCGCACCAGCGCGCTGTCGTTAACCACTTCAACCTGCGCGTAACCAAACTCACGCTCGTTAGAACCTTCTACATGGCCGCCCAGCTGCATCGCCATGGTCTGCATGCCGTAGCAGACGCCAAATACCGGCACGCCGGCTTCGAACACATACTGCGGCGCGCGCGGGCTGTTCTCTTCGGTGGTGCTTTCCGGGCCGCCGGAAAGAATGATGCCGCTTGGATTAAATTCGCGGATCTGTGCTTCCGTGACATCCCATGCCCACAGCTCACAGTAGACGCCCAGCTCACGCACGCGACGCGCCACCAGCTGAGTATACTGAGACCCGAAGTCGAGGATGAGGATGCGATGTTTATGAATGTTTTCCGTCATTGACGCTAATTCCGAGGCAAGTGAAACAGAGTAAATAAATCGCCCGACGCAAGGTCGGGCGAAGAAATCAGGAGCCCAGACGGTAGTTCGGGGACTCTTTGGTGATGGTCACGTCGTGAACGTGGCTTTCCTGAATGCCCGCACCGCTGATGCGTACGAATTCAGCTTTGGTACGCAGCAGGTCAATGGTACCACAGCCGGTCAGACCCATACAGGAACGCAGACCGCCCATCTGCTGGTGAATGATCTCTTTCAGGCGGCCTTTATAGGCCACGCGGCCTTCGATACCTTCCGGCACCAGTTTGTCAGCGGCGTTATCGCTCTGGAAATAGCGATCAGAGGAGCCTTTGGACATCGCGCCAAGGGAGCCCATCCCGCGGTAGGATTTGTAAGAGCGACCCTGATAGAGTTCGATTTCACCCGGGGACTCTTCGGTACCCGCCAGCATGGAGCCAACCATCACCGCCGCCGCACCGGCGGCGATCGCTTTGGCGATATCGCCGGAGAAACGGATACCGCCGTCAGCGATAACCGGAATACCGGTCCCTTCCAGCGCTTCCACCGCGTCGGAAACAGCGGTGATCTGCGGCACACCCACGCCGGTGACGATACGGGTAGTACAGATGGAGCCCGGGCCGATGCCCACTTTCACCGCGCTGCAGCCGGCTTCCGCCAGCGCGCGCGCGCCTGCTCCAGTGGCGACGTTGCCGCCGATGATCTGCAGGTCAGGATATTTCGCGCGCGTTTCACGGATACGCTGCAGAACGCCTTCTGAGTGACCGTGCGAGGAGTCGATCAGCAGAACGTCAACGCCTGCCGCTACCAACGCGTCTACGCGCTCTTCGTTGCCGGCACCAGCGCCGACCGCCGCGCCTACGCGCAGACGGCCCTGCTCATCTTTACAGGCGTTCGGTTTACGTTCTGCTTTCTGGAAGTCTTTGACGGTGATCATGCCGCGCAGGTGGAAGCTCTCATCCACGACCAGCGCTTTCTCAACGCGTTTTTCGTGCATCTTAGCGAAGACCACTTCACGGCTTTCGCCTTCACGAACGGTGACCAGACGCTCTTTCGGCGTCATGTAGACGCTGACCGGCTGGTTCAGATCGGTGACGAAACGCACGTCGCGGCCGGTGATGATGCCGACCAGCTCGTTTTTTTCGGTAACCACCGGGTAGCCGGCGAAACCGTTGCGCTCGGTCAGCTCTTTCACTTCACGCAGGGTGGTCGTCGGCAGGACAGTCTGCGGGTCGGTGACCACGCCGGACTCATGTTTCTTCACGCGACGAACTTCTTCCGCCTGGCGCTCGATGGACATGTTTTTGTGAATAAAGCCGATGCCGCCTTCCTGTGCCAGGGCAATAGCCAGACGCGCTTCCGTTACGGTATCCATGGCTGCGGAGAGCATAGGAATATTCAGACGAATGGTTTTCGTCAGCTGAGTGCTGAGATCGGCAGTATTCGGCAGAACGGTAGAATGAGCGGGAACGAGGAGGACGTCGTCAAACGTCAGGGCTTCTTTAGCGATACGTAGCATGGGCAATATCTCGACCAGGGTGGATAAATATTGCCGTGGCATTATACAGAGCGTAACCGATTGCATCTACCCTTTTTTGCAAATAATACTTGCCATCCCCTCTGAGCGCGTTACTATCGACTGAATAACCTGCTGATTTAAAGTTTGATCTTGCTCACATGTTACCCTCTCAATCCCCCGCAATTTTTACCGTAAGCCGCCTCAATCAGACGGTGCGTCTGCTGCTTGAGCGCGAAATGGGCCAGGTTTGGATCAGCGGCGAGATCTCTAACTTCAGCCAGCCCTCCTCCGGCCACTGGTACTTCACCTTAAAAGACGATAACGCCCAGGTGCGCTGCGCGATGTTCCGCAACAGCAACCGCCGGGTCACGTTCCGCCCGCAGCACGGGCAGCAGGTGCTGGTTCGCGCCAACATCACGCTGTATGAGCCGCGCGGCGACTACCAGATTATCGTCGAAAGCATGCAGCCCGCCGGCGAAGGGTTGCTGCAGCAGAAGTATGAGCAGCTGAAAGCGCAGTTAACGGCGGAAGGACTGTTCGAGCAAAAACATAAGCAGGCGCTCCCCTCTCCCGCCCACTGCGTCGGCGTCATCACCTCGAAAACCGGTGCCGCATTGCACGATATTCTCCATGTGCTCAGGCGCCGCGATCCCGGGCTGCCGGTGATCATCTACCCAACCGCGGTCCAGGGTGACGACGCCCCCGGGCAGATTGTGCGCGCCATCGCGCTGGCCAACGCGCGCCAGGAGTGTGACGTACTGATTGTCGGACGCGGCGGCGGTTCGCTGGAGGATCTGTGGAGTTTTAACGATGAGCGGGTGGCGCGGGCTATTTTCGCCAGCCAGATCCCTATCGTCAGCGCCGTCGGCCATGAAACCGACGTCACGATCGCTGATTTTGTTGCCGACCTGCGGGCACCGACTCCCTCAGCCGCCGCGGAAATCGTCAGCCGCAACCAGCAGGAGCTGCTGCGCCAGCTGCAGTCCGGACAGCAGCGGCTGGAGATGGCGATGGACTATTTCCTCGCCAGTCGCCAGCGCCGTTTTACCCAGCTGTTCCATCGCCTGCAGCAACAGCATCCACAGCTGCGCTTGGCCCGCCAGCAGACCGCCCTGGAACGCCTGCGCCAGCGGATGCGTATCGCCGTGGAGTCACAGCTTAAGCGCGCAGAACAGCGGCAAAAGCGCACCGTTCAGCGTCTGAATTACTACAACCCGCAGCCGCGGATCCACCGCGCGCAGTCGCGGATCCAGCAGCTGGAATACCGGCTGGCGGAAATTATGCGTGGCCGCCTCAGCGAGCGGCGTGAACGGTTTGGCAACGCGGTGACCCATCTGGAGGCGGTGAGCCCCTTAGCCACCCTGGCGCGGGGCTACAGCGTCACCTCGGTGAGCGACGGTACGGTGCTGAAGCAGACAAAACAGGTCAAAACCGGCGATCTGCTCACCACCCGCCTGAAAGACGGCTGGGTCGAAAGCGAAGTGAAGCAGATCGCGCCGGTGAAAAAAACGCGGGCCAGAAAGCCTTCGCCCACTAAACCAGCGGAATAAATTCCACCCGTTTTTTCGAGATAAGGCCATGCCCATGCTGGCAAAAGTAATCCACCGCGCCGCACGCCTTCAGCACCTCCAGCGGCTGGTGGCATTCCGGGCAGCGGGCCTCAAGGGTAAATACCCTTTCGCACTGGGCGCAATGCGCGCTACTGCCTTTGACATCTAACGGCGCGTGGCACAGAGGGCAATCAAGTTCCATAACCATTCCTTTCAACGTTTATCTGCACCTATTTTATCATGTTCCGGGTTTAATGCGGGCCGCGTAATTGCTGCTGCAACCTGAGCAGCCATTCCACTTCCTCAAGCCTACGCTGCGTTAGCCCGGCCACGCTGTCCGGCGCCCGGATAAACAGATTATCAGCGCCGAGGATCTGCTCATCAAGACAGTGCGTATAGATCGCCCCGGGCCGGGTCCAGCGCTGCACCCGCTCGCCGTCCTGTAGCGTCACCACTTCGCCCTCAGGGGCGCGATCGAGGGTGATTATTCGCCCGTCCCGCAGTCCTATTCGCATTCCCTTTTGCCCGCCCGCGGGACCCGCATATTTGTTGAGCCAGATATTGAGCGGGATAGTGCCCAGGGTTCCCTGCAGATGCGCCTCCCCCTCGGCAGTGCTCGTATCCCCAGGAGCAATGTCATGGCCGAGGCGGTCTTTCGCCACCCGAAGGGAAAGGCTCAGCGCCGTATCGCTTCCGCTGGCGTGCAGGGTTTCGCGGAGCATCGCCAGGACATGGGTGCCGATATCGAGGATCACCCCATCAGGGTGACGCAGCTGCCGGGTATCCAGCTCCCCGGTGGCAAAATTGAGTGCGACCGGCTCACCAGCGCTGTTAAAGCCGCTTGGCTCCTGTAAATAGCCTTCGAGCCAGACGATATCCTGCGCTGACAGGTGCGGCGGCGGCAGGCGGCTGGCCTCCCCTTCCGCCCGCCACTGCGGGCCAGGAGCGTTCAGCGCAACGCCTCGCGCCATCCAGTGGTCAAGAGCCAGCACCCGCGCGGCCTGCTCAGGCGGCGCCAGAAGCGCCCGCAGCCGGGCGGCCTGCTCAAGGTTGGCCACGATCGGCTTTTCCACCACGATGCGGGAAATGCCGCTGGCTAACGCCCTCTCCAGTACGGGCAGATGCTGAAGTGATGAGGTGGTAATGAAGAGCGTATCCAGGGGGTCGGCCAGCAGCGCCGACAGCGAACTACAGCGCTGGATACCCGGCAGCGCTCTGCTGCAGTCCAGGTCATAGCCCTGGCAGCGGTCGATGACGTCCCCCAGGCGACGCAGCGCCGGTAAATAGGCGGTTTCCACCACCGCGCCGAGGCCGATAAAACCAATCTGCATAGTAAGTCCACCTTTGAGCCGCTCTGTTCCCGGCGAAGTATCGCGGGATTATGGCGGAAGGTTTTGACATTTACCGGCATGGCGGCCACAAAAAACCCGCCGAAGCGGGTTTAATGATTATTTGCTTTTCTTGATGTGTTTGATCAAGCGCTTACGTTTACGCATCTGGTTCGGCGTCAGGGTGTTACGCTTGTTAGCGAACGGGTTTTCCCCTTCCTTGAACTGGATCCGGATTGGCGTGCCCATCACGTCCAGGGATTTACGGAAGTAGTTCATCAGATAGCGCTTGTAGGAATCCGGCAGATCCTTGACCTGGTTACCGTGGATCACCACGATAGGCGGGTTGTAGCCCCCGGCGTGGGCGTATTTCAGCTTCACGCGACGGCCACGCACCAGCGGTGGCTGATGATCTTCCGCCGCCATGTTCATGATCCGGGTCAGCATCGCGGTGCTTACGCGGCGCGTAGCGCTGTCGTAGGCTTCGCGTACCGATTCAAACAGGTTGCCGACGCCGCTGCCGTGCAGGGCGGAGATGAAGTGCACCCGGGCAAAGTCGATAAAGCCCAGACGATAGTCGAGGGTCTCCTTCACCTGCTCCTTCACTTCCTGACTCAGGCCATCCCACTTGTTAACGACGATCACCAGCGAACGGCCGCTGTTGAGGATAAAGCCCAGCAGCGAGAGGTCCTGGTCGGAGATCCCTTCGCGAGCATCGATCACCAGCAGCACGACGTTGGCGTCTTCAATCGCCTGCAGCGTTTTGATCACCGAGAACTTTTCCACGACGTCGGTGATTTTCCCGCGCTTGCGCACCCCGGCGGTATCGATGAGCACGTATTCGCGCTCGTCACGCTGCATCGGGATATAAATGCTGTCACGGGTGGTGCCCGGCATATCGTAGACCACCACGCGATCTTCACCGAGGATGCGATTGGTGAGGGTTGATTTACCGACATTAGGACGCCCGACAATCGCCAGCTTGATCGGCAGATCCTGCGGATTGAAGTCGTCTTCCGGCTCTTCTTCCGCTTCGCCATTCTGCTCGGCTTCGAATTTCGCCCAGTATTCGGCGTCTTCATCCACTTCTTCCTGCGGATTAACCTCATCTACCCATGGCAGCAGGGCCTGCTCCAGCAGGCTGGTCACGCCGCGGCCGTGCGAAGCGGCAATCGGATAGATATCGCCCAGGCCGAGCGACCAGAAGTCCGCCATTGCCTGGTCGACGTCGATGCCGTCGGTTTTGTTAGCCACCAGGAAGGTGGGCTTTTCACGAGAGCGCAGGTGTTTAGCGATCGCGATGTCCGCCGGCATCAGGCCCGCGCGCGCATCGACCATAAACAGCACCACATCGGCCTCTTCGATTGCCAGCAGCGACTGCTCCGCCATCCGGGTTTCCACGCCCTCTTCCGTACCATCAATACCACCGGTATCGATACAGATGAATTCGCGGCCTTCGACTTCGGCCCGACCGTACTTACGGTCACGAGTCAGCCCCGGGAAATCCGCAACCAGCGCATCACGAGTGCGCGTCAGGCGGTTAAAGAGCGTGGATTTTCCAACGTTAGGGCGCCCGACAAGCGCGACCACAGGTATCATGTTAAATGCCTCATACAATCACTAAGCAACATCGTCTTAACGACGTTTTTAAAAAAGTCAAAACGGCCCCTGTCTGCCAGGGGCCGTTTCTTAATCACTCACGACAGCGGTAATTAACGCGTAATCGCGTACAGCGTACCGTCTTTCGCCTGGATCAGCAGTCGACCATCGGCAACCACCGGGTCGGTCAGGAAGCCGGAACTATCGACTTTCTGCTGCGCCACAAAATGGCCATCTTCCGGATTAACCCAGTGCATGTAGCCTTCGCTATCGCCGACGACCAGATTGCCATTATACAACACCGGCGCGGTCAGCAAACGGTGCAGCAGATCGCTTTGCGTCCACAGGGTTACACCGCCGTCGGTGGTCAGTGCCAGCAGGCGATCGTTCTGGTCTACCAGGTAGATACGGTTACCATCGACGATGAAATCATTCACCGAACCCAGCTCGCGTTTCCACATAATCTGGCCGCTACGCAGGTCCAGCGCGGTCAGGTTACCGTTATAAGCCAGCGCATAAACCACACCGTTAACGATGATCGGCGTCGTGTCGACGTCGTTCAGGCGGTCAATTTCCGTCGGGCCGGTGGCCGTAGAAATACGCTGCTGCCAAATCATCTGCCCCTGCTGCATCAATACTGCACTAACGCGGCCGTTGTCGCCGCCGACGATCGCCGCGCCGTAGGCGGTCGCAGGCGCAGACTCGCCGCGCAGGGAGAGCGCCGGCATATCGAGGTTAACGGTCCACTTCACGGCCCCATCGGTCTCGTTTAGCGCCTGCAGCTGGCCGTTACTGGTATGCACCAGCACCATGCCATCGCTCACCACCGGACGCGACAGCGCCTCGCCGGCGACACGGGTTTGCCAGGCCACGGTACCATCGCTGGTATTCAGCGCATAAAGCTGCGCTTTCTCGCTGCCGATATAAACATGGCCGCCAGAGACGGTCACCCCGCCAGAAAGCAGCGCTGGCGTGCGCGAGAACCAGCCATCTTTTTCCGCCAGATTCACCGACCACACCTCTTTGCCGTCGTCGGCGTTCAGCGCTTTGACGGTGCCTTTACGGTCAGCAGCATACACTACGCCGTCGGCAAAGGCCGGATGAAGGTTAGAGTAAAATTCGCCGATACCATCGCCAACCGAGGTGCTCCAGGACGTGGACGGCGTAAACTGGTTTTCTACCGTCGGCAGCGGTGACATTTTCACCACATCTTCTTCGCTATTAAACAGCGAACACCCGCTCAGCAAGGTAACGGAAAGCAGCCCTGGCAACAGTAATTTACGCAATTGCATCGAGTCCCTCTCAGATGGACAAATTATTCATTTTCATACGCATCATTTCGCTGAGCGCAGGAGAAGCATCGCTTTTCACGCCAGCTTCCCACGCCGCACGGGCCCCTTGCTTATCGCCTTTGCTCAACAGAATTTCGCCGCGCAAATCGGCCACAATGGCGGTCCAGCCCTCACCTTTGATGCTGTCGAGGGTTTTCAGCGCCGCATCAGCCTGTTTCATTTGCAGCTGAACGCGGGCCAGACGCATACTGATAACCGATTTCAGATTATCATCAGATGCGGCCGCCAGCCCCTGCTGCAGCTGCTTTTCAGCGTTCGGCAGATCGTTCTGTTCAACAAAATGCTGTGCCAGCTCGAGAGAGGCGAAGGCGCCGTAGGTATTTTTATTGTCAGCCGCGAATTTCTCTGCCCCTGACAGCACTTCTGGCGTATTCGATTTCAGCGCGGAAGTCGCCTTCTCGTAAGCCAGCGACGCGTCTCTGGCGGTATCCTGCTGATGGGAGGTCCAGTAGCGCCAGCCAACCAGCGCGCCAATCCCTAAAATCACCCCGACCGCCAGCGCTTTACCGTTTTCGGCAAAGAAACGCTTCAGCGCATCGACCTGATCGTTCTCGTTGTTAAAAGTTTCCACGCAGTCCTTCTCCTGACTAATAATTCCCGGGAGATTAACCCAGAAGTGTGCGCAAATGCGCGGCAACGCTCTCCTGCGTTACGGTAGTTTGCTCACCTGAGCGTAAATCCTTCACTACCACGTTTCCGTCAGCAATCTCTGATTCACCGACCACCAGCGCGACGCGCGCCCCCCACTTGTCAGCGCGGGCGAACTGCTTCTTAAAGTTGCCGCCGCCGTGGTTGGTCATCAGCTTCACGCCGGGCAGCGCATCGCGAACCTGCTCAGCCAGACGCATTGCAGCAGACTGAGTATCGGTCCCGGAGGCTACCAGGTATATATCGACAACAGGATCGGCTTTAAATTCCGGATTCACTGCCTGGACCAGTAAAACAAGACGTTCCAGCCCCATGGCAAAACCCACGCCCGGGGTAGCGCGACCGCCCAGCTGCTCAACCAGGCCGTCGTAACGACCGCCGGCGCAGACGGTGCCCTGGGAACCAAGGCTGGTGGTCACCCACTCGAACACGGTGCGGTTATAGTAATCAAGGCCGCGCACCAGGCGCTGGTTGACGGTGTAGCGGATCCCGGCATCGTCAAGCAACGCGCACAGGCCGGCAAAGTGGGCTTTCGACTCTTCGTCAAGATAATCGCCGAGCGCCGGCGCGTCGTTGAGCAGCGCCTGAACGTCCGGGTTTTTGGAGTCCAGCACCCGCAGCGGGTTGGTATACATCCGGCGTTTACTGTCTTCATCCAGTTTATCGGTAAACTGCTCCAGGTATGCCACCAGCGCGTCGCGGTAGTTGGCGCGCGCTTCCAGCGAACCGATGGAGTTCAGCTCCAGGCTGACGTGCTCGGAGATGCCCAGCTCACGCCACCAGCGCGCGGTCAGCATAATCAGCTCCGCGTCGATGTCCGGGCCCTGCAGGCCAAACACTTCGGCGCCGATCTGATGGAACTGGCGGTAGCGACCTTTCTGCGGGCGCTCGTGACGGAACATTGGCCCGACGTACCACAGACGCTGTTCTTGATTGTACAGCAGACCATGTTCGATGCCGGCACGTACGCAGCCCGCCGTCCCTTCCGGACGCAGCGTCAGGCTGTCGCCATTGCGGTCTTCGAAGGTATACATCTCTTTTTCAACCACGTCGGTCACTTCGCCGATCGCGCGTTTGAATAACGGGGTCTGCTCTACAATCGGCAAACGGATTTCGCTGTAACCGTAGCTACCGAGCACCTGCTTCAGTGAGCCTTCAATGCGCTGCCAGAGAGCGGTTTCGCCCGGCAGATAATCGTTCATGCCACGGATGGCTTGAATGTTCTTTGCCACGTTTATTCTCTTTATATATACAAAAATGAACCCCGGCGCCTCGCGCCCGCAGGTTCAATCATACACGGGAAGCGTATTGCTTCCCAACACGTTATTTTGCTTCAACCTGCTGAACGTCAATACGACGCGCTTCATCCAGCATGGTGGCTTTCGCACGGATACGCGCTTCCAGCTGGTCGATCATGTCGTTGTTGTCCAGTCGGTCTTTGCGAACGCCGTCCTCGTACAGGCCGCTTTTCTTGTTGCCGCCAGTGACGCCGAGAGTGGAAACCAGCGCTTCGCCAGGGCCGTTAACCACACAGCCGATGATCGAAACATCCATCGGAGTGATGATATCTTCCAGACGCTGCTCCAGCGCGTTCACCGTACCGATGACGTCAAACTCCTGACGCGAGCAGGTCGGGCAGGCGATAAAGTTAATACCGCGGGAACGAATACGCAGAGATTTGAGGATATCGAAGCCAACTTTGATCTCTTCCACCGGGTCGGCGGCCAGCGACACGCGCAGGGTATCGCCGATCCCTTCAGACAGCAGCAGACCTAAACCGATCGCGGATTTTACCGCGCCGCTACGCGCGCCGCCGGCTTCGGTGATCCCGAGATGCAGCGGTTGATCGATCTGCTTCGCCAGCAGACGATAGGATTCCACCGCCAGGAAGACATCGGAGGCTTTAACGCTGACTTTAAACTGATCGAAGTTCAGACGATCGAGATGATCGACATGACGCATGGCGGATTCGAGCAGCGCCTGCGGCGTCGGCTCGCCATATTTTTCCTGCAGATCTTTTTCCAGCGAGCCGGCGTTGACGCCGATGCGGATCGGGATGTTTTTATCGCGAGCGCAATCTACAACCATGCGGATGCGCTCTTCGTTGCCGATGTTGCCCGGGTTGATACGCAGGCAGTCGACGCCATATTCCGCCACTTTCAGCGCAATACGGTAGTCAAAGTGGATATCGGCGACCAGCGGGACGTTAACCTGCTGTTTGATAAGTTTGAACGCCTCAGCAGCGTCCATCGTCGGAACAGAGACACGGACAATGTCCGCGCCTACGCGCTCTAACGCTTTGATTTGATTTACGGTCGCCGCCACATCGGTGGTGCGCGTATTGGTCATTGACTGAACGGCGATGGGAGCCCCATCGCCAATTGGCACATTACCAACGTAAATACGTTTAGATTTTCTACGTTGAATCGGAGCCTGGTTATGCATGAAAAATCTCCCGCGTTACCCGTCTGTTACTGCGCCGGTGATGATTCGGCATTGAGGGTCAGACGCGCAACCTGGTTAGTTCTGATAAAACGACTTAAATCGACAGGCTTGCCCAGATACTGGATCTGTACCGCGGCCGGGGCGCCAATTTTCAGCTTATACGGCGCCTGACCGCTCAGGTTCAGGTTACCGCCTTTACGCTGCAGGCCGCTGAACAGTTTTTTACCGGTGGCATCGCTCACTTCCAGCCAGCAGTCGGCGGAAAAGTTCATCACCAGATCCTGCGCCGACGCCGCCGGAGTCGTGACGTTCGCCTGATCGGTCGGCAACGGCGAGGCTGGAGTGGTAGCCGGAGCTGCCGGCGTCGTCCCCGCGGTATCGACATTGGCCTGGGAAGGGGCCACGACAGCGTTATTATCCGCTGGCGTCTGGGCCGGCGCGCTGGTGGTCGGTGCGCTGGCGGTATCGGTTGGCGCGCTGTTCGCGGCGCTATCGGCGGTCGGGGCTGCAGGGGCGCTGGTATCCAGCGGCACGTTCTGGCTGTTGGCGTCGCCGCCGTTCAGCTCAGCGGAAGACTGATCGGCCATGGTCGAAATCTCTTCCTGCTGCGCCTTATGGTCTTGCCACCACCAGGCGCCGCTCAGACCGATAACCACAAACAGCACCAGCCAGGTGAAGCTCATCAGCCAGCCGTCGCGCTTTTTGCGGCGCTTGCCTAAAGAGAAACTCTGCATTGGCGCGACTTTCGCCGCGCGGATGGGCGCCTGCTTGGCCATCATCGGCAGCAGCTCGTCTTCTGGAATATGTACGAGGCGAGCGTAGGAGCGGATGTACCCGCGCAGGAAGGTGGAGGCGAGGTCGGCGGGGGCCTTATCGTCTTCAATATCACGAACCGTGGACACCTTCAGGCATAAGCGTTCGGCCACCGCTTGCTGGCTAAGTCCGAGTTGTTCGCGGGCGTGACGCAGACGCGCGCCCGTGGTGTTTGCTTCTTGATGATCTTGAGTGGCTTCAGTATTCATTCGCTACAACTACTGGTACGTGAAATTTAAAGTTCAGCGCGGGAAAAAGCCGGCGCCGCGAGACATCTGTGCTACGTCAGCCTCACAGTATAGGACTGTCAGCCGCGCGATCACAGAGACGAATCAAAATTGAATGCTAAGCGGTTGTTGTGCCGCTACATACTGCCTCAAAGTCGACAAAAACGCACCGTAATTATTAACCGAATCAGCGTATTTCGCCTGGCTATCGGCCATAAATATGACCCGTGCCGCCTGCGCTGCACGGGTCATCATTTGTCAGACCGCTTTTACGTCAATCGCTTCGCCCTGCATCCGCTTACGCAGCGTACGCTTGGTACGGTCAATGACGTCGCCCGCCAGCTGGCCGCAGGCGGCATCGATATCGTCGCCGCGCGTTTTACGCACGATGGTCGTAAAGCCGTACTCCATCAGGACTTTGGAGAAACGGTCGATGCGGCTGTTGGAGCTGCGGCCATACGGCGCGCCCGGGAACGGGTTCCATGGGATCAGGTTGATCTTGCACGGCGTATCTTTCAGCAGCGCCGCCAGCTCATGGGCGTGCTCGGTGCCGTCGTTGACGTGATCCAGCATCACGTACTCGATGGTCACCCGGCCCTGGTTGGCGTTGGACTTCGAAATATAGCCGCGCACCGAGTTGAGGAACGTCTCGATGTTGTACTTTTTGTTGATCGGGACGATTTCGTCGCGAATGGTGTCGTTCGGCGCGTGCAAGGAGATCGCCAGCGCAACGTCGATCATATCGCCGAGTTTATCCAGCGCCGGCACCACGCCGGAGGTAGACAAGGTCACACGACGCTTGGAAAGGCCAAAGCCGAAATCGTCGAGCATGATTTCCATCGCCGGAACGACGTTGTTGAGGTTCAGCAGCGGCTCGCCCATGCCCATCATTACTACGTTGGTAATGGGACGCACGCCGGTGGTCTTCACCGCGCCGACGATCTTCGCCGCGCGCCAGACCTGGCCGATAATTTCGGATACCCGCAGGTTGCGGTTAAAGCCCTGCTGGGCGGTGGAGCAGAATTTGCACTCCAGCGCGCAGCCTACCTGGGAGGAGACGCACAGGGTGGCGCGGTCTTCTTCCGGGATATAGACGGTCTCGACGCGCTGATCGCCAACGGCAATCGCCCATTTAATGGTCCCGTCGGTTGAGCGTTGCTCTTCAACCACTTCCGGGGCGCGGATCTCCGCCACTTCTTTCAGTTTATTGCGCAGGACTTTGTTGATGTCGGTCATCTCATCAAAGTCGTCGCAGCAGTAGTGATACATCCATTTCATCACCTGATCGGCGCGGAAAGGCTTCTCGCCCATGTTTTTGAAAAACTCGCGCATCTGCTGACGGTTTAAATCCAGCAGGTTGATTTTGGCATCTTTGTTCGGCACCGTCAGAGCGGCGGTATCAGGCGTGACAATTTGTTCAGACATAATATTTTCCGGCCTCGTTATTACACGTTATGGCCCCAGGTGGGTTGAAAAAGAAACGCCCCGGAGAGCGACTGCTCGTCCAGGGGCGCTATATTCTACAAATTCTGGCGCATCATTGCCACGTTTGCACAAAGCAATGAAAAAAAATCTGTAACTGACTGCTCAATCCTCTAAGGCTTTTCGATTGTCGCAAGGCGGCAAGCAAGTGACAAATTCGTCGGGAACGAATTTGACCAGCCGTAGGCTGGCCTCCGGTGAGAGGCAGGAGCCTCTCATTAATCCCCGGGAGCATAGATAACTATGTGACCGGGGTGAACGCGCGCAGCCGACCCGCGACGGTCGAAAAGACGAGGTTTGTATCTCCAAAGTATTTCAGGTCACAGCGAGACGGCGAGTTCGCAAATCCCCGGGAGCATAGATAACTATGTGACCGGGGTGCGCGAAGGAAGCCAACAATGCTGTGGCGTGAAAGACGCAGGAGATTAGCGAGTGCGCGGGCAAACCTCGCCTTCAGCAAAGAAGAACGCGATTTCGCGGGCAGCGGATTCTACAGAGTCGGAACCGTGGGTGCCGTTCTCGGTGAAGCTGTCAGCGTAGTCAGCGCGCAGGGTACCCGCCAGGGCGTTTGCCGGATTGGTGGCGCCCAGCAGGTCACGGTGACGCTGTACCGCATTTTCGCCTTCCAGAACGGAAACCACGATCGGGCCGGAGGTCATGAACTCAACCAGACCGTCGAAGAACGGGCGACCTTCGTGCTCAGCATAGAAACCACGAGCCTGTTCAACGGTCAGGTGCAGCATTTTGGTGCCGACGATTTTGAACCCTGCAGCTTCAAAGCGGGAAAAGATGCTGCCAATAACGTTTTTTGCCACCGCGTTTGGTTTGATGATGGAAAAAGTACGTTCAATAGCCATGATTACCTCTAATTAAATGTTCTGTTGTTGCACATACGATTGTATGGCCTGGCGCGCATTATAATGAGCATCCCCGCCCCTGCCTACGGATGAAGGTAACATTTTGTTAAAATAAGATGAGTATTGAAAACACAAACCGCCAACAACAAATTCACCCTGGTTATTGCAGGGTAAAGCTGGCGGCTGCCGTCTGACCCGCTTCATCCATCACTACCAACTGCCACTCGCCGGGTTTATCCAGCATTAGCGTGGTTCTTGCGCCGGCGGCCTCTAACGGTTCGCCATTAATAAACCACCAGCGCCGCCCCTCCCCACCGCTGGTTTGTAGCGGCAACATCACCCGCGCCTCACCCGGGAGACGTTTTATCACCGCCCCATCACGGATGCCGGACAGCACCAGCGGCGCGGTATCCTGAGTCTGTAACGGCGGGCATGACTCCGATGCCGGTCCCAGGCGCGCGAGCCGCCTTTCGCTGGCCGGCAGCCAGGGATCCAGCGGCAGCGGCCAGACTTCGACCTGGCTTTCCCGAGCGCCGGGACAATCCGCCGCCACCCGTTCGCCGTGTTCATTGCGCCACACCGGGAAGCGGATCCCGCGTACGCTCTCCTGCCCCGGCAGCAGCAGAGTCGGCGGCTGGCTGGCATCCAAAAGCCAGCTGGCCAGGCGACGACGACAGTTGCTGTCGCCCGCCGGCAGATCCTGCCCGCCAGGCCAGCAGATTGTCCCCTGGCTGACCGTTGCCGGGCGCGGATCGCTCGGCAGCCCGCCGCGGCTCATCGCCGGGCGGGCCAGCAGCAGATTATTGACCTGGTTGAGCAGCGGTACGGCGCTGGCGAAGCCAAACTGGCCCACCACCGGCGTACCGTCCGGGCGCCCGGTCCAGATGCCTATCAGATATCGCGCATTGAGGCCGACCGCCCACGCGTCGCGATAGCCGTAGCTGGTGCCGGTTTTCCACGCCAGCGGCACCGCCTGCGGCAGCGAGGCATCGGGAACCGGTTGCGCTTCGCCGGCCAAAATACGCCGGACGATCCATGCCGCCCCGGGCGACATCAGCGCGCGCTCGGTCAATGGGTCGCTCGGCTTCAGGCGCAGCCGCGCCGCCTTGCCATGGCGGGCGAAGGCGCTGTACGCCGCGACAATATCTTCCAGCCGCGCCCCGGCGCCGCCGAGGATTAGCGACAGATTCGGCTCTGCGCCAGCGGGCAGCGTCAGGGGCAGCCCGGCGTTGCGTAAATTAGCCGCAAAGCGTTTTGGTCCATAGGCTTCGAGCACCTGCACCGCAGGCAGATTCAACGAACGCACCAGAGCCTCGCTGGCGCTCACCGGGCCATGAAACCCGCTGTCGAAATTACCGGGGCGATAATCGCTAAAACGCCGTGGCACATCCTGTAATAGCGATGCCGGGTGAATCAGCCCCTCATCCATCGCCATCGCGTAGATAAAGGGTTTCAGCACCGACCCCGGCGAGCGTACCGCCGAGACCATATCAATATGGCCGAAGCGGCTGTCGTCGGTGATATCCGCCGAGCCTACCCAGCCGCGAACTTTCATATCCGTGTGGTCGACGACGACCATCGCCAGCGAACTGCGCGGCGGCAGGCGCGATTTCCAGTTCAGCGCCAGATCTTCCAGTTGCCGCTGCAGTCCGGCATCCAGAGTCGTCACCACCTTTTCATCACGACTGGTCGCCAGCGCCCGGCGTGAAAAAAGCGGCGCCAGCTGCGGCATCTGGCGCGGAAACAGCCATACTGGCTCCTCCATCGCTTCCTTTACCGCCTGCTCCGGCCAGACGCCCTGGCTGACCATTCGCGTAAGCACTTTATCACGCGCCGCCTGGGCCCGCTGCGGCCAGCGGTCCGGACGTAAACGACTGGGCGCCTGGGGAAGTACCGCCAGCAGCGCCGCCTCGCCGTAGCTAAGCCGGGCAGGCGGCTTACCGAGATAGGCCCAGCTGGCCGCGCCGATCCCCTGCAGGGTGCCGCCAAACGGCGCGCGGTTCAAATAGAGGGTTAGAATGTCGCTTTTTGACAGATGCCACTCCAGCTGCAGCGCTCGCCACAGCTGGCGCAGCTTGCCGCCGAAGGTGCGTGAATGGGGATCAAGCAGGCGTGCCACCTGCATGGTAAGCGTGCTGCCGCCCGAGATAACTCGCCCGGAAGTAAGATCCTGCCAGGCGGCGCGCAGCACCGCGAAGGGATTGACCCCCGGATGGCGCCAGAACCAGCGGTCTTCATAGTGGATGAGCGCCTGCAGATAGCGCGGCGACACGTCGGCGAGCGTGACCGGATAACGCCAGACGCCCTGCGCGTCGGCAAACCGCCACAGCGGCGTCCCGTCTTCCGCCACCACCACACGGGCAGGCGTGACGTCATGCAGCGGCAGCGGCCACAGGCGATCGGCCGCCAGCACCGCCAGCCACAACAGAAAAATAAACGCCGCCAGCCAGCGCCAGCGGCGTTTTACCCGAGGCAATACGCGCATTTACGGCGTCACGGTGAGCGGACCGCTGGCCGCTCCTGTCGCCCGCCACTGCGGCGCATACATCGATTCCACCTGCGGCTGCGGGACCTGATAAGTGCCCGGCGTCACCGCCCGCGCCAGATAGACCAGCGTCACCGGCTGGCCTTCATTGACAGCGACGGCGGCGACGAAACGGTCATCGCGGAACTCGATATGCTGAATATCCGCCTGCTGCATCTGGTTAAGCAGGTTTTGCACCGCGTCGCCATTCTCCTGCAGGCTGGCGCTGCTGTTGGCCAGATTCTGGTTTTCCAGCTCCAGACCGGCTGGCAACAGATCAACCACCAGCGCGTCAGGCACGTTGCGTTTGGCGGTCACCTCCAGCTTGACGAGCACCAGTTCGCCGCTGCGCAGTGAAGGCAGCGATTTCTGCTGCCCCTGGGTATCGAAAATAGTGCGTTCAATCCCCAGGACGTTACCGCCCGGCTGCGGCGCGCTTTGCGGATAGCCGCTGCTGTCGAGACGCAGCCACAGCGGCTGACTGCCGGTATTACTCACCTGCAGCGCCGCCAGCCGATCGCCGTCGAGGTTGCGGGTTTGCGCTTTGTCGCCGGCCAGCGGCTCCGCCTGCAGCGAGGTTTGCGCCTGCCAGCTGCCCGGCAGGTCCGCCAGCGTACGTCCGGCAAGGAACAAGGCGTTGGTTTCCTGGGTCGACAGCCAGCGCTGGCCATAGGCCTCTTCCGACAGCGTGCTCAACAGCTGAGTTTGCACCTCCGGCAGCAGCTTATTCTCTTCCAGCAGCGCCAGCTTCAGGGCGTTATCGCGCAGCGGGCTACCGTAATCGCCCAGCCAACGATTCTCATCCTGGCGCGGGGTGGCAACCGCCAGCTTCAGGGCGGCGTCGCCGCGCGGCGCATCGCCCATGGTTTTCAGCGCAATGCCGAGCTGCAGCAGCGGCAAGCCGGATCGCGCCTGGTCGTGACGGCTCCAGATTTCACGCAAGGCGCCGAGCGGCGCTTTTTGCTGACGCGCCAGCACCAGCGCGGCATAGGCCTGAGCGGCAAAGCGGCTAGCCTGGGCGTCGTCGCTGTAGCGCACGGTCATCAGGCCCGGCTCCTGCAGATAGCGCAGCAGGCGCTCGTTGCCTTTATTAATGGCGTTGACCGGTACGCTATAGCCCTGCTCGCTGGCGCGCACGAGGAAGTCCATGGCGTAGGCGGTCAGCCAGTACTCTTCCGGCCCCTCTCTATCCCATAGCGCAAAGCCGCCGTTTTCCAGCTGCATCTGCAGCAGGCGTGAAATACCGACATCGATGGCCGCGCGGCGTTTTTCGTCGCTGTCCCCGCTAATGCCCAGCGCCTTTAGCTGCGCCGCGCTGGTGTACAGGGACGGGAACAGGCCGCTGGCGGTCTGCTCAAGGCAGCCGTAAGGATAGGCTTTCAGCTCGCGGATATAGCGGGCGAGATTCAACGGTGGTTTACCGCTGAGCAGCAGTTGGCCCTGCAGCGTTTGCGGGGCAAAGCCCTGGCTCTGCGCCGCCGGCGGCTGCCAGCTTTCACCTGGCTGCAGCACTGCGCCGCTGTTGACGGTCTGTGCCGGGTACGCCGGACGCACGCCGATTTTCCACTGTTTTTGCAGCGGGGCGAAGGTTTCGCCCGGCAGGCTCAGGCCGCTGATGGTGGCATTAACCTGACCATCGCCGAAGCCCGCCAGCGCGCTCACTGGTATAAACAGCGTGCTGCGCGCCCCCGGCGCCAGTTGCACCGGCGGCAGTTGGCCATCGGTCAAGGTCACCAGCCCGCTGGCGGTAAGATGAACCTGCAGGGTTTGCGGTTTATCGGTCAGATTGCTGAGATCCAGCGCCAGACGCGTAGTATCGCCGCTGGCGAGGAAGCGCGGGGTGTTCAGCTCGGCGATGACCGGGGCGGCCACCACCACTTTATCTTCGCTGCTGCCGAAGTCATCCGCCGTCCACGCCTGGGCCATCACCCGCAGCTCGCCGTTAAAATCGCCAATGGGTAACGTCACCGTGCCTTCGCCCTGATCGTTCAATACCACCGGCTGCGCCTGCTGGGCGACGATCGTCACGTGGTTGACCGGCGGTTTGCCGCCGCGTTTTAACTCGTCGCCATCGCCGCCGAAGCGCAGGCTGGCCACACGTCCCTGCCCTTCGATCACCTGGCCGTAGATGTCATAGATATCTGCGCCGTAACGCTTCTGGCCAAAGAAGGCGTTCCACGGATCCGGGGTAGCGTAATCGGTGATATTCAGTACCCCGCTATCCACCGCCGAGAGCAGGACATTGACCTGTTTCGGCGCCTCGCCCTCTTTGACGCTGGCTTTCACTTTCACCGTCAGCGGCTGGTTGGGGCGCATTTTGTCCGGGGCCTCCAGCGCCAGCGTCAGGCGACGGTTTTCATCGCCCAGCGGCAGATGCAGCAGGCCCACCGCGCGTTTCGGCGTTGCCGAGCGCGATTTATCGCCGGGACGAACCACCAGCGTGCTGAGGTAGAGGTCGTGGCGATTCCAGGTTTTATCCACCGGGATCGACAGGTCCATCCCCTCCGCCGGGACGTCAATTTCCTGCCACCACAGCGGCCCTTCGCTGGATTCCACCATTGCGTAGCCTTTACCCGCCGCCGGGGCGGCGATGTGCAGCCTGATGGTGTCGCCCGGTTTATAGCTCGGTTTATCCAGCTTCATGGTGACCCGGTCAGGACGCGCCGCGCCGGCGCCTTCGCTGTTATCCTGCCAGCTGTAGCCCGCCCAGAAGCGCACGCTGCTGACCACGTCGTCCGGTCCTTTCACCTCCAGGCGATAGGATCCCCACTCCACCGGGAAGCTCACTTTGCCGATCTGGCCGGCCTGCAGGTCCAGCGACTCCTCGCCCTCCTGCAGATCTTTTTGATCGAACTGCGACTGCCAGCCTTCGCTGTCGGACCAGTTCCAGTAGTAGTCGCGCCGCTCGCGGATCAGCCGCACCTGGAGACCGGAGATCGCTTTTTTCTCGCCTTTGACGTCGGCATAGACGATATCAAACGCGGCGTTACTGTTTTCATCCACCACCGGCTGTTTGACGGTGGTATCGGTGCGGTAATCGTAAACGTCCTTCAGCGTAAATTGCGGGCGGATCCCCGGCAGCGCCTCGGCGGGCCAGATCGGCTGCTTAACCGTACGGGTCACCGGGCGACCGCCGGATTCCAGCAGGCTGGCCTGCAACACCACCTGCAGCGGCGAATGGCTATCCTGCCACTGGCTTGAGGTGGTCACTTCGCCATGGCCTTTTTCGTCCAGCGTCAGCTGGACTTCATCCAGACTACGGGAGAGGTTTTCTTCCGCAATATCGCCGAACTGGAAGCCCGGCAGCGCAGCGACGGCGTCGCGCAGCGGGCGCAGGAACAGCTTGCCCTGCAGCTGGTTGCCGCTGGCCGGCGCGCCGTAGAGATAAGCGCCGCTAACGCCAAAGGTGACGTCGGCATCCGGCGCGACTGGCGCGGCCTGCGGCGTCAGGTTCAGGGCCATGCGTTCCGGCATAAAGTCTTCAACGTGGAAATCCCATTCGCGCGGCTGGTTGTCGCCGGCGCTGGCGCGAATGTGCCACATGCCGGTAGCCGCGCCGCTGTCGAGCGGATAAGTAAACTGGTACAGGCCATTCACTGGTTTACTCATCACCGAGCGGATCACCTGGCCGTCCGGCTGAACCACCTCCAGTTTCACCGGCTGCTCCGCCAGCGGCTTGCCGTCGCTATCGCGCAACAGCGCATTAAGGATCACCGTTTCGCCGGGACGATAGAGATCGCGCGGGCCAAACATAAAGAACTGTTTGCTAAAGCCGGGCGCGCCTGCGATAGAGAATTCCGCCAGATCCAGCGCCGGCAGCTTGAGGTCGAGGAGCGTGGTCTGCCCCTCTTTGCGCGCCAGCAGCAGCGCGGCTTCTTTATCGGTTTGCAGGGTGACGTGGCCCTGGCTGTCGCTTTTCGCTTCCGCCAGGGTCTGCCCTTTGGCATTGAGCAACTGCACCTCAATACCCGACTGGGCGGCGCCGTTTTCCAGACTCTGGGTAAAAACGTCCAGCCGGTTATGGTAGCGATGCGCCGAGACGCCGATATCGCTGAGGGTAAACAGCGTCGCCGCGTTGCTGTAGCTATAACGGCCCGCCGGGTTCATGACCGCCACGTAGACGCCAGGCTGCTGGAGCGGCTTGATATCGCTCAGCGGCAGCAGCAGCTTTTCGCGAGTATTACGCGCCGGGTTGAGATCGAAGCGGCCGGTATAGACCAGATCCGCCATCTTCAGCAGTTCATCAGATTCCCAGTTGCTTAACGAGTTACGGTATTCCCACTGACTGACAAAGGCGGAGAGCGATTCCGGCTTAATGCGGAAGAAATTAACGTCGACATTATCGACGTTAAGCGCCATCACCGGCAGCCCGGCGACCACGTTGCCCGGCAGCAGCGAGCCGCGGCTGGCAAACCCAACGCTCGGTGCGATATCGCGGGTGGTCAGGGTCTTCTCAAACGGTTTGTCGAGCGTCGCCTTGTTCAGGGCGGTCAGCGTCGGGTCGACCGAGACAATCAGCTCGCGCTTTGGCTCAAGGTGACGCAGACGCAGCTCTTTCAGATTCGGCGCCAGCTCCCAGGCACCGTCCACCTTACCGCTTTTCTTGTCGACCAGATGCACGCTGCGCGAGAAATCCTGGTCCGGCTGCAGCGGGACGGAAAACGTCAGCACCAGGGTCGCGGCGCCATCCAGTTGCACCTCCGAGGCGTCGAGGAGCGTCAGCGCTTTACCCTGGCTTTTTTCCGCCAGCGCCGCCAGCTGGGCGCGGTCCGGTTTTGCCGTCGCGCCTGGGTTGCTATCCGCGGCTGGCGCCGGGGCCGAGGCCTGCGGTGTACCGCTGTCATCACACCCGGTTAATGAAAATGCGGTAAGGAGCGCCAGTGATAGCGCCGCTAAACGAAATGGTTTCATCCTTCTAACCCCTCGGCCGATGAGCCTGATGCAATTTGTCACATTTATTATGCGTTATGGCGGCGCTTCTCAACAGTGACGAAGCGGGTTTCTGCCGATTAATCAGAAAAGTGCCGTGACGCCGTCCCCACTCTGGCGTCCTTAACTTGTCAGCGCCAGCTAAAACGCCGACAATTCAGTCATGAATAATAAAACGGAGGCACCTATGTCCACCTCGTTTTTTGTCGCTGCCGACTGGCTGGCAGAACATATTGATGACCCGGAAATTCAGATTATCGACGCCCGCATGGCGCCCGCCGGGCAGGAGGCCCTGCGGGATATGGCCGCGGAATACCGCGCCGGCCATGTGCCGAACGCGCTGTTTTTCGATATCGAGGCGCTATCCGACCACACCAGTCCGCTGCCGCATATGATGCCGCGGGCCGAAGCGTTTGCCGTCGCCATGCGCGAACTGGGCGTCTGCAGCGATAAGCATCTGGTGGTCTATGACGAAGGCAATCTGTTTTCCGCCCCGCGCGCGTGGTGGATGCTGCGCACCTTTGGCGTAGAGAAGGTGTCAATTCTGGCCGGCGGACTGGAGGGCTGGCGGCGCGACGAACTGCCGCTGGAACAAGGGATGCCGGAGGTGGCCGAAGGGGAATTCGACGTGCGGTTCGATCCTCAGCAAATTAAGCGTCTGACCGACGTCCTGTTGGTCAGCCATGAAGGATCGGCGCAGATTGTCGATGCCCGTCCGGCGGCCCGGTTTAACGGCCAGGCCGACGAACCGCGCCCGGGCCTGCGCCGCGGGCATATCCCCGGCGCGCTGAACGTACCGTGGACGGATCTGGTGATTAACGGGGAACTGAAAACCGTTGACGAGCTGAACGACATCTTTTTACGTCAGGGTGTCGATTTTGAACGGCCGATCATCGCCAGCTGCGGCTCGGGGGTGACGGCGGCGGTGGTCGTGCTGGCGCTCACCACGCTTGGCGTGAACGGCGTCTGCCTGTATGACGGCTCCTGGAGCGAATGGGGCGCGCGGAGCGATCTGCCGATTGAACCGGCCCCTGCCGCTCCGTAAACACGGCGTGACCGCGGGCCTCCCGTTCCGCGGTCACTAAATAATTTCTGATTTTCTCTCCCACTTTCTTCTGCTTCTCGCTAAACCGGTTACTCTGTGCTGCCGCAGGGCTTGTACCTGTCGAGTTCGCTTTGCCTGATGCGGAGGCAGAGCACTGGTACAGAATTCCTCAGGGCTGATAGCGCATCCAGTCCATCCTAATCTGATGTCACCACAAGGAGTGAAAATGGCATTAGTCTCTAACCCACATTCGGCTTATTCACCGCGCCTTCCCTGGCTGGGAGGTATAGCTGGCCTGCTGGCAGGCGGCGCGATCCTTTATTTTTGGCCGCAATGGAACCGGACATGGCTAAGCCTGGTGCCTGCGCCAGTCTCCGTGTATACCCGCTTTCTCGGGGTCACTCTGGAAGAGGTCCCACTGATCACCTATGGTCACCAGGCGCTGCTGGGTTTTCTGATGGTGCTGCTCGCGCCCGGTTACGGTAAGTCGACCCTTGCCGCGTGGATGATGCATAACCCAGCGTCAAGCCGGCGCTGGCCCGGCGAGGTATTCCGTGCCTGGGTCACAAAATTTGGCCTGCTGGTCATGGTCTTTTGCAATCTGTTCTTTTTGTCCCGGGTCCCATCCGGAACCCTGGCGTTATATATTTTTATTCTCCAGCACATCAGCGTTGCCGCGGCGGTGGCGTCAGGGGGGCTGCTACTGCGTGACGCCCGGCGCCTGGCCCGCACGTTCGACGCTCAGCTGGCGGACCTGCGTCTTCTCATGATACTTACCCTCGGGTTCCAGACGATTTTGCCGGCGCAGATCGCGCTGATGAGCGCCCGGGGCGTGAATACGCCGCTGGGCTGGTACATTGTTATCGCGCAAATGGCAGGGGTGTTACTGGCGTTTATGCTGGTCGGCGGGCTGGTGGCAGCGCTACGTTCTCTGCTGGGCGAAGAGAGGTGCCGGGCCTGGCGCGGGGATATGGCGCTCTTCAACGGCATTGTCACACTGTGCGTGACGGGATTTCTCCTCTATCACATGGTGTCTGCCTATCCGCGAATCTTTGCCGCCCTGCATTAGATTTTGCCACCCCGCTTTTGTGCCTCGAACTGGAAGCATAAAGAAACAGCGGGGGCTGCCGCCCCCGCTGTCAGATAATGCGGTTCTGCTTAAAATCGCGCAGGAAGCTGCCCCAGCGCTTTTCATAGAACGGCGTGATATGGGCAATCATAAAATGGCTGATGCCCTTCTCGCCTTCCACCACCTGGCAAATATCGATAGGTTCGTCGCCTGGCAAGGTATCGGTGGCCACGCTGCCGGTGGTCTGGATAATGGCTTCAATATCTCCTTCCGCTTCAATCCCGATCAATAAGTTTGCCGGCGCGTCGGCGCGCTCTTTAATCGAGCACAGAAACGCCCGCTTGACGGTCTTGAGCGTTTTGAACAACGTGGTCAGCGAATCGACCATCTGCGCCGGCGGTTCGGCGACTTCAGACAGCAGCAGCGCTTCGCCGCCTTCCAGTACCGTCTGGGTGCTCAGTGGGCTGCCCTCTTCGCCTAACAGATGGCTGATTTCCCGTGGGGTGAACTCTTTGCCGCTCGGCAGCTTCGGGTTGAGGAATAACGATTCGCCCAGCGTCATCGCCATCAGCGTGCGGGCCGGCATCATCACGAAAGCCTGTTCATCCGCCACCGCCTGCTGCAGCGCCTCCAGCGAGGTAAAGAATGGGATCACCGAGGTACCGTCGTCTTTTTCCCAATGCTGCAGATCCAGCGCGCTATCTTCGACAATCTGCTCGCCATCGGCTGCCCTGCCCGGCACCCAGACGGTGGCCTCCAGCAGCGCGCTGAAAAATGCCGGACGATGGGCAGGCTCAGTCGCCGCTTTTTCCAGCAGGGTTTCTAATTCATTTTTTGTATCTGACATAGTTTGGCTACTTCACAATGAATTGCCCGGCGGCCATTCGTCCACGCGGGCATATGGTTTTCCTGGCCGGGTAAGCGCAGCGCCACCCGGCAAGGCCATTACTCAGCTGTCAGCAGGTTAGCAATGGTACGCACGCCAAGCCCGGTGGCGCCCGCCGACCACTGCTCAACGGCAGATTTGCGGTAGGTTGCCGAACAGTCGATATGCAGCCAACCCTGATGGTAGTTTTCCACGAAGTGGGACAGGAAGCCCGCCGCGGTGCTGGCGCCGGCCGGATAGGCCGCGCTGCCGGTGTTGTTCAGGTCAGCAAAGTTGGACGGCAGCTGGTTGCGGTGGAACTCGGCCAGCGGCAGACGCCAGAAGGCTTCGTTTTCCGCCTGAGCGCTCGCCAGCAGGCGATTCGCCAGCGCATCGTCAAAGCTGAACAGCGCGTGGTAATCATTGCCCAACGCGGTTTTCGCCGCGCCGGTCAGGGTGGCGGCGTCGATGATCAGCTCTGGCTTCTGCGCCGAGGCGTCAATCAGGCCATCCGCCAGCACCAGGCGGCCTTCCGCGTCAGTGTTCATAACTTCAACGGTTTTGCCGTTGCGATAATGAATAATATCGCCCAGTTTGAAGGCGTTACCGCTGATCAGGTTGTCGGCGCAGCACAGGAACAGCTTCACGCGTTTGTTCAGACCGCGGGTAATGGCGAAAGCCAGCGCGCCGGTGATAGTCGCCGCACCGCCCATATCGGATTTCATCGAATCCATAAAGGCGCTTTGCTTGATGCTGTAGCCGCCGGAATCAAAGGTGATGCCTTTGCCCACCAGGCAGGCGTATACCGGCGCCTCTTTATCGCCGGTCGGGTTATAGTCCAGCGCCAGCAGGACCGGCGGACGCTCGGAGCCGCGGCCCACGGTATGCAGACCAAGATAGCCCTGCTCGCGCAGATCTTCGCCTTTGGTGATGCGATAGCTAATCTTCTCACCCGCCACGCCGCACAGCAGGTCGACAGCGCGCTGCGCCAGCTGCTCCGGACCCAGCTCTTCCGCCGGCGCATTGATGGTGTCGCGCACCCAGTCGATGATCGTCAGGCGGTTATCCAGCTCGCTGCGCTGCGCGTCGTCAAGGGATGGCCATTCGACCTGACGCTGACCTTTCGGCCCTTTATAGCCGGCCCAAAAGGCCCAGGCGCGATCGGTGTTCCAGCCTTCGCCGCTCAGGGCGACGTGCTTGATGCCCATGCCGTCAATTTTGCGCGCCGCGCGCTGGATAAGCCCGAGGTCGTCTTTACCGTTGAGATGTAGAGCGATGCCGTCGTTATTGATGCTCCAGGTCGCTTTTTCTCCCCAGCGTCCATCGGCTGGCTGAGTAGAAAGCGTAATCTTCATAGCTTCGGTCATTATCATTATCCTTCTTAGCAAACGGGCCACCCTATGGCAGCCCGTTAAAATGTTTTCGCTTAACGCGAAATTATTCGGCCTCGTCTAGCCAGACTAGCAGAATCGCCTCGAGAATTTTTTCATTGGACGCGTTTGGATCATCATCAAACTCTTCCAAATCGCAAATCCACTGATGCATGTCGGTAAAGCGAACGGTTTTCGGGTCGAGATCCGGGTAAGCGTCGTACAGCGCTTCGCCGATTTCGCGACTGTCGGTCCATTTCAGTGCCATATTAGTGTTCGCGTGCGTGGTTGATGGTGTAACGCGGGATCTCAACGACCAGATCTTCGTCGGTGACGCGCGCCTGGCAGCTCAGACGGCTGTCAGGTTCCAGCCCCCAGGCTTTATCCAGCATGTCGTCTTCATCTTCGCTACTTTCCGCCAGCGAGTCAAAACCTTCACGCACGATGCAGTGGCAGGTGGTGCAGGCACAGGATTTTTCGCAGGCGTGTTCAATTTCGATACCGCTACGCAGCGCGGCATCGAGAATGGTTTCACCGGTCTCAGCTTCCACAACGATGCCATCCGGACACAGGTCCTGGTGGGGCAGAAATACAATTTTTGGCATTTTAAACCTCGTCCACGGATTGGCCTTTCAGCGCGATACGGACCGACTGATCCATACGGCGAGCGGCGAATTCCTGGGTTTGTGTGTCGATATTTTTAATCGCTTCTTTAATCGCGTCAGCGTCGTCGCCTGCCGCGGCGGCGCGTACCTGCTCCGCAGCGGCATCGATGGCCTGACGCTCCGCGGCGCTTAACAGCGCGGCGTCGGCGGCCAGCGCGCTTGTCAGGCTCTCCAGTACGCGCGCGGCTTCCACTTTCTGTTCAGCCAGCATGCGCGCCTGAATATCCTGTTCGGCGTAGCTCATCGAATCTTTAATCATGGTGGCGATTTCGCCATCGGTCAGACCGTAAGACGGTTTCACCTGGATGGAGGCTTCCACGCCGGTCGATTTTTCCATCGCCGTAACGCTCAGCAGGCCATCGGCATCCACCTGGAAGGTAACGCGAATATGCGCCCCGCCCGCCGGCAGCGCCGGGATACCGCGCAGCGCAAAGCGCGCCAGCGAACGGCAATCCTGGACCAGCTCACGCTCGCCCTGCATCACGTGAATGGACATCGCCGTCTGGCCATCTTTGAAGGTGGTAAACTCCTGCGCGCGGGCCACCGGAATGGTGGTATTACGCGGGATCACTTTCTCCACCAGGCCGCCCATGGTTTCCAGGCCTAACGACAGCGGGATAACGTCGAGCAGCAGCAGTTCGCTGTCCGGCTTGTTGCCCACCAGGATATCGGCCTGGATCGCCGCGCCGATGGCGACAACTTTGTCCGGGTCAATGGAGGTCAGCGGAGTGCGACCAAAGAACTCGCCAACGCGCTCACGCACCAGCGGCACGCGGGTCGAACCGCCGACCATCACCACTTCCAGCACTTCTTGCGCTTCAACGCCAGCGTCTTTTAGCGCCCGACGGCAGGCCATCAGGGTACGTTTTACCAGCGGGGCAATCAGATCGTTAAACTGGCTGCGGGTGATATCGCCCTGCCAGCCGCCGACCTCGACGTGCGCTGCCTCGGCATCGCTCAAGGCGATTTTCGCCGCGATGGCGGCATCCAGCAGCTCACGCTGCAGACGGTTATCGCTGCGGTCGCTGAAGCCCGCCTGCTCGCGCAGGTAGTCAGCCAGCAGGTGATCGAAATCATCGCCGCCGAGAGCCGAGTCGCCGCCGGTGGCCAGCACTTCAAACACCCCGCGGCTTAAACGCAGAATGGAGATATCAAAGGTGCCGCCGCCGAGATCGTAGACCGCAATCACCCCTTCCTGGCCGGAGTCGAGGCCGTAGGCAATAGCCGCCGCGGTCGGCTCATTGAGCAGGCGCAGCACGTGCAGGCCCGCCAGACGCGCCGCGTCTTTGGTTCCCTGGCGCTGAGCGTCATCGAAGTAAGCGGGAACGGTAATGACCACGCCGTCGAGTTCGCCGGCCAGCGCTTCGGCCGCCCGGGCGGCCAGCGCTTTGAGGATATCGGCGGAGACGCGAATCGGGTTCAGCAGGCCGCCGGCGGTCTGGATCATCGGCAGGCCGTTTTCACTGGCCTGCAGCTGATACGGCAGATGCGGGTAACGGTTTTGAATATCGGCGAGGGAGCGCCCCATCATCCGCTTCACGGAGCTGATGGTATTGGCAGGATCCTGAGCGGCGTTAAGCCGGGCGTCATAGCCGACGGTCAGCCCCGAAGCGTGGTAGTTCACCACCGACGGCAGCAGATAGCGGCCTTGATGATCGGGCAGAGTCTCGGCCTGGCCGCTACGCACGGTAGCCACCAGAGAATTGGTGGTGCCCAGGTCGATACCGGCCGCCAGACGACGCTGGTGCGGCGCGGCGCTCAGGCCGGGCTCACTAATTTGTAATAAGGCCATAATTGCTTCCGAAAATTAAAAATCGAGCAGTTTTTCTTCGAGTTCTTCAGCACTGCTGCGCAGTTTATCGAGGAAACGGAGCTTACGAACCGTGTCCGCCGCCGCCTCCCAGCTCTCATTATGCAATTGGTCAACCATCAGCTGCTGACGGGTATCAAACAGCGCTTTCACCCGTTTGATAAAACCTTCCAGCCGCGCGTCGTCTTTCGCCTGGCCGATCTCATCCAGCTCTTCGCGCAATTCCAGCTGTTCCATCAGGAACGCGGTATCGCGAACGGTATGCTGCTCGCTGGCCAGATCGAAGCCATGCAGCGAAAGGAGATATTCTGCGCGAGTCAGCGGATGGCGCAGCGTCTGCCAGGCCTGGTTTATAGTGGCGGAATGCTGAACCGCCGCAAGCTGTTCCGCCGCAGGCGCGCTGGCAAATTTATCCGGATGGTACTGGCGCTGCAGATCCTGATACCGGACAGCCAGTTGTTCAAGCGAGAGGGTATAGCTGGCTGGTAACCCGAAGAGGGTGAAATAGTCCATAGTAACCTCAGGGTCATGCATCTAAATTAAAACCCCACGCGCGGCGTGACCGCGGTGGGGTTGAGGAGTACCGATTATACGTTAAAGCTTTCGCCGCAGCCGCACTCATCTTTGACGTTAGGGTTAGTGAATTTGAACCCTTCGTTGAGGCCTTCTTTGACGAAGTCCAGCTGAGTGCCGTCGAGGAATTGCAGACTTTTGCCGTCGATCACGACCTTCACGCCTTTGTCTTCAAACACGGTGTCTTCAGCCGCCGGCTCGTCAACAAACTCCAGTACATAGGCCATACCCGAGCAGCCGGAGGTTCTTACGCCCAGGCGCAGGCCAAACCCTTTACCGCGGTTCGCCAGGAAGGCATTGACTCGCGCTGCTGCACTGTCGCTAAGAGTAATCGACATAACAAAACCTCAACTAATTATTTTGCTTCACGTTTGCTTTTGTAATCCGCAATCGCGGCTTTAATCGCGTCTTCCGCCAGGATAGAGCAGTGGATTTTCACCGGCGGCAGTTCCAGTTCATCGGCGATATCGGTGTTCTTGATCGCCTGCGCTTCGTCCAGCGATTTGCCCTTCACCCACTCGGTAACCAGGGAGCTGGAAGCGATAGCGGAACCGCAGCCGTAGGTCTTGAAGCGCGCGTCTTCAATGATACCTTCATTGTTGACTTTAATCTGCAGCTTCATCACGTCGCCGCAGGCCGGCGCGCCGACCATGCCGCTGCCGACGTTCTCGTCGCTGTTGTCAAAAGAGCCGACGTTGCGCGGATTCTCGTAATGATCGATAACTTTTTCGCTGTAAGCCATGATGAATTCTCCTTATTGGTGCCGAATTAGTGATGTGACCATTCAATGCTGTTCAGATCCACGCCCTGTTTGAACATTTCCCACAGCGGAGAAAGCTCGCGCAGACGGCCAATGGATTTGCGAATCAGATCGATGGCATAGTCAATCTCTTCTTCGGTAGTGAAACGACCTAAAGAGAAACGAATAGAACTGTGCGCCAGTTCATCAGTCATGCCTAACGCGCGCAGCACGTAGGATGGCTCAAGGCTCGCGGAAGTACAGGCTGAACCGGAGGAAACCGCCAGGTCTTTCAGCGCCATAATCAGCGACTCGCCTTCAACATAGTTGAAGCTGACGTTAAGAATGTTCGGCGCGCCCTGCTCGAGGTCGCCGTTGAGGTACACTTCTTCCATATCCTTCACGCCGTTCCACAGACGGTTGCGCAGCGTGCGCAGACGCGCCATCTCGCTTTCCATCTCTTCTTTGGCGATACGGTAAGCTTCACCCATGCCGACGATCTGGTGAACAGGCAGAGTACCGGAACGCATACCGCGCTCGTGGCCGCCGCCGTGGATTTGCGCTTCGATACGAATACGCGGCTTACGACGCACGTACAGCGCGCCGATACCTTTCGGACCGTAGATTTTGTGACCGGAGAAGGACATCAGGTCAACTTTCAGCTGGCTCAGATCGATAGGCAGCTTGCCCACGCTCTGGGTGGCGTCTACGTGGTAAATGATACCGCGGGCGCGACACATCTCGCCGATGGTAGCGATATCCTGCACCACGCCGATTTCGTTATTCACATGCATGATGGAAACCAGGATGGTGTCGTCACGCATCGCCGCTTCCAGCTCTTTCAGATCGATAATCCCGTTGCTCTGCGGCGCCAGGTAGGTCACTTCGAAGCCTTCGCGCTCCAGCTGACGGCAGGTATCCAGAACCGCTTTATGCTCGGTTTTGCTGGTGATGATGTGCTTGCCTTTTTTCTGATAAAAGTTGGCTGCACCCTTGATCGCCAGGTTGTCGGATTCAGTCGCACCAGAGGTAAAGACGATTTCGCGCGGGTCAGCGCCGACCAGCTCGGCAATCTGATTGCGGGCGATATCAACCGCCTCTTCAGCCTGCCAGCCAAAACGGTGGGAACGGGAGGCCGGGTTACCAAAGGTCCCGTCCATGGTCAGGAACTGCATCATTTTCTCGGCAACACGCGGGTCCACCGGCGTGGTTGCGGAGTAATCGAGGTAAATCGGTAATTTCATTGCTCTTAAACTCCGTACATCACTCAATGCAAGGAATCAGGCAACCGGCTTGATGTACGACCGAGTACACGGAATGTCGGAGCATCCCGGCCTGATTCTGAAAGCTCTTTATAATCGTTGTCCCGCCGTTTCGCGCCGCCTTGCCCTGTCAGCCGCAGCCCGAAACGGGACGGGTCACTCAGGCGCGCAGTTTAACGTCAATCGCGTCCTGGGTGCGCGCATTGCGCTGGGTTTCGTGCTGATGCTGACGACCGGAAACATCGAGGATCTCCTGGTTATTCACCAGTTCCCCGAGGGTGATATTGTTCAGGAAGCCGGTCAGGCGCTCGCTCAGGTCGCGCCACAGCGCGTGAGTCAGGCATTTATCGCCGCCCTGACAGCCGCCCTTGCCCTGGCAACGGGTGGCGTCAACGGATTCGTCCACGGCGCTAATGACTTCGCCGACGGCGATACTGCCGGCATCTTTACCTAACAGATAACCACCACCTGGGCCACGAACGCTGGAAACCAGGCCATTTTTACGCAGGCGAGAGAACAGCTGTTCCAGATAGGAAAGCGAAATTCCCTGACGCTCTGAAATATCTGCCAACGGCACCGGGCCCGTTTCAGAGTTGAGCGCAACGTCAAGCATCGCGGTCACGGCATAACGCCCTTTAGATGTCAGTCTCATGTCTTACTTAACCTCAAACTCGCCCCTGGCCGGGCTTTTTATTAATATGGGTATTGCATAGCAGGGCCAAGTCTGACATTCCCGAGTAATTTGGTCAACTATTTACTTGACTGTTTTAGTCAGGTATTTGGCTTTCCGTGCCGTTTTACTTCCGCATAGCCTGATACCTTCATCCCGCCAGGCGAGCCCGATTCGTAGCCCGGATAAGCGAAGCGCCATCCGGCGTTAACGCGATTACTTACCTTTATTCTGCTGCTCAATAGACGCCAGCATGCCGCGCAGGATGTTCAACTCCTGGCTTTCCGGACGCGCGCGGGTGAACAGACGACGCAGCTTGTTCATCACCTGCCCCGGATGATTCGGGCGGATAAAGCCCGTCGCCAGCAGCGTCTGCTCAAGATGGTCGTAGAATCGCTCCAGATCGTCCACCAGCGGGTACGGCGCCTCTTCATGCTCAACCGACGGCTGCGCTTGCTCCTGCGCCGCCAGCCAGGCCATCCGCACTTCATAGGCGATAACCTGCACCGCCATCGCCAGGTTCAGCGAGCTGTACTCCGGGTTGGCGGCGATCGCCACGTGATAGTGGCACTTCTGCAGTTCATCGTTGGTCAGACCAACGCGCTCGCGGCCAAAGACCAGCGCCACCGGCGCATGCTGACCTTCGGCGACGCTTTTCAGACCGCATTCGCGCGGGTCGAGCATCGGCCACGGCAGCGTGCGGGAGCGCGCGCTGGTGCCAACCACCAGGCTACAGCCTGCCAGCGCTTCATCAAGGGTATCGACAATCTGCGCGTTGCCGATCACGTCGCTGGCGCCCGCGGCCAGGGCTATCGCCTGCGAATCGGGTTTGACCAGCGGATTGACCAGCCATAGGTTAGTTAAGCCCATGGTTTTCATCGCGCGGGCTACGGAGCCCATGTTGCCGGTATGGGAGGTTTCTACCAGTACGATTCGAATATTTTGCAGCATTATGGTTCTTCGGCTAAAGATTATTCGTGCATGCTACCATAAAACGGAGACATAAGCAGATTTGGCTGCTATTATATGCGCCGTTTTTTCCCGTTCTTTAACATCCAGTGAGAGAGACCGATGCATCCGATGCTGAACATCGCCGTGCGCGCCGCGCGCAAGGCGGGTAATTTAATTGCCAAACACTACGAAACGCCAGACACCGTAGAAACCAGCCAGAAAGGCAGCAATGATTTTGTGACCAACGTCGATAAAGCCGCCGAAGCGATTATTATCGAAACCATTCGCAAATCTTACCCGCAGCACACCATTATCACCGAAGAAAGCGGTGAACACGCTGGCGAAGAGCAGGATGTTCAATGGGTTATCGATCCACTGGATGGCACCACCAACTTCGTTAAACGTCTGCCGCACTTCTCTGTTTCCATCGCCGTACGCATCAAAGGGCGTACTGAAGTCGCGGTGGTCTACGATCCGATGCGTAACGAACTGTTTACCGCGACCCGCGGCCAGGGCGCGCAGCTGAACGGCTACCGTCTGCGCGGCAGCAACGCTCGCGACCTCGACGGCACCATTATCGCGACCGGCTTCCCGTTCAAAGCGAAGCAGCACGCCACCACCTACATGAATATTCTCGGCAACATGTTTACCGAATGTGCCGACTTCCGTCGCACCGGCTCTGCCGCGCTGGATCTGGCCTATGTGGCCGCCGGCCGCGTTGACGGTTACTTTGAGATCGCCCTGAAACCATGGGATTTCGCCGCAGGCGAGCTGATCGCCCGTGAAGCTGGCGCGATTGTCTGCGACTTCACCGGCGGTCATAACTATATGCTGACGGGCAACATCGTTGCCGGTAACCCGCGCGTGGTGAAAGCGATGCTGGCGAACATGCGCGAGCAGCTGAGCGACGCGCTGAAGCGTTAATCTCTTACTGATGTCAAAAAGGAAGCCGCGGCTTCCTTTTTTTATGTCATTTTATCATGTTGAGGATCTGGCGAATCACCGCATTGCCGCCGATGCACAGTACCGTCAGGCCGCTAAACAAGGCCAGCGGTCCGCGCCAGCGCAGACAGCCCTGCGGCCCCAGCCAGCGCCGGAAACACAGCGCTATCCCTACCACCGTCAGCCTGGCGAGCAGCACGCCGACCATCGCCGGAACCAGCAGCAGCCATCCCCACAGCGGCAGCTCATACTGCTGCGCACTGAGTAAAATCCATACCAGCTGAAACGGCAGATAAAAACTCAGGGCAAAGATCAGCGGAATGCGAATATTGCCTGCCGGTGCGGCAACGCCCTGAAAGTCGCGCCAGCCGTCGCGCAGCAGTATTCCAGCCAGCACCAGCGTGGCCAGATAGCATACGTCGTTAAAGATGCCCACGATCTGCATTAGCCTGTCGCTGCTTAGCTTACCCATAAACGCGAAACGCCAGAAAATGATCACCAGAAAACCGAACTGCAACACCCAGCTGCGCAGGATCCAGTCGACCATCTCCCGCGGCGAGGGCTGGTTATGCACAGCCCAGGCAACAATGGGCAGTTTACTGTGACCGGGATGACAAAAGGCCAGCACGAAGCCCGACAGCGTTAGGGTGGCGTAGGCCACCAGCGGAATATCCGCGACACTCGCCACCCCTAATCGCATAACATACGGCATGGCGTGGTAGACACGCACCAGATCTGACGGCCACCAGCTGGCCAGGGCTGGAAACCAGAATACGATCGCCAGGCCCGCCAGCAGCCCGGCGGCGCCGGCGCAGCCATAATAGAACCGCCCGCTCTGCGCGGGAGAAACGATATTTGCGGCCATAGCGACTCCTTGTCATCCGCCGAAAAGCGGAAAACTAGAGCATCGCTTCGCCAGCGGCAAGCGCTGGCGCCCACTTTAGGATTTGCGCCCGGCGTCTGTCTAAAACGGACGGATCCCACCGCCGGCAGGGACGGCGCTGAGCCACATCACCCCTGCCGCCGCCAGCAATATGACGCCGCCGGCCAGCGCCAGCGTCGCCCAACTAACCTGCTTCCATAACGCTGGCGCCTGATGGCGACTGAGGCGGATCGCCAGTTGGCGGAACCCATGCACCAACAGCGCCAGCGCCGTGATAGTCAACGAGGTTCCCGCCGCCATCGCCAGCGCCGCCGCCATCCCCCAGCCAAAAACGCCGATTACCTTGCTGAACAGCAGAACCATGATCGCCCCCGAGCAGGGACGCATGCCCATCGACAGGACAATCGCGGCGCGAGCCCGCCAGTCGTCGCCGGCCTGCAGCTGCTCCGGGGCCGGGAGATGCTGATGCCCGCAGCCGCAGTGTTCGTTATGAACATGATGCGGGGTAAAAGCGGTAAACGTTGGCCGGCGCAGCAGCAGACGCAGCTTTTTTAACGCCCGCCAGCACAGCAGCAGCCCTAACGCACCCACCAGCAAATAGCTCCCCTTCTCCAGCCAGAAACTGCTGAGGTGCAGCTGGCGCGCCGGCAGCTGCAGCAGCGCCAGCACCACGACCACCAGCGCGATGGCCACCAGCCCCTGTAATAAAGAGGCGGCCAGCGTCAGGCCAATGCTTGATTTCAGCTTCGCGGGATGGGTGGCAAGCCAGGTCGTAATGACAATTTTACCGTGTCCGGGCCCTAAGGCATGGAGCACCCCGTAAACGAAGCTAAACCCCAGCAGCGACAGCCCTGCCGCCACCGGGTTCTCCGCCACCGCCAGCAGCAGCCGGCTGAGTTCCAGGTTTAGCGAACGCTGCCAGACTGCGCTCTGCATCAGCACCTGCGGCCACGCCCGCCACATCCAGATGCCGCCGATGATGCTCACAGCCAGCAACAGCGCCAGCGGCCACAGCGCTTTCCAGCGCGAAGATCGCGCGCGCGGAGTAAAAATTACTGACATGTCAGGGTCACCTTCTGGGCAAAATAGCTGCCCAGCGCCATATCCTCCGGCGGCGCATCCGCTTTATCCAGCGACTGAGCGTATGAGAGCATTTTGTCGTTCGGTTTTGGCGTCATCACCGTTGCCTTACAGGCGGCCCGCAGCCCTGCGGGCAGGGAAAAATCGCTATCCTTGTCATAAAACATATCGACGTAGTAGGTCGGGTCGAAGGTGGAAAAGGTAAACGTCTGCCCGGCAATGGGTTGCGGCGTCGCCAGCGGCAGAGTAAAGGTGAGTACCGCCTGCAGTCCGTCACGTTCGAGGCCGTAACCGTCGGGACGATTGTCAAATTTAACCCGCTGACCGTTATGCCACAGCTCGCTGAAATAGTGCTGACCGAGCACGTTGGCCATCACCTCCGCCGCCAGCTTTTTCCAGACTTCGCTGCCCGGTTTGGCGTTTCCGGCATCATAGAGCAGATCCGATGAGGTAATTTCATCCATCGTCCAGCGCATTTTAAAGGCGCTCAGCAGACCATCCTTGACCACCGGCTCGCTTTGCAGGCTGATGAAGCTATGCGGATGCGCAGCGGCCGACCATGATAAAACCATGAAAAACGCCGCGCTTGTGCATTGTTTCACTCTGTTCATCTGTTCCTCACGTGAAAAATTCTGTGAACTTCGCCAGCAATCCTGAGTTAAAGCGGACGCTCTTCCCTGCCCACGCCGCGGTCATTGTCTATCCTTAGCGGAAACCCTAACTGGAACTTACCAGATGATGACCGTCATTGAACCACCATCTGCGCTTTCCAGTCCACAGCGCCGTAGCCAGGTGCTCCTGATGTTTTATCTGCCCGGACAGTCGGTGACGACTGAACGGCTTGGCAGGATCAACCTCGTTGATGAGACCACGGCCCGGCAGGATATTGAGGAGACCGGACGCGAAATTCAGCGTTACCACCGTTTGACCCTCCAGTCACAGGTGGACGGCAGCTATCGGATTGAAGGCGCCGCGCTCGACCAACGTTTATGTCTGCTGCATGCGCTGCGGCGGGGGCTGCGCCTCTGCCCACAGTTCGTTAATCATCATTTTACCCCGGCGCTGAAAACGCAGCTTAAACAGGAAGGCATTGCCCGCACCTTATACGATGATACCAATCTGCAGGCGCTGGTGAACCGCTGCGCGCGGGCGCTCAATCGCCAGTTTGACTGCCGCGACGTGCAGTTTCTGCGCTTGTACCTGCAGTACTGTCTGCTCGAACATCACCGGGGATACTCTCCGGACTTCAATGAGGAACAGCAACGCTGGGCTCAAACCGCCGCCGAGTTCACCCTGGCGCAGGAGATTGTCCGCCACTGGCAGCGTCGGGTCGGCGCTCCGCCCCATGTCGGAGAACCTTTTTTCCTCTCGCTGCTGTTTATGTTGCTCAAAACCCCCGACCCGGTCCGCGACGGTCACCCGCACGATCGCCGCCTGCGGCTGGCTATCTCCGGCCTGATCCACCGCTTTCAGATCCTCGCTGGCAGAGCGTTCAGTGATGAGCAGGGGCTCAGCGATCAACTCTATATTCATTTGTCGCAGGCGTTGATCCGCAGCGTGTTTGCTATCGGCATCGACAGCACGCTCACAGAGGAAGTGACCCGGCTCTACCCTCGCTTACTGCGTACCACCCAGGCGGCATTGAGCGAATTCGAGGAGGCCTGGCACATCCGTTTTAATGAGGAAGAGACCGGTTTAATCGCGGTGATCTTTGGCGCCTGGCTGATGCAGAAAAGCGACCTGCACGAGAAACAGGTGCTGTTGCTAACCGATGACAACCCAGCTATTGAAGAGGCCCTGGAACAACAGCTGCGCGAACTAACGCTGCTGCCGCTGAATATCAAATACCAGAGCGTAGAGCGCTTTCAGAAGGAAGGTGCGCCCAAAGGGGTGACGCTTATCGTCACCCCCTATGCGACGGCGCTGCCGCTGTTTTCGCCGCCGCTGATCCACGCGGAGAACTACTTCACTGAACGCCAGCAGCAGCATATCTGCGCCATGCTCGAGGACTAGGCCGCCACCGCTTTTGGCCGTATAGCCATCGCCGGGAGCGTCAGCAGGGCCATCACCCAGAATACGCCCTGGTGCAGGTGCTGATAGAGGAAACCGGCGAAGACGGTCATGATGGCAATACTGCCGCCCATCGCCACCGCGGAGTAGACGGCCTGCAGACGGATCACTTCGCTACCCTGACGGGCGGCGATATAGCGCATCGCCGCCAGATGACACACCGTGAAGGTGCCACAGTGAAGGATCTGCGCAAGGATGAGTCCCGGCAGCGCCGTGGTCCAGCCCATCAGTCCCCAGCGAATCAGCCCGCAGGCGGCGGAGAGCAACAGCAGGTCGCGGGCGCTGAAGCGGCGGAACACCTTTTTACTCAACGCGAAGATCACCACTTCCGCCACCACGCCTAACGACCACAGATAACCGACCGCCGAGGCGGAATAGCCGGCCTGCTGCCAGTAGATGGCGCTAAAGCCATAGTAGGCGGCATGCGCTCCCTGCAGCAGACAAACGCAGGCGAGAAAGCGCCAGCTTTGGCGCACCAGCGTCAGCCAGGCCGCCATTCCGGCCCCCTGCTGCTGGCGCGACTCCCCCTGGGGCATCACCGACGGCTTAAGCAGCATGCCGAGCAGCATCGAGGCGACCCCCAGGCTTAGCATCAGCAGGATCGCCCGGTAATCGAACAGGCTCACCAGCTTGCCGGTCAGCGCCGAACCAATTACAAAGGCAATAGAGCCCCATAGCCGCACCCGGCCATAGTCCATGGTGATCTGCTTTTGCCAGGTATTGGCCAGAGCATCCGTCAGCGGCACCAGCGGCGAAAAGAACAGGTTGAAGCCGATGATGATCGCCAGCAGCCATGCTACGTGGTTGCCGGCCCAGAAGGCCAGCGCGAAGAGCAAGGTTAACAGCGCCAGCACGCGCAGCGCGGCGATCAGCCGGGAGGGATCGCTCACCCGCGGGGCAATCAGCAGACTGCCGAGAAAACGGGCCACCAGACCGGCGCCAAGCAAAATGCCGATGGTTTCCGGAGTCAGCCCGTTTCCGGCCAGCCAGACGCTCCAGAAGGGCAGAAAAATACCGTAGCTAAAAAAGTAGGTGAAATAACTGAGCGCCAGCCAGCGCGTGGAGTGCAAGACCATGATTTCCTCCCGAATGGTGGCGACAGTCTGGCGATAAACCCCGGCGGGCGCAAGATGCTCTTGTCTGCTGATAGCTCGTTATTTATGCCCCCTCGATGATGATTTTCAGCGAAAAATTGAGCTTCTCTCCCGCGCCTAAAACTCGCAGCCCCGGCTGCCCGTCCATGTTGTGGGCGTTTACCGGATGGCTTTGCGGCTCGAGGCAAAGGAATGATTCACCTTGCATTCTGAACAGCATCAACCACGGAGTTTGCGATAGAATTGTGATATTCATCACGTCCTTGCTTACCCTCGCCCGCCCGCCCCAGCCGGAATAACCCACGTTCAGCCAACGATCTTCACCGAACTGAGCCACGCTGAAATTGGCATAGTCGGGCAAGTTTCCTTGCCAGTTGAGAGGTAAGTGATTCTCCCCTTCCGGCCAGTAACCGCTGACCTGGAACTGAACCTTGCTGCGTTCATCGAAAGGGAAAAAGGGATGAAAGCCGCAGCCGTAAAGCGCAGGGACCTCCCCATAGTGGGTAAGCGTTAGCTCCGCTATCAGCTGGTTACGCAGCAACTGGTAGCGGAGCTGCGCCAGATAATCGAAACCGCAGGCATGCTGCCGACGCAGCTGTAATACACAATACTCGGCGCCGTACTCAATAATATCCCAGCGCTGTAACCAGCCGTCACCGTGAAGAAAGAAATACTCGTCGGCATGGTGGCGAGGCAGGACAATCTCCTGCCCATGAAAAATAAAACGGTTGCCGGCGACGCGATTGGCCAATGGCAGCATCGGAAACATGCCGCCGGCGGGATTTTCATATAGCACCGGCGCTTGATATTGCCGCGAGAATAAACTTTGCACTTTGCCGCCCAGAGAAGAGACGCACATCCGCAGATGCGCGTTCTCCAGAATCCACTCTTCCGCCATTAGCGCATCTGCTCCTGCTTCGCCGCATTCACGCCCGTATGACGCTGCGCCAGCTGCTCTTCCAGCGCTTCGAGGGTGATACCTTTCGTTTCCGGGACGTTGCGCAGGATATAGAGGTAGCCGGCAGCGCAAATGACACCATACAGCAGGAAGCTTCCTGCCGCGCCCAGACCGGCATTAAGCAGCGGGAAAGTATAGGTTAACAGGAAACAGGCGATCCACAGCGCCAGGGTACCTAAAGACATCGCGAGTCCACGTACGCGGTTGGGAAAAATCTCCGCCAGCAGCACCCAGGTCACCGGCGCCAGGGTCAACGCATAAATAGCAATCGCCGCCAGCACCAGCAACAGTACCGGCCACCCCATAATGCCCATGGCGTAAGCGCCGGCGATCAGCACATAGATCAGCGTCAATCCCGAAGCGCCAAGCAGCATTAATTTACGGCGACCGATTTTATCCACCAGCGGCAGCGCCGCAATGGTAAAGACCAGATTAACGACGCCCGTCGCGACGATCGATTTCAGCGTGCTGTTAATATCGAACCCCGCCGAGGCAAAAATCTCCTGCGCGTAGTTAAAGATGACGTTAATCCCACACCACTGCTGGAATATGGCGAGCACCATGCCAATGATCACAATCGGTTTCACCTGGGGAGCCAACAGCGCGCCATAGGAGACTTTATTGTTATCCTTTTCCAGGGTATGCGCGATTTCACGCAGGATCCTGTCGGCATAGTCGGCAGAACCAATGCGTTCCAGCGCAGCCCGGGCGCGCTCCGGTTTACCGGCCTTCATGAGCCAGCGCGGCGACTCGGGGACAAAAAACATCAGGACCAGAAACGCCAGCGCCGGCACCAGTTCCGCACCGAACATCCAGCGCCAGCCCATCTGCCCATTCCAGCTGTCCACAATCATCTGCTGCGTCGCCCCCGGCTCCACCGGTTCAGCAATCATCAGATTGATTAACTGAGCGGCCAGTACGCCAATCACGATGGTGAGCTGATTGACCGCGACAAAACGCCCTCTTTTCTCTGCCGGACTGACTTCGGCAATGTAAAGCGGGCTGAGAGCGGAAGCCAGACCAATCCCTACGCCGCCCACAATGCGGTAAACCACAAACATATCGAAATGACTGGCGACCGCCGTCCCCCAGGCCGACGCGCTGAACAGCACAGCGGAAAGAATTAATGGCAGCTTGCGCCCCAGTTTGTCTGCGCACCATCCCGAAATTAATGCGCCGAAAATACAGCCCAACAGCGCTGAGCTCATCGCCCAGCCGGACTGCGCCGGGTCCGTAATTGAAAACCAGGCTTCATAAAATGGCTTAGCGCCGCCAATCACCACCCAGTCATAGCCAAACAGTAAACCACCGCAGGCGGCGACCAGACAAATCGTCCAGACGTAGCCCATTTTCAGATGTGTCTGCGCGTTGTTCATAATGATTCCTCTATAAGGGAAACGCAGGGAACAGTAGGGTTCAGGCGGGCCGAGCCCGCCCATTGAGGTTCAGGAAAAAATGCCGCTTTGCAGGGCATGGCGAATCAGATGCGCCTTATCATGAGCCGGATTTATTTGCAGAAGCTGCTGCATCCTCTGCTGGCAGGCGGATACGTTGCCCAGCCCCAGATGGCCCAACGCTTCAATAAACAAGCAGTGCTGCTGATGTCTCTGCTGCGCTGATACATCGAGAACCACCAGGTCCGGAAGAGAGACGGCAAAAAAATCGACTTGCGGAACGTCATCCCGATGCTGCGCGGCCCAGTCGATAAAATGGCGGAAGTGCTGCTCGGCCTGCGCTGGGTTACCGCTCTTACGCAGCGCAATGCCCTGCCAGAAAAGGTAATCGGCGGGTTGATCGTTGTAGTACCGCCCGGCGTCCAGCGTTGAGCCCCCTTGCCGGGCAAGCTGGTAATATTCCGCCGCCTGCTGCGCATCCCCAGCCTGTTCTGCGCAGTAGCCCAGCAAATACCAGATATCGTTATCCGTTTGCCCAGGCAGTCGCCCCTCCCCCAGATTGTCGGGATAGCGTAATGCGGCTTTCAGACAGTCCGTGGCCTGTTTAAACGCCCCACGCTCGATGAACTGTAATGCCCGATGGAGCTGATTGAGCAAATACTGGCCGGTGATTTTCCCTTCTCCTCCTTCCCAGGGATGGAATACGCGCGTATCCAGAATCGCGGCGGCATCGGCATAATGACCGGACGCGTTCCACAGGCTTAGCAGCTCAGCGGTCAGGTCGTCCCGCTTCAGCACCACGGCTTTACGTTCCACCAGCGTCGTCAGTCGCTCATGTACCGGCCTGGCCAGTAATTTTTGCAAAAAATCGAGTTCAAACAGGAAGCGCGCATTGTCCGGCTCCAGCGCTACGGCGCGCTGCAGATAAGCCAGCGCCTGCGTTGCATCCTGCTGTTTATTCCAGGAGTAAACGCCCAGCAGACGATGAGCGGGCGCATAATCGGGAGATTTTTCGAGCGTCTCGCGCCAGCAGCTCACCGCCTCGTCATAGCGACGTTTGCTGTACCAGAAGCAACCGAGTAGATAGCGGGCAAAAGCGCTGTCGCCCAGCGACTGCAGCATCTGAACTTCATCGAGCGAGTTAGGGAAACGAACATTGTGCGCATGGCAGTGCTCGGCGGCGGCAATAAACTGTTGGCGTTCATTGGCATCATCACTTAGCGACGCACGCCAGAGCATCGGCAGCGCTTCCTGACTGTCCAGAACCGCAAGAACCTCTTTCACCGCCGACGTCTGTCCGATAGAGAGCAGCCAACCCGCCAGCAGGCTGGCGTTGACCCCTCTGCGCCCCGTGATGCGCAGCAGGGTTTCTCGCGCGTCGTCGCTCCGCTCAATCATCCAGCGCGCGCAGTGCAGCGGATAGCTCAATGGGTATTGCTCAAGAGAGGCGAAAATAAACTCCAGCGCTGCTTTCTTCTGCCCACTGTTGGCTAATGCCAGCGCTTTCAACCCCATCGCCAGAGGATTGCTGGCGTTGAACCGCAGACTGGTGTTTACTTTTTCCAGCGCATCGGCAACATCACCGCGCTTCATCGCCAGCCGCGCCAGCGACCACCAGGCGGCGTCACGGCAATTACCGCTCCAGGAGGCTTTGTAATAGTGATCCCAGGCGCCTGCATCATCCCCCATCCTTTCCAGCACGCTGGCAAGCAGCATACTGGCTTCGCCATCTCGCGGGTTCTTATTCAAACGACGCGCGCGCTGTAGCGCAGCACGGGCACACTGTTCCGCCAGCGCCCAGTCGGCACTGTTGAACGCCAGGGTACCGAGGGCAACATTATTGCGATAATCCTGCGGATCGAGCTCAACCGCCCGACGATAGTAATCCCCGGCGTAGCGGCTTGCGTGGTTGTATTGTTCAAGGTGCTGGCCGATAAAATAGAGCTCGTCGCCATTGTGGATCGCTTCCGGTAACGCGGGCGCTATAGCTGGTTCGGGCAGCGGCGTCTGTTGGGTAATATGTTCCTGATAATCCAGCAGCGGCTGGTTCTCGGCGGTTTTCACTTTGAGGGTTAAGCGCCCGACGCCATTTTCCGGCAGCGTCTGCTGCCAGCTCTCACCGGGCTTCAGCGTCAGCTGAGTTTCGTACAATGGCTGATGGTCAGCGCTGAGTTCAACCACGATATGATTTAGCGGAGCAATGGCATATACGCCAAGCTGCAGTTGCCCAGACTCGCGAACCAGCTTCAGTGCCAGCTGTGTATTGGCATTTTGCACCATCCCTAACTCGCTGTAGGGAAGGAAATTTTGCACAAACACCTTCTCTTCATAAGGCGCAAGCCACGTAAAGTCAGGCTGGTTATCGGTGAAGACGCCGGTCAACGCGCCCACTCCTCAGGCCCTGCTTGAGGCCATCGTTGAATGCTGGCGGCATATCCACCGCCGCTACCCGCAGCACAGCATCAATCTCGCCCTTGGCGTGCATGGACAGGTTGATCCGATTACCGGCGTTTCACAAACCATGCCCCAGGCACGCTGGAAAACACCGATCGAAATAAAGTATCTGCTTGAGGAGCGGCTTGGCGTGCAGGTTCGGGTGGATAACGACTGCGTGATGCTGGCGCTGGCGGAGAAGTGGCAGCATCAGGGTACACAGCAGGATTTTTGCGTGATCAACGTCGATTACGGTATCGGCTCGTCATTTGTGATTAACGATCATATTTATCGCGGCAGTCTGTACGGCAGCGGGCAGATTGGGCATACGATTGTCAATCCTGACGGCAAAGCCTGCGACTGCGGAAGATACGGTTGCCTCGAAACCGTCGCCTCTCTCAGCGCGCTGAAAAAACAGGCCCGAATGTGGCTCAAAACGCAGCCTGAAGCAACGCTCGCCCCCGAGCAGTTAACCACGGCGTCGCTCATTGAGGCCTGGAAAGAGGGAGATGTGCAAATTCGCGCATGGGTTGATAACGCTGCCAACGCGATTGGCTTAAGCCTCTATAATTTCCTGAATATATTAAATATTAATCAAATCTGGCTTTACGGGCGCAGCTGCGCCTTCGGTGAGCAGTGGCTGGAAAGTATCGTCAAACAAACGGGTTTTAACCCCTTTGACCACAGGGATACGCCGCGAGCGCACGCCACCCAAATAGGCTTTGGCCAGCTGACGCGCGCCCAGCAGCTGATGGGGATAGGTTATCTGTACGTTGAGGAGCAATTGCAGACGCTGGTTTAGTCATAAACGAACGTGGCGGAGCGCAAATTTGTGTATTACGTTTAAATCACACGTCTCTCATAACGAGCTGATTATGAACTCACTCCGCTATTTTGATTTTGGCGCTTCCCGCTCTCTGTTGCTGCTTATCGCCCGCATCGCCGTGGTGATTCTGTTTATTCTTTTTGGCTACCCCAAACTGCTGGGCTTTGACGGTACGGTGCAGTACATGGCCGCCTCCGGCGCGCCGATGCCGACCCTGGCGGCGATTATCGCCGTCATTATGGAAGTGCCTGCCGCGATTCTGATTGTGCTCGGCTTTTTCACCCGCCCGCTGGCGGTCATCTTTATTTTCTACACCCTGGGCACGGCGGTGATTGGCCATCACTACTGGGATATGACTGGCGATGCGGTATTGCCGAACATGATTAACTTCTGGAAAAACGTCAGCATCGCCGGCGCTTTCCTGCTGCTGGCGGTAACCGGCCCCGGGGCGATCTCCCTCGACCGCCGCTAATCTCCAGACGCAAAAAAGGCCGCATACGCGGCCTTTTTGATGTCAACGCTAACGCTTACGCATATACCGGGAAGCGGGCGCAGATATCCAGCACTTTACCTTTCACGCGCTCAATGACCGCGTCGTCATTGATATTGTCCAGCACGTCACACATCCAGCCAGCCAGCTCTTTGACTTCCGCTTCTTTAAAGCCGCGGCGAGTCACTGCCGGAGAACCGATACGGATACCGGAGGTTACGAACGGGCTCTTCGGATCGTTCGGCACGCTGTTTTTGTTGACGGTGATGTTGGCGCGGCCCAGGGCAGCGTCAGCTTCTTTACCGGTCAGGTTTTTATCCACCAGGTCCAGCAGGAACAGGTGGTTCTCAGTACCGCCAGACACCACTTTGTAGCCGCGGTTCAGGAACACTTCCACCATCGCTTTAGCGTTTTTCGCAACCTGCTGCTGGTAAACTTTAAACTCTGGCTCCATCGCTTCTTTCAGCGCCACCGCTTTCGCCGCGATAACGTGCATCAGCGGGCCGCCCTGCGCGCTTGGGAACACTGCAGAGTTCAGTTTTTTGTACAGCTCTTCGCTACCGCCTTTCGCCAGAATCAGGCCGCCGCGCGGACCCGCCAGGGTTTTGTGGGTGGTGGTGGTCACAACGTGAGCATGCGGAACCGGGTTCGGGTACACGCCAGCGGCAATCAGGCCTGCCACGTGCGCCATATCGACGAACAGGTAAGCGCCGATGCTGTCAGCGATTTCACGCATTTTCGCCCAGTCAACGATACCGGAGTAAGCGGAGAAACCACCGATGATCATCTTCGGTTTGTGTTCCTGAGCCTGCTTCGCCATGTCGTCGTAGTCAATTTTACCGGACTCATCAATACCGTAAGGGATGATGTTGTACAGTTTGCCGGAGAAGTTAACCGGGGAGCCGTGAGTCAGGTGGCCGCCCTGCGCCAGGTTCATACCGAGCACGGTGTCGCCCGGCTGCAGCAGCGCGGTGTAGACGGCAAAGTTAGCCTGGGAGCCGGAGTGCGGCTGGACGTTAGCATAGTCAGCGCCGAACAGTTCTTTCGCGCGGTCGATTGCCAGCTGTTCAACCACGTCGACGTATTCACAGCCGCCGTAGTAACGCTTGCCCGGATACCCTTCAGCATATTTGTTGGTCAGCTGAGAGCCCTGCGCCTGCATAACGCGCGGACTGGTGTAGTTTTCGGAGGCGATCAGTTCGATGTGCTCTTCCTGACGTACTTTTTCCTGCTCCATAGCCTGCCACAGTTCGGCATCATAATCGGCAATGTTCATTTCACGCTTTAACATCCGCATCTCCTGACTCAGCTAACAATAAAATTTCGGCCTAAAAAGGCGGTCCGATTGGACAACGGCCCACAGTATAACCGAATCATTCTGTGATAACAGGTCTTGACAAAGGATTTTACGCAAACGATTGGCTCCGCATGACACAAGGCTTTGAGCAATAACGCCTCTCTCAGTATCAACGGATTTCTTTTCAGGTTTGTGATGCAAATTCTTCATGTTGTAACTGGATCGGGGGAATGTGTTAAAGAACCATTTACAACGCAGGGTTATTTCTTTAAGATGCATTTAAAATGCATCATTAAGATAACACATAAGGAAGCACGCTATGCTTGACGCTCAAACCATCGCCACGGTAAAAGCCACCATTCCCCTGCTGGTAGAGACCGGCCCGAAATTAACCGCCCATTTCTACGATCGTATGTTCGCGCATAATCCGGAGCTCAAAGAGATCTTCAACATGAGCAACCAGCGCAACGGCGATCAGCGTGAAGCGTTATTCAACGCTATTGCCGCCTACGCCAGCAATATCGATAACCTGCCTGCCCTGCTGCCGGCGGTGGAAAAGATCGCCCAGAAACACACCAGCTTCCAGATCAAACCGGAGCAGTACAATATTGTTGGCAGCCATCTGCTGGCGACCCTCGATGAAATGTTCAGTCCGGGCCAGGAAGTGCTCGATGCCTGGGGTAAAGCCTACGGCGTGCTGGCGAACGTCTTTATCGGCCGTGAAGCCGAGATCTATCAGCAAAACGCCAGTAAAACCGGCGGCTGGGAAGGGACCCGCGCGTTTCGCATCGTGAAGAAAACCCCGCGCAGCCAGCTTATCACCAGCTTTGAGCTCGAACCGGTTGATGGCCAGCCGGTCGCCGATTACCAGCCTGGCCAGTACCTGGCCATCTGGCTGAAACCGGAAGGCTTCGAATATCAGGAAATCCGCCAGTATTCCCTGACCCGCAAAGCGGACGGCAAAGGCTACCGCATTGCGGTTAAACGCGAGGAAGGCGGTCAGGTTTCCAGCTGGCTGCATAACCATGCCAGCGAAGGCGATGTGGTCTATCTGGCCGCCCCGGCGGGAGATTTCTTCCTTAACGTTAAGCCGCAGACGCCAGTCACCCTGCTCTCCGGCGGCGTCGGGCAAACGCCGATGCTGGCGATGCTGGATGCGCTGGCGAAGAGCGGTCATCAGGGTCAGGTGAACTGGTTCCATGCGGCGGAAAATGGCGACGTTCACGCCTTTGCCGATGAAGTGAAGGCGCTCGGCGCGGCGCTGCCGGCGTTTACCTCTCACGTCTGGTATCGCACCCCGACTGAGGCCGACCGTCAGGCTGGACGTTTTGATAGCGAAGGTTTGATGGATTTAGCAGCAGTGGCGGACAATATTCGCGACCCGCAGATGCAGTATTATCTCTGCGGCCCGGTAGCGTTTATGCAGTTTGCAGCGAAGCAGCTGGTCGAATTAGGGGTCAACAAAGACAACATTCATTACGAATGCTTCGGCCCGCATAAGGTGCTGTAAGCCCCGACGACGCGGGGATCTGTAGGCCGGGTAAGCGCAGCGCCACCCGGCAATACTGCAGCGAGCGGCGAGCGTTAAATCGCCGCGTCGTCTTCTTCGCCGGTACGAATACGAATGACCCGCGCCACGTCGAAGACAAAGATTTTACCGTCGCCGATTTTACCGGTCTGTGCGGTACGGATGATGGTATCCACACAGGTATCGACGATATCGTCGGTCACCACAATTTCAATTTTTACTTTCGGCAGAAAATCGACCATATACTCGGCACCACGGTACAGTTCGGTGTGCCCTTTCTGGCGGCCAAAGCCTTTCACTTCCGTTACCGTCATCCCGGTGATGCCGACTTCGGCCAGCGCTTCACGCACGTCATCCAGTTTGAAAGGTTTAATAATCGCATCAATCTTTTTCATGGGGTTCCTGTCTTAATCGCGTAACCGGTTGCTTACCGTATCATAACTTGCGCTATAGTGCGGAGCTACTCTTTAAAGTCGTTGGCGTCGAGCTCATGGCGCGACAGCAGCTTATAGAATTCGGTGCGGTTGCGCCCTGCCATCCGCGCGGCGTGAGTGACGTTGCCCTTGGTAATTTGCAGCAGCTTGCGCAGGTAGTTCAGCTCAAACTGATTGCGCGCCTCCACGAAGGTCGGCAGCGCCGTGTTCTCGCCCTCCAGCGCTTGCTCAACCAGCGCGTCGCCGATCACTGGCGACGAAGTCAGGGCCACGCACTGCTCGATCACGTTCACCAGCTGGCGCACGTTGCCCGGCCATTTGGCGGCCATCAGCCGCTTCATTGCATCGCTGGAAAACGCCCGCACGAACGGCTTATGGCGATCGGCGGACTGACGCAGCAGATGGTTGGCCAACAGCGGGATGTCTTCCGTACGTTCGGAGAGCGGCGGTATTTTCAGGTTCACTACGTTGAGGCGGTAGAACAGGTCTTCACGAAACTCGCCGCGGGCCATCGCCTTCGGCAGGTCGCGGTGGGTGGCGGAGATAATCCGCACGTTGATTTCGATATCGCGGTTGCTGCCCAGCGGGCGCACCTTGCGCTCCTGCAGGACGCGCAGCAGCTTCACCTGCAACGCAACCGGCATATCACCGATCTCGTCGAGAAACAGCGTACCACCCTCAGCGGCCTGGAATAATCCTTCACGGTTACTGACCGCGCCGGTAAAAGCGCCCCGCGCATGGCCAAACAGTTCGGATTCGAGCAGCTGTTCCGGCAGCGCGCCGCAGTTGATCGCCACGAACGGCTTATCATGACGCGGGCTGGCGTTGTGGATCGCCTGGGCGACGATCTCCTTCCCGGTCCCGCTCTGGCCATTAATCAGTACGCTGACATCCGATTGCGCCACCATTCCGGCCTGCTCAAGCAGGCGCAGCATCAGCGGGCTGCGGGTTACAATCGCCTGGCGCCAGGCTTCGTCGGTGGCCGGCGAGCGCTGCTCCAGCGCCTCATCAATGGCTTTATATAAGGCATCTTTATCGACCGGCTTGGTCAGGAAGCTGAACACCCCCTGCTGGGTAGCCGCCACGGCGTCGGGAATCGAACCGTGAGCGGTGAGAATGATCACCGGCATGCCGGGGTGGCCCTTCTGGATCTCGCTAAACAGCTGCAGGCCGTCCATTTCATCCATCCGCAGATCGCTAATCACCAGATCCACTTTCTCACGCCCCAGCACGCGCAGCGCTTCCGGCCCGCTCTCGGCGGTGACCACGCTGTAGCCTTCGCTGACCAGGCGCATGCCCAGTAGCTTCAACAGTCCCGGATCGTCATCCACCAGCAGTAAACGCGCCGGTTTACGGATCGTCATGGATCACCTCCGGCACTTTTTCGCTGCCGAAATTGCCGCCCGGCTTGCGGCTGGAGAGCTGGCGTTCGATATCCGTCAGGTTCTCCAGCTTGCGGGTGGTCAGCTCCAGCTGCTCGCGCAGCGCCAGCTCCTGCTGACGCAGTGTCTCCAGTTCGCTATCGCTGGACTGCTGAAGCTTAGCGTAACGGGCACGCTCTTCCACCAGCTGCAGCTGACGGGTCTGGCCGTCGCGCCAGAGCTGATACAGCGGGCGGACCTGAACGGCGATTTGCGGGCTGAAGGTATCGAGACGCGCCACCAGGTCGCGGCGCTCCTCAGGGGTAATTTTAGCATCAGCAAGCAGGATGCCGCGACGGAACGCGTCCTGCCAGCTGTCGTCGGTATGGCGTTTCGCCTCCGCCCGCGCCTGCGCCGGCGCGAGGCGATCGGCACAGTCAATGCCCCGCAGCCAGTAGAGGGGATTTTTGTCGCTGGCATCGCTGCTGTGCGCCCAGATATCCGCGCAGTCTACCGCGACAAAATCGGCCACCTGATGCTGCGCCTGCCCGGGGGCGGCGGTACCTTCCGCGGTATGCGGTGAAAAGCCGGCGGAACACCCCGCCAGCGTCAGACAAGCAATGCCTGAAAGCAGCCATCCGCTGAGGGAACGGCGCCAGGCCAGGAATTGGGACATAGTTCCCCGATATCGATTCATAAGTTGGATTATTCCGGCGCTGAGGGAAGCGTAATGCGAAAACAGACCTGCCCGGCGGGCGCATCAACTAAGCTGAGCTCCCCTTGCATCTGCCGGACGCAGTCGCGGGCGATACTCAACCCCAGTCCACTGCCCTTAACGGCCCCTTTACGCTGGTGACTCCCCTGGTAAAAAGGCTCGAATATCATGTTTTTTTCCGCGGCCGGGATCGGTTCGCCGCTGTTGGCGACATCAATACGCACCTGCTCTCCGTGCCGGTAGCTATGGATACGGATGTTACCGGATTCAGCGCCATAGTGCACCGCATTGGAGTAGAGATTATCCATTACGCTTATCAATAGCGCAGGCTCTGCCAGGCAACGCCGCGCCTGCAGCGTCAGTTCGGTATGCATCAGTTTAGCCCGCGCGGGCAGGCTGTGCGCCGCCACGACGTTTTCCACCAGGTCCACCAGGTCCACCGCTTCGCGAGCCACCGGGCCGTCGGCCTGTTTTCGGTTATAGTCCAGCAGCTGTTCAATCAGCTTTTGCAGGTTACGGCTACTGCTGTCGAGGATCTCGACAATCTCCTGCTGCTCAGGGGTCAATGGCCCCGCGACCCGGTCGGCCAACAGCTCGGTACCTTCACGCATACTGGCCAACGGGGTTTTCAGCTCATGCGACAGATGGCGAAGAAATTGATGCCGCTGCGACTCCAGCCACGCCAGGCGCTCGCTGAGCCAGATGATGCGCTTGCCCACCGATCGCAGCTCGCGCGGGCCGGTAAACAATGCGGCGTCGTCCAGCGACTTCCCTGCCCCCAGCTGATTGATCATTCTTTCGATGCCTTTCACCGGGCCGATAATCATGCGGGTGAAGAGTAGCACCAGCGCCAGGCTCAGCAGAAACAGCACCAGCGCCTGCCAGCCAAAAAACTGGCCGCGTTCGGCTATCTCCTGCTGCAGCTGTTGGCCACGAGAATAGACGACCGCCCGGGTCGCCTGCACCATATCGCTGTTATTACTGGCGAAAACTTCCAGTCTGGCGGCTGCCTGGGCATCGGGGCCGCTATTTTTACACTGCAGCTGCGCCAGATCGCTGACATCCTGACGCAGCGCCTGCCAGAGCTTCTCGTCCGGCAGCACGCCGGCGTGGGCGTCCAGCATCTGGCTGTAGCGCTGCCGCTGGTTTTGATAGACGCGCGCCAGCGTCGGATCGTCCAGCACGCAGTACTGGCGATAGCTGCGCTCCATCTCCAGTGCAGCATTGATCATCGCCTCGCTGCGTCGGGCGTCGACCAGGGTGGTACGGTTAATATGCGCCGCCTGGGCGCTGAGGGCGTTCAGGCTCTGCCAGGCCTGCCAGGCCAGCACCAGCAATGGCAGCAGGATCAGCACAAAGGAGAGCGTCACCAGCTGACGCAGCGAACGGGGGAAAAGAGAGAGTCGCTTCAAGGATGTTGTCTCAATCATTAGCTCTGGTCGATGCTAACTGAGGAGCGCGCCGGAGAAAAGCGCTACCGCTGGTTACTGCGCCGCAGAAACAACAAAGCCAGGCGCAAGGCCTGGCTTTGTTCAGGAATGAGGCGGTGCCTTACTCGACGTTTCGCCCGATGTCTGATAAAGCCAGGCTGTTATCAGGAGTTGGACGGCAGGCACCTGTTTGTGCGTCATTCGAAGTTTATGTAGCGCGTCCCGAAGGGGCTGACATAAGAAGGTGAATGAGCCACTGGTTAATATTATGCATGAACTATGCCAGCCCTCAAAACATTTTATTAACATATTGATATATATGGCTTTAACCGCAGGAACAGTCGTACTACCACTGTTTATTTTTCACCCGCATTGTCGCTATTTAGCGACACCAAATAGGCTACCGATTACTCATCATTTAAATCAATAACTTAAGTGTCGCCTATTGGCGACGCTGCAATATCGCAGTTGTCGGCAATTCCCGACACCCCGGCGTGCCGACCATCACAGATAAAAAAAAGCCCCCTGTCAGGCAGGGGGCTGATACGTTCGCGTGAAGCGCGGCGGGAAGATTAACCCAGCTGTTTACGCGCGTTACGGAAGATACGCATCCACGGGCTATCCTCGCCCCAGTTCTCCGGGTGCCAGGAGTTGCTTACGGTGCGGAAGACGCGTTCCGGGTGAGGCATCATGATGGTCGCGCGCCCGCTTTCGCTGGTCACCGCGGTGATACCGTTCGGGGAACCGTTCGGGTTCGCCGGATAGGTTTCGGTCACTTTGCCGAAGTTATCCACGAAGCGCAGCGCCACCAGACCTTTGCTCTCCAGCTGGGCCAGATGCGCGCTGTCGCGCACTTCCACCTGACCTTCGCCGTGGGAGACCGCAATCGGCATCCGTGAGCCAACCATGCCTTCCAGCAGCAGGGATGGGCTTTGCGTCACTTCCACCAGGCTAAAGCGCGCTTCAAAGCGGTCAGACTGGTTGCGCACAAAGCGCGGCCACAGGTCGCTGCCCGGGATCAGCTCGCGCAGGTTGGACATCATCTGACAGCCGTTGCACACGCCGAGCGCCAGCGTCTGCGGACGATGGAAGAAGGTCGCGAACTCATCGCGCACGCGCTCGTTGAACAGAATCGACTTCGCCCAGCCCTCGCCCGCGCCCAACACGTCGCCGTAGGAGAAGCCGCCGCAGGCTACCAGGGCATGGAAATCGCCCAGACCGGTCCGGCCGGCCAGCAGGTCGCTCATATGCACGTCGATGGCGTCAAAGCCGGCACGATGGAAGGCGGCCGCCATTTCAACGTGGGAGTTCACCCCCTGCTCGCGCAGGACGGCCACTTTCGGCCGCGCGCCGGTGGCAATGTACGGGGCGGCGACGTCGTCGTTAATATCAAACGAGAGCTTCACATTGAGGCCCGGGTCGGCATCATTGGCTTTCGCCTCATGCTCCTGATCGGCGCAGGCCGGGTTGTCGCGCAGACGCTGCATCTGCCAGGTGGTTTCCGCCCACCACATGCGCAGCGTGGTGCGGCTTTCGCTGAACACCGTCTGACCGCCGGCGGTCAGCACGAAGCGATCGCCCTCAACCGCTTTACCGAGGTAATGCACGCAGTCCGCCAGGCCGTTAACCGCCAGAATGGCTTCCACCGCCTCACGGTCTGCGGCGCGGACCTGAATCACCGCCCCCAGCTCTTCGTTGAACAGCGCGGCCAGATGGTCGTCGCCCAGCGCGGCGATATCCGCTTCCACGCCGCAGTGGCCGGTAAAGGCCATTTCCGCCAGCGTGACAAGCAGACCGCCGTCGGAGCGGTCGTGGTAGGCCAGCAGTTTACGCTGCGCCACCAGGGCCTGCATCGCATTCCAGAAGCCTTTCAGTTGCGCGACATCGCGCACGTCAGCCGGCTTGTCGCCGAGCTGGCGATAGACCTGCGCCAGCGCCGTCGCGCCCAGCGCGTTGTGCCCTTTACCGAGGTCGATCAGCAGCAGGGCGTTATCTTCCGTCGAAAGCTGCGGCGTGACGGTATGACGGACATCTTCGACACGGGCGAAGGCAGAGATGACCAGCGACAGCGGGGAGGTCATCTCGCGCTGCTCGCTGCCTTCCTGCCAGCGGGTTTTCATCGACATCGAGTCTTTACCGACCGGAATGGTCAGGCCCAGCGCCGGGCACAGCTCTTCGCCCACCGCTTTCACCGCCTCATACAGGCCAGCGTCTTCACCCGGGTGGCCGGCGGCGGCCATCCAGTTAGCCGACAGCTTCACGCGGTTCAGCTCGCCAATCTGCGTGGCGGCGATGTTGGTCAGCGCTTCGCCGACCGCCAGACGGCCAGAGGCCGCGAAGTCCAGCAGGGCGACCGGGGCGCGCTCGCCCATCGCCATCGCTTCGCCATAGTAGCTGTCGAGGCTGGCGGTGGTCACCGCGCAGTTGGCCACCGGGATCTGCCACGGGCCAACCATCTGGTCGCGGGCGACCATACCGGTCACGGTGCGGTCGCCGATGGTGACGAGGAAGGTTTTCTCGGCCACCGTCGGCAGATGCAGAACGCGGTTAACCGCATCGGCAAGGGTAATCGGTTGGCGATCCAGTGCACTACCCTGAGCTTTCAGAGTCTGCACGTCGCGGGTCATTTTCGGCGTTTTGCCGAGCAGGACGTCCAGCGGCAGGTCGATCGGCTGATCGTTAAAGTGGCTGTCGCTCAGGCTCAGATGCTGCTCAGCGGTGGCTTCGCCGATAACGGCATAAGGCGCGCGCTCGCGGCGGCACAGTTCGTCGAACAGCGGCAGCTGCTCCGGGGCGACCGCCAGAACATAACGTTCCTGCGATTCGTTACACCAGATCTCCAGCGGACTCATCCCTGGCTCATCGCTGAGAATATCGCGCAGCTGGAATTTACCGCCGCGGCCGCCGTCGCTCACCAGCTCCGGCATAGCGTTGGAGAGACCGCCGGCGCCAACGTCGTGGATAAAGAGGATCGGGTTGGCGTCGCCCAACTGCCAGCAGCGGTCGATCACTTCCTGACAGCGGCGCTCCATTTCCGGGTTGTCACGCTGTACGGAGGCGAAATCGAGATCGGCATCGGACTGGCCGGAGGCCATAGAAGACGCCGCGCCGCCGCCGAGGCCGATGTTCATCGCCGGGCCGCCCAGCACGATCAGCTTCGCGCCGACGGTAATCTCGCCCTTCTGCACGTGCTCACCGCGGATGTTGCCGATACCGCCGGCCAGCATGATCGGTTTGTGGTAGCCACGCAGCTCTTCGCCATTGTGGCTGGTGACTTTCTCTTCATAGGTGCGGAAGTAGCCGTTCAGCGCCGGACGACCAAATTCGTTGTTAAACGCCGCGCCGCCCAGCGGGCCTTCGGTCATGATGTCCAGGGCGGTGACAATGCGATCCGGTTTACCGAAATCTTCTTCCCACGGCTGTTCGAAGCCCGGGATACGCAGGTTGGAAACCGAGAAGCCCACCAGGCCCGCTTTCGGCTTCGCGCCGCGGCCGGTGGCGCCTTCATCGCGGATTTCGCCGCCGGAGCCAGTTGCCGCGCCCGGCCATGGAGAGATGGCCGTCGGGTGGTTATGGGTTTCCACCTTCATCAGAATGTGCGCCGGCTCCTGATGGAAGTCGTAGCGCCCGGTCTGATGGTCGGCGAAATAGCGCCCGACTTCAGACCCTTCCATCACCGCGGCATTATCTTTATAGGCCGACAGCACGTAGTCCGGCGTTTTTTCAAAGGTGTTTTTGATCATTTTGAACAGCGACTTCGGCTGCTGTTCGCCGTCGATGATCCAGTCGGCGTTGAAAATCTTGTGGCGACAGTGCTCTGAGTTCGCCTGGGCGAACATATACAGCTCGATATCGTTCGGGTTGCGTCCCAGGCGGGTAAACGCGTCCTGCAGGTAGTCAATTTCGTCGTCGGCCAGCGCCAGACCCAGACGGAGGTTGGCGTCAATCAGCGCCTGACGCCCTTCGCCCAGCAGGTCGACGCTGGTCACCGGCGTCGGCTGATGGTGAGCGAACAGCTTCTCGCCCGCTTCCAGCTCGTCGAAGACGCTCTCCATCATGCGGTCGTGCAGCTCCGCCGCCACCGCGGCCCACTGCGCTTCGGTCAGGGTTGAGGCTTCAACGTAATACGCCACGCCGCGCTCAAGACGCACAACCTGCGCCAGACCGCAGTTGTGAGCGATATCGGTAGCTTTAGAAGACCAGGGAGAGATGGTGCCAGGGCGAGGGGTCACAAGCAGTAATTTACCGGTCGGGGTATGGCTGCTTAAGCTCGGGCCATACTGAAGCAGTCGCGCCAGGCGCTCGCGATCGTCAGCGCTCAGCGGGGCGTTCAGATCGGCAAAATGAATATATTCGGCATATATGGCGCTTACCGGAAGGTTGGCCGCCTGAAATCGTGCCAGCAGTTTATTAATACGGAATGCCGACAGTGCAGGTGAACCACGCAAAATTTCCATCATAAGTCTCTCGTCTTCGAAGCTTTCAGGGTGAGCCAGGGGGGGAAACGGGCGTCATTATAGTGAATCCTGCGCCCCGACGAAACCGTTTGCGTAGAAATAAAATCATTGATGCTGTTTATCAATAAATGTGACGACCATCGCGAATAAGTTGCCAACTGGCGCATTATTAAGCAGAATGCCGCACATTCGACGACAACCTTGCGTTTTTTCCGGACATCGCCTGCTGAGGAACCTGAAGCTGCAGAAGATTAACTCTCTGAAAAAATTAAAGATTAATTATCTGCTGATCGGCATTGTCACCCTTTTGCTGGCGGCGGCCCTGTGGCCGTCGATCCCCTGGTCTGGTAAACCCGAGAACCGGGTGGCGGGCATTATCGCTCGCGGCGAGCTGCGCATCAGCACCATCAACTCGCCAATGACCTTCGCCACCATGAACAATAAAGCGTTCGGTCTGGATTATGAACTGGCGAAGCAGTTTGCCGACTACCTTGGCGTAACGCTTAAGATAACCGTCCGGCAAAACATCAGCCAGCTGTTTGACGACCTCGACGACAGTCAGGCCGATATGCTGGCCGCCGGACTGGTCTATAACCAGGAGCGAGTGAAAAACTATCAGGCCGGCCCCACCTACTATTCTGTTTCACAACAGCTGGTCTACCGCGTCGGCAATACCCGGCCGCGCACCCTCGCGGCGCTGACCGCCGAGCAGCTCACTATCGCTCCGGGCCACGTGGCGATCAACGACCTGCAGACCTTAAAAGCCGAGAAATACCCGGATCTTGCCTGGCGCGTGGACGAAAAACGCGGTACCACGGCACTGATGCAGGCGGTGATTGACGGTAAACTTGATTACACCATCGCTGACTCGGTGGCCGTCAGCCTGTTTCAGCGCGTCCATCCGGAGCTGGCGGTGGCCCTCGATATCACTGACGAACAGCCGGTCACCTGGTTTAGCGCCCGGGACGACGATAATTCGCTGTCGGCGGCAATGCTTGATTTCTTCAACAACATCAATGAAGACGGCACCCTGGCGCGCCTCGAGGAGAAGTACCTCGGCCACGGCAACGATTTCGATTATGTCGATACCCGCACTTTCCTGCGCGCGGTGGAAAATATTCTTCCGGAGGTGCAGCCGCTGTTTGAAAAATACGCCCGCGAGATTGACTGGCGCCTGCTGGCCGCCATCGCCTGGCAGGAATCCCACTGGGATCCGCAGGCCACCTCCCCCACCGGCGTGCGCGGTATGATGATGCTCACACGCAATACGGCGCAAAGCCTGGGTCTAACCGACCGCACCGATGCGGCGCAGAGTATCGACGGCGGCATGCGCTACCTGCAGGATATGATGGATAAAGTGCCGGATTCGATCCCGAAAGATGAACGCATCTGGTTTGCGCTGGCCGCTTATAATATGGGTTATGCCCATATGCTGGACGCCATGGCGCTCACCCGCAAACAGAAAGGCAATCCTAACAGCTGGGCGGACGTTAAGCTGCGTTTACCGTTGCTGAGCCAGAAACCCTATTACAGCAAACTAAAATACGGCTATGCCCGCGGCCATGAGGCCTACGCCTATGTGGAAAACATCCGCAAATATCAGATAAGCCTTGTCGGCTATTTGTCAGAGAAGGAGCGCCAGCAGCAGCAAACGCTGGCCCTGGCGGAGGATTACCCGGCCGTGCTCCCCAATGAGCTCGAACAGCCGCAGGAGACCACCCTGCCCTTTTTCAAGTTTCGCGCCGATAAGCAGATGGATAATGCCCGGATGAAACTCCCCGGCCACCTGTATTAACTTTCCCCAGTCTGCTCCCGGGCTTTCTTCAGCGCTTTTTTCTCTTCCCGCCGCCAGCGGAAGAAGTCGCTCAGCATGGCAGAGCAGGACTCTGCCAGCACGCCTTCGCTAATCTCAACCCGATGGTTCATTCCCGGGTGGTGCAGAACATCCATCAGCGAGCCGGCGGCGCCGGTCTTGGCATCCCTGGCGCCAAACACCAGGCGGGCGATACGGCTGTGCACCATCGCGCCCGCGCACATGACGCAGGGCTCGAGGGTCACGTACAGCGTGGCGTCGATCAGGCGGTAGTTTTGCAGCACCAGTCCGCCCTGGCGTAAGGCCATAATCTCCGCATGGGCGGTGGGGTCGTGACGGCCTATCGGCCGGTTCCAGCCCTCGCCAATGACCTGATTGTTATGCACCAGCACCGCGCCCACCGGCACCTCGCCCTCTTCCCAGGCGCGTTTCGCCAGCGTCAGGGCATGACGCATCCAGTATTCATCATTGAGTTCGAGGTCAGACACAGCGGCCACTCCAGCAGAAAAAGCGGGGCGCATTATACATGGGCGCTATCAATTACACACTATTACTCCAGCTGCTGAAGCTCTCCCTGAGGGGTTACCCGCCAGCGATGCTGGCAAAAGCCGAGCAATGGATTATCCTGCTCACTATCGCTATAGCCGCTATACAGCCGCAGCGGGGCGCCAATCTTTTTCTCCAGCTGTACCACCTTTTCATGCCCCAGGCAGCGCAGGGTCAATACCCAGCCGCCCCAGCGGCGCGCGGTGCGGCTGGCTATCAGATTCACCCGCGGCAACCAGAGGGTATCGCGATAGACCTGCTCCACCAGCGACTGCGGCGAGCCGGTGATCAACCAGACGTCGGCATCGGTGCTGGTCAGGTAGGCGGTAAGCCGCGCATGAACTACCGGAAACGCCGTCACATGATGGCGAAACCAGCCGACAAACTCCGCTTCCAGCCGCTTCAGCACCGCCTCGCGGCGGCCAAAGGTTGTCGCCCACAGCAGGAGGCTCATCGGCCAGCGCGCCGCCCGTCCGCTCACTGCCAGTCCGGCAAGGATCACCGGCCCCATCGCCACCACCAGCAACAGGTTCAGCGGCAAATGGCGCAGCAGATAGCGCAGAAAACTGCCGAACATATCCTGTTGGTGTAAGGTTCCGTCCAGATCGAAAAACACCACTCTCCGTTCAGTGTGCTGCAAACTGCCTCCTTTATCTCAGAACTCGCTTCTCGTTAGGGTAAGCTTAACAGCCTGACGCCATGTCGAGGGAAAACATCCCCTCCGTTAAGAAAGAATTAAAGTAGCAGGCGAAGGAAAAATTGTGGCTTAAGAATTTTTAATTCATGGTATACCCCTTATAATCGAATAAAAATTCTGTCAGTCACGAGCCGGACGGCTCCAGCGGAGCTCCAATGAACTGTTTAACGCGTATTCGTCAGCGCTATCCCACCCTGGCGGCGAGCGAAAAAAAGTTGGCCGATTATATTCTAAGCCAGCCCGATGAGACCCGGCACCTCAGCTCGCAGCAGCTGGCGGCGGAAGCCGGTGTGAGTCAGTCCAGCGTGGTTAAGTTTGCCCAGAAGCTGGGATTCAAAGGCTTTCCGGCGCTGAAGCTGGCCCTTAGTGAAGCGCTGGCGAGTAGCCCGGATCCGCACTCCGTCCCGGTGCATAACCACATTCGCGGTGACGATCCGCTGCGTCTGGTCGGCGAGAAACTCATTAAAGACAATGTCGCCGCCATGCATGCCTCGCTGGACGTCAACACTGAAGAGACGCTACGGGAAGCCGTCACGCTGCTGCGCAACGCCCGGCGAGTGATCGTCACCGGGATTGGCGCCTCCGGCCTGGTGGCGCGTAACTTTAGCTGGAAGCTGATGAAGATCGGCATCAACGCTGTTTCTGAGCAGGATATGCATGCCCTGCTGGCGACGGTGCAGGCCATGTCCAGCGACGATCTTCTGCTGGCGATCTCTTACTCCGGCGAGCGCCGGGAAATCAATATGGCGGCCGGTGAAGCGCTGCGCGTCGGCTGTAAGATCCTGGCGATCACCGGGTTTAGCCCGAACGCCCTGCAACAGCAGGCGACCCACTGCCTGTATACTATCGCCGAAGAGCAGGCGACGCGCAGCGCCGCCATCTCCTCCACCAGCGCGCAAATGATGCTCACCGATCTGCTGTTTATGGGGCTGGTGCAGCAGGATCTGGAGCGGGCGCCGGAGCGCATTCGCCATAGCGAAGCGCTGGTGAAAAAGCTGGTCTGAGCAGAAAATGGGCGTATAATGCCCGCCCTGTTTGTGTTGTTTCTGAGACTTTCCTGATGGCGCTGTTAATTACCAAAAAATGCATCAACTGCGATATGTGCGAGCCGGAGTGCCCGAATGAGGCCATTTCGATGGGTGACAGCATTTATGAGATTAACAGCGACCGCTGCACCGAGTGCGTGGGTCATTACGACACGCCAACCTGCCAGAAAGTGTGCCCGATCCCGAATACGATCCTGAAAGATCCGGCACACGTCGAGAGTGAAGAACAGCTGTGGGATAAATTCGTGCTGATGCACCACGCGGATAAAATTTAACCGCCCTCCTGGCTAGCTTTCGACAATCACCGTGGCGCAGGCGTAGTGGCGTTCATCAGCGAGAGTAACGTGAATAGCGCTTACTCCCATGCGTTCAGCTAAAAGGTTTGCTTCACCCCATAGCCGCAGCTTCGGCTTGCCCAGCTCGTCGTTGTAAACCTCGAACTGGTTAAACGCCAGCCCGTTACGGATCCCGGTTCCCAGCGCTTTCGCCGCCGCTTCCTTGACCGCAAAGCGTTTCGCCAGGAAACGCACCGGCTGCTGGTGCTGCTCCCAGATGCTCCATTCATGGTCGCTCAGCACCCGGCGGGCAAGGCGATCGCCGCTGCGGGCGATCACTGCTTCGATGCGGGCAATCTCGACGATGTCGGTACCCAACCCGAGAATGGCCATTAGCCGCGCGCTTCCAGCATCAGACGCTTCATTTCCGCCACCGCCTCTTTCAGGCCGCTCATCACCGCACGGCCAATAATCGCGTGACCGATATTCAGCTCATGCATTTCCGGCAGCGCAGCAATCGCTTTCACGTTGTGGTAGGTCAGACCGTGGCCGGCATTCACCTTCAGGCCGAGGCTGGCGGCGTAGGTGGCCGCTTTGGCAATACGTTCCAGCTCCCTGGCCTGCTCGGCGTCGGTTTTGGCATCGGCATAGCAGCCGGTGTGGATTTCGATATAGGGCGCGCCAACGTCTGCCGCCGCTTTGATCTGCGCTTCATCCGCATCGATAAACAGGGAGACCAGGATGCCGGCATCCGCCAGGCGTTGACAGGCATCGCGCATCTTGTCGCGCTGGCCGGCGACGTCCAGCCCGCCTTCGGTGGTCACTTCCTGACGCTTCTCCGGCACCAGGCAGCAGAAGTGCGGTTTGGTTTCGCAGGCGATCGTCAGCATCTCTTCGGTGACCGCCATTTCAAGATTCATGCGGGTGTGCAGCGTCTGGCGCAGGATACGCACATCGCGATCGGTAATATGGCGACGGTCTTCGCGCAGATGCACGGTAATGCCGTCGGCGCCGGCCTGTTCGGCAATGAAAGCCGCCTGAACCGGATCCGGGTAAGCGGTGCCGCGGGCGTTACGCAAGGTCGCGATATGGTCAATATTGACCCCTAACAATAATTCAGCCATGACAATCCTCGTTAATCATTATTCGTATTATCGGCTCGCGCCTTTCGCGCGGGCATAAACTGGCGAAACAACTCCCGGCTCTTGAGCGGTTTGCCGCCGAGATAGGGCTTCAGGGCGATACGGGTAAAGCGCTTCGCGGCGCGCAGCGTATCAACATCAGGAAACTCGCGACTCGCCAATGCTTTCAAATGGTGCCCGGTAAACGTGTTGTTATCAATCACCAGGCTGGCAATAAAGCCTTTTTCTTCACGATAGCGGTAGGTCATGGTGTCGTCTACCGGCTCGCCGCTCCCGGCGCAGTGGAGAAAATCCACGCCATAGCCCAGGTGCCCGAGCAGCGCCAGCTCAAAACGCCGCAGCGCGGGCTCCGGCGAGCCGCTGGCCCCGGCGAGCGCCTGAATGCAGTGCAGGTAGTCGAAAAAGAGTTCGGAGAAGCGTGTTTCGTGCTCCAGCACGCGGGAGATAAGCTCGTTAACGTAGAGACCGCTGTAGAGGGTGATGCCGCTGAGCGGCAGCGCCAGCGAAACGGCTTCCGCGCTGCGCAGGGTTTTGACTTCGCCGCGACCGCAGAAGCGAACCAGCAAGGGGGTAAAGGGCTGTAAAGCGCCTTTGAGATTAGAGCGTTTGGAGCGTGCGCCCTTGGCAACCAGGCGCACACGACCGGATTCTTCCGTGAAGACGTCCAGCATCAGGCTGGTTTCGCTCCACGGACGGCTATGCAGGACAAAGGCGCGCTGCCATCCATCCACGTTGCGTTAACTCAGAGGTCGTCAACGTAACCGAGACTGCGCAGGGCGCGCTCGTCATCGGCCCAGCCGGATTTCACTTTCACCCACAGCTCGAGGTGCACCGGCGCTTCAAACATCTCCTGCATGTCCTTACGCGCTTCGATACCGATGGTTTTAATTTTGGCGCCTTTGTTGCCAATCACCATCTTTTTCTGCCCTTCGCGCTCGACGAGGATCAGGCCGTTGATATCGTAACCGCCGCGCTCGTTGCTGACGAAACGTTCGATTTCCACGGTGACGGAGTACGGCAGCTCAGCGCCGAGGAAACGCATCAGTTTTTCACGGATGATTTCGGAGGCCATAAAGCGTTGTGAGCGATCGGTAATATAATCTTCCGGGAAGTGATGGATCGCTTCCGGCAGATGCTTACGCACGATCGCCGCGATGGTATCAACGTTGGTGCCGGTTTCCGCTGAGATCGGTACGATATCGAGGAAATTCATCTGGCTGGCGAGGAACTGCAGGTGCGGTAACAGATCCGCTTTTTCCTGCACGTTATCCACCTTGTTGACCGCGAGGATCACCGGTGCTTTCGCGTCGCGCAGCTTGTTGAGCACCATCTCATCGTCCTGCGTCCAGCGAGTGCCTTCCACCACGAAGATGACCAGTTCCACGTCGCCAATCGAACTGCTGGCCGCTTTGTTCATTAAGCGGTTAATGGCGCGCTTCTCTTCCATATGCAGGCCCGGAGTATCAACGTAAATCGCCTGATACGGCCCTTCGGTATGGATACCGACGATGCGGTGACGGGTGGTCTGCGCTTTACGGGAGGTGATCGAGATCTTCTGCCCAAGCAGCTTGTTCAACAGCGTGGATTTGCCAACGTTTGGACGACCCACGATGGCGACAAACCCACAATAACTTTTTTCTTCGCTCATTCCAGCTCCAGCTTTTTCAGCGCCTGTTCGGCGGCAGCCTGCTCCGCCTTACGACGGCTGGAACCTGTGCCAACCACCGGTTCACTCAGGCCACTGACCTGGCAGTGGATAGTAAATTCCTGATCGTGCGCTTCGCCGCGAACCTGGACCACCAGGTAAGACGGCAGCGGCAGATGACGTCCCTGCAGATACTCCTGCAGACGCGTCTTCGGATCCTTTTGCTTATCGCCCGGACTGATTTCGTCCAGACGGGTCTGGTACCAGGAGAGGATTAAGCGTTCAACGTTCTGAATATCACTGTCGAGGAAAACCCCGCCAATTAACGCTTCAACGGTATCCGCGAGAATCGATTCGCGACGGAAACCGCCGCTTTTCAGCTCTCCCGGCCCGAGGCGCAGACACTCGCCCAGCTCAAACTCGCGGGCGATCTCCGCCAGCGTGTTGCCGCGCACCAGCGTCGCGCGCATACGGCTCATATCGCCTTCATCTACACGAGGAAAGCGATGATACAGCGCATTCGCGATCACGAAACTTAAAATGGAGTCACCTAAAAATTCCAGGCGCTCATTATGTTTGCTGCTGGCACTGCGGTGAGTTAATGCCTGTTGCAACAGCTCCTGATGATGAAAAGTGTAGCCCAGCTTTCGTTGAAGCCGATTAATTACGATGGGGTTCATGCGTTACCAATAAATGAATGCGTCAAAGATGCAGCACACGAAACCGACCTGAGCATTCGCTTCAAACAGTAATTTGAAACAGACCAATACGCTTTCGTGTGCAGTGTCACCCGGCAGAGCGACAACCAAAAACTTCGGGGGGATATTCTATACGCAACGACACGGGATGTCGTTAGTTTGAATGGATTTAAATACTAAATAATTCACGCCGCTGCGATAACAGCAGCGACGTGAATTCAGCAGAGGAAATTAATGAATTCCACCAATGCGCGATAACCGCACGCCGGTCGGCCATTCACCTTCCTGCTTTTCAAAACTCATCCAGATAGCGGTTGCTTTTCCGACCAGGTTGGCTTCCGGCACAAAGCCCCAGTACCGGCTGTCGGCGCTGTTATCCCGGTTGTCGCCCATCATGAAGTACTGACCGGGCGGCACAATCCAGGTGGCCAGCGGCAGACCGGACTGATGGTAGTACATCCCAACCTGATCCTGGGCAATCGGCACCATCAAAATTCGGTGCGTCACGTCGCCCAATGTCTCCTGACGCTCGGTAAGACGAATGCCGTCGGCTTTGGTTTCGCCCTTCGGCAACTGCCAGAAACCGCTGCTCGCTTCGCCGCCGTTGCTGCGGGAGAAGGTCTGAACAAAATCGCTCGGCTCCACGTTGGAATAGGTCACCGGCAGCGCGTTGCCGCAGGCCTGTCCGGAACTGCAGCCCGGCTGAATAGTGACCTGTTTGGCAACCGGATCGTAGGTGACCTTATCACCCGGTAACCCCACCGCGCGCTTAATGTAGTCCAGACGCGGGTCTTCCGGATATTTAAACACCACGATGTCGCCGCGCTTCGGATGGCCGGTCTCGATCAGCGTTTTCTGGTAGATAGGATCTTTAATGCCGTAGGCAAATTTCTCCACCAGAATAAAATCGCCGATGAGCAGCGTTGGCATCATCGAACCTGAAGGGATCTGGAAAGGCTCATAAATAAATGAACGTACCACCAGAACGATCGCCAGCACCGGGAAAACCGATGCGCCGGTTTCCAGCCAGCCCGGTTTCGGGCCGACTTTCTTCAGCGTCTTCTTGTCCAGTTGCTCGCCGGTCGCTGTCTGAGCAGCGGCCTGACGTTCACGACGTTTCGGTGCAAAAATGAACTTGTCCAGGCACCATAAAACGCCCGTCACCAGGGTTGCAATCACCAGGATCAGGGCAAACATGTTCGCCATGCCAACTCCTTAGGGTTATTTGCCGTCTTTACCAACGTGCAGAATGGCGAGGAACGCTTCCTGCGGCAGCTCAACGTTACCGACCTGCTTCATACGCTTCTTACCTTCTTTCTGCTTCTGCAGCAGCTTTTTCTTACGGCTGACGTCGCCGCCGTAGCATTTCGCCAGGACGTTTTTACGCAGCTGTTTCACCGTAGAGCGCGCGATAATGTGGTTACCGATGGCCGCCTGAATCGCGATATCGAACTGCTGACGCGGAATCAGATCTTTCATCTTTTCCACCAGCTCGCGGCCGCGATACGGCGCGTTATCGTTGTGGGTGATCAGCGCCAGCGCATCGACGCGCTCACCGTTGATCAGCACATCGACGCGAACCATGTTCGACGCCTGGAAGCGTTTGAAGTTGTAGTCCAGCGACGCATAGCCGCGGGAGGTGGACTTCAGGCGGTCAAAGAAGTCGAGAACCACTTCCGCCATCGGAATTTCATAGGTCAGCGCCACCTGTTTACCGTGGTAAACCATGTTGGTCTGCACCCCACGCTTCTCGACACACAAGGTAATCACGTTGCCGAGGAACTCCTGCGGCAGCAGCATGTGACACTCGGCGATCGGCTCGCGCAGCTCCTGAATATTATTCAGCGGCGGCAGCTTGGACGGGCTGTCGACGTAGATAACTTCTTTGGAGGTGGTCTCTACTTCGTAGACTACCGTCGGCGCGGTGGTGATCAGGTCGAGATCGTATTCACGCTCCAGACGCTCCTGAATGATCTCCATGTGCAGCAGGCCGAGGAAGCCGCAGCGGAAGCCGAAGCCCAGCGCGGTAGAGCTTTCCGGCTCGTAGAACAGAGAGGCATCGTTAAGGCTCAGTTTGCCCAGCGCGTCGCGGAAAGCTTCATAATCATCGGAGCTCACCGGGAACAGGCCGGCATACACCTGCGGTTTCACCTTCTTAAAGCCAGGCAGCGCTTTGTCTGCCGGGTTGCGGGCGGCGGTCAGGGTATCGCCCACCGGCGCGCCGAGGATGTCTTTGATCGCGCAGACCAGCCAGCCTACCTCGCCGCATTTCAGCTCGGTACGGTCAACCTGTTTCGGGGTGAAGATGCCCAGACGATCAGCGTTATAGACCTGGCCGGTGCTCATGACCTTGATCTTGTCGCCCTTGCGCATGGTGCCGTTTTTAATCCGCACCAGCGACACCACGCCGAGGTAGTTATCGAACCAGGAGTCAATAATCAGCGCCTGCAGCGGCGCGTCCGGATCGCCTTCCGGCGGCGGGATATCGCGCACCAGACGCTCCAGCACGTCGGTCACGCCGACGCCGGTTTTTGCTGAGCAGCGCACCGCGTCGTGGGCATCGATCCCGACGATATCTTCAATCTCGTCCGCTACGCGCTCAGGGTCGGCCGCAGGCAGGTCGATCTTGTTGAGTACCGGAACCACTTCGAGATCCATCTCCATGGCGGTGTAGCAGTTGGCCAGGGTCTGGGCTTCTACCCCCTGCCCGGCGTCTACCACCAGCAGCGCGCCTTCGCACGCGGCAAGAGAACGGGAAACTTCATAAGAGAAGTCTACGTGGCCCGGGGTGTCGATAAAGTTCAGCTGGTAGGTCTCACCGTCGCTGGCCTTATAGTCCAGGGTGACGCTCTGCGCCTTGATGGTGATCCCGCGTTCGCGCTCAAGATCCATGGAGTCCAGAACCTGGGCTTCCATTTCACGATCAGAAAGGCCACCGCAAATCTGGATGATACGGTCAGACAGCGTCGACTTACCGTGGTCGATGTGAGCGATGATCGAAAAGTTACGTATATTCTTCATATTTAGAGTTAATTATGCCTTACGAGTATCATGAGGCCGCTGTACTGTGCCTGACGTTTTTTAATCCGAAAACGCCGCATTCTACACTACATCCGCGAAACCAGGAAATGCTGTTAGATCCAGCATACCCGCAGAAATTGTGGCGTTGTAACAGGAAAGGTAAATAAAGATAAGGGCCAGTGAAATCACTGGCCCATGTCGGAGGAAGGCGTATCAACACGCAGCAGATCCGGCGGCAGTGCGACGTTCAAAATCACCGGCTGCCAGGACTGACGTGCCGCCAGTCGCGGCGACAGACCGCGCGCCACCAGGAAGCCGCCGACGCCGCCCAGCAGCGCGCCGCAAAGTGACGCAATATCGCTGGCAAACAGCACCTGAAAAATAGACGCCATTACAAACAGCCCCGCCAGCGGCGCCATATACACCAGCATCGCTGAGCCCAGCAGGCTGCTTTCAGCGATCCCCAGCTCCACTTTTTGCCCCGCGGCCAACGGCTGCTCGCAGGGCACGCTAATGGTATGGCTGGTCTGCGGCCCCAGCTTGTTTAGCACCCGGCTACCACAGCCGGCACGGGAGGCGCAGCTGCTGCAGGAGGCTTTAACGTCGCAGTGCACCTGCGCCACGCCGTTATGCCAGGAAACCACGGTAGCCCACTCTTTAATCATTGTACTGCCTTGAATTTAATACTGTCAGAGATACGCTTCGCCGTCTGCGGCGGCAGCTCGCCCACTACGGTTATCTCCGCGTTATCGCGCACCGTCGTGCTGACGGTGCGTCGGCCGGTGCGCAACAGCTGGTCGCTGCTGGCCGCCGTGGCGCGGTTGATATTGATCGAGAAGCTGAACAAGCCGTCGGAATAGAGACGTGATTCTACCGGACCGTCAAAGGTGGGAAGACGGCGCTGGCTGCTGGAAACCTCAGTCACGCCCTGCGGGAGCCACGTCGGCGCCCAGTTGAAGTTGGCTTTGTCGCCTCCTTCAGGCACCGACAGCTGCGGCGGCAAATTCGCTTTTGCCAGCGTCTCCATGCTGGCGCTGACGTTATCGCCAACATTGAAGGAGACAACCCGGAACTGCTCCAGCGTTTCCCCGTCGCGGTCGAGCAAATCGACGCGCAGCGGCAGCTTAGTTTCAGCATCCAGCCAGGCGATAAAGCTGTAGCGCGTGCCGTCGCGAGCCACGACGCGGATCACGTCGCAGAGGCGGTCAGCGATACGGGTACGGCCCACGGAAATAAAATCATACGCCGCGGAGAGGCGTTTGAAATCGCTATATACCAGCGATGGCAGCGAATCGACGATATAGTCGCCATTCAGGGTGAACGGATCGAGACCGGGTTCAAAATAGCTGATTTCCGTGCCGCGCAGGACCACTTCCCGGCGCGGACCGTCCAGCTGCAGCAACTGCGCCAGCGGTTGGTTGTTCAGTCGCGCGTGACGATAGCGCAGCGACTCAACGCCTTGTTTGCTGATGCTAACAAAAGACAGCTCATAATTGAGAGACTGGCTGGCCAGGTTCATCTGCTGCAACAACGCCCCGGACGATGTATCAGCCGAGGCGTTGACAGAGAACAACAGGCTGCCTGCCATGAGCGACATGGCACACCAAAGTTGCTTCATTACTGCGATTGTGTTCCTAAAGTTTGATAGCCCGGTACCTGGACTGCGGCCTGCTGAGTCTGGGCCTGGCCAAACTGAAGCTGCTCAGCGTGCAGGCGGCGCTGCAGTTCGTAGTCCTGCAGCATGGCGTTAATTCGGCGGCGCTGTTCCTGGACCTGCGCCTGCTGGCCGCTTCCCGCTGACGCGTCAGCCGGCACGCCAAGACTTACCGGGCTTGCTTTACCCATCATGGGCAGCGTATTGAACACCGGCGCTTCTGGCTGCTGAGCGGAATCAGACTGACCATTATAGTGCTGGACGCCGACGATAACCGCAAGCGATACACAGGCGGCAACGCCCATTTGAGTCAGGGAGCTGGCCCACGGACGCACCTTGTTCCAGAACGGCATCTGCCGCCACTGATGCGGTGCGGGCTGAGATTCAGGAATAAGCGGAGCCGTCTGACGAACGGGCTCATTTTCAATGGCGGCCATCACCCGGGCGGAGATATCAAATTGCAGCACCTCAGCGGTATCGCCACGCAGCGTATCGCGGATAAGGTGATAACTCTCCCAGGTTTTTTGCATCTCAGAAGAACGACTCAGCTCGTTGAGCAGTTCGTTATCCAGCGTTTCACCATCCATTAAAGCCGAAAGTTTTTCTTTCTGCATGCCTGATACCCTTTTCCAGTATTCCGCTATCGTCAACGCCTGATAAGCGGTTGAACTTTATTATCAATAGCTTCTCGCGCCCGGAAGATACGCGAACGCACCGTCCCAACCGGACAATCCATGATAGCGGCTATCTCTTCATAGCTCAGGCCATCCAGCTCCCGTAACGTAATTGCCATGCGTAAATCTTCCGGGAGCGATTCAATGGTACGAAAAACTATTTGTCTCAGTTCTTCTGACAACATTAAGTTCTCAGGGTTCGAAATTTCTTTCAACGCCCCGCCGCTTTCGAAGTTTTCCGCCTCGTTGGCGTCAACATCGCTGGACGGCGGACGGCGCCCCTGAGCAACCAGATAATTCTTCGCCGTGTTGACGGCGATACGGTATAACCAGGTGTAAAAAGCGCTATCTCCCCGGAAAGAGTCCAGCGCACGCCATGCCTTAACGAACGATTCCTGAACAACGTCAGCGATATCGCCCGGCGGTACATAGCGGGAAACCAGGCTCGCGACCTTATGCTGATAGCGCACTACCAGCAAATTAAACGCTTTCTGATCTCCTTTCTGGACCCGTTCAACAAGGACCTGATCCGTTAACTGCTCGCTCATCCGAGGTAATGTCTCCCCAAACCCAATTCCCATGCGTCTTCAAAACACCACCCAAAATCTGCATTATGAGCAAGCTGACTGTTGGAGTGCATGAAAACAATAAAGTTCCGTTACGCTTTTTGTTTTTTGTCTGGCAACGGCGGCAGATCGTTATCAATCATTATATGCCCAGGTTGCTAAACGATAGGTAAGTCAATAAGAAAAAGCGCAGGCCCGTCTGAAGGGTATCGTAACACGCCGTTTATTTCACTATAAAATCCAATGCCATCAACCTGCCCCGCGTCTCATTTTCAGCGCGCAAGACGCCGTTTCCGTTCGCCTTTTGTTTAGCCGTCACAACAGCAGACAAAAAAATTGTACGATTCCTCACGGACCGGTGCTATTGTGAGCTAAATGTGTTTAGTAAATTAAACAAAGACAATGAATACCACTCCTGACTTCTCTTGTGATGTGTTGATTATCGGCAGCGGCGCTGCCGGTCTTTCCCTTGCCCTGCGCCTGGCTGAGCACAGTTCGGTGACCGTGCTGAGTAAAGGGCCGATCAGCGAAGGTTCGACGTTCTACGCCCAGGGTGGGATTGCCGCCGTCTTCGATGAGACGGACAGTATTGAATCCCATGTCGAAGATACCCTCATCGCCGGCGCGGGACTCTGCGATCGTCATGCGGTCACCTTCGTCGCCAGCAACGCCCGATCATGCGTCCAGTGGCTTATCGATCAGGGAGTGCTGTTTGACACCCAGGTCCAGGCCAATGGCGAAGAGAGCTATCATCTCACGCGCGAAGGGGGGCACAGCCATCGGCGCATTCTTCACGCCGCCGACGCCACCGGCAAAGCGGTAGAGACGACGCTGGTCGATAAAGCGCTTGCCCATCCTAATATCCGCATCCTTGAGCGCAGCAATGCCGTCGATTTAATCGTATCGGATAAGATTGGCCTGCCGGGCACCCGCCGGGTGGTCGGGGCATGGATCTGGAATCGTAATAAAGAGCGGGTGGAAACCTGCAGCGCGAAAGCCGTAGTACTCGCTACCGGCGGGGCCGCGAAGGTTTATCAATATACCACTAACCCCGACGTCTCTTCCGGAGACGGGATTGCGATGGCCTGGCGGGCGGGATGTCGGGTGGCGAATCTGGAGTTTAACCAGTTCCACCCCACCGCGCTATATCACCCCCAGGCGCGTAATTTCCTGCTTACTGAAGCGCTGCGCGGCGAAGGCGCCCACCTTAAACGCCCGGATGGCACCCGCTTTATGCCGGACTTTGACGAGCGCGGCGAGCTGGCCCCGCGCGATATCGTCGCCCGCGCCATCGACCATGAAATGAAGCGCCTGGGCGTAGACTGTATGTTCCTTGATATCAGCCATAAACCCGAGGCGTTTGTTCGCCAGCATTTCCCGATGATTTATGAAAAGCTGCTCGGCCTGGGAATTGATTTAACCAAAGATCCGGTGCCGGTCGTCCCCGCCGCGCATTACACCTGCGGCGGCGTGATGGTGGATGATAATGGCCGCACCGACGTCGATGGTTTATACGCCATCGGCGAAGTCAGCTACACCGGGCTGCACGGCGCGAATCGTATGGCGTCGAACTCGTTGCTGGAGTGCCTGGTCTATGGCTGGTCCGCCGCGGAGGATATTACCCGGCGCCTGCCGCTCGCCCAGAAGGTCGCCACGCTGCCAGCATGGGATGAAAGTCAGGTGGAGATCCCGGATGAACTGGTGGTTATCCAGCACAACTGGCACGAACTGCGCCTGCTGATGTGGGATTACGTGGGGATTGTGCGCACCACCCGCAGGCTGGAGCGCGCCCTGCGGCGCATTACCATGCTCCAGCAGGAGCTGGATGAGTATTACGCCCGCTTCCGCGTCTCGAATAATTTGCTGGAACTGCGCAATCTGGTGCAGGTGGCGGAGCTTATCGTACGCTGCGCGATGTTGCGTAAGGAGAGCCGCGGTCTGCATTATACCCTCGACTATCCGCAGCCGCTGCCTGACAGCGGCCCGTCGATACTCTCGCCCCTGGCTCACATAAAGAGATAAAAGTCCTCGGTCAGAGCGGTAAAGCCTTCCGAATATTGCTGCTCTGGCCCGCGGATCGCCAGCCTGTCGCTGAAACACTCCCCTGCCGTCGGGGAGAAAGCCAGCAGCACCCGATGCGGCGGTCGCAGCTCGGTCTCCGCCACGTCAGTACGCAGTCGCAGATGCCAGCCCATCGCCCTTGCCCGTTCGATGAACGCATTACCAATATCCACCGGCAACACCACGCAAAAAAAACCTTCTTCGGTAATATGCTCTGCGGCACAGGTCAGCAGGGAGGCGTGATCGAGCGTAGTGGTGTACCGCGCTTGCTCTCGCTGCGAGGTCGCGCATGGCACGCCTTCGGCAAAAAAGGGCGGATTACTGATTATCAGTTCATAGCGTCGAGTTTGCGACGGCTGCCACTGATGAATATCGGCCTGCCAGACCTCAATCCGCGAAGCCCACGGCGACGCGAGGGCGTTTTCCCGCGCCTGAGCGGCGGCCTCTTCGTCCAGTTCTACCGCCTCGACATGCACATCATCTCCGGTACGCTGCGCGAGCATCAGCGCCAGCAAGCCGCTGCCCGCGCCAATATCCAGCACATGCTTCACTCCGGCAATCGGCGCCCAGGCGCCCAGCAAAATGCCGTCGGTACCCACCTTCATGGCGCAGCGATCGTGAGCGACAAAGAACCGTTTGAAGGTAAAACCATTGCGCGGCAGCGCAAACTTCGACTGAGACATCCTCAATAACCTTGCCGACAAAAACTCCTGAACCTAAGGCTATGCACAATACCGGAGAACAGATAGCCTTACAAACAGATGAACATTACGTCAGTAACGTCTATAATCGGCGGCCCACTCAGAGGTAGAACATGACTGTAACGACTTTTTCCGAACTTGAACTCGACGAAAACCTGCTGGAAGCCCTCCAGGATAAAGGTTTCACTCGCCCGACAGCCATTCAGGCCGCCGCTATTCCGCCTGCGCTCGATGGCCGTGACATTCTCGGTTCAGCGCCGACCGGCACCGGTAAAACGGCGGCGTATCTGCTGCCAGCGTTGCAGCACCTGCTCGATTTCCCGCGTAAGAAATCCGGCCCGCCGCGCATTCTTATCCTGACGCCGACCCGTGAGCTGGCGATGCAGGTGGCCGACCACGCCCGCGAGCTGGCGAAGCATACCCATCTGGACATCGCTACCATTACCGGCGGCGTGGCGTACATGAACCACGCGGAAGTGTTCAGCGAAAACCAGGACATCGTAGTCGCCACCACCGGTCGCCTGCTGCAATATATTAAAGAAGAGAATTTCGACTGCCGCGCCGTCGAGACCCTAATCCTCGATGAAGCCGACCGCATGCTGGATATGGGTTTTGCCCAGGATATCGAAACCATCGCCGGTGAAACTCGCTGGCGCAAGCAGACTATGCTGTTCTCCGCGACGCTGGAAGGCGATGCGATCAAAGACTTCGCTGAGCGTCTGCTGGAGGAGCCGGTTGAAGTTTCCGCCAATCCGTCAACCCGCGAGCGTAAGAAAATCCATCAGTGGTACTACCGCGCCGACGATATCGAACATAAAACCAAACTGCTGGTGAATCTGTTGCAACAGCCGGAAGCCACCCGAGCTATCGTGTTTGTGCGTAAGCGTGAGCGCGTGCATGAGCTGGCTAACTGGCTGCGTGAGGCCGGGATTAACACCTGCTGGCTGGAAGGCGAGATGGTGCAGGCCAAGCGAAACGAAGCTATCAAGCGCCTGACCGACGGCCGCGTCAACGTGCTGATCGCCACCGACGTCGCTGCCCGCGGTATCGATATTCCGGACGTCAGCCACGTCTTTAACTTCGATATGCCGCGTACCGCGGATACCTACCTGCACCGTATCGGTCGTACCGGCCGCGCCGGTAAAAAAGGGACCGCCATTTCTCTGGTCGAGGCTCATGACCACCTGCTGCTGGGTAAGATTGGTCGCTATATTGAAGAGCCGTTGAAAGCCAGAGTTATCGATGAACTGCGCCCAACGACCCGTGCGCCGAGCGAGAAGCTGACGGGTAAGCCATCGAAGAAAGTGCTGGCGAAGCGTGCGCAGAAGAAAAAAGATGAAAAAGAGAAACCGCGGGTGAAGAAGCGCCACCGCGATACGAAAAATATCGGTAAGCGCCGGAAGCCAAGCGCGGCCGGGACGCCATCAGCGTCCAGCGATGAGTAAAAAAAACGCCGGGATATCCCGGCGTTTTCACATCTGGCGTTAGCCTTACAGGCTTTCGGTAAAGGTACGGGCGATAACGTCGCGCTGCTGTTCCGGCGTCAGAGAGTTGAAGCGTACCGCGTAGCCGGAAACACGAATGGTCAGCTGCGGATATTTTTCCGGATGCTCAACCGCGTCCAGCAGGGTTTCGCGACGCAGCACGTTAACGTTCAGGTGCTGACCGCCTTCGACGCGCACTTCCGGTTTCACGTCCACCGGGATTTCACGGTATTCGATTTCACCCAGTTTGCTTACCGCAACCACATCATCTTCCGCAAAACCACCTTTGGCGCACAGGCAGCGCGCTTCGCCTTTTTCGCTATCCAGCAGCCAGAAAGAGTTGAGCAGGTCGTCGTTTGCCGCTTTAGTAATTTGGATACCAGTAATCATTTGATGCCTCCCAGGCAGTGTTTATTCGATTTTGGCCTCTTCGCGGCCAATTGGTAAAACCATTGTTGTATGAGTGTATATATATCAGCCGCACCCTCGGCATTCCTTGATATAAATCAATAAAAACCACTCACCCAACGTGGGTATAGGGGGTTTTTATTGTTTTACATCAAGTTACGCCATTGTGAGCTATAAATAATTTTGTAAATTTTCAATTTTTTTTGCATAAAAGCCGGCATCAAGCCGTGCCGATTTTGTTCTATAGAAAGAAGCCGTTAAGCTATAGCGATGACCCTTTTGCAGGAGAGCAAGATGACCACCCCTTTAACCTGGCATGACGTGCTGGCGGATGAAAAGCAACAACCCTATTTTCTCAATACTCTGAAGACCGTCGCCGAAGAGCGCCAGTCCGGGATCACCATCTATCCACCGCAAAAAGACGTCTTCAATGCGTTTCGCTTTACTGAACTGGGCGATGTCAAAGTCGTCATTCTCGGCCAGGACCCCTATCACGGCCCGGGTCAGGCCCACGGTCTGGCGTTCTCAGTTCGTCCGGGCGTCGCGATCCCGCCTTCGTTGCTGAATATGTATAAAGAGCTGGAGGCCACGATCCCCGGCTTTACCCGCCCCACCCACGGTTATCTCGAAAGCTGGGCACGACAGGGCGTGCTGCTGCTGAATACGGTCCTGACCGTCCGCGCCGGACAGGCGCACTCGCACGCCAGTCTGGGCTGGGAGACCTTTACCGATAAGGTTATCGCTTTAATCAATGAGCATTGCGAGGGAGTAGTTTTTCTGCTGTGGGGCTCCCATGCGCAGAAGAAAGGCGCGATTATCGATCGTCAGCGCCACTGCGTGCTGAAGGCGCCGCATCCATCACCGCTCTCTGCGCATCGCGGCTTCTTTGGCTGCAACCATTTCGTACAGACCAACCAGTGGCTGGTTGACCGCGGCGAAACGCCGATCGACTGGATGCCGGTCCTTCCCGCTGAAAGCGAGTGATTGACAGCCATAAAAAAAGCCAGCATCAGCTGGCTTTTTTGCATTCAGGCAGGCGAATCACGCCTTGTTCTGACGCCACCATTCCGCCAGCAGGACGCCGGTCGCCACAGAGACGTTCAGGCTTTCTACATTACCGGTACCGTCGATGGCAACGCTGAGATCGGCGCTGGAAATCGCCGCATCGGACAGACCATCACGTTCCTGGCCTAACGCCAGCACCATTTTCTTCGGCAGCTCGGCTTTAAACAGCGGGGTACCATTATGGCTGGACGTTGAGACAATCGCGTAGCCCGCTTTGCGGAACTGATCGAGGGTATCGATAAAGCTGTCGCCGGTGATCGGTTCAACATGCTCCGCACCGCCCTCCGCCGTACGGATCGCCGCCCCGGACTCCAGCACGCCAGCATCCTGAACCACCACGCCCTTCACGCCAAAGTGCGCGCAGCTGCGCATGATCGCCCCGAGATTATGTGGGTTACCCACATCTTCCAGCGCCAGAACGCAATCTTCTTCCCCGGCCTTCGCGACCCATTGAGCAACAGAAGTGCCGTGGCGTTTTTTGATCAGGAAGCAGACGCCGCCGTGGTGCTCGGTGCCGGAGGCTTTCGCCAGCTCGGCTTCGTCCACCACGTGATAGGCCTTACGGTTGGCCGCCATCCAGCGCAGCGCCTCTTTAAAGCGCGGCGTCACGCTCTGAATAAACCAGGCGCGAACGATAGCTTCCGGACGGCTCTGGAACAGCGCCTGGCAGGCGTTTTCGCCATATACGCGGGTCTCTTCCGCACGCTGACGACGCAGCACTTCCGGATCGATAAAGCTCTTCCCGCTGATCCCGCCGTGATCTTCTTTTACCGGCGTCTCATCGCCAGGAGCGCGGGAAACGGTACGCCACGGAGACGCATCGTCGCGATGAAAATCATCGCGTTTGCGATCGTCACGCTTACGGTCGTCACGTTTGCGATCGTCGCCGCGGCTGTTTCGTTCGTCACGCGCAGGGCGGCTGCGGCCGTCAACACGAGATTTTCCTGGACGACCTCCCCCTTTCCCGGTACGTGGGTTATGGGTGCGTTTGTCAGAATCATCATCACTGCGGACATACATCACTTTGACCTTGCCGCTTTTATTTTTCAGTTCGTCGCTCATCAATTTTCTCCACCTGCGCTGCGCGAAGCGCGCAGATTACCCGATGTGCCATCGCTTCGCCATGATTTCGTTTAAAAGCCGGCCTCTATTGCACTCATCGAACAAAACGCATTGTCCTCAAATAACACTTCATCGATAATATGTAACATCACAGAAACATATCGGCCACGTGCCACGTTGCAACCCATAACCAGAGGTTAGTTATGAATACCGTTTGTGCCAGTTGTCAGGCTCTGAACCGCCTCCCGGACGATCGTAGCGCGGATGGCGCAAAGTGCGGACGCTGCGGTCACGATCTTTTTGACGGCGACGTCATCAACGCGACCGGGGCAACGCTGGATAAACTCTTGAAGGACGATCTGCCGGTCGTTGTCGATTTCTGGGCGCCATGGTGCGGACCCTGCCGTAGCTTCGCGCCGATCTTTGAAGACGTCGCGGAAGAGCGTAGCGGGAAGATGCGTTTTGTGAAAGTCAACACCGAAGCGGAACGTGAGCTTAGCGCCCGGTTTCGTATCCGCAGCATCCCGACCATTATGATGTTCAAAAATGGCGAAGTGATCGACATGCTCAATGGCGCAGTGCCAAAAGCGCCATTCGATAGCTGGCTTAACGAAGCCGGCCAACAATAACCCTTCCGGGGCACCGCTTGTGCCCCGTTTTCACCTCTGCGACAATAGCGTTTTTCACTAGCGACTCCCATGACTGATAACGCTGTCCTTCGCCTGCGCGCCGAACGTCTCGCGCGAGCTACCCGCCCTTTCCTTGCGCGCGGCAATCGCATCCGCCGCTGCCAGCGCTGTCTGCTGCCGCTCAAGCAGTGCCTGTGCGCCACGTTAACCTCAGCGCAGGCCGCCAGCCGCTTCTGCCTGGTGATGTTTGATACGGAACCGATGAAGCCCAGCAACACTGGCCGGCTCATCGCCGATATTCTGCCAGATACCGAAGCGTTTCAGTGGTCGCGTACCGAACCGCCGCAGGCGCTGCTCGATCTGGTCGCCCATCCTGATTATCAGCCCATGGTCGTATTTCCGGCCTCCTATGCCGGGCCGGATCGCCAGGTCCTGAGCGCGCCGCCGTCCGGTAAACCGCCGCTGTTTATCATGCTCGACGGCACCTGGACCGAAGCGCGCAAAATGTTCCGTAAGAGTCCTTATCTCGACGCGCTGCCGATTATCTCCGTCGATCTGTCGCGCATCTCTGCCTACCATCTGCGCGAGGCGCACGCCGACGGACAATATTGTACCGCGGAAGTGGCCATCGCCCTGCTGGATCTGGCGGGCGATGCCCCGGCCGCCGCTGCGCTTGGCGAGCACTTCACCCGCTTCCGGACCCGCTATCTGGCGGGAAAAACCCAGCATAAGGGCAGTATCACAGCGGGCCAGGTGGAAAACGTTTAAAATCATTCGGTCACTGGGATGAAAGGAGACCGGTATGAGCCAACGAGGCCTGGAAGCGCTGCTGCGACCAAAGTCCATCGCCGTTATTGGCGCATCAATGAAGCCGCAGCGCGCTGGCTATCTCATGATGCGCAACCTGTTAGCCGGCGGCTTCAATGGCCCGGTAATGCCGGTCACCCCCGCCTGGAAGGCGGTTCTTGGGGTACTGGCATGGCCTACCATCGAGAGCCTGCCGTTTACCCCGGATCTGGCGGTGCTCTGTACTAACGCCAGGCGTAATCTCGAATTGCTCGAAGCCTTAGGGCAAAAAGGCTGCAAGACCTGCATCATCCTCTCTTCGCAGCCGGAACAGTACCCGGCGCTGCTCGAATGCGCCGCGCGCTATCAGATGCGTCTGCTCGGCCCCAACAGTCTCGGACTGCTGGCCCCATGGCAAGGGCTGAACGCCAGCTTTTCACCGGTGCCGATCCATCGCGGTAAACTGGCCTTTATCTCGCAGTCGGCCGCCGTCTCCAATACTATCCTTGACTGGGCGCAACAGCGCGAGATGGGTTTTTCCTACTTCATCGCCCTGGGTGATAGCCTGGATATTGATGTCGATGACCTGCTGGACTTTCTGGCCCGCGACAGCAAGACCAGCGCCATTTTGCTGTACCTCGAGCATCTCAGCGACGCGCGCCGCTTTGTCTCCGCCGCGCGCAGCGCTTCGCGAAACAAACCTATCCTGGTGATTAAAAGCGGCCGTAGTCCGGCGGCGCAGAAGCTATTGCACGCCAATTCCGGGATGGACCCGGCATGGGATGCGGCCATTCAGCGCGCTGGTCTGCTGCGGGTGCAGGATACCCATGAGCTGTTCTCTGCGGTGGAAACCCTCAGCCACATGCGCCCGCTGCGCGGTGAAAAACTGATGATCGTCAGCAACGGTGCGGCGCCGGCGGCGCTGGCGCTGGATGAGCTTTGGTTGCGAAACGGTAAGCTGGCGACTCTCAGCGAGGAGACGCGCGACGCCCTGCGTCAGGCGTTGCCGGTTGGCGTGGAGATCGCCAACCCGCTGGATCTACGCGATGACGCCAGTAGCGAACACTATCAGCGGGCGGTGAATGTTTTGCTCAACAGTCAGGACTATGACGCGCTGCTGGTGATCCACTCTCCCAGCGCCGCCGCGCCGGGCACCGAGAGTGCCCTGGCCCTGATTGACGCTCTGAAGCATCACCCGCGCGGTAAATATGTCACCGTGCTGACCAACTGGTGCGGCGAATTTTCCTCGCAGGAAGCGCGACGTTTATTCAGCGATGCCGGCCTCCCTACCTACCGTACGCCGGAGGGCACGATCACCGCTTTTATGCATATGGTGGAATACCGTCGCAACCAGAAACAACTGCGCGAGACGCCGGTGCTACCAGACTCCTTAACCGCCAATACCAGCGAGGCGCATGCTCTGCTGCAGCAAGCGATAGATGACGGCGCCACCACGCTGGATACTCACGAGGTCAGCCCGGTGCTTCGGGCCTATGGCATCCACACGCTGCCAACCTGGATTGCCGCTGACAGCGCGGAAGCGGTGCATATCGCTGAGCAGATAGGCTATCCGGTTGCGCTGAAGCTGCGTTCTCCGGATATCCCGCACAAATCGGAAGTACAGGGGGTCATGCTCTATTTGCGTACCGCCGCCGAGGTGCAGCAGGCTGCAGATGCGATGATCGATCGCGTCAAACTGGCCTGGCCCCAGGCGCGCATTCATGGATTGCTGGTGCAAAGCATGGCCAATCGCGCTGGCGCCCAGGAGCTAAGAGTAGTGGTTGAGCACGATCCCGTCTTCGGCCCGTTGATTATGCTGGGCGAGGGCGGCGTGGAGTGGCGGGCCGAGGACCAGGCCGCCGTGGCGCTGCCGCCGCTGAATATGAACCTGGCGCGTTATCTGGTGATCCAGGCGATCAAAAATAAGAAGATCCGCGGCCGCAGCGCCTTGCGCTCGCTGGATATCGCTGGCTTAAGCCAGCTGCTGGTTCAGGTCTCGAACCTGATTGTCGACTGCCCGGAGATCCAGCGCCTGGATATTCATCCCCTGCTCGCCTCCGGCAACGAGTTTACGGCGCTGGACGTTACCCTGGGGCTTGCTCCCTTCAGCGGCGACAGTGAAAGCCGTCTCGCTATTCGTCCCTATCCGCACCAACTGGAGGAGTGGGTGGTGATGAAAAATGGCGATCGCTGTCTGTTCCGGCCGATCCTCCCGGAAGATGAGCCACAGTTGCTCGCATTTATCGCCCAGGTCACCAAAGAAGATCTCTATTATCGCTATTTTAGTGAGATCAACGAATTTACCCATGACGACTTAGCCAATATGACCCAGATCGACTACGATCGAGAAATGGCGTTCGTTGCCGTCAGGACCAGCGCAGAGAAGAGCGAGATCCTCGGCGTGACGCGGGCGATCTCCGATCCCGATAATATTGACGCCGAGTTTGCCGTTCTGGTCCGTTCAGATTTAAAAGGGTTAGGCCTGGGGCGAAGGTTGCTGGAAAAGCTGATCGCCTATACGCAAAGCCATGGCCTGCGGCGCCTTAATGGTATTACGATGCCAAATAACCGAGGCATGATAGGCCTCGCCAGAAAGCTGGGATTCACCGTCGATATTCAGCTGGAAGATGGGATTGTCAGCCTGTCGCTGCCCCTGAATCAGGGATAATCGCGCGACGCTGACCGCAATTGTTGACCACATTAGCGGGTAGTAATGGTATTATTGCCCGCTTACGTCGTCTGCATGGTACAGAAGACCCTTCAATAAACAGAGAAGAAACGCACTGTGATGTTGTCAAAATTTAAGCGTAATAAACATCAACAACACCTTGCCCAACTCCCTAAGCTTTCTCAGTCAGTTGATGATGTAGAGTTCTTTTACGCCCCTGCGGAATTCAGGGAAGCGTTACTGACCCGGATTGCCCACGCCACTCAGCGTATATGCATTATTGCGCTCTATCTGGAGCAAGATGATGGCGGAAAAGGAATTTTGCAGGCCCTTTATGACGCCAAACGCCAGCGTCCGGAACTGGATGTCCGCGTTCTGGTGGACTGGCACCGCGCTCAGCGTGGCCGGATCGGCGCCGCCGCCTCTAATACCAATGCCGACTGGTATTGTCGGATGGCCAATGAAAATCCAGGGGTAGATATCCCCGTTTACGGCGTGCCGATTAACACCCGGGAGGCGCTCGGCGTTCTCCATTTCAAAGGCTTTATTATTGATGACTGCGTCCTCTACAGCGGCGCCAGCCTGAATGATGTTTATCTGCATCAGCATGATAAGTATCGCTATGATCGCTATCAGTGCATCCGTAACGGCAAAATGGCGGACATCATGTTCGACTGGGTCGACAACAATCTGGTTCAGGGGCGCGGCGTTAACCGTCTCGACAGACCGGATCGGCCAAGAAGCCCGGAAATCAAAAACGACATTCGCCAGTACCGTCAGGAGCTCCGCGACCGCAGCTACCATTTTGTCGGCACCGCTGGTGACGAAGAACTCTCCGTCACCCCGCTGGTAGGCCTGGGTAAATCGAGCCTGCTGAATAAAACCATCTTTCACCTGATGCCCTGTGCCGAACACAAGCTGACGATCTGCACCCCCTACTTCAACCTCCCTGCCGTACTGGTAAGAAATATCATCCAGCTGCTGCGCGACGGAAAACAGGTGGAGATTATTGTCGGCGATAAAACGGCTAACGATTTCTACATTCCTGAAGATCAGCCGTTTAAAATCATCGGCGCCCTTCCCTATCTGTATGAGATCAACCTGCGGCGTTTCCTCAGCCGGCTGCAGTATTATGTCAATACCGATCAGCTGATCGTCCGCCTGTGGAAGGATGACGATAACAGCTACCACCTGAAAGGCATGTGGGTTGACGATGAGTGGATGCTGCTCACTGGCAACAACCTGAACCCGCGCGCCTGGCGGCTCGATCTGGAAAACGCCATTCTGATCCACGATCCAAAGCGGCAGCTGGGGGCCATGCGGGAGAAAGAGCTGAAGCTCATCCGCACCCACACCACGGTAGTGAAACATTATCGGGATCTGCAAAGTATCGCCGACTATCCGGTGAAAGTGCGAAAACTGATCCGCCGCCTGCGGCGGATCCGCATTGACCGGCTGATCAGCCGTATTCTCTGACTATCAGCCCCGCCTCGACGGGGCTTTTTTCTGGAAGCGCTATGCGTACGATATTAGTGATTGCTTCGCTGCTGTTAACCGGCTGCAGCCACATGGCAAATGATGCATGGTCCGGTCAGGACAAAGCCCAGCATTTTCTGGCCTCAGCGATGCTCTCTGCCGCTGGCAATGAATATGCGCAATATCAGGGTTACAGCCGGGACCGCAGCGCCGCTATCGGCCTGATGTTTTCCGTCAGCCTTGGCGCCTCAAAAGAGCTTTGGGACAGCCGCCCGGCTGGGAGCGGCTGGAGCTGGAAGGATTTTGCCTGGGATGTCGCCGGCGCGACCACCGGCTACGCTGTATGGCAGTTGGCTCATCAGTAAGCGTTACAGACGCAACCCCTTCCCTTTGCGATGCAACATCAGGGAGACAAGGAAGGCAATGGCGGCCATCACCGTCACATACCAGTAGAACGCGTGCTCTATCCCTGCCGACTTAAGCGACAGCGCGACGTACTCCGCAGAGCCGCCGAACAATGCGTTCGCGACGGCATAGGACAACCCGACCCCAAGCGCGCGAACCTGAGCCGGGAACATCTCTGCTTTCAGGATGCCGCTGATCGAGGTATAGAAACTGACAATCAGTAAGGCGCAGATCACCAGGCCGAAGGCGGCATAGGGTGAGCTCACTTTTTGCAAGGCGCTGAGAATAGGCACGGTAAATAACGTCGCCAGCACGCCAAAGCACAGCATGGAGGTCCGGCGGCCAACTTTATCCGAGAAGGCGCCGAATAGCGGCTGAACCAGCATATAAACGAACAGCGCCGCGGTCATGATCACGCTGGCGGTGCTGGCCGTCATGCCCGCCGTGTTGACCAGATACTTTTGCATATAGGTGGTGAAGGTGTAGAAGGTCAGCGATCCGGCGGCGGTAAAGCCTAACACCATCGCAAAGGCCCGGCGATTGCGCCACAACCCTTTAAATGAGCCAGCCTCTTTCAGCGCCCGGGTCTCCTGCTTCGAGGTTTCGTCCAGCTGGCGACGCAGCCACAGCGCGACGATAGCCAGTACCGCCCCGAGGGCAAAAGGAATACGCCATCCCCAGGCATGGAGATCTTCATCGCTAAGCACCTGCTGGAGCGCCACAACCACTAATACAGCCAGCAGTTGACCACCAATCAGCGTAACGTACTGGAAGGAGGCATAGAAGCCTTTCTTACCCTCCACCGCGACTTCACTCATATAGGTCGCACTGGTGCCGTATTCTCCGCCAACAGACAGCCCCTGGAACAGACGCGCCAGCAGCAGAAGCGCCGGGGCCCAGGTGCCGATCACCGCATAACCCGGCAGACAGGCAATCACCAGTGAGCCAAAGCACATCATGCAGACCGAGATAAGCATGGACGTTTTACGTCCCCGGCGGTCAGCGATCCGACCAAACAGCCATCCACCGATAGGACGCATCAGAAATCCGGCGGCAAATACGCCTGCCGTTTGCAGCAGTTGGGTGGTGGTATTTCCGGATGGAAAGAAGATGTGCGCGAAATAGAGCGAGCAGAATGAGTAAACGTAAAAATCAAACCATTCAACCAGATTCCCCGAGGAAGCGCCAACAATTGCCCAAATACGACGACGGGTATCGGCCAGTTCCGGCGCGCCCCGTTCGGTAATGCTACTTTCTGTCATTGTTATATTGCTCCAGCAAAGACTGCAATCTGTCTTGTCGGGCGTACCACGTCACGCAGACAAATTAATTAGTAAACTAAATGTTATATAATTGTTATATTTTTATATGTGATTGGATTCACATTTTTTTTCGCAAGCACGGTTTTCGCGATCATCGCCAGCGCAGGGGCAGGGAAAAAGTGGATTATGGCGAAGGGATTGCCATGACGGGGTTTTATTTTGCGTTGAAAGGAGATAATGGAGCGAACATGGCGTAATTTTCGCCGGAGGCGGTGCTGCGCACTTTGTCCGGGGTACGGTTTTGTAGCCCCGGTAAGCGCAGCGCCACCGGGGGAGATATACCCCACACAGCAAAAAACCCCGCACCTTTCGGGACGGGGTTCTTTTTAAACGCAAAAGCAAAAAGCCCGGTCTTTCGACCGGGCTTTTTGCTTTATTTGATGCCTGGCAGTTC